>ERZ772861.1-NODE-1-length-413145-cov-28.999644_pt1 | contig 413145 bp, 326 predicted proteins | sample MGYA00512135_ERZ772861 | MGnify/ENA primary metagenome ERZ772861 (study PRJEB29015, sample SAMEA2737700) | human gut metagenome | biome: human gut; feature: human-associated habitat; material: faeces | place: China | collected 2012 ...
GGTTTGTGCGAACTGACCAAATTTTTCGGGAAGAAATTTTTAGAAAATTTTCGGAAACTAAGCCGAAAATTACGCTATGCGCCTTATTATCACGGCTTTAAGGCACATAAATTTTTTTTACCCGAAAGCGCCTTTCTTGTTCCTACTAAAGGCGAACGGGTGCAATGGCTTTATTTATTCCGCATTGAGCATACGTGCCAATACAAACAAATAATCTGACAAGCGGTTCAAAAACGAATAAGCGCCGCCAATGTCCGTGCCGCTCGTTTCTCCCATAACCTGTACCCAGGTACGCTCAAGTCTTCGGCATACCGTCCGGCATACATGAGCCTGCGCAGCGGACAGATTACCCCCGGGCAGCACAAAATGATGCAACTCAGGCAACTTCCCGGTCATACCGTCAATCCAATGCTCAAGCCGCAATGTAGCCGCAGTCAGTATGCCATCATCATGTTGGGTCTGCAACACATGCCCCAACTCAAAAAGCATCCGCTGACAATCCTGCAACTGTTCCCGGATTTCGGGAGAACCGTTCAACCGGGCGGCCAACAGTCCTATATGCGCGTTCAATTCATCAATATCTCCAAATACGGCTATCCATGCCGCATCTTTCCTCACCCGCCCCTTGCCGGGACAATCGGTCATTCCACCGTCTCCCCGGCGGGTATAAATAAGTTTGGACTGTTTCATTCCTTTATAATATACATCGATGACTTCAAAAACAAACCTTGTACGACTGTTTATTATACTGACGGTTGAAAAACACCACTCCTACATCATATAAATCAAAGGTAACAACCGAAAGCGGATGGCGCTCAATATTTTTCCACAAGCGCAAAGCACTTCGTGAACGGTGTATGTCAAACACTACCGCCACCGAAGGTTCGGCCACTTTTGCTGCCATTTTCTCAAACCTGTTCAGATCAAGTGTTTTTGCCTCCCACATCCAAAAGTCGACCAAAGGTTGCTGCAACTGCAAATTATCAGGCCATACAGCCGTCTGTTCCGACCAATCGATACGCTTGGCTCTGCGACATCCGGCTGAGGCATAGCAGGCCGGCGCATCAAGTTGCTGCCCGCATACCCAAATACGCTGGGGCTGCACCTCGTTGGCCAGGCGCAACATCAGACGGTCGGTTTTGGCCTGCCAGAAACTGCGTCCGCGCCCTACCGTATGCTGCAACTCTTCGTATGCATAAAAAGTTTCCGTTTCAAAAAACACCTGCTTAATCAAATTATAAGCATACGGCGAATGCACGCCATAGCCCCGCCGATGACGCACCCGGCAGCACCACACAAAAGCATGCATGCATGTCTCAGCAATACTGTTCATGGCGTTATTGATTCGGTTTCCGTACAATCGTCCGTCAAACTGTCGGGAATACGCTCCTTGGGCATCAGCCCTTTTTCGCGCCACCGTTCCAACTGACTGACTATATTGTCACGTCCCTGACACAACTGCCTGCGCGACTGCTCGTAAGTTGCTGAAAGCCGCTCTATCTGCTCTCCCACTTTGACAAAATTACCGGCAAACAGCGTAAATTTCTTGTACAGCCGTTCAGCTGAATTATAAATGTCCTTCACACCGGCTTCACGCAACTGTGTCTGCCACAAGTTATAAGCCAACTGCAAAGCCATCAGCAAATTGGTAGGATTCAATACAATCACATGCTCGCGGTAGGCATCGGTGGTCAGTGTCGGGTCGGCATTCACGGCCGCCACATAAGCGGATTCGTTGGGAATGAACATCAGCACATAACCGATGCTGCCTTCCACAACCCGGCTGTAATCCTTACGGCTCAATTCGCGTACGTGAGCCCTCACCGAGCGCAGATGCTCCTTGAGTTGTGCTTCCGCTTCCAGTTTATCCGTTGTTCCGGCATAACGCGTAAAGGCAGTGAGTGACACTTTCGAGTCAATAATCACATTACGTCCTTCGGGCAGATGTACAACCACGTCAGGTATGAGCATACTGCCGTCTTCGTTGCGTGTATGCACCTGCAGTTCAAAATCACGGCCTTCCGTCAGTCCCGAAGCCTCCAGGATATTACGCAACACGGCTTCGCCCCAATCTCCCTGCCGTTTGGAATCGGTTGTCATGGCCTTGGCCAGGGCCTCGGCCTTGTGCCCGAGTGTCATGGTCTCCTTAAACAAATCCTCCACCTGCTGCTTCATTGAAGCATTGGTTTCCGTAAACTGCTGTCGGAAGCGCGAAAGGTCTTTCTCCAAAGGCGAGAGCAGCGTTTCGAGTTGCTCCATATGTGCCTGCCGCAACCGGCTGCTTTGTGAAGCCAACATTTCGGCACTGATAGCCCGCAACTCGTGACGCAACGCCTCGGCATTGGCCCGTTCGGAATTTTCACGCCGGGTCATTTCCTCACGCATACGGGCCTCTACCGCTGCCTCATGGCGCGACATCTGACCCCGGCAGTACAGCCACATGGCTACACCTCCCAGCATCATCCCCAACAACAAAAATAATATTTCCTGCATAGCAATCCTTCTTCAAAAAAATGCATGAAGCCTGTATCATAGCTTACAAGGCCTCATGCAAAGTTATTCAAAATAACCGGAACCGTCGAAAAAAACGAAGAGATTACATCCCCGTCATCTTTTTTACCTCTTCAGCCCATCGCCTGTATCCTTCTGTTGAAAGATGAATATAGTCGCCTATGTAATAATCGCTCCGGGCTTTCCCATCTTCGGTCAAGAACCAAGCAGAAGGATTCACATATCTGGCGCGGCCGAATTCATGTTTCCGCAAGAGTTCATGAACCGCATTCGCCTGCATCCTCAGCCGGCTATCCGCATCCTTGCCGGCCGGCAGGAGGCCAAGCACCCAAATACGTGCCTGCGGGAACTGCCTTTCCGCCTCTTCCGTTACCTTTATGATGCCTTCAGCCACGTCTTCCGGCTCGTCATATCCTCCAATCAGGTTGTTCACCCCAATAGCTATCACTACATTTTCCGGCCGGCAAACGTTATAATCATCATGCTGCAACCGCCAGAGCAAATGTTGCGTACCGTCACCGGATATTCCGGCCGTTTCCCACGCCGTACTATCCATGACCTCCAGCCCGGGCTTATAGGTTACCGCCGCGCGCCGGCCGCCCCATCCTTGCGAAATCGAATTGCCCAGCCACAACAGTTTCAAGTGCCGCCCTTTGAGCGTCTGCCGGATATCCTCAGCCTGAGCATGCCACTCCGTCCCCAGTTTCCATCCTGCTCCCTCGCGATATTCATTGCCCGGCACGGCATGCGTACACTCATTGACATACAGTCCGGTAGCCCTCAAAATGAAATCAACAATAGTCCTCGGATTAGCCAGCGAATGAGGATGATGGCCTATGCCCGGCTTATGAACGACCTTTACCTGTCCGCCATATTTTTGCATGGCCGTGACAAACGGCGTCGTATTTTCATCAACCGGAACTACCGTATCCGCATCGCCCACCACGTGCAGACAGGGAATCTTAGCCCGCGCAATCACCTTTGCCCTGTCCAGCGGATTCCGCGACCATGCCCTGGCCTCCTCTTCATCAGCAAAACCATAGGCCGACAGCATACGTTTTGTATCATCGGCTGATTCCTGCCCCTTTCCGCACCCCATGGGCCAACTCTTTATGTCCATTACCGGCGCATCGGCATATATACACGCCACCTTATTCGGATTTTCTGCCGCCCAATTATAAACAATCAGCCCTCCGCGGCTCATCCCTTCCAACACGACCTGACGCCGGAAGCCCTGTTTCACCATCATTTTATAAAACCGGTTCCAGCGCTTTACGGCTTCAGGACTACCATACATGTCGGCCACGTCACAATACATAATATGAAAACCATGTTCCAGCAATGCGATATCCGTTTGCGGTTCATGCCCCCAGAAACGTGCCCGGATGACCCACGGTTTTCCGGGAGCCTCACCATAAGGCTTTACAATCTTGCAGTTTACGCCTTCAAACCGGAAATCATATCCGCAATAACCATGAAAATTAAATGTTGCAGCATCTTTCAGAAAAGGCATATCCTGCGTGTGGCATGTTGCATACGCCTGTTTGAGATAAGCCCCAATGACCTGCGCCATCCGTCCGGCTCCAATAGCTGACGGATGCAGGCGGTCGGGCATAAGATGCGGTTCCCAGTTATCTCCGAACAGGCTGTAAAGATTCAGTATTTCCAAACCGTTCTTCCAGGCTATCTGCTCCACCGCAGGCCGGACCGACTGACTGATGCGAAGCGGACTGATTGACGTTTCGTCGGTCAGGAAGCAGCGCACCGGAACCAGCAGAATAATTCTCGGATGCGAATCCAGATTCCTGAACTGTTCTATCAGTTTCTGATAATCCGCTTCAAACTCATGATGAAACCGCCAGTTCTGCGGTTTCGTATCATTCGTACCCAACTTAATCAATACTATATCCGGCTGAAAATCCAAGGCCTGCCGGTATGCCGGTGTAGCGGTATAAGGATAATCGCCTTTTGAAAGCAATGTCGTCCCCGACACACCGTAATTGCGCACCTCATACTCTCCGCCCAAATAAGCCTGAAGCTGCGCCGGGTAGCTGTTTTGTTCCCGATTGAGGATATTTGCTCCATACGTAATGCTGTTGCCTACACAAGCCACCTTAATCACTTTGGCCGCAACCGTTACATGAGTCATTAACAAAAGCGCCCAAATAAGATTCAAAATTCTCATAATCAACGAATTCAAAAAATACAGGTAAATAACTTCATGTTTTTTATCCGAGCAGAAGGATTCCGCCACTATTCATCCAGATAAGGGCGTATCACCTCTGCCCACCGACGATAGCCTGCCCCCAACAGATGCAGGCCATCGTTGGTATAACGGATGTCCAGCTCCTGTGTGTCAGGGTCAACCATCGGCGTATAAAGGTCTATATATGTTACTCCCAACCGGAGGGCCAATGCCTTATAGCGCCGGTTCAGCTCAACCACATCCGTCTTACGGGCCTTATGGGCAGGAAAGGCCGTAAAGGCCGTATTTACGGGTAACACACTTTGTAAATACAATCGTGTAGAAGGCGAATCCGACTTTATGCGTTTCACGATCATTTTCACATGCAGCTCCACGACATCCAAATCAATACCGGCTGCCAGATCGTTGATTCCAATCATCAGGAAAACTTTAGCCGGATGCCCCTGCACAATAGACCCCAAACGGTCATACACTCCCATTGATGTGTCGCCACTGATACCCCGGTTACGCACATCCGTCCGGCCCAGCAGTTCGTTCCACTCACAACCGTCCGTAATGCTGTTTCCCAAAAACACGATGTCTCCAGGACTTACCGGCAACATCTCAAACAGACTGACACGCTGATAGTAATAAGCCGAATAAGATTGTTGCGCCCAAGTCATGACGCCCCACAATAACAGCAACCCGGTTAGCCAGAATCTTTTCATGAAAAAAAATCGGAAAAGCCTCTGCATGCCTCATTCCACATTCTTTCCCATGCGGTAAGCCTCGGCCAAAGCCGCATGACCTTCAACCTCGCCGCGCTCGGTCACCCCGTCAGCCAGTATCACGCCAGCCAGCCGGGTCTGTTCAAAACAGGCCACCCAGCCGCGCACAGCCGTTTCGGCCCCTTCTACTACGGCATGCCCGGTTTCGGCTGCCGAAGCCAGCAAATACACATCGCGGAAACGGTAGTCGGAAGCAAAGAGCGAATTGGCCCGGTCGATCATGGTCTTCATCTGTCCGCTGATACTGTAATAATACACCGGCGTAGCCCACACAATGACATCGGCCTGCCCCATCAGGCGAGTAATCTCCACCGCATCGTCGTGTATGACACATTGTCCCGTCTGCTGACAGGCCAGACACCCCCGGCAAAAGGCAATCCGGCGGTCAGCCAGATTGATTTTTTCCACCCGGTGGCCGGCCTCACCGGCTCCCCGGGCAAACTCGTCGGCCAGGCGGTCGGAATTGCCGCCCCGGCGCGGACTGGTAGAAATAATGAGAATTTGTTTTTTCATGGTCATAAATGATGGTTGTTTCAAAAAAATCAGAAAAGCCGGATATGACGGGCATACACTTCGTTTCCCTTTCGGATGGCCAGCACATACACTCCCGGAGCCAGTTTCGGCAACTGCGTAGTGCAGGTTTGCCCCTTATGCAAAGCAGGATACGTCTGGCGCCACATCGTCTGCCCGGCAGCCGAATACAAGGTCAGCACAGCTTTTTCGGCAGCAAACGGCGCTGTCCATTCCACCGTCCGTCCGCGGGCCACTACCTGCCAGCTGTTGCTGACAGCGGCTGTCACCTGCCCGATGCCTTCGGGAATGCTGCCGCTGACGTCAATTTCATTGATACGCACAAAGGGCCCGTCGGTAGCCCGGCCGCTACGTACCACCAGTTTGAAATAGCGCATCTGTGCCGAACGGGTTAGTGAAAAACGGAACGATTCCTCGTCAGGTGCCTCGTCGGTAGAATACACCAGTGTCCAGTTTTCATTGTCCAGGCTGCCATACACATCAAAAGCCTGAATATAACGGTTGGAACCTCCGCTCATGGTTATCCGGAAAGCCGAAATGTCATACACCTGCTTCATGTCAATGACAAACGTATGCGGATAAGCTGCCGTCGAACTGGTCCAGCGTGAATGCCAGTATGTATCGTTATTACCGTCAATCACCCATTTGGCCAGTCCGTTTCCGTTGGGCTCGCCGGCCGTTTCCTCGCTCGAAAAGCTCAGCACTTCCCAACCGGACTTGTTCAGCAGATTCTGCTCAAACGCTTCATCCTGCCGGATGCGTTCCTGCTCGTTGGCCACGCCCTGGTCCACCCGCTGCAAGAGCGGCTCCAGTGCAATCGTGTCCACCGGCGTATGCTGCGCATTGAGCGGCACCATGCTCTCGCGCATATCGGTAGGCAGATAACCTCCGTTGCGCATGAAGAAAGCCCCCGTTTCCTTGTCCGAAGCGCCTTGTCCCCAGTCGTTGCGCGCTCCCTCGGCCACGCCGCCGTCGGTATGCGAAAAACTTACCTGATTAAAATGATACCATTTGCCGTCATACCGGCTGCGGGCATAGCCGTTGCGATAGTAAGCCTCGCGCACGGCCTGCCCTGTCGGGAAATTATAATTTTCGAGAAACGAGTACCAGCTGTTGAAATACTTGCTGCTGTTGGGCAGACGCACGGTTGAGATATATTGCCAGCCGCGCCCGTCAAGAGCATTATACCAGGCCGAAACCAGACGGTTTTCCTGCTGCCGCACTTGCTCCACGCCGTTTTCCACTACCGTATAGGTTGCTATTTCGGGGCGGCAATTGGTCAGGAACTGCACGTAGCGGCCGCACTCCCACTGATGCCCGTGAACAAAAGTCTGTATGCCTGTTCCCTCCCCGCCAAACCGCTTGACGGTGGTATAGTCGGCCCAGTCCACAGCCCCAGCACGCAAATATTCGGGCAGGTTAGGGTCTTCCTCCGTATTGCCGTCGTCCCACATCGAAAAGAGGACTTCATGGAGCGACTTGCCCTGCTCGTCGTATCCGTTCATCTGAATGCCCATATAGCCGCTCAACACGCCCAGCGACATGACATACGTACCTATCACGTCGGCCGAGGCCGGCAGCATCACCTCCTGGTAACACCAATCGTAGGCATCGCCCGTGGGAGCGCCCGACTGCGTGGAGCGCCAGTCATACAGATGCACGGACGGCGAAGTCAGGTATGAAGCCACATAACTTTTCTGCTCTGCGGTCGAAGCAAACAGGAAGCGGTCAATATTGCGTATATTCTGACATCCGTTCAGACACTCCAACTGATAGCGATAATATCCCATTGCCGGAACGTTGAATCCGGAAAGCATAACGGTATCGGGGCGCCCCGTACCCACCGTAGTCAGATAGGCACAGCCCAGCGGCTCCGACAAATCCTGCGGATTCCATATCGTCACCTTAAAATTAACCTGCTGACCCAATGCCGCCGTCATCACCATACGCGTATCCACCACGGCCTGAGGGTGCCAGAAGTAATATACCGCCATGGCTTCGGTCGAGGTCCAGTTGGTCAGCTGGCGTTCAAAAGTAGGCAGATTGTTGGCGTCGCGCGGAGCTTCGGGAATCGTAATGCCTCCCACCCCGGGCTTGCCGTCTCTCGACTCCACATATCCCTGTGCTGCCGAAGCCGCCGAAGCCACGGCAGAATATGTCTGTGCCGTCAGCGCCACCTGCAGGGAATCCGCATACACATGCTGTCCGTTATTCATGAATCCCACAACCCGATAGGTTGCCGGAACATTTACCTTAACCGACAATTCGCGCACGCTGCCGCCGGGTATGTCCAGATAACTTTTTCCCCCATTGGTTGACACCTGCCATTGATAGGCTGCGTACCCGGTGGGAGCCGTCAGGGTTAATGTATGTCCTCGTTCCACTTCCTGCAAAGCGATAGCCCGTACACTCAGCGGCATACACAGGGCCAGTCCGCCACATAGCCATTTCAGTAAATGTTTCATTGCATATCTTGATTTTCGGTTAATTATTATTCTCTCTACGTTTCTACTGTCAAAGATTCAGCCACAACGCTAATCCTAAGTTTACAATAAAACGGTTAGTATATGTACCTTTGGAAAGTCGGCGTATGCTCTACTTATTACATATATTAATTTAATCAGGTCGAAAACTCCTGATTTGCATGATGAAAAAATTCTGTAGGAGTATATCCGGTAATCCGTTTAAACTGATGGTTGAAATGGGAGATACTATTGTAACCGCAGTCGTAAGCTATCTGACTGATACCACTATGGCGGTTCTGCAATAATTTTGTGGCATAAGAGATTCTGATTTCGGCCAGGTAGTCGAAAATACTGCGCCCCGTGTTGGCTTTGTAGAACCGACATAGCGAACTGGGATTCATGTGGGCTAAATCGGCCAGATCGGCCAGTGAGATATTGTATTGGTAGTGTTGCATCAAATATTGATGGATGTTTTTAATGCAAGGGTCGTTGTAACCGGCATTTCCAGAAACATATTCGTCTGAATTCAGGCATACGTAGTCCACTTCATTGGCCAGCTTATACAGGAGCATACAGAAGTTCATCCATTTTTCGAAACCGTTTTGATGAATCAGCATTCGGAATTGTTCTTGTGCTTCCTGGAGTTTTTCCCCGCGAAAAAGAATGCCCTTCAAAGATTCGTGCAATAAATGGTAAATCGGTTTGATTTCAGCAATCCGATGTTGCGGGTCAGGAAGGATACGTTCGTCAAACTGGCAGTAAACCGAATGGGAAAGCATGGAAACATCCGGTTTATAATAGCATTCAGAGCTGAGCCAGAGATGAGTCAGGTTGGGCCCGATGAGCAACAAATCGCCTTGTTCAAGCGGCTTGGTGAAATTTCCGACATACATGGTTCCCGTGCCTTCTTCTATAAGAATCAGTTCATATTCAGGATGTATGTGCAGCGGAGCAGCAAAATAAGGATTATAGTAATCAATTACGGAAAAGGAAGAATCTTTGTTCCGTGTTACTTTTTCATAGGTGATTTTAGGCATAGTAGATTGTTGTATTTGTCGGGAACTACCTCCTAATGCAAATATACAACAAGTTTTTGCAAAAATAGTTCATTCATTATTATTTATGACTTATTATTTTTGCAAAAAATGACGATTATGCGTAGGATAATTTTTTTGTGTGCATTATTATGCTCTAATATGTTTTTGATGGCTCAGAAGCATGACTTTGTTCAAGTTGCTTTCGACGATTGTGGTGAAACGGGCAAACAACCACATCTTATATTAGGTGAAGATTATACAATGCCTGCATACCCCAATGCCGGTCAAGCTATTCGTACGTGTAATTTTGGATCGAAGGTAATTTATGCATTCGATAAAATGGACATTCAGGCCAAATATCGTCTGGAAATTGCTTTCTTGTCCGATCAGGAACGCGTGATTGAATTGATTGCCGACGGGAATCCGATTTGTGAAGACATCATGATTCCGGAAGGAAAAGAAGTGCGCAAGGTCATTGAACTACCGCGTCATGCTTATGCCTACGGACAGTTTGTACTGGTGGCCGTCCCTAAAAAAGGACCAAATGCCATTATTTCTGAGATTAAACTTCATTCAACAAACGGGCGAGCTTTGAATCCTGTACGCGAAGAAGCCCGCGAAGCGTTGAAAAATGTACGGACCTATCAGGTGGATACGCTGGTCAACGTGGAAGCACGGTTACCGCAATATACACCGATACCCGAATCCGTTCAGGGGGTCTACAACAACCGGATTTCCCTGAATGGCGTGTGGGAATTTTCTGAACATGAAACCGGAACAGACTGGAAGCCCATTCAGGTGCCCGGACAATGGAAGATGCAGGGATTTCAGGTAGATTCAGCTGCTTTTGCTCGTTATCGTCGTGAGTTTGAAGTTCCTGATTCATGGAAGGAGCAGGAGGTTTTGCTTCGTTTCGACGGGGTGCATAGTGAATATAGAGTGCTGGTCAACGGAGTGCAGGTGGGACAGCACATGGGCGGTATGACTCCTTATGAAGTAAACATTACCCGTGCTTTGAGGACCGGTACCAACAAATTGGAGCTCTACGTTCGCAGCGAATCCTTAGCTGATATGTTAGGCAGCCTGACACAATATGCCGCACATCAGTTAGGGGGTATCACCCGTAAAGTCACCCTCTTCTCTGTGCCCAAAGTGCATATTTCGGATTTGAGAATTGTGACCGATTTGGATTCCTTGTATCAGAATGCAACATTAAAGATGCTGGTAGCAGTGACAAATACGACCCGACAAAGTGTCAGGAATATACATTTAAGAGCAACTTTGCAAGGACTGCCTTTTGCGGCTACAGATGCTTTGCCTGTACTGAAACCGGGTGAAACCTGGAAGGGTGAAATCAAAATGGAAGTAGAAAGGCCGGAACTTTGGGATCCCGAACATCCGAATCTTTATGGCCTCAATGTCTGTTTATATGAAAAGGACCAACAGCGTGAACAATTGTTTCGCAAGATTGGATTCAGGGAAATTCAGGTTCAAGGAAATCGGGTACTGTTGAACGGCCGACCTTTGAAACTGCGCGGCGTATGCCGTCACGAATCCCATCCTCTGCTGGGACGTTCGTTGACAGATGAACAGTGGCATCGGGATGCCGAACTCTATCGGGCGGCCAACTGTAATTTTATCCGTACATCGCACTATCCACCGGCAGAAGAGTTTATTGCTTATTGTGACGAACTTGGATTGCTGGTAGAGGTTGAAGCTCCTTTATGCTGGATTGGACATAGTACTAATGAGAATTGGAGAAAACTGAATTATCAGGATTCAAAATATTATGACTATGTACTTCAGGCCAATATGGAAACCATTCATTTCTATCGCAACCATCCTTCAATCCTTTTCTGGTCTATGGCCAATGAGTCGTATTGGAATAAGGAGTTTGCACAGGTTGCCGAATATGTCCGTAAGGCCGATACGACTCGTCCATACGCTTTCCATGATCAAGCTTATGGAGGATACAACAATCAGGGTAGTACGGCTCCTATCGCTAATATGCACTATCCTGGCCCTAACGGATACAAGGAAGCGGCCAAGAGTAGCCGTCCAATGACCTTTGGAGAATATTCTCATCTGAATGTATATAATCGAAGTGAATTAGTTACTGACCCGGGAATCCGCAGTGACTGGGCTTTGGCTTTACAACCAATGTGGGAAAATATGTACCGTACTGATGGTGTTCTCGGCGGCTCAATCTGGTCGGGCATCGACGATATCTTCCAGTTACCCGATGGAAATGCCGTGGGGTATGGTGCCTGGGGAGTGATTGATGGCTGGCGCCGTATGAAACCTGAATATTGGGATATGAAGAAGATATTCTCTCCTGTAAAAATTCTGACAAAGTCGCTGGAGCCGGCATGCAGTTTTGTGATCGAAGCCGAAAATCGTTTTACATTTACCAATTTTAGCGAGCTAAGTCTGGAATGGACTCTTGGAAAAGAAAGTGGTCGCACACAAGTTCAATTACAGCCAGGACAGAGAGGTCAGTTCCGTATTGACGTCAAGAATCCTAATGCCGGCAGTCAGCTATACTTGCGTTTCAAGGATCCGCGCGGAGTGGTGGTGGATGAATATTTGATTCCTGTCGGTGAGCAGATGCAGAATCGGATTCCTGATTTAGTCTGCCAAAAAACAAGACTACAGACAAAAAAGGATATGTTCATAGTGCAGGGTAAAGATTTTACCTGTGAAGTGTCTCGTACTGACGGACAAATCAAGCGCTTGATCAGTCATGGTAAATCAATATTGGAAGGCGGACCATGGTTAATGGCATTACCCCTGACTGGTGGGGGATGTTTGCCGAATCACAATGCCAACACACCCGTGTTTAATGATTGCTGCAAGGGGTGGAAAACTGATGAGGTAACTGCCGAGAAGAATGAAAATGGAGTGCTGGTATCCGTGAAAGGAAACTATGAAGGTTTTTCCGGAAGTTATCAGATGCAGATTAATGCCAATGGCCAAATTCTGATTAACTATAAATTTACGGCAAGTGTTGGTCTGAATCCGAGGCAGTGGGGAATGGTCTTTGCATCAGCCGATGGCTTTGATGAAACATTCTGGCGTAGAGAGGGATTATGGTCAGTATATCCGGCTGACCATATCAGTCGTCCGGTGGGGCGTGCATTAAGTTTTTATTCTGATGTGCCTCAAGATGCGAATCCGCGTACTGAACCGACCTGGTCATGGAGCAAGGATTACAGTGAAATTGGCAGCAATGATTTCCGCTCTACCCGTAGAAACATATGGCTTGCCGGCTTAGATGACCAGGTTGGCAAGGGCCAGATTCTGATTGTCTCCAACGGACACCAGCATTGGAGATGTTGGAAGGAAGGAAAGAAAACACATTTTCTTATAGCTGATTTTGTTACGGCTGGTGATGAAGGCTTTTTGGGGGCGCATTATGCTCCATACCGCAAGCCGATCAAAGCAGGTGATGTAATTAGCGGATCGATTGAGTTACGGATTAAATAACGTATGGATATGCATCAAAAAAAATTACCAAAGCAAACGGCACACTTGGCTTTCATACTTTAAATACCTAATTTTGTGCATGAAAACCATTACGGGCTGGAGCATCGACGCCAGTCCGCACGCCCGATGAAACCATACATGCACATACTGCTTGCTCTCGATTCCTTCAAAGGCTGTCTCACCTCCGAAGAAGTGGAAGCCGCCTTTGCCCGCGCCCTCACCGCCCGCGGCGCAGACGTCAGCAGCCTCCCCCTTTCCGACGGCGGCGAAGGCATGCTGCAAGCCTTTACCGCCGCCCTGCACGGGCAGACCATTGAAGTGGAGGTACACGACCCGCTGATGCGGCCCGTCACGGCCCGCTACGGACTGGCGCCCGACAGAACGGCCATCATTGAATCGGCCCAGGCCTGCGGACTGACCCTCATACCGGCCGCCGAGCGCAACCCGCTGACGGCCACCTCCTACGGTGTAGGCGAACTGGTGGCTCACGCCGCACGCCGCGGCTGCCGCCGCTTTATCATCGGGCTGGGCGGCAGCGGCACGAGTGATGCCGGACGAGGCATGCTGCGGGGGCTGACCGACACGCTGGCTCCCGGCGGTACCATTGACGAAGTGATACACAACATGCTGGGCGGCTGCCGGTTTGTCCTGGCCAGCGACGTACGCAACCCGCTCTACGGCCCCGAAGGCGCCGCCCACGTATTTGCCCCGCAAAAGGGCGCCACGCCCGACATGGTGGACGAGCTGGACCGCCGCGCGCGCCACTTTGCCGAACTGTCGGCCCGGCGTATGGGATGGGACGCCTCCACCCGGCCGGGTGCCGGAGCGGCCGGCGGGCTGGGATACGCCTTTCTGCAATATCTGCAGGCTACCATGGAATCCGGTGCCGACCTGCTGCTTGACCTCGCCGGTTTTGACCACCTCCTGAAGCATGCCGACCTCGTCATTACCGGCGAGGGCCATGCCGACCGTCAGACCCTCATGGGCAAGCTGCCCGAAAGGGTAATGCGGCGGGCCCGACAGCAGGGAATTCCCGTCTGGCTAATAGCCGGACAGGCCGACGATGCAGCCTCGCTCCTGCAGGCTGGTTTCAGCCGGGTCAGCAGCCTGACACCAGCCGGCATGCCCCTTAAAGAAGCCATTCGTCCGGAAACGGCCCGGAAAAATATACTGCGGTGGGTAGAAAGGAACTGGAACTACTAAAAAACTGGCCGAAAGCATTTGTTTCCTTTCAAATTGAGCCGGATTTGTTGATACAGCAAACATTATTTCGAAGGTGGAAAACTTTTTTTGCGTAAATATTTTATAACATCCTATTTATCAAATATTTACAAATACTGAAAGAAAACTTTTTACTTTGTGCTCAAACTTTAAATTGCTATTTTTGCAACTCAAATCAAACAAAATGTTTATCATGAAAAGCATCAGATTTACCGTAACTCTATTCTTCATGTGCCTGTGCATGTGTTTTGGAAATGCAGTTTATGCCGCACAAGTTCAAAAGACAAATGACGACATTGTTGTAGGATTAGGGAAAAAAGATCCTAATAATGATAAGGATCGTTCAGGATATGCGCTTTTTGCCACCGGACAGGTATATTCCAATCCGCTTCGCCTTGTGCTGTCACTGCCTGAACTGTTGGGCGAAACAACCGTCACCATAAAGGACAGCCAGACCCACGCTACGGTAGGCAGCACAACGGTCAATGCCACGCAGAAACCGACAGTCACCCTGAATTTAACCAGCGGTTCCGGACACTACCTGCTGGTCATTGAATCGGCTGAGTACGCTGGTGAGGGTACGTTTACCCTGTAAATCCCCAGCAACAGGCACAGAGTCGGCCGGTTTCAAACTGACTCTGTACTCTACCCGCCTCAGAAAAAACTGAGGTACAAAATTTTCAACACAAAAATATCATATATATCAATCAAATGATAACACCGGCAGCGGCGGTTATAGCAGTTTGTTTCAAACCGCGCCATTACTCCCGGCCCTTCGCTTCCCGGCGTTATCTCTGGAAAACAAGTAGCCTGTTTATTCATGCTTTGCGCTGAAAGGCACGGATTTACATCTTTTCCGCCTTACACGCAAAAAGTCGGGAGGAAAAACAAAGAAGGTCGGACTTTATTTTCACAAAGTCCGACCTTTTCTTATCAAAAAACGACGTATTTGTCCACTCCTCCGTCATTTTGATAAATGCCCCCCTGCCGCAGCCCGCAAAATATTTGTACTTTTGCATAAAGTGCTTGAAACACTTATCGAAAAAAGAGAAATCCATGTCATATCGTCATTCCGCTCCGTCTCATGCGCTGCACACGGCCGGCCTTTACCTCGCATTGCTGGCGGCACTGTGCCTGACCGCCTGCACCCGCCCCGCGGCCGTGCCCGAGCTTGACACGGCCGACAGCCTGATGGAGCAACAGCCCGACAGCGCCCTGACCCTGCTGCGCCGCATAGACACCCTGCGCCTGACCTCGCGGCACGACCGCGCACGCTACGCCATGCTCCTGTCGATGGCGCTGGACAAAAACTACATTGACCTCAAGGATTTCCACGTACTCCAGCCGGCCATTGACTATTACGAGGACCACGGCACGCCCACCGAGCAGATGCGCACCTTCTACTACCAGGGACGCATCCACGAAAACGCAGGAAATATGAGCAAAGCCCTGCAGACCTATCTGAAAGCCTTGGAAAGAGGAAAAGGATCCAACGACACCCTAACCATAGCACGAGTTTACTCCGCACAACTCATACCCAATTTGAAACTGATGAGCTTTGACAAAGCCATTGAAGCCGGGAAAAAAGCTGCCTACTACTTCCGAAAGGCTGGAAGAACAAATGATTATGTCCTTTGTGTTCTCCATATTGCCAATGCTTACTCTATGAAAAATGACAGAGTCAACACCTGGAAATTCCTGAATGAATGTCGAAAATTGTGGCCCTACATAAGCGAAAAAAGAAAACAGGAATTTTACAACAACTATCTGATTACAGCAATTAGCTTCAGCGGAATGGACAGCATTCAAGCCGCCATTAGGGAATACGAGTCCCATGTACCGCCATCCGAATGGGACATTCTGACATTGGCTGACGCCTATGCGGGCATCAAGAACTTTAAGCGCGCTGAATATTTTGCCACACAACACGAACTCCATTCCTCCTCAATATATTCCGACAAGCGGTACTACGCCATTCTATACTTCCTCTGCCGCGCACAGGGGAAATACAAGGAAGCCGGAGAGGCTTACTCACGGTTCAACCACATCAACGACTCGCTCAATATCTCGGCCCTGCAGGAAAATGTACGCCTGACCGAAGCCCGGCATCAGCAGGAACTACTGAACAAGGAATCCGAACTGAACCAGATACGCAACTTGTGGATAACGGTTTGTGGCATAGTCATCCTCCTGCTCATCATACTCTTCATCAGCTACCGTCTACGCATCAGCCGGATGCAAAAACGTCTGATTGAACAGGAAAAGGAACAGTACCGCCGGCTGTACGAACAGTTGGAAGACGAACATCAGAGTCTGCAACTGCTTTTAGCGGAAAACAACCGGCTCAATGATGAGACGAAAAAAATTGTCAAGAAGCGACTGGCCCTGCTCAACGATTTTATCAAAGCTCACCTGGCCGAGAATGGCAACAAGGCCGAAAACCGTATCCACCAGATTTTGGCGGACAAGGAAACCTTTATGCAATCCACCTGCCAGTCGTTTTCCATCAGTCACCCCGACTTCATCCAACAACTCCGAAACCACGGTCTCACAGACTGGGAAGTAGGCTACTGCTGCCTTTATGCCTTAGGGCTAAGCAGTAAGGAGGTGGGGCACTACATCAACTCCAGCACTTACTACAAAACCAACAGCATGATTCGCAAAAAACTCGGACTCGACAGCCACTGTACGAACCTCAACCTCTACATCAAGCAGATGCTGGAAGCATGCGAATCAGCTGCTGCTCCGACCGACTTACCATCATGCTAAGAAAGAAAGTTTACCCGTACATTATTCCCATGGCATGCTCTGTGTTCATGGTGCTGTGCCTCTCTGCCTGCAGACAGAGCACAAACGTGCCCGAGCTTGACACGGCCGACAGCCTGATGGAGCAGCGGCCCGACAGCGCACTGGCCCTGCTGCACCGCATAGACACCCTGCGCCTGACCTCGCGGCACGACCGCGCACGCTACGCCATGCTCCTGTCGATGGCGCTGGACAAAAACTACATTGACCTCAAGGATTTCCACGTACTCCAGCCGGCCATTGACTATTACGAGGACCACGGCACGCCCACCGAGCAGATGCGCACCTTTTACTACCAGGGACGCATTTACGACAACGCCGGAAACATGAGCAAAGCCCTGCAGACCTTTCTGAAAGCCTTGGAAAGAGGAAAAGAATCCAACGACATACCCACCAAAGCAAGAACTTATTCGGCACAAATACAGCCCTACGAACAACTGATGGCCTTTGACAAAGCCATTGAAGCCGGGAAAAAAGCTGCTTATTACTTCCAAAAGGCCGGAAAAACAAACAGCAATGCCAATTGTCTTATTAAGATTGCCAGCACATACACCTTTAAAAATGACAAGGCCAACACCTGGAAATACCTGAATGAATGCCGAAAATTGTGGCCCTACATAAGCGAAAAAAGAAAACAGGATTTCTACAACAATTATCTGATTGCCGCAACTAAATTCTGCGGTAAAGACAGCATTCAAGCCGCCATTAAGGAATACGAGTCCCATGTGCCCCCATCCAAGTGGGACTTTCTGACATTGGCTGACGCCTATACGGCCATTAAAGACTTTGACCGGGCCGAATACTTTGCTTCACAACACAAGCTCCATTCCTCCTCAATATATTCCGACAAGCGGTATTACGCCATCCTGTACTTTCTCTACCGCGCCCAAGGGAAATACAAGGAAGCCGGCGAGGCATACACACAATTCAACAACATCAACGACTCGCTCAACATCTCGGCCCTGCAGGAAAACGTACGCCTGACCGAGGCCCGGCATCAGCAGGAACTGCAAGCTGAAAAATCCGAACACAAACGGGTACGCAACCTATGGATAGCAGCCTGCAGCATAGCGTTACTCCTGCTCTTCGTGCTTTTTACTTACTACCGCCTGCGTATCAGTCGGATGCAGAAGCGTCTGGCTGAGCAGGAAAAGGAACAGTACCGCCGGCAATACGAGCAGCTGGAAGAAGAATATCAGGGGCTCCAGCTACTCCTGCAAGAAAACAACCGGCTCAACGATGAAACAAAAGATATTGTCAAAAACCGACTGGATCTGCTCAACGATTTTATCAAAGCACACCTGGCCGAAAAAGGCAACAAAGCCGAAATGCGCATCCGCCAGATCATGGAGGACAAGGAGGCTTTCATGCAATCTACAAGAAAAGCCTTTACCGTCAGTCACCCCGAGTTTGTACGCTATCTGGAGGAGCAGGGACTCACCCCCTGGGAGGTGGGCTACTGCTGCCTGTTTGCCCTGGGACTGAACAGCAAGGAGGTGGGACGGTACATCAACTCCTGCAACTACTACAAAACCAATACACACATCCGCAAGAAACTCGGACTTGACAACCACAGCACCAACCTCAACCTCTATATCCTGCAGCTGCTGCAGAACAACGATCAGCAAACTGAGGTGCACACACAGCCGTAACTGCCACTGTACGCGCCCACAAAATCCCCACCCGAACCAACAGAAAACATGCCACTCCCAACAATGACGAAAGGAGGTTAAGGCAAACAGAAACAAGGTCGGACTTTGTAAAAACAGGAAGGCATCCTGTAAAAACAAAGTCCGACCTTGTTTGGTTTATGCTCCGGCAAGCATGTTTTTTCCTTGGTTGCGCATACTGTCCAACCAAGGAAAAAGCGGCAGCGCGCTACAAACCCGTATTCTCATTTTTCCGCTTGAGAAAGTGGGCGGGATTCTCGCCGAAAAATTCCTTGTAACATTTGGTAAAGTACGACGGCGAGCTGAAACCGACCTCGTAGGTGATTTCGGCAATGGTCTTTTCGGTGGACGCCAGGAGCGAGGCGGCCCGCTTGAGGCGCGTGGCGCGCAGCAGTTCGTTGGGCGAATAGCCGCAGAGGGTCTTGGTCTTGCGGTAGAGCTGCACGCGGCTCAGGCCGATGCGCTCGCCCAGCTGCTCCACGCCGAAGTCGGGGTCGGAAAGATGCTTGTCGATAATGGCATACAGGCGGTTGAGGAAGCCGCTGTCCACGTCGGCCGCGGGCACCTTTTGGAGCGAGGCGTTGCTGCCGTCGGCAAAAAAGCGCTGCAGGCGCTGGCGGTTGTCAATCAGGTTGTGCAGGCGCACGGCCAGCAGGCGGCTGCTGAAGGTTTTGGGCAGGTAGGAGTCGGCCCCGCACGCGTAGCCCTCGATTTTCAGGGCGTCGTCGGCGGCATCGTCGGTGAGCAGCACCACGGGAATGTGCTGCGTGCGCAGCTCCGACTTGAGGCGCCGGCAGCACTCCATGCCGCTCATGACGGGCATGTGGGCATCGCACAGTATGACGTCGGGCACGTATTTCATGGCCCGCCAGAGGGCGTCCTGACCGTTAGCGGCCTCCATCACCTGGTACTCGCCCTGCAGGGTGAGGCGCACGTAGCGGCGCACGTCGGGGCTGGCGTCGACCACCAGCACCACGGGACGGCCGGCGGCATCGTCGGCGGCGGCCGACACGGCGGCGGGCACGGGTTGTCCGGCCGCCAGCACGGCTCCTTCCTTCAGGCTGGGCAGGGCGTCGCGGCGGCAGTCGTCGTCCGGCGCCACGGGCAGACCCGTCTGGCAGGCCGGCATGCGGATGGTGAAGCACGAGCCCTGCCTGAGCGAGGAATCCATGCTGACGGTGCCGTGATGCAGCTCCACAAAAGCCTTGACCAGCGCCAGCTCCACGCGCGAGGTTACGTAACGCGCATCGGCCTGGCTATAGACGCTGTCAAAAATGTGCTGCACATATTCGGCGGGCATGCCCACGCCGGTGTCCGACACCTGCAGGCAGAGACTGCGCTCCGCCCCCTCGCCGTCGAAGGTAAGGGCCACGCTGATGCTGCCGTTTTCGGGCGTCAGGCGGAAGGCGTTGGAGAGCAGGTTGTAGACCACGCGCTCCAGCTTTTCGGAGTCGGCCACCACCATGCTGTCCGTGTCCGGCGCGGCCTGCACGTGCAGGTGGATGTGGCTGCGGAAGGAGAGCGCCCGGAAGGCATCGGTCCACCGCAGCAGAGCCGTGCGCAGGTCAAAGCGGCTCAGGTTGAGCGCCAGGCGGCCGTCCTCGTAGCGGCGGAAGTCAATGAGCTGATTGACCAGCCGCTGCAGCAGGGTGACGTTTCTGTGGGCCATGTCCAGCAGGTCGCGGTCGTGGGCATCCAGGCGGGGGCAGTCGGCCAGCTGGCTGACGGGCTCGGCAATGAGGCCCAGAGGCGTGCGGATGTCGCAGAACACGTGGTAGTCAAAGTCCTGACGCGCCCGGGCGGCGTCGGCCTGCTGCCCGGCACGGGCCACCACCCGGTCGCGCTGCTGCTCGGCCTGCCGCTGCTGGCGGAACAGCTCGGAGAGCGGGCGGCCGTGGCGGCGCACCGAGCGCACCACGTAGACCAGCAGTCCCATGACCAGCACCAGCATCCCGACGCTGACCAGCAGGAACGTGCGCTGCGTGGCCATGCGCATCAGGAAGGAGTTGAGCTGGCCGTCGAGCTGCTCTATTTTCTTGTCGAGGGTGGCAATGTGGTCGGTCTGCAGCTGCATGATACGGGCGTTTTGCCGGTTGACCACAGCCGTGGGCAGGAGCGTTTCGCGCGGATAGTTGCGGCCCTCGAGGATGTCCATGGCCACCTGCATCACCCAGTCGCCCCCGGTGGGGTAAATAAAGGTGGCATCCAGGGTGCCGGCAGTCACCATCTCCACCCCCAGCCCCTCGCCCGAAAGGGCATCAACGCCGATGAACTTCATCGTCGTATCGCGCCCCACGCGGGCCGCGGCCTGACGGGCTCCGGCGGCCATGGGGTCGTTGTGGGCAAACACGAGGTCAATGCGCGGCTCGCGCCGGAGGATGGAATCAAAGGCCTGCGCGGCCGACTGGCGGAACCAGCCGGCGTCGGCCGTAGCCACGATGTGGATGTTGGGGTAAGCCTTCAGCGCGTCGAGCAGGCCGCGGTGGCGGTCGCGCGCCGGAGTGGAGCCCTGCAGGCCCGTCAGCTCCACCACGTTGCCCCGGCCGCCCAGGCTGTGGGCAATGTAAGCGCCCACCTCGCGCCCCATGCGGTAGTTGTCGGCCCCGATGTAGGCCGTGTACTGCTCGGAATTGATTTTCCGGTCCACCAGCACCACGGGAATGCCCTGCCTGTAAGCCTTTTCAATGACGGGAGCCATGGCGTCGGCCTCGTTGGGCGCCACCACAATCAGGTTGACCCCCTCGCGGATAAAAGCCTCGATGTCGGCAATCTGGCGGCGGCTGTCGTCGTGGGCCGAGCGGAACTCCACCCGCGCCTGGGGATAGAAAAGGGCCTCGCGGCGGATTTCCTGGTTCATCTGCGAGCGCCAGGCGTCGTCGCTGCACTGCGACACGCCAATGACATAGCGCGTCCGCTCCGCCCCACAGCTACCCAAAAGGAGCAGACACAGGACGGCACACACGAAAAGGAGGCTGAAACGACACTTCATGGGCATAAAATCTCAGTACAAATATACGGATTTAATCCTTGACAAACCGCCGCAACACCAAAAACCCGCCACAAACGGCGCGGCCTGCCCCCTCCGCCCCACCGGGGAGCATGAGGAAGCAGGCCGCGCAGACATCCGACCGGTGCCGGCCGGCACGGCTCAGGCCAGCCGCGCCGTCAACCGCTCGGGCAGCCCGGGCATGGCGCCCTGCTGCGTGCAGACATAGGCCGAGGTTTCGACGGCCAGCTTGTGAGCCTCCTTAACGGAACGGCCGCGCAGGATGGCGGCGGTAAAGGCGGCGGTAAACGAGTCGCCGGCGCCTACGGTGTCGGCCACCTGCACCTTGGGCGTCTCCACAAACGACACCTCGCCGGGCGTAAACACGTAGCTGCCGTTGACGCCGCAGGTAAGGATGAGCATTTTCAGGTTGTACTTGGCCAGCAGAATCCAGCACTTGTCCTGCAGGTCAATGCCGGGATAACCAAACATGCGGCTCACGGCCACCAGTTCCTCATCGTTTATTTTCAGTACGTTGCAGCGGCGCAGGGAGTCGCAGATGATATCCTTGGTATAAAAGCTCTGACGCAGGTTGATGTCGAAAATGCGGAGCGTGTCGGACGTAGCCGCCACCACGTCGAGGAAGCGATGGATGGTTTCGCGCGACACGACGCTGCGCTGCGCCAGCGAACCGAAGCAGACGGCACCCGTATGGCGGGCCAGCTCGTCGAGGGCCGGAGTGTAGGGGATGTTATCCCAGGCCACGCCCTCCTTAATATTATAGCAGGGCACGCCGGCGGCGTCCAGTTCCACCTGCACGGTACCGGTAGGGTACGGCACGGTTTCGATGAGCGAGGCGAGCTGACGTGCACGGAAGCTGTCCAAAATTTCAGTGCCCAGCTTGTCCTGCCCTACGGCACTGACCACGCGGCTTTCCAGACCGAACTGCGACACATGATAGGCAAAGTTGGCGGGCGCACCGCCCAGCTGTTTCCCCTCGGGCAGCATGTCCCACAGGGCTTCGCCCATTCCTACTACTATGGAGTGATTATTATTCATGATTGATATTGTTTTTTTTGAGGTCAAACAGAATTGATTTCAAGTCGCACAGCTTACCGGCGGAGCTTCAGGGTATAGAAGATGAGGTAGAGCACACCCACAGCCATCACGGCCACGGCACCGCGCTGACCGATGGCGTCGCTGGCCAGGCCCATGAAAAGCGGGAAAATGGTGCCGCCGAAGAGACCCATAATCATCAGGCCCGACACCTCGTTCTTCTTTTCGGGTACAGCCGTCAGCGCATGCGCAAAGATAATGGAAAAAACATTCGAATTGCCAAAACCGATGAGGGCAATGCAGGCATAGATGACGTAATGCACGTTGGAGACGAGCAGACCGGCCATGGCCACCAGCATGCACGCCACGCTCACGGCCAGGAAACGGCGCGTGGAAAGGTGGCGCAGGATGAAGGCGCCGAGCAGGCAGCCCGCCGTACGGAAGATGAAGTAAAGACTGGTGGAGAAGCCGGCCTCGTCGAGCGTCAGGCCCACGCGCTCCATGAGCAGGCGGGGCGCGGTGGTGTTGGTGCCCACGTCAATGCCCACGTGGCAGATGATGCCCAAAAAGCACAGCAGGATGAACGGGCGGCCCAGCAGGCGCAGGCAATCGGCAAAGCCGGAGGCGCGGTCGGGCTTTTCCTCCTCAATCGTCGTGCCCGAGAGCCAGAAGATGGCTACCACGGCCACCACCATATACACCGGAAAGAGCACGCGCCAGCCCAGTCCGAACGACGGAATGGCCTGCGTGGCGCCCCACATGGCGATGTAGGGAGCCAGAAACGAGGCAATGGCCTTGACAAACTGCCCGAAGGTGAGCGAGCTGGCCAGGCGGTCGCCGGCAATGATGTTGCTCAGGAGCGGATTGAGCGAGGTCTGCATCAGGGCGTTACCGATGCCCAGCAGCGAGAAGGAGCAGAGCATCAGGCCGTAGCCGTCGCCAAAAACGGGCAGCAGCAGCGACACGGCCGTCACCACCAGACTGAGCACCACGGTGCGCTTGCGCCCGATGTGGTTCATCAGCATGCCCGTGGGTACGGAGAAGATGAGGAACCAGAAGAACACGAGCGAGGGAAAAATATTGGCCTGGGCGTCGGTGAGCGCGAGGTCGCGCTTGACGTAGTTGGACGCAATGCCGACCAGGTCTACAAAGCCCATGGCAAAGAAGCAGAGCATGACGGGAATGAGTTTCCCGTACTGAAGGGGTTGTTTTTCGGTTTTCATATGGATTACGGTTTTTCGGAATGGTCAGAGGCTACAGAATTCTTACAGTCCCAGCCGGTGGACGGTGAGCTGACCGACGGACGACTCGCCGCCCTGGCTATAGAAGCGCAGTGCGTTGTAGGGCGTGGTGGGGAACACGAGGTTGGTCATGGCTATGCGGCCGCCGTCTACAAAGACTTCAACCGAAGTCTTGTCCACAAACACCTGCACCTGATAGGTCTTGCCCTCACAGAGCGAGAGCGGGGCCCACGTGCCCAGCGCAAAGTCGTTGACGTAGTTGACGGAGAGGCGCTTGCGATGCTCGTCGGTCTCCTTTTCGTGCACGTTCATCTCGCCGTGGCGGTCGAGGTCGACCAGTCCGCTCTGCGTGCGGTCCATGACGAGGCGTTGGCGGGTGAGGTCAAAATAGATGTCCACCTTTTCGCCCCGGTCGTTGAGCAGCTCAAAGCCGGTGCGCGTGGCCTGGCCGGGCGTAAGGCTCAGGGTCAGCTCACAGGCACCGCCCTCGCCCGTGGGCAGCGCACTGATACGGCGCTCGCCGCTGACCGTAAAGCTGCCCAGACTCTTGGTGTCGCGGCGCAGCTTGGCCGTTTCCTTCACGGCGTTGGCGGCCATATAGACGGAGCCGTCCTTACTGAAGAGCGAGAGCTCGCGCGGAAGGGCGTTGGCTCCGCGGTACTGGCGGTTGGGGGTGGCGTTGGCATACTGCCAGTTGCTCATCCAAGGCACGGCCACCACGCGGCTGCCGGTATTGGAGAAGCAGACCGTGGCGTAATGGTCCTTACCGTAGTCGAGCCATTTGGTGACGGAGGGGGCGTCGTCGCAGCGGAACGTCTTGCCGTCAAAATCGCCCACAAAATATTCCGTGGCGCTGCCGCCAAAGAGGCAACCGGGATTGATGTTGACAATCATGACCCACTTCATGCGGCTCCTGTCGCCGTCGACGGGCAGCTGCACAAAGTCGGGACACTCAAACTGGTTGGGCTGGGCGCCGTAGCCCTCGCCAAACTGGCTCAGGTACTGCCAGTCCTTCAGGTTGGTGGAGGAGTAGAAGCGCATGTTCTTGTCGGCCGACACTATCATAATCCACTGCTTGGTGGGCTCGTACCAGAACACCTTGGGGTCGCGGAAGTCCTTCAGCCCGTCAAAGGGGGTCAGAATGGGGTTGTGCTCATATTTGGTAAAGGTGCGGCCGTTGTCGGTGCTGTAAGCCATGCACTGAATCTGGCCGTGCTCGTCGCTGGCCGAGGTATAGAAGGCAATGATGGCATTCTTGCCGTAGCCGGCCGTGTTGTCCTTGTCCACCACCGTGCTGCCCGAGAAGATGTGGCCCATCGTGTCGCGCGCAATGGCCGGCTCGAGGTGCTGCCAGTGTACGAGGTCGCGGCTGACGGAGTGGCCCCAGTGCATGTTGCCCCACTTGGAGCCGTAGGGGTTGTACTGGAAGTAGAGGTGATACTCGCCGTCCTTATATACCAGTCCGTTGGCGTCGTTCATCCAGCCGTAGACGGGGGTGTGGTGGTAAACGGGGCGGAAATAGTCGGTATTGGTGGAGTCGAACACGTCACACACCGACAGGCTGTCCCAGCATACGGCACCTTTGTGCACGCGCTCGATGCTGACCTTGGCCTGAGCCTCCCCCTCGGGCAGCTCAAAGGGCACGTAATAGTCAATGCTGTCGGTGGCCAGACGCACGTCCATGGCTACGTCGGCCGGACTGCCGGTGTCGAGCCTGACCTTACCCTCAGCTGCCGATTCCTGGATGGGCAGGAGCAAATATTTCTTGGGATGGCTGATGCGGAGCACCGTGAGCGAATCGGCCTGATGCTCCAGGCTGATGCCGGTCTGAACCGACTGACAGGCTGCAAGTGACGCCACGAGAGCCGTAGTGGCAAATAGATTAAGTTTCATGTTTAGCGTATTTTTTTATCGGATTTGTTGTCTTATCGGAACGTGATATCCTCAACCGGCGTCGTCACGAGCGCGTGGGCAGCCACTGTGTCTTCATAGCATGGAGGTATCAAAATTAACATATACATCATGGCGGGCCGTCGCCCCACCCCTTGCCGCCAAAGGCCCTGCAAGGCCTGTCCTGCCGCAGCAGGAACCAAACGGTGTGTAAAAATACAACGCCCCGGCGTAACAGAATTATCACAAATGTTTCATAAGTTACAAATTTTGTTGTATGCAACATTTGTTTCATATGATGTAACCAAAATACTACTTCATGCCGTAGCGGCTCACCGAGCTCATACGGCAGCCGCACAACGCCGGACTTTGAAAAAACAAGAAGGCATCCGGTCAGAACAAGGCCGGACCTTAGAAAAATAGGAAGCCGCCTTGTCGCGATACCGGAGAGCTGAAACACGGCGGCGCCCTTCCTGCCGCACTGAAGAGCCGTACGGGAAAAGGCGCCACCACACAAAAAACGGCTGCCCGAGCGGACAGCCGTATGAAAGAGAAAAGCGAAAATCAGAACTCGAACTGCTCAATCTTCAACTGGGCCAGCTGTTCGATTTCGCCTACGTATTTCTTGAATTCAGCACTGGCAGAATGGGCAGCCAGCGCTTCCTTGTCGCGCCAGGTTTCGCAAATCATGAACACCTCTTCGCGCGTGGCGCTGACAAACGTATCATAAGCCACACAACCGTCCTGCTTCAACGAACATGCCGTAAGGGCTTTGGCGGCCTCCAGAGCGGCGGCCTTGTTTTCGGCGCTTACCGAAACAAAACAATTTAATCGAATCATAGTTTATCCGTATTTGAATTTGAATAGATGTGTCAATCAAGCGGTCAGAACAGACCGGCCGTATCAGCGCTGCCAGAAACGGGCCGTAATGTCCACCATCTGCGCACCACGGTCGATGCGGTAGAGGCGCTGGTTGGTGGTACGCGACTTGAGCGGACCGTATTTCTCCACGTACGGACCGAACTTGACATAGTCAAACGCTTCAGCCTGGAAATTGGCCGGCGGGTTCTGCCGGCCGGAATACCACCCCACCTTGATGCGGCCTTCATAGTGCTGCTTGATCTGACGCGCCAGGGCCATTACCTCGTCGGGATGAGCGTCGCCGCCCATCAGCCCGATACACGTCACGCCGCCGGCGTAGGGGCGCAGCATATCCTCCACGCTTTGCAGCGTGAGCCGCTCACCGCAGTCGCGCTGCAGGTAGGCGCTGTGGCAGCCGGGGCAGCCGTTGGGGCACCCCGTAATGTTGATGGCCAGGGTTACCTCGTCGGGAAACTCCTGGAACACGATGTCAGAGTTGGCGTATTTCAGCATTGCCCTACCTCCTCCTTTTCCGTCTGGTTCAGATGGCCGTAATAGCGGCGGGCAGCCTCCTTCTGGCGGTCGAGCGAGAAATTGGATACACGCTTGAGATAACCGATGACGCGAGTCAGGTAGTCCAGGTTCTTGCTGTGACACTTGGGGCACTCGTGCAGGTAACGCTTGTCGATGTGTCCGCAGTCGTTGCAGAGGGTGTTGGGAATGTTGAACGTAAAGTAGTTGCATCCCTCGCGGGCTGCCACACGCAGCAACTGGCGGTACTGCTGGAAGCTCAGGTGCTCGTCCAGATTCATGTGGAGCGCCGAGCCGCCGGTCAGGTGCTCGATGTACTTGCGGCCGTGCAGGCGGAACTTGTCGAGCACGTTGGTGTTCGGGTCTTCCACCACGTAGAAATAACTGTTGTAACAGTCGCGCGGCACGTAGTAGCCGTCCTCGCGGTCCCAGCGGGCGTGTTTTACACCCACGTTCTCGGCCGGAATCATCTCGCAGTTGAACATCACCTCTTTGGTGCGGTATTTCTTGTTGTAGTGCTCAACAAGACCCAGTATGTTCTGAACAAAACCCAGATACTCCTCGTTGTCCGTAATGCTCATGCCCAGGCTCTCGGCAGCCTCGACCATACCGTTGACACCGATGGTCAGGTACTGGCGGGCGATATTGATGTAGCCGGCATCGAAGAGGGGCAACATACCTTTCTTGAGCAGGTTTTTCAAGTTCTCGTTGTAGGCCAGCTGTACCTTGTGGACGAGGTCGACCACCTCTTCCAGGAAATCAAGATAGGGACGACCCTCACGCGTAGCCTGCTGCACGCAGCGGTTGAGGTTGATGGTGAGCACACTCTTGGAGCCCGTGGAAACACCTCCGGCCCCGAGCGTATAGCTGAAGCCGTTGTCCTGGATTTCGTTGCGCAGGCGGCAGCAGGAAGCCAGGGAGTCGGCGTTGTCGCTCATGTAGGTAAAGAAGGAATGGCCCTCGGCATACATTTCTGCCGTGAAGTCGGCATATTCCTTGTCGATAACGTCGCCGTCCTTGGTGAGCAGGGCCATCGTCTCGACGGGGAAGGTGAGCACCGTCTTGGTACGTTCCTGGTTGAACCAGCGCATGAAGCGCTTCTGCAGCCAGTTGACGGCCGGCCAGCTGGGCTTGGTGCCGTCGGGGAAGAAGAAATCGCCGAAGATGCTCTCGAAATAGTATTTGTCGTAGTAGGAAATGTTCCAGAATACGGCCTGGAAGTTGCGGGCTCCCGTGGGCTGGTTGATAGAGTAGACAATCTGCTCGAAGCAGTCGGTGATAACCTTGTCAATGGTGCGCTGCTTGAGCGAGAGGTCCACGCGCTCGTCGGCACGCTCGTAGAAGTCGGCACCGTACTCCTTGCTGAGGAAGTACGACAGGTACATCAGGAATTCCGGCGTGGCGCAGGCGCCCGAGAGCATACTCGAAACGATAAACACCATGTTGACAAAGCCGCCGCAGAACGACTTCAGGTTGGTTGGCGCCGTTGAGTTGCCGCCAATGCTGGTGGTACCGTTGAGCAGCCACGGATACATGGTGATGGAGGCGCAATAGTTGGCCAGACTGGTCTCGTCGTTCTTATAAATATAATGGTGCTCCAACAGGTAGAGGTAGCGGTCGGCCAGTTCCTTGCCGTACATTTCCTTGATGCGGTCGCACAGCAGGCGGCGGTTCAGGCGGATAAAGCCCTGCTTGGGCAGCTCGCCGATAAGGGTGGCAATGTTTTTGTTCTCTACGTTGGCATTGGCGTCGTATTTGGAGCCCGTGGCGGGATTGCACGAGTCGCAGTAGTCAATCAGGAACTTCAGCTTGTCGCGCACCTCGCGGTCTTCCATGTGGCGCTGGCGGTAGAGCATGAAACTCTTGGCGGCCTTGAACTTGCGCTCGCTCATCAGGGCTACTTCCACCTGATTCTGGATGTCTTCCACGCTCATGCCGTTGCAGAAGGTAAGGTGTCCGAGAATCTGCTGCAGGATTTCGGCATTGATGGGTTCGTTGACTGAGGCACAGGCCTTCAGTACTGCATTTTTAATCTTATCCAGCGAAAACGACTCGGTTGAACCGTCGCGCTTGGTAATCATAAAGGAATCGTAGCTCATGACTTTACAATCTATTATTTCGTGTTATTACATTTATATTTCGGAAAACTTTTTTGTCAGACCGGCCACTGAAAATAAGCTGTTCAGGCTGTTGCAGCCGCCATCTGAAAAGGGACTGAAACAAACGCCCGGAAGTAGTTGTGGCTCAATCGTTTCAAACGGAGAGTTTCAAAGAACCGCTCTTTTAACGGTGATTTAAAGTATTATTAATCAGCGTTTTACGAATTAATCAAAGGCTCATGCCCTCAGTACGGAATATTCGTATGACCATGGCCTGAAGGCTCCTTCCGGACTTGACCGATGCAAAGATAAGCATATCCGTCAAGGCAAAAAAGAAAAAGCCAAAAATTTTTTTTCGGGAAACTTTTTACAAAAAAGCAGGAAAAAAGTTTTCCGAAATTCAGGTAAAAACGGACATGCAGAAGGGACAAAAAAACGGGGTTTAGAGCGTCATTCCACGCCCTCGCTGCGCACTGAAAGCCCACATTGATAAAAACCATATCCCCAACCGAGAAAAGGCCCCGAAACGCCTCTTTAGCACCATCCCGAAGGCGGGCAAAAAATTATGACGACGAAAACCGGCCGGAAAAACGACATTATTTTTAACGTTTCAACGTCGGAACGGAATTTAGCCGGCACTTAAAATCTTTTACCCGGCTCCTGTTTTCTTTTACCCGGCTTGTCATTTTTTTTAGCCGCCACCTTTTTCCGGTTGCGCTCCTCCCCGACCGCCTCCGGCTGCCGCAATGCGCTGAATGCCGGGGAGACAGAAAAAGCGGTTGTCCCCCATTTCGGCAGTAAAGAGCCTTCCTCCTCCCCCAGCAACGGAATGGCGGAACCCCGGAGGCCCCACTACCCGGGGAGAACGGGATAAAAAGAAAGGAGGACCCGAACATCACGTCCGTATCCTCCTCATTTCTACTTAAAAACTACTACTATGAAAACAATACTGGCTTTCGCCTTTTTTTTATTTCTTATGTCTGAATCCTATTGTATGTATTCCAGATTATGCTGGGCCTTTTCGGGCTCTTCCTGCAGGGCTTTGGTAAACCATTCCACCGCCTTGTCGGCATCGCCGTTGAGCCAGGCCAGCACACCCAGGTTGTTATAAGCGCGCGGATCATCCTTCACGCGGTCCATGAGCTGCTGGGCGCGCTCAAAGTCGCCGGAGATGATGTTGGCCGAAGCGGCGTTGATGTTGGCCACCACGTCCTCGGGATAGCAGGTGGCGGCAATCTCATACACCTGTTTGTACTCCTTGGTGCCCGGCTCGTAGTTCTTGGCCACGCCGTACATTTCCTGCAGGCTCAGCAGTTTGGGGTTGGTATAGATGAGCTGGGCTGCCTCGGCGTTGCGCACCTCGCGCACTTCGAAGTCCACCGAAATGTTGATGCGGCGCAACAAGGGGAAATAGTCGTTGAGCATACGGGTGTAGTTCTCGCCCATTTCCTTTTTGAGCTGTGCCTCGCGCTTGTCGAGGTCGGGCTGTCCGTCGATAATGGCCAGCGCCTGCTGGGCATAGTCGGGTTTCTGGGCGTTGAGAATGCTGATAAGCCCGTCCCAGTCCTCACCGGCTGAGCTGACGTGCAGCAGGCTGTCGGTAAAATCAAAGGTCTGCCCCAGATGTTCGGCAAACGACTGGGCACGCTCTGCCGAGAGGCGTTCGTTGGTCTTGACCGAACCGTCGGGCGAAGCATATCCGCACACGGCTACCGACTTGAACGTCACCAGGTCGCCCTGAGTGAGCGGCGTCAGCGTACGCTTGAGTTTTTCGAATTCGGAAGCGTTTTTGCCGATGTTCAGGTCGAAGGCCGAACTGCCTACGGGATACTGAATGTAGAGGGTATTCTGCTCGTTGCGCACCTTGATGGGCTCTTCCTTGGGGGTAAGATAGGACACCATCTGCATGCAGGGTTCGCAAATCTGTCCGGCCTGCGGCAGCTGCGGCTCGGGTTTGATATATTCAGGCGTGGGCAGGTTAATGATGCACACTTCCTTTTTTTCCTCATAAATGCGCATCTTCATCTGCTCCATCCAGGGTTTGTAGGGCATTTGCAGCGTATAGTTGACCACACTGCTCTCACGCTGGCTGGGCATGCCGCGCATCACGGTATAGGGCATGGAATAATTGCCTTTGGCCGCGAGCTTGCGGTCGGCCTTGCGCATTTTGAACTTCTTCTTGTCCGTAATCACTACCGGAGGCAACGTACACTGCTCACCCTCGCCGGCAAAAAGCATAGGCGTAAAGGCATACGTCTGGAAGTTGCCGGCACGAACCACCGAGAAGTCCATCTGGCACGTAAGCGTCAGCGTATCGTTTTTCACCACCAGTGAAGGGGTTGTAATCTTGACATCGTCAGCCAAGGCCCACATGGGCAGCATGGCCAGTAATAATATGGATTTTTTCATCTTTCTTCAATTTGTTTACGGGGTTCAAAGCGATTCTACCTCACTCACTTTATACATACGCTGGTACTTCTTGCCAAACAGGAAGTTGATACCCATGTTGAAGCTGGCTGACGCACGTCCCAACGGTCCGTACTGCTTGGAGAGCTTGCCCAACGGGGCATCCACACCCAGGAAGAAATTGCCACCGCGGCCATGGAAATTCAGCAAAAGTCCGGCCGTTGAACCATAATTGGAAATGGCGTAGTCAACCGTAGCGTCGAACCAGGAAATGGGAGCCACGTTGGCCGACAGGCGGGCCTCCGACCACGAATTGGCACCCTGGATGCGGGTGGTAGAGAGCAGGCCGAACTTCAGACGGCGGTAAACGGGCAACGTATACTGGGCAGCCAGGTTAAGGGTTGCGCCCAACATTTGCGTAGACTTCTGCTCAACCCCCGTCTTCGAAAACTTGGCCAGGTCTGAAAGGTCATCAACCAGACGGTCAACCTGATTGTCGAGCGAATTTTCGTTACCCTCGGAATCGGTAACGGGAATATCTTCAAATCCGTCAAACTCAAACGTATTTTCCATAGAGGCCTTGGTCATGTGTTTCCACTTGATAAAACCAAAGTCCAGCAAAGATGCCGAGAATGTCCAATCCTCATTAAAGCGGTATTCGGCTCCGAGGTCGAAGGCCAGACCCATGCCGCTCAGCCCCATCTGTCCGCTGTCGTAGTCAATATCGTCATAGGAGAGCTGGCCGTCGGTGCCGGGCTTGAGCTGGTCGGTACGGTTTCCGTAATTGTCGAGGATGTAATCATCTTCCTGATAATTCTGCGTTTCGCCCTTGGTCGGGATATTCAGTCCCTTTACGGCCACTTCCATCGTAGCCCCCTTGGGTGTTACGGCCCAACGGTTTTCCTTAGCCACAAGCTCGAGCTTATCGATGTGCATGCTGGCCCGTCCGAGTCCGGCCAGAATCTTAACCTTTCCACCCACGGTCCACTGCTCGTTGATGTCGCGGGCATGACCCAGGGCAATTTCCGCATAGTTCGTAGAGTAAATGCCTACGTTGTCCAGATGGTAAACACTACCGTTCTCATCCTTCATTCCCTGCTTCATGAAGCGGAACAGGTCACTGGGCAAATACATATTGGTATTCGACTTGAGCCGTATGCCAAAGCTGTTGTATCCACCCCATGCATGGAAGGCAAAGGAAAGGACGTCGATGTCCATATTCAGTCCCACGTTAACCTTATGGGGCAGGCTGTTGACGAAATCAGAAGCCGACACCGACTCATGCATAAAGGTGGTGAGGCGGCCGTCAGGCAGTTTGTAGATAAAATTCTTGATACCGGCGGTTGTCTGTACGCCAAAGCCCAAATTACCCAAGGCCGGGAAACTTACATAACCGTAGTCGCCCATAAAGGCCGGGTTGAGTTCGGTACGGTTGACGGTACCTTCCTGAAAATAGCTGGAACGCAGATTTTGTGTCTGGGCCACAGCCGTGCCGCCCAAGAAGAAGCAGGCCACAGCTCCGGACAAAATATGATTGAATAAACGTGTTCTCATTCGTTGGTCTTGTTTTTATGATATAGTTGTCGGGGAGAAATTAATTCAAATCAATGTTGATGCCCTTGGGAACTTTCACCTTAATGTTTTCAAGTTGCATCCACTGATCGCTGCGCAGGGTTATGCCAATGGCCTGGCCGGGCACGGCGGTCACGCGGAATCGGATAGCGTCAAGACGGCTCATGGCGCCCTTGACCTGCTCGGTCATCTTTATCAGGAGGGTCTGTCTGGTTGAGGTCTTGCCGTCGGCGCTGGCTGCAATGCCGCCTTCTACTTCGACCTTGATATCTGAAAGCGGCTGCTTGTTGATGTCGAGCGGCGTCACGTTTTCGGCTTTCACTTCAAGTTCAAGCGGAATGGTATTGACAGCATCAAACTCTACGGCTGCCTCCTCAAAGTCAAGGTCTTTCAGGTCGGAATTGAGATCGTCGGCCGAATCGGTATAAACAATGTTCAGCCCTTCTTCAAACGAAAGAGGAATGTCAATATTATAGTTGCCCGACACCTCATAGTCTTGTCCCAAACGAATGGAATAATACTTGTCGTAGCTGACGGCAGGCTGCATTTCCACTTCTACCACGTCGGGGATTTTGGCAATCAGGTTGTTGATGTTGGCAACTGCAATGTTCTGCGAACCGGCAGGGCCTCCCGTGCCCAGACGGGAAAGGGCAATCAGGTTGCTGCCCGGCTGCAGGAGAATGGGGTCTGTGCTGCCGGCACCGAACTTGACTTCGGAGCCGCTGATAAGGGTTCCGTCTTCTTTTTTGCCCAGCATCTTTCCGGTAAGGCCAACCGGTGCGTTGAGCGGATTGACTGCGCTGAACAGGATAACGGGATTGCTGACTGACAGACTGGTTTCGTCGTCGTCCAGGAAGTCGGGCAGGTTGCTGATTTCCACCGAAGTCCTGGTTGCGTCAATTTCGGGCTGAATTATACCCGTAGCCTCATCAACCGACATGTCGGCCAGCAATACGGTTGACACAATCTGCAGTTTCACGCCGCTGCCTACCTGTCCGCCAGAGGGGAGCTGCACGTTGGTTTCACCGGTAATGACCACCTGCTCGTTCAGGTGTATTTCGTTGTTGACCACGGGCAGTCCGCCGTCAAAGTGATAACCGGTCAGCTGCAAGGTGCGCACGTAGGGCACATTCAGCTGCAACTCGCTGCAAGGTATCTGAAATTCATTGTTGGCATTAACGGCCGGGTCATTAAACACCAGGAACGAGGGGAACTTTACTTTCAGATTTCCGGAAATGGTGCTGAAGTTCAAATTACCCTCCAGTTTGATATTCAATGTCAGCGCCGTGGGAGCGGCTGCCTTAAGAGAACCCAACTCCTTGAGGGCGTCGTCGATACCAGCGGCATCGGCCTTCACGTCGCCCGTCTGGCTGATCTGGGTCGTAATCATACCTGAAGGGTTGACCACGCTGCTTTCATCAGCCGCCGTAATGGGGTCAATATGGGTAGTCGATCCGTCAACGGTAGCCATCCTGACATTGGCCGACGCTCTGTCGATTTCGCCATCCTTAATCAGATGATATTCTCCGGCTACACCGTTTCCGTCGGCGTCAGGTACAATCTGCAAATCGTCACCTTCGTCAATTTCAATGATGTCATCGAGAAAAATGGTATCCGTCTTTCCTACCGGAAAGGCCAGATAACCGGTGTTGATAGACCAGTCAAAATCCTTGTCAAAGTCGAAACTGCTGTCTACGCAAGAGGTGGTCATGCTTCCCAAAAGCAGGGATGACAACAATACGACTGAGCCCCGCAGGGATTTTTTCTTTTCAAAAAAATTCATCATTCGTAATCGGTTAAAACATTAGTAAATCTATACTCATCAAAAGAATAAATACGACTTTCTGAACGGCCCGTGTTCGGGCAGCTCCTCAACGGAAAGGCCATCACACTCCGGATGGACCTGATTGATTATAAAGGACGGAATCTTCATCGCAGAACAAGGGGTAAGTAAATTATGACATGCCGCCAACTACTGAATGAACGGCGCTTAAAGGTTTGTAATGTGAATGTTTGGTCTCGAAAAGACGAATTGTCCTTAAAACGTTGTTTACTTATGAGGCAAAGATAAAAATATTTTTTTACATAAGGCGGCAAAACTGGCCATTATTTCACATACCATATAACATATGTTAGATTTGATAAACAAAAAGACTGTGAAATCCGGCCGGTGTTAAAATTTTTATTACCGAAACGGCCTGACCTCTACGAAAGACCTGCCAGAGCGGACAAGGGAACGAGACGGCCGCAGACGGCTTAAAGGACGAACAAGGCGGCTCGTAGAAAAAACTAACCGGCAGGCTGTTTATTTTAGCCGGGACTTTTTTCCGCCACGCGCCGGGACGCGCCCACTTCCTGCAATACTGCCGGAGAGAAACAAGATTCCCGCCACACAAACACCGGTGTTTGTGTGGCGGGAATTCAGATGGGGCGGCAAAAATATGCCGGTAAAATTTCCTTGAAAACAGGGCAGTAAAGGACAGCCCCTGCCCGTCCGGCCGCCATCAGTGGCGCTGCCGGCGCACGCTGTAAGTAGCTCCCGAAGATTTGGGCTTGCTGGACTTGGTCGACGTGCTGCGCTGCCGCTTCTGCGAGGCTGCTGCCGGTTGCGATGACGTGGATGCGCGGCGGCCGCTCTGCACCTTGCGGCGCGAGGTCTGCTTGCTGCTCTTTTCCTTGACTGCCAGGGTATCAACCACGACTGGCACGCTGTCGCCGCGCCACAGCTCACGCTGGAAGTCGGCCAGTTCCTTCTCGATGCGGCTGCGCTCCTTGCGCAGGGCGGTGTCGGTGGTACAGTAGTTCTGCAGCACGCGGTCCTGCAGGTTGGTGGTTTTGTAGATGTCGCCCTTGTAGAGGTTCATCGTAAAGTAATCGTCGGCCGAGAGCGTGGCGGCATTGTTCAGGTTGCTGCCCATGAGCATGAGCTTGGCCAGATAGGGCGCCACGTCGTCGTATTTCACCCAGAACATCGGATAGCGCGTGTCGAGGTCGCCGCCGAAGTCGTCATTTCCGCGCGTCAGCACCGGACAGAGCGCCACCACGCGGGTATGGAACGAGGAAGTGTGCTGGTCGTAGTAGCTGCTCTCCTTGATATAAAAGGTCTTCACCTCTTCCGAAGGGATGTCGGCATCGTTCACACGCACGCGGTCGCCGCTTTTTTCATAGAAGATATGATAGCGGTCCATGAGCTCGTTGCCCGTCACGACATTTTTGTCCGAAAAGTCCTCGTTGCCGTCCAATTTGTAGTCGTAAGCCTTGATTTGCTTGCGCAGCACCATTTTGAAGAGGGCCGTAAAGAGGTTCATGCGGTCGCCCTGCGGCACGGTGGGATAGTAGAGCGTGGCGTTCTCGTCGCGCGTCAGGTCAATCGTGCGGTAGATGTCGCGGCGCCAGGCGGCGTCATCGGGCATGGGCTGAGCCGTCGGAAAGTCGCGGTATTGCGCAGCCGAAGTCTGCTGCGTCTGCTCCTTTTGCTGCTGGGCGGCCGCACGGCGGGCAGGCGGCTGCGCCACGGCGGCTACGGCAGTGAAACAAAAGAGACCGAATATAAAGCTTTTCATGCGCATGATGATAAGTGATTTTTCTGAAATTCTGGAAGTTTTAGTTCACGATAACCGGCAAGGCCTGCGGCAGCGTACGCGTAATGCCGTCGGGGCCAACAGCCTTGACGTTGGAGATGTAGAAGCGCTGCCCGCGGCGCAACGAGCGCATCAGGTTGCGCTGGTTTTCGCTGAACGACGAGCCGCTGACCGTTTCGGGACGGGCATTGCCCATGTTGTCGAAGAAAGTGGTCTCAAAGCTCAGCACGCGGAACGGAATGTTGAGCAAACCGTCGTCAATGGCAGCCCCGATGCCGGGCGCACCCAGCACACTGGCCTTCGAGAGGCGGCCGCCGGCAAAGTGGTCGTCGCCAATCTGGATGTAGGCCGTGGGGTCGGGCAGCTTGCGTACCTTAAAGGTAAATTCGCCCATCTGCTGCACCTTGCCGTTAACCTCGCCGCTCACGCTAAACACCACGGGCTGGCCCACGGCGGCCGGACGGGCAATGAACTTTCCGGTACCGGCAGGCGTGAGGCTGCCGCCGCGCATACTGACATGGATTTTATTGTTCGGTATGCCCGAGGCCGACACGGTAATGGGGTTGTTGTAGCCGGCATAAAGCACGTTCATCAGGTCGGCCGCCACGGCTGCTCCGCTGGGCGGCGCAATGACGTTATACTTCTGCCGGAACGGACGGCGAATCATCTCACCTGCCGCATTGGGCATCTGGACGTAGCCCGAGAAGCTGTATTCGCCCGGGCCGCCCACGGAAAAGTTATAGGTACCGTTGGCCGAAATGCGGCGGCCGTTGACATAGATTTCCGGGCGGCGCGTCGTATCGACCGCAGCCATAATGATACGCGAGCGGAACTGCTGGCCGGGATAAAGGGTGGTGGCCTCCGGAATGACGTAGGCGTCGAGCGAATTGACGCGCACATCCTTAAGGTCGATGTTCGAAAGAAGGCTGTGGAGCACCTGCCCCTCGGCCAGACGCACGTCGTTCTGCAGTTTGGTCAGCATCATGATGGCAGCTACGGCCGGCATGTTGCCAAAGGTGTATTCCTCCCATTTGCGGTTGAGCGGAATGCCCGGACTGCGCGGCACCTTGGTTGAGAGGTTGGCCTCTACCGTAGCGCGGTCGCGCGGATTGATGAGCATCCGGCACACACGGGTGCGGAAGGAGTTGATGGCGTTATAGAGCTTATGGCCCTGGCCGCGCACAGGTGCCAGCATGACGTGGCTGGCGGCATCCTCGTTGGCCTTGTTCACCAGATGCTGCAAGTCGGCATCCGGCCCGTCAGCCTCGCGGGCAATGGCCAGTTTAAGCTGCTGGGCGTAGTTGTAGAGCGAGTCCGACATTTGCTTGACCTCTACGGCCTTGTTGTACCAAACCTGCACCTTGGCCGGATTGTCCTTGGCCTGCGCCGCAAAGTCGCGGTAGATGTTGCTGTTCTCGTGCATGGCATTGGCCATGGTACGGTTCAGGCTGTCCTCAACCACGGTAAATCCGTTGAGCACATCCTTCGAGACGTTCAGCGCCAACATCGCCATCAACAAGACGTACATCAGGTTGATCATCTTCTGGCGGGGCGATACAGGTCTTTTCTTTATTACAGACATTTCTTCAGTTTGCGAATAATTTGTTTTCAGCCGGTTCTGGCCGGTTCCCAACGTTTATTGCTCGGCAGCGCTGGCCGCATTTTTCATGTTCACCGTCAGCGCCTTGATCATGCGGCTGTACACGCCGTTGAGCTCCTCTATCTGGGCAGCCAGGCGGCGGGTCTGCTCGTTGATGTCGTCAATGGTGCCCACCTGCGAGCTGATGCCCTTGAGCTGCAGCTCGTAAATTTTGTTGATGCCGGTCAAGGTGCGGCCCAGGTTTTCCATTTCTTCGCTGTCGCGCATCAGACGGGTGCTTTGCTCGTCTACCCTTTCGAGCGTCTCTGTCAAGTTTTTCAGACGTTCGATATAAGTTTGCGTAGCGGCTTCCATATCCGGCGAAAGCACGGCCTGCGCGCGGCGCAGCAACTCGTCGTTGGCCAAACGGATAATGCCGGCCAACTGCTGGGCGTCGACATCGGGCGCCACCTTGCGTGCCGTGGCGCGGGCAGCAGCCATGGGTGCGTCGGCGTCGGACTCCGGTTCAGCTGCAGCAGCCGGCGCAGCGGTCGGGTGCGACGCTGTGGCAACCGGGTCGGACACAACCGAGGGTCCGCCAAAGTTAATATACGTACCTCCGCCTGCAGCAGGAGCCGGCTGAACGGGCTGTCCGCCTGCGGGAGCACTAACCGACGGAGCAGCCGACGAAGCGGCTGTCGCCTCCCCGGTATTTTCCTCTTCATCGTCGGTCAAGCCCAAACGGGCGGCAATCTCCTCGTCCGTCTCATAATAGCGGGGCAATTCCTTGCCGTCTTCCGTCTTGTCGAACGGGCGGTCGAAAGCCGAAAGGAAGAATACCACAACCTCCGTACCCATACCGATAAACAGCATCAGGTCGCCTCCGGGCAGATAAGTAAGCTTGAAGAGGGCACCCAAAATTACGATTGACGCACCCCAGGAGTAAGCATAATTCAGAAAGGTTTGTCCCGGCACACTGTCCATCCAGTGCTGCAGCCGGACTACTAATTTTATTTTAGGCATGATGCAGTGTTTTTATCAGGGTTATTTATTGGGTGTGGCAGCCAGCGAACGTACACAGCGGAAACCGATGTACGAGCGGGGCTGGTTCTGGAATTCATAGGTTCGCCAGGCGGAACGGATAAAGGAGATGGGGTCCTTCCACGAACCGCCGCGCACGCTTTTACGCTTGAGCATGTAGGGGTCTTCCTTGGCCGCGTTGTACGTCAGTTCGGGGTTGAGGTCGTTCATCATGCTCACGCCGGCCTCAGTATAGACCGTGCTGGTCCACTCGGCCACGTTGCCGGCCATGTCGTAAAGACCGTTGGAGTTGGCTCCGTACATCCCCACACGCGAGGTGATGAGGTTGCCGTCGTCCGTGTAGTTACCCTTGTCGGGCTTGAAGTTGGCATAGAAGCATCCCTTCTCGTTCTTTTTCTGGTCGCCCTCGGCCGGTTGCCACGGGAAGGGGTTGCCCTCCTTGCCGCGTGCGGCATACTCCCACTCAATTTCCGTAGGCAGACGGTAGCGCTGCACCTGACGGGCCGCCGGTCCGAGTCCGCGCAACAGGTAGTCGGTACGCCACTGACAAAAAGCCTCGGCCTGCTCCCACGTAACGCCCACCACGGGATAGTCATTGTAGTTGGCACTCGAGAAGTAGAGCTTCATGTACGTCTCGTTGTTGGCGTTCGGAAAGTCGTTGACCCAACACGTCGTGTCGGGATACACATTAACTATATAAGTGTTCAGGAAATCATAGAGGCTGGAAAGCGGGCGCGTAATGGTCTGGCGCACGATGGCTCCGTTCTCGTCAATATAGGCCGTATCCTTCGAAATCATCACCACCTCGTCGGCATTGGCGGGGCGGTCGGTGTTCAGGCTGCGCTCGGCCGGATTGAGGCGATACTTGCGCAGAGCGGCCTTTTCGTAGTCGAACACCTCGTAGCGGTAGTTCATCTGGCTGGCATCGAGCATGATGGTACCATCAATCGGGTGACGGCGGTACACGCTCTGGATGGCGCGCTCGGCATTCTCGTCGGGATTTTTCCAGGGAATGGCCTTCGACCAGTTCAGATAGGGCGTCACGGGATTACCGTCGCGGTCTTCCGTAATTTTGTACGTATCGTCGCCGCCATAGGCAGGGTCGGCCAGACGCTCGCGAATGATGGAGTCACGCACCCAATATACAAACTGGCGGTACATGGAGTTGGTCACTTCGTGCTGGTCCATCCAGAACCCGTCCACCGAAATTTCCTTCTGCGGTGTCACGGTGCCCCAGAGGGTGTCCTGCTTGTCGAGGCCCACACGGAGGAAGCCGCGCTTCACCTGTACCATGCCATAAGGAGTAGGCTCAATAAAGGCCGTTCCGCGCTGGCCCGTCACTTCGCCGCCGTTCTGCATGGCGGTGTTGGTGCTCAGGCAAGAGCAAAATACGAAACACAGTCCCAGACTGAGCCACAGATTCGTTATTTTTTTCATACTCATAAGAATCGTACACTTTGATGTTTATTCTTCCCTTTCTTTCCCAAGTCAATCTCCATACGGTAGCTGACACACAATTCGTGGTTGCCGCTGCTCATGCCCATGCCGGCCACGTTGGCCTCGTAAGCATAACTGAGTTTGACCCCGTGGAGCGTACCGCCCACCTGCAACATCACGGCGCGGTTGGGCGTATAGCCGGCCGCACAGGTCAGCTGCAGTTTCTGATGCGTATAAACCACGCGGGCCGTCAAGTCGGCCCTGAAGTCAACGCCCTGATAACGGAGCATGACCGAAGGAACTATCTTTAGAAACGGACTTTTGGTCTTAATATTGTATCCGGCGGTAAAATTATACAACGCCGGCACCTCTACCTGCCACTGCTCGCCCACATTGACGGTAGGCATCGTCACGTGCTGCATGGCCACGCCGGCATACCACGGCCCGTGGGCATACCACAGGCCCACCGAGGCGTCGAAGCGCGCACCGTCGACCTCGCTGGTCGGAATGGCCGGGTCGCCGCTCTCACCCACGTCGGCCTTGCCGCCGTCGATACCTTCGGCCAGCATGTCGGCCTCGGCTCCCACACTCAACTGGCCGCCCCACAACTTGAAGTGATAGGCATACTGCAGCGAGAAGCGCTTGTGCGAAAAGAGTCCGATTTCGTCATTCTGGAACACGGCACCCAAGCCATGGCGCGTACGCCCCAGCTGCAGGGCAATGTCAGCCCCGGCATACATCGTGCTGCCGGCGTCCTCAAACCCCGTGGCGTGGGCCTGATAAGCCATGTTCAGGCTCAGCTGCGGCGAGCGGCCCACAGCGGCCGGATTATACTGCGGCTCCAGCTCCCAATAGTGGGCAAAGGCCGGGTCATACTGCGCCGCGGCCGGCCACACGCACAGCAGCCATGCCGCCACGGTCATACACCACCGCAGCGCATTGTTCAGCCGATGCCGGGTATCATCCGGCATCGGCACATGCTGTGTATGTTCGAAGAATGTCATCAGTTTATCTCTACAAAGCAAGGAAAGGAAATCCGTTATCCGGCCCTACCTGTCTCTTCAAAAGGGGAAACGCCATAAAACTGTTTTTATTGTGCGAATATCAGTAAATCCACTCGCCTTCTCTGCCAGCTTCTACTGGCAGTACGGACACTCTCAGCCTTTGTCATCCGCGCCACAGTAATCCTTATCCCTTAGCAGTCCGTCAACGCCACGTTATCAAACGTACGGTGACAAACATCTATTTATCAAAGACTTACAGCCCGCTGTCCATTTCAGGTTTGCCCAAAGACATACAGCCTGAAGCTATTAAATAGCGAAGATAATGATTTTCAAACAAACAAATCATCATTTTTTCGAAAATATGCGTAACCACAGTACGGTTATACCCCCTCACACTACACCAAATTTTCTTTTTCCACCGTCTGCTCAATCAGGTGCATCATCTCCTGAGCTGATGCTTTCTGATAACTGTTCTTTAGCCATAGCAGAGAAACCACCAGATTGTTCTTTGCCTCCTTTATCGGAATGAAAGTTAAGTCAAGAACGCGTACTCTGTGTAATAAATAATCAGTATGATGGCGGCGGACACGAAATTGGCGAACATCTGGCCAAAGAACTCAATATTCCCCTTTACGACCGTACCATCATTGACCAAACCGCCCGGGAGTTGGAATACAGCGCCGAATACATCAAAAGAAAAGAACAAAGCACCTCCAACATGGAACTGCTGAAAATGATTTTCGCAGACAGCAGCGGCATGTTACCCGAAATGAAATTATCCGACGACAATGCCATCTTTGTTACCGAAAGCCGCATCATCCGCCGGCTTTCCGCACAAGGGCCGTGCGTAATCATCGGACGTCTGGCCGACTTCCTGCTCAAATAAAATTCCCACTGCTTCCGTGTCTTTGTATATTCCGACATCTAATCCGCCATCAGCCGGATTTCCCGCAAATACGACCTCCTCGCGCCGAAAGCCGAAGAGGAAATCAACCGGATAAACAAGAAACGGGCCAACCATTATTGGCGTTACACCGGACAACGGTGGGGAGACACCGGCAACTACGGCTAGTGGTCAACATCTCCCGAATCAGCATCGACAAGACGGTCGAAATCATACGATCCGCCATCTAAGCCACGCCTGCGCAAAAAAATCACTCTCTCCACAGACCTTTTACAAAAAATCTACAAGTATATTTGAAATACGAAACGATATATTGATTACCAGCACAAACCAACTGCACCATCTAAGGCTATTTGAAGAGATGAGAGAAATAGTTGAACAAACAAAACTATACTTCAACAAAACATAATTATAAGCATTATAGTTCCGTATTAACTTACAATCTGTACTTTACCGTCGATTTCTGTGATTTCATTACTTTTTAGCATCGCTTTGTAAACACTCTGAAGAGAGGTTGTGATATTCTCTCCTGTACGTTTGAAACCAAATTCTCGCGCTGCAACAATGAACAAATCATCAGGAGTGATACCGAAGCTATTAGCCACTATCACTTTCATAGCCAAGGCCAATTCTTCGTCGCAGATATATGCGATTGGACGGATATAATCATCTTCAGGATCTGGAATCCTTACTCTTATATCATCAAAACCGGATATCCTCACAAATTCTTTTTTATCAACAAAAATTTTACCTTTCAAGTAATGCTTAAATATAAAACTAACATCATTGCGCACAACAGAGGTAACCTTTTGTCTGCCAAATAATGGAGCTACGCGACGGCATAACTCTTCAAAATGTATTGGCTGTTCTATCGAAATAACATTAAAGATGGTTTCATATATTTCAGCGGCTCCCTCTTCTACAAAAAGATTTGCACGTTTATACAATTCAAATCCATATTCCGGCTCCTGACTTTCTGTTGGCTCAATAATTTCTTCAATATCAACTGGAGGTATGACAGATTGCTCTATTTGACAGTTTTCGACGGTATTAGCACCCAATGCTTTTTCAATAGCATTAACGAGCTTTTCTTCTTCTGTTGTCTGGTCTTTTACCCAGTCGGTTGACCATATGCGATATATGGTCCATCCAATATCTTCAAGTATAGTCTGACGCAGTCTATCCCTTTCTCGCGCGGTCCTTGAACTATGATAGGTTGCTCCATCGCATTCGATTCCAATGGCAAATTTACCCGTATTGATTGGGTCTTTGACGGCCATATCTATACGGAAGCCCGAACATCCTACTTGGGTTACAACATTATAACCTTTGGATTGGAGAAAATCATATACAGCCTCTTCAAATGGAGAATCAAAATCTAAATTATAATTATATGTAAGTTCTTTTTCCAGAGCGATAATGCCTTGTTGTGCAAATTCAATATACGAACGCAGCATCTTTACACCCTCTGAAGATGTTTTGTCAAGATCTATATCATTCGCAGTAATTGAACCAACCAGTTTTACGTTATATTTGGCTCGGGTGATTGCGACATTCAGACGACGGTATCCGCCATCACGGCTTAATGGTCCGAAGTTCATATACATAATACCTTTGCAATCTTTAGCATATCCTATACTAAAGATTATAGTATCACGTTCATCACCTTGGACGTTTTCCAGATTTTTTATAAAAAATGGTTCTTCTTTGTCCTCTATAAAGAATTTGTCGAATCTTGAATCCTGCAGCCGTCTTTGGCGGATTACTGCATCTATGGCATTCTGTTGAGCTTCGCTAAATGTTACCACGCCTAATGAACGATTGGGATGCTTGCAGATATGTTCAAAAACCAAATCTGCTACTTTCTTTGCTTCAATGATATTATTCTTTTTTCCTCCACGATCATATACTCCGTCCTTAACATAAATATATTCCACACCGATGTCAGGTGCACTTTCTATAGATGAAGGGAAAGTAATAAGCTGGCTATTATATACCTTGACATTCGAGAACGCGATAAGATGTTCATCACGGCTTCTATAATGCCATCTCAAGCTTCGCTCAGGCAAAACGACTACGGCTTCATCAAGAACTGATTCAAAAGCTCCGGCATCCTCGCTTTCTATAGTCTCATCGGTATCAATATCATAGTCCTCATCATTAAGTGATGCAGAGAAGAAGCTCGTAGGTGGAAGCTGTTTTGTATCTCCAACTATAATGGTTTGTTTGCCTCGCATTATAGCTCCAATAGCATCCTCAGTATGAACCTGTGATGCCTCATCAAAAATGACCAAATCAAAGTTATAACTTTGTGCTTCCAAAAATACGCTTACAGATAAAGGAGACATCATAAAGCAGGGCCGCAAAGCCGTGATTAGATTTGGAATTGCCATAAAGAGCTTGCGTAATGGCATAAGCCTCCTTTGTTTGTTAAGTTCCCTTTTCAATATTGCAATCTCATCCCTTGCTGCATTAATTGAATTGAAGTCCGGAATTCTACTTAATGCACGTTCTCGAACTCGTGCTCGTGCAATTTTGAACTGTCCTTTATCTAACTCACAAAATTCGCTAATAGTTTGTGCTTGTATTCTTCCCCTGAAATTTTGTACGGCAGGGAACTTTGGAAGAATTGCATCAAGCCAAAGACGATAAAATCTTTTAAGATATGCATCCGTAATATAGTTGGAATCTATTTCCAATTCCTCAACTTGTTTAACAAATGCACCAAGACCAAGTTTATTGCACTTTTCTCTGTTTGAACAGTAATCGACCCACTCTTCTAACAAATACTTTTTATCGCGGCAAAGAGACATCCTTTTAGAAAGGTCAAGGATATTTGTCTGATAAAAATCTTCCTCTTTATTAAAAAGAGATGCAAACCATTCTATGTATTCTCTTGCAGAATCTCTAAGTGTGGATATTTTACAACTCGTATCGCCACAATAGAATATAATATCTTTATCATTGCATACAGCCTTAACAAACGAATCAGATAAGCTATACTGTGTCGCAAGTTCTTTTAATCCTGCAGCGTATTTAAGAGCCTCTATCAATTCATCCCAATTCGTTTCAAGTCCATTATAGTAATCTTTGTAAAGTCCTCTAATTTCGTCTTTTTGTCTCGTCAGGTGATCATTCTGTTTTTTCAGCAAAATTGATAAATCCAAATTAGATATGGCTGTTTCATAATCGCACGGCGTGTTGAGAATGTTCATTAAGGCATTGTACTCTTCAATGAATTTTTCAGCCAAAGATATAGTCTCAAATAAATATGTATTAATCTTATCCCATACGGAAGTTTCGTCGATTTTAACCTTGAGAATCGCCTTCAATATCCTTAATTGCTCATCAATAGAACTTGACGAACTTGTCAGATTGAATTGCGAAATATCAGAAGATGGCAACTGTCCGCAAGATGTAATTCTAATGAATTCTGGCGTAACTAGATCCTGTTGATCAAGGGCTTTACTAAATGTATCTATAGCCGATAAGATTGTATCCCAATTAGTATCTATACCTTGATAATATTCACCATAAAATTCCTCATATTGATGCTTGTTAGAATCAATTATAGTTTGATTATCCGAAATAATCTTGAGAAAATTCAAGGTCGATAAAGCGTCTTCATAAGACAACTTTCCACCTTGAGACAAATAAGAAGTCAGATGTTTAAGATCATTGTGGTAACCTTTTTTGAATACTCGTAAAAATGAACTATAATCCCCTCTAAATCTTTGCAAAATAGGATAGAAATCCAGAGACAGTATTTCATTGTCAAAACGAGATAATATGCTCTGTCGAGTATTGATGAGAGAGTCGTGACAAGTTTTATGATCTTTTAAGTCTGACTTTATACGGTTGAGTTCGTTTGTGTCAAACCATTTTCTCGTAGGCTTGATATTTACAATCTCTCCTATTGCGGAAACTGACTTTACAAATGAAATCATTTGATTGATAGTCTTCGGCGCTGGTATCCCTAATTTAGGACCAAGTTTCTCCGCAAATATAAACAAATCGTTAAGCTTTGTTGTAGACTGTAATAGATCAGAATATGTCCCGTCTATATTTGATGTTAACTGGTTGCTATCTTCACTATTAATTCTGTTTTGAAGTTGCGACATAAGAGAGGATAAATCGTCTTTGCATTTTGTCGCATCAAAAGACAGTTTCTCAGTGTTATATATGTCTTTTAGTTTTTTTGAAATACACTGAATTTCTTCAACAGATTCTTTATATTCACACGCCTTCTTTATTAATGAATCAACATTTTGTTCAAATACCCATTCCTCTGGAATTATTGGGGATTTGGCTGCAAAATTCAGTATTTCAACCAGGGTAGCGTTTCCATTCAATGACGGATTTACCTGAATACATAATTTAGAGCAAACGGACGAATGCTGTTCACCCAACTTGTTCAAAAGAGGTATCGCTTGATTGGTATTTGAATCAATATCGTGACGTAATTCATTTGACAAATATCTTACAGTCGAATTACGCCAAGCATTATTCAAATAATCCTCACTTCTTTTACTGATGGTTTTGGATAATTCACCAAGCACATATATTCTTTCATTCAGGACATCATTTGTTGTGTCATCAACATTGTCTATAGGGAAAATAACATCAGGTGCATTTTCCAGTTTTGCCAATCTTCCTTGTATTGTATATATGGAAACATTTAAGCCGGAAGTAGACGTATGCAATTCCTCTTGATATTCATTGAGTACATTTCGCTTCCTCTCTAAAAGTTCAAGTTGCGCTAAGGCTTCTTCTCGGACACGGGTACGGTCTACATTTATAGAATTGGCAAGTTCGCGCAAGATTTCTTTCTTATTAGCTTTATGGCTGTGAAGTGTTAAGCAGAAGTCGGCAAGACCTACACTCGCCAAGCGGTTATAAACAACTTGCAAAGCCGCCATTTTCTCTGAAACAAATAGGACTTTCTTTCCATCAGCAATGGCTTCCGCAATAATATTCGTAATAGTCTGGCTCTTTCCTGTTCCAGGAGGGCCTTGTAAAACAAAGCTCACTCCTTTTTTTGAGAGCAAAATAGCGTCTTGTTGACTTGAATCAGCATCTACAACTTGAAATGTATCTATAGGCCTTACCTGTTTATCGTGGTCAAAATTGTTAAATTCATCAGGTATCTGTTGTATTGTGCTTTGTCCTCCAACGATGGCTGAAATTACACTATTTTCAATTAGCTTTTCCTCATTTCTCTCCAAGTCTTTATACATATTGATTTTGAGGAATGACAAATTAGCCAAATGAACACTTCTCTCTACACTCCAATCTTGATTCTCTATTTTAGATAACAATCTTTCCATATACTCTTCAGGAGAGTCATGTGCAGAATCAAATTCCGGAACACTAATGCCAAAATCATTATCCAGTTTGTGTGCTAAAGTAGGATTAATCACGATTTCATCATCGTGCAATATGAGTCTATAAGGAGAGGTTATAGATTCTATTAAAAGTCGTACAGGAACCAGAATAATGGGAGATGATAATATTTGGGAAGATTCAGGCTGTTCCTTCCATTTAAGCATACCAAAAGTGAGATACAAAGTGTTTATACCTTGCTCCTCAATAGATGTATTGGCTTTATATCGTAACGATTTTAAAGTCTTTTGCAAATCACCAATAGGTTTATTGGTTTCGATGTCACCTTTAATGATAGTGCTGCATATTTCTTCGCCATCGTCAGAAATTTGCACTTTTTTAGCATATGGAAACTCTAACTCTTTTTCATTTATGACAAGCTGATCCCATATCTTGTCAAATGAAGGAGACGTTATTGTAACATTATTACGCTTCCCTTCAAGAAAATTTATAAGTCTGTTTCTTTTACCGAAATCAAGCAGCTGTTTCTTCCATATCTCTACTCGATTATGCAGTTCTTGTCCCATGTTATATTCTCTAATTATCGTTTCCATAGAAGACATATCGAAAAAAGCGTGGTTCGCATCCAAGTCTAATTTAGAGGTCGTAAGAAACCTTGCATACAGATGTAGTTATAGCACCCCTCACTATACGTAAGAACCACTATGCTTAGTATGCAATTTGAAAATTTCCTACATTTCCAAATACCAGATAAGCATAACGATTCTTTATGTTTTCTAATGTCTTTGGAAAGAGTTGCTCCTCTCCGTTTGCAAAATTATAAAAGAGTCACAATATCACCTTAATATCTTGTAATTAATTGTAATGAAATGCGATACTGCGCAAAAAGTACAGCAATAGAGCAAACTATGATTGTCTTTTATAGGATTTTGTACGAAGTTTTAAGCAGAACTATATAATTTAGTATACCTAAAATTCCCTGATACGAAACATACTATTAAATCTTTATTATCCAAACAAGCTCCGATTTTGGAAAGAAAAAACGTATTTTAAACAAACCGCACCATCTGAAACTATAAATATCAGCGCGACAAACAATTTTTCATTATCTGTCGCGCTGATATTTAATTGTTTAGCCTATCTGCAGGCATCAATATTCGTCCTCGTTGAACAGGAAGTCCTCTTTGGTGGGATAGTCCGGCCAAACGTCTTCAATACTTTCATATATTTCGCCTTCGTCCTCCAGCTCCTGCAGGTTTTCGATTACTTCAAGCGGAGCGCCCGAACGGGTGGCATAGTCAATCAGCTCGTCCTTTGTAGCGGGCCAGGGTGCGTCTTCCAGTTTGGAAGCCAATTCCAATGTCCAATACATAGTGTTTATTCCTTATTATTAAATTAATTGTTAGAAAGGGTCTTTTTTTAACGTGCGACAAAAATACTATTTTTCTATTTATCTCGGTTACGAAACGGCAGTTTTTTTCAGCTTCAGGCTTCGCGCTGCTCAGCGGGCGGCCTGAAGCGGCATACGTTCATGCGACGGCGGCCCGACACGGGCGGCTCGGAAAACAAACAAGGTGCCGGATAAAACGGAGAAAGTGCCTTCCCCAAAAAATTTCCTGCCACCCTGTTGGGCTGGCGGCCTAAGGGAGTGGCTGAATATTTCAGGTTTGCGTTTGTTTATCAGCCAGAAATCCGTAACTTTGTCAGCAGCGAGGGGCTGCTCCCGCCGGGCCGGCACAAGCGGAATCTGCCGCTGCGCCCACGCCGCGCGGGCCCGTGCAGCCGTATCGCCCTAATATCCGCTTATCATTACTTATGGACGAAATTTTCATTATTATCGGGCTTATTCTGCTCAACGGCATTTTTTCCATGTCCGAAGTAGCGCTCATTTCAGCCCGCAAGTCGCGTCTGGCTGCCGACCAGGAAAAAGGCAGCAAAGGCGCCCGCATCGCCCTGAACCTGGCCAACGACCCCGACCGCTTTCTCTCGACCGTACAAATCGGCATTACGCTCATCGGTATTCTTACCGGTATTTTTTCGGGCAACAAGATTACCGTTCAGCTGACAGACTTTTTTGCCGGCTGCGGACTGGCGCAGGCTTATGCTGCTCCGCTGGCGCAGGCGCTCATTGTCATTATCGTCACGTTTCTGACCATCGTGTTCGGCGAGCTGGTGCCCAAGCGCATCGGGCTGAGCATGGCCGAGACTACGGCACGCACCGTGGCGCGCCCGATGCATTTCCTCTCGGTAGTGGCCAAACCGTTCGTGTGGCTGCTCTCCAAAGCCACGGAGCTTACCATCCGCCTGCTGGGCATTCAGGAAACGGACAACAAGGTGACGGAGGAGGAAATCAAATCCATCATCAAGGAAGGCACGGCCGACGGCGAGGTGCAACCGGTGGAGCAGGACATCGTGCAGCGCGTATTCCTGCTGGGCGACCTCAAGGTCAACTCCATCATGACCCACCGCAACGACCTGGTCTGGCTGGACACGGAAATGACTACCGACGAAATCAAGAAAGTTATCCTCGACGACCTTTTCGAAATGTATCCCGTATGCGAGGGCGACCTTGACCACGTTATCGGCACCATCAACCTCAAGGAAGTGATGGCCCATCTTGACGACCGGCCCTTCAACCTGAAGGACCTTTCCCGCCAGGCTGTCTATTTTCACGAAAACATGCACGTCTACAAAGTGCTCGAACAGATGAAGACACAGAAGATAAGCCGCGGCCTGGTGTGTGACGAATACGGCGCCTGCACCGGCATCATCACCCTGCGCGACATCATGGAGGGCCTGGTGGGCAACGTGGAGGACGCCGACGAGGACGACCCCGACATCATCAAACGCAAGGGCAAGGAGGGCTGGCTCGTGGACGGGCAGTGTAACTTCTTCGACTTCCTGAATTACTTTGACCGCGACGACCAGTTCGAGAGTTCGGACTACCAGACCGTGGCGGGCCTGCTGCTCAAGCAGCTGCACCACATCCCCAAGAGCGGCGAAACGCTGACGTGGAAGGACTTCAACTTTGAAGTGGTCGACATGGACGGCGTACGCATCGACAAGGTGCTGGTCACCCTCAACACCCCGCCCGAAGCCGAAACGCCCCCCGCTCCCGAGGCCTGACGCCCGAGCGGCCTGCGGCACCAATCGTTCTACCTCTCAACACACCAGACTTATGAAAATCATTGACCTCAGTCAGACCAACTCTGTCATCAACTGCTACATGGCGCAGCTGCGCGACGTCAACCGGCAGACCAACCGCGCCGGATTCCGCAACAACCTGCAGCGCATCGGGCAGGTCATGGCCTACGAAATAAGCCGCCAGCTCGACTATTCGGCCAAAACCATCCGTACGCCGCTGGGGCAGGCGCAGGTCAACACCTGCGACAACCGTATCGTCATCGGCACCGTGCTGCGCGCGGGCCTGGCCTTCCACGAAGGTTTCCTTCACGTCTTCGATGAGGCCGACTGCGGCTTTGTGGCGGCCTACCGGGTAGAAAACGGCACACGCCACCCCGACATCCATCTGGAATACATCGCTGCCCCGTCGCTCGAGCAGTCGGTATTTCTGCTCGTCGACCCCATGCTGGCCACCGGCATCAGCCTCGAAACGGCCTGGCGCATGTTCCGGAAAAACGGCACGCCGGCCCAAATGCACATCTGCACGGTCATTTCCTCCCGTCAGGGCGTAGAACACCTGCAGACCGTCTTCGACGACAACGTTACGCTATGGACAGCCGCCATCGACCCCGAGCTGAACGACGAAGCCTACATCGTGCCCGGTCTGGGCGATGCCGGCGACTGCTCATTCGGCCCCAAACTCTAAACCGGACAAGTCATCTTTTTTTCAAAACAAGCCCAAAACACAGATACTATGGAAACTGAACAACAAGTACGCACCTTGTGGCAAAAGCTCAAGGACCATTTCAATCTGCTCGCCGACAAAGAGGACGAGCAATCCACCTATGCCAGCATACGCAGCGGTGTAGACTTCCGCGGCGCCAACCTGTGGATTCTGATATTTGCCATTTTCATGGCTTCGTTGGGGCTGAACGTCAACTCCACGGCCGTCATCATCGGCGCCATGCTCATCTCGCCGCTCATGGGCCCCATCATCGGCATGGGCTTTGCCGTAGGCGTCAACGACTTCAGCCTGTTCAAACGAGCCCTCAAGAACTATCTGATAGCCACGCTCATCAGTGTCGTAACGGCCACCGTATATTTCCTGCTTACGCCTTTCAACGAGGCACAGTCGGAGCTGCTGGCCCGCACCTCACCCACACTATATGACGTATTTATCGCCTTGTTTGGCGGCGCAGCCGGCATTGTAGCCATTGCCACGCGCGGAAAGGGAAACGTACTGCCGGGCGTAGCCATTGCCACGGCCCTCATGCCCCCGCTCTGCACGGCCGGGTTCGGTTTGGCCACGGGACATATCTTCTACTTCCTGGGAGCGTTCTATCTGTTCTTTATCAATACCGTATTCATCGGCGTGGCTACCTTTTTGGGCGTACGCATGATGAAATTCCAGAAAAAAGTGTTTGTTGATGCCGCACGTGAGCGCCGCGTACGCCATTATCTGATTGCCATCATCACGGTGACGATGATTCCGGCCGCCATCATGACCTACAGCATCCTGCGCCGTGATTTGCAGAGTGCCGCCGTCAACCGCTTTGTACGTACGGAACTCAACATACCCGGCACGCAGGTCATCGACCGCGAACTCAACGATAAGGAAAAAACGCTGCGCGTAGTGGCCGTAGGCCGCGAAATAACCCCCGAAGCCATCCGCCAGGCACAAAGCCGGCTGGCGCAGTACAAGCTCGGCGGATTCAAGCTGCAAATCATTCAGGGCTCGCAGTCGGACTCGCTGCAACTGACCAACTTCAAGCTGTCGGCTGAAAATTCGGCACAACTCATCCAGAACCAGTCGGCACAGATTCACGACCTGGAGCAACAGCTGCAAATTCAGGGACGCTTTGCCACGGTAGGACAGGACCTGCGGCCGCAACTGCAGATACTCTTCCCCGAAGTCCGTTCGGTAGCTTTGGGCGAGGTGGCCCAGGCTGCGCCTGATTCAGCCAGCAACAACCGCCGCTACGCCGTGGCCATCGTGCAGCTGCAGCAAAGCCTGAGCGCGTCCCGCCGCGCCGTACTCAAAAAATGGCTGGCCGAACGCTTGCAAGCCGACTCGCTGCGCCTGCTCATTCCCTAACATCATACCAAGCTGACTGCGCATGAAAACCTCCGATTTTTTCTTCTCGTCCTATCTCACGCTGGGGCAGTGGCTGGAATCACTGGGCCTGCAGCCCGACACCATTACGCGCTTTCATCTGCGCGAATGGCTGGCCCTGCTGATTATTGCCCTGCTGGCCTGGCTGGCCGACTGGATCAGCCGGCACATCCTCAAGCCCAGCCTGCAGCAACTGACGCGCCGCACGCAAACACAATGGGACGACTATCTGCTGAACCAGAGCGTACTGACCAGCGCCTGCCACGTCATTCCGCCGCTGGTCATGTATCTGGCCCTGCCGCTGGCTTTTCCAAAAGGCGAGGACACACTGGCCGGCATGCTCTTTCTGCGCGCTTCCGAGGTGTATATTACGGCAGCCACCATGCGCCTGCTCTACGTATTTCTGGGCGGACTGAAAACGGCCGCCGACGCCAGCAACAAGCTCAGCCAGCACTACGTGTCTAGCTTCATCCAGCTGGGCAAGCTCATCGTTACCGGCATCGGCGTCATCATCATCATCAGTATCATCATCAACCGCTCGCCCCACTCGCTGCTGACGGGACTGGGAGTAGCCGCTACGGTGCTGATGCTCGTGTTCAAGGACACGCTCACCGGTCTGGTGGCGGGTGTGCAGCTGGCCGTCAACAACATGCTCAGCCGCGGCGACTGGATTACGATGGACAAGGCCGGGGCCAACGGTATCGTGGAGGACGTAACACTGACCACCGTCAAGGTGCGCAACTTTGACAACACCATCATCACCATTCCGCCCCAAACGCTCATGGGCGACTCCTTCAAAAACTGGCGCGGCATGCGCGAAAGCTCCGGCCGCCGCGTCAACCGCGCGCTCTACATCGACGTGCACTCCATCGGGTTCTGCCCGCCCGACATCATTGCCTACTGGCATCAGCAGGGCCTGCTCACGGCCGAAGAGACGGCCCGCGACTGGGTTAACCTGACCCTCATGCGCCGCTGGGCCGAGCGCTATCTGCAGGAGCTGCCGTTTGTAGTGACCGACGCGCCCGACGTACTGCTCATGGTGCGCCAGCTGCCCGTCACCCCGCAGGGCCTGCCCGTAGAGTTCTACTTTTTTGTGGACGAAAAAAACTGGAAACCCTACGAAATGCTGCTGGCCGAGGTGATGGAACACATCATGGCCACCCTGCCCCGCTTCGGGCTGAAGCTGTTTCAGTACACCGCTATGCCGGCCGACGGAACGGAGAATTAATCCTGCCAGACATCATATTACCGGATTCGGTGCAGCACTGAAACTCGTGTGCTGCGCCGAATCCGGTAATATAACCATACGCTCCCGCCGCGCGCCCCCGAACGCAGAAAGAACAGGGTCGGACCCTGTCACGACAAACTCCGACCCTGTTCCTCTTAAATCCGACTTTATTTTTTCTCCGCGCTGCCAGCCCAGGTAGCACTGCCGGAAGGGGCCTTTTCTGTCCATATCCGGCCCGACAATCCGCGCCACAACGCCAGACGCACCTGATCAATCAATACGCAGGCCGCAAACAGCCCCAACGCAAACGCCACACACCGCACCACAAACAGCCCCACGGCATCCGGCTCCCAAAAACCAACCACCAAGGGCTTCATCGTAACCGACAGAAACGGCGTGCAGGCATGCAGCAGATAAACGGCAAACGAAGAGGCGGCTATCCAATTAATCCAGCGACTGTAAAAAGAAATTTTAGAAAAACAAAGGAGCAACGCCACCGAAGCCGCAATCGTAAAAGGTGACACATACGACGGTGCCTGTGCCCAATACATACGGAAACAGAACCCCAATACACACATGACTACGGTCAGCAAACTGCACATCACATAAACCAACATATCAATCTGCCACCTTAACCGAAACAAACGAAGAGGATACAACCTGACACAACGTCCCAGCAAATAAAGCACCACAAAAAACGCCACCGAATAGCCCCCTGAAAATTCAACGCGAAACCTCCATCCCCACAATATGACAAGTAAAAGTAAGGCCAGAGTGATACGATAGAGTTGCCGCGGGGTGGCCGAACGGACAAAGGCATTCAACACGGGCGAAATGACATAAAGCAACACGTAAGCCCGCACAAACCATCCACCCAGCGAAAAAGCATCTATCAGCCAACGGTCGTACGGATAGGACGATCCGTCCGGATCCGTCCACACATAATACAAACCCGCCGACATCGTAAGCAACAGGACCTGAAATACCAGTCCCACCAACCGTTTCCACGATGCGCGGATTCCGAAATACCCCGAGAGCAGAATAAACACGTCAACACATACCACGATAAACGACTGCACAACCATACGCCCCATCGCAAACGGACTGAACTGCAATACCTCGGCCCGCGTAGGCGTGCCGAACGAATAATAACACATGTGAATGGCCACCACCATCAGCATGGCCACAATGCGCAACAACTCCATATTGGAGAGGCGCTTTTTCCTGCCGACGACCTCAGGGCCGGCGGCCGTTTCTACCGAATGATTCATTTTTTATAAGCCTGAGGCCGGCCGTACCGGCCTTTCCGTCATCATAATATTACCTCCATCAGCGTAGGGATACCTACGATTTCCTCCTTAAAGGTCTTGAGCAAATCGGCGTTGAGCCGTGCGCCCTCGCGGGCATACCACTGGTGGAGCGTGGCGGAGTCGGCCACTTCAAACTGCAGGGAGAAACATTCGGAGTCGTCCTCGTGATGACTCAGGATACGCGTCAGACGGGCGTTTTTCAGGCAGCCCGAAGCCTCGACGGCCGGAATGAGCACTTCCTGCACGTAAATCAGGAAATTTCTGACGTCGGCCGTCAGTACATGGTAGGTAGTGTTGTAAATCAGCATATTGAAGCAAGTTTTAGGCAGTCGGAATTCAACCCAGTGTCAACCGGACCCGCTACGGCCGCTAACGTCACTGCACTCCGAATCCGCCGTGATTGTCGGTCGCAAAATTACGGAAATATTCCACACCCGGCTCATTTTCATCCCGCAAATACCGTTTTTCCGTTTTTTTCGGTTTAACTTCGCACCGTTTCCGGAAAACCGTCATTTCCCTCCGGACCAGTCATTTTCTGAAAAAAACATACCCACCTCCACGCAGTCATTCCGATGTATTCATACCTATACTTATTCATGAACCCGTCCGCACGTATGAATCTGGAAACGCTCGTGGAACGCGCCCGTCAGGGCGACACCGACGCCTGGAGCACCCTTTATCAAGCCTATGCCGGCCCGATAAAGGGCGTGTGCATACGCCTGCTCGGACGTCGGGACGAAGCGGCCGAAGATTTGGTACACGACGCTTTCCTGCTGGCCTTTGCCGACATCGGAAAGCTGCGCAACCCGCAACGTTTCGGACAATGGCTCACGTCAATCGTCACACATCTCACCCTGCAACACCTTGAACGCCGGCGCCGCCACCCGTCACTGCCTCTGGCCGACCTGTCGCCCGACCTGCTGTCTTCCTTTTACGAAACAACCGACCCCGCCCCGCTGCCTACGGGTGACGAACTGATGAAACTGGTGGAAGAACTTCCCGAAGGCTACCGGCAGGTGTTCAGAATGGCTGTCATTGAAAAACTGCCGCACGCTGAAATTGCACGGCGTCTGGGCATTGCGCCACACTCGTCGTCCTCGCAACTCCACCGTGCCAAGGCGCTGCTCCGCAAACTGCTGGCCCGGCGTCAGGCCGGAATAATTGTGCTGGCGACCGCCTGGCTGTGGCCGTGGGGCAGCTGGCTGACCGACCCTTCCGGCTACCAGTTCCACCCGTGGAGCTGTCCGCCGTCACTCCCCGCCACTTCCGACCACCTGCCAGCCTCAGCACCCGTAGCCCGGGCCACGGGCAGCTCACGGCCAGCCCCTTCCGCCACTACAGGCCCCACGCCGCAGCCACAGGCCCCGATGCCGCACTACCGGCACGGCGGGAATACAGCCCCCGACACACTGCTGCCCGCACCACTGCCGGCCGCCCCCCTGCCGCAAGCCCCAATGGCAGCCGCAAGCCGGCCCGACAGCCACATACCCGCCGGGCCCGACCTCCGAAACGCTCCAACGGAAACGCTGGCCGAAAGCAAGTTGCACTCCGGACGGCAGAAATGGAAACTGCTGCTCAGCGGAGCAGCAGGGCCTGCCCTGGCACAAAGCCTGAACAAGCTCATCATCACCGAAAACGGCGACATCGGCTCGGGCATGGTGCCGGCCACCATCAGCACATGGGAGGAATACTACGACTACCTGCTCACCCGCAGCCACGATAACATGCCGGCTGACTCACTCACGCTGCTGCACATTGCGCAAAACAATTCCGGCCGCCTTGTGGAGCAGGCCCGCCACAGCCGTCCGCTGACCTTTGGCCTCAGCTTTTCAAAAAGGCTGTCGCCGCACTGGCGTGCCGAAACCGGGCTGCAATATTCGCTACTGAAATCTACCTTTACCATAGGCAGCGGATGCAACCTGATACAAGAGCAGCAACGGGTGTACTACCTGAGTGTGCCGCTGAAATTTTCATACACCTGGCCGCTTCGCAAACATTGGGAAACGTATGTTTCGGCCGGCGCAGCGCTCCACATTCCGCTGGGCGGAAAAGTAAAAAAGGTGGTGCTGACCGACACCGTGGCCATACCGCTCGACCGCTACCGGGTGCGCCCGGCCTGGCAAGGCTCCATAAGCACGGGAGTCGGGCTGCAATATCACTTTACGCCCAACCTGGGGCTATACATTGAGCCGACGCTGCAATATTACCTGCCGACAGGTTCCTCCACGCGCACCGTATGGACGGAACATCCGCTGACCTTCAGCCTGCCGCTGGGCTTGCGGCTGACGTGGTAATCACTGCCGTCCGACTGAAAAAAACGCCGCACGCATGCAGTCGCCGGCCTGTGGGGCTACCTATACTGTCAAGAACCCCAAGCCCGACGAATCATGCAAAAAAGACATGTGCTGCGCCAGCAGTATTTCAGAGAACAGGAAGCCACCACCCGGCTCCATTACCTGCCCTACATATCAGACCATATCACCATTAACCGCCACACGCGCGTACTGGAAATAGGCTGCGGCGAAGGCGGCAACCTGCTTCCGTTTGCCCGGCTGGGATGCAGGGTGACGGGCATTGACATGGCGGCCTGCCGTATTGAGGAAGCCACCGCCTATTTCCTTAAGGAAGGCTACCCCGCCACGTGGATATGCGCCGACTTCATGACACTCCCGCCGCCTTCCGACAACGGGAGCCGGTTTGACCTCATCCTGCTTCACGACGTGCTGGAGCACATCAGCCGGAAAGCGGCCTTCCTGGAGCACGTCAGGCGCTTCCTGCATCCTAAGGGGCGGATATTTGCCGGCTTTCCGGCCTGGCAGATGCCCTTTGGCGGCCACCAGCAGATTTGCCGCCACGCCCTTTGCGCCCACCTGCCGTTTATCCACCTGCTGCCGGCCCGGCTCTACAACGCGCTGCTGAAAACATGCGGCGAAAGTGCCGCCATGCGCCGGGAGCTGCTCGACATCAAGCGCTGCGGCCTGAGCATCGAAACCTTCGAAGCCCTGCTGCCGCAAACCGGCCTGCAGTCATTCCGCCGCACCCTGTGGCTCGTCAACCCCCACTACCAGCAAAAGTTCGGGCTACGGCCCCGCCGTATGCCCCGCTGGGCCGGACGGCTGAAATACCTGCGCAACTACGCCTCCACCTCGTGCTGGTATCTGCTCGGCCTCTCCGCCGGGAAAGAGACGGAAAAACAGCACCCCTGCGGGAAAAAGAAACAGGAAGGGAGGAAAAAATTTTTTCCCGCCTTGTAAAAAAAACTTCCTGCCGACTTTTTACAAAAAAGACGCACATACGGAATCACGGCAGGGCATATCGGGATTTACGCAGAATTTGCTAACTTTGTCACACTTACCGCCGGCCGGACAAACCATCCGGCCGGACAACCAGACAAAGACAGCAAGGAAAAAATGAAAATCAACGATTTGCCGTCGGTCAACGGCTACTATGAATGGGAGGACCAATATGCCACCCTTACCGACCACTATCCCAACTACGACGCCCGCCCCGTTATCGGCATTACGGGCAACTTTGGCGACAAAGGATGCGAACTGGCCGAGGGCTACTTCAGCTGTATTGAAGCAGCCGGCGGCGTGCCGCTTGTCATTCCGGTTCTGACGGAAACGTCAGCCCTCATGCAGATACTCAACCGCATTGACGGCCTGATGCTCTCGGGCGGCGGCGACCTCAACCCGCTGCTGCTGGAGCAGGACCCCAGCCCCCGGCTGCACGGCGTCAATCCGCGCCGCGACAGCATGGAACTGCTGCTCACGCGCCTGGCCTACGACCGCCAGCTGCCCATTCTGGGCATTTGCCGCGGCCTGCAGGTCATGACGGTGGCTCTGGGAGGTACGGTCATGCAGGACATCAGCGAATCAATGCCCGGCGTCAAGCTGGTCAAGCACGACCAGAACATGCCCCGCGGCTTTGCCTCGCACACGGTGACGGCAGCCAAGGACTCGCTCGTCGGACGGCTTTTCGGTACGCGCTTTGCCGTCAACTCCTTCCATCACCAGGCCGTGGAACATCCCGGCCAGGCCCTCCACGTCACGGCCCGCGCCTCCGACGGTGTGGTGGAAGCCGTGGAAAGTACGGAATTCAAGCCAATAGTCGGCGTGCAGTGGCACCCCGAATGTTTCCTGCAGGAACGCGACGAGCGCATGATGCCCCTGTTTGAGTGGTTCGTGCAGCAGGCCGGCGCCTTCAGCCGTGCCCGCCGCCTTCACCGCCGGATTCTGACGCTCGACTCCCACTGCGACACACCGATGTTTTTTGAACAGGGCGTACACTTTGACCACCGCGACCCGACGGTTCTGGTTGACCTGCACAAGATGACGGAGGGACACCTCGACGCTACCATCATGGTGGCCTACCTGAAGCAGATGGAGCGCCACCCCGAGGACCTGCAGGCGGCCATCGCAAAGGCCAACGACCTGCTGGACCAGATCAGGGCCATGGCCGAGAGCTGCAGGCCTTGGGCCGAAATAGCCTACACGCCGGCCGACCTCTACCGCATCAAGGCTGCGGGCCACAAGGCCATCATGCTGGGCATTGAAAACGGCTATGCCATCGGCGCCGACCTGACGCGCGTGGAGCACTTCCGCCGCAAGGGGGTAGTGTATATGACCCTCTGCCACAACGGCGACAACGACATTTGCGACTCAGCCTGCCGCTCCAACCGGGAGCACGGCGGCCTGAGCGACTTCGGACGCGAGGTGATTCAGGAAATGAACCGCACGGGCATGATGGTCGACCTCTCGCACGCCTCGGAAGAGAGTTTTTACGACGCCCTCGAGGAAAGCCACACCCCCATTGTATGCTCGCACGCCTCGAGCCGTGCCCTCTGTGACCACCCGCGCAACCTGACCGACAGGCAGCTGCAGGCCCTGGCCGAATGCGGAGGCGTGGCACAGATGACGCTGTATCACGGTTTTTTGAGCCTGGACGAGGGTGCCACCATTGAAGATGCCGTGCGCCACCTGATGCACATGATCAGCGTGGCCGGCATCGACCACGTGGGCATCGGCACCGACTTCGACGGTGACGGCGGCGTGCCGGGATGCGCCAACGCCTCGGAGCTGATTAACCTGACCCGTATGCTGCAGGCTGAGGGCCTGACCGAACAGGACCTGCGCAAGGTGTGGGGAGCCAACTTCCTGCGTGTCATGCAGCAGTGTCAGGCCGCCTCTGAAATTATCCTGTAAAAAAAACGGCAGGGGCACTAAAATGCCCGGCCGGATGTTGATTTCACACTGAAAAGTCGTATTTTTGCACGTCAGTAACCCACATGCCTGTACATTCAGCCACAGGCATGACTGATTGCGATACATTTTTATTTAAAACCATGATTAGACCCATTTTCCTATGTTCGCTGCTCATTCTGGCGCTGACCGCCTGTCAGCAAAAACCGGCTGCGGCAGCTGAAGAAACGCCGACCGACTCCGTGCCCACCTTCTGCGCCGACTCGGCCATGCACACGCTGAAGGCACAGTGCGCCTTCGGGCCGCGCATCATGAACTCCGAAGCCCACGACAAGTGCGGCGAATACATTGCGCAGAAATTCCGCGACTATGGTGCCGAAGTCACCCTGCAGCAGGCCGACGCCCGCGGCTGGGACGGCACCGTCTATCACATGACCAACATCATCGCCTCGGTCAACCCCAAGGCCGCCAGCCGCATCCTGATATGCGCCCACTGGGACAGCCGGCCATGGGCGGACAACGACCCCGACGAAAAGAACCACAAGACCCCCATTCTGGGCGCCAACGACGGGGCCAGCGGCGTGAGCGTCATGCTGGAACTGGCGCGTCAGCTGCAGCTCAAGCAGCCCGCCGTGGGAGTGGACTTTATCTGCTTTGACGCCGAAGACTGCGGCGTGCCGACCTGGGCCAACCAGGACGACGACAACTCGTGGTGCCTCGGCTCGCAATACTGGTCGGCCAACCCGCACAAGGCCAACTACAAGCCGCGCTACGGCGTGCTGCTCGACATGGTGGGCGGCCAGGGCGCAACCTTCTATCAGGAGGGCTTTTCGAAACGCTACGCCCAGAACATCGTCAACAAAGTATGGCAGGCCGCGCGTGACGCCGGATACGCCGGATACTTCCCGATGGAGGACGGCGGCTACGTGACCGACGACCACGTGCCCATGAACGAGGTGGCCCGCATACCTACCGTCGACATCATTCCCTACTACCCCAACGGCGACTCAAGCTTCGGACCCACGTGGCACACCGTCAACGACACCCCCGAAAACATCGACGCCGCTACGCTGAACGCCGTAGGCCAGACCATGATGCAGCTTATTTATCAGGAAAAATAACCTTACCGCAAATACAACCCTACCACAATGAACAACCGCAGCATCAACGAAATACAAGACGAGATAATTGAAGACTTCAGTCAGGTAGAAGACTGGATGGACCGCTACCAGATGATTATAGACCTGGGCGAGGAACTCGAACCGATTGACGAATCGGAACGCACCGCAACCAACCTGATTGAGGGTTGCCAGAGCAGCGTATGGCTGGTGTGCGAGGAGCACGACGGCCGCCTCCTCTTCCGCGGCGACAGCAACGCCCTCATCGTAAAAGGACTGGTATCGCTGCTGCTGAGCGTAGTGAGCAACCATACGCCGCAGGAAATCCTCGACGCCGACCTTTACTTCATCCAGCGCATCGGCCTGTCGGAACACCTGAGCCCCACACGCTCCAACGGCCTGCTGGCCATGGTAAAGCAAATCCGGATGTATGCCCTGGCCGAAAAAGAACTGTTAAGCCACCGTCAAGCCTGAACCGCCCATGAAGACACTACTTACCCTACTCTGCACCTGCCTGGTCAGCCTGGGAGCTGCCGCGCAGAACTTCAGCCAATGGTTTGACGACCAGACGCTGCGCGTGGACTACACCTTTGCCGGCGACAGCGCCACGCAACAAATCTACCTCGACGCACTGACGCGCACCGACCACTGGGCCGGACGCCGCCACAACCTGGACAGCCTCTGCCTGAAAGGCAACGGCCAGATTACCATGCGCGACGAGCAGACGGGCACCGTCATTTACCGCACTTCCTTCTCAAGCCTCTTCCAGGAATGGCAGGGCACGCCCGAGGCCGGAAAGGTACGCAAGTCGTTTGAAAACTGCTTCCTCCTGCCCATGCCCAAGCGCCCCGCCCGCGTAACGGTGGAGCTGTGCAACTACCGTCAGGAAGTGACTTCGCAACTGACCCACCGCGTAGACCCGAAGGACATCCTGATACGCCAAATCGGCCGGCAGCCCGCACCTTTCCGCCACCTGCTGCAAGGAGGCAGCCCGGAGGAGTGCATTGACATCGTAATGGTGCCGGAGGGTTATACCGAGGCCGAAATGCCGGTGTTCTACCGCGACGCTGCGGCCGCCACCGAGGCCATTTTTGCCCATGAGCCGTTCAAGACCTACCGCAACCGCTTCAACGTAGTGGCCGTAGACCTGCCCTCCAAGGAGAGCGGCGTGAGCGTACCGCTGGAACAGCAATGGAAGGAGACGACACTCTCGTCCAACTTTTCCACCTTCTACTCCGACCGCTACCTGACTACGCTGCAGCTGAAAACGCTGCACAACGCCCTGGCCGGCATCCCCTACGAGCACATCATCATCCTGGCCAACACCGCTACCTACGGCGGCGGAGGTATCTACAACTCCTACCTGCTCACCACCACCCACAACAAGGAATTCCTGCCTGTGGTGGTACACGAGTTCGGACACAGTTTTGCCGGCCTGGCTGACGAGTACTTCTACGACGACCAGTACGTGGAGATGTATCCTACCGACGTAGAGCCGTGGGAGCGCAACATCACTACACTCGTCAACTTTGACGAAAAATGGAAGAGCATGGTGCCGCGCGGCACGCGCATCCCCACCCGCCCCGACGGCAAGGATGTGTATGAGAAAATCGGCGTGTACGAAGGCGGCGGCTACCAGTCGAAGGGCGTGTACCGCGCCTGTCAGGAGTGCCGCATGAAGATTAACGCCGCCCCCGTGTTCTGCCCCGTATGCCGCAAGGCCCTGACCGACCTCATACAATTCTATACCCGATAAGCCCCTGACTCCATGAGAAAACTAATGACCGAGGAGCTCCACCGCCTGAGTGTGGAAGCCTACCACCGGGCCGAAAAACTGCCGGTGGTCATGGTGCTGGACAACATCCGCAGCCTTCACAACGTAGGCTCCGTGTTCCGCACGGCCGACGCCTTCCGCCTGGCGGGTATCCGCCTGTGCGGCATTACCGCCTGCCCGCCGGCCGCCGAAATCCACAAAACCGCTCTGGGTGCCGAGGACGCCGTCAGCTGGAAGTATCATGCCGACACGCTCGAAGCCGTGCGTGAGTTGAAGGCCGAGGGCTACACCGTGCTGGCCGTGGAGCAGGTGGAGGGCAGCCACATGCTGGATAGCCTCAGCATTGACCCCGCCGGGCGCTACGCCCTAGTAATGGGCAACGAGGTGAAGGGCGTACGCCAGGACGTGGTAGACGCCTGCGACGGCTGCGTGGAAATTCCGCAGTTCGGCACGAAACACTCGCTCAACGTCTCCGTAAGTGCGGGCATCGTCATGTGGGAATTTGCCCGCCAAATGCACCATTTTGAATAATCTCATGTCCCTGCGTCCCCATTATCAAGCTACGCTCAAAGTGGGCTGGCCCATAGCCGTGGGCCAGATTGGCACCATCATGGTAGGCTTTGCCGACACGCTCATGGTGGGCCACTACAATACGCCCTCGCTGGCCGCGGCCTCGTTTGTGAACAGCGTATTCAACCTGTTCCTCTTCCTTACCATGGGCTACTCCTACGGTCTTACCCCGCTGGCCGGCCGCCTGTTCGGGCAGCGGCAGTACCGCCGGGCGGGTGCCCTGCTCAAGGAGGCCGTCTGCACCAACGCCCTCTACGGCATCCTCATTATTATCGGCCTGCTGCTGGTGTACAGTCAGGTCAGCCACATGGGACAAGACCCCAAACTGCTGCCGCTCATCCGCCCGTACTTCCTGATTATGGTGGGCTCCATGCCTTTTGTCATCCTCTTCAACCTGCTCCGCCAGTTTACCGACGCAGCCACCGACACGGCCGTGGCCATGTGGATTCTGCTCTCCTCCAACGTACTGAACATCGTGGGCAACTACCTGCTCATCAACGGCATAGGCCCCCTGCCCGAACTGGGGCTCAACGGTGCCGGCCTGAGCACGCTGCTGGCCCGCGCCTACACGGCCGTAGCCCTGACGCTCTTCCTGCTGCGCTCCCCGCGCTACCGCGCCGCCCTGCAGGGCTGGCGAATCTGTCGCGTCAGTCGCAGCGCCATCCGCAACATCAACCGCTTCTCGCTGCCCATCTCGCTGCAGATGGGTATGGAGACGGGTGCCTTTACGCTAAGCGGCATCATGGTGGGGTGGCTGGGCGCCGTACAGCTGGCCGGCTATCAGGTCATCATTACCATCAGCACGCTGGGCTTCCTGTTCTTTTACAGTTTCGGGGCCAGCACCTCCATACGCATCTCCCTCTTTGCCGGACAGGACAACTGGACCGAAGTGCGACGTGCCTCTCAGGCAGGCCGCAACATCCTGCTGGTGCTGTGCAGCGCCACGTGCGTACTGTTTCTGACGCTGGGGCCGTGGCTCGTCGACAGCTTCACGCCCGACGCCGCCGTACGCCGCGTGGGGTATGCCCTGCTGCTGCCGCTGGTGTTCTACCAGCTGGGCGACGCCATGCAAATATGCTACGCCAACTGCCTGCGCGGCACGTCACATGTGCAGTCGGTGGCCTGGATTGCCGGCATCAGCTATCTGGGTGTCAGCATTCCGCTGGCCTACGTGCTGGGCATTGCACTGCCCTGGGGCGAACAGGGTATTTTCACGGGCCTCGGGCTGGGCCTCTTTACGGCCGCCCTGCTCTACTTCCTGCAGTTCCGCCGCGTCATGAAACGATACGCCACGGCCTGACTACACCTTCCGGAACATCACCCCGAGCAGACTGCCGCCGAATTGGCCACCCCTCTCTGAAAGCAACAGCCTAATTCTTTGCCCTTTAACGAAAAAGGACTATCTTTGCTGCTTAGATAACCTTTTCCAAAAAATTTAAACCTATGACACTTGCCATTATCACCGTCTTTATCATAGGCTACCTGTGCATAGCCTTTGAAAGCGGACTGAAAATCAACAAAAGCGCCATTGCGCTTTTCATGTGTGTGATATGCTGGACGCTCTACATGTTCGGCTGCGAAACCTACATCCCGCAGTTCCATTCACACGACTTTCTGGTATCTACCCTCAACAATGCCGCCGATTTCGGCGCCTACGCCACCAGCGAAATCCTGCTGCCTCACCTGGGCGACACGGCTGAAATCATATTCTTCCTGATGGGTGCCATGACCATTGTTGAAGTGGTCGACGCCAACGGAGGTTTCCACTTTGTTTACGACCGTCTGGGCACGAGCAGCAAGCGCAAACTGCTCTGGCGCATCACCTTCCTCACCTTCTTCCTCTCGGCCGTGCTCGACAACATGACCACCAGCATCGTCATGGTCATGGTGTTGCGCAAACTGGTCAGCGACCGCCGCGACCGCCTGTACTACGCCGCCCTTATCGTGCTGGCAGCCAACAGCGGAGGTGCCTTCTCGCCCATCGGCGACATCACCACCATCATGCTCTGGATTAAGAACTACGTAACCACAGCCGGCATCATCAAGGAAATACTCATCCCCTCACTCATCTCCTGCATCATTCCGGCCCTCATTCTGCAGTTCCATCTGAAAGGCGAACTGCATCCCTCGGCTGACGAAAAGCCCGAACCCCTTTCGCAAACCATGCGCGTTGAGCGCAACATCATCTTCTGGATTGGTGTGGGCGGCCTCGTCATGGTTCCCATCTTCCGCACCTGGAGCGGTCTGCCTCCGTTCATGGGCATTCTGCTCGTGCTCTCCATCCTCTGGATTGCTACCGAACTGCTCAACCGCTCCGAAAAGAAGAAAGGGCTTCACAGCGTAGGCGCGCTGCTCTCACGCATCGACCTGAGCACCATACTCTTCTTCCTGGGTATCCTCATGGCCGTAGCCACACTCCAGGAAACGGGCGTGCTGCGTCTGGTTGGCGAAAAGCTGGAAGAAGTGACCGACGGCAACGCCTACCTCGTAACCGGCGCCATCGGTATCCTCTCGTCCATTGTCGACAACGTGCCTCTCGTAGCCGGCTGCATGGGTATGTATGACATGGCCACCCCGGCAGCAGCCATGGCCAACCCCGAACTGGCCAACTTTGTGCAGGACGGTATCTTCTGGCAACTGCTGGCCTACTGTGCCGGTGTGGGCGGCAGCCTGCTCATCATCGGTTCGGCCGCCGGCGTAGTAGTCATGGGTATCGAAAAAATATCCTTCGGATGGTATCTGAAAAACATCACCTGGATTGGTCTGGTAGGCTACCTGGCCGGTATCGTGACCTACTGGATTGAAAAATCGGTCATCGGACTCTAAAAAAACTTTGTAATTACCAACAAAAAACAAACCATATCATGAAAAAGATTTTTGCAGCGCTCATGCTCCTCGCCGCATTTGCCGTAAGTGTTCCGGCATCGGCACAACTTAAATTCGGTATCGTAGGCGGTCTGAACCTGACCAAGCTGTCGACTTCAGGCAACAACTTCTCGTCTGACAACCGCGCAGGCTGGTACATCGGTCCGAAAGTAGAATTCACCATACCCGTTGTCAACCTGAGCATCGACGGCGCCCTGGAATACTCACAGCGCCAGATGAACATCGGTAACGACGCTACCGAACAGGCTACCAACGAGCAGTACAAAAGTATTGAAATCCCCATCAACGTGCGCTACACGCTCGGTCTGGGCCAGCTGCTGGGTGTTTACGTATCCACCGGTCCGCAGTTCGGCTTCAACGTGGGCAACAAGAACTACCTGGGCATGATAACCAGCGTAGGCAACGAATCCATCAAGATGAAGGACGCACAGGTATCCTGGAACGTAGGTGTAGGTGTCACCATCCTCTCACACCTGCAAGTCGGAGCCGGCTACAACTTCATGCTCAACAAAACCGGCGAGCGTATCATCACCGACCTGACCAACGGCCAGATTCAGGGCACACGTGCCCTGCGCACCAATTCATGGCAGATACAGGCTGCTTACATGTTCTAAAAAAAGCAGTCCCGTTTTTCCCTGACCAAGCCGCCAGGCTGCCCGCATTGACCAACATGCTGCGGGCCGGCCTGGCGGCTTGCCGTTGGTCGGCCCCAGGCGCCGCTACATCCGCCGCCGGACCGCCGCTCGTGTTCCTGAGCCGTCTCCTCTCCTCCCCTTCCGGCCAAAGGAAAAACAGGTCGGTTGCAAACGTAAACAGGTCGGACCTTGTTCATACAAAGTCCGACCTGTTTACGTTTTCGTCTGCTCCGGCGTCAGCCTGATCAGCTCAACTCCAGCATACGGCGGATGGGGAGCACGGCCTTCTGCGCCGTTTCGCGGTCAACCTCCACCTCCGGCCACTCGTGGAGCAAGGTGTTATATACCTTCTCCAGCGTACAGAGACGCATGTAGTTGCACTCGTTGCAGCCGCAGGTGCTGTCGTCGGGCGGCACGGGGATGAACTTTTTCTGCGGACACTTCTTCTGCATTTCGTGCAGAATGCCGCTCTCGGTAGCCACCAGGAAAGTCTGACAGTCGGCCGACTCAATGGCATAGTTGAGCAGGGCGGCCGTAGAGCCCACCACGTCGGCCAGCTTCACCACCGGCCCCTTGCACTCGGGATGGGCCAGCACCTTGGCGTCGGGATACTGGCGCTTGAGCTCCAGCAACTTTTCTACCGAAAAGCGCTCATGCACGTGGCAGGCGCCGTTCCAGAGCAGCATGTTGCGGCCCGTCTGCGCATTAATGTATGACCCCAGATTGTGGTCGGGGCCGAAAATCAGTTTCTCGTCCTTGGGGAAACTCTCCACAATGTGACGGGCGTTGCTCGACGTCACCACCACGTCAGTCAGAGCCTTGACGGCAGCCGACGTATTGACGTAGGAAATCACCTTGTGGTCAGGGTGAGCCGCCGTAAATTCGGCAAACTCCTTGGCCGGACAGCTGTCGGCCAGCGAGCACGAGGCGTTGAGGTCGGGGATGAGCACCTTTTTGTCCGGACAGAGAATCTTACACGTCTCGCCCATAAAGTTGACACCGCACATGACGATGATGTCCGCACACGTGCCGGCAGCCTTCTGCGCCAGAGCCAGCGAATCGCCGATAAAGTCGGCCACGTCCTGCACGGCACCTTCCGTATAATAATGCGCCATGATAACGGCGTTTTTCTCGGCACACAGGGTGCGGATGGCCGTTTTCAAATCAATATCCTCGGGTATGGGCTCGTCCACATACCCCACTTTTTTCCAATTCTCTTTCATTCGTTTTGTTTTTTAAGCCGGTCGGGGCTCCAGGCAGCCGACTGCCGCCCCCTACCGTTTTAACAGTTCTCTATCGGATGATGTATCCGGCGGCTTCAATGCCCTGCTGAATTTCCTGAATATGCTGGCTGTTGCGCGTTTCGAGAATAATGCGCAGATTGCAGGAATTCACGTCGGGGCTCTCGCCGTTACGCTCATGATGCACCGAAATGATGTTGGCGCCATAACGCACAATGACGTTGCAGAGTCCCTGCAACGAGCCGGGACAGTCGGGCATTTCGATAAGCATCTCGGTGGTGCGTCCGCCCTTCATCAGTCCGCGGTTGATGACACGGCTCAAAATGGTCACGTCAATATTACCGCCACTGATAATGCTGCACACCGTCTTGCCCCTGACGTCAATCTTGTTGAACATGGCGGCGGCCACGCTTACGGCACCCGCCCCTTCGGCAATGAGCTTGTGGTTCTCAATCAGACCGAGAATGGCGGCGCAAATTTCATCTTCGTTGACGGTGATGACCTCGTCCACCTTTTCCTGACAAATCTCGAACGTCAGGGCTCCCGGCTCCTTCACGGCAATACCGTCGGCAATGGTCAGCACGGAAGGCAGGCATCTTACCGACCCTTCGTCGCGGCTGCGCAGCATGCTGGCGGCCCCTTCGGCCTGTACGCCCACAATGTGGACCGAAGGTTTGAGGGCCTTGATGGCCGAAGCCACGCCGGCAGCCAGTCCGCCGCCGCCAATAGGTACAAATACGATGTCGACATCGGGCAGGTCGGCCAGGATTTCCATACCCACCGTGCCCTGTCCGGCAATAACCAGCTCATCGTCAAACGGATGGATGAAAGTCATGCCCCGCTCCTCGTTCAGCTCCACTGCGCGCCGGTAAGCGTCGTCATACACGCCGTCGACCAGACAGATTTCGGCACCCAGCTCACGCGTGGCCTCCACCTTGCTGATGGGGGCTGAAGCCGGCATACAGATAAGGGCCTTGATACCCAGCCGCCGGGCAGCCAGGGCCACGCCCTGCGCATGATTGCCGGCCGAGCAGGCTATCACGCCGCGTGCCTTCTCCTCGTCGGTCAGCTGCGATATCTTGAATCCGGCTCCGCGCACCTTGAAAGAGCCTGTCACCTGCAGGTTTTCAGGCTTCAGATAGAAGTTACAAAGCGGATTGAGCTTTTCTTCATGAATCACGTTGGTGCGGCACACCACGTCGCTCAGCACCGTGGAAGCTTTATAAATGGTATCCAGAGCTAACATATTGAAAAATCTTTTCAGAATTACGTTTAGATATGCAATATTACAATTTTTTTTTCAGAAAGGTGTACGACTGGCTCAAAAAGGTGTACCCGTGACACGCAGGAAGCCGGAATGCAAACGGCTGAATGCCGAAAAAAAGTGTAACTTTGCGTCAGGCTGACTGGCCGCGTGAATGCGGCAAAAGGCCCTTGAACCATAATGAACATACCTCATGCCTATGCATACTCCTGACCTCGACCTGATGTGCCGGCAAGCCACCGACCTGCTCTGCCGCCTCATCGAAACGCCTTCTGTCAGCCGGCAGGAGGCCGATGCCGCCGGCCTTATCCGGCAGGCGCTGACCCGCAGCGGACTGGATATCCATACGTCGGACTGCAACACGTGGGCCGTGGCCCCGCAGTTCAGCCCCGACCGCCCCACGCTGCTGCTGAATGCACACATCGACACCGTACGCCCCAATCCGGGCTGGACGCGCGACCCCTTCAAGCCCACGCTCGAGGGCGACCGCCTATACGGTCTGGGCAGCAACGACTGCGGCGGCGGACTGGTGAGCCTGCTGGAGGTGTTCAAGTACTACGCCCTGACGGCCCCCGAGGCATGCGCCTACAACCTGGTGTATCTGGCCTCGGCCGAAGAGGAGGTGTCGGGCCGGCAGGGCCTGGAAAGCGTGCTGCCCCTGCTGCCTAAGATTGACGTGGCCCTGGTGGGCGAGCCTACGGGCATGCAGCCGGCCGTGGCCGAGAAGGGACTGGTGGTGATTGACGCCACGGCCCACGGCAAGGCGGGACACGCGGCCCGCAACGAGGGCGACAACGCCCTCTATCACGCCATTGACGACATCAACCGCCTGCGCCACTACCGCTTTGAGCACACCTCGCCCCTGCTGGGCGCGGTGAAGCTGACCGTCACCATCATTCAGGCCGGCACGCAGCACAACGTGGTGCCAGCGGAGTGTACGTACACCATTGACGTGCGCACCAACGAGTGCTACACCAACGAGGAGGTGGTACGCCTGCTGCAGCAGGAGGTAAGGTCGGAACTCAAGCCGCGCTCCACCCGCCTGCAGTCGTCGGGCATTCCGCTCACCCACCCGCTGGTGGCGCGCGCCGTGGCCCTGGGCCGCACACCCTACGGCTCACCCACGCTGAGCGACCAGGCCCTCATGCCCTTTGCCTCGCTCAAGATGGGCCCCGGCGAGAGCGCCCGCTCACACACGGCCGAAGAGTACATCACCACCGGCGAAATACGCCAGGGCATCAGCCTCTACCTCGACCTGCTGCGCCGCACATAGCCGTGCCGGAGGTCACAACTCCGACCGTCGTTTGCCCTAACCGAGACTTTGTTTCAACAGGGCGGCGGAAAAAACATGCGAGGCCGGACCTTGTTTCTTCCAGGTCCGGCCTCGCATGCAACAGGCCCAAACAAAAAAAGTGAGGCTGCCGCACACGGGTCAGAACGACCCACAGGCAGCAGCCTCATCCTGACGGTAGTTTTCTATCTTGATTCCCCCTACCGTAAAAATAAAATCAAGTATGGCTCGTAACGTGGCTCAACACGTTGGAGAGCACCTCGCACGACTCCGGATGTTCGGCCACGAACGTATCAATGTGACGCCGGCGCTTTTCGGCCAGAATCTCGTCGACGGCAATCAGAATACCCGTCTCCTCCACCTCACCAAAGTCGTGGTTGATGGCCGTACCGAACATACGCATCGTAGGACTCAGCCCCATGTAGGCATTGACCAGCGGCGGAATGTTGACCCCGCGCTTGCGCACCTCGGTATTGAGGATGTAATAGTCCTCCTTGAAATCGTCCTTGCAGAACAGGGCTTTCAGCTCCTCGGGGTCGGTTTCAAGCGAAATGGGACTGATGGGCGTTACAAGCTTGTCGGGGTCGCCGAAATGCTTGTTGAGGAAATAAAGTATCATGTCGCGCGAAGGGCGGTTGAACGAAGGATACATCGTCATCTTACCGAAGAAATAGCGCAAGTCCGGAATGAGCACCGTGAGCGCCCCGAGTCCGTCCCACAAATTGTCGAGCGCAAAAAGCCCCTTGCGCACCTTGCCCGTGTTCTGATATTCCAGCGTCACGAACGAGCGGCCCAGCTCCACCGTCTGACGCATGTAGTTCTGGATGAAGTCGTCGGAAAAGTGGAACATATGGCTGGTGGCCAGAATAGGCTGCCCCTGGGCATCGAGCTTAAACTCATGCCCCGGCAGAAAGCGGTAGCCTCCCAGGATTTCCTGTGCCTCAGGATCCCACACGATAAGCTGGTAGTAGGCCGTTTCGCCGGTGTCGAACTCGTCAATGTCCATCGACTTGCCCGTACCCCCTCCGGCCGCCCTGAAGGCGATTTCGCGCAAGCGCCCTATTTCGTGCATCACGTTGGGGGCCTGCTTGGCCGTGACGATATAGATTTCGTTGTTGCTCTTATTCGTAGCCCGCAGGCGCCGCTCTTCTGTCAGTTCCGACATCAGCAGGCTGCGACTGACGGGTTGTATAATCTCATCCATCATATAATCGTAAAAGGAAATAAATTCAGACGTTAAAGCTGGTAGACCAGGTTTCTCACATAAGCTGCCCACTGCACGTCCGTGCGGGTCTTGTTGAAGGTTTGCCAGGGGATGGGTTTGCCAATGCGCACCTCAAAAGTCTGATGGCGGTTACGGTACATCTCATCAGGCAGGAAGAGCATGGCCAGGTTGAACTTGATGCCCAGCTGCTTGCACCAGTTGGCAATACGGTAAAAACGTTTTGAATTTTCGCCGCTGAAATGAATGGGCACTACGTCACGCTGTGTCTCTACACTCTTGCCGATAAAGGTTTTGCGCCAGGGCAGGTCTTCCACCTTGCCGCCGATGCGGCGCGAACAGATGCCGGCGGGAAACATGATGACGTGGTTCGGACTGTTGAAACACGCCTCCACCAGCGCCGGAAACTGCCGTGTCTGCGCTCCCGTCTTGTTGATGGGCACACACAGCGGCGCCAGGCCACGCAGATTCATCAGCAAATCATTGACCAGATAACGGATACGGCCGTCGTAGTGATTACCCAGAATAGCTCCCAGAGCAATGCCGTCAATGCCGCCCAGCGGGTGGTTGCTCACAAACGTATACCGCTGCCCGTCGGCATCAGAGGGAAGATTCTCCAATCCCTTGACCACCAGATTCATGTCCAGATATTTCACCGCGGCATTCAGCCAGGGCACGCCCTCAAGATGGGCCGTTTGCGTAAAAAACTCATTCATCTCATCCTGATGAATAAGACGTTTCAGCCAGGAAATCACAAAACGTGGTACGCGGCGGGCATGGCGGCCGGCCTTGTCCTGCAGAACTTTTTCTACGTCAATCGTAAAAGCTGATTTGTTATCCATTCTTTAATCTATGTCACTGTCCATAGAACGCTGCAAAATTAACAAAATTATCAAATACGGTAGGACATAACCAAAAGTTTTTTATACTTTTGCAAATTGAGGGCACGGAAAATCACCTTCTTGCCAACTTTTTGACACAGCCCTTTTAGCCTAAAATTCACCTCTTTACGATATGCTCACCCTGATTTTTGCGATACTGGAACTCTCGGCCTCATTCCATCTGATGATGAGTATCGTATTGTTCTACCTTTCACGCCGCAACGTGCGGTTCCTGCCCCAGGCATGGATTTTTCTGCTCATTGCCCTGATGCACGGCTGCGGTATGGGCTACATCCTGCACTACGACATGTCCCAAACCATGGGCATACTCCACCCCTTCATGCTCATCTACATGCTGGTGTGTTCCTACCTGCTCAGTATTCATCCGCTGGGGCTGAGCCTGCCGGGATACCTGCAGTGGGGACGCATGGTGAGCTACGCTACGCCGGCTCTGGGCATCATTGCCATCTACCTGCTGGGATGGACGGCCGGCAGCAACACCATCAAGGTGTATGAAGCCGAGGACATCAAGATGTATCTGCTCAGCGGCGACGTACTGCTGCGCTTTGCCGCCCTGCTGCTTTCGGGCTACTACATTCTGAACATATTTCTGATTCCCCACCGGCTGGTCAAGAAAATGGAACTGCCCCGCGCTACCAAGACCTACGGAACAGCCTTGGGCATTGTCTCCACTTTTTTCCTGGCCCTCACGTTCCATTTTTCAACCATCGGATTCATTATCTACCTGCTGCTGCTCACGCTGGTCAACATGGCCCTGTTTCTGCACATTCTGGCCCCGGTGGTCCACGCCCTGCCCATGCCGGCCATCGTCAAGGTGGAACAGCCGCCCACGCCGGAAGAAATTTCACACGCCGAGAAAAACAACTTCAACGAGGCCAACCTGCGGCGCTTCAAGATGGTAGAATACATCATGCAGCACGACAAGCCGTGGCTCGACCCCGGCTTTACGCGCGACCGCCTCTGCCGCCTGACGGGACTCAACCGACACCTGCTCCTGCAAAGCCTGCGCTCACAGGGTTACAACGATACCCATGAATACATCTACCGCTACCGGATTGAAGAGTTCAAACGCCGCGTGCTGAGCGGCGAACTGACCAACCTGCACCAGTGTGAACAGTTGGGCTTCCGCTCACGCCAGACCATACAGGTCAACTTTGAACGCCTCGAAGGCCTGCCCATGATGGAATGGTTCAACCAACACAAAGCCCCCGATGGAAAGGAATAACCTGAGGCCGCACCTCGTCATGAGCATGACCGACTACGCCGCACAAGCCCTGAAACATTTTGAAATCAATACCGAACTGCTCCGTTTCAGGCTGCTGACCGGCACTTCCGGCCACGCCTCCATCAAGCGCAGCGTGGGCAGCGTGGAACTGATGCTGCCATACGGATTCAACTTCAGCGACCCCGACCGACAGCGGTGGCTGATTCTCATCATCATCAGGGAACTGCGCTTCCAGGCCTGCCACATCCTGCCGCCCCGCCTGGATGAATTTGCCCGACAGTACAACCTGCGACACCAGCGCACCTGCATCAAAAACATAACCTCACGATGGGGCAGTTGCTCAAGCCTGGGCAACATCAACCTTTCGCTCTGGCTCATGCTGGCTCCGAAAGAACTGGCCGACTACGTCATCCTTCACGAACTGGCCCACCTGAACGAAATGAACCACGGGCCGCATTTCTGGGCCGAGGTCGACCGCATGACCCACAACCAGGGACGTGCCCTGGAGCGCAAGATGAAACAATTCAGCCTGCAAACGGCCGCAATGTTCAAGGTTTTCAATCAAATTACACGGGGATTTCAGTTAAAATAATGACCTGCCTTCTGAAAAAAGCTCCTTTTTTTTCAAAAGAAACTGGCGGCTATTTCAACAGAAAACGCTAACTTTGTGAGGATTAATCATTTTACCAATCCTAAAAAAATGAGGATATGAAAAAATTTTACGCTCTTTTTTGTTTTATGCTGACACTCCTGGTATGCTCAACCCCGTTGAGCGCGCAGGATGCTGCCACCGTAATCGGGAAAATTACTCCCGTTACCTCACTTGACCAGCTCAAGGAGGGCGCCCAGCTCGTATTCTACAACGCGGGCCGGCAAACCTACATGTATGAAGACACGGAAAACGGCAATCTCATGCTTTCAGCCGACTTCCAGGTCATGCAAATGGGCAATAGCCGCTTTATGTTTACACTCAGCAACGTTGCGGCCAACGGCAACAATGTAAGTGCCAAGATCAAGACGCCGAAAAACCTTTACGTGCCGCAACTTGAATCAGGCAAAATCGTTGCCTCCAGCAACGCGGGCGATTCCTTTACCTTTACGCTCTCGGCCTCAGGCAACAACAGATGGAACATTCAGGGCACCAACGGACTCTATTTCAACGGAAACGGAAATACCAGCGGTGACAACTCAAACGGCATGGTCGGCTGGAACGCCACAGGCGGCAACAGCGACTACCTGATTTACGAAGTGGAGACGGCTACCATTGATACCTACGTACAATATGCCCAGCTGACATTCTATGACAGCGACAACAACATCATTGACGACTATGGCACAGAAATGACGCTGACCAACGGCGACTCGGCCAGCGTGCCTTCATTCGATTTCTTCAAGTTTGATTATGAAAGAACCATGCCGCAGGAACTGTTCTCACCCTCAGGCCGGTTCCTGGGTGACATCAACAACGAGATTCTCTACATCTGCTACCGTCAGGACAGCCTGCCTTTCAACACGGTCAAGATAGAGAACAACGCCTTCAGTGACGATACGAAATGGTACACCATCAAGATGCGTGAAAAATACCTCTGCGCCAATCCGGGTGAAGAATCAAGCACAGTAAGCCTGGTTTCCGAAAAACCGGCCAAACCGTATGAGGACAAATACCTGTGGTGCTTTGTAGGCGACGCACGCAACGGATTCAAGGTTTACAACCGCGCCACCGGCACAACCTATGCGCTGCAGAACGACGCGCCCACCAATGCCGGCAACATCAATCTGAAACAAGGCGAAGGCTCATCCTACCTGCTTTCCTACCAGAACAATGCCTACCTGTTCCGTGCCGCTTCAGACGAGGTGACCAACGCCTACTGGAACGACTTCAGCGCACAGGGCGTACTGAAATTCTGGGTAAGCGACAACGCCACTTCCGACGCCGGCTCAAAAATTACTTTTGAGGCCTACAACCCCCACCTGACATGGGTGAACATTGACGTGCGCCGCGTTGACGAGCAGATGAACCCGATTGACACCATTACCGTAGAAGCCGCACTGGGCGAGGAACTCGAACTGCCGGCCGCTCCTGAAAACTACACCCTGGAGTCAAAGGAATTCGAACACTACGTGGTAGAAAATACCGACCCCATTACTGTGGTCTATGCCAAATACCGCACCACCATCATCAAGATGCTGGAGGAAGGCACTGACAAGCTGTTGCAGACCGACACGCTGCTCACCCCCAAAGGCACTGAACTGACCATGCCTATCCCGACCGACGGACTCTATGTTCTCGTAACCAAGGGATATGAAGAATACGTAGCCGAAAAGGATTCGGTCATTACGCTCTACTTCAAGTTCGGCCTGCCGTTTGAACCGGCTACCATCGTTGACGGCCAGTTCCCGGCCGACCAGACCAAGTGGTATCACATCAAGCTGCGCGGAAAATACATTGCCGCCAATGCTGACGACCCCACACAGCCGTGTATCACCGTAACGGGCGAACCGGCCGACAACGACCTGTACCTCTGGACCGTAACGGGCGACACCATCAACGGATTCTATCTCTACTGCCGTGCTTACGGTGCTGCCATGGGTCTGGGCTCAGCCCTTTCCTCTGACGTGGAGAACTCCGTAGGCAACATCGTGTTCTACCCCTACCTGACCGAAACGCCTTCAGCCTATCGCCTCAGCCGCAACGGCACGGGCTACAGCCTGATGCTGGAAGGCTCGGAAAACGTTTATATCAACGAATTCGGCGGTGTGGACAACGTAGTGGCTTACTGGGTCAGCGAAAACGCTGCCAAGGACAACGGCTCACGTCTGGAGTTTGAAGAAGTAGGCATCGTGCCCGAAGGCATCGACAACGTAACGCTCACTCCGGCCGACAACGCGGTTTACGACCTGAGCGGCCGCCGCGTAAGCAACCCCTCAAAAGGCATTTACATCATTAACGGCAAGAAGGTTTACCTGAAGTAAGCCCTCAGCAAGCCCAAGCATTTCAGCATGGCATGCAAACCACGCGCCCGGCGGCCGTGAGTTGCATGCCATGCTTGCGTTCAGGGGGTACCCTGCCTCCCCCCCCGGCAGAAAACGACGCATGTCCTTCCCTTCCTCTGCACCTTGCGGAAAAAAGGCCGGAAGTAAAAGAAACAAAGTGCCGGCCAAAAATTTCCAGGTGCCGGTTTTTTCCCGCTTCGGAGCCGCCTTGTTTTCCCTCCTCGGGCAAGGCCGCAGAACACGCGGTTATTTTTTTTAACAAGACCGGCAGATTTTTAAATTTTATGGCATATTTTCAGTTTTTATACGTATCTTTGTCCAAAACAGCACGCCTCAGGAAAGCCCGTTCCGGACTCTACAAAGGCCATAAAAAGCGATACTATGCTAAACAACTGCCACTTCTCGCAACTCATCCATCAGCAAGCTGCCCAATACGGTTCGAAAACCGCCCTCAGCTACCGTGACTACGATCAGAACAAATGGATTCCCATCAGCTGGACCGAATTTTCCGAAAAAGTGTCGGCCGTATCACGTGCGCTGCTGGCCCTGGGCACAAGCGTACAGGAAAACCTGGGTATATTTTCACAAAACAAGCCCGAAAGCCTGATGGTTGATTTCGGGGCCTACGGTGTGCGCGCCGTTACCATCCCCTTCTACGCCACCAGCAGCGCCGCCCAAGTGCAGTATATGGTCAATGATGCCGAAGTGCGCCTGCTTTTCGTAGGCGAGCAGTTGCAGTATGACACCGCACGCCGCGTGCTGCCCGTATGCCCCACGCTGGAGCGCATGATTATCTTTGACCGCAAGGTCGTAAAGCACGAGAACGACCACCTCTCGCTCTATTTCGACGAATTCCTGGCCCTGGCCGACAGCCGGTATCAGGAAGAGGTGGACAAACGCTCGGCCGTGCAGAAGTTTGACGAGCTGGCCAACATCCTCTACACCAGCGGCACCACGGGCGACAGCAAGGGCGTGATGATTACGCACGAGATGTACCACGCCGGACTGGCAGCCAACGACGCCGTGCTGCCGCTGAGCGAAAAGGACGTGTTTCTGAACTTCCTGCCCTTTACCCATATTTTTGAACGCGCCTGGACCTACCTGGGCCTGGCCGAGGGGGCCGAAATGGCCGTCAATCTGGTGCCGCAGGACGTATTGCAGTCCATGCGCGAGGTTCACCCCACGTGTATGTCGGCCGTGCCGCGTTTCTGGGAGAAGGTGTACCACGGCGTACTCGAAAAAATAGAAAAAGGCTCGTTCATTGAGCGCCGCCTCATCAAGGAAGCCCTTGAGGTGGGCAAGCGCTACAGCCGCTATAAGGCCGCCGGCAAACACGTGCCGCTGAGCCTGAGCCTGAGCTACCGCTTTTATGAAGGTACCGTCATCAAGCTGCTGCGCAAGACGCTGGGCCTGGAGCGGGCCAACTTTTTCCCAACCGCCGGAGCCGCCGTGCCGCCCGTGGTGGAGGAGTTTGTACACGCCACCGGCATCAACATGGTGGTAGGCTACGGCCTGACGGAATCCACCGCCACCGTGTCGTGCGACATTCTGGGCATGCCCTACACCGTAGGGTCAGTGGGCCGCCTGATTGAAGGCCTCGAGCTGCGCATCGGCGACAACGAGGAAATCCTGCTGCGCGGCAAGACCATCACGCCGGGCTACTACAAGAAGGAAAGCATCACCCGCCACGCCATCGACAAGGACGGGTGGTTCCACACGGGCGACGCAGGCTACATGAAAAACGGCGAACTCTTCCTTAAAGAGCGCATCAAGGACCTTTTCAAAACCTCCAACGGCAAATATATCGCCCCCCAGATGATTGAAACGAAACTGGTGGTCGACCGCCTCTTTGAGCAGGCCGTCATCATAGCCGACAAGCGCAAGTTCGTATCGGCCCTCATCGTGCCCAACTACCAGCTGCTGGAAGAGTATGTCCACCTGCGCGGCATGAGCTTCAAGTCGCGCGAGGAAATGTGCGCCCACCCGGCCGTATATGCCCTTATCGAAACACGCATCAACACCCTGCAGCAGGATCTGGCCAACTACGAGCGCATCAAACGCTTCATCATACTGCCCCAACCCTTCAGCGTTGAAAACGGCGAACTGACCAACACCCTGAAGGTAAAACGCGCCGTGGTCTACCAGCACTATGCCGAAAAAATCCAGAAACTCTATGACGATGCTGAAAAGGAAGCCGTCAAGGAAATTGACCCCAACTCCATACATCTGATTTAACCCCCCGCCCGGCCCAACCGCAAAAACCGGCATTGCGGGACATGCCTGACATGTTAAACATCTTTAATTTTGTCAATGCCCCGTCATATTTGTAGTACTTTTGTAGCAAATTCGCGATTGTATGGATATTATTCATATAGATACCTGCCCGATTTGCGGCAGCCAACACCTTGAAGAAGCCGGCACCTGTGTGGACCACTACGCCACAGGTGAATCATTTAAAATATGGAAGTGCCGGGACTGCCGTTTCCGCTTTACGCAGGACTTTCCCGACGAGTCGGTCAATGCACGCTATTACGACTCTCCCGACTATATTTCGCATTCAGACACCCGCCGGGGGCTGATGAACAAAATATACCACTGGGCGCGCACCTTCATGCTGCGCCGCAAGCGCAACCTCGTCACCAGCGCCACGGAACTCAAGCGCGGACATCTGCTCGACATCGGTTCGGGCACGGGATACTTTGCCCACGAAATGAAGAAAATAAGCTGGAACGTCACCGCAGCCGAAAAGAGCGAAAACGCCCGCCGTTTTGCACAGCAGCACTTCAACATAGACCATCTGGTCAGCCCCGAAGAGTTGGAAAACATACCCGACGCCACATTTGACGCCGTCACCATGTGGCACGTGATGGAGCATGTGCAGCAGCTCGACCACGAATGGGAGCTGGTGAACCGTCTGCTCAAGCCCGACGGCATATTCATCATGGCTGTACCCAACTTTGAATCGGCCGACGGCAGCATCTACGGCACCCACTGGGCTGCCTACGACGTGCCGCGCCACCTGTGGCACTTCAATTCTGAAAACGTACATACCATTGCCGCCCGCCACGGCTTTAAAATGCTCGAGATGCAGGCCATGCCGCTTGATGCTTTTTTCATATCCATCCTTTCCGAGCGCTACGCCGGCACAAAAAATGCCTTTGTGCAAGGCATGAGTACCGGTTTGAAGTGCTATTTCAAGGCCGGCGGCCGACCCGAGTTAAGCAGTTCGATTATTTATGTGATGAAAAAGAAAAAAAATGGCTAACCGCATCAAAAAAAGAAGAAGCAGCGGCGTAATGAGCGCCGTTACTTCATGTATCAGCACAACTTTAGTACTCATCCTGCTGGGCATTGTCATGTTTTTTGTAACGCTGGGCAATAACCTGAGCCGCTCCCTGCGTGAAAACTTCACGGTGCAGGTTCTGCTGAGCGACAGCCTGCGGCCCTATCAGGCACAGGCCCTGGCCAGCAAGCTCTACCGCGAACCCTTTACCCTGAAAATGAGTTACAGTTCGAAGGAAAAGGCCACCCGCGAGCAGGCTGAAGCCCTGGGTACCGACCCGACGGAATTTCTGGGCGCCAGCCCCATACCGGCTTCGTTTGAGATTCACCTGAAAGCCCCCTATACCACGCGTGACAGTCTGGACCGCTACATGCCCTACATCAAGCAGCAGAAGGGCGTGACCGACGTCATTTATCCGCAGGACCTGATGGACAGCGTCAACCATAATATCCAGCAAATCAGTATGATTCTGCTCGGCGTAGCCATTCTGCTTGTGTTTGTCAGTTTCTCGCTCATCAACAACGTGATGCGCATGAGTGTGTACTCCCACCGCTTCACCATACAGACCATGAAACTGGTAGGCGCCCGCTGGAGCTTTATCCGGCGCCCGTTCCTGCTGCGCGCCCTGACCATCGGCATCATTTCAGCCATTCTGGCCGACGGCGTACTTTATGCCGGCATCATCAGCATGCTGCAATGGGAACCCGACCTGCAATCACTCATTACCTTTGAGGTATGGGCAGCCACCATGGGCACGGTAGTGGTGTTCGGCATCATCCTGACGTTCTTCTGCGCACTGATTTCAGTCAACAAGTTCCTGCGCATGGACACCTCACGCCTCATTCTCTCATAAAGACCGATACAGAAAATCATATCAAGCAAAATATAATGGAAAAGGACAGAAGAAACTTTGCTTTTGACCGCACCAACTTCATTCTGTTGGGCGTCAGCATGGCCATTGTCATCATCGGATTCATCCTGATGGCGGGCGGAACCTCTACCGAAACACAGTTTAACCCCGAAGTCTACAACGCCCAGCGCATCAAGGTTGCACCGGTAGTTTGTCTGATAGGCTTTTTGGTAATGATTTACGCCATTCTGCGCAAACCGGCGCACAAAACCCCTGAAAACGAACAATAATACCCCTGCACAACATGGACATGACCTGGCTACAAACCGTTATCATCGCCATCGTTGAAGGCTTGACGGAATTTCTCCCCGTATCCTCTACGGGCCACATGATTATTGCCCAAAGCCTGCTGGGCGTAGAAAGCACCGACTTTGTCAAAGCTTTTGACGTCATCATTCAGTTTGGCGCTATCCTTTCCGTCATTATCCTCTACTGGCGACGCTTTTTCTATCCCGATTCAGCCAAGAAGGAAGGCCACACGTGGTGGGGTGCCATCTGGCGCTTCTACCTCAAACTCATTGTGGGCATCATTCCGGCCGTCATCCTCGGCACAGCTTTCAGCGACGCCATCGACGAAGCCCTGGGCAGCGTAACCCTGGTGGCAGTCATGCTGGTTGTCGGCGGTATCTTCATGCTCTACTGCGACAGGATTTTCAACAAAGGCTCCGAAAACACGCCGCTTACTTACAAGCGCGCCTTTATTATCGGCTGCATCCAGTGTATCGCCATGATTCCGGGCGTATCGCGCTCCATGTCAACCATCGTAGGCGGTATGTCGCAACGGCTCACGCGCCGCGCCGCAGCCGAATTCTCTTTCTTCCTGGCCGTCCCCACCATGCTGGGCGCCACCTGCAAGAAAGTGTATGACCTCATCAGCAACGGCGGCGGCAACCTGCTCACCGAGGGCAACAACCTGACCGTGCTGCTGGTAGGTTCGGCCGTCGCTTTTGTCGTAGCCATTGCGGCCATTAAATTTTTTATCAACTACGTGTCGCGCTACGGATTCCGCGCTTTTGGCTGGTATCGCATCATTGTAGGAGTTGTTATCCTGGTATGCCTGGCCTGCGGCATCGACCTAAAAATGGCCTGATTCGCGCATGAACTTTCTGAAGGGACAAATACTGGCTTTCGACAAGCCCTATGGCTGGACTTCGTTCCAGATGGTCGCCAAAATCCGGCGGCTGCTCACACTGCGCATGGACGGCGTCAAGATTAAAGTAGGACACGCCGGCACCCTCGACCCCCTGGCCACCGGCGTCATGCTGGTATGTACGGGCCGCGCCACCAAACAAATCGAAACGTTGCAGGCCGGAAAAAAAGAGTACATCGCTACCCTGCGTCTGGGCGCCACAACCCCAAGTTTCGACCTGGAACACTCCATTGACGCCCTTTATCCGACTGACCATATCAGCGAAGATGACGTGCGCCGCGTACTCAAGCAGTTCGAAGGCGACATTAATCAGGTGCCGCCCACATTTTCAGCCTGCAAGATTCAGGGTAAACGGGCCTACGACCTTGCCCGCAAGGGAAAAGACGTAGAACTGAAGGCCAAAACCATACATATTGACCACATCGAACTGCTCGACTGCCGCCTGCCCATCATCAAAATCAGAGTAGCCTGCAGCAAAGGCACCTACATACGCGCCTTGGCCCGCGACATCGGACAGGCCCTGGGAAGCGGTGCTCACCTGACAGCCCTGCAACGCACCCAAGTCGGACAATATACACTGGAACACTGCTTCCAGCTGAGCCAGTTTGAAACCTGGCTCAACGAGCAGACCGTAGAAACCACATTAGATGACTGACGGCTGCCCGACAACAGAATATATCATAACACAACCGGCATGATTCCGGCCTCATCAGCCGGAACGGCCACACTAAAATGCTGCACCATGAAACTTTCTCAATTCAAATTCAAACTTCCAGAAGAAAAAATCGCCAAATATCCGGCTCCACACCGCGACGAATGCCGTCTGATGGTTCTACACCGCAAAACAGGTGAAATCGAGCACAAGATGTTCAAGGAAATCCTGAACTATTTTGACGAGCACGACTTGTTTGTCTTTAATGATACCAAAGTATTTCCCGCCCGCCTTTACGGCAACAAGGAAAAAACCGGTGCCCGCATTGAAGTGTTCCTCCTGCGCGAACTTAATCAGGAATTGCGCCTGTGGGACGTGCTGGTTGACCCTGCACGAAAAATCCGCATCGGCAACAAGCTCTATTTCGGCGAGGGAAACTCCATTGTAGCCGAAGTTATTGACAACACGACAAGCCGCGGCCGCACGCTGCGCTTCCTTTACGACGGCGACCACGACGAATTCAAGCGCCAGCTCTACGCTTTGGGCGAGGCCCCGCTGCCGCGGTTTGTAGGCCGCGAGTCCGAACCGGAAGACATGGAACAGTTTCAGTGCATCTTTGCCAAAAACGAAGGCGCCGTTACGGCTCCGGCTGCCGGTCTGCACTTTTCACGCGAACTGATGAAGCTCATGGAAATCAAAGGCATCGACTTTTCGTTCATTACGCTCCACTGCGGCCTGGGCAACTTCCGCGAAACCGACGTAGAAGACCTGACCAAACACAAGATGGATTCCGAGGAAGTTCACGTAGGTGCCGAATGCTGCCAGATGGTCAACAACGCCAAAGAAAACAACCGCAAGGTAGTGGCCGTAGGTACTACCGTACAACGTGCCCTGGAAGCCTGCGTCGGTACCAACCACCGCATCAAGGAATACGACGGCTGGACCAACAAATTTATCTTCCCGCCCTACGAATTCAACGTAGCCGATGCCATGGTCAGCAACTTCCACCTGCCCTATTCCACCCTGCTGATGCTCACCTCTGCTTTCGGCGGGTATGAAAACACCATGAATGCCTATAAAGTAGCCCTGCAAGAGGATTACCGCTTCGGCGTGTACGGCGACGCCATGCTCATCATCGACTAATGGAAAGAACTGTATATATCGCTTTAGGCTCCAACCTGGGGAACAAAGCAGAAAACCTGACTTCGGCACTCCGTCTTCTGGAGGCCGAAGTCGGAAAACTTTTAAGCCGTTCGCATTTTTATGAAACAGCACCGGTGGGTTTTGTTTCAGAACATACCTTTCTGAATGCCGTAGCTGCCTTTCAGACTTCATATTCGCCCGACGAACTGCTTTTCCGCACGCAAGCCATAGAAAAGCAGTTGGGACGGCTTACCAAAAGCCATAACCTGCAATTTTCCGACCGCCTCATCGACATCGATCTGCTGCTGCTCGACCATTGCTGTGTGAACAATTCCGAAGCCCCACTGGTTTTGCCGCATCCACGCCTTCACCGCCGTCTTTTTGTGCTGCAACCGCTGCAGGAAATTGCTCCCGACCTGATTCACCCCATTTTTCAACTGAGTGTCAGCCAGTTGCTGAACCGCCTGACCGACGGCGGTGTTCCGCAACTGACCCGCATGAGCCACTGCTCGCCCGTTGAAGCTGCCGACCTGGCCGCCCTGCGCGAACAGCTGCAAGGCCGTCCGTGTTCCGACTGCACAGAACAAATCAACGAACTGCTGGCCTCACCCTGCGCCTGCCTTTACGCCCTGAAGCGCCCGCAAGGCGCCATTATGGGCACGGCCACCCTGAGTTTCACGCCTCTGCTCACGGGGCGCAAGGCCTGGATTGACGATGTGGTAGTCGACGAAAGTCTGCGCGGACAGGGATGGGGCCGGCGCCTCGTGGAGCACCTCATCGGCGAAGCCCGGCGCCTGGGTGCCGACGCCGTACAACTCACTTCGCGGCCCGAGCGCGAAGCCGCCAACCGCCTCTACCGCAGCCTGGGATTCAACCTGCGGCAGACCAACGTTTACCAAATCAAATTTTAAAACAATATTCACAACATCAAAAATCACTCAAAAAAAAAAGACATGATGAAATTACGAACATTACTGGGAGCCTTTGTCCTGCTGGCCATGCCGGCCGCACTCAAGGCTCAGGCACCAGCAGGAGCCAACCTGCCCCAGGTGCCCCAGGATTCGGCCGTACGCATCGGCAAGCTGCCCAACGGCCTGACCTATTACATCCGTCACAACGAGCTGCCCGAACACCGGGCCAACTTCTACATCGTGCAGCAGGTGGGTTCGGTTCAGGAAGAGGAGTCGCAGCGCGGTCTGGCCCACTTTCTGGAACACATGTGCTTTAACGGCACCAAGAACTACCCCGACGACGCCCTCATCAAGTATCTGGAGAGCATCGGCGTAAAATTCGGCGAAAACCTCAACGCCGCCACCTCAACCGACAACACCATCTACAACATCGACAACGTGCCCGTACAGCGCACCTCGGTGGTAGACTCCTGCCTGCTCATCCTGCACGACTGGAGCGACGGACTGACGCTCGACACCAAGGAAATTGACAAGGAGCGCGGCGTTATCCGCGAAGAGTGGCGCATGCGCTCAAGCGCCTTCATGCGTATTTACGAGCGTAACCTCGAAAAGCTCTATCCCGGCTCACGCTACGCCCGCCGCTTCCCCATCGGACTCATCGATGAGGTCATCATGAAGTTCAAGCCCGAGGAGCTGCGCGCCTACTACGAAAAGTGGTACCGTCCTGACCTGCAGGGCATCATCGTGGTGGGTGACATCGACGTGAACCGCACCGAAGAGGCCATCAAGAAGATTTTCTCACCCATCCAGATGCCGAAGAACCCGGCACCCTACGAGCTCTACCCCGTGCCCGACAACAATACGCCTATCTACATTGTCGACAAGGACAAGGAGCTGCAGCAGCCGGTGATTGACATGATGTTCAAGCACGACGTGCTGCCCGACTTTGTTCGTGGTACCGTAGTGGAAATGAGCAACGACGTGCTCCGCTACATGGCCCTCTCCATGCTCAACGCCCGCCTCAACGAAAAGGGTCAGGACCCCAACTGCCCGTACATCTCGGCCTTTTGCGGGGACGAGCAATACCTGATTTCAAAAACCAAGGACGCCTTCCTGGCCGAATTCAACCCCAAGGCCGGTCAGGACGCCGCTGCCATGAAAGCCGTGGTAGAGGAACTGATGCGCGCCCGCAAGTTCGGCTTTACGGCTACGGAATACGCCCGCGCCAAGCAGGACTACATGAGCCAGGTGGAAGCGCTCTATCACAACCGCGACAAGCAGTACAACAGCTTCTACGTAAGCCAGTATGTTGACCACTTCCTCAACAAGTCGGCCATCCCCTCCATCAGCACCTACTACACCATCAAGCAGCAGCTCGTGCCCAACATTCCGCTCGAGGCCGTCAACCAGTATTTCAGCCAGGCCCTGATGGCCCACACTGACACCAACCTGGTTGTGCTGGCCACCTATCCGGAGAAGGAAGGCGTCAGCATCCCCACCGAGGCCAGCCTGAAAGAAGCCTTCGAAGCTGCCTGCAAGACCGACCTGAAACCCTACGTGGACAACGTAAAGCAGGAGCCCCTGCTGCCCGCACAGCCCAAACCCGGAAAAATCGTGAAGGAGGAAAAGGCCCCCATGGGCTACACCTGCTGGACGCTGAGCAACGGTGCCCGCGTGTACTACCGCGTGACGGACTTCAACAAGAGCTCCATCGAGATGAACGCCGTCAGCATGGGTGGTTTGAGCTACTTCGACAGCAAGGACCTCTCCAACGCCCGCCTCTTCAACTCGGTCATCTCCGCCAACGGATGGGGTAACTTCAGCTCTACCGAACTCGAAAAGGCCCTGGCCGGCAAGGTGGCTACGGTATCCTCAATCGTGGGTTCACACACCGACAACATCGTGGGCAGCTGTACGCCCAAAGACCTGCGCACCATGATGGAGCTGACCTACCTGCACTTTGGCAAGCCCTACGACGACCGCCAGAGCTACGACCGCACCATCACCTCGCTGCGCGCTACGCTCGACAACAAGGAAATGGTGCCCGAACAGGCTTTCAGCGACTCGCTGCGCAACTACATGAGCAAGCACAACCCCTTGATGGCCAGCATCACCAAGGACGACCTGGAAAAAGCCAGCTACGACCGCATCAAGCAGATTTATGCCGAGCGCTTCCAGTCGGCCGGCGACTTCGACTTCTTCTTCACCGGCGCCATCAACGTTGACTCACTGCGCACGATGGTGGAGACCTACCTGGCCTCTACGCCCAAGGTAAAGAAACGCGAACAGCTCCGCAAGTTCGACTATCCGTACGACCGCGGCGAAGTCAACAACCGCTTCACCCGCAAGATGGAAACCCCCAAGGCCATCATGGTACAGCTCTGGACGGGCAACATCGACTACAACCTGAAGAACGACCTGATCAGCAGCATCACGGCCAGCGCCCTGACCGAGCGCTACCTCAAGTCCATCCGTGAGGACCGCGGCTTTGCCTACTCCGTACAGGCCGACGCCAACCTCAACAACGTGTACGACGAGTACCGCCTGCTGGTCATCTGCCCCTTCATCCCCGAAAAGTGCGACTCCATCCTGATGCTCATCCGCGACGACATCAACAACATCGCCGAAAAGGGCATCACCACTTCGGAAATGCAGAAGGCCAAGGAATACCTCCAGAAGGTGTACAAGGACAGCCAGACTTCAAACAGCTACTGGAACAACAACATCCAGGAACTGATGATATGGAAAAACGACAACTACACCAACTACGAGAGCATCCTGCAGGGCATCACCAACGATGACATCCGCAACTTCATGAAGCAGCACGTCCTGAAGGACGGCAACTGCACCAACGTCATCATGCTGCCGCAGCAGTAAACCAAGACACGTACAAACGGGATTTCGGCACCGAAGTCCCGTTTGTCAATCATACACATTCAGAGGGGAAGAAACCATTGCCGTATGCGATGTTTTCTTCCCCTCTGAATGTTATGTATATGCCCCCCTCCCGGAACACCGGGCCGTACTTTGCCGTAACAGCACGCCGGGAAAAACAAAAAAGCCGGCAACTTGTTTCAACAAGGTCCGGCCTTTTTTTATTTTCCCATACGTCTCTGCCCCGCACACCTATCGTATTCCGCCACGGGTAACGACGGTGCGGTACACCAGTTCCGACACGTCCGCCATGAGCTGCTCCACGCGGGCGTCAGATTCGGCGGCATCCTTTACAAACACCACAATCACGTACTTACGCCCGTCGGGCAGGCGCACGAATCCGGCATCGGCCATGGCCGTCAGCCGGCCCTGCGCGTCGCGGTCGGACGTACCGGTCTTGTGGCCGAAGGCAGCCCCCGTCCCCTCCAGCGGACGCGCCAGCCGGTTCTGCCCCGTCTGACACTGCAGCAGACTGCCGCGCAACCATTCCTGCCCCCTTTCGTCAGTCAGGCGGCCCGGCTCGAGCAACATGGCTACCAGACGGGCCATTTCAAGCGGCGTGGTCCAGTTGCCATAAGCCCGACGGGGATCCACATGCATGTCGTCCTCCGTAAATTGAATGCTGATGTTCGTCAGTCCGCGCCGGCGCAGGAAACGCTCTACGGCCCGCGGCCCGCCGCTGCGGTGCAGCAGCCAGTCGCAGGCATTGTTGTCGCTCAGCTGCAGGGAGTAGTTCAGCACCTGCTCCATGCTGAAACGCCCTCCCCGCGGATACTGCTGCCGCATGGGACTGTAAGTATTGGGAAGCAACGAGGCTGAATCAACCTCCACCGTGTCGCGCCACGAACAGCCGTGGTGCAGAAGCGAATCAACCACCCACACAGCCAGCGGCAACTTCATCACACTCATCATGGGATAGTGCGTATCATTGCCCACACATACCGTGTCACGCCCCATGATGACGGCCACTCCCGTCTGGGCCCGGCAGCGGGTAGTCAGTTCCACAATCTGTTCGGCCAGCCCCTTCTGCGGCATCCGTGCCGCCAGCGGCAAACTCAACACCAGGGCAGCCCCTGCCGCCAGCAGCCCCCTGTGCAGTCCGACAGACCTCCGGCCCGCCAGACTGAATATGGTAAATATAGGTTTCATCACCCGCAAAAATACAAAATTCCGACTGACCGTTACACGCTTTTGGGTTTAAATTACAACTGCTTCTGTTTTTTTTCGTACTTTTGTCCTGCTTTAAAGAAGTATCATTTCGGAATGTCGCAAAAACTCGTACAAAACCAAAACATCACGCAAACGCAGCAGCTCACACCGCAGCAGCTGCAGCTCATCAAGCTCCTTGAACTGCCTCTGGCTGACCTGGAAGCACGCATCAAGGACGAGCTCATGGAAAATGCTGCGCTTGAGGAAAATGCGGCCGACCGTGACGACGAACAGCAGGACGAAAATACGAATGATACGGAAAACTACGAGGAATCTGGCCACGACGAGCGACAGGATTACTTCAGCGACGACGACGTGCCCGACTACGTGCTCGACCGCGCGGCAGCCGAAGAGGAAAAACGCGAACGCATCTTCAACGAAGGCACCTCGTTCTACGAAAGTCTGAAAAACCAGATTGGCGAACAGGAACTGACGCCCAAACAGGAGCAGCTGGTAGAATACCTCATCGGCTCGCTCGACGACGACGGCCTGCTGCGCAAGGACCTGAGCATACTGGCCGATGAGCTGGTCATCTACCACAACATTGAAACCACGCCCCAGGAGCTGGAAGAAGCGCTGAAAATTTTACAGACGTTTGACCCGCGCGGCATCGGTGCCCGCAACCTTCAGGAATGCCTGCACCTGCAGCTGACTGACCCCGAAATCCAGAATAAGCCCTGGCGCAAGGAAGCCCTGCGCGTGGTGGACACAATGTTTGACGACTTCAAACGCAAGCGCTGGGACAACATTGCTCACCGCCTGGGCGTGAGCGCCGACGACTTCCAGCATATTCTCTACGTACTGGTACACCTCAACCCGCGGCCGGGCTTCTCGCTCAACGAGAGCAGCACCAACGAGGCTCAGCAGGTAATGCCCGACTTTTCGGTACACGCCGACGGCGAGGGCGGCTTTGACATCCGGTTGAATGAAGACGACGTGCCCACGCTCCACGTGAGCCGCTCCTTTCAGCAGTCCATCAAGCAATATCAGACCCAGCGCAACAGCCTGACGCGCCAGCAGCGCGACGCCTACGTATACGCCCGCCAGAAGGTGGATGCCGCCCAAAGTTTCATCGACGCCCTGCAGCGCCGCCACGAAACCCTCATGGCCGTGATGGAGACCATCGTAGACATGCAGCGCGACTTCTTTGCCGATGGCGACGAGCAGTCGCTCCGCCCCATGATACTCAACGACGTGGCGCAGCGCGTGGGCATCAACATCTCCACCGTGTCGCGCACCGTCAACAGCAAATACGTGGAGACCGACTACGGCATCTATCCGCTCAAGTTCTTCTTCTCCACCGCTTTCTCCACCGCCGACGGCGAAGAACAGGCCGCCCGCAAGGTCAAGATAGCCCTGCGCCGCCTGATTGATGACGAAGACAAGCAGCACCCGCTCTCGGACGAAGCCCTGGCAGCCGCCCTCAAGGAACAGGGCATCAACGTAGCCCGCCGCACCGTGGCCAAATACCGTGAACAACTCGGCCTGCCCGTGGCCCGACTACGACGCTGACAACAAAAAATACAATCACGCAATGAAAAATAAATACCTCATTCTTACGGCTCAGGTAATTTCAATGCTTTTCTCGCCCTTCTACTTTCCGGTAGTGGCCTTCATCGTGCTGCTCATCTTCAGCTACATGAAGCTCTTTCCGCTGGGCTACAAGATTTCGCTGCTGGCCATGGTCTATCTGTTTACCATTGTCATGCCGCGGCTGGGCATCTATGTGTACCGCCGCATCAACGGCTGGACACGCCATCAGCTGGGACGGCGTGAGCGCCGCTTCGTGCCCTATCTGCTCTCCATTGTCAGCTACGCCTGCCTGCTCTTCCTCATGCAGCGCATGCACATGCCACGCTTTACGCTGAGCATCATCATTACGGCCCTGGTGCTGCAGATTATCTGCGCCCTGCTCAACTCTTTTGTCAAAATCAGCACCCATTCGGCCGCAGCCGCCGGCGTGGTGGGCATGCTGCTGGCCTTTTCGATGCTCTTTGCCTTCGACCCCACTTACTGGCTGTGTCTGACCATCCTGATGACGGGCGCCGTCAATACGTCACGCCTCATTCTGCGTCAGCACACGCTGGGACAAATAGAAATCAGTAATCTGGTAGGTTTCCTGTGCGGACTACTTACTATTTTGCTCATATAATATACACAAAATCAATTCGACATGAAACCCATTGTTAGCATTATCATGGGCAGCACCTCCGACCTGCCCGTCATGGAAAAAGCTGCCAAGTTTCTGGACAGCATGGAAATACCTTTTGAGATGAACGCTCTCTCGGCCCACCGCACGCCGGCCGAGGTAGAAGAGTTTGCCGCCCAGGCCAAGTCGCGCGGCGTAAAAGTCATCATCGCCGGAGCCGGTATGGCCGCAGCCCTGCCGGGTGTGATTGCCGCCGGCACCACGGTACCCGTCATCGGCGTGCCCATCAAGGGTATGCTTGACGGACTCGACGCCATGCTCAGCATCATCCAGATGCCTCCCGGCATTCCCGTAGCCACCGTAGGCGTAAACGGCGCGCAGAACGCCGCCATCCTGGCTGCCGAAATGCTGGCCCTCGCCGACGAGCAGCTGGCTGCCCGCCTGGAAACCTACAAAACCTCGCTGAAGGAAAAAATCGTAAAGGCCAACGCCGAACTGGCCCAGGTTGACGGATACAAATTCAAGACCAACTAATCTGAAATCGCGCATGGATATCTTTAATTATTCACCCCGCACCTCGCACGTGGTGCATGTGGGCCAGAGCACCCTGGGCGGCGAATCGCCGCTGCGCCTGCAGAGCATGACCACCACGGCTACGGCCGACGTGGCCGGCAGCGTGGCACAAAGCAAACGCATCTTTGACGCCGGAGCCGACTACGTGAGACTGACGGCACAGGGCCTGCGTGAAGTGGAAGCCCTGCGCGACATCCGCCGCCAGCTGACGGCCGACGGCTACGACAAGCCACTGGTGGCCGACATCCACTTTAACCCCGCCGTGGCCGACGCGGCCGCCGAGGTGGTGGAGAAGGTACGCATCAACCCGGGCAACTACGTCGACCCGGCCCGCACCTTCAAGCAGCAGGAATATACCGACGCTGAATATGCCGCCGAGCTCGAACGCCTGGAAGCGCGCTTCAAGCAGCTGCTCGACATCTGCCGCGCCCACCACACGGCCCTGCGCATCGGTGTGAACCACGGGTCGCTGTCGGACCGCATCATGAGCCGCTACGGCGACACGCCCGGCGGCATCGTGGAGAGCTGCATGGAGTTTCTGCGCATCTGCCAGAAGGAGCATTTCATGGACGTGGTCGTATCCATCAAGGCCAGCAACACGGCCGTCATGGTGCGCTCGGTGCGCCTGCTCTGCCAGGCCATGGAAAAGGAAGGCATGGACTTCCCCCTGCACCTGGGCGTGACGGAAGCCGGCGAGGGTGAGGACGGCCGCATCAAGAGCGCCGCAGGCATCGGTGCCCTGCTGGCCGACGGCATCGGCGACACGCTGCGCGTATCGCTGAGCGAAGCGCCCGAGGCCGAAGTGCCCGTGGCCTACAAACTGGCTTCCTACGTGGTGCGCCGCGCCGGCCACCCGTTTATTTACGGCCGCGTAAGCCCCGACTTTAATTATACCGACCCGCAGCGCCGCCCCACCCGCGCGGTGATGAACATCGGCGGCGGGCAGCCGCCCGTAGTCATCGGCGAGCGTATTGACGGCGTAATGGACCGGATGACGCAGCAGCCCGACTACCTGTACTGCAGCCGCCACCTGCCCGAAACGCGCACGCCGGGCTGCGGATACATTGTTGACGCCGACGTATGGCAGGGCGAGCCGGACACGTATCCGGCCTTCGACGCCGAACATCTGATGATGCTGGGCATGATGCCGGCGCAGCTGCCCAAATTCCTGTTCCTCTCCTACCCCGCCCTCAACGACGAGGTACGCGCCTGCCTGCGCCAGCACCCCGAAATGGTGGTCATTGCGCAGAGCGACCACGCCAACCGTCTGGGCGAGCTCAGAGCGCTGATTCAGGAGCTGTGGGTGGAGAAACTGGAGAACCCGGTGGTGGTGTTTGAGCACTACCACATGGACGGCCACCACTGCGAGGACTTCCAGCTGGCTGCCGCAGCCGACTGCGGTGCGCTGCTCTTCGACGGACTGGCCGACGGACTGATGCTGCTGAACCACAACAGCCAGGTGCCCATCAGCCACGGCGTGGTGGACCAGACGGCCTTTGCCATCCTGCAGGCCACCGGCGCGCGCATCACCCGCACGGAATACATCAGCTGCCCCGGATGCGGCCGCACGCTCTACGACCTGCAATCAACCGTGGCCCGCGTAAAGACCGCCACGGCCCACCTGAAGGGACTGAAGATTGCCGTCATGGGCTGCATCGTCAACGGCCCGGGCGAAATGGCCGACGCCGACTACGGCTACGTAGGTGCGGCACGCGGAAAAATCAGTCTCTACCGCGGCAAGGAGTGTATCGAAAAGAACATTCCCGAAGCCGAAGCCGTCGACAAACTGCTCGACCTGATTCACCGCGACGGACGCGGATAGCGCCCGCCGAATGAAATATTCGAACCAACCGGCTCCCTGATCACCACAGTGGCAGGGAGCCGGTTTTTTGTACCTGCCCCCAAACGCCTGAAGCCGATTCCTACTCCACCACCGCGGCTCTCCCTTTTCCGCATCATATCCCCGGCCAACAACAACCGACCGGGAAAGAACAAGGTGCCGGAAAAAAAGTTTTTCATCCCGCCTTTTTTCCTCCACAACCGACTCCTCCCGTCACCTTCCGCCCTGACCGTTTCCGGCCCGCTCACTGCCCCGAAAAACAGCCCCTGAACATCATCCGAAAGCGCGGGTAAAAGGCTGTGGAAAACGTGTAGATAACTGCCGAAAAAACGTGGAAAACGCCGTGTAAAAACCTTTCTGAATCCACCGGAAACGCCGCGGCGGACGAAAAGCAGAATATCCACCTTTCCACGACGATTTTCGACATTTTCCACCATACTTTCCCACGAAATCACCGGAATTTTCAACGCCCGAGGAAAACGCGTCAGAAAATGGCCAAAGTTATCCACACCCTGTGCATAAAGTTCCGCCCTACGGCCGGCAGCCCGAGCAGGCAAGCCACCGGAAGCATCCCCCGTCCGGTGTGGAAAAACATCCCCCTTTTCGTGGATAACCTCTCCACCCGCAAAGCCGAGGAAAAACAGACCGCCGAGTTATCCACAATATCCACACCCATACATCATGCTCATAAGTATTTTTTCTTTATATAAATAGAAAAACCTTTAGATTAAAACAAAAAAATAAGATGATGATGTACGGATGTGGAAAAGCAAAAGTTGCGCCGTGCGGTTATAGCAATTTTTTTGTACCTTTGTCGTCACACAAAAAAGAAAAGAATCATGATCAATCTTGCTATCTTTGCTTCGGGTGAAGGCACCAACGCCGAAAACATTCTGCACCACCTGTGCGGCAACCCGGACATTAAAGTCGTACTGCTTGTGGCCAGCAAGCCTGGCATCGGTGCCATTGCGCGTGCCGAGAAATTCGGTGTGCCCACCTGCTGTGTGCGCCGTGCCGAGTGGGAGCAGCAGGACGAAGTGCTCAGCCTGCTCCGCCGCCATGAAGTAGACGGCATTGTGCTGTCGGGATTCCTGGTGCGCGTGCCCGAATATCTGGTTGACGCCTATGCCGGCCGCATTGTCAACATCCACCCCGCCCTGCTGCCCAAACACGGCGGCAAAGGCATGTACGGCCACTACGTACACGAGGACGTGCTGCGCTGCGGCGACAAGGAGTCGGGCATAACCATCCATCTGGTCAATGGCGAACTGGATGCCGGCGAGCCCCTCTTCCAGGCCAAGTGTCCCGTCATGCCCGACGACACGCCCGATACGCTGGCCTCGCGCGTGCATGAGTTGGAATACAAGCATTTTCCCGACGTCATCATCGGCTGGGCCACATCCATCGGCAAACGTACGGAAAATCAGGCCTGAAAAAAAACAGGCCGCTCTCCGGTCTTATATCCACCTCGTCAGCCGGAAAGTTAAAAATGAATCCGTTTGGCACAAAAAACAAAAAACTGTGCACGAAAAACGGCATTTTTTCGGAAAATGCTTGCAGGTTTGGATATTAAAACTTATTTTTGCAGCCTAAAGTATATGCTTAAACCATTTATTAATTACTAAAACATAAAAAGTTATGTCTGAAATCGAAGAGAAAGTAAAGCAAATTATCGTTGATAAACTGAGTGTTGATGAAGCAGAAGTAAAGAACGAAGCCAGCTTCGCTAACGACCTGGGTGCCGATTCTTTGGATACTGTAGAGCTCATCATGGAATTTGAGAAAGAATTCAAAATCTCTATTCCTGACGATCAGGCAGAAAAGATTGCCACTGTAGGTGACGCTATTGCTTACATCGAAGAACACGCAAAATAATTGAATAAGACCGCGTAACAACTGCGAGCTTTTAAAAAAAACTATATGGAATTAAAAAGAGTGGTCGTAACGGGTCTTGGCGCCCTCTCTCCTCTTGGCAATACGGCTCCCGAAACCTGGGAAGCCCTGAAGGCCGGTAAGAGCGGAGCCGCACCTATTACACATTTCGATGCTTCAAAATTCAAAACCCAGTTTGCCTGTGAAGTAAAGAACTTCAAGGCAACGGACTTCATCGACCGCAAGGAGGCCCGCAAGATGGACCTCTACGAGCAGTATGCTCTGGTGGCCGCTATGGAAGCCGTAAAAGACTCCGGCATGGATTTGGAAGCAGAAGACAAGAACCGTATAGGAGTTGTGCTGGGCGTAGGAATCGGCGGTATTCATACCTTTGAGGAAGAAGCCGGAAATTATGCTGTAAACGGTGCCGAGATGGGACCGAAGTATAATCCCTTCTTCATCCCGAAAATGATTGCCGACATCGCATCCGGCCAGATTTCCATTCAGTACGGTTTCCATGGTCCTAACTACACCACCACTTCCGCATGTGCCTCTTCAACCAACGCCCTGGCCGACGCTTTCAATCTGATTCGTCTGGGCAAGGCTAACGTGATGGTAACCGGTGGTGCTGAAGCCGCCATTTGGCCGGCCGGTGTAGGTGGCTTTAACGCCATGCACGCTCTTTCAACCCGTAATGATGACCCCGAACACGCTTCACGCCCGTTCAGCGCCAGTCGTGACGGCTTTATCATGGGTGAAGGTGCAACCTGCCTCATTCTTGAGGAACTGGAGCATGCCAAAGCCCGCGGTGCAAAAATTTACTGCGAAGTAGCCGGTGTAGGTATGTCGGCCGATGCACACCACATTACCGCTTCACATCCTGAAGGACTGGGAGCCGCCCTCGTCATGCAGAACGCACTCGAGGATGCCGGTATGCGTCCGGAAGACATCGACTACATCAACGTACACGGTACGTCAACCCCTGTTGGCGATTTGTCGGAAGTAAAAGCCATCCAGAAGCTTTTTGGCGAACATGCCTACAAGCTCAATATCTCTTCCACCAAGTCAATGACCGGTCACCTGCTGGGTGCTGCCGGCGCATTGGAAGCAATGGTTTGCTGTCTGGCTGTGCGTGACAACATCGTGCCGCCTACCATCAACCACGAGGAAGATGACAAGGATGAGAACATCGACTATAACTTAAATTTCACTTTCAATCATGCACAAGAGCGTACCATAAATGCCGCCCTGAGCAACACGTTTGGCTTTGGCGGACACAACGCTTGCTGCATCATGAAAAAATACGTCGATTAAGTATTTCCCTTTACCGTCGTATCTATGATCGTAAGAAATATAAGAAATAGAATAAAGCTTCTTTTCAGCACTGAAAAGAAGCTTTATTCGTCTTTATTGAATTTGACCGGCTTTTGTCCGAACCACATTGAGCTTTACAAAATCGCACTGACCCACAAGTCGCAGACCATGCGACAGAAGGGGCGCAGCCTCAATAACGAGCGTCTGGAGTTTCTGGGTGATGCCGTATTGGAGACCGTAGTTTCCGACATCGTTTTCCGGCATTTCCCCAAGAAATCCGAAGGTTTTCTCACCAACCTGCGCAGCCGTATCGTGCGACGGGAATCGCTCAACAAGGTGGCTGAAAGCATCGGGCTTACCCCGTATATCAGCGTCAGCAACAACAGTACGTCACACAACAGCTACCTGGGTGGTAATGCACTCGAAGCTCTGATTGGCGCCATCTATCTGGATTTGGGCTTTCGTGCCTGCCAGCAGTTTGTCGTGCGTAAGGTGCTGCCCGTGCTCGGCTCGCTGGAGCAGATTTCCGAGGAGGAAGTCAATTTCAAGAGCAAGTTGGTGGAGTGGTGCCAGAAGAACCACATAAAGCTCGAATACACGCTCAAACAACGTGAGGGTACGGATGACAATGCTCCCCTCTTTGTAAGCAAGGTTCTGCTAGAAAACAGTATGGCCGGCAGCGGTACGGGGTATTCCAAGAAGGAGGCCCACCAGAATGCGTCGAAGGAAGTACTGGCCCTGCTGCGACGCAAGCCCAAGTACGTGCAGACCATTATGAAGAAGCGGGATGAACGTGCGCCGGAAGAACCTACTGCCAAACAGGCGGAAACCGTGGTTGAAGCCACGCCGCGCCGCAGACGGAAAGCCAAGGGTAACACTGCCGAAAAGCCGGCTGAAACCGCACAGCCCTCAGCCGGAGGAGCTGAGGACAGTTCAGCCGGAACAAAACTGCCTGCTGAGGTAAAGGCAAAGCCTACGGCCGTAGTCAAAACGCCGAAAAAAGAGAAAAAAGTGCCGCAAACGGTGAAACCGGCCGGATTGCCGGTAAAGAAGGAAGCACCTTCCGTACCGGCCGTGGTTGCTGAAAAGCCCGAACCTGCTGCACGGAAATCCCGTCGGCCCAAGCCGGAAAACCGGTCCGACGAGGAAAAAACCGAGGACAAGCGCCGCGAGGACATCATCCGGCAAGCCGAGGAAGCAGCTTTTGCTGAACATACCGACTGAAACAAAGCGTGGAATTAAACTTTTGGGGTTGATTCCACGTTTTGTTTTTCTCAAAAAAACGTATCTTTGCACAGATATGGCGAAAGAAAACGTAACGCCCATGATGAAGCAGTTTTATGAGCTGAAGGCCAAAAATCCGGATGCCGTGATGCTGTTTCGGTGTGGCGATTTTTATGAAACATACTGCGAAGATGCCGTTACGGCATCAAAGATTCTGGGAATTACCCTGACCAAGCGTAACAATAAGGGGCAGGCTGCCGCTATTGACATGGCGGGCTTCCCGTTTCATGCCCTCGACACGTATTTGCCCAAGCTGATACGCGCCGGCCATCGTGTGGCCATCTGTGACCAGCTGGAGGACCCGAAAACCACCAACAAGCTTGTCAAGCGCGGCATTACGGAACTTGTAACGCCGGGCGTGTCGATGAACGACAACGTGCTCAACTGCAAGGAAAACAACTTCCTGGCGGCCATTAACTTCGGGCGCAGCACGGTGGGGCTTTCGCTGCTTGACATCTCTACCGGCGAATTTCTGGTGGCCGAAGGTGTTTCGGACTACATAGAGAAACTCCTTTCCAATTTCTCGCCCAAGGAAGTGCTCTACGAGCGCGGTAAGAAAAAAATGTTCGAGAGTTGCTTTGGCAACAAGTTCTTTACGTATGAAATGGACGACTGGACTTTTGCCGAGACTACGGCAAACGAAAAGTTGCTTCATCATTTTCAGGTGAAGAATCTGAAAGGATTTGGCGTTGACCATCTCAAGAGTGCCTGTGTGGCTGCCGGGGTAATTTTAATTTATCTGGAACAGACGCAGCACAATCATACGCAGCATATTACGTCGCTTTCGCGAATTGACGAGGAACGTTACGTCAGACTCGACAAATTTACCATACGCAACCTTGAGCTGCTCACCTCGATGAACGAGGGCGGGCAGTCGCTGCTTTCGGTAATTGACGAGACGCTCACACCCATGGGTGCCCGTATGCTCCACCGCTGGCTGCTGTTCCCCTTGCGTGACATCAAGGCCATTGAGCGGCGTCAGGACGGTGTGGAATACTTTTTCCGTCAGCCCGATTTCCGAGCCGTGTGTGAAGAGTCGCTGGCCGCTATCGGCGATTTGGAGCGCATTGTTTCCAAAGTGTCGGTAGAGCGCGCCAATCCGCGTGAGTTGCAGCAGCTGCGCATTGCCCTTGAAGCCATTGTGCCCGTCAAGAAAGCCTGCGAGGAGGCCGACCAGCCTACCCTGCAGCTTATCGGCAAGCGTCTTGACGGCTGTGAGGCCTTGTGTGAGCGCCTCCGTAAGGAGCTGCGTCCCGACCCTCCGATACTGCTCAACAAGGGCGGCGTCATTGCTCCCGGCGTGAACGCCGAGCTGGACGACCTGCGTCACATTTCAACCTCGGGCAAGGATTATCTGCTGCAAATCCAGCAGCGTGAGATAGAGGCTACCGGTATTCCGAGTCTGAAAATCGGTTTCAACAACGTATTCGGTTACTACATTGAGGTGCGCAATACCTACAAGGACCGTGTGCCCGAGGGGTGGATACGCAAGCAGACACTGGTCAGCGCCGAGCGTTACATTACGCAGGAGCTTAAGCAGTATGAAGAAAAGATACTGGGGGCCGAGGAGCGCATCCTGGCACTCGAAAACCGCCTTTATTTGGAATTGTTGCAGGCTGCTTCGTGCTACATCGGGGCGCTGCAGGAAGATGCGCGCCTGCTGGCCGAGATTGACTGCCTGCTCTCCATGGCCAAGGTGGCCGAACGCCACAAATACGTGCGTCCCGTGGTAGACGATTCGCTGGTCATTGACATCAAGCAGGGGCGTCACCCCGTTATCGAGACACTCATGCCCATTGGCGAGAGCTACGTGGCCAACGACGTGTATCTGGATAACGAGAAACAGCAGATTATTATCATTACCGGTCCCAACATGGCCGGAAAGAGCGCCCTGCTGCGCCAGACGGCGCTTATCGTATTGCTGGCGCAGACGGGGTCGTTCGTGCCGGCCGACAGCGCCCGCATCGGACTGGTGGACAAAATCTTTACGCGTGTGGGCGCCAGCGACAACATTTCGCTGGGCGAGAGTACGTTTATGGTGGAAATGAGCGAGGCGGCCAACATCATGAACAACCTGACGCCGCGCTCGCTGATTTTGTTTGACGAGCTGGGGCGCGGCACTTCGACCTACGACGGTATTTCCATTGCCTGGGCCATTGTGGAGCGCATACACGAGGACGTGCAGTCGAGGGCGCGTATGCTTTTTGCCACGCACTATCATGAACTGAACGAAATGGAAAAACTTTTTCCGCGCATCCGTAACTACAACGTGTCGGTGCGCGAGGTGAACGGGCGCATCGTGTTTCTGCGCAAGCTTGTTGAAGGCGGTTCGGCCCACTCTTTCGGTATTCATGTGGCCCGTCTGGCCGGTATGCCGCGTGTGGTGGTTGAGCGGGCCGACGAGATTCTCAAGGACCTGGAGCGCAACAACAGCGACAACGGCGTAAGCCGTTCTGATTTTACGCATCAGGAAGAGTCAAACGGCATGCAGCTCAACTTTTTTCAGCTTGACGACCCTGTGCTGGTGCAGATTCGCGACGAAATAAAGGGGCTGGACATTAATAACCTCACCCCCATGGAGGCGCTCAACAAACTTAATGAAATACAGAAAATAGTGAGCGGACAGGCCTGACGTGAAGTCTGTGTTTCAGACGGGGGTGATTACCGTTCATACAAAAAGCAGCCTCCTGCATGTAAACTTTATCATGCAGGAGGCTTTCTCTTTAGGGTTGATTCACACACACGTTTGCCTCACTCAGAGGGAAAGTGCGCGTTTTTTTTGTGTGGCTAATTTAGAAGTTCCAGCCCAAACGCAACTGCGGCTGCACTTCGATGCCGGCGGTTGTAATGCGGTTCTTCGTGCTGGGACCCTTTGCCGTGCTTTCGTTACCGGCAATGCAGGTAGTGGTTTCGCTGCGCTTGTTGACTTTGCTTTCTACGCCCAGGCTCAGTTCGGCACCGATGTACAGGCTCTTGTATACGTAGAAGTCAAGACCCGTAACGGCTGCTACATGGAAGCCTACGGCAGCACCGTCAGCATTCTTTACCTTGGTCCAGTTGTCATCGTCAAGGAAAGTCTTGCTCTTGGCAAAGTCGCGTACAACACCCAGTTCACCGCCTACATAGGCATCAAGGCGCTTGGCCAGGTCAAAATGACGCTCATAGCCGATGTCAAATTTGAATGATCCGCTTGTTTTTGAAGTGTATTCATCACCTTCGTTTGAAGTCTTGTTCTTGGTGACGTCAAAACCTATTTTAGCGCGCATAGCGTTCTTTTCGTTAAAGAAGTAGCGGGCTTTCAGTCCGTCCATACTGAAGGTGTGGCCGTTCTGATCAAACGGATTCATCTGGATTTCCAAACCAAACGTACCTGAAGTCGGTTTCGTTACCTGTGCGTTTGCACCTAACGTAAGGCAAGCAATAGCTGCCAGCAATAAAATACGTTTCATGATGTAAATTTTTATAAGGTTTGATATTTTGTTTCTTTCCCTTTGGTGCGACAAATGTATGGATTGAAGTTCAGATAACAAAATGTTAGTTTGAAAAAAAGAGATTATTCGGACTTTTCTGTTAATTTATAGGAACAAAATGCCAATTATTAAGATTACGGAAGGCCGATTCTGGATTTTTCGGGCCGGTATTGTTAAATTCATTTTCTTTATAAGCATTTATAAAGTTAATTACTTTTCAGGAGGGGGAGTATGAAGGGGTATTTAGCCTGGGTGAAAAAATAATTTCCTGCCGGCTAAATGAAAAAAGGTCCGGCTTTAAGATTTTTTCCTGCCCGCTTTTCAGATTATGCCCGGCAGGCGCTCTGTGTGTAAAAAAACAGCGGCCGGAAAGCCGTTGGATAAGGCTTGTTCCGGTCGCCGGTATGATGTGTTGTTCGGACTGTCGGGAGTCCCCGTTCGGCAAGCAGAGCGGGCGGCGTCAGTCTTTGTTCATGATGGCTTCGGCCATCATGCGGCCCAGAGCTACGGCCGATTCTACGGCCTGCGGTCCGGCACCCTGCTTCCACTCTACGGCTTGTCCGATTTGCGTCATGCGCATTTTTTCGTTGTATTTTTCGATGGTCTTTACGGCCTGTCCGCTCCACGTAAAGCCGCCGAAGCAGCCCAGTACGTGCTGGCTCACCTCGCGTCCGGCCAAGCGCTTGAGCAGGTCTTCAACCACGGGGAAGAGGCCGCCGTTGTACGTCGGGCCGCCGACGGCCAGACCACGGTAGCGGAAAATGTCGGCCAGCACGTAGCTGGGCTGCGACACCGAGAGGTTGTGTACGATAATCTTTTTCAGTCCCGCTTCGGCCGCACCGCGGGCTACGGCTTCGGCAATGCGCTGCGTGTTGCCGTACATCGAGCCGTAGCAGATGACGAGTCCGTCCTCGGTCTGTCCGCTGCTCAGGCGCTGGTAGGTGGCAATGGCCTTGCTGACCTCCTGCTCCCACACCGGGCCGTGGGTGGAGCATATCATCTGGATGTCGAGGGTGGCCAGCTTGGGTATGGCGCGCTGCACCATGGGAGTGAATTTGCCCAGTATGGCGGCAAAGTAGCGCTCCATTTCGGGCCAGTAGATGGAGGTGTCCATGTGGCGGTCAATGACGTGTCCGTTGAGGGCGCCGAAGCAGCCGAAGGCGTCGCCGGAGAAGAGAATCTTTTCCGTCTGGTCATAGGTCATCATGGTTTCGGGCCAGTGGAGCATGGGGGTGAGGTGGAAGCTCAGTTTGTGGTGTCCCAGGTCGAGCGTGCTGCCTTCCTTTACCGTTACGTCTTCGGGGGCTACGGCACAGTAGTAACCCTTGACCATGTCCAGGGTCTTGGCGTTGCCCACCAGCTTGATGTTGGGATAATATTTGCGTATGAGGGGGATGGAACCGCTGTGGTCGGGCTCCATGTGGTTGATAATCAGGTAGTCAATGGGTTTGTTGCCGATGACTTCATGGATGTGGTCGAGAAATTCGCTGAAAAATGCCACGTCAACGGTATCTACCAGGGCTACTTTTTCATCATTAATCAAATAAGCATTGTACGAAACGCCGTAGGGCAGGAACCAGAGTCCTTCAAAGCGGTGCTTAACCCGGTCGTTTACGCCTACGTAGTGAACTTTTCCTTTTATGTTCATCATGTTCAAGTATTTGTTTGTAGAGTCTGTGCAAAGATAAGTTTTTTGCTACAAAATGCGAAGTTTTTTAGGGCATAAAGGCGGTCTCTTTTGGCGTGCAGAGCCGTGGTGCGGGGGCGGATACGCAAAAAGTGCTTCCGGCCGGTGCGGAATCCTTGATGGTTTCCGGCTGGAAGCACTTTGATGAGTCAATGCCTTTTATGAATTCAGGCCTTGCGCTTGCGGGTCTGGCTCAGGCTGAGGGCCAGGGCGGCCAGGAATCCGATAATGAGCAGGGCAATGGCCGTATAGGACACGGCTTCGGACATGGTGATGCTCTTGGGCTTGAAGCTGAACACCACGGTGTGTTTGCCGGCCGGCATCTGCAGGGCGCGCAACAGATAGTTGGCGCAGCCTATTTCGGCCGGTTTGCCGTCGATGGTGGCTGTCCATTCCGGATAGAAGATTTCGGAGAATACCACCAGTCCGCCCTTGCTGGAATTTATGTCGTAGTGTACCTCGTTGGGCAGGCTCTTGGTCATCGTAACCGTACCGGTGGAGTCGGTAGCCGTGCCCAGCAGGCTGGCGTAGCGCGACTCTACGATGGCCGTATGGCGCAGGTCGTTCTGCTGCAGGCCCTGCATTTCAGCGTCAGCGCCCTTTACCTGCTTGATCTGGCTGACAAACCATCCGGCACCGTAGGCGTGCGGGTTGGGCAGCGCCATGTTCTGTCCGTTCTGTGCCGGCGCAATCACGTATTTCATGTTCAGCATGTTCAGCACGTTGAGCAGGGAGTCGCAGCGCGGGTCGGCAAAGTTGCCCTGAATCTCGAAGATATGTTTGATTTCGGGCTGCAGGCAGCGGTCTACGATGTCCTGGAAGCGGCGCAGCTTGGCAGCGTGGTAGCCACCGATGTTCTTGTGCCAGTATCCGGCCGTATTGTCGTTGAAGGTGTCGTGCGTCAGGTCGAGTACGCGGTAGTCCGGAGCCTTGTCGGCCAGAATCTGCTCGTCGGCCGGGGTCTTCTCCACAATGGCCATGTTCTGCTGTGCGGTCGTAAAGTTGTCGTTGTTCAGGTAACGGCGGTCAACGCCCCACAGGTCAATAAGGCATACTACGGTCAGCATGATGCACATGGCCGGTGCCTTGATTTTGTCGATACGGTAGAGCCAGAGTATGGCAAATCCTACCAGAATGAAGGCCAGTGAACGCCAGGCGTCGGCGGTCAGTATGGCGTGGCGCACACTGCCGATGGCTTCCTCATAGCGGTTGATGAAGTCAGGCGGAAAGATGCCGCCCAGTTTCGTCAGCATTTCCTGTTCGTTATAGTTGAGGCAGTTGCCGAAGAACAGGCCCGGAGCCAGGGCAAACAGCAGGCATACACCGCCGGTCAGAGCCAGTGAGATGTAGATGTACTTGTTGTCCTTGCGCAGCACCTCCGGCTCGCGGCAGATGCGGGCCAGTCCCAGCAGGGCCAGCAAAGGTATGGTCAGTTCGGCCATCACCAGGGCGGACGATACCGAACGGAACTTGTTGTACATGGGCAGATGGTCAATGAGGAAGTTGGTCAGGCCCGGGATGTTCTTTCCCCATGCAAAGATGAACGAAATCAGGGTAGCCGCCAGCAGCGCCCACTTCATGGGACCTTTGACGTAGAACAGGGCCAGGATGAAGAGGAAGCAGACCAGCGCACCTACATATACGGGACCTACCGTGCCCGGCTGGTTGCCCCAATACTGGTTAAGTCCCGGCGTGAACTGCTCCATGCCCGAGGCATTCTGCTGCAACAGCTGATAGGTCTGGGCCATACATTCCTGCAGCGTGCCGATCTGTTCGTTTTGCTGAGCCTTGGGGTTGTCCAGCAGCGAACCCGAGCCGCCGCCCTTGACGTTGGGCACCATGAGCGTCCAGGTTTCGCCGATTCCGTAGCTCCACTGCGTGATGTAGTCGCGGTTCAGTCCGTTTCCGGTAGACTTGTTCTTGTCGGCAGGCAGCGGCGTGAGTTCGCTCTTGCCGCGCATGCTCTCCTGGCTGTACTGGTAAGTGTGGTAAAGGTTGGAGAAGTTGGCCATCAGACCAATCAGTCCGCCTATCAGGGCTACCAGTGAACTTTTCCAGAAACGTGTGAGCGTTTTGGTGCGTATGGCTTCAACCAGATAGCCAATCACGATGCACAGCATGACAAACAGGAAGTAGTAAGTCATTTGCAGGTGGTTGGAGTAGATTTGGAAAGCCGTGAACAACGCCGTCACGGCACCGCCCCAAAGCAGTTTTCCGCGGTAGCACAGCACCAGTCCGGCAATGGTGGGCGGGATGAAGGCCAGCGTCATGACCTTCCAGATGTGGCCCGCCGCAATAATGATGAAAAGATACGACGAGAAGGCCCATACTATGGCCCCCAACACCGAGAGCCAGGCCTTGAAGTTAAAGGCCCGCATCAAAATGTAAAAGCCCAGCATGTAGAGAAAAGCGTAGGCCAGTACGCCCACCGTGCCCAGCGAGTAGATGCGGGTGAGCAGGCTGATGGTTTCGGTAGAGTCGTACGACGGCGCAATCTGGTACGTCGGCATACCGCAGAAGAGTGAGTTTGTCCAGCGGGTGCGCTCGCCCGTTTGTGCCATATACTCCGTTTGTTCGCGGCTCAGGCCCAGTCCGCCCGTGTTGTCGTGTCCGCCCAATACGAGGTTCTGGCTGATGGGAGTAATGAAGTAGGCCAGACTGATTAGCAGAAACAATACTACGGCTGCGGCGTCGGGCCAGTATTTTTTGAGCAATGCATTCATTTTCATAGACTTTGGTATTATGAAACGGCGGAAGTTAATCCGATTTGGATGCGTCTTCCGCCGTTTTTTAATCAGGGTTAGGTTGAGCGGATTAGTAGCGGTAGTGTTCGGCTTTGTAGGGGCCTTCAACGGGTACGCCGATGTAGTCGGCCTGTGCCTGTGTCAGGCGGGTAAGATGCACACCGATACGGTCAAGATGCAGGCGGGCCACTTCTTCGTCAAGATGTTTGGGCAAGCGGTACACACCTACTTCGTAGTTATTATTGAAAAGCTCAATCTGTGCCAGTGTCTGGTTGGTAAAGGAGTTGCTCATCACGAATGAGGGGTGGCCGGTGGCACAACCCAGGTTGACGAGGCGGCCGTCAGCCAGCAGGGTAATGCGGTGTCCGTCGGGGAAACGGTAGCTGTCGACCTGCGGCTTGATGTTGGTGCATACTACGCCGGGCAGCTGTTTGAGCGCTTCCACCTGGATTTCGCTGTCGAAGTGACCGATGTTGCAAACGATGGCCTGGTCGGGCATGGCCTTCATGTGGTCGGTGGTAATCACGTCGATGTTGCCGGTTGTGGTTACGAAGATGTTGCCCAGCGGGGCAGCTTCTTCCATGGTCATAACTTCATAACCTTCCATTGCGGCCTGAAGGGCGCAGATGGGGTCGATTTCGGTCACGATGACGCGGGCACCGTAGGAGCGCATGCTCTGGGCGCAGCCCTTGCCTACTTCGCCGTAGCCGGCTACTACACACACCTTGCCGGCAATCATTACGTCCGTGGCACGCTTGATACCGTCGGCCAGTGATTCGCGGCAGCCGTAGAGGTTGTCGAATTTTGACTTCGTAACGGAGTCGTTTACGTTGAAGGCAGGGAAGAGCAGTTCGCCGCGTTCCATCATCTGATACAGACGGTGTACGCCGGTAGTGGTTTCCTCACTCACACCCTTGATGCCGGCGGCCATTTTGGTCCACATGCCGGGGCGTTCCTGCAGGGTTTGTTTGAGAATCTGCTTGAGGGCAGCTTCGTCGCCGCTGGTTGAGGGCGTATCGAGCACCGACGGGTCTTTTTCAGCTGCCACGCCCAGATGAATCATCAGGGTGGCGTCGCCGCCGTCGTCTACAATCATGTTGGGCATCTGGCCGTCGGCAAAGTTCATGGCCTGCAGCGTGCACCACCAGTAGTCGTCGAGCGCCTCGCCCTTCCAGGCATATACACCCACACCGTCCTGGGCAATGGCTGCGGCAGCGTGGTCCTGCGTAGAGTAGATGTTGCAGGAGCACCAGCGTACTTCGGCACCCAGATCGAGCAGGGTTTCGATGAGCACGGCTGTCTGGATGGTCATGTGCAGCGAGCCCATTACGCGGGCACCCTTCAGGGGTTTCTGGCCGGCGTATTTTTCGCGCAGGGCCATGAGTCCCGGCATTTCGTGTTCGGCAATTTCAATTTCCTTGCGGCCGAAGTCGGCCAGTCCCATGTCCGCTACCTTATGGGGCAACGTGCTGAAAAGTTCTTTTTCCATGTGTTGTGTTTATGTTGTTTCGGATTGATTTTTCTGACTGATATACAGGCGTGGCTGACGCCCGTGCAAAGATACGAAATTATCAGCAGCCTGCAAGCGTGCGGTTTTGATTATGACATGTTGGGAAGTTAAAAAAAGGGAGGCCGCCCCGAATCTGGGGAAAGATGTTTAAGCGGGTGATAATGTGAAGGTTGAAATTCCGGTTTTTCGCGATTAATTTGTAACTTCGCTGGCAAAGTTTCATACAGTTTTTGGAATATGGTGAAATTCAAATCAAGAAATTCCGGCATGCGCCTCTTCAAAGTGGCGGTTGTACTGATTGCTGCTCTGGTGGTGGTAATCAGTCTGCCGCGTGAAAACAAGTTTGGTTATGAGTATGAAATGGGACGTCCGTGGAAGTACGGTCAACTGATTGCATCCTATGATTTTCCGATTTATAAGCCCGACGCTCAGCTCAAGCGTGAGCGCGACAGTGTAAAGAAACTCATCCAGCCCTATTTTACGGCCAATCTGGTGACGGAGAGCCGGGCCATCAAGTCGTTGCGTGAGGACTATACTTCCGGGCGGCTCAAGGGAGTGCCCTATGAATATGTGATTCATCTGGTTGAGATGCTCCACCGCATTTACGGGCAGGGTATTATGAGCGGCGACCAGCTCAACCAGCTGACCGACAGCGGCATTCCGCGCGTACATGTTGTGGTGGGTCAGGAGTCGTCCACGCAGGAAGTTGCCGTCGTGTTTTCGCCGCGCACGGCCTACGAATATGTCTTGCAGGCCGATACGCTCCATTTTTCGCGTGAAATCATGCGCCGCACCAATTTCAACAACTACCTCGAGCCTAACCTCATTCTGGATACGGCCAAGACCATGGCGCAGCGTGAGGACCTGCTGGGCACCATTTCGCCGGCCAGCGGCATGGTGCAGACCGGTCAGAAAATCATTGACCGGGGCGAAATTGTCAGCCAGCATACCTACAACATTCTCCAGTCGCTCGAAAAGGAAAGCCTGCGGCGTGCCTCGCCGGGGCGCCAGCAGTGGATGGTGCTGGCCGGGCAGCTGCTGGCCGTCATCATGCTCTTTACGCTCTTCCTGATTTACCTGCACGTGTTCAGACGCGACTACTACAATTCCGTCAACAGCATTTCGCTGCTCTTTACGTTTATTGCCGTCTTTCCGGCCGTAACGGGACTGATGGTGTCACACAACTTTTTCAGTGTCTATCTGGTGCCTTATGCCCTTGTTCCGATATTTGTCAGGGTGTTCATGGACTCGCGTACGGCCTTCGTTACGCTGGTCATCACTACCCTGCTCTCCTCGCTTGCCCTGCATAATCCCTACGAATTCATTCTGATACAGATTGTGTCGGGACAGGCGGCCATCTTCTCGCTGCACGAAATGACCAAGCGCTCGCAGCTGCTGCGCGTGGCCATCATTACCAGCGGTGTGGCCCTGCTCTTCTCGCTGGCTTACGATCTGGTGCAGGGGCTTAACCTGAAACAGCTTGACACGCACTACTACACCTATCTGGTGGTCAACGGCGTGACGCTCCTGTTTGCCTACCCGCTGATGTATGTGATTGAGCGCATGTTCGGCTTTACCTCGAGCATCACGCTCATTGAGCTGAGCGACACCAACAACGGCCTGCTGCAGCGTATGTCGAAGGAGGCACAGGGCACGTTTAACCACTCCATGCAGGTGGCCAACCTGGCGGCCGAGGTGGCCAACAAAATTGGGGCCAAGACCCAGCTGGTGCGCACGGGGGCCCTTTATCACGACATCGGAAAAATAAAGAATGCGGCCTTCTTTACCGAAAACCAGAGCGGCACCAACCCTCACGACCAGCTCCCCGAGGAGCAGTCGGCTCAGGTAATCATAGGGCACGTCATCGAGGGGCTGCGGCTGGCCGAGAAGCACCACCTGCCGCGCATTATCCGTGACTTTATCTATACACACCACGGCACGAGTAAGGTCAAGTTCTTCTACATCCAGTATTGCAACAAACATCCCGGCGAAACGGTTGACGAGCGGCTCTTTACCTACCCCGGCCCCAACCCCTTTACGCGTGAGCAGGCCATACTGATGATGGCCGACGCCGTAGAGGCTACGTCGCGCAGCCTGAAAAACGTGACCGAGGAGAGCCTGCGCGAGATGGTCGACCGCATTGTAGACGGCATGGTGCGCGAGGGCAACTTCAAGAAGTGTCCCATCACCTTCCGCGACATCGACATGGCCAAGGACGTGTTTGTAGAAAGCCTCAAAACCATCTACCACACGCGTATTTCCTATCCGGAACTCAAGGCGCCGCAGCCGCCGCGCATGCGTCAGCCGCGTCACAACATTTTCGATACGGGCTTCTTTTCTACCCACGATTAGGTGGGAACTGAAAAAAACGGCACTTAGTCAGAACGAGGCCGGACCTGAAAAATCTTAGGTCCGGCCTCGTTTCTTTTTTTTCGGCTGGCCGTCAAGGCCCGGCCGTGTGGTGCTTATGTCAGTTGCCCACCTGATACTGGCATCTTGAGTTCAGAAAATTTTTTCCGCCGTGGCTGGCCGTCAGTACAAACGGCTCGCTGCCTCTACATACGTATATGCGGGTATATACGCCTTTCAAATCGGAGCCGCCGTAGCCTGAGGCGTACAGTTGGGCCGTGAACCCCTTCCCGACCGGACCGATTACTGTTGAAAACCGGTCGGTTGAGGGCATTCTTACGGTTTTGGACTTGCCTTCGGCCGTGGTGTAACTTATCTGTATTCCGCCTTCGGCCGGCAGTTCCCTTTGCGCTTCATAGCGAATGTAGTAACAGAGCCGGTTGTCGTCCTCTTTTTCGCAGGCCGTAAGGACAAACGACATGAGCAGCAGTGAAAAGGCAATGATATGTTTCATCTTTTTGTGTTTATAAGTATGGCGGCTGAAAAACCACATTTTTTTGGGGAGGAAGACGGGGTTATTTTACCGTTACCGTCTTCTTGTCGTAATAGGCCACCGTGATTTCGCCTTTGGCCGTGCCGTCGTTCTGTTGGGTATTCAGCTTGCGCAGGCGGCTCAGGGTCAGTTCGTACGTACCGGCCGGCACATTGCTGAATACAAAACCGCTCTTGCCGGCATCGGCGTCGCCGTAATATACCGTGTGGCCCTCTTTTTTGCTGGAGTTGCTGAGGCTCACCTCGAGCATTTCGTCATCAGTCAGGGAGTCGCCCACCCATTTTACGGACTGGCCGTTGCTGATTTCCTTGAGTTCGGCAGGAATGAGGATGGGCTTGATGTCTTTTTTATAAGCGTAGTTGACCAGTATTTTGGTGGCGTTGCGGTAGAATACAAAGGATACGCTGGTGTCGTTGTTCAGTTTCAGGAAATAGCTGTAGTCCAGGCGCGCGTTGTTGTCCATGAAGTGATATTCCATATCCTTCCGGTTGGCCTTGATGCCCTGGTTGCCGGTCAGTTTGATTTCCTTGAACGCCACGTCCTTTTCTTTTGTAAAGCAGGCATAGGCCAGCGTGGGCTGGGTTTGAGAAAAACATACCATGTATTTCTGGTATATGGACACGTTGTCCGGAAGGTCGGCCGAGTCTTCCTCCGTGCACGAGCTTACGGAAAGAATCATGCCCAGTGCGAGTAATGCGGGAAGGGCGAATTTCAACTTGTTGACTGCATTCAGAACCATTGCTTTTGTCTTCATAATGTTACTTTTGTTTTTTTTTTGATGTAGATGAATTGAATAATTGTTTTCGGTTGCAAAATTAGTCAGGTTCAGCGGGAAACAGAAGCCGTACTGATGTACAATGAATTTCGTTATATATTTGAAAATAAATGAGTTACATAAATGTAGTGATGTACATTGCACCAAAAGTCCTTTTTATGTCCTCTTTTTTTATGCGGATACGGATGGAGAAAGGCATGATGCGGAGCCTGCAGGCGCGAACCTGATTTTTTCGGGGTGCCTTACCGGAACCGGTAGCTGAGTGAAATGTTCCAGCTGCGCTGCTGCAGGCGGGAGTCGTAGGTGGCAGCCAGGTGGGTCAGTCCGAGCTGGTAGCTGACGTCCAGTCCGAGGTGACGGTAAGTAAGCCCTACTCCTGTCAGGATTCCGCTGTCAAAGCGGTTGAACGGACGGTAATCGGCCGGTATGCGGGTGTGTCGGAACAGGTCGGCTGCAGCGCCAAAGGGTTGTTGGTAGTGGTCGGTGCCCTCTATCCACCCGTCGGCCTTCAGTCCCAGGGCCACGTATCCGCCTATTTTGGGAGTCAGGGTGAAGTGGGGCATCGGGCAGAAGCGATAGCCTACGGCAAGGGGCAGCTGAAGGTAGTCCATACGGTCAAGGCGGAAGTGGAGCCCGTTGTAGGGCATGGGACCTTTAAGCGTGCCGCGCATCCACCGGTAGTGGAGGCCGGTTTCGCACGTCAGGCGGCACGGAAAGGTTACGTCGGCCGTGGCTCCTGCGGTAAACCCTTCAAAAGGTCCTGACGTCAGTTTTTGGGCAGTGATGTGGTTGTTCAGATAGCCTGCCTGCAGGCTGAAGTCCCAATGTTGGGCGCTGGCCTGCAGGGCCAGCATGGCTCCTGCCAGAGCGGGCAGTACGTTTTTGGCTTTCATTTTCATGATGATGCTTTGCATTATAAAAAGTTTACGTTGCAAAGTTAGGGGCTTCCGTATTCAAATGAAAGCTGTAAGGATGTACAAAGGTGTGGTGTAGATGTCTGGCAGTGAGCAGTTTATGAAAAACAGTGATGTACAATGCAATATGCGTAGGGGTCAGAAGTCGGCCAGAAACTCGTCGAAGCTGCGGCCCGCGATGTTCATCTTTTCCTTCAGACGCATTTTGCGGCGCGAAATACTGCCTTTGGCAATGTGGTAGATTTCGGCCAGCTGTGCCAGTGGCAGATTCATCTTGACCAGACAGCAAAAGCGCACGTCGTCGTCGGTGAGCTGCGGGCAGTGATGGCGCAGGCGTCGGGAAAAGTGGTTGAAGCAGGCATCGGCATTCTGGATGATGATGTCCCAGTCGTCGTCGGTCAGGTGCAGGGCGCCCTGGCTGTTCTGGCGGCGCATCAGCACCGGCAGGGTGATTCGGTTGAGCTGCTTGTAGTAGTCCAGATTCTGCTGGAGCTGCCTGATTTGCTGTCGTTGCAGTTCCTCTTCCTGTTGGGCCAGAGAGATTTCAGCTTCCTTGCGCCGCAGGCTTTCCTCCATGGTTTGGAATTGCTGGTTGCGGAGCTGCTGTGCGAGCCGCAGTTTTTTGAGGCGGGAGCGGTAGAGTAGCATCAGGAGCAGGGCGAGCAGGCCGATGGTGCAGGCCAGGAGGCGGTAGAATTGCAGTTTGTTGCGCGCTTCGTTGCGCTTGGCGGTAATGGTGCGTTCGCGTTGCAGCTTGTATTCATGCAGGGCATGCAGGCGTTCGGCAACCAGTTCGGTAATGTCGTCGCGCAGCGAGTCGCGCACGGCAATGTAACGCAGCAAATAGGTTTGTGCAGGCGCGGGGTGACGGAGGCGCAGGAACATGGTGTAGAGTGCCCGGTAGGCGTCGGCGCGCAAATCCATGTTGACGGCATACAGGTGTGGATTGATACAGGAAAAGGCCGAGTCCGGCCGGTTGGCGCGGGCATAGGCCATTCCCATGGCCACGGCCGCTTGGCGGCGGATGGTTTTGTCAGTGCTTCGTTGTCGGGCCTCTTGTGCAAAACGGAGGGCGGAGTCGGGGTGGTTTTGCTGCAGGTGAATGTCGGCCAGATGGAGCAGGCAGTCGGCCGTTTGTCTGGATACGGCAGAATGTGGCGCAGACGCATCAGTCACAGCCTTGAAGTAGCGGGTGGCTGCGTTGGTGTCCTGGCGGAGCAGGCAGAGCATGGCTTTTTCATGCAGGAAGTCGGTGCGGCAGCCCTGATGGCGCAGCGCAGGGAGCAGTCGGCCAGCCAGATTCAGATGGTGGGCTGCTTCGGAGGCTATTTTTTCGATGCGGCAGGTCTTGGCTTGGGCCAGGTGAATGCGGAAACGCAGTTGGCTTGAGTCAGGACACAGTTCAAGGGCTTTTATATAGGCATCGGAGGCCCGCAGCATGAAGTGGTGGTGGCGTAGGATTTCGCCCTGCAGGTAGTATGCCTGGGCCAGCAGGGAGTCGGGGCCGTGTTGGGTGAAAAAGCGGATGGAAGGGGTTAGCAGGGAGTCGTTGTCGGGAAACGAGTCGGATTGGAGCAGGGCTTGTACGTGGACCAGCGTTTCATGGGCCTGAATGTCGCTGGATTTATTGGGGTGCCGGCATGAAGTCAGCAGGCCAAGCAACAGTAGCGTGAACAGGGACGTGGTGATGCAGGAACGCAGGGCGTACATGATGAAGACGGATGTAGAGGGTGAGTACTATGCTGTAAAGGTAGTTTTTTTCGGTGAACTTACAGCTATCGGCCGGTATAATTCTGTTCTTTTTTACTGCGGACACTCGGAGGGTACGGTATTTCGGAAAGGAAACAAAAAGGGCGCAAATACAACCCGACGGTATGCGGGAGTGTACTTGCGCCTTTATGAATCCGGCGGAGGAATTGTCTGTGGGGACTATCCTGTCGCCATGAAAATATGTGTGTGCTTTATTTGCCTTGTGCTGCGGCAGCATTGGCAGCGGCATTGGCAGCCGTACCGCCTACGCGGCTCATGACCTTGTTGGTAATGTCTTCGCTCAAAGCTGTGTTGATGAAGATACCGTTGGGCTGGGCAGAGCTTTGGTCAAGGATGTAGGTGTATCCGCCTTCTTTGGCAATGGCGTTTACGGCATTTACGATTTTCGTAACCAGCGGTTCCATTTTTTCGGCACGTGCTTTCTGGAAGGCTGCATCGTTGTCCTGTGTAGCCTGCTGGTAGCGCTGGTACATGTCGTTAAGTTCCTGTTCTTTGCGTGCACGCATGTTTTCAGGAAGTGAATCGGCCTGCTGGCGGTATGCTTCGGTCTTTTTGGTAATTTCTTCTTGCAGGGTTTTCAGTTCGTTTGAATAACGCTGACCCAGTGCTTCAAGTGCTGATTGTGCGGTTTTGAATTCAGGAAGAGACTGCATAACTTTAGGATAATCAAAGTGTGCAACCTTTTGTGCCATCATGGCCATCGGGGCGAAGAGCAACATCGCCAAAAGAATTTTTTTCATCATGTTTTTATCTGTCTGTTATTTGTTTGATTCTAAGCGCAAAAATAATGATTTTAATTGGAATATCCGAGTTTTGAAAGTACTTCGTTACTGATGTCGGCAGCCGGCGAAGCAAAAATGATGGATGCGTCGCTGGCGCGGTCGAGTACGAGCGATATGCCTTTTGCCTGGGCAATTTGCTTGACGGCGTTGTAGATTTCGTCCTGAATGGGCTGAATGAGGCTGCTGCGCTTTTTGTAGAGTTCGCCTTCAGGGGCAAAGTATTTCTTTTTCAGTTCGGCAGCTTCTTTTTCTTTGTTGACAATGGCCTGTTCGCGTTCCTTTTTCTGTTCGGCAGAGAGGAATACCACTTCGTTCTGATAGTTTTTATAAAGGGTTTTGGCCTCGTTGTCGAGTGCTTCCACTTCGGCCTGCCATTTCTTGGAGGTTTGGTTCAGCTGTTCGTTGGCGCGTTCGTAAGCGGGTATGTTGCTGAGAATGTATTCCATATCAACCAGTGCATACTTTTGTGCCTGGGCACCCGTAAAGCTCAGGCCTACCAAGGCTACAATAATCAATAATTTCTTAAACATGGTAATGTGATAGCTAAAGGGTTAAACAATTTATTTTTATGGGTTATACGTTTGTCGGCGGGATTAGAATTCCTGTCCGATGATGAAGTGGAACTGGCTGCCTCCGATTTTCTGAGTACCGGAGTATTTCTGGAAACCGTATGCCCAGTCCACACCAAGCAGTCCTACCATAGGCAACTGGATACGTACGCCGAAACCGGCAGAACGTTTCATGTCGAGCGGGTTGAAATCGCGGATGCTGTACCACGCATTACCGCCCTCAAGGAAGGCCAGGGCATAGATGCTGGTGGAGGTTTCAAGCATGAGCGGATAACGCAGTTCCAGAGTCATGCGGCTGTAGGAGTAGCCGTTGTTGGCAATAGATCCGTTGTCGTATCCGCGCAGTCCGATAGTTTCGGTAGCATATCCTGTGGTGTATCCCGACATACCGTCACCACCCACGTAGTAGGTTTCGAAAGGCGACTTCTTGTAGCGGTTGTAGGACCCCAGAATACCGAACTCAAAGCGCGTCATCAGCACGGGGCACTTGTATTTGCTGCCCAGCGCGGTGAAGTTGCGGAATTTGAAGCGCCATTTGTTGTACTCAATCCAGCGGTATTTTTCCTGTGCTTCGCGCTGATAGGTGGCGCTGTTGTAGTTATTGGCCAGGTTCTTGTAGTCACGGCCGTCCCAGAGAGAGTAGGGAGGAGTGGCGCTGACGGAGAACAGGAACTCGGAGCCATAGTGCGGATAGAACTGCTGGTCGGTAGAGTTACGGCTCAGGGTAAATGAGATGTTGAAGTTGTTGCAGTTACCGTCTGAAATCAGGAAGTAGTTCCAGTTCTTCAGCATATAGCGGGTATAGTTGGCTTCGACCATAAAGGAGAAGAGGTCGTCAGGCCAGCTCAGGCGCTTACCGAAGCCCAGTGATACGGAGAACATCTTGACGAACTGGTCGGGGTCGTAGAAGTTGTAACCGTTGTCGTAGATGCTGGAGCTTCCGAGACCGTAGAGGTAGTTATAGTAAGAGTTGTAGTAATTCTTGGAGTAGTAGTCGGAGTTCACACCGGTCTGCTTGGAGTAGGAGATGGCGGCAGAGAACTGGTTGGGCTTTTTGCCTCCGAACCACGGGTCGAGGAACGAGAGCGAGTAGGCCTGGTAGTACGTACCGTTGGTCTGGCCGCTGATAGAAAGCGTCTGGCCGTCCCCCTGCGGGATAAAGCCGGCACGTTTGCGTCCCTTGCCGAAGAGGTTCTGCATGGAGAAGTTGTTGAAGCGCAGTCCCACGCGGCCTACTACACCCGTCTGACCCCAACCGAAGCTCAGCTCTACCTGGTCGCTGGCCTTGGGTTCAAGATTGTAGGTCACATCAACCGTACCGCTTTCTACGTCGGGCTGAACATCAGGTACGGCTTTTTCTTCGTTGAAGTGTCCCATGCTGGAAATTTCACGGAATGAACGCATGATGGCGTCGCGCGTAAACAAGTCGCCCGGCTTGGTGTGGAGCTCGCGGCGTATGACGTTTTCATATACGCGGTCGTTTCCTTTAATGATAACGCGGTTCAGGGTAGCTTGAGTACCTTCGCTGATGCGCATTTCAAGGTCAATGGAGTCACCGTCGACTTCCATTTCTACCGGGTCAAGCCGGTAGAACACGTAACCGTTGTTGTAGTATTGGTTACCAATCGAATTTTCATCCTCTGTCAGGCGCTTTCTCATGAGCGTCTGGTTGTAGAGGTCGCCTTTTTTCATTCCCAGGGCGCGGTTGAGCGATTCTGTGCTGTATACCGTGTTTCCTACCCAGGAAATATTGCGGATGTAGTATTTGTCGCCACGGTAGAAGTCCAGATAAATGTCTACGTGCTTGTCGTCAACGTTGACCACGCTGTCCTTCTTGAGCAAGGCGTCGCGGTAGCCCCATTCGTTGAGTTTGTCAAGCATGTAGCCCTTGTCTTCCTCGTATTTGTCAACAAGGAATTTTTTCGATTTGAAGAGGGTACGGATGTTGAATTTCTTTTCAAAGGTCTTTTTGGCGGCGAGTTTGATGGCATTGGCCTGTTTCTCGTCTACACCGGTAATGTATATGCGGTGAACTTTGATTTTTTCTTTCTTATCGATGTTGATGTCTACGATAACCTGGTTTTCGCCGGCCACATCATCTGTTTGCAGGATTTCGATTTCGGCATTCTTGAATCCTTTTCCTTCGTAGTATCGTTTAATGATGATTTTGGCGCGGTCGAGCATGTCGGGAGTAATCTGGCTGCCCTTTTTGATGCCGAGCTGGGCTTCAATGTCTTCGCGTTCCGATTTCTTGACGCCGTTGTAACGGATTTGTGAAATGCGAGGGCGTGAGGTCAGTTTGATTTTCAGGTAGACTTTGTTGCCTACAATACTGTCGGCCTCAATCTTTACGTCAGAATAAAGTCCTTGCTTCCAATAGCGGCGTATGGCGTCACTGATTTCCGGACCGGGCACCTCAATGGTCTGTCCTACGTTGAGTTCAGAACTGTTCAGGAGCATTTCGCGGTCAAACTCGTCGGCACCTTCAACTTGGATACCCCCAATGATATAGCTGGGGTGATCAGCCGTATAGGTGATGTCAGGGGCGACTTGTACGGAATCTTTCTGGGCTTGTGCAGACAGCGTTGCACACATCAGCAGCGCGCCTGTAATCAGCTTGGTGTTCGGAATATATTTCATTATTCGGTTATTGTTCAGGAGATGTATGGGTTGGCTTATGCCTTGTTTTCGTTTTCTATTTGTTCGCCGGTTTTTCCAAAACGTCGCTGGCGGTGCTGATATTGTGCAATGGCTTGCTGAAAGTCAGCTTCGTTGAAGTCCGGCCAGTAGGTGTCGCAGAAGTACAGTTCGGCGTAAGCGCATTGCCAGAGCAGATAGTTGCTCAGGCGCAGTTCGCCGCCGGTTCGGATGAGCAGTTCGGGGTCGGGCATGAAGCTGGTTTCGAGATATTTCTCCACGGTTTCTTCACTGATGTCCTCCTGCTTCAGTTTTCCGGCTGCAGCGTCGGCTGAAATACGGCGCACGGCCCGGGTGATTTCCCAGCGGGAGGAGTAGCTCAGCGCTACAACCATGGTCATCTTTGTGTTGTTCTTAGTGTTTGTCTCACACAGTTCCAGCCGCTCTTTTACGGCTTGCGGCAGACGCTCCCGGTCGCCTATAACCCTGAAGCGTACGTTATTCTTCATGAAGATTTCCTCTTCAAGCGAATCGAGGATAAGCGCCATGAGGGTAGCCACCTCGTCGGAAGGGCGGTTCCAGTTTTCCGTAGAAAAGGTGTAGAGTGTCAGATATTTTACGCCCAGTCGGGTGGCCTCTTCCGTAATGCGTTTTACGGTTTCAACGCCTTGTTGGTGTCCGGCACTGCGGGGCAGGCCCTTGGCCTTGGCCCACCGTCCGTTGCCGTCCATGATGATGGCAATGTGGGTGGGGATGCGTTGCATGTCTAACTGCGCTGTTGCGTTCATGGTGCTATTCTGTTTTTTTTAGTCACGATTACATTCCGGGCATTTGGGCGAGAAGCTGTAGGTCAGTGTCAGCATAAGCGTGCTGTAATGGTCCTTGTTCTTGAATCCGGAAGTCTTGACTCCGGTAGGGGCCTGCAGGCCGTCGAGTTTGTCGCTCAGTGTAAAATGTGTTTGCCAGTCGAGACCGACGTTGAGTCGTTCTTTCAGCTTGTATTTCAAGCCTGCTCCCACCGGCAGGTTCAGGCTGAAGGCCTTGGCTGTGCCGTAGCTCAGGCCGAAACCCAGCTGAATGTAGGGCGTAATACGGCTGTAGCCCTGGTATCCGCGATGGTAACCGTAGGGCCAGAAGTTCAGCTCGTAGGTGCCGCCCAGGTCCACCACTCCGCCGCTAAAGCGATAGTCAAGCGGCTTGTTGTGGTCTGTGGGGTCAGGATAAAACTCCTGCGGGTTTTTCGTATTGCCGCTCAGTCCGGTATAGGTGAGCGACGTCTTGATGGCCATGCGCGGGTTGAGCACAAACCGCAAGATGGCGCCGCCGGCGCCGCGTGCATTGCCAAAGATTTTGCTGTTGAGGTCAGTCAGCCCGAATCCCAGTCCGCCGGCCGCACCTATTTCCATGCGGTATTCCACTTCCTCCTGTGCTTTTCCGGCAAGAGGGAGGAGGCTTGTCAGTATCACGAGCAGCATACTGATTACTGGGCGGCGTTCCATGTCGGGCGATTTAGGTTTTTCAACACCGTGTGGTTAGTGGGCGGTGCGTGTAAAGCTGGTCTGGTTTTCCGTCCATCCCATGCGGTTGAGGCGGCCGCGCCATATTTGTCCGCTTCCGCCGCAGAACAGCCATACGAAATGGTCGGGCGTACACAGCATGGCTACCTGATTGCTGGCCTGTGCGTTTGCCGGGCCTACGTATTCCTCTCCGCTGAACCATGTGCGGCCGTTGTCGGCGCTGGTATAGATGTCCGACAATGTGCCTTGAGGTGTGAGACCTATGGTCATGATGCGGTTGTCGTAGGCCACTGACTGCTGGCTCTTCAGGTAGGGAAGCGGAAATACGTTCTCGTTGGTACGCGGCATGTAGGTCCAGGGATACGAATGGTTGTATTGCGTATCAATCTGCTTGTACCATACTACGGTTGAGTCGCCGCTGTGTCCCGTCACGGTCAGGTCAATAAAGTGGTTATACAGGCGCGATTCCATCTGTACGGCCACCACTTCCTCTGTCGGCAGGCTGCCGTCGGTGTCGCGCTCCTGCCGGGTCCAGCTGATACCGTCGGTCGAGCATACAAACTCTCCGCCGGCAATGGCATAAAAACGGTTGTCAACGCAGGCCAGCAGGTGGCTCAGGGGTTGTGTGTTGCCCACGGGTGCCCAGTCGGTACCGTTGCTTGAGCTCATCAGGCGTGTGCCGTCAAGGGCATAAAAGCGGTTGTCCGTCGTTACCTGCAGTGAGCGCGGGTTGAAGTGGCTTGTACCCGTCAGGGGAGTAGTTGTCCAGTTTTCGCCGTCGGCCGAGTGCATGGCGCATGCCTTGCCGTCGGTGGTGCGGATGCCGAACACCCAGTATTGGTCGGCTGCATATACGGCCCGCGTGGAGTCCATGGCAGCCAGGTCAAACTCGCTGCCTTTGGCGCGCCAGGGGAAGAGGTCTCCGTCTTCCTGGTGTACGTTGACCGACATGGTGTATTCCTTTTTGTTGAGTCCGTCGTAGGCGTACACAACAATGGTACGCGGCTTGGTAAAGTCAATGCTGTCGGGGCTGGATGTTGACGATGATACCGAAAAGGCCGAGTCCTGTCCCGACGCCGTACGCATGGCCAGCACGCCCTCGCAGTCCAGGTTGCTCAGTACGATGTGCTGTTGGTCGGTACCGTAGGGCAGCGAGTCGCCGTTGTATATCAGGCCGTTCACCTGGTCAATATACATGGGGTAATACGAGCCGCTGATGCTGACGGTGTAGGTGCTGTCGCTGCCGTCCTGGGCTGTAGTGTGCTTCACGCATTTTTGCGAACCCAGCGTCACGTTGGTGACGGCGCAGTAGCTGGTGGCTTCAGTAGTAGTGTTGTCTGTCGAGCAGGAAGCGATGGCCAGTAGTACAAAAAACGGGGCCAGCACTTTGCCGACTTGGTGCTTGCAATCCATAAACTAAATTAATGTGTGTGTATATATACGGTGGCAAAATTACTGACAATTTCTCAAATATGATAGCAAGGTGTGTGTTATTTAGGTTTTTTTGTGGAAACGGGAGCTGTTTTGCGCTGTTTTTTGCTGCTTAGGGTTGTGTAATCACCTGGCATACACGGTCTTGAAAGTTGCGTCCGGTGGAGTGGTAGCGCAGTCCCTGGTTCATGATGGCAAAACAGAGTATGTGTCCGTTGGGAGCCGTGGCGTAGCCGGCCAGGGTGCTTACGCCCTCAACGGTGCCCGTCTTGGCGTGTACGTTGTTGCGGGCGGAGCTGTTGCGCATGCGTGAGCGCAGGGTGCCGTCGCGGCCGGCAATGGGCAGGGCGGGGTAGAGATGCAGGTAGATGTTGTTGCGCTGCCAGGCGTAGCGCAGGGCCTGTACCAGCAGTTGTGGCGTCACGTAGTTGTAGAGCGAGAGGCCGCTGCCGTCGGCAATCTGGTAATGACGCGGGTTGAGGTTCAGTTCGTTGATAAAGCGGTTGACACAGTCGGCCGAGTATTTCCACGAGGCGTAGCTCACGCGCGACTGTGCGCCCAGCTGGTAGAATACGGCTTCGGCATACAGGTTGTCGCTTTGCTTGAGCATGCGCATGAGTATCTGGTCAATGGTATGAAAGCGGTTGGCCACGAAGCGCACGTCGCCGGGCAGCTTGCGCAGCAGCCCAATCTGGCCTTTTACCTTCAGGCCGCTTTCGTTCAGCGCCTGAATCAGGTGGGGCAGAAACGTGTCCTTGCCGTTAAAGAGCAGCGGCGTCAGGCGTATGGTTTCGTCGTCCCAGCACCAGCCGGAGCCTTTCGAGGCTGTGTCTTTCATGGATACGTCCAGATAGACGTTGCCGCTGATGCTGTCAATGTTCAGTTCGCGCAACGCCTCACACAGGGCGTGCAGGTCGTCATGTCCGAAGCGGGGGTCAAAGCCGCCTACGATGTAGATGTCGCCTTCCAGTGAGCGGCGGTCGGTGATGTCACCCTGATAGTAAAGTCGGGTTTCAAACCGGTGGGAGCCGCCCAGTTGCGAGAGGGCGGCAATGGCCGTCAGCACTTTTTCGCACGAGGCCGGGCGCAGCAGTTGTCGCTCGCCGTGGCTGAAGAGGACGGAATCGGCCGTCAGGTCGTAGACGCAGAGGCCCAGCTGGGTCCGTTCAAATATGGGGTTGCTGATGAGTTGGGCCAGGCGGTCCTGCACCAGATGCGACCATGCGGCCGATGTGGTGTCGGCCGTACTGATGCTGTCGGTATTGGTGCGGGCCAGCAGTAGGCTGTCTGCTATTTCGTCGGGTTGTGGGGTGTCGGGGGTTTGTGCCGTCAGGCTAAGGGGTATCAGCAGCGTGATGCAGAGCAGATACAGATGTTTCATCAACTTTTGTGTCATGTCTTGTCTATGCTTCGGTCTCATTAATGAGGTAGAGGGGTGTGTGCTTACAACTGTCCGCTTTCAACCATGCGCACCACGCGTTCGGTGTAGCGGTCGTCGCCTTCGGGGTCGTAGCGCTTTTTCAGGCTGTTGCCGAAAATGCCGGCCACCACCTGCCACATGTTGGCCCGCAGCGAGCCGATAAAGGCCTTGACAATGCTGAACGAGGTTTGGTTGCATTCGCGGTCAATGAGTTTGACCAGCAGTTTTCCCTGCGAAAAGGTGAGCTTGCGCACCATGGGCTCATACTGCCGGCGCAGGCCGGCTTCCATGGCCCGGGCATGTCGGTCGCGCGACTCCTTGTCGGGCAGCGTTTCCATGTAGGTGTAGGTCTCGATGATGGTATATTTGGCTAGTTTGGCTATGGGAAGCACTTTCTTTACGTTGGCCACCAGGCGGTTGAATCGGGCGCGTTCCTTTTCGTTCTTGAATTCGAGCGGGGGATATTTGTAGAGCGGCGGATAGACCACGTTGGGGATGCTGTCGCCGTGATAGGGAACTTTGCCTACTTGCACAAACATCGGAATGGCCGGGTCGCGGTCAGTGTTGGCGTCGGTGTCGTCGGTCTGGGCCTGTGCATACGCCGGGAAACTCAGGATGAGAAGAATAAATGCAAGTAACTGTTTCATCTTGGGGGCAAAGTTAGCCAGAATTTGCCCATAAGGCATCGTTTTCAGGATTAAAAGGCGTTAAAACCATGTGCTGATGTGACTTGCGGCTTGCACGGTGCGGCTTTAAGCGACACAAGGCGGCACCTGATTTGTTTTAAGTGCCGCCTTGTGCGTTTTTCGGGCCACCCTGTTGTTCCGCCGTGCCGGGGGAGGCTGCCGGTGTGTCTGTGCGGGGTCAGTCGGTCAGTGTGATGTGACGGGCTTCAACGCGCTGGCCCAAAAACATTGAGGCACATTCGCCGAAGCGCTCGCCGCTTTCGGTGGTCAGGTAGCGGCATTGTCCGCCTCGGGTGCACTGCTGCTCCATTTCGGGGTGACGCACCAGGTAGTCGGCCAGGCTTTCAGCCACATACTGCCCCTGCGGCACCAGATGGATGCCCTTGGGAGTGAACTGCTTGATTTTCTGAAGCAGAAGAGGGTAGTGGGTGCAGCCCAGAATGAGGGTGTCAATCAGGGGGTCGAGCTGAAGGATGCCGTCGATGCGCTTCTTCACGAAATAGTCGGCTCCCGGACTGTTGTATTCGTTGTTTTCTACCAGCGGCACCCACATGGGGCAGGCCATTCCGCTTACGGTAATGTCGGGGTTGAGCTTACGGATTTCCATGTTGTAGCTCTCTGAGCGTATGGTGCCTTCCGTGCCTAGTATGCCCACGTGGCGTGAGCGGGTAAGCTGGCCCACGGCTTCTACGGTGGGGCGGATGACGCCCAGCACGCGGCGTGTGGGGTCGAGACCCTCGAGGTCGTTTTGCTGAATGGTGCGCAAGGCCTTGGCCGAGGCTGTGTTGCAGGCCAGAATGACCAGATGGCAGCCCTGGCTGAACAGGGCCTTGACGGCCTGCAGCGTATAGCGGTAGACTACCTCAAAGGAGTGGAACCCATAGGGGGCACGGGCGTTGTCGCCCAGATACAGGTAGTCGTATTGCGGCAGGCGCCGGCGTATGCCGTCAAGAATGGTCAGGCCGCCGTAGCCGCTGTCAAATACGCCGATGGGACCCGGTGTGTGAGGCAATGGAGTTGAAGACATGGGTGTATGTGTCGGTTTTTTTGTTTATTGCAGTTTCTGCCACACGTAGGGTGAGGCGTCTTCTACCATCGAGGGGCGCAGGAACGGCATGGCCTGTGCGTCGGTGTTGAGTATCATTTCGTAGTCGCGCTCCAGTCCTACGGCCCGTATGGCGGCCTGCAGTTTCTGATGCAGGGGGGCCATCATTTCGGCCTGGGCCTGACGCAACAGGCTGTCGCAACGGTTGCGGAACGAAAGGCTTTTTTCCAGTTCTACCTGAAGGTCCTGCTGGCGTTTGAGCAGAATGGGCTGCGGAAAGTCCTTCTGTCCTTGCAGAAAGTCGGTGAACATTCGCTTGAAGTTCTCTTCGTTGTAGGATGTCTCGGCGGCATACTGGGCCCGGAGTTTCTGCATGTTCTGTTCCATAACGCGGTATTCCGGCATCTGGTGTAGCAGTGAGTCGTAGCTCAGGTATCCGATGCGTATGTTGTTGATGGTATTGATGCTCAGGGCCTGTTGGGATGTGCCTGCAGCGGCCGGCGTTTCGGGAGTTTTTACCACCCGGGTAAGCGAGTCGGCCTGCTGGGCGCGGAGGGCGACTGAGCAGCAGACCAGTAAGAGAAAGAAAATCGTTTTTTTCATTTGTCGGTGATTTTTGATAAGGCCGGTGTCGTACCGTTTGTTGCAAAAATACGGTTTCTTTCCGACACGGCCATGCAGCTTTGGCGGTTTTTTGTTCAGTGGCGGCAGTATGTCTTCAGCAGGCTCTGCAGCCGTCGCATGCCTTTGGCCCACAGTGAGTTGGTGCGGGCATAGTAGCGTTCAAATATTTTTCGGGCTTCGAGATTTTCGGTGACGGGACTGATTTTTTCTACCCTCAGCCGTTCCTTGTACAGCCGGGCTTCATACAGATGGTCGGCGCCGCAGTGCGTACCGCTGCCGTCAAATCCTTCGTTCTGCACCAGTGAGCGGCCCACGTTGAGCGAGAGGATGTCCTGCAGGAAGAGCGAGGCATTCCAGCGTATGGCCCACGAGTTGTTCTTGCCTTCCACCTGGCGGCGCAGCATGCGCGTAAAGCCGTATTTGCCGTTGAAGTCGAAACGGCGGGTCAGGTGGCGGCGGTGCAGCTCGTTGAGCAGATACTGGCCGTCGGGGTTGAAGTGCTGCCAGGCGCGTTGCCACGTGGCCCAGCCCCACGAGCCGGTGAACTTGATGAGGAACGTTTCGGGCAGACGGGGGTTCTGCGTAAAGTCGTAGGCCTGGATGTGACCCACGCGCGGCTCGTCGGCATAGGTGTCGAGGGCGTCGTTCATGAATTGCAGGAAGCCCGGTGCCGTCACGAGGTCGTCTTCCAGCACAATGACGCGGCCGTAGCGGTTGACGATGTCGGTTACGCCGTCAATGATGTTGGCGGCCAGACCGTAGTTGCGGTCGCGCTCTATGCGGTGTACCGTTTTGAATCCTTCAATGGTATGGATGTAGCTGCGCACCAGTTCGACGTCCTCGCGGTCGTCCTCGGTGCGGGCCCCGTCGGAAAACACAAAAAGTTCGCTTTCCTGAGCCAGCGGGTTGTGGGCCAGCGCCTCCACCGTGTGTTGCAGATGCCGGGGGCGGTTGTAGGCAAAGAGTAGGATAGGAGCAAGCATGGCGGGATGAAAAGAGTGAGTGAGCGTGGAATAAACTATTTGTGACCGAATACGTTGTGTAGGGCCTGTTGCAGGGCTTCGAGGTTGCCGCGCCCGAATTTCAGGTCGGGTTCCATGTAGTTGCCTTCGGCCCACTCGTTCCAGGATTTCAGGAATACGATGCGGCGCTCGTAGGGCTTGTGCATGACGTTGCGGAACACGGCTTCGGCGTGCTGCTCAAATTTTTGCGGCGTGGCGCCCACCAGAATGTGCCCCTGACGGCCGGAACGCGGCGAATGGTCCCAGTTGGGGATGAGCGTTGGGTAGCAGTCAATGGCCCGGTCCTCGGGCGAGGTGAAGTAGCGTGCTGCCCGTTCGTAGGGAATGTGGCGGCCGCGCTTGAGGGCTACGCGCTGCAGCTTGGCATTGATGCGCTCAAGCAGCGAGAAGTCCTGCTTGAATACGTCAAACAGGCGCACGTTGACCTTGGCGTCGAAGCCTTGTTGGCGATAGGGGTCGTCGGGGCGCGGCTGTGGCGTATGGGCCACGAAGTGGATGCCGGGCAGACCGTTCTGGCGCGCCAGCTGTTGCCACAATTCAATGAAGTGCGGCGCGTCGGGCAGGTTGTTGGGCGCATACACCACGAAGAGCGGCTTGCCCTCCACGCGGATGTAGCGCGGGTCCTTGAAAGCCGGCAGCAGCGTGTTGAAGTGCAGGATATAGTCGTCGTCGCCGGGATAGAGCTGCTCCATGAGCATGCGGTGGGTACCTTCTTTGTTAAACTGCTTGTCTTCCCAGCTGTGGTTGGCCCAGGCCAGGCAGAAGGGAAAGTCGGGCTCGCCGCTCTCAAGCACCTCCGTAAAGGGGCGCTGCAGCAGCCGCCGTCCGTTGCCGAACCAGTAGTGCCAGTAGCAAAAACCCTCGATGCCGTACTCGCGGGCCAGGTCGGCCTGCGCTTTACGGCTTTCGGGCAGGCGGAGGTCGTAGTAGCCCAGGTCGGCCGGAACCTTTGGCTGGTAGTGTCCGCGGAAAAGGGGCTTGGCCTTGCCCACGTTGGTCCATTCCGTAAAGCCTTTTCCCCACCAGCGGTCATTTTCGGGAGTGGGGTGGAATTGGGGAAGATAAAAAGCGATGACGCGTGCGTCGTGTGGTTGTTCCATGATTACGTGAGGTGTTTGAGTAGGTTTTCGGCGTCGGCTGCCGTGTGCAGCGGACGGTATATTTTGTCAAGGTTTGTCCGGAGCTGTTCCTCCGGCACATCGGCCAGACGGAAGTCGGCCAGCTTTTCTACTACGGGCTGCGGCAGGCGGGTTCGTATTACGCGGGCCGGATTGCCGGCCACGATGGTGTAGGGCGGCACGTCGTGCGTCACCACGGCACCGGCTGCTACGATGGCTTCGCGTCCGATGTGTACACCGTCCAGGATGATGGCTCCGGCGCCCAGCCAGGCCCCGTCGTCCACGCGGGTCTGTCCGCGGCTTACGGCATCGGCCGGATGATGGCCGCCCTCCAGGTGCGAGCGCAGCGGAAAGGTGGTCAGCGTACCCGTCTGATGGTTGCAGCTGAGCAGGAACCGCACGCCACGGGCTATGGACACGTAGTGCCCGATAATCAGCTGGTCGGGAGCGTCGGTAAAGCAGTCCACGTGGAGCTCGCCATAGGTGTGACGCCCCACCCTGACGGCCTGTAGCGGGAAGCGTGTGGCCGCCATGGTCTGGTTGTGCGCGTTCCGGCGGCGCCAGATGCGCTGGTAGCGGGCTGTCTCTATCTGACGCAGCAGTGAGCGGAGGCCCGGAATCTTATGACATATCTTATTGAGCATGGCCCGTATGTTTTTGGATGAAGCGCCGCAGGTTGTAGCGCTTGAGGCGCTGCAGGAGGAACTGAGGCTGACATTGCAGATAGTAGCCCATCAGACCGGCGCGGCGGCATGCCCTAATCCAGAGGTCGAAGCGCGGCGTAAGCGGGTGGTTCCAGGGCTTGTCGGCACCGGGATAGTGCAGCTGCACTACCTCGCGCAGCATCTTTCGGTAGCATGCGGCAGCTGCGTGACGGTCGGCCAGGAGCGGATTGTTGGGGTTGTAACGCAGTTGGTCGGGGTCGTTGAAATATTGTGCCGCACATACTACATACTTGTAGTCGAGGAAACGGATATCGGGAGCCAGACACAGGGCAATGCAGTCCTGCTCGGGCAGAATAAGACGATCTACGTTGCGGCGGAAAAACTCGGTCAGCTGAGGCTGCCGGTAGTCGGCACGCAAGAGCTTGAGGTTAATCAGCATGAAGCCAGCCGAAATTTCATACTGGCTGATGGTTTGTATCTCTTCCGGTGTGAAGTGGGCGCGGTAGCGCGGCAGGTTGTTGTTTTCCTGAATGGGGCGCGTGCCGGCATAATAGAACTTTTCATCGGGGAAAAGGAAGTAGGCCGGGGCAATGTCGTCGGTAAAAATCACGTCGACATCACTGAAGAGGATGCGGTCGTATTGCGGAAAGAGGTCGGCCGCCGTGAGCTTGTAGAAGATTTCCTTTGAAAAGTGTGACTTGTGGCGCAGTCCTGCCCAGCCCGTGTCGTATTCGGAAGCATCAATAAAGGCAACCTCGGCATTCGGAAACCGGCCCACCACGTACTGCAAGCGTTTCATGTGGTGCGGCTTCAGGTCGGTATGCACCACGTAGAGGTTGTAGTGATAGCGGGCATCGGCCTTTTCGAGCAGCGTGTGGAAGGCTACGCCGGCTGCCAGTACGAAGTGGTGGTCAAAGGTGAAGAATATGGGTATGGTTGTCATGGGCTTAGGCAGATTGTTTTTTGAAAAAATATTGCAGACATTCTCTGAAGGTGACGGCGCCGCTTATCCACATGACGCCTGCGTAGAGCGCGGCGGCCAGCAGAACCTTGGCCACAAAGAGCGCATAAAGGTTGGTGATGGGGCGTGTCAGGAAGTAAGTGACTGCCATAACGCCGGCTGCAATCAGGGCAAAGGGCAGCACGTCTTTCAGTGCCGCCCATAGACTGAGCCGTATTTCGTGCCACGCCAGAGCCTGCCATACCATCCACCACACTATATTGATGGCTGCGTAACAGCGCACCATACCTACAATACCCAGCGGTGTGCAGAGCAGTATGGCTCCGATTTCGACGGCACACAGCGCAATGGTGTTCCACATGAATACCTGCGAGCGGCCGCGGCTTACGAAGAGCTGGGCGTAGAGTCCGTTGATGGCGCTGAAGGCACTGCCCACACAGAGTATCTGCATCAGCTGGGCACTGAAGGCCCACTTGCTGGTAATGGCTATGGTGATGAGTTCGTGCGCCACGAACGAAAGCCCGAACAGGGCCGGGAACGACACAAAAGCCGTGAAGCGCAGCATCTTGCGGAACACGCGTACCTGCCGCTCGCGCTCGTCGCTGACGGTGCCCAGAATGGGCTGGGCCACGCCCGTAATCATGCCGTTGATGACCGAGAAACCCAGAAAGTTCCACTTGTTGGCCTGGTTGTAGTGCCCCACTTCCTTGTCGGAGTAAAAGCGGCCCAGAATCAGGGTCAGAATGTTGTGGTTCACGTTGAGCGTCACGTTGGTCAGCAGGATGCGGCTGCTGAAGGCAAACATCTCCCGCAGCGGCCCGAACGTAAAGCGCAGCATGGGCCGGAAGCGGCTGAAGTGCCACAAGAGCAGCATGTTGGTGCCGATGTACACCAGGCTCTGCGTTACGATACCCCAGTAGGCAAAGCCCAGAAAGGCCAGCGTAACGCCTGCAATGCCCGAGAGCAGCAGTGCTGTCATCTGGCAAAGTGCCCGCTGCTTGACCATCAGATTCTTAAATAGCCAGGCGTTGTGGGCCGTGCCGAGTGATGACATCAGGAAGCCCAGAAACAATACCCGCGCCAGCGGTACCAGTACCGGCTGGTGGTAGAAGCGGGCAATGGCCGGCGCCGAGAAAAACAGCACTACGTAGAGCGTCACTCCCGTCAGGGCACTGAACCAGAACACGGCGTTGTAATCCTCGCGCCGCACTTCCTTCCGGTTGGCCAGAGCGGCCGTGAATCCGCTTTCCTGCAGGGTGGAAGCCACCAGCGAGAAAATGGACAACATACCTACCAGACCATAGTCGGCCGGGCTGAGCAAACGGGCCAGAAAAATGCCGAACACCAGGTTGAGCAGTTGCTGTACACCATTGTTGAGCCCGCCCCAAAGGAGCCCTTTGGCGGTTTTCTTTTTCAAGTTCTCTTCTGCCATGCTTCGATGTGGTTGTAGGTGCAAAATTAGTGCAAACCGCGGGCTAATCCAAACGAAAGGAGGATAATTTCGAGAAATTCAGCATTCCCCATATTGCGGGCTGGAGGCTATGGGGTAAGACTGCTTATGGTCCTATTGGGTGCACAAAATATTAGAAAGATGTCTTTTTATATAAAAAATATGTATCTTTGCTTTTGGACATAGCTTACCTATAAAGTAAGTATGGTCCTAATTTTTTGATAAAAGGACGTTTACGGACGTTTGCTTCTGCATTCAAACTTCGCAACTTTGAAACCATTCCAGAAGCAACGGCAACGGAGCGTCCCGCGTAGGGTGTATTATACCTTGTTCGGTTTTATATATAAAACCTATACTTCGCATAATATCATCTCGACGTGGGCTGGCTGCGTTGCTCATCTTGGAATGGGGGCAATGCGAAGGCCTGAATGCGAGGTGAGCACGATGTACAGACTTCCCACGTCTTTTTCTTTTTATTAATCTGCCGAATTTGGGGAACGTCTATAGGCACGAAAAACAATGTTTTTTATGAAAGTGATTACTTTTAAATTGCTTCGTCGTAATCTGTGGGCTGTCCTTATGGTGGCATTCTCATTCTGTACGTTTCAGGCTCTAGCCGGTGTGCCGCGCAAGATGGCTTATCAAATTATGGCGCTTAATCCTACTACGGGGCAGGTTCTGGCCAATCGTGATGTAAATATTCGGATTGAGTTACGTCAGGACAAAACGGACGGTCAGGCAGTGTGGCATCAGGATTTTGAAGCACGAACTGACGAGGCTGGAATTTGTCAGTTGACGCTTGAACTTGCAGAAGATATTGATTGGGCATCTGCCGATTATTATCTGGCTACTTTAATTGACGGACAGGAATGCGGTGCTTCGCAAATGATGTCAGTGCCTTATGCTTTGCAAGCGGCTACCATAGAGGGGGTAATTACAAAAGAGGAATTGATAGGAACATGGGTCGAGCGTAGAGAAAACGAGCATACATATGTGTTTAAAGAGGATGGTACAGGTTATTGTCAGTATTATCCTTCAGATGATCTTTGCTCTTTTAAATGGCTTTTAGATAATTTAGGTCATCTTTTATTGTATGATAAAAATGATTTTGACGGATACGACGACGAAACTTATTGCGTCCAAAAGATTTCGGATACCTCTATTGCATTTGATGAGATGATTTTTAACAAAGTTAAGCAGTAATGATATGATGAGAATCTGGATATTAACTGCAATTCTACTCGGTGGAATTCTGAAAGCCGGAGCCGAGGACATTTATGTGGTGACCCAGCCGGCGGTTTGCTGTTCCGCTACGGGAGCGGCGCGGACTTTTGCGCCGGTTGTGCCGTCGGGTGGCAAGGCTTTGGAGACTTCCGCTTACTACGCTACCGGCGGTTTTGTGGTATGGCCGCAATATGCTGCCAGCACGGCGGTGGGCATTGAGCAGGTGGAGGCCGCGGCGTCGCCCGCGCTTCGTTTTGACCAGGCTACGGGCAGTTTCCTGCTGACGGGCGTGGAAGGCCCCTGTCAAGTACAGGTCTATACGACGGCCGGGCGCTTGCTCAGCAAGATGCGTGCCGACGGTGCTTCGTTCCGTTTGGATACGGCTTCCTGGCCGCTTACGGTGATTGTGACGGTGACAAGCGGATCGCAGAAATACAGCTACAAAGTCATGCGCGCCCGTTAGCGTGCGGCAGCTGGACGTGTTTCGGAGCGTGACGAATAGTTTAAGAGAAAATTCATGCCGGTTTCGAGGGCAAAAACCTTTCGGAACCGGCATGAATTTTTTGTGATGGGAAGGGGCTCTCAATACTTGAATGTGCTTCCGCCGAGGAATTCGCGCAGCAGCGAGGTGGGGGGCAGGCCCTTGGTGGAGATGGGCTTGAGGTATTGCAGAAATTTGCGCAGGCGGTAGGCTTCGGAATATTCGGGTTCTGATTCCGGCACTTGTTCCAGCAGGTTCAGGGCTTGCTGGCGCAGGGCGGCCAGTTCGAAGAGCAGGGCCGAGTTGAACATGGTATCGGCATTTTCCTGATAGGGAAAAATCCATTTTTCCTCACCCTGACGCACCGATTTCCAGCGGCGTATGGTGTCGAGGGCTGAGTAGCCGCGGTATTTGTAGTCGCGCACGATGCGGCGCAGCAGGCGGTTGTCGGTGGTGGGGATGTAGTTGTGGTCGTCCAGCAGGATGGTGGTCAGCGCCGAGGCATAGATTTTGAATTTGCAGCTGTCGTCAATGTCGGCCGTCAGGGCGGGGTTGAGGGCGTGTATGCCCTCGAGCAGCAGAATCTGATGGTTTTCCAGACGGACGCGCTTGCCGCTTTTCTCGCTGCGTCCGGTCTGAAAGTTGTAGCGCGGCAGTTCCACCTCCTCGCCCTGCAGCAGGGCATTGATGTGCTGCGTGAGCAGCGGGATGTTGAGCGCCTCGATGTTTTCAAAGTCATATTCGCCCTGGGCGTCGAGGGGCGTCTTGTCGCGGTCTACGAAGTAGTCGTCCAGCGAGATGGGCATGGGCCAGAGGCCGCAGGCCATGAGCTGTACGGAGAGGCGTTTGGAGAAGGTGGTCTTGCCGCTCGACGAGGGACCGCTGATGAGGATGACGCGGCGCCGGGGGTCGGAGGCTATGCGGTCGGCTATGGCACTGATTTTCTTTTCCTGCAGGGCTTCCGACACGTTGATCAGCTCGTTGGTGGCTCCTTTGGCGCAGGCTTCGTTGAATTCGCCTATGGTGGAGATGCCCAGAATGTTCTGCCAGCGGTGGTGGTCGTCAAAAACCTCCAGCATTTTGGGTTGCGGCACCATGGGGCGCAGCTGCGAGGGATTTTCAGGGTCGGGCAGGCGCAGCAGGATGCCGTCGGCAAATTTGATGATGTCGAACATGTATATCTGCTCCGTATTGGTCAGCAGGGAGCCGTAGTAGTAGTCGGGCAGGCCGTCAAGGGTGTAGTAGGTGGTGTAGAGCTGTCCTGTGCTTTCCAGTAGTTTCACCTTGTTGGTGCGCCCTTCGCGCTTGAACAGTTCGATGGCCTCGTTCGTGTGGCACGTTACGCGATGGAAGGGCAGTTTGCGCGCCACGATGCGGTGCATTTCCAGGCGCAGGCGGCCCACGTCTTCCTCCGTCACTTCATGTCCTATCTGCAGGCGGCAGTAGTATCCGTTGGATACGGGCGTGTCAATGCGCAGGCGGCTGTTGGGGTAGAGGTCGCTCACGGCCTTGTAGAGCACAAAGAACAGCGAGCGCGTGTAGGTGCGCAGGCCCGAGGCCGAGGTGATGTCAAGAAATTCCACATCCTTGTTGTTGAAAAATACAAAGTGCAGACCTTCCACCTTGTTGTTGACCTTGGCACTCACCGGTCCGTAGGGCATGTCCAGGTTCGTCAGGGGATACAGGTCCTCGAGTGTGGAACCGGCCGGAATGTCGTAGTATTGTTGGTTGTTTTTGCAGAAAATGCGTACGGTTCGTTCTTTCATCATAGCTTTTGGGAGATTGGGGCAGTTCCGCGAAAGCGGGCGCGCCTGGTTCTGAATGTTTTGGGGGGATGGAAGAGAAGCATCCACCGGGCGGTCATTGGCTGTACCGGAGTGGCTGCGCCGCATCCTGTCTCTCCTACAAATATAGACAAAAAGAGCGGGCCGAAGGTCGGCCCGCAAGCACAATTAACAAAAAACAATAGCTCTTAGCTTTTGGTTGCTTACATCTTGCCCCGCCATTCGCCACGATACATCGTGATGTTCTTGTATTTGCAGGGTACGATTTCTTTTTCGTTCGTGTCATAGAGCCCTATTAGGTTGCCCTGTTGTACGACGTAGTTGCCGCGCAAGATACCAATTTTCTTGAACTGGTGAGGCAGGATTTCCTGCCCGCTGTATGAGGCGTGGCAGGCTTGGTCGCGTTGGGCCGTTTGCTGGCTTTTGCAGGCCGTGAAGAAGCTGAGGCACAATATCAGGCTCAGCCCGAGGCTCAGGTCCCTGCCGAGGCGTAGGGAGGTAGGTGTGTTCATAGGTAGGAAGTTGGAAAATTTACGAAGTACATATCCGGCTTACATCTCGCCCAGCCATTCGCCACGATACATCGTGATGTTCTTGTATTTGCAGGGCATGATTTGTATACCGTTGGTGTTGTAGAGTCCTTTTAGATTACCTTTCTGCACAAGGTAGTTACCCATATAGAAGTCAATTCTGTCGAACTGGCAGGGCATGATTTGTATACCGTTGGTGTTGTAGAGCCCTTTTAAGTTGTCTTTCTGCACAAGGTAGTTGCCCATATAGAGTTCAATTTTGTCGAACTGGCAGGGCATGATTTGTCTTCCGCTCGTGTCGTAGAGCCCTTTTAGATTCCCTTTCTGCACAAGGTAGTTGCCCATAAAGAAGTCAATGTTCTGAAACTGGCAGGGTAGGATTTGTCTTCCGCTCGTGTCGTAGAGCCCTTTTAGGTTGCCCTTCTGTACGAGGTAGTTACCTATAAAGAAATCAATTTTTTCGAACTGGTCCGACAGAATCTTCTTGCCGTTCATGTTGTACAGTTCCTTGCCGTTTTGGCTTAGGCTTGTTGTGGCTTGTTGGCTTTTGCAGGCCGTGAATAAACTGAGGCACAATATCAGGCTCAGTCCGAGGCTCAGTCCCCTGCCGGGGCGTAAGGTGGTGATAAAAAGTGCTTTCATGTGGTTAAGGAATGGTTTTTATGGAATGCAAGATACAAAAAATTCGGCTGAAAAAAATTTTTTTTATCAAAATTCGGCTGACAGACTGCCGTATGGAGTCCGGTAGCAGGAGCATTGGTGGGGGGAGTTGTCGTTTGGAAAATGCGAAGGCTGTTTTTTCAGTATTCTGAATGGCGGATAATAAAAAAGGGGCACCACCGTGCCCCACACCTTGTTAACCTTAAATCTATTACTGTGAAAAACATGTTACAAATGTACCGATTAATTCTGAAACGTTCCAAAACTTAGGGCATATTTCCGTCGATTTTATGTGTTAAAAAATCTAACTTGTCCTTATTTTCGCCCTTATTGGTTGTTTTTACCTTACATTCTGTAATGTTTTTGTAGTTTACGTGTAAGAATATACGCAGATATTCATCATTTTGTCAGCGCGGCAAGACCGGGCATTTCCCGTCAGGCAAAGAACATGACGATGAGTTGGGCCAGGATGACGCGGGCAAACATGCAGAGGGGGTAGACTGTGGCGTACGACACCGAGGCTTCGTCGCCGGGCAGGGTGTCGTTGGCATAGTTCAGGGCGATGGGGTTGGCCATGGCGCCGCATACCATGCCGCAGGTGGCTGAAAAGCTCTGTTTGCTGAACAGGACGGATACGGCTCCCATGATGATGACGGGCAGCAGCGTGATGACCATGGCCACTGCAATCCAGATAAGGGCGGCCGGCCGCATGACGGTGGCCAGGAAGTCGGCCCCGGCGTCAAGGCCCAGGCAGGCCAGATAGATGGAGAGGCCCAGCGAGCGGAGCATGAGGTTGGAGCTGTTGGTGGTATACGTAACCATGTGGAAGCGCGGGCCGTAGGCGCCGATGAGAATACCCATGATGATGGGGCCGCCGGCCAGACCCAGCCGTACGGGGAACGACATGCCGGGAATGTGGAGTGGAATGAAGCCGAAGGTCAGGCCCAGCACAATACCGATGAAGATGGTCATCAGGTTGGGCTCGTCAAGGCTCTTGACGGAGTTGCCCAGCTCGGCGGCGGCGCGCTTGATGTTCTGCTGCTCACCCACCAGGGTGACGCGGTCGCCCATGCAGAGGATGAGCGAGGGCGAGGCCACCAGATGGATGCCCGAGCGCAACACGCGGCTTACGGTAACGCCGTAGCGGTTGCGCAGGTGCAGGTCGCCCAGCTTGTGGCCGTTGATGCCGGGGCGGGTGATGATGATGCGCTGCGACACCAGGCGGTGGTCAAGCTTGTTCCAGTCGATATCGTTTTTGTTCCAGTCGGTCTTGTCGCGGCTGCCGAAGTATACGGTCAGCTGGTCGGCATATTTCTGTTTGGTAATGACGAGCAGGCGGTCGCCCTCCTGCAGGCTGGTGGTGGCGTCGGGCAGGATGACCTTGCCGTCACGCCACAGGCGCGACACTACAAACTGCTTGCTGTTCAGGCCTGTCAGGTTGTTGAGGCTTTTTCCGTAGATGGCGGGGTTGCAGATCTGGTAGGAGCAGATGAAGGCCTCGTCGTCGTTGTGAATGTCGGCTGCCGGCGACTGGCGCTTGTAGAGCAGGGGCTTCATGATGACGATGGCCAGAATGACGCCGATAAGGCCCAGCGGATAGGTCACGGCGCAGCTCAGGGCCGCTCCGGCCGAGGGCAGGTGCATCTGCTGCAGCGTCTGTTGGGCCGCACCCAGGGCAGGCGTGTTGGTAGTGGCGCCACACAGCACACCCATCATGTCGGGCAGGCTTACGCCCGTCAGCCCCACGGCCAGCAGGGCAATGAGTGTGCCCAGCAGGATGACGCCTATGGCCAGCAGGTTGAGCGTGGTGCCGCCCTGACGGAACGAACTGACAAAACCCGGACCCACCTGAAGGCCCAGCGCATAGACAAAGAGCACCAGTCCGAAACTCTCGGCATAGGTGAGCATGCTGTGGTCAATGGTCAGGCCGAGGCTACCGGCCAGAATGCCGCAGAAAAATACGAAAGTTACGCCCAGCGAGAAGCCGCGCACGTGAATTTTGCCCAGCATGAGCCCTACGGCACATATCAGGCAAATGATGATTACGGCTTGTATGTCTGTCGGAAGCGGCAGGATATGATTGAGCCATTCCATAGTTCTGTTTTTATGCTATAATAAGGAGATTTGGTTTGATAATTCAGATTTTGCGGGCACAAAGGTACTAATAAGTGGTAAATAGAATAATATAATTGAGTATTTATTAGTAGTATTGGTTCTTTAAGAAGTAAATTTTATGTGTAAAATTAGTATTTTATTAGTTAAAATTGAAAGCGGAAAAATATTTTCTATTTCTAATCAGCTTTGTGCGGTAGAAAGATAATTTCTGCATGATGTGTATCTTCTTAAATATATTCTTTATATTTTTGCATATGCCACACAAGACCTGTATAAAATTTTTATAGAATGAAGGATTTATTTAGTGACAGTGATCAAATAGATAATGCAAATTGTAGAAGGGAATTATCTGGATATGCTATTTATTCGCCGCAACAGAAAGTTCGTACAAAAATTAATAATTTACCAGAATTTTATCCAGAATTACCCAAAGATAAGTTTGATATAATATATTGCGATCCACCTTGGGATTATGGTGGAAAAATGCAATTTGATAAATCAGCAATTAAATCAAATAATAGGGGGTGGAAAAGAGACATTTTTATTAGTGCTGCAAATTTTAAATATCCCACAGTAAAGACAAAGGATTTAAAAAAAATACCAATACAAGATATATGTGCTGATAATTGTTTGTTATTTATGTGGGTTACTAATCCTCATTTAGCACAGGGAATAGAACTTGGACAAACATGGGGATTTGAGTATAAAACTGTGGGGTTTGTATGGGATAAGTGTAGTCACAATCCGGGACAATATACTTTGTCAAATTGTGAGTTATGTTTAATTTTTAAGAAAGGAAAAATTCCTACGCCTCGTGGCGCAAGAAACGTACAGCAGTTAGTAAGAGTTCCAAGAACAGAACATAGTGTAAAACCGATTGAAGTTTTGCATAATATTGAAAAAATGTTTCCAACTCAAAAAAAAATAGAGTTATTTGCAAGACATAAGCCTACTGGGTGGACTGTTTGGGGGTTGGATGTTAGGCCAATTTATAAAAAATAGAGAGATTTTATTCTCTCTCTATTTTTTATTCTAATAATGGAACTATATATTCTTCGAAATGTTTTATTAAACTGTTTACATTTTTGGTGTCTCTCCAGAAAAAATAATTTGCTTTATAATTGTCAAACCAAAATGTAATTTCTCTTACTCTACAGGGGTCGCGAGTAATGTCACCTTGAAAGATAATCCAAAAAGGAAGATTGGGCGGCTCTATATTACCAGTTCTTCTTAGTTTCTTTAAAAGTCCCGGAGTAAAATATTTACAAAGTCTTTCATGGGCATTTCCACGTCCCGCAGATCTTGTCTTTCCTTCTACCCAACCATCTTGTCTTTTTATTTCTATAAAAATTGTTTTTCCTGTTTTTTTATTTTTTATTGCTCCATCTGGTTCAATTCCATGTTTTGTTATAGGCTTATCGGGAGTGTATATTTCAGTTAATTCTTCTTTCGATAATTCTACATCAACATATAGATCTTTAAAACAATCAGGTTTATTTATTACTTCGTAATCGGAATCTTTAAATAATGTATAAAAAACATTGATAAACGTGTGTTCAGCAATTGTTGCATTTTCTCCACTATAATCTTGTCATTTATGTCTAAAACGATTTTCTAAACTACCCATATTTATTCTATTAAAAGTGAAATATTTACATTCAGAGCATTCGCAATTTTTAAAGCAGATATTAATGAAGGAGATTTTTCAAGTCTTTCAATAGAGCCTATATAAGTTCTATGTAATCCTGAGTATTCAGCTAACTTTTCTTGGGACAAACCTGCACGTTCTCTATAGAAACGTACGTTTCGAGCAAAATTTTGTAAGATGTCACTTTCTGTTTTCATAAATTTTATTGCATAATAGGCAATTTTCTTTCTCATATACAAATTTATTTCAGTCGTATAATATAATCAACAGACTATAGAATGCAATCTAAAAGAAGGTAATAGGGAATTATTGAATTATAGATATAGATATTTCTGATTTCTGATTGTTTTTTATCGTTCTTGATAATTCTTTTTTTTGTAAACTTTATCTGCCAATTTTTCATTTGAGTTTCTAAACAATGTTATACAGCATAAAAATCGTGCTTCCATGCTTGCACGCATAGCGTGAAGGCGTTACTTTTGCACTGTGTTTTTCATAGTATTAGATTTAAGGTTAATTAGGTTGGGATACAGAGGTATCCCTTTTTTTATGCCCTTACGCTCCGTGTCGTAAGGTGAGCCGCCGGCATTCGGGCCTGCGGGAGAGGTTGGGGCAGGGGGCCGGGAAAAATTTTTTATCCGCCGTCTTTTTGGTTTAAGGTGCCGTTTGGTTTTCATAAGGTCCGTATTCTTTTTTCCTTTCTTCTTTTGAGTGGTGTATTGTTTCGGCTGCGGATGGAGCCGTATGCGCGGCCGGCGGGCAGGGACGGTTGGCCGGAATTGATTAGTGAACTTGTCAATTTTTCATTTGAGTTTCTAAACAATGTTATACAGCATAAAAATCGTGCTTCCATGCTTGCACGCATAGCGTGAAGGCGTTACTTTTGCACTGTGTTTTTCATAGTATTAGATTTAAGGTTAATTAGGTTGGGATACGGAGGTATCCCTTTTTTTATGCCCGTACCTTTGTGACCGGGCGTAGGGCATGGGCAGATATTTTCGGACGGAGGAAAACGCTCAGCCGCCGCGGCTCGGAATCACATCCGAATGCCGCGGCGGCTGATGGGTTATTAAGGTAAGGTTCACAAGGCAGGCGGGTCCGCCTGCGTAAGGTTCGGTTTCTTTTTTAGTAAACCGTGTTCTGCGGGTCAAAGTTGGTCCATCCGCTCATCCAGTTGTCCGTGTTTCCGCCAAAGGCGCCGATGTAGCTTACCTTGTTGAGGAAGAGACTGGTGATGCCGTTGAACGAAGCGCCGGAAAGCAGCGGACTGTTGGCAGCAGGGCAGTAGTTTTGTCCTACGTTGGCGGGGTCGCTCAGGGCGAGCTGGTTCTCGGTCATTACCTGGTTGCCCGTTTGAGCCATGAAGAACTCGTGTGAGTAGCTTACGCGGCTGGGGTCATACTGACCTGTGGTTTTGTCGTAATACTGGTCTTCGTATTTCTTGTTGTTGTCGGAACCCAGGGCAGTCATGCCGGCAAAGATGAGGTTCTGGAGTTTGAGCATGCCGTTTTTGGCGCTTTCTACGGTGTTACCCTTGTCGCCGTCAATAATCAGACCGATGGGGAAACCTACGGCAACGGAGTTGATGCAGTTCAGTCGGCTGCTGCGGCGTATTTGCATGGCAGCCTGGAAGAGGCCGAGCTTGGAGTTGTTGTTGGGGTAGAGGCCGCCGGCGTTGATGTAGCTGGAGTTGTTCTGGAAGCCTTCGCTAATGTTTTTTTCCGTGGCCGGACCCACAAAGGTCATGTTGCTGAACAGGGCGGTGGTGTAGGGAGCTACGGCGGCACCGTCGGCGCAGTTGTCGCTCTCGAAGCCGTTGCTCTGCGACTGGTCGGCAATGTGCGGGTCGCGTACGCTCAAACCGAACTGAACCGTACCGCTGAAGCCGTTGTCGGTATCAAAGTCGTCGTCCCAGCCCTTGTAGGCAATAAGATACTTGGCGTTAACCGTTCCGCCGAACCATTCGTAGGAGTCGTCGTTGGAGTAGGATACCTGGATGTGGTCAATGGCAGTGGCGTTGCCTACTGAACCGATGGTGAAGCCGTTGATTTCCTGGTCTTCCTGGAACGGAGCGCCGGCAAACTCGATGCGGATGTAACGGTAGATACCGCTGTTGTCAGCGTCGTTGTTGCCGCCGTGCTTGGTGCGCGGGCCGCCCTCAATCTGCATCTCCGTCTGGTTGTTCTTGGCGTTTCCGCATACGATCAGTCCGCCCCAGTCACCCGGCTTGCGGCTTCCGGCCGGCTGTGCCGAGGTCATGACGATAGGAGCCGAAGCCGTACCCTCCATGATGGCTTTTCCGCCCGGTTCCACGATGAGGGCAGCCTTGCTGGCCTTGTCGCCTTTGATAATGGTGCCCGGTTCGATGGTCAGTTCGGCATCCTTGGCCACGTAAACCCAACCTTTCAGGGTGTAGGTGCCTTTTTTGATGGTCTGCTTGCCGGTAAATACGAAATTCTGGTCGCCGTTACCGATTTGCGTGCCTTCGTTGAAGAGGATGCCGGCACTTTGTGCTACGCCGTCGACGATGGTTACGTCAGGGTCGGTTGATGAACTGCCGCCGTTGGAATCTTCTGAGCAGGCTGTGAAGCTGAATACTGCGGCTACCGTCATTCCCAGAGTAGCCATTGAAAACAAATTTTTCTTCATCTTGTATAAATTAGAATAGGTTGATTTTTTGAGGTAGTTAGAAGTTGTAAGTGGCCGACAGGCTGAAGTTACGTCCCGGCTTGTAGCGTTTGGTTACTTCGTCAATTTCCTGAGTGCCGTTGGCATTGCTGATGGTTTCGATTTGCTGGAACTTTACGTATTGGGCCAGCACGTCGCGTATGGCGGCGCTGATTTGCCATTTGCCAATCTTCTTGCTGGCTGTCAGGTCGATGGCGTCGCGCGGCATTTCGTAGGAGTCCGGAATGTTTTTGGTGTCTTCGCTTCCGGTGGTGCCCAGGCTGCGTCCTACGCCGACGATGCGTTTGCCGATGCGGTTGTAGAGAATGGCGGCCGACCACCCGTTGCGGCGTCCCTGGTAGAAGATGCCGGCGTTGATGAGGTAGGGCGACTGGCCCTGCATGGCGCGGTTGCGCTCCTTGCTGCCTTTCTCAAACATCACGTGGCTGTAAATGTAGGAGGCGTTGAGGCTCAGGCTGAAGTCGGGCAGACCCATGAAGCCCAGGCTCTTGCGCAGGTCGAGCTCGATGCCGGCGTTATGGGCCGCCTTGGCGTTTTTGTTGGAGTAAATCAGGTTGGTTCCGCCGGCTACGGTGTAGGTCCATTCAATGGGGTTCTTGAAATGTTTGTAGAACACGGCTACCGAAAGCATTTCGCCGGCTGAGGGATACCATTCGTAGCGCAGGTCGAGGTTGGCTATGTAGGCCGGTTTCAGGTCGGCGTTACCCTGCACGTTGCTGGCCAGGTCGAAGTCGTAGAATACTACGGGCGAGAGTTCCCTGAACTCTGGCCGGTTGACCGTACGTCCGGCCGAGAGGCGTACCTGCTGCTTGTCGGTAAGGTGATAGTTGAGGTTGAGCGAGGGGAACAGGTCGTGATAGGTATAGAAGGTGCTGATGGGGCTGGGCTCCGTCTGTCGCGTGTTGGTGATGAGCTCCGTGCGGCTGAATTCGTAGCGCAGTCCGCCGTACACGTCGAGTGCGCCTACCGGAACCGACATGGCTACATATCCGGCCGCCTGTGTGCCGTGGGCCTTGTAGTTGTTCGTGTAGTTGACTTCTTCTTTCATGTAGAGTTTGTCCGCTCCGTAGTTGTCCGGCTGCATGATGTCCGTAATCTGGTCGGTAAACTGGAAACCGCCGGGCAGGGTTGTCAGGTAGGGGTCCCAGGTATAGTAGAAGTCGCGCGTGCGGTAGTCGCGTGTGCGGTATTCGGCGTAGGCACCTGCTTTGAGTGTGGGGTTGGTATGCCACCAGTCGTAGCGCCGTTTCCAGTTGGCGGCGGCCGAGGCTATGTGTTCGTCCAGACGGGTAAACTCGCGGTCGGCGCTGTAAAGACCCATGGTCTGGTCCGTACGGTCGTTGAACTCAACGAGCCGGCGGTCGGGCAGCATACGGTTGGCGTAAGCGTATCCCACGTTCCAGTCAATCTGATTGACGTCGGCTACGAGATGTTTGCCAGAGAATTGCGTGTTGTATGTCGTGCGTGAGGAAAAGTAATATTCCTGCGTAATCTGCCGGTCGTTCTGGGCGTTGTAGCCCTGTCGTGCGGTGTAGCGGTTTTTGCCCAGCTGGTTAACCAGGTTTTTCCATTCATATTTCGTACCGTTGTCCATGGCCAGCGTCAGGTTGAGCAGTCCGCCCAGTCTTGACTCCTGCGTGTATTGGTTGTCGGTGCTCTTGCGCAGATAAACGGGCTTGTTGTTCGTCGCGTCGTAGGCACCAAACAGCGAGTTCTCCATGTTCAGGGCCGTGCGGTAGCTGTTGTTGTAGTTCAGTGTGGCCAGCAGGCCGAGGCGCTTGTCGTCCAGTCTTTTCTGGAAGCTGTATACGCCGCCCAGCTTGATGTCGGGCAGCGGGTTGTGGCTTCGTATGCGCCAGTCGTTTGATAGGCCCGTCTGCAGCGGGTCGATGTTGTCCGTGCCGGCATAGGTGGGCAGTGTGGCGTTGAATCCGCCGTTGAGCGGGCGCATCGAGCGGTCGAAGCCCAGAAAGTCGGTACAGCTTCCGGCCGCGTAGCTGAACGGGCGGAACTGCGAACGGTCGTTCACACCCGTGCCCACCGTAATCTGCCAGCCGTTGCGGTCGGGCAGGTCTTTGGTGTTAATCATGATAAAGCCGCCCGTATAGTCAGCCGGATATTCGGCTGCCGGCGACTTGACGATGGCCAGGTTGTCGATTTGTGAACTGGGGATGATGTCGAATGAAAAAGCGCGTGAGTCGGGCTCTGAGCTGGGCACGGCCGCACCGTTTATCCATACATTGTTATATCGTTGCGAAAGGCCGCGTACCATGACAAATTTGCCGTCAACGAGCGAAATGCCCGGAATGCGGCGGATGACCTCCGAGGCGTCCTTGTCCTGCGTGCGGCTGATGAGCTGTGCCGATACGGTGTTTTGCACCACCAGGGCCCGCCGTTCGGCCGTGATGGCCGCCGTTTCGGTATTCTTCTTGCGGCGTGCCACCACCGATACGCTGCCCAGCTGCTGTTCCTGGATGGTCTGTGTGGTGTCGGCAGGAGTCTGTCCTTCTGCCGTGAGGGTAGCGGCCAATAGCAGAGCCGCTGATCCGATAGCTTTTCTGTGTCTGATCATACGAACTTTGTTTACGCTGCAAAGTTCGGCAGATGATGTTGCAAAAGGTAGTCAATCGTGTGTTGCGCTGGTTTTGTTTGTGTTTCAAAACCGTTTCATGCCCGCCCCGGCCGGCCCGAGGCGTTACGCCGGCGGGAGAGGAAGAAAAAAGGCCGGAGATAAGAAAAAACAGGTGCCGGATAAAACAAGCAAAGTGCCGGTTGTTTTTTCTTTCCTCCCGGCAGTTTTTCCGGCACTCGCTTTCGGAGCGGCCGGAGGTCGGCACCGCTGAAAAAGAATAAGGCCGCTTCAGATGTCTGAAGCGGCCTTGCTTGTCATTGTTGCGGAGGCTCGACTCGAACGAACGACCTCCAGGTTATGAGCCTGGCGAGCTACCAACTGCTCCACTCCGCGATGTTCTTGATTTCGACTGCAAAATTATGGAAAAATATTTGAATGAACAAGCCTTTGCACATTTTTTTATAAAATGTCGGCCATTTTTCCTTATTTATTGTGTGCGCCGCAGTGCGGACAGGTGCCCAGATGCGCCATTTCGCGCCCGCAGCGTCCGCAGCGGTAGGGATAGTTGTAGCGGCTGAAGTAACGGCGCAGGGCAAACCACACGTAGGCCACAAAGAGCAGATAGCCGATGTAAAGCCCCACCGTCAGCGTGAAGCCCAGATACAGCACGCTGCATACGGCCAGCAGCGTGGAGAGGTAGGTGAACGCTTCGTTGAAGGGCAGGCGCCGCCGCACATCGTCCACTACGGCCAGGGCCGTAATGACGTTGAGCCATACGGCCATGATGAACAGCGACAGGATGAGCGGCAGCCCGAAGGGGTTGAGCGTGGGGTGGAAATAGAATTCAACCCATGTTTGCGGAACAAACGTCTGCATGCTCCCGTAGAGCACGGCCGCCCCCGATATGCTCAGGCACTGCAGCGTGGGATAGAAGCTGTGGATATCGTTGAAATGAACAATGCGCACCTTGCGCCGGCGGATGATGCGAATCAGAATCACCATCAGCGCCAGGCCGAGTATGGACACGCAGACCAGCAGGCGCGTATCGCTGAAATAGTGGATGAAGGAGGATATCGGGTCGTTGGGGATGGCGCTTTCCAGCAGCATCTGTTCGTTAATCCAGCCCTGTGTGGTCTGGTCGCGGGCCACCTTGATCCAGATGGAGTCGGCCTGGTTCGACGGAATCTTGATGATGTCGGCCACCACAATCTTGTCGCGCCGATAAAGCGTACAGCTGTCGTTCAGCCCGAACTCGCTGATGGTGCCCGGCTGGTTTTCGGCCAGCACCAGTGAGTCAGCCGTCACCTTGAAGTTGAAGTTGTGGGCATAATGGTGCGAGGCCGAAAATGAAGCCGAGTCCACGCGGCCCTCAGGGTCGTTCCAGCCGTCGGTACTTGCCGGGTGCGAATAGTAGCAGCCCGTCAGGCAGCCCACAAAGGCCAGCAGCAGTAAAATCCTAACGAGGCGCATGTACTTTCATTTGACAGTTCTTACAATCGAATTCCAGCGGAAAGTTCCGGCCGTCGGCCAGTTGCAGCATCAGCGGTTCGCGCCAGGGCGCCCGCCGGTGATGGTGGGTGGGGCAGTAGCCCAGGCTGTAACGCAGGCAGTGGCGGCAGAACATCAGTACGGGCTGTTCGGGCATTTGCTGCTCCAGGGCCGGCTCAATGCGGCTTACGCCGTGGCGGCGGTAAAAGGCGGCTGCCTCACGGTTGGCCACGTTGCCCAGATAGCTCAGCTGTGTCTGCGGATAAGCACCGGCACGGTCGGCGCGCGGCTTGCGCTCCACCCGGGATGCGCGGTTGAGCAGTTTTTCTACCGCCTCGCGGCGCGCTTGTGCCAGGAGTGACGACGGAATGAAGCGGTTGCCCTCAAGCCGTAGGCTGATGTGGCGTGCGGCGTAGGGCGTGTCGCCCAGCTTGCCCAGCTGGCGGCGTATGCCCTCCTCCTGCGGCGTGCGGGCTGCCTCGTGGGGCTGACTGATGAGCGCTTCGGCCTGCCGGCCCAGTTCGTCGGACAGACTCAGGCGGTAGCCCTCGGGTGTTTCCGTCAGGGTGAGGTCGAGCGCCAGCTTGCGGGTGGCCGTAGGTCGCGCCAGGGCGTGTTCAAAAGCCTGGTCCTGGTTGCGGTAGAGCGCCGTGCCCTGACGGATGGCCGGCATGGTGGCGGGATAGAGGCGGCTGCCCTCGGCGCGGTTCACCCTGAACCCCACCAAGTGCCCCTCGCGGTCGGTAAAGCAGAGACCGTCGCCGTTGCTGAACGCCGTTTCGCCGCTTACGGTCAGCCAGTGGGGCCCTACGGCGGCCACCTGGCCTACGTATTCGCCGCGTGATTTGGGCGAGTCGGGCGAGCTGACATCTTCCGTGCGGCCGTGCAGAAAGTATTCGGTAAAGCCGCGGTTAAAGCTTTTTTCGGGCAGGGGCGTGAAGCTGCAGCTGACCGTGCCGGATGAGGCGCGTGTAAACTCGTCGGCGCGCCGCTCCAGGATGCGGTCGATGTGATGGCGGTACCAGGCCGTAAGGTTCTTGACGTAGCTGACTTCCTTGAGGCGGCCTTCAATCTTGAACGAACTGATGCCGGCGTCCATCATTTCCTCCAGCCCGGCCGTGCGGTTCATGTCGCGCAGCGAGAGCAGATGCTTCTGGCGCACCAGCGTGCGGCCGTCGGCATCCACCAGGTCGAAGGCCATGCGGCAGAACTGGGCGCAGGCTCCGCGGTTGGCCGAGCGTCCGAAGCAGTATTCCGAGGCATAACACTGCCCGCTGAAGCTGACGCAGAGCGCGCCGTGAACAAATGCTTCGAGCGCCGCCTCGGGCACGGCCCTGTGGATGTCGGCTATCTGTTTCAGGGTCAGCTCGCGTGCCAGCACCACCTGCTCAAAGCCTGCGTCGCTCAGGAAGCGCACCTGCTCGGGCGTGCGGTTGTCCATCTGGGTGGAGGCATGCAGCGCCAGGTCGCGCGGCAGGTCCATCTGCGCCAGTGCCATGTCCTGCACAATCAGGGCGTCCACGCCCGCTTCATACAGCTGCAGGGCCTGACGCCGGGCGGCTTCCAGCTGGTCGTCGGTCAGGATGGTGTTGAACGTTACGTAGATGCGGCCGCCAAACACGTGGGCTTCGCGACACAGCCGCTCGATGTCGGTTATGGAATTGCCGGCGGCGGCACGTGCGCCAAAGGCCGGAGCACCTATATATACCGCATCGGCGCCATGAAGCAGGGCTTCGTGGCCGCATTCGTAGTTGCGGGCAGGTGCCAGGAGTTCGATTTTTTGCATAGGTTTTTGTGATGTCCGGGCGTGGGCAGCTCGTATGCGTCCGCTTGGCTGACAAAGAGGCGGTGCGGTTGGGCAAACGGCGGCTGTATGGCCCTTTCTTCTTGTTTACAAAGATAAAGAACGCGCCACGATTTTCCAAACATTTGCGAGGAAAAATCCCCTGTATCCGGGGGCTGACGGGTGGTGCGGGAGGTATCCGGAAAAAGGTCGGACTTAAAAAAAACAGAGTGGGAGGAAAAATGAACAGGGCGGGAAGAAAAAATCTTTTCCCGCCGTCTTTTCGGAGAACCGTCCTACATGGGGTCGACGTCAAAGTAAACATTGACCGACTTGTAGGCCTCTACGCTGAGCAGCGACTGGCGGGCGGCCAGCAGTGTGCGGCGCACGGCCTGCGGCGAGGCCGTGGCCTCCACCTTGAGCAGGAGGTGGCGGATGTAGAGCAGCTGGATGCGTCCCACGAGCGGGCGGTCGGGGCCCAGCAGGTCCTGCTGGAAGTGCGGGCGCAATACGGCGGCCAGGGCCTGGGCGGCGGCCTCCACCTTGCGCTCGTCGCGGTGTTTGAGATAGATGCCGATGAGGCGCGTAAAGGGCGGATAGCGGAAGAGCTGGCGCTCGTTGAGCTGCTCGTGGTAGAGCCCCTCGTAGTCGTTCAGTACGATTTGCCGGATGACGGGCAGCTGGGGCTGGCGCGTTTGCAGCACCACCAGGCCGCGGCGCTGGCGGCGTCCGGCACGACCGGCCACCTGCGAGAGCATCTGGAACGTGCGCTCGTAGGCGCGGAAGTTGGCGCGCGAGAGCGACTGGTCGGCGTTGATGATGCCCACCACGCGCACGCGGTCGAAGTCGAGCCCCTTGGTCACCATCTGCGTGCCGATGAGGATGTCCGTCTGCCCGCGCTGGAACTGCCCGATAATCTGGTCGTACGACGAGCGCGAACGCGTGGTGTCGAGGTCCATGCGCGCCGTGCGCGCCTTGGGCAGGATGGCCCGTACGGCGGCCTCAATCTTCTCCGTGCCGTAGCCCAGGTCGCGCAGGTCGGTGTCGCCGCAGTTGGGGCAGCGGCGCGGCACCTCGAACGAGGCTCCGCAGTAGTGGCACACCATGCGGTGCTCGCGCTGGTGGAAGGTCAGGCTGACGTCGCAGCACGTGCAGCGCGGTACCCAGCCGCACGTGTGACACTCAATGACGGGCGAGTAGCCGCGGCGGTTCTGGAACAGGATGACCTGCTCGCCCTCCTTCAGCGCCTGCTGCATTTCCTCAATCAGTCGCGGCGAGAAGGGCGTGTTCATGAGTTTCTTGCGGCGCAGCTCCTTGATGTCCTCCACCTCGATGGACGGCAGCTGGATGTGGCCGTAGCGCTGCGTCAGGCGCACCAGGCCGTATTTGCCCGTCAGGGCGTTGTGGTAGCTCTCGATGGACGGTGTGGCCGTGCCCAGCAGTACCTTGGCGCCGTAGAGGCGGGCGGCCACGGTGGCCACGTCGCGGGCGTTGTAGCGTGGGGCGGGGTCCTGCTGCTTGTAGGAGGTTTCGTGCTCCTCGTCCACAATAATCAGACCGAGCCGCTGGAAGGGCAGGAAGAGCGACGAGCGCACGCCCAGAATCAGGCCGTAGGGCTGGTCGGAGAGCTGCTTTTGCCAGATTTCCACGCGCTCGGCGTCGGGAAACTTGGAGTGGTACACGCCCATCTGCTCGCCGAACACGCGCGCCATGCGTTGCATGATTTGCGTGGTCAGGGCTATTTCGGGCAGCAGGTAGAGCACCTGTTCGCCGCGGTTCAGGCAGCGCTGGATGAGCTTGGTGTAGATTTCCGTCTTGCCGCTCGAGGTGACGCCGTGGAGCAGGCAGATGTCCTTTTGCCCGAACACGTTCAGGATTTCGTCAAAAGCCTGCTGCTGCGCCTCGCTCAGCGGCGACTGGAGCGACTGGGGCAGGGCCTGGCGCCGGGGCAGGCGCCCTACCTCAAAGGCATACGTCTGCAGAATACCCTTGCTGCGCAGCGCCGTGAGGGCCGCCTCGCCGCCTGCGCAGTGTTGCATCAGGTCAGCCTTGGCCACCTCGGCCACCAGGTCCGGCTGCTGCATGGTCAGGGCTGCCGGCAGTCCCGAAAGCTGCAGGTAGGCCGTCAGCAGGGCCTGCTGCTTGGGTGCCCGCTGCAGCTCGTCGAGCGCCTGGTGCAGGCGGCTCTCGGTGGCCCACTCCGGGGCAAGGCGTACGTGCAGCTCAGTACGGGGGCGGAAGGCGCGGCTCATGGTCTCGCCCAACTTGACGGCGCCCTTGTCCATCAGGCGGCGCACCAGCGGCAGGGCATTCTTGATGTCGAGCTGCTTTTGCAGCGCCTCCACCGAGCAGCCGCCCGGCGCCAGGATGAGCGAGAGGGCCTCGCGCTCGCGGTCGGTCAGCGTGTCGGTGGCCTCAAAAGTCTCTTCAGCCTCCACCACGCTCTCGCTCTCCAGCTTCAGGCCCGAGGGCATGGCGGCTTTCATCACCTCGCCCGCCGAGCACATGTAATACTGCGCCATCCATTGCCACAGTTCCAGCTGTCGGGGCAGCAGAATGGGGCGCGTGTCCTCGACCTCGCCGATTTGTTTGAGCAGAATGCCCTCGGGGGGAGGATTATGGTGGATGCGGGTGACAATGCCGGTGTAGTATTTCCGCTTGCCCAGCGGTACCACCACGCGCATGCCCGCCTCTACCTTCTGGAGCAGGGGTTCGGGCAGGATATAGGTGAGCGTATCACCGAAGGCCAGGGGAACAATTACATCAACATACGTCATAGCAGGTACAAAATTACACTTTTTCCCACAAAAAATCCCCCGGACGTTCCGATAAGTCCGGGGGTGTGAAAACTGGAAAGGGGTTCAGCCCGTTGTCAGCTCTGGCATGCAGGGCGGGATGCGTGTTTGCGGCGTCGCCACCACATGTAATATCCCGTCAGGGGAAGCGAGGCGCCAATCAGAGCCGCTATGGCATAAAGAATCCGGGTAAGCATGCCACCCCACGAGCCGGTGTGTACGGCGTAGAACCAGGCTTTGGCCTTGTCGGCGCGGGGCTTGTCGGTCCAGCGCTCAATGTTCTTGATTTGTCCGCTGTGGCGGTCGGTCAGCAGGCGGTCGGTGGCGCGTGCAAGGGGAGCGTCGGCCGGCAACACTTCGGCCTGATTGCCGTTGGTCAGTTTGAGCCATTCGTAGTTCGGACAGATTTTGGCCGCCTCGGTTGCCGTACGGTTCCATACGGCGTAGTCGAAAGCCGCCGTGGGCTTTTTTGATTTGGACGGAGCGGGTGAGGTGTCGGCCTTGCCGGTTTTTGCCGGCTGGTTGGCGCCAAACAGGCCGTAGGCTGCTTTCCGATACCACTGGAACGACCATGTCAGGCCCGTCAGCGCCATGAGCAGCAGGAAAATCAAGGCATAGAATCCGAGTGATACGTGGGTGTCATACCAAAAGCGCAGCTTGCCGTGACGGGTGCTTACGCTCAGGCGGTTGCGAAGCATCCGGCGTGTTCTGGGCCACCAGCAGATGAGTCCGGTAATCAGCACGACAGCCATAAGCAGCGTGGAAACACCGATGATGACTTTGCCTGCGGATTTTGCCGTTTTCGAAGGTGGCGGGTTGAGCAACCAGCGATGCAGTTTACGCACGGTCTGGAAGAACGTACTGCTGCTTGGGCTTCCTTTGATTTGTCCGGTGTACGGATCTACGGCGTATGATTTCTTTTCGGCGCCTTCAAAAGTGGCCAGCGCCGCTTTGTCGGGAGCCTGGAAGATTTGGAGTGAGGCCAGCTTGAGCGTGTCGGGCATTTGCATCTGTATGCGTTCGGCCAGCTGTGCGGGTTGCAGCGGGGGAGTCGGTGCCGGCGTTACGCGGTAGAGCGAGGCCTGACGAAGTTGTTGGATGTCCTGTTCAAAAACCAGCAGGGCGCCGGTCAGGCAGGAGATGAAAAAAATCAGTCCCAGCGGGATGGAAATCCAAAGATGGACTTTGTGAAAAAACTGTCGCATGTGCGTAGAAAAAGTTAAGGTTGTGCTTTCAGGCGGCCCAGCGTACTGATACTTTCAGCTTTCACTTCCAGCACTTTTTGGGCGGTAGCCGTGAGCGGGTCAATTCTGTAAAGTGCCGGGTAGCTGTCAGTGGTAGTAGTGACCGGCATGTAAATATAACCATTTTCGCTGAAAGGAATGTTACCGAAGCTGCTTATATTTTCAGCGGAGGGAAGTCCGCTGACCACGGTGAGTGTGCGGTCTTCAGCCTTGAAAACGGCCAGCTCGGTCGTATATTCGCCTTTTGACTGCAACCCCTGTGTGTAAAGTTGCAGCAGGAAATAATCGTCGTGTATGGGCCAGCATTTATAAATCGGATGCTGGTTGCCCAGGGTTTCGATATTGACATAATAGTCGGGATCAAAGTCGGTGGCGCCGGCTTTGATGCGCATGACGCCCGAAGGCAATGTGCCCTGACGTCGCATGACGATGGTATCACCCGTAGCGGCGTCGATGTCGGCCGGCGAGGTAAGGCGGCCGTATCCGGGAGAGAATACGTAGATGTCGCCGTTACCGGCAGCCCAGATGGTCTGGTAGTATTGCGAGCGCATCCGACCGCTGGCAAAGCCTATTTTTCCGGTGCGGGCAATGACGGGCTGTTCGCCAAAGTTGTTGCCGCTGTAAATGGCTACGTAGGCCGAGTCGGGATATTGCGTGGAGGGAATTTCACCCTGCTCATAGGCGCTGCTGGCCGAGCCGCCGCTCTGGCGGGCAATGAGGCGGGAGTCGGATACCCGTTCGGGATGGGCCTGAATGCCGTAGCGGCTCATACCCATCGGCACTACGGAGGTGTAGAGCCGCTGGTTGGCTTCTACAAAGCCCGAAAAAGTGACATATTCACCGTTGCCCAGGAAGTTTTCGGCCGGATAAGTGCGGGTAAGTACCGTGCCGTCGGTTGCACTCAGGTAGTTGACCAGCAGTCCCTGGGCGATGTTGCCCTCAGCGTCCGTCTGGTCGGTATCACCTGCCGAGGCGGTGATGACATTGTCGCCCCAGGTGCCGTAGGTCGTCACGCGGTTGAAACTATATGCCTGCTTCTCGCGGATGCGGCCGTCGGTGTCCAGCACGTATGACTCGCCCGTGCCGGCTTCGCCCTTGTTGTAGACCAGCCGGAAGAGGTAGTCTTCGTTCATAAACACCCAGTAGGTGCCGGCTTCGGCCTGCGTGCCGTCGGTCAGGCTGAGCTGTCCGCCGCCGTCGATGCTGTCGGTGGCTTTCAGATAATTGAAATCGTCGATGGCGCCGGCCACCACGTAGCGTGTCAGGGAGTTGCCGGAACCTTCGTTCCCGTTGCCGCCTCCGGTCAGGTTATCTTCGCTGCAGGCGCCCAGCATGAGGGTGCCCAGGCCGCACAGAGCGGCTGAAAGGAGAATTTTACTTTTGGTCATGTCTGATATGTTTTTTGTTATGTTATTTTCCGAAACAGATGCGTATTTTTCCGTAGAAGGCCCGGCCCGGTTTCTGCAGGCTGTAGTTGTCGTAGAGCTTGGCGTCGGTCAGGTTCTGGCACTCCAGTGTCAGGTTGTAGCGTCCCTGTGCCAGGCTGTAGGTGAGCGACAGGTTGTGGGAGAATTGCGTAGGCACCGTGCGCCGTGATTCGGCCGACCCGAAGCCTTCCCACGTGAGCGGAAAGGCGTGCTGGTAGTAGCTGTCGTAGCTGAGCGTGAGGCGGGTGCCGCGCCAGAGGAGGTCCGGCCAGCTCAGGGCCGCGTCGAAGCTGGCAAAGCGGTAGGGCTGGTTGGGGATGCGCATGCCGTAGTGCAGGTTTTGCTGCGCCGTGCCCGAGGCCAGGTAGCGCACACCGTCGCGGGCGTCCATCTGGCTGAATGATGCCCCCATGTTGAGCCACGAGGCGTAGCTGTAACGGGCCGACAGCGTGTAGCCCTTGGTATTGACGCGCCCGTAGTTTTCATACGTGCCGTAGTAGTTGCTGCCGTATTTGCTGATGCCGCGGCGGATGTAGTCGGACGTGTGGCGGTAAATCAGGCCGGCTTCGGCATAGAGGCTGTGCCGGTTGCGGCTCAGGGTGTAGCTCAGGTTGAAGTTGTAGTTGTGGCTCTGTTCGGCCTTCAGGTCGGCCCGGCCGGCTTCCAGGTCTTCGTCGCCGAAGAGTTCGTCGTTGGACGGCAGGCGGCAGGCCTTTTCGTACGACAGCTTGACTTGCAGCTCCTTGAGCAGAAAGGCCGTTGCCGCCGCACCGTAGCCCAGGTTGCGGTTGGTGCGGCTCAGGTTGACGTAGTTGCCGAAACCGTCGGAGCTGGTCGATACGGGGCCGCGGTTGTACTGCTGGTAGTATTTCGTAAAGGCGGTCAGGTTCCAGCGTGCCGAGGGCGTGAAGCGGTACGACAGGCCCGACACGTTTTTGCGCGTCACCTTGGCCATGTCGTAGTCGGTGATGGTCGAGGAGCTGCCCGTCAGGTTGCGGCTGTCGCGGCTGAAGGCCGAAAAGGTGTGGTTCAGGGTCAGCAGGTGGTGCTCGCCCAGGTGGTAGCGGGCCGTGAGCGTGGCGTTCCAGTTGATGTTGCGCTGCTCGTTGTCCTGATAGCTCTGCTCGCCGCGTGTGCCGGTGTACTGGCGCTGGCCGTACCAGTTGTAGCGGTAGGCCGAGGTGTCCACCTGGTGTGTCAGGTTGTAGTTGTAGTTGGCCGCCAGCTGCACGTCGAGGCCTGGCGTCAGCAGGTTGCGCTTGCGGTATTCGAGCGAGGGCATGAGGGTGTAGCCGTGGCGGTGCTTCTGGCCGAACACGATTTCCTGCCGCACGCCCGTCTGGATTTCCTTGTACATGCGGGCGTAGGTCAGGCCCACCATCAGGCGGTCGGCAAAGGGCTTGCCGGTAATGCCGATTTTGCCGATGAGGGCTTCGTTGTGGTAGGTGTCGTTAAAGCGGCGCACGCGCTCAATCTTGTTCTTGTCCACCTGCGTAAAACCGTTGTCGAGAAACTGCGTCACGTAGGTATCTACATAATAATTGTTGTCCGAATAGTTCTGAAAGGCATTCAGCTCATAGGTCAGGCCGTTTTTCAGCGTCTGTCCGGCATTGACATACGACTTGTGGGTGTTGAACGAGCCGTAGGAGTACGAAGCGTCCACGTACCAGCGCGGGCGGCTCTGCTGCGTGATGATGTTGATGACGCCGCCCAAGGCGTCGGACCCGAAGCCTACGGGCACCACGCCCTTGTACACCTCGATGCGCTCGGCCAGGTTGACGGGAATGTTGTTCAGCCCGAAGGCGCTGCCCACGCCCTCCTGCGGCATGCCGTCGATAAATATCTTGACGTGTTTGCCCGTAAAGCCGTCGAGCATGAATTGCGTGTCCGAGCCCGTGCCGCCCGTCTGGCGGATTTTCAGGCCGGGCATCTGCCCGATGGCCTCGCTCAGGCTCTTGGTGGAGTTGTGCAGCGGGCGGGCGTCGAGCGCCGTCACGTTGTAGGCCGACTGCTGCACGCGGCTGATGCCGGCGTGCGACACCACTACCTCGCCCAGCTCTTTGTCGGCCGAACGCAGGGTGACGTGGTAAGCCGCCGTATCGCGCAGGGTTACCTGTTTTTCAAATGTCTGGTAGCCCAGCGCCGTGACCACCAGGGTGTAGGTGCCTTCAGGCGCTTTCAGGCTGAATTGGCCCCGGTGGTCGGTTTGTGTGCGGAAGGTGGTGCCCTTCAGATAAACTACCGCATAATCTACGGCCTGGCGCTGCGGGGTTGTCACACGGCCCGAAAGCAGGCGCTCGGCAGCAGTTGCCAGCGTGGTGCCGCCTGCAGTAAAGAGCAGCAGGGCGAGGAATAGGAGTCTTGTTGTCATCCGGTTGTCATGAAACATTTATAACCAATATGTGAATGCCGTTTGTAAAGGTAAGGCGGGGGAGGCGACGGAGCGGCATTCGTCTTTTTTTTCCGGTGCAAAGTTACGCCAACCATGCAGGCCGTGCAATCGCCAAAAAGAGTGGTTTTTCGGCTTGCGCGGGCCGCGGGGCTGACGGAAATGGGGGAGTCGTGGCGCCGCGGGAGCGCGGACGGAAAACAAGATGCCGGATTTTTCCAACCGGACGGCGCGAAAACCCCAAAAGGTCCGACCTTGTCTTTCCGAGATGCCGGCCGCGCCTTGCGGGTACTGACAAGAAACGGGCTACCGCCATTCCCACAGCGATGGGGAGAATGGCGGTAGCCCGTTTCTTGGTCTTTTCGGATGTTGCGTAAGCGCGGCTTACGACTGTTTCTGCTCGTACTGCTCGATACCGAATTTGAGGAACTGGATATACTTCTTGATGTCCTCGTCGTAGGAGTAGGAGCGGTTGAGCGGCATGCCCTCGTTGTCGAGCAACACGTAGAAGGGCTGTGCGCTGGCGCCGAACTTGACGCGCTGCAGGTAGCTCCACTTGTCGCCCACGGTGCGCAGGGTGACGTCCTCGCCGTTTTCCTTGACTACGATGGGCTGCGGCAGGCGGGTCTTGTCGTCCACGTAGAGCGAGATGAGCACGTATTTGTTCTTGATGTAGTCGGTCACTTCGGGGTCACGCCATACGGCCAGCTCCATCTTGCGGCAGTTGACGCAGCCGTGTCCCGTAAAGTCAATCATGACGGGTTTGCCCACACTCTTGGCATAGGCCATGCCCTGCTCGTAGTCCTTGAACTGTGCTTCCACGTCGGCCTGGCGGTCGAGGTTGAAGTCCTGGGTGGACATGGGCGGCGCAAAGGCGCTGACGGCCTTGAGCGGAGCGCCCCACAGGCCGGGCACCATATAGACGGCAAAGGCCAGCGAGGCCAGACCCAGGAAGAAGCGGGTCACGCCGGTGTGGGTGTCGTCGTCATCGTGCGGGAACTTGATTTTGCCCAGCAGGTACAGGCCCAGCAGGGCAAAGATGACAATCCAGATGGAGAGGAAGGCCTCGCGGTCGAGCAGGTGCCAGCCGTAGGCCAGGTCGGCCACCGAGAGGAACTTGAAGGCAAAGGCCAGTTCGAGGAAGCCCAGTACCACCTTGATGACGTTCATCCAGCCGCCGCTCTTGGGCGCGCTCTTGAGCCACGTGGGGAACAGGGCAAACAGCGTGAAGGGCAGGGCCAGCGCAACGGCAAAGCCGAACATGCCGATGGTGGGGGCCAGGATGCTGCCTTGCGTGGACACTTCAACCAGCAGGAACCCGATGATGGGGCCCGTGCACGAGAAGCTCACCAGCGAGAGCGTAAAGGCCATCAGGAAGATGGAGATGAGGCCCGTGGTGGTGTCGGCCTTGTGGTTGACGGCGTTGTTCCACTTGGAGGGCAGCGTAATCTCGAACCCGCCGAAGAAACTGGCGGCAAACACCACCAGCATCAGGAAGAAGAAGATGTTGAAAATGGCGTTGGTCGAGAGGTCGTTGAGCGCACTGGCGCCGAATATGGACGTGATGATGAGGCCCAGGGCCACGTAGATGACGATGATGGAGATGCCGTAGGTAATGGCGTCGCGGATACCCCGGCTGCGGTTGCTGGAGCGCTTGAGGAAGAAGCTTACCGTCATCGGGATGATGGGCCATACGCAGGGCGTGAACAGGGCGATGAGTCCGCCGGCAAAACCCAGGATGAAAATATACCACCAGGCTTTTCCCTGCGTGCCGCTCTGGGCGCCGTCGAAGGCCGAAAGCTGGGTCGTAACGGGGCTCCACAGGGCTTTAACCTCGGCCGAGTCGAGTGTGGCCTGAGGCAGGGCGGCAGCCGAGTCGGTCGGCGCTGCGGTGGCGGTCAGGGCAGCCGAGTCGGCGGTGGTTACGCCGGCTGCAGCGGCTACGGCAGCCGTCTGCTGCGTCTCGGCCGGTGTGGCAGCGGCGTCGGGGCCGTCGGAACCTTTCAGACTGACGTCAACGTTGGTGGGCGGCAGACAGTTCTCGTCGTTGCAGGCGCCGTAGGTCAGGTAACCCTTGAGCTGATAGTTTTTGGCGGTCAGTTTGATGCGTTGCGTAAAGGTGCAGGTGCCCTCAAAGTAGCGCACGGGCATGTCAAATATCGGGTCCTGCTTGTGCTTTTCGCCGCTGCCGGCCTTGAGCGTGCCCTGGGGCGCTGCTCCCGTGGCCTGGTCTACGGTAAACGTGGCCGATGTGGGGCCGTCGTTGCCCAGTCCGGTGGAGTAGACGTGCCAGCCTGCTTCCATGCGGCCTTTAAAGGTAATTTCGATTTCGGTGGGCGAAATACGCTTTTGCGAAATGCTGAATTTTACGGGTTTCAGGATTTGTGCGCCGGCAGGTATGGCTATGATACTGACCAGCAGCACAATCAGCGATAGGATTTTTTTCATGGAAAAGAATGCTTGTTATGTTTTGGGTGCAAAAGTACGAAAAGTTTTTCTTTGAATGGGCGTTGCGTAAGTAATAATCGTGTAGGAAATAGCCGGTTAGCGGCTTTGTCTCCTGCTGTGGGCAGGATATGAACAGTCAGGGCCGGTTTCCCTCCTGAAAAAGTGGGGAAAACCGGTCCTGACGATGGTCGGGCTGCGCACCGTTTGCGGCAGTCGTGTATTTTTACTTGTCGAGCTTTTCTACCACCTCGCCTTTCAGGGTAGCCGAGGTAGCTTCGGTAATGCGTACCATGACGTACTGGCCCGGGCGCAGGTCGCCGCGGTCGAAAATCACCACCTTGTTCTGTCCCGTGCGGCCGAAGAGCTGTTCGCGCGAGCGCTTGCTGGTGCCCTCAATCAGCACTTCGAAGGTCTGGCCCACTGCGCGCTGGTTGGACTCCAGGCTCAGCTGGTTTTGCAGGGCAATGAGTTCCTCCAGGCGGCGCACCTTGGTCTCCTCGGGTACGTCGTCGGCCAGATGGCGCGAGGCGTAGGTACCCGGGCGTTCGCTGTACTTGAACATGAACGCGCTGTCGTAGGCACATTCCCGCATGAGCGAGAGCGAGAGCTGGTGGTCCTCCTCCGTCTCCGTGCAGTAGCCGGCAAAGATGTCGGTCGAGAGACCGCAGTCGGGGATGATGCGGCGGATGGCGCTGACGCGGTCAAGATACCACTCGCGGGTGTACTTGCGGTTCATGAGCTTGAGGATGCGGTCGGAGCCGCTCTGCACCGGCAGGTGGATGTGGTGGCAGATGTTGGGCTCTTCGGCAATCACGTGAAGCGTGTCGTCGCTCATGTCCTTGGGGTGCGAGGTGGTAAAGCGGATGCGCATGCCGGGCACGGCGCGGGCCACGCTGCGCAACAGCTGCGGAAAGCCGATGACGGTGCCGTCGGGGGCCTCGTAGCGGTAGCTGTTGACGTTCTGGCCCAGCAGGGTCAGTTCCTTGTAGCCGCGGGTGGCCAGGTCGGTGGCTTCGGTCAGGATGCTGTCCAGGTCGCGTGAGCGTTCGCGGCCACGGGTGTAGGGCACGATGCAGTAGTGACAGAAATTGTTGCATCCGCGCATGATGCTTACGAAGCCTGAGAGGTGGTTGCCTCCCACGCGGCGCGGCACGACGTTGCGGTAGGTCTCGGTGGTCGAGAGCTCAATGTTGATGGCCTTGTGTCCGGTCTCGGCCTGTGCGATGAGGTCGGGCAGACTGAGGTAGGCGTCGGGGCCGGCCACGAGGTCAACCCCGTGCTCTTCAATGAGCGCCTCCTTGACGCGCTCGGCCATGCAGCCGATGACGCCGATAATGATTTTGCGGCCCTTGCGGCGCTGGGCGGTGAGGGCCTCGAGGCGGTGGTAAATCTTTTGTTCGGCATTGTCGCGCACTGAACAGGTGTTCAGGAACACGGCGTCGGCCTCGTCGAGGCTTTCGCAGGGTTCGTAGCCGGCCATCTGCATGACCGAGGCCACTACTTCGGAGTCGGCCACGTTCATCTGGCAGCCGTATGTTTCGATAAAAAGTTTCTTCATGGGTGCAAAATTGATTTGGCTACAAAGTTACTGCTTTTTTCGTGAATAGCGGGCTTTCAGGGCTTTACGTATTGCTCCACCCAGTTGCGGTAGAGCGTAAGGCCCGCCTCGCGCCACGAAAAGCGTATGCCCTGGTCGGGACAGTCGTTAATGTAGTAATGCTGCGGCAGCTCGATGGGCAGGCCCTTGCCCACATCGCGGCGGTATTCACGGTCGAGGGTGTCGGCGGCATACTCGGTGTGGCCCGTTACGAAGAGCTGGCGGCCGCCGCGAGCCTCCACAATGCTCGGACCGCTCTCGGGCGAGGAAGCCAGCAGCGTGAGCTCGGGAACCTGCAGCAGGTCGGCCTGCCGCACTTCGGTGTGGCGGCTGTGGGGCATGCAGAAGGTTGGGCTTAGGCCGCTTAGCAGCGGAGCATCGGTTAGGACGGTTTGCTCAAAGATGCCGAACTTTTTTTGCGGAAGTCCGAACTTGGGCACGCCGTAGTGATGGTAGAGGCCCGCCTGTGCGCCCCAGCAGATGTAGAGTGTGGAGCGGACGTGGTGGTCGGCCCAGTCGAAAATCTGTTGTAGGGCTGTCCAGTAGCGCACCTCCTCGAAAGGCAAATGCTCAATGGGCGCGCCGGTGACGATGAGCCCGTCAGCCGGACGGTCGGCCAGGCGCTCGAAGTCGGTGTAGAACGTTTCGACGTATTCCTGCGGCGTGGTTTTGTAGCGCTGGCCGGAAATTTTCATGGGGATAAGCTCCATCCATACACTGCCGATGGGAGCCAGCACACGTACGAAGTCCAGCTCGGTGAGCTGCTTCTGCGGCATGAGGTTCAGGAATAAAATGCGCAAGGGGCACGCAGGTGCCTGAGCCGGAGACTCATACACCTGTGTGCCCTCTTGCTGTACAATCTGTGCGGCTGGAAGCCGGCGTGGTACGATAAGTGGCATAGGGTTTTATCAATGATTTACCACACGTCTACACGCTGCTTGGCGGGCACGTATAGCGGATCTTTCTTGCCAATGTTGAAGGCCTTGTACCAGGCGTCAATGTGCGGCAGCGCACCGTTCACGCGCCAGCGTCCCAGTGAGTGCGGGTCGTTTTTGGTACGGTTGCGGATTTCCTCGTCGCGGATGTTGTCAATCCACACTTTGGCGTAAGCCAGGAAGAATCGCTGTTCGGGCGTAAAGCCGTCCTTTTCGGGCAGCGGATTGGCTGCAGTGGCTTCCTTGAAGGCCTGGAAGGCAATGTTCAGACCGCCGTGGTCGGCAATGTTTTCGCCCAACGTGAGCTGACCGTTGGCGTAAAGGCCCGGAAGTACTTCGATTTTGGAGAAGAAGTCGGCCATCACCTTGGTGCGGGCCTCGAAGTTCTTGCGGTCGGCCTCGGTCCACCAGTTTTTCAGGTTTCCGTCCTTGTCGAACTGGCTGCCCTGGTCGTCGAATCCGTGCGTCATTTCGTGACCGATGACTACGCCGATGGCGCCGTAGTTGGCAGCATCGTCAGCCTCGGGGTTGAAGAAAGGCGGCTGCAGGATGCCGGCCGGGAAGCAGATTTCGTTGGTCGTCGGGTTGTAGTAAGCATTGATGGTCTGCGGTGTCATTTGCCAGCGGGTGCGGTCAACGGGCTTGTTCACGTCTTTCTGGATATAGTAGTCCGTGATGAAGGCCGAAGCCTGGCAGAGGTTTTCAAAGTAGGACTTCGAGGGGTCGATGGTCAGGCCGGAGTAGTCCATCCACGTGTCGGGATAACCGATTTTTACGTAGAAGGTGTTGAGCTTTTCGAGCGCCTTTTCCTGCGTTTCCTTGCTCATCCATTTCTGTTCCTTGATGCGTTCGCCCAGCGATTTCTGCAAGTTGCGTACAAGCTGAATCATGCGCTCCTTGGAAGAGGCGGGGAAGTATTTTTCGACGTACATCTTGCCTACTGCCTCGCCCAGTACGCCCTGCACGGCGCCGATGGCGCGTTTCCAGCGGGCGCGGTCCTGGGTGGTACCGCTCATGACGCGGCCGTAGAAGTCGAAGGTGGCGTTGCGGAAGTCGTCGCTCAGCTGGCCGGAAGCGTTTTCGATGACTTTGAAGGCCATGTAGGCTTTCTGGTCCTCAATGGGGGTGTCGGCCATGAGCTTTTCGATTTCCCTGATGTTTTCGGGCTGGCCCATGTCCACGTAGCTGATGGCGGGGAAGCCGGAGCAGAGCAGCAGGGTGCTCCAGTCGATGCCGGGATAGTCGTTGAGCAGCTGGTTGAAGGTCATCTTGTGATAGTTGGCCTCGGGGTCGCGCAGCTCTACCATCGACTTGCTGGCCTTGGCGATGCGCATTTCGATGTTGAACACGGCTTCCATTTTCTTCTGGGCCGTGGCTTCGTCGTCACCCACGAGGCGGAACATCTTGACGATATACTGCTTGTAGGCCTCGCGAATCTTCTGTGTGGCTTCGTCGTTCTCCAGATAGTAGTCGCGGTTGCCCAGCGAGAGGCCGCCCTGCTGGATGCCTACGATGTTCATCTTGCTGTCTTTCATGTCGGAGCCTACGCCGATGCCGAAGTACGACTCTACGCCGTAGCGGCCGAGCTGTCCCGACAGAATGGTCAGATCTTTCAGCGTTTTCACGGCAGCTACCTGCTCCAGCTGTCCCTTGATGGGCGTCCAGCCCTCGCGGTTGCGGCGGGTGCTGTCCATGGCCAGGTTGTAGAGGTCGCCGATTTTCTGCTCCAGCGAGCCGGCCGGATGGCTTTCCTTGGCCAGCTGTTCGATGAGGTCGTGGAGCTGGCGTTCGTTGTTCTCGATGAGTACCTCAAAGCTGCCGTAGCGTGAGTATTCGGCCGGTATGGGGTGGCTCTTGCGCCAGTTGCCGCCGGCATAGTCAAAGAAGTTGGTGCCCGGCTTGATGCTCAGGTCCATGTCGTTGCGGTCCAGTCCCGACTTCAGGTCGGTTGTCTGGGCCGAAGCGCCCGTCACGGCAAAAGCCAGTGCGGGAATCAGATGTTTCAGGTTCATCATGTCGTAATTATATGAAGTTTGAATAATATGCATGGGGAGTGTGAAAAAAGGTGGGGGATGATGTCAGGCCTCGCCAAACTGCTCCAGCGCTTCCATGGCCTCTTCCCATTTCTGTTCGGCGTCGGCCTTTTCGGCCTGCAGGCGGCCGTATTCCTCGCAGCGTGCGGCGTCGGCCGCTCCTTCGGGCGTGGCCAGCAGCTGCTCCAGGTCGTGGAGCTTGGTTTCCAGGTTGATTACGGTCTGCTCAGCCTCGCTGACGGCCTGCTCCAGCTTGCGGCGCTGGCGGGCCTGGGCCTTTTGCTGCTCGTAGCTGAGCTTGCCTGCGCTGGCTGACTCGTCGGCAGCGGCTGCGGCCGGCGCGGCAGCTGCCTGCGGCTGTGTTTTTTGCAGCTCGTTGAGGTTTTCAATCTGCCGGCTCTGCAGAAAGTCGTAGATGCCGCCGATGTGGTGGCGCACCTGGCCGCCGCCGAATTCGTAGACCGAGGTGACGAGGCCGTCGAGGAACTCGCGGTCGTGGCTCACCACGATGACGGTGCCGTCGAAGTCGCGTATGGCGGCCTTGAGCACGTCCTTGGTGCGCATGTCCAGGTGGTTGGTGGGCTCGTCGAGGATGAGGAAGTTCACCGGCTCGAGCAGCAGCTTGATCATGGCCAGACGGCTGCGCTCGCCGCCCGAGAGCACCTTGACCTTCTTGTCCGACGCTTCGCCGCCAAACATGAACGCGCCCAGTATGTCGCGGATGCGCAGGCGGATGTCGCCCTTGGCCACGCGGTCGATGGTGTCGAACACCGTCAGCTCGCCGTCGAGCAGCTGGGCCTGGTTCTGCGCGTAGTAGCCGATTTCGACGTTATGGCCCAGCTTGAGGTGGCCCTCAAAGGGTATTTCGCCCATGATACACTTGACGAGGGTGGACTTGCCTTCGCCGTTCTTGCCGACAAAGGCCACCTTTTCGCCGCGCTTGATGGTGAGGTTCACGTCGCGGAACACGCAGTGGTCGCCGTAGTCCTTGCGCACATCCTCGCAGATGACGGGATAGTCGCCCGAGCGCGAGCAGGGCGGGAACTTCAGGCGCAGGCTGGAGGTGTCGACCTCGTCAATCTCGATGGGCACAATCTTTTCCAGCTGCTTGATGCGGCTCTGCACCTGTACGGCCTTGGTGGGCTTGTAGCGGAAGCGCTCAATGAAGTCCTTGATGTCGGCAATTTCCTTTTGCTGGTTCTCGTAGGCGCGGATTTGCTGCTCGCGGCGTTCGGCGCGCAGCTTGACAAAGGCGTCGTAGGACACGCGGTAGTCCGTGGCGCGGCCGCAGGCAATTTCCAGCGTGCGGTTGGTCACGTTGTTCAGGAAGGCGCGGTCGTGGCTCACCAGAACCACGGCGCCCGGGCTGCGGGCCAGGAACTGCTCGAGCCACTGGATGCTCTCGATGTCGAGGTGGTTGGTGGGCTCGTCAAGCAGCAGCACGTCGGGGCTTTGCAGCAGCAGCTTGGCCAGCTCGATACGCATGCGCCAGCCGCCGGAAAATTCGCTCGTGGGGCGGTCAAAGTCGGACGTACTGAAGCCCAGACCCTGGAGCGTGCGCTCCAGCGCCGCCTGATAGTTCATGCCACCCATCATCTGGAAGCGCTCGCTCTCGTAGCTGAAGGTTTCCACCAGCTGCAGGTAGTCGGCGCTCTCGTAGTCGGTGCGGCTGGAGAGCTCGCGGCTGAGGGCCTCCACGCGCTCCTGCTGGCTGCTGATGTGCGTAAAGGCCTTTTCGGCCTCCTGGCGTACGGTGTGGCCGTCGCTCAGTATCATCACCTGCGGCAGGTAGCCGATGGTGCAGTCCTTCTGGATGCTCACCGTGCCCGACGTGGGCACTTGCTCGCCGGAAAGTATCTTCAGCAGGGTCGATTTGCCGGCCCCGTTCTTGCCGACCAGTCCGATGCGGTCTTTGGGGTTGATGACGAACGACACGTCCTGAAAAAGCGGACGTGCGCTGAATTCCATGCCAAGTTTTTCTACTGAAATCAAAGCGCTAAACAGGTTTAAAGGGTTATTTGATGCTTTTTAGCGCACAAAGTTACCACTTTTTCTTGAGTTAGGACCAAGGGGTGGGGCAGAATACGTCCTGATTCTGTTGCCTCGGGAGGGGAAGACGGAAAAAGCCGGCACCTTGTTTTTTTCAGGTGCCGGCTAAAATTTTTTTCCCGCCGCCTTGTCCGGATTTTCCCGCCGCCTTGTGGGGCCGGACTGCGATGGGGGAGGAAAAAATGGGTTAGTAATGCGTATGATGCCGCTCGTTGTAGCGGGCGCGCCGTTGGGCGTAATAGTCGCTGCGGGCGGGGTTTTCGGGAAACCACCGCTTGATGACGCGCTCTTCCTGCTCAAAGAGTTCCTTGATGGTCCACAGGCTCGAAAAGGCCACCACGCTGATTACGGCGCTCAGCAGTACGTTTGCAATGAACAGGGCCGCCGCCGTACCGCCCACGCCGATGAGCAGAAAAATCCACCAGGGGCGTGTGCCGAAATAGTATTCCGTCTTGACCACTACGGGATGAAAAAAACCGATGGCCAGGAACGTGGCGATGCCGATGAGCGGGCCTTCAACATACAGGTGTTCCATGGGAATGGGGAGTGAGGAAAAAACGGGCGGGTCAGTCCTTTTGTTCGGATTCCAGAATGACGGGCACCTCGCGGTTGATGGTCTGCTCGAGCGAAATGAGCGTTTCGGTGGAGATGACGCCCGGAATCTGCTGGATGCGGTCGTTGAGCAGGCGCATGAGGTGTTCGTTGTCGTGGGCATAGAGCTTGACGAGCATGGTGTAGGCGCCGGTGGTGAAGTGACACTCCACGATTTCCGGAATCTTGTTCAGCTCCTTCACGGCGTCGCGGTACATGGAGCCGCGCTCCAGCGTGATGCCCACGTAGGTGCAGGTGCTGTAGCCCAGACACTTGGGGTTGATGTAGTAGCCGGACCCTATGATGACGCCCGACTCGATGAGGCGCTGCACGCGCTGATGGATGGCCGCACGCGACACGCCGCATACCGTGGCCACGTCCTTAAAGGGAATACGCGCGTTACAGGAAATGATTTCCAGTATCTTTTGGTCCAGTTTGTCTATTTTTTCCATGATGTAAAATTAAAGTGTGAATTTCTTGATAGTAGTGGATTTACTTTTGAAAAGTGCGTCCGGTTACGCATCAAGCAAAGATAAGTAATTTAGCGTATTCCGACAAACGGCATTTTTGAAAAAATGTAAAATATTTGTTCTTTTCTTGCTTTTTGAAAGCATTTTGTCCTTTTTTGCAGATAATAGTGCGCCTTTTTTTCCGAAAAGCGTACGTCAGCAATGTGGCTTGCGGTGGAAAAAACGGAAACGGAACAGCCAGGCCGAGAAATAGAAGGCCGCTACGCCGCAGGGAATGCCCGTCAGGGCGTCAATGGCGTAGTGCGCACCGATATACACCGTAGAGAAGCAGAGCAGCAGGTAGAACGGAACGAGGCAGGCCGTAAGCGTAGAGGAGAGCTTGCGGCTGGCCAGCAGGATAACCGTACTGATGCCGACGTGCGACGAAGGGAAAGCCGCCGTGGGCCGTTCGCCGTGCCCTTGCATGAAACTGACACACGTGTGGAACAGGCCGCCCACGCTGTCGGGATTTTCCTGAATCTGCGGGTGCAGCACGAAGTAGTCGTGCGGTACGGGCGGAAACACCCCGCCTTGCAACTGCCCGGCGCTGAGCAGCGGATAGTAGAACTGCGGCCCCGCTACCGGCAGGAACAGGAAAACCGTGTAGAACAGGAAGAACGAACACATGATGACAAACGTCGTATATTCCAGTTGCTGGTATTTGCGCAGCCAGGCGTAGAACGTGACAAACACGATAATCGGAAAGTAAGACAGATAGCCCAGGTAGAAAGCCTCACTGAATACCCGCGAGGAGAATATCCGGCTGAACCATTCTGCCGGCTGGAACCCGAAAATCCATTGGTCGGCCGAGGCAAACACATGGTCGAGGTAGGGCATCGTGCTGCAAATGTTGTACGTGTCGGGATACCAGTAGCCCAGCAGAGCCATGACGTAGAAGATGCGCAGAAACTTGGTCATTCGCGAAGGATACCACCGGTAGGCAAAATACGGAATGATCATGGCGCCGCAAAGCAGCCAGCGCTGCAGCAGCAGGCTGACCGGATGGCTGACATGCGGCCACAGAATCACTATGGCTACCGATGTCAGGGCGGCATAGAACAATGTGAGCTTTTCAATGCCCAGCAGGCCGCGACGAAGCGGGCGCGGACGGAGAATCTTTAAATCCATTTTTCCTGCTTATACCATGCAACGGCCTTGGCTACCCCTTCGGGCAGCTGAACGCGCGGACTGAAGCCCAGTTCTTCGCGGGCCGGACGGATGTCGCACTTCCAGTTGCGTTGTTTGAGAATATGAAACTTGTCGAGGTTGAGTGTAGTGGTGCGCCCCAGCAGTTTTGCTGCCGTTCCGGACACGGCGCATACGCCCCAGAGGAACCATACCGGCGCCTTGATGCGCAAAACGTGGGCTTTGTGCAACTCTTTTTGCAGCAGGTCGGAGAAAGTGCGGCTGGAGTACACCTGTCCGTCACTCAGGAAGTAGGCCCGGCCCGGCTGCCCGTGGTCAAGAGCCAGCATGACGGCTTCTACCAGGTCGGAGACGTAGATAAACGTAATTTCCTGCGGGCGGTAGCCTACGGCAAAGTCTACGCCGCCTGCTATGCTCTGGGCCATGAGGAAATAGTCGCGTTCCCGTGGCCCGTAGACGCCTGTGGGGCGTAATGTCACGCAGGGCAGTTCCGTCAGGGCGGCCAGGCGGCGTTCGGCCTCGAGCTTGCTGCGTCCGTAGGCTGTGTCGGGGCACGGCGTGTCGGTTTCCCGTATTTCGGCGTAGCAGTGTCCGGGTTCGCGGCCTACGGCTGTTTCGCGCGCCGGGCCATACACGCTCAGCGAGCTGATGAATACGAATTTCAGGGGCTTCATCCGGAGTGTCAGCAGGGCTTTGGCCAGATTTTCCGTGCCTTGTGTGTTGGTGGTAAAGAAGTCGGCGGCGTGGCGGCATTTGGTGGCGCCGGCAGCATGTACCACGTAGTCCCATCCCTTTCCGTTCTGTTGTAGGAAAGCCTGGAGCTGCTGTTGCAGACGGTCGGCGTGGTTCAGGTCAAGTTCAATGAAATGTATGCGGGAGTCGCGCAGGTAGCGCCGGCTGCTGGTTGGGCGCATGGCGGCCCACACTTCAGCGCCTTCGGCCAGGGCCCGTTCGACGATGAAGCTGCCGATAAAGCCGCTGGCTCCCGTAATGAGCATGCTTTTTCCGGTAAAGTTCATGATGTATGGTCTAAAAGCGTGATGATGTTCGGTATTATTTTTTGGTGAAGGAGCGTACTACGAACCAGGCGTGCTGCAGGAGTGTGGCTATCCAGCCGTAGTGTGTGGTCATGATGCGGAACCGCTCGTGGAGCGAGGCTTTGTGGTTCTGTGTAGTCATTCCTTCCTGCAGATAGTCGGCTACGGTGAGGTGGGCGTTGGCCAGCGGCATGGACAGGCGCTGGGCCTGTTTCATGATGCGGATACACCAGTCGAAGTCGGCCGAAAATCGGTAGTCGAGGTTGTAGGGTATTTGTTTGGCCAGCTCGGTGCGGGCCATGAAGGCCTGATGGCATACGAGCATACCGCTCTTGAAGCTGCGCCAGTTCAGGTGTTCGGGCGGCGCCAGGCGGCGTTTGCGGATAAAGCGTCCCTCTCCGTCTACGATGTCGGTGTGGCCGTAGATGACGCCCGGTGTCTGAGGCCGGCAGGTCTTGTAGCAGGCCATCATCTGCTCCAGCGTTTGCGGGCTGTGGAGCCGGTCGCCGGCGTTCAGAAAAAGAATATAGTCGCCGGTGGCCAGGCGTATGGCCTTGTTCATGGCGTCGTATAGCCCTTTGTCGGGTTCGCTGCGGCACACGATTTCGTGGGGCGTGGCCGCCACGCTGTTGCGTTCCTGATAGTGGTGGATGGTGGCCATCGTACCGTCCTGTGAGTTACCGTCGACGATGAGGTGCTCGATGTTCGGGTAGGTTTGGTGTTCTACGCTGTCGATGGTGACGTCGAGCAGGGCTCCGGGGTTGTAGGTGACGGTGGCAATGGTAATTTTCGGTAGCGGTGGTTCAGACATGTTTGAGGTCAATGGTTAATGGCTTTTTGTGGGTTGTACGATGCCGGATTCCGCGTCTTCTTCGTGCGTCTCCGGCCTGTGCAGCAGGCTGCGGTAGAGTTCCCGGTAGCTTTGGGCCACCACGGGGGTGGCATAGCGGCTTACCACGGTCTGGCGCAGGGCCTGCCGTGAAAGGTGTGCGCCTTCGGTCATGGCCCAATAGATGCCTTCGGCCAGACTTCGGGTCGAGAGGTAGTCGGCCAGGTATCCGTTGGCCTTGTGGCTGATGATGTCCTGCTGACCGCTGCCGCCGAAGGCTACGGGCACGCAGCCGCAGGCCTGGGCTTCGATGAGGGTTTGTCCGAAGGTTTCGTAGTACGAGGCCGACACCAGTACGTCGGCCGCGCCATACAGGCGGCTGAGGTCGGCGGTTTGGCGCACGGTGCCCAGATAGGTGTAGCTGACGGGCACGTCGCGCAGCCTGTCGCGGCTCTTCAGTCCGCCGAACAGCACCAGGTGGAGCCGGCTGCCGGTCTCGGGGTGCATCCGGAGCAGCTGTTGCAGGCTCTTGAGCAGGAGCGGAAATCCCTTGATGGGGTCGTCAATGCGGGCTGCGCCGAAGAGGATAATCTGCTTGTCCACCGGCAGACCGAAGGCGCGGCGTGCGGCAGCGGCTTCGTGGAGCGTGAATTCGGTGGTCGAAAGCGTGTTGGGAATAACCGTGACGGGCTTGTCGCCCAGCAGGGCACTCTGCTCCACCTTCTGGCGGAGCCACTGGCTGACCGTTACCACGTGGAGTGGCGCGTGGCTGAAGATGCGCTCCTTCTGCCTGAATACGCGGGCGGCCAGGTCGTTGCGGCCCGGCAGGCGCAGAAACGGGCAGTGATGACACTGCGTCTCGTAGCGGCGGCACTGGTAGGCATGGTGGCAGATGGCTGTACACTCCCACATGTCGTGAAGGGTCCATACCACCGGCTTGCCGGCCTGCATGATGCGGTCTATTTCACGCAGCGAGAGCATGCCCTGGTTAATCCAGTGCAGATGAATGATGTCAGCCTGCCGGAAAGCTGGCAGGCTGGTGATGTGTTGGCCCGTGTTGGCGATTGATACTTTAAAGAGGTCCTTGCGGCTGAAGAGGTTGGCCGTCCAAATGACGAGGCGCTCCAGCAAAAAGGCTGCCTTGCGCCGCAGCGGCGTGCCGGCTTCCAGCACGTAAGGCTTTTGGCTGCTCTTGTGCATCACCAGCATTTCAGCCTCCACGCCCGAGGCGCGCAGGGCTTCCGTCAGCCGTCCGGCCGCAATGGCCGCACCGCCGGTCTGTTCCGAAGTGTTGATGATGAGTACTCGCATAGCAGGCTGCAAACTTACTAATTTTCTTCCGAAAAGAGCGGCGTGGGGGCTTCTTTTTTTCGGCCGCGTCCGAGGCTGGCGGAGGCACCTTTGCAACCGCTTAAACAAGGTCGGACTTGGAGGCCACAGGGTCCGGCCTTGTTCCGCCGGGGCGGCACTTTCTGCGGTTTTCGCGGCTTGTGATACGACAAGGGCCCGTCTCCGCGGTTGGAAACGGGCCCCGGTCGGTACCCCCGATGAGAATCGAACTCATATTTACGGTTTAGGAAACCGTCGTTCTATCCGTTGAACTACAAGGGCGCGGCGGTGGGTTCATCACCTGCAGTCAGGTTGTTTGAACCGGCCGGAAAAACGACATTGCGGCCGGCCGTCCCGGCCAAAAGCATGGCGAAACAGTTGGCTCTGGCACGATGCGCGTCCGCAATTGTGGGAGCAAAGGTACACAATTCGACCGAAAGTGCCAACTGTTTCAGCCGGCTAATGTACCGATTTTTTGTTTTCAGACATCAGTGGCCGTGGCGGCGGTGCGCCCCGAAGCGTTTGAGTACAAACGAGGGCGAGGCCTTGAAATATACGCCGGCGCTGAAGGCGCTGCGGGCATTTGACAGGCTCACGTCGCCCCCGGCCGAGCGCATGGGGCGGCGGTCGGTGTAGTAATAGTTGAAGCTGAAGCCCAGCGTGTAGTGTCGGGCAAAGGTGTGGGCGTAGTCGGCCGTGAAGAAGGCCGTTTGCGGGTCAATGAATTCCGTGCCGGGCGTTTTGGTCGAAAGGGTGCTGAAAAACGAGTTGCCGTAGAGCGACACAAAGCGGTGGCCGTAGAAATAGCCGGCGTGCAGCCCGAAGTCCGACAGCTGTACGGACGCCCGGGCAAATACGCCTACGCCCGCATCGTGGGGCCATAGCTGGCCCGACTGCTGGTAGGAGCCTACCACGTCGGCCTCAAGGCCCATGCTGCGCAGTACGCGCCGGCGGGCGTTCCATTTCAGGCCCAGTCCCACGGTCCCGTTGACCAGCGTCTGCACGGAATTGCCGGCAATGGTGTCCTGCTCGCCGCCGCGGTGCTGCCCCAGCAGCTGGATGGGCGAGTAAACGTGCAGGCGCGAGTGGGGTGCGTTGTAGTAGACGATGTCTGACATGCCCAGCGTGAACACCTCCTGGTGGGTGTCGGTCTCAAACTGGTAGCTCTGCCAGTTAATCCACGCGTCAAAGCGTGTGTGGGGCCGGCGCACGATGGCCTGGAAACCGGCTTCGGGGTCGGAGGTAAGGTCGAGCTCGGGGTCGTAGAGCGGAGTGACCAGACGGTGGTTCGACTGGCCGTAGATGTCGCCGAACACCAGGTCGGCGTGCTTCAGTTTCAGCTGGGCGCGCAAAAAGGGCAGCACGTGGGCGCCGCGCTGGTATTGCGAGCCCTTCCAGGTGCCGATGTCCTGATAGGCATAGTTGGGGTATTTGTTGGCGCCGTGGTAGGCCAGGGCGTGCAGGCCCACCTCCAGACGCAGGCGGCGCGTGGGCTGGTACGTCAGTCGCGGCCGTATCCATACGCCGGGCAGGGAGTATCCCTTTTGTACGTTGCCGTCGTATTCGTTATCCTTGAAAAAGAACATGTTGTCCACCTTCAGTTGCAGGGTCTGCGTTTCGTGGGGCATGATGCGGTCGTCGTCGAGCATTTCGGGGCGGCCGGTTTGTGCCGCAGCCGGCAGCGCCATCAGGGCGGTCAGGAAAAAAAGCGTAATGCGTGACATGTGATGTTTTAAATATCAGAGGTTGAATGAAAGTTCCGGTTACGTGTCGGGGCGGTGGCAGCCTATTCGCCCCATCCCTTGCGGTCGAGGCGCCGGTAGCCAATGGCTTCGCCGATGTGGGCGGCCGTTACGCGCTCGGAGCCGGCCAGGTCGGCAATGGTTCGCGCTACGCGCAGAATACGTTCGTAGGCGCGCGCCGTAAGGTCGAGCGTCTGCATGGCCTGACGCAGCATGCTGAGGCTTTCGGCGTCGGGCTGCACAAAGGTGTGGAGTTGGCGTGAATCCATCTGCGCGTTACAGTGGATGCCCGGCACCTCCTTAAAGCGTTCCTGCTGCCGTTGCCGTGCCGCCATGACGCGCTGGCGGATGCGGGCGCTCGGTTCGCCCGCCGGAGCCGTGGTGAGGGCTTCAAAAGGCACGGGCGTTACTTCCACCTGCAGGTCAATGCGGTCCATGAGCGGACCCGAAATGCGGTTCATGTAACGCTGTATCTGCCCGGGCTGACACACGCAGGGATGCGTCGGATGGTTGTAGTAGCCGCAGGGGCAGGGATTCATCGAGGCCACCAGCATAAACGAGCAGGGCAGACTGACGCTGTATTTGGCGCGGGAGATGCTGACCACGCGGTCTTCCAGCGGCTGGCGGAGCGTTTCGAGAGCCGAGCGGCTGAATTCCGGCAGTTCGTCGAGGAAGAGTACGCCGTTGTGGGCCAGACTGATTTCGCCCGGCTGGAAGTGTGTGCCGCCGCCAATCAGCGCTACGTCGGATATGGTATGGTGAGGGGCGCGGAAGGGGCGCTGGGCAATCAGTGTGGACTGCTGGTCGAGCATGCCGGCTACGGAGTGAATCTGCGTGGTTTCCAGACTTTCGGCCAGCGAGAGCGGCGGCAGAATGGAGGGCAGGCGTTTGGCCATCATGCTCTTGCCGCAGCCGGGGCTGCCAATCATGATGAGGTTGTGTCCGCCGGCTGCTGCAATCTCAAAGGCGCGCTTGGCGTTGTCCTGTCCGCGCACGTCGGCAAAGTCGTAGGCATATTGGGCTTGCTGTTCGTAGAATTCGGCCCGTGTGTCCACCACGGTAGGCTCCAGGTCTCCCCGGCCGTTAAGCAGGGCCACCACGTCGTTCAGATGGGTGGCGCCATACACCTTCAGGCGGTTGACTACGGCGGCCTCACGGGCATTCTGCTGCGGTACGATGAGGGCTTCGAGTCCCATCTCGCGGGCTTTGATGGCTATGGGCAGGGCGCCTTTTATGGGGCGCAGGCTGCCGTCGAGTCCCAGCTCGCCCACCATCATGCAGCGCTCCAGTCGCGTGGCGTCTACCACGTGGTTGCCGGCCAGCAGCCCTACGGCCAGCGGGAGGTCGTAGGCCGAGCCTTCCTTTTTCAGGTCGGCAGGAGCCAGATTGACCGTGATTTTTTGCCGAGGAAAGTAGTGGCCGGAGTTGTGGAGGGCTGAAAATACGCGCGTACGGCTTTCGCGTACGGCATTGTCGGGCAGCCCGACCATAAAGAAGAGCGAGCCGTCGGAAAGGTTGACTTCAACCTTCACGGGTATGGCTTCGAGGCCGTTGAGGGCGGCACATAGTGTGGTGGTAAGCATATGCTGGCGGTTTAGGTTGGCAGGATGGTGGCCCGGGCAGCCGGAGCGGGCGTATGGCGGGCAAGGCGGAGCGGCTCCGGTCAGTGCATCAGACGGTCGATTTCCTGCGAAAGGTTGTCGGTTTCGATGATGCGTGCCTTGATGTGGCCCTGCTCGTCGAGCATGAGCAGGGTGGGTACGCTGGTCAGGCCCGTTTGCTGGACGAGCGGCGACTCAAAGGCGCGTCCGTCGCATATAATGTGGCCGGGGATGGTGTCGCTCTTGACGCGGCGCCGGCATTGCTCCAGGTCGTAGTCGAGCGAGACGAACACCATGCTGAGGCGTGGCCCATAGGTGCGGTGAATCTGGCGCAGCGTGCGCATCATTCCGTACACGTTCTTGGACCATGTGGCCCAGAACACCACCAGGGTGGGGCGGCCCGCTACGGGCGGCAGCTGCAGGTGGTTGCCGTAGATGTCGGTCAGCTTGAGTGCCGGCATGGGCTGGCCCGGGGCCGTACGCGTGAGAGGCTGTATGCGTTGCTTGAGCGTGCGCATGCTGCTGTTGCGCGGCTGTGCGTGGGCCATGAGGTTGAGTAGTTCGGCTGCAGGCGGCTGCAGGGCGTCGGCCTTGACGAAATAGGTCATGAACACGGCCTGGGCAGCCACCGTATTGGGGTGCTGGCGGATAAAGTCGGCCGCAGCCAGGCGCTTGTCGCCGTCGGTGCGGTTTACGTTCTCTTGTCTGAACTTGGTGAGCAGTTCGTTGTCCTTTGAGCCGGCAATGTCCACTTCGCCCAGCTTGTTGGCGTCGGCCTCAATGTCGATGGTCTTGCCCGGCTCGGCAATGAGGCTGAGCTCGGCAAAGTTGGGGAACAGCAGGTTGAGCACGCGGCGTTCGGAAATCTCCTTCTCAATTTCAAAACGTCCGTTGTCGAGCCTGATGGTATCAAAACTGGCTGGCGAACCCATCTCGTCGTATAGGTAGAATTCGGCCTGATTGACACCGCGGAAATGACCTTTTATGCGTACATGATTCTTGTCGGGACCGCAGGCGCTCAGGAGCAGTACGAGCAGCGGGGCCCACAGCGTGAGCCACGGGGAGCGTGGAAGCCGTCGGGTAGTGGCGCGTAAGGGATTTGACAACATATTTACTGCGTTAAGTGAGGGTTAAGGGTGGCCGTATGTTGGCGGGGCGGCAGGGCAAGGTGGTTTTCGGGGACAACAGGGCGGCTTGTAAATCAGACAAGGCGGCTCGCAGTTGCAAAAAGGTCGGATGTCGTTCCGGCCCTGCCGGCCTGCCGGCCATTTCCGCAGCATGGGCTGCGCTGCGCGGGGCTGTGGGCGCCTCTGACGGCAGCAGAACAGCCCGATGAGGCCACGGGATAAATTGGAAAATCCCTCGAACCGCACGAGGCGTCCCGAGGGATTTATAGGGTTTGGTTTGATTACCGGATTATTTTACGAGGCTCTGGAAAGCAGCGTCGTTAGCCAAAGCTTTGAATTCAAGGTCTTTGGCAGCGTAGCTCTTCAAGCTCGGATCCTTGGCGATAGCGTCGCGCAGGTTAGCCATGGCGGTAGAATTCTGGTTGGTGCGGGCAGCTACAATAGCTTTGAGGTAGCTGGTGATGGCATCCGGATTCTTCACTTCGTCAAGCGTGTTCTTGGCAGCGTTGTAGTCCTTGTTCAGGATCTGTGCCAGAGCAGCACCGTTGGTCTTGGCTCCGCTCAGGTTCTGAGCAGCCTGTGCGTAGTTACCTTTGGCGGTGTAGAGGTTACCGAGGGCTTCGTTGTAACCGTTGGCGTTGCTGGCTTTTGCCAGGCTGCTTTCGGCAGCAGCTACATCACCGTTAGCCAGAGCAATGTAAGCGTTGTTTACAGCCACTTCAGGAGCGTCGCTCTTCTTAGAGGCAGCCTGAGCCAAATAGCTCTTTGCACCTTCTACGTCACCTTTCTGGAAGGCAATCTGAGCCAGGTTGTTGTATGCGCGGTAGTCGTTAGGATACTGCTTGGTAGTGGTCTTGTAGATATCTTCTTTTTCAGCCACGTTGTCGGTCAGGGTAGCGTTGTAAAGCATTTCCTCAACGTTGAGCTTAGAAGGATCTTCCTTGTACTGAGCCTTGATTTCGTCGTCGCTGCGACCGATGAGGTTGTAGTTGATGGTCATGCGTGAACGGCGGAGTTCGGGCAATACTTCGTCAGCCAGTTCGCGGAAAGCAGAAGAGAGGTTGCGGATTTGGGTTTCACGCTCTTCCGGATCCTTGTACATGGAGAGCACGCGCAGAATCACGTCCTTATCCTGGATGTTTGAAGCGGCTACGAGTTCCTGGAAGCCGTCCCAGTCCTGAGCGGTGTATTTAGCGTCAACGTTACCGCTTACGCCGGCATTGCTCATGGTCTTGTTGACATATTTCTCGGTGTTGGCCTTACGGTTGGCAGCCAGCTTGTCGTTCAAGGTGAAACCACCATCAGGTGAAGCGTAAGAAGCGATTTCTACGTTCTCCAGCTGTTTGCCTTTCTGGTCAGCCTTGATGTCTTTCAAAGTCTGTACGAAATCCTTTACAGAAGTTGATTTCAACTCGCTGTTGCGGATGTTGGCCTGCTGGATGAGGAACTTGATCTGAGATTCCTTTTCCTGCTTGATGATGCGCTGGTAAGCGTCAGCAGCCTGCGAACCGTTGGCGCTGGCCAGAGTCTTGCCCAGCAGTTCTGAAGTAGCGATAACACCGTCGGCTACCTTAACTTCTTTTACCTTTACGTTCTTCTTGCCCACTTTGGCGTCGAAGGTCAGGTAAAGTTCGCTCTTCTGCATGGCGGGGATGTAGTCGAACGAATTCTTCATGGTGTAGTTACCACCTACCTTGTAGTTGATGGTCTGGTCGTTGCCCTGTACTTTTTCACCCTGGAAAGTAGCGCTCTGACCGGTGGCTTCACCACCTTCGTAACGCAAAACGGGGATTACGGTAACAACGGCTTTCTTCTTCATGTATTTTTCAGGGAAACGGCCATTGATCGTAACAGGAACCTTACCTGCAACGGCTTCCATCGGGGAGGGCGTTACAGTGAAGTTGTCGGCGGAGAGGTCGCCTAACTTTTTGCAAGAGCTAAGGGCTACCGTAGAGGCAATCGCAATAGCTAAATACAGATTTGTACGCATATTAATTGATGTTTAAAAGATATGATTTTATTCTGTTTTTCTTTCCAGTGCGGGCAAAGATAAGCATTTATCCTGAATAAACCCCCGCGCGGTTCTTATAAAATCTAAAAAATTAAGGCTTTACGGGCTTTTCTCCTAATTTTTTACAAAATTTGCCGCCGGCCCAGCAGTATAATCCTAATATTATGAAAGGAATGCTCAGCAGCTGGCCTTCGTCGAGGCCTGTGGCGGCACGCAGGGAGAGTTCCCACGGCTCCTGCACTTCCTTGAGAAACTCCACGAGGAAGCGGAACACAAAGATGGTGGTCAGGCAGTAGCCGAAAAAGTAGCCCGTGCCTACCTTGTGGCGCAGGCGGCGGTAGAGCCAGAAGCCGATGAGCCCGAACACGAAGTAGGCCATGGCCTCGTAGAGTTGGGCCGGATGGCGCGCAAAGTTTTCCTGATTGGCCATGAAAATGAAGCCCCAGGGCTGCGAGGTGGGCATACCTACAATTTCGGAGTTCATCAGGTTGCCCAGACGGATGCAGCAGGCCGTAAACGGCGTGGCAATGGCGATGTTGTCGAGCACACGCATCAGGTTGAGCTTGGTGCGCCGTACGTAGAGCCACAGCGCAAGAATCAGACCCACGGTGCCGCCGTGTGAGGCCAGGCCCTGATAGCCCGTACACTGCCAACCCTCCACGGTCTGACGGATGGGGAGGAACATTTCCACCGGGTGACTCAGAAAGTAGCCCGGGTCGTAAAAGAGGCAGTGGCCCAGACGGGCACCCACCAGAATGCCGACAAAGCAGTAGAGGAGCAGGGGGTCGAACTTTTCCTGCGGGATGCGCTGCTGCTTATAGAGCTGGTACACGATGACGTAGGCCAGCAAAATACCGATGCCCCAGCATAGTGAATACCAGCGCACGCTGAATGAACCCAGGCTGAAGAGGTTGATGTCGGGATTCCAGATGATGTACTGTAACATGGTTCGGGATGATGTGAATTTGAAAGGGATATGTGTCTCGTTGGTTCGCGGGCGCTATACGTTGAAGCGGAAGTGCATGATGTCGCCGTCCTGAACGACGTATTCCTTGCCCTCTACGTGCAGCAGACCGGCTTCGCGCACGGCAGCTTCGGAGCCGTATTTGATGTAGTCGTCGTATTTGATGACCTCGGCGCGGATAAAGCCCTTTTCGAAGTCGGTGTGGATGACGCCGGCACACTGCGGAGCCTTCCAGCCGCGATGGTAGGTCCAGGCCTTTACTTCCATTTCGCCGGCGGTGATGAAGGTTTCGAGGTTGAGCAGGTGGTAGGCTGCCTTGATGAGGCGGTTGCAGCCGCTCTCCTCCAGACCTACGTCCTGCAGGAACATCTGACGTTCCTCGTAGGTTTCAAGTTCGGCAATGTCGGCCTCGGTGCGGGCGGCTACCACCAGAATGTCGGCACCCTCGCCCTCTACGGCCTTGCGCACGGCTTCCACGTAGGCATTGCCCGTGGCGGCCGATGCCTCGTCGACGTTGCACACGTAGAGCACGGGTTTGGCCGTCAGCAGGAAGAGGTTGCGGGCAGCTGCCTGCTCCTCCTTGCTCTCAAAGCTGACCGAGCGGGCATTGCGGCCGGCCAGCAGGGCCTCGTGATAGGCCTTGAGCACCTCGTACTCCACCTTGGCGTTCTTGTCGCCACCCATCTGGGCGGTTTTTTCTACGCGCTTGAGGCGGTTTTCCACCGTTTCCAGGTCTTTCAGCTGCAGTTCGGTGTCGATGATTTCCTTGTCGCGCACGGGGTCGACGCTGCCGTCCACGTGAACTACGTTGCCGTCGTCAAAGCAGCGCAGCACGTGCAGAATGGCGTCGGTCTCGCGGATATTGCCCAGGAACTGGTTGCCCAGACCCTCGCCTTTGGAAGCACCCTTTACGAGGCCGGCAATGTCGACAATCTCCACCGTGGTGGGCACGACGCGTCCCGGATGTACAATTTCGGCCAGACGGTTGAGCCGCTCGTCGGGCACCGTGATGACGCCTACGTTAGGCTCGATGGTGCAGAATGGAAAGTTTGCAGCCTGAGCCTTAGCGTTGCTCAGACAGTTGAAAAGGGTGGACTTGCCCACGTTGGGGAGTCCTACAATACCGCATTGTAATGCCATAGTCTTCTGTTCAAATTAATTTGTGTGCAAACTTACAAAATAAATTCCAATTTGTCCGGTTTTGGCTGCGGCTTTGCGTGTAGCCTGCTTTCGCGAAACGCCTATGATGCACTCCCGACAGGGAAGCGGAGCGGCCGGCGGAGCAAAAGGGCGGGATGTAGTTGGTTTTAAGTCCGATCTTGTGGCTGCAAGGTGCCGGGTTGTTTGCAAAGGGAGGCGGAGGGGGAAAACGAAACGGTGGGCTGTCTCTGGTTGCAGAGGCAGCCCACCGTGCGTGTGGGGAGTTGTGTGTTGTCATACCGGGTCGCCGGCCTGCTCGGCGGGCGTCCAGCTGCCGTAGGGGCGGCGGCGGAGCTCGGAGTTGTAGTAGCGGCGCAGGCCCGTCACCTCGCGGCCCACAAAGGGCAGGCGCTGGTAGGGCTCATCCTCGCTGCGCAGCTCGACTTCGGCCATGACGAGGCCGGCATTTTCGCCGAAGAATTCGTCAACCTCGTAGGTGTGGTTGCCGGCCGGCACGAGCCAGCGTTTTTTGTCGATGATGCCCGGCTCGCAGAGCTTGAGCAGCTGGCGGGCGTCGGCCTCGCTGATTTCCTGCTCAAATTCGTAGCGCGACAGGCCTTTCTCGTCCGAGGGGCCTTTGATGGTCAGGTAGCCGCGGTTGTCGCGCAGCCTGACGCGCACGGTGCGTCCGCGGGCGCTGCAGATGTAGCCCTGAATGATGTGGGAGCAATGGGTGGCCAGCGGCTTGTAGTCGCCCGTCACCAGAAACTTGCGTTCAATTTCCTGTGCCATGTGGTGTGTATGAGTAGGGATTGGTTGGGCCGCCTGCCGTCAGCGTAGGTTTAGGCCAGCAGTATTGCGTAGGCAATCAGAATGAGGACGACCAGTACGATGAGGCCGAAAAATATGCCATTGATGATGCGGCGGGCCTGACGGGCTTCTTTCCGGTCGCGGGCCGTTTTTTTGATTTTATGGTTGTTGCTTGTCATAAGATTATGAGTTTAAGGTTTTTGAAAAATTGGAAATGTTTGTGTTTTATAAGGGGGCAGGGGGCCTTAGCCGGCCTCCTGCTCTGAGAATTCCATCAGGTAGCTTTTGATAAAGCCGTCAATCTTGCCGTCCATTACGCCGTTGACGTCGCTGGTCTGGTAGCCCGTGCGGTGGTCCTTGACGCGGCGGTCGTCAAACACGTAGCTGCGTATCTGGCTGCCCCATTCAATTTTCTTTTTGCCGGCTTCGATTTTGGCCTGTTCGGCGCGGCGTTTCTGCAGGGCGCGGTCGTAGAGCTGCGAGCGGAGCAGTCGCATGGCGTTTTCGCGGTTTTCGAGCTGCTTGCGGCTTTCGGTGTTTTCAATCAGGATTTCCTCGGTCTCGCCCGTGTCGGGGTCGGTGTACTGGTAGCGGAGTCGTACGCCGGTTTCCACCTTGTTGACGTTCTGTCCGCCGGCACCGCCTGAGCGGAAGAGGTCCCAGCTGATTTTCGAGGGGTCGACGTGTACCTCAATCGTGTCGTCTACCAGCGGTGTGACGAACACGGAGGCAAACGAGGTCATGCGCTTGCCCTGCGCGTTGTAGGGCGACACGCGCACCAGGCGGTGGACGCCGTTTTCGCTCTTCAGATAGCCGTAGGCGTACTCGCCCTCAATCTCAATGGTCACCGTCTTGATACCGGCCTCGTCGCCGTCCTGAAGGTTGGAGATGGTGGCCTTGTAGCCGTGCTGCTCGGCGTAGCGCAGGTACATGCGCATGAGCATTGAGGCCCAGTCCTGACTCTCGGTGCCGCCGGCGCCGGAATTGATTTTCAGCACGCAGTCCATGGCGTCCTCTTCGCGGCGCAGCATGTTCTTCAACTCCAGGGCCTCGATGGCGTCGATGGCCTTTTGGTAGGCCTCGTCCACCTCTTCCTCCGTCACCATCTCGTCCTTGTAGAAGTCGAAGGCCAGCTGCAGCTCGTCGGTCAGGGTTTTGACTTCCTTGTATCCCTTGAGCCACTTTTCCAGGCTTTTCACCTTTTTCATCTGCTCTTCGGCGCGCTTGTTGTCGTCCCAGAATCCGGGGTCCTGGGTACGCAGCTGTTCTTCTTCATATTGCATGGTCTTGCCCTCGATGTCGAGATAGCGGTAGAGCGCTTCGGCGCGTTCATGGGTTTCCTTGAGTTGTTCGGCTGTTATCATTTTGCAGGGTTGTGGTTATGTTTTTGGGCGTAAAGTTACAAAAAAATGCGCACATGCGTGGGGCGGCCTGCGGGCTTAATGCGCCTCGAGCCAGTTGTCGCCCCAGCCGCAGTCGGCCCGGAGGGGCACTTTCAGCGGGCAGGCCCGTTCCATCTCCTCGATGACGATGCGCTCCACCTGTTCGCGCTCCTCGGGAACGACGGAAAAGTTAAGTTCGTCGTGCACCTGCAGTATCATTTTGGAGCGCAGCTGCTCGTTTCTGAAGCGCCGCTCGATGGCAATCATGGCCACCTTGATGATGTCGGCTGCCGTGCCCTGTATGGGGGCATTGATGGCGTTGCGCTCGGCATAGCCGCGCACCACGGCGTTGCGCGAGTTGATGTCGGGCAGGTAGCGGCGGCGCCCGAAGAGGGTTTCGATGTAGCCGCGCTGGCGGGCGTCATCAATGCTCTGGTCCATGTAGCGCTTCACGGCGGGGTAGGTCTGGAAATAGCTGTCGATGAGCTGGCGCGCCTCGGTGCGGCTCACTTCCATCCGCTCGGCCAGACCGAAGGCCGAGATGCCGTAGATGATGCCGAAGTTGGCCGTCTTGGCTTTGCGGCGCTCGTCGCGTGTTACTTCCTCGAGCGGTTTCTTGAACACCTTGGCAGCCGTGGCGGCGTGGATGTCCTCGCCCTGCCGGAAGGCCTCAATCAGTGCTTCGTCGCCGCTCAGGTGCGCCATGATGCGCAGCTCAATCTGCGAGTAGTCGGCCGAGAAGAAGAGGCAGCCTGGTTCGGGTACGAAGGCCTTGCGGATTTCGCGTCCGTCGTCGCCGCGCACCGGAATGTTCTGCAGGTTGGGGTTGCTCGATGAGAGGCGGCCCGTAGCCGTCACGGCCTGGTTGAAGGAGGTATGGATGTGGCCCGTGTCGGGGTTGATGAGTTTGGGCAGGGCTTCGATGTAGGTGCTCAGCAGTTTCTTCAGTCCGCGGTGGGCCAGGATTTTCTCCACAATGGGGTGGTTCTGGCGCAGGCTCTCGAGCACCTCTTCCGACGTGACGTACTGGCCCGTCTTGGTTTTTTTTGCCTTCTCCGTAATTTTCAGTTCGTCAAACAGCACTTCGCCCACCTGCCGCGGCGAGGTGAGCATGAACGGGTGGCCGCTCAGGCTGAAGATTTCGTCCTCCAGCTGCTGCATGCGCTGTGTAAAGTGACGTTCGGTTTCGGCCAGCGTGTCGGTGTTCAGACATACGCCGTTGCGTTCCATGTGGGCCAGCACCGGCATGAGCGGCATCTCGATGTCGTAGAGCAGGCTGTGGGCGCCGGCCTTTTCTACCTCGTCGGCCAGCACGCGCTTCAGGCGCAGGGTGACGTCGGCATCCTCGCAGGCATATTCATAAACCTGTGCGGGCGCGAGGTCGGCCATGTTCTTCTGTTTGCGTCCCTTGGGGCCGATGAGTTCCTCGATGTGGATGGTCTGGTAGTGCAGGTAGATTTCGGCCAGGTAGTCCATGTTGTGGCGCAGCTCGGGCTGCAGTACGTAGTGGGCCAGCATCGTGTCGAACATTGGGCCGGACAGGCGGATGCCGTAAGCGGCCAGCATGTTGAGGTCGTACTTGATGTTCTGGCCGATTTTCAGAATTTTGGGGTCCTCGTAGGCCGGTTTAAGAATCTGAAGAATTTTTAAGGCTTCTTCACGTTCGGGCGGAATGGGCACGTAGTACGCCTCAAATTCGCGGCACGCAAAGCTCAAACCTACCAGTCGGGCCGTCATGACGTCGAGTCCGGTGGTTTCGGTGTCCAGACAAAATTCTTTGGTTGTCAATAATTTATCACAAAGTTTCTGTATATCTTCCTTGTTGTCAACAAGATAGTATTTATGAGGCGTATTTTTCAGGTTAGAAAGAGTGATTTCTTTTTTCTCTTCCTGATTGTCGGACGCATTTATAGAATCTGCGCCGAACAAATCGCCCATCACCGGTTCCTGCTTTTGCACAAGTCCGTGGTTTTTGAGCACACGGTCGAGAAGGGTCCGAAATTCGAGCTCTTCAAAAATTTCCTGCAGCTGCTTGACGTCGGGGGTGGTGAGTTTCATCTGCTCAAAGTCGGCGGTGATGGGGACGTCGGTCTTGATGGTGGCCAGAAAACGTGAAAAACGGATTTGTTCGGCGTTTTCCTCTACCTTTCGTTTCATGGCACCTTTCAGCTCGTCGGTGCGGCTGAGCAGCTGCTCAATGGAGCCGAACTGACCGATGAGCTTGACGGCCGTCTTTTCGCCCACGCCGGGACAGCCCGGAATGTTGTCGGCCGTGTCGCCCATGAGGCCGAGCAGGTCAATCACCTGTTCGGGCGACTCCAGCGAGTATTTGGCCTTCACCTCCTCGGGGCCGAGCTTTTCGAGCGCCCCACCGCCGCGTGCCGGGCGGCACATGGTGATGTGCGGCGCCACGAGTTGGGCGTAGTCCTTGTCGGGCGTCATCATGTAGGCGTCGAGTCCGGCGGCGGCAGCCTGGCGGGCCACGGTGCCGATGACGTCGTCGGCCTCGTAGCCGCTAACCTCGAGAATGGGGATGCGGTAGGCCTGAATAATCTGTTTGATGACGGGTACCGACAGCTTGATGTCCTCCGGCGTGGCTTCACGCTGGGCCTTGTAGGCCGGGTAGGCCTCGTGGCGGAACGTGGGGCCGCTGGGGTCGAAGGCTACGGCCAGATAGTCGGGCTTTTCCTTGCGGATAACTTCTTCCAACGTATTGACAAAGCCCATGATGGCCGACGTGTTGCGGCCTTTGGAGTTTATGCGCGGAGCACTGATAAAGGCATAGTAAGCCCGGTAGATCAGCGCATAGGCATCGAGTAGAAATATCTTTTTCATGTCTGTGATTGTCAGTTTGCGATGCTGCAGCCTGCAGCGGAGCACTGATTTTACTTGTAAAAATACGGAAAATAAATGATATACTTGTGATTAATTCGTACTTTTGCATCTAAATAGAATAATGAGTCATGGACATCCTTTCAGATATCAGACAACCCATAGCCCCGGAGCTGGAACAGTATCGCCGGCTCTTTGACCAGACCCTTACGCACCCCGACGCGCTGCTTCACAGCGTACTCGAACACATCCGCTCGCGCCACGGAAAGATGATGCGCCCCATGCTGGTGCTGCTCGTGGCCAAGGGGCTGGGCGGCATTAACGATACGGCCCTGCGTGCCGCCGTTACGCTGGAGCTGCTGCACACGGCCAGCCTGGTTCACGACGACGTGGTGGACGAGAGCAACGAGCGGCGCGGACAGCTCTCAGTCAATGCCGAGTACGACAACAAGGTAGCCGTGCTGGTGGGCGACTATCTGCTTTCGGAGTCGCTTTTGCAGGCTTCCATGACCGGCAAGCTGCAAATGGTGGAGATTATCGCCAATCTGGGCAAGACCCTTTCGGAGGGTGAAATCTTCCAGCTGTCCAACATCCAGAGCGAGCAAATCAGCGAGCAGGCTTATTTCCGCATCATCCGCCAGAAGACGGCCGCCCTGTTTGCCGCCTGCGCCCATCTGGGAGCCATTGCCGCCGACGCTGCTCCCGAGCAGCAGGAACAGGCCCGCAGGCTGGGGGAGATAGTGGGCATCTGTTTCCAGATTCGTGACGATATATTCGACTATTTCGACCGCAACGTGGGCAAACCCACCGGGGCCGACATGCTGGAGGGCAAACTGACCCTGCCGGCCATCTATGCCCTGAGCGCCTGCGGCGGTGAGCACGAAATGCAGCTGGCCCGCCGCGTGAAGGAAGGCAGCGCTACGGCTGCCGACGTGCAGGCGCTGGTGGACTTCAGCAAGCGCCACGGGGGCATTGACTATGCCGAGAGCGTGATGGACAACTACCTGCAGCAGGGCCTGGAGCTTGTCGACCGCTATGCCGACGAGGAGGTGCGCCGCGCCCTGCGCCAGTATCTGAAATTCGTGGTCAAGCGCGATATATAAAGCCTGGCGCCCCTCTGTGGCGCAGGTTGAATGGACGGAGACGTTACACTCAGGCCTCCCCGCCAGCCGGTTGGCGCGGGGAGGCCTGAGTGTTTTTTATGAACGGCGAAGACCGGAACGCGGGCCGCGCGGAAGAGAAACAGGGTCGGACCTTGTACTGACAAAGTCCGACCCTGTTCAAACGGCCTCCCGCCTTGTTCCGGAAAGCCCCGCGGCGGGGAAATCAGGCCGTAAGGAGCGGTCAGAACGCGTTGACCGTTTCGCCCAGCAGCTCCGAAGCCAGATTGTTGGCCAGGCGGCTGGCGCCGATGCGGAACAGACCGTGGTCGGTCCATTCCTTGCCCAGCACCTCGCGGGCTATGGTGTAGTAGGTCAGGGCGTCGTCCACGGTGGCAATGCCGCCGGCGGCCTTGAAGCCGATGCGGTCGCCTGTGAGCTGGAAATATTCCAGAATGGTGCGACACATTACGTAGGCCGCTTTGGGCGTGGCAGCGGGGCTGATTTTGCCCGTAGAAGTCTTGATGAAATCGGCTCCCGAGTAGATGGCCATGATGGCAGCCTTCTTGATGTTGGCGGCGGTGTCGAGCGCACCGGTTTCCAGAATCACCTTGAGGCGGGCCTGGCCGGCGGCCTCGCGGATTTCGTGAATCTCGTCGTACACGGTTTCGTAGTCCTCGCTCAGGAAGGCACCTACGGGCAACACGCAGTCCACCTCGGTGGCGCCGTCCATGACGGCCAGACCGGTCTCGGCCGTCTTGATTTCGAGGAAAGTCTGGCTGGCCGGAAATCCGCCCACTACGCATACGTTTTCCATGCCTTCCACCTCGAGCGAGGTAGACAGCAGTTTGGCATAGCGCGGATAGACACACAGGCCAGCCATGTGGGGCAGGTTGGGGTGGGCGTCGGAAAAGTCGTTGACCTTTTCAATCCATTTCAGAATGCTCTCGGCGCTGTCGGTCACCTTGAGCGAGGTCAGTTCGAGCGAACTGAAAATGCGGCTCAGGTGTTCCGGTGTGCGGTATTTTTCGAGGTTCTTTTCGCAGAGGTTCTTGACCTCTTCTTCCACGATTTCATCGTGCAGATGGAGGTCGAACTTGGCAAAAGCCTCTTTAAACATGTCGTGATAGGGGGTGTTTTGCGCCTCGTGGTCGTGGTCGCAGTGGCAATGTTCGGTAGTCATTCTCTATGCGTTGTTTTAGGAATTGTTTTGCAGTTTCGGGTTGTTCAGGTGGCGGGTGGCGTCGCGGTTGGTCTTCTTTTCCAGGTTGCGGCGGAAGGCTTCGGTCAGGTCCACGCCCGTCTGGTTGGCCAGGCAGAGCAGAACCCAGAGCACGTCGGCCATCTCGTCCGAGGGGTCCTGGCGCTCGCCGGCCTTGAACGACTGGTCGCCGTAGCGGCGGGCCATGATGCGGGCCAGCTCGCCCACCTCTTCGGTCAGGCAGGCCATGTTGGTCAGTTCGCTGAAATAGCGCACGCCGTAGGTGCGTATCCATTCGTCAACGGTTTGCTGTGCCTGAGCCAGTGTGAGTGATTCTTCAGCCATATTCTTGGGGATTAGGGGATGTTTTCTTATTCTTTGTTCTTGGTGTCCATACAAATGGTTACGGGACCGTCGTTAAGCAGTTCCACCTTCATGTCGGCACCGAATTCACCCGTGCCTACGGGTTGCCCCAGCGCCTCGCTGAGCCGTTGGCAGAAGGTCTCGTACAGCGGTATGGCCGTGGCGTGACCGGCCGCGCGGATATAACTCGGGCGGTTGCCTTTTTTGTAGCTGGCCATCAGCGTAAACTGGCTTACCACAAGGGCCTCGCCGCCCACGTCCGTAACGGAACGGTTCATAACGCCCGCTTCGTCGTCAAAGATGCGCAGCTGGCTGATTTTGCGCACCAGCCAGTCGATGTCGTCGGCAGTGTCGGCCTCTTCAATGCCCAGCAGGATGAGCAGGCCGCGGCCAATGGACGACTTGACCCGCCCATTGATGCTGACGGATGCGTGTTGTACGCGTTGGATTACAACTCTCATGATTGATCAATGTCTTTTTTTAAGGAAACATGTCCGGCTGCAGTCACACCGACAGCTGCCGGCAGTAGTGCAAAGGTAGCCAATTTTTTTGTTATTCGGCCGTTGCGGCGTGCAGCAATTCGTAGAGCCGGGCTCCTCTTTTTTCGCCCAGCAGCGCCTTGAAATCGCTCTCTTCGGCCGCCTTGATGCGTTTGACGCTGCCGAAGTGTCGGAGCAGGCGGCTCTTTGTGGCCGGCCCGATGCCTTTAATCTGGTCGAGCTCTGAAGCCGTCTGGCGCGCGCTGCGCTTGTCGCGGTGGAAACTGATGGCAAAGCGGTGCACCTCGTCCTGCATGTGCGTGAGCAGCTTGAAAAGCTCGCTGTCGGGCTTTAATCCTACGGTTTGGGGCGGCGTGCCGAAAAGCAGTTCGCGCGTGCGGTGACGGCTGTCCTTGGCCAGGCCGGCAATGGGAATGTCCAGGCCCAGCTGGCCTTCGGTAATCTGGCGGATAACGTTCATCTGCCCCTCGCCGCCATCGGCAATAATCAGGTCGGGCAGGCGGCCGCCCTCTTCCTGCAGGCGGCTGTAGCGCCGGAATACCACCTCGCGCATGGAGGCGTAGTCGTCGGGACCGTTGTGAAGGATATATTTGCGGTAGGCCTTCTTGCAGGGTTTGAGGCGCTCAAATACTACACAGGCCGCCACCGCGTCGGAACCCTGGATGTGGGAGTTGTCAAACAGCTCAATCTGCAGCGGCAGGCGCGGCAGGCCCAGATCTTGCTGTATTTCCTTCATCAGACGCACCGATTTCTGCTCCGGATTGAGCTTTTCGGCCTGTTTCAGGCGGTCAAAGCGGTATTGCTTGACGTTCATGAGCGAAAGTTCCAGCAGTTTCCGCTTTTCGCCGCGTTGCGGAATGTTTACTTCTACGTTCGACAGGGGTAGCTCTATCGGGAAGGGTACAAGAATTTCGTGGGCCCGGCTGCCGTAGCGCGTGCGCATTTCCGTAATGCCCATTACGAGCAGTTCTTCGGCGGTTTCTTCCAGTTTTTTGCGGTATTCAAACGTAAAAGCCTGGTTGATGCATCCGTCCTTGACGTGGAGATAATTAATGTAGGCCACGCTTTCTTCGGCTTCAATGCTGAATACGTCAATGTTCGTAAGCTGCGATGATACGATTTCGCTCTTGGCGCGGAAGTTTTCTATCAAATCAAGCTGCTGTTTGATAACCTGAGCTTCTTCAAACTTCAGGGCTTCGGCTTTGGCCATCATTTCTTCCCGCAGGTTGCGGGCCAGCTCTGTGGTGTTGCCTTTCAGAATTTCGCGGCAGGCCGCAATGTTTTTCTGGTAATCTTCGCGGCTCTGGTGTCCTTCGCAAGGCCCCTGGCAGTTATGGATGTGATAGTCCAGACATACCTTGAATCGTCCCGCTTCGATGCCCGGCTTGGTCAGAGGCAGGCGGCACGAGCGCGGATGATAGAGCTTTTTGCAGAGGTCGAGCAGCGCATACATGGTGGGTACGTGGCTGTAAGGGCCGTAATACGTGGCTCCGCGCAGGCTGCGCTGCCTCACTTTGAAAATGCGGGGAAATTCTTCGTTGGTGATGGCTATGGAAGGGTAGGTTTTGTCGTCTTTCAGCAGCACGTTGTAGCGTGGCTTGTAGCGCTTGATCAGATTGTTTTCAAGCAGCAGGGCGTCTTCTTCCGTTTTTACAACAATATATTTGATATCCATGATTTTGGATACCAGCAGGCGGGTCTTGTTGCTTTGTTGCTCCTTGTTGAAGTAGGAGCTGACGCGCCGCTTCAGGTTTTTGGCCTTGCCTACATATATAATAGTGCCTTTTTCGTCAAGGTACTGGTAAGATCCGGGCGACTCCGGCAGATTGTGTACAATCCCCATGAGCCGCTCCAGCCGCGCGTCGTTTTCTGTTTTTTTCATTCTTCAATGGTCAGTAAGGTAGTGAGGTCGTTTCCGGCCAAGGCTTCGCGTCCCTGCAGCCCTTCCATGCGAAGTTCTATCAGGAAGTTGACGTAAATCTTCCGGGGCTGGAACTTCTTGACCAGTTCAATGGCTGCTACCATGGAGCCGCCCGTAGCCAGCAGGTCGTCGTGAATTAGTACGACGTCGTCGGAGCTGAGCGCGTCCTTCTGCATCTCTACTTTATCAATGCCGTATTCTTTTTGATAGGATACGGTATATACTTCGCCGGGCAATTTATTTCGTTTTCGGCACATGACGAATCCTATGCCCAGCCTTGCGGCCAGCATGGCGCCCATGACGAATCCGCGCGACTCGATGCCTACAATTTTTGTAATGCCTTTGTCTTGATAGAGGCGCACCAGCTCGTCAAGCATTTCCTGATGGCAATCCGGATTTTTGAAAAGGGTGGAAACATCCTTGAACTGTATACCCGGTTTTGGGAAGTCGGGAATGTTTCGTAAATTCTGCAGTAACAATTTTGAATTCATAAGAAGCTAATTTTAAGAGGTTTTGAGGGTGTTTGTTTCACGTGGAACGCAAAGTGCTTATCGTCCCATCAGAATGAGCAATACGCTGATGTCGCTGGGCGATACGCCGGGGATTCGGCTGGCCTGAGCCAGGGTCTCAGGATCAATTTTGGTGAGCTTTTGTCGGGCCTCAGTAGAAAGTTGCGTGATTTCTGCGTAATTAAAGTGGTCTTTAATGATAATAGACTCCAGACGCTTCATTTTTTCAGCTTGCTCACGTTCCCGAACAATATAGCCGCTGTATTTGATTTCTATTTCGGCTGCCTCGATGATTTCATCGGAATCTGTTTGAATAGATTCCAATAAAGTGTTGAGGGCGGGTATCTTGTGGCGAATTCCCTGAAGTGAAATTTGAGGACGATTGATTAAGGCGGAGAGTTTACATCCGATGGTCATGGGAGAGGAACCGACTTCTTCCAAATAATCGTTGATGTATTTGGGCTTGATGTTTTTAGTCTGGCAGAATTGGATGATTTCATCGATTTTCTGCTTTTTATATTCAAAGCGTGCCCAGCGCTCGTCGTTGATTAATCCGAGACGTCTTCCTATTGGCGTGAGACGAATGTCGGCATTATCCTGACGTAAAAGAATGCGATGTTCGGCGCGTGAGGTAAACATACGGTAGGGCTCGTCAACGCCTTTCGTTACCAAATCGTCGATGAGTACGCCAATATAGGCTTCGTCGCGATGGAGTGTGAGCGGAGTGCTGCCGCTGCATTTCAGGGCGGCATTGATGCCGGCTACCAGACCCTGGCCGGCGGCTTCCTCATATCCTGTGGTTCCATTGACCTGTCCGGCGAAGAACAGTCCGTCAACTTTTTTCGATTCCAACGAATGTCTTAATTGTGTAGGGTCGAAGAAATCGTACTCGATGGCGTAGCCCGGACGATAGACTACGACATCGCGGAAACAAGGCATCTGCCGCAGGGCTTCAATCTGGATATTCATCGGTAAACTCGAGGAGAATCCGTTCAGGTACATCTCGTTGGTATCGATGCCTTCGGGTTCCAGGAAGAGCGGGTGCTGCTCGCGGTCGGGGAAGGTGACCAACTTGGTTTCGATGCTCGGGCAGTAGCGCGGACCGATACTTTGAATCTGGCCGTTGTAGAGCGGTGAATCCGGCAATCCGCTGCGCAGGATTTCGTGGACCTTGGAATTGGTGTTGCACGTCCAGCACGGCAGTTGCGGCAATATCCGCTGGGGCGAAGCGTAGGAAAAGCGGTGATAGTCGGTTTCACCGGGTTGTTTTTCCATTTCTTCAAAGTGTACCGAGCGGGCATCGATGCGGACGGGCGTTCCGGTTTTCATGCGGGCCGACTCAATGCCCAAACTTTCGATGGAACGGGTCAGGAACGTGCTGGCCGGTTCGGAGCATCGGCCGCCCTGAACCTTTTTGCGTCCGATGTGCATCAGTCCGTTGAGGAAGGTGCCGGCCGTGATGACTACGCTGCGGGCGTTGAACTGTGCGCCCCATACGGTGCGAACGCCGGATATATGGCCCTGCTCGGTGAGCAGCTCGGCCACCTCGTCCTGCCAGATGTTCAGGTTGGGGGTGTTTTCCAAAATCTTGCGCCATTCCTGGATGAAGCGCATGCGGTCGCACTGGGCGCGCGGGCTCCACATGGCCGGTCCTTTGGAGCGGTTGAGCATGCGGAACTGGATGGAGGCGCGGTCGGTGACCAGGCCCGTGAATCCGCCCAGCGCATCGATTTCGCGAACAATCTGGCCCTTGGCAATGCCGCCGATGGCGGGGTTGCAGCTCATTTGGGCAATTTTGTTCATATCCATCGTGATGAGGCAGGTTTTTGCGCCCATGCCGGCTGCTGCCGCTGCTGCCTCGCAACCGGCGTGACCGGCTCCGACGACCACCACATCGTAATTGAATACAGTATTCATATCGGTTTGTAGTTTTTTTGATTTGTTTCCTTGTTGCAAAGATACAGAATTCGCCCGCAGTTCCCAAATGAAAACTGCGGGCGAATGTGGTTTGTCTGCCATGGGGCAGGGACCGTGTGCGGGCGCGGTCAGCACGATTGGAGCTGCTGCTCCAGTTCCTCCAGCGTATCGACGCGTTGCAGCCATTTCATTGTGGCGGCGCTCAGGAAGCCTTCGCGCTGCATCTGCCCGAACACCTGCCAGAGCGGATCCCAGAAATGGTTAATGTTGAGCGCGTACACCTTTTGCCGGGCCGTGCCGATGGTGTCGGCTGCGGCCGCGGTGAGCATTTCGTCGAGCGTGCCTACGCCGCCGGGCAGGGCTACGAGCACGTCGGCCTCACGCATCATGATGGCCTTGCGGTCGGCCAGGTCGGCGGAGTAGATTGTGACGTCGCAATGCGGGCTTTCCATTCCGCGCTGGCGCACGATGTCGGGCACTACGCCAATCACGCGTCCGCCGTGCTGCTTGACGGTGGCGGCCAGCAGTTCCATCATGCCGGCTTTCGAGCCGCCGTAGACCAGTGTCAGTTTCTGCTGCCCGATCCATTGTCCCAGCGCCTTGACGGCTTCTGCGTAAACGGGCGCAATGTCCTGGCGCGAGGAGAGAAACACGCCGATGCTCTTGACGTTCATGGCGCGGAATTATTTAACGGCGATACATTCTATTTCCACGCGGGCACCCTTGGGCAGGGTCTTTACGGCCATGGCCGAGCGGGCCGGAGCCACGCCCTCGAAGAAGGTGGCGTAGACCTCGTTCATTTCGGCAAAGTCGTTGATGTCGGCCAGGAAGACGGTGGTCTTGACGATGTGCTGCATGGTCAGGCCCTCTTCGGCCAGGATGTTCTTGATGTTGGTCAGTGAGCGGTGGGTGAGTTCCTTGATGCCGCCCGGTACGAATTCGCCCGTGGCCGGGTCAACGGGGAGCTGGCCGGATACGAATACCATACCGTTTGCTTCAACTGCCTGGCTGTAGGGGCCGATGGCGGCCGGAGCCTTTGAGGTTTCAATACGTTTTTTCATGATTCTGTGTTTTTATTAAAAATTAAAATGAGCGTTTTCCTTTTTGACGGCCGGCCCGGGTGTGAAGGGCCGGGGCACGGTCTTATGCAAATTTCGTGATAAAATTCGGGATATGCAATTTTTTCCGGCATAAGAAAACGGAGGCTCATTTCCGGGCCGCCGAAAAATTTTCAGGTCGGACCTTGGACGAAACAGGCGGCTCAGAGTTTTTTCTTGGCGGCGGGGCGGGGCAGGTTTTTGCGGCAGCAAGGCTGGGCCGTACTGATTGAATTTCGTAATTTTGCAGCATGATGAAAAAGGACCTGAACCCATCGCCACAGAGCGAGTTTCAAACCGCCACGCTGCCCAACGGGCTGCGCGTGATTTACCATCCGCTGCCCACGCGGGTGGCGTATTGCGGATACGTGGTGTGTGCCGGCACACGCCACGAGGAGGCTGCCGACAGCGGCATGGCTCATTTTATAGAACACATGACTTTTAAGGGTACGCACCGCCGGCGTGCCTGCCACATCACCAACGGGCTGGAGCGCGTGGGCGGCGACTTGAACGCCTATACCACCAAGCAGGAGACCGTATATTATGCCGCCGTGATGCGCGAAGACTTTGCGCGGGCCGTCGATTTGCTTACCGACGTCGTCTTTCACAGCACTTACCCGCAGCATGAGATCGACCGCGAGGTGGAGGTGATTTGCGATGAAATCGACAGCTACAAGGACTCGCCGGCCGAACTGATTTTCGATGAATTCGAGGGTCGCCTCTTTCGGGGGCACGGCCTGGGGCGCGACATTCTGGGCAGCCCCGAACGGCTGCGCACCTACACGACGGCCGACGCCCTGCGCTTTACGCAGCGCTACTACCGGCCGGCCAACTGCGTGTTCTACGCCTGCGGCCAGCTGGACTTTGCCCGCGTGTTGCGCCTGCTGCAGAAGTCGCAGGAAGGACTGACCGCTGATGCCCTGCCGGCCGCTGCCGGGGAGCTGCCGCCCGTGGAGCCGTTTGAGCAGGTGGTGCACAAACCCATCCATCAGGCCCACGTGCTGCTGGGCAACCGCACGTTTGGCGGAGCCGACCCGCGGCGCTATGCCCTGTTCCTGCTCAACAACCTGCTGGGCGGGCCGGGCATGAACTCGCGCCTGAATGTGGCGCTGCGCGAGCGGGCCGGCCTGGTCTATACGGTGGAGACCTCGCTGGGCACGTATCCCGACACGGGCTCGTGGAACCTGTACTTCGGGTGCGACCCGCACGACGTCGGCCGCTGCCTGCGCATCGTGCGCCGCGAGCTGGGACGCCTGGTGCAGCAGCCCCTGACGCCGGCTCAGCTGCAGGCCGCCCGCAAGCAGCTCAAGGGGCAGGTAGGCATCAGCCGTGACAATTTTGAGAGCTATTCCCTGGGCATGGCCCGGACCTATGCCCACTATCATACCACCAACGATTTGGCGCGGCTGTACGCCGGGCTCGACGCCGTGCGGCCGGAGGACGTGCAGCAGGTGGCCGCCGAATTTTTCCATCCCGACAAACTGAATACCCTGATATATGAACCTTGACAGCCCGGCGCATCCGCTGCGCCTGTTCCGCTACTGCCCCGCGTGCGGCAGTGCCCGTTTCCGCGAACACGACTTCAAGTCGAAACGTTGCGACGACTGTGGCTTTACCTATTATCACAACGCCTCGGCCGCTACGGTGGCAGTGGTCATTGACGGCGCGCAGCGCCTGCTCGTGGCGCGGCGGGCGCTCAATCCTGCGGCCGGCACGCTCGATTTGCCCGGCGGTTTTGTGGATGCCGGCGAAACGCTCGAGGCCTGCCTGCAGCGCGAGTTGGTGGAGGAAACCGGTGTGGCTTTCCCGCTGGAGCGCTACCTGTTTTCGCTGCCCAACACTTATCCTTATTCGGGCTTCGAGGTGCATACCACCGATGCGTTCTTTCTCTGTCGTGCCGACGGGCAATGCGTGCAGGCTGCCGACGACGTGGCCGCCCTGCAGTGGGTGCCGCTCCGGTCGGTGCAGGCTGAAGCCTTCGGGCTCAGTTCGGTGCGTGCTGGGGTGGAGCGCCTGCTCCGGCTGTATGCCGACGGGCGTTTGATTTGAAGCGCGCCGCGAGTGTTCTAAAAATTGTTTAAAACGGTCGTGCGCCATTTGGCCCGTACGGCCGTTTGTCGTATCTTTGAATTCAGAAGACCTGTGCGGATGCGGCCTGTGTCGCGCACTGCGTAGGTCAAAGCAAAAACTTTTTGTAAATCGATTGATTATGGCAACAGTAACATTTCAGGGTCAGCCCGTCACCCTCTCGGGCGAGCTCCCTCAGGTAGGTCAGCCGGCTCCGCGTTTCGGCGGCGTGCGCGGCGACCTCAGTGTAGCCCATTTGCCCGACTTCCTGGGCAAACGGGTAGTGATTAACTTCTTCCCAAGTCTCGACACGCCGGTTTGTGCCGCGTCCGTGCGTCGCTTTAACCAGGCAGCTGCCGGATTGGACAATACGGTGGTGCTTTGCGTATCCAAGGACCTTCCGTTTGCGCAGAGCCGCTTCTGTACTACCGAGGGCATTGACAACGTGATTGCCCTTTCCAGCTTCCGCTGTCATTGCCTGGCCGAGAAATACGGTATTGAAATTACCGACGGTCCGCTTCGCGGGCTTTTGGCCCGTGCCGTAGTGGTGGTTGACGAGCAGGGAAATATTGTTTATGAAGAACTGGTAGACGAAATTACCCACGAACCCGATTACGAAAAGGCGCTGGCAGCCCTGAAGTAAATTTGGTTTCCTCTTGTTGCGCGCTGCGGGTGCGTAGCAAAAGGTTATGATGATGATAATAACCGTCGCTCCGGGCGGCAACCCTCTTCCGTAAAGAAAATGAAGGAAGGGTTGCTGCCCGGAGCGGCGTCGTTTGTGCGGGGTGGTGCATTCCTGCGTCGTGCGCCGGAGTTGTTTTAAGGCTGTTGGCGGACATAAAAAACTCGTCGCGTCCATGTGGGCGCGACGAGTGTATGAACGGCCTGTAAGGCGCTTAAAATGCGTTTTTAGTCAATTACGGTGCCACGGTCTTCTCCCAGCAGGTCAGCCCGGGTGATGATGACGCGCTTTACGCCGGCCTCCACGGCTTGCAGGCTGTTTTGGATTTTAGGTATCATTCCGCCCGATATGGTGCCGTCGGCCACGAGTGCCTCGAACGAGGCTGCGTTGATGTGACTGATGACCGAAGCTTCGTCCTTGGGCGTGCGCAGTACGCCGGCGTGCTCAAAGCAGTAGACCAGCGTCACCTCGTAGTGCGGGGCCAGGGCTTTGGCCGTTTCGCCGGCAATGGTATCGGCGTTGGTGTTGAGCAACTGTCCCTGACCGTCGTGCGTGAGCGGGGCCATGACGGGGGTGATGCCCCGGCTGATGAGGCTGCACAGCGCGTCGGCACTGACGCGGTCGACATCGCCCACAAAACCAAAGTCAATGGGGTTGGGGGCGCGGCGGTGTGAGCGGATTACGTCCATGTCGGCGCCCGTCAGTCCCAGGGCCTGTATGCCGCGGCTTTGCAGGGCGGCCACCACGTGCTTGTTGACCAGTCCGCCGTAGACCATCGTTACGATGCTCAGCATGTCGGCGTCGGTAATGCGCCGGCCGTCCACCATCTGTGTCTCAATGCCCATGCGGGTAGCCAGGTCGGTAGCGGTGCGTCCGCCGCCGTGTACCAGTACCTTGGGTCCGCCGATGGCGGCAAAGCTGTCGAGCAGCTGCTGGAGCGAGGCTTCGTTTTCTACGATTTTCCCGCCTACTTTTACAACGGTTAGCTTATCCATGATGCGAGGGGGTGTTTATACCAGTGCGCGTACAATCTCTTCGGGGTCGCCCGGAAGGAGGTCGATGACGGGCACTTCAATCATGGTGTAGCAGCCCGGTTGTTGCTTCATTGAGGCGCGGGCTACGCATACCAGTACCTGACCCGTAAGGGCCGGGTTGTTGATGTGCATGTTGAATTCGAACAGCTGGTTCTGTGTCTTGCCGGACACGCCCTTGCGGGTCAGGTTGACGCCATGGCCCATGTCGAGCAGGTCGTCAACGCAAGGCACCTCAACCACGTGCGTCTCGTCGTGTACGAAGTAGGGGTCGGCCTTGATGGCGGCGGCTACGGTCTGGAAGTCGTGACCTTCTTCCACTTCAATATATACCATGCGGCGGTGAATGCCGGTGCCGGTGGGGATGGTCATCGACAGGGCGGCCTTTACGCCGTCAATGGCTTTTACGGCTACGGTGTGGCCCATGCTCATGCCGGGACCGAAGTTGGTGTAGCTGATGCCCTTGGGGGCCAGTGCCTGCATCAGGGTGCGCACGATGGAGTCGCTTCCCGGATCCCAGCCGGCCGAGATGATGGATACGGCCTTGTGCTCGCGGGCGGTTTCGCCCAGGCTGCGGCGCAGGTCGGCTATTTGTGTGTGGATGTCGAAACTGTCCACGGTGTTGATGCCCAGCGAGAGGATATCCTTGGCGTAGGCCTCTACGCTGCGGGTGGGGGTGGCCAGGATGGCTACGTCAACGTCTTTCAGTTCGCGTATGTCTTTTACCACGTCGTATTTCTGCAGTTCTTCAGGGCAGTTCTCTGCGCCATGACGGCGCACAATTCCGGCTACTTCAAAGTCATCGGCTGCTTCAAGCGCCTGGAGGGCGTAGTGTCCGATGTTGCCGTATCCCACTACGGCGGCTCTAATCTTCTTCATAAACAATTTGGAATTTTTTCAAGGTTTTCAGATGTGATTTGTCTGTCAGGCCGGCCTGCTGCAGCACGTGGGGGAGCTGTGGCCGGCACAGCCTGTACCAAAGGCAAAGATACGCAGAATTTTTTGAAAAGACTTTCTCACTTTGCCTAAACCTCGTTGCGCCGGGTGTATTTTGAGTCGTGTGTGCCGGCGAGGAAGTGTAGCGGCTTTGTAACGGATGTGTCATGCTTTTGTCATTTCGTGAACTTATCTTTGCACATGTCAAACAGAAAGCAATTAAGAAAATGATGTGGGGAACCAATAATTTTTCGGGCGACGGCTATTTGCACGTGGAGCCCACGGACGAAGGCTTTTACATGGCCTGGGCCGGCGATGGTTTCGACCTGACCGCCTTTGGCACTACCGAGGAAGAGGCCATGGGGGCCCTTGAAGAGAAAATTGACGACTGCCACCGCATGCTTTACGGCGCTGAAGAGGCCTGGTAGGCTTGTGCAGGGGTATGACGGCTGAAGATAAAAAAAGCGGAGAAGGTTAGGTTTATTTTTTACATTCCATATACTCAAAGAGCAGATTTTTTCCTTTATCAGCAAACAGTTTCTCCGATTTTGGTGCCCTTGCAACGGCAAGGGCTTTTTTATGTCGGAATGGCTTTACCCTTTTTGTTTTTTCTGTGCGGATGAGGGAGGAGCATAAATCTGCGTACAGCCGGCGTTCGGGTCTGTCGTTAGGGCAGTCCGGGCGTCAGTTTGTTTTTCTGCGTGACGCGGGGGAAAGGAAACAAACATCAGATGTTTTTGCGCCGGCTCGTCCGTACGCTCACATACGGGCGGATGACCGTGCGGCTGAGGCGGCCCAAAAAGGTCCCGCCTGAGATTTTTTTCCTGCCGGGAAAGTTTTTTTAGCTCCCGGCTTGTTTTTCCGGCAAGCCATCCCCTGTTGGGCAGCGCGGCCGGAAGGGGGAAACCGGGTGCAGAAAAAAAGCCGTGGAGCAGTGCGGCCGGTCGGGGGGGGAGGGAGAGTGACACGGCGCGCAGCGCTCCACGGCAAAATGGTTGGCAGGCGTATGGCCCGCCGCTTTATGGGAGGTTATTTCAGATAATCGTCAAAATAACGGGTGATGCGTTCGTGCAGGTGCACCATGTCCTTGCCCATCATGTTGTGGCCGTCGCCCGGATAGACAAAGTAGTCGGGCTGCGTTCCGGCGTCCTCGCAGGCGCGCAGGAACGAGAGGCTGTGCTGCATGACGCAGGTGGGGTCGTTGTAGCCCACGATAATCTGGAGGCGGCCCTTCAGGTTGCCGGCCTTGTTGAGCAGGCTGCAGTTCTTGTAGCCCTCGGGATTGCTTTGCGGCGTATCCATGTAGCGCTCGCCGTACATTACCTCGTAGAATTTCCAGTCGATGACGGGACCGCCGGCCACGCCTACCTTGAACACGTCGGGGTAGGTCAGCATGAGGTTGGTGGTCATGAATCCGCCGAACGACCATCCGTGAACGCCCATCCGGTCGGCATCCACGTAGGGCAGGCTCTTGAGGAATTCCACGCCGCGCATCTGGTCCTTCATCTCCTCCTCGCCCAGGTGGCGGAAGGTGACGTTTTCAAACGCCAGGCCGCGCTCGCTGCTGCCGCGGTTGTCGAGGATGAAGAGCAGGTATCCGCGCTGGGCCATGTAGATTTCCCAGCCGCGCGTCAGGTAGTTGCGTGAGGCCATCACGTTGCGGGCGTGCGGGCCGCCGTACACGTAGACCACGGTGGGGTATTTCTTGTTGGGGTCGAAGTTGACGGGCTTTACCATGCGGTAGTACAGGTCGGTGGAGTCGTCGGCGGCCTTGATGGTGCCGCAGGTAATTTCGGGCACGTTGTATCCCTTCCAGGGGTCGTCGGCCGTGAGCAGGTTCTGGCGCTTGCCGCTGGCCGTGTTGGTCAGGTCAATCTTGCGCGGAATCTGGGGCGAGCTGTAGTTGTCCACCACGTAGGCACCCGTACCGGTCGAGAGGCTGGGATAGTGCACGCCCGTGCCGTCGTCAATGCGCTGGCGCTTGCCGTTGGCTATCTGTACGCTGAACACGTTGTGCTGCAGCGGCGATACCTCGGTTGAGGTGTAGATGGCGCTCTTGGTCTTGCGGTTGAAGCCCAGCAGGTCGATTACCTCAAACTTGCCGTCGGTCAGCTTGCTCAGGCGCTTGCCGTCGGTGTTGTAGAGGTAGAGGGCGTTGTAGCCTTCGTTGCGGCTCTGATAGATGAATTTGGAGTCGTCCCACGGCAGGAATACGATGGGGTTCATCGGCTCGATGTACTTGCTGTTGCGCTCCTCGAGCACCACCTTGATTTTCTGGCCGCTGGCGGCGTCGTAGCTGATGAGTTGTGCGTGGTTCTGGTCGCGGTTGACCTCGTTGACGTAGATGGTCTTGCCGTCGGGGCTCCAGGCGATGTTGGTAAAGTAGCGGTCGGTGGGGTCAGCCGTTTTCAGATAAACGGTCTGCTGCGTGGCGGGGTTGAACACGCCCACGCTCACCTTGTGGCTGGTCATGCCGGCCATGGGGTATTTTTCAGGAGCCGGCTGCGCCACGCGGTGGGCAATGTCGACCATCGGGTAATCCGTCACCATCGACTGGTCCATGCGGTAGAAGGCCAGCAGTGTGCCCTGCGGGTTCCAGAACGTACCCTTGCTGATGCCGAATTCGTCGCGGTGAACGCTCTGTCCGTACACCAGCTCGCGTGATCCGTCGGTAGATACCTGCAGCTGCTTGCCTTCGGCCGTCAGTACGTAGAGGTTCCAGTCCTTCACGTAGGCTTCGGCCTTCGAAGCCATGTTCAAATCCGTATGTGAGGCACCGGCAATGCGGCTCCGCTTCCATACGGTTTTTCCCTTTTTCCAGTCGTAGAGCAGCTCGGCCTTGCCCGTGTAGAGCAGCGCCTGCGTACGGTCGGCGTAGGGGAAACGCGCGTAGAGCAGGCTCGTCACGCGGCCGTCGGCCTCGCTAAGCGTGGCGTTGACGGCTGTGGTGGTCAGAAAAGGCTTCTTTTCGCCCTGCACGGTGCACTGGTCTACGTCCAGGCGTACCAGACGGTCGCCCCACCATGCGGTGTAGAGGTTTTTGGGTTGCAGGTTCCAGAAATTGGAACCGCCCGACATCAAATCGTCTAAGGTAAAACTTTTTTGTGCCATAGTGGTCATGACTGACAACAGCAGCATGGCGGCTATTGTCCAACTCAATTTTTTCATATCGGTTCTGATGATGTTGATTTTCGAGGTTTGGTGGAATATGTGGAAAAGACAAAGATGCGCACGTATGCCGTCGGGCGGTTCGCATCTTTGTCTTTATGGGATGTGGCGGTCACTTAGTTTCCGCGGCGGTCACGTCCTTTTCCGCTGCCTTTGTGGCCGTTGTCGCGGCGTGAGCCCGACGGGCGGCGTTCAGCCGGTGTGTGACGGCGCTCACGGCGTTCGTGGCGGTCGCCTGCCTCGTCGCCTTCGCGGCGTGAACGGGCGGAGTGGTTGCGCTCGAATTCGCGGTGCAGGCGGCGCATGTAGCCGGGAATGATGTCGTCTTCGTCCTCATCGTCACGGCTGTCGGGGTCGTCAAAGCGTTTCTTGAAGTCGCGGTCGGCCTTGAAGCGGCGCTTTTCAGCCATGCGTTTGCGCTCTTCGTCGGTCTTGACGATGCCGCCCTTTTCGCGGAAGTCCTGCATCTTGCCGTCGAAAATCTGGTATTTGCGGAATTCGCAGTCGAGTGAGCCGTTGATGAGCGGAATGCGGAAGCTGGGCTTCAGACCGATGTTCTCAAACAGTTCTTCGCGGCTGCAGATAATCCAGGCTTCGTTGCCCACAAACTGATGCTTGAGGCGCTCGCCGATGGCTCGGTACAGGCCCATGAGGTCGGGGGCCGTGATGCGCTCGCCATAGGGCGGATTGGTGATGATGACGGCCTTTTCCTGCGGCTGGGTGAATTTCTTGAAGTCCTGCTGCTTGAGTGAGATGCAGTCGGCCACGCCGGCGCTCTTGACGTTGCGGGCCGCTACCTCGAGGGCGGGGTTGTTGATGTCGTAGCCGTAGATGTGGTGACTGAAGGGGCGCTCCTGCGAGTCGTCGTTGTAGATGCGGTCGAGCAGGTCGCGGTTGAAGTCCTTCCACTTCTCGAAACCGAAGGCGCGGCGGAATACGCCCGGATAGATGTTGCGGGCCATGAGGGCGGCCTCGATGAGAATGGTGCCGGAGCCGCAGAAGGGGTCAATCAGGTCGCAGTCAAAATTCCAGCCCGAGAGCTTGATGAGTCCGGCGGCCAGCACTTCGTTGATGGGGGCCTCGACGCTGCCGGTGCGGTAGCCGCGCAGGTGCAGGCTCTCGCCGCTGGAGTCGAGCGAGAGGGTGCAGTCGGTGTCGGCTATGTGGATGTTCAGACGGATGTCGGGGTTGGTAATGCCGATGTTGGGGCGTTTTCCGGTGGTTTCGCGGAAATAGTCGACAATGGCGTCCTTTACTTTGTATGCTACGAATTTAGAATGGCGGAACTCTTGTGAGAAAATGACCGAATCAACCGAGAAGGTATTGCTCAGGTCGAGGTAGTCGCTCCAGTTGATTTCCTTGACGGCGGCGTACACCTCATCGGCGTCCTTGGCCTTGAAATGTTTGATGGGTTTGAGCACGCGAATGGCGGTGCGCAGGCAGAAATTGGCGCGGTACATCATTTCCTGATCGCCTGTGAATGATACCATGCGTCGGCCTATGCTGATGTTGTCGGCGCCCAGTTCGGTCAACTCAGTGGCCAGTACTTCTTCCAGTCCCTGAAAGGTTTTGGCGATGAGTTCAAATTGCTGTTCCATGAATTGTGTTAGAGTATGTAAATAAAAATATTGTTTTTTGAGTGTAAGTTTCAGTGAGGTGAAGGCCCGTTATTGGGAAGCGCGGTTGGACTGCACCAGGCGCGCTTCGGGCGGCACGTCGGACGTGACCCAGAGGTTGCCGCCGATGACGGCGTCGTGACCGATGCGGATGCGGCCCAGCACGGTGGCGTTGGAGTAAACCACCACGCGGTCTTCCAGAATGGGGTGGCGCGGGATGTTCTTGATGGGGTTGCCGTCGGCGTCGAGCGGAAAGCTGCGCGCCCCCAGCGTAACGCCCTGATAGAGCTTGACGTGGCTGCCGATGATGCAGGTGGCGCCGATGACGACGCCCGTGCCGTGGTCGATGGTGAAGCTCGGTCCGATTTGGGCGGCCGGATGAATGTCGATACCCGTTTCGGAGTGGGCCATCTCGGTGAGGATGCGTGGAATGAGCGGCACGTTCAGGCGGTGGAGCTCATGGGCCAGGCGGTAGTTGGTCAGCGCGCGGATGGCGGGGTAGCAGCTGATGACCTCGCTGTAGGTCTGTGCCGCGGGGTCGCCCAGATAGGCTGCCTCGACGTCGGAGGCCAGCAGCTTGCGCACCATGGGCAGGCGCTTGATGAAGAGCTGGCTCACCGTGGCGGCATCCGTACGGCTGATGGGCAGACCGGCCAGGCTGTCGTCGTCGGCCAGGAAGAGCAGGCCCGCCTCAATCTGGCGGGTCAGCAGCTTGTGGAGGCGCTCCAGGGCTACGCCGATGTGGTAGGGAGCCAGCTGGGAGTCGAGATCCGACTGCCCGAAGTATCCTGGAAACAGTACCGCACGGCACAGCTCCATCACCTCCTTGAGCTTGCGCCCTGAGGGCAGGGGGTCGCCGGAGCGGTGACGATGGAAGAAACGCCGGATATCGGTGATGTCCGACAGGGCATCCACCGTTTCCGTCAGCCATAGGCTGGAGCCGGGTGTTGTGGTCATATCGGTTTTTCTGGACTTAATAGTCTGCGTGATAGGGCAAAGATACTTATATTTTTTTTATACGGTGGTTTTTGACTGAAAAAAGTGTGCGGCCAGTGGCCGGAGGCGGGGCGGAGAGCGGTTCGTGCCGGGCGGGAAATGGTTGTGCCGGTCCGGCAGCTTTGGAGTGTGGGGTGGCTCGGAAAAAATACGGCCCGGCGGGAAAAACGGACAGGGTCGGACTTTTTCGGTACAGGGTCCGACCCTGTTCCAGTCCGGCGGGACATCATGAAAAAAAGCCGGGCCGCACCTCGCGGTGCAGTCCGGCTTGCTGTTAATCATGAACAATCATCCCTCAAGTAAAAACTACTTATTTTTTGTATGGTTGGTCGTCAGACCGTTTATGCGCGGCGGAGAGATGTACGCCGTCGGTTGTTATTCGGCTGTGAGTTCAACCACGTGGCTCTCGGTGGAGTTGCAGCTGAAAACGCTGAGGCCTACTTTCATCAGGTAGTCGCCCGAGAAGGTCTTGCCGTTGGCCTCGAGGGTGGAGGCGGTGTTCGGCATCAGGTTGATTTCCTCCACGCGGTACATCTTGTCGGGGTCGAGGCCCTGCAGCTTCACGTTGAGGAGCTTTTCCTGGAAGCGCGGATGCACGTCGTAGGCAAAGAGTACGGCTTTGGCTTTGTCGGAGCTGACGTAGTTGACGGCCATGTGGTTGGTCTGGTAGGGCGATACGAGGCGGTACTGCTCTCCGTCCATGATGGCCGGCTGCAGGCGTTTCCAGTTGGCCACGGCCTGCTGGCAGTAGGTCAGTTCGTCGGCCGACATGCCTTTCAGACCGATGTCGAAGCCCAGTTTGCACATGGAGGCCACGTCGGTGCGGAACTTGATGGAGGTGTTCTTGTTCCAGCTGGTTACGTGGGCACACATGGCTTTGGCCGGGAAGAACTGTGAGAAGCCCCACTGGATGTAGACACGCTCTACGGGGTCGGTGTTGTCGCTGCACCAGAACTCGTCGCCGTATTTCAGGATTTCGTAGTCGCAGCGGGCGCCACCGCCGGAGCATACCATGATGGGTACGTTGGGGTAGTTCTCCTTGACGCGGCGGAACACGTTGTACACTCCCTTCGTGTGTTCAATATAGAGCTGGTTCTGGCGGTCTTTCAGATAGGGTGAGTAGATGTTGGTAATCGGGCTGTTGCAGTCCCATTTGAAGAAGGCAATGTCGGGGTTCTCCTTCATGATTTTCTCTACCACGCCGTACACGTAGTCCTGCACCTCGGGGTTGCTGAGGTCCAGCACGAGCTGGTTGCGGTAGTAGTAGGTCTCGCGGTTCGGCAGGCGGATGGCCCAGTCGGGGTGTTTCTCGAAGAGTTCGCTCTTGGGGTTCACCATTTCCGGCTCAATCCAGATACCGAACTTCACGCCGGCTTCCTTGGCTGCCTTGACCAGTGCGGGTACGCCGCCGGGCAGTTTGGCCTTAGTGGCCTCCCAGTCGCCGAGACCGGCGTGGTCGTCCTTGCGCGGGTATTTGTTGCCGAACCATCCGTCGTCCAGCAGGAACATGTCAACGCCCAGGTGCTTGGCTTCCTTCATGAGTTCGGCCAGTTTGTCCTGGTCGAAGTCAAAGCCCGTGTTCTCCCAGTTGTTCAGCAGGGTCATGCGGGTGCCCTGACCGTTTTTGAGCTGATAGAGGCGCGCCCAGTTGTGCAGGTTGCGTGAGCCCTGGCCCGTACCCTGGTTGCTGAGGGTGAAGATGAACTCGGGGGTGGTGAATACCTCGCCGGCCTTCAGCTCGTAGAGTGAGGCGTAGGGGTTGATGGCGGGAATGACGCGCAGGTTGCCTACGTTGTCCACCTCAAAGGTGAAGCGGAAGTTGCCCGTCCAGTCCAGGGTACCCATGAGCACCTGGCCCTGGTTTTCCTGCACCGGCTGGTCGAGTCCGAGCTCGAAGAAGGGGTGCGTATGCATGGCGGCGCGGCTGCCGAGTTTGGTGTCGATGACTTTTTTGCCGAACTGGAGCTGCTGGCTCGACATTTGCGCTTCGCGCGCCCAGTCGCTGCTGAACTCCGTCAGGTAGTAGGAAGCGTTGCTGAAGTAGAGCATCGTGGAGGCGTAGGCCGAGAGCTTGATGGGCTTCTTCTCCTGATGACTGATTTCGCTCCAGGTCTTGATGACGTCTTCCTGCGGGTAGGCCACGTAGTGGAGCGTTACGCTGACGGGGTATTTGTCGTCTTTCAGATTGATGGTGGTTTCCGTGCCGCCGGCTACCGATTTGGTGCTCGACGAAACGTAGTAGAGGTAGGTGGTGGGGTTGCCGTCGGCGTGCGTAATGCCCAGAGCCGGCTCAAAGTAGTCCTCATTGCCCGAGCAGCTGTACACTTCCCAGCCGCGTTTGGTGACGCTGCCGTCAGAGCCGGCATGTATGGCCCAGTTCATCTGGCTGAGTTCCTGTTCGTGGCGCAGCTTGTCGCCCAGGTAAGTCTGATAGAGACGTCCGTTGTCACCTACCTGCAGTATCAGGTCGGTATGATTGGTGGAGACGCGGATGATTTTCTTTTCGGCCGCATTTCCGGCGCCGGCCACCAGAGCCAGTGCGCATAATGAAGTCATTATTTTTTTGTTCATAGTAATTTTAGATTAGCGAATCAATAATTTTCAGGGTTAGTAGGTAAATAAGCAGGACGGCCTCGGTTCGTGTCGGCCCTGTGGCCGTCCTGCCCGGATGGAATGGCTTTATCTGTTCATCTTAAAACTTCAGGCTGGCCGAGAACTCAACCGTAAACGGACGCAGGTAGCTTCCGCTCATGTATTTGTTGTTGAATCTTGAGGCTTCGTCCTTTGAAATCAGCTCGGCACCGCTGATGGTTCCGCTGGCGCCCTTCTGGTTCAGGAAGTTGACGACGCTGGCGCCCAGAGTCCAGTGCTTGTTGACGTTCCAGGTCACGCCGCCAAAGGTTTCCCAGTGGCCGTTGAAGTAGAGCGCGTCAGTCAGGTTGGCATAGGTTTTGCCGAAGTAGCGGAAGCTCAGCCACAGGCGGATATCGTCGGTGATGTTGTAGCTCGGGTCGAGCTCTACGAGAATCTGCGGGATGCTCTGCACGATGTTGCCGTTGGCGTTCAGCGTCTGGGTGCTGCCGTCGTTAAAGGTTACCGTGGCCTTGTAGTTGTTGTACTTCGGGCGCTGGTAGGTAAAGAGGGCGTGCAGGTGGAAACCCTTGAACGGGTCGATTTCGGCCGTGGTGGTCCAGCCCAGGGTCTGGATGTTATAAATCAGCAGAGTTGTCTTTGACTCGGTGGTTCCGGGTTTGGTGATGTTCTGCTGGTCGATGTTGTTCGATTTGGCAATGTAGGTGACCATGGACGTCAGGTCCAGCCAGCTGTTTTTGTAGAAGAGTCCTCCACGAATCAGGGGGATGGTTACGCGTTTATACTGCTCTTCGGTAGGACCTGTTCCGGCGTATTCGTTGATGCGCGGGAAGCGGGTGGCTACGGTTCCGTCGGCCGTCAGTCCGAAGCCGCGGCCCACGTTGTAGGTCAGCTGTACGGTAGCGGCATAGTTGATTTTGTTTTTCGTTACGCGGTGCGGTTCAATGGTCACCGTGTTGGCTCCGATGACGTTGCCGTTGGCATCCGTAACGTCGTAGGTATGCGTATCGCCGATGTAGAATCCGGAATAGCGGGCGTACGGTATCTGGTCAGCCGACATGCGGTAGTATTCTACGCGGCCGCCGTAATACAGGTTGAGCTTGCGGTTAATCTGCCAGTTGTCGGTCAGGTAGAGCGCCAGCTTGTTTTCCATACCCACGGTGTATTCCGGGCTAAGTTCGTTGAAGCCGCGGAACTGCTCGCCGTCCGGGCCAATCAGGATTTCGGGATATTCCTGTACGGAGCCGGTCCATTGCAGTGATGAAGAGTGATAGTCCAAGTGGTAGTACCATTCGTTCAGTCCGAGGCGGAGGCCGTGGTTCTTAATCTGCTTCTCCAGCTCAGAGGTTACCAAGAAGTTCTGCACCTTACCGAAGTGCAGCCACGTGCGTCGGCCGTCAATGTATCCCTCAAACGGGGTGCCGTCGGGGTGCAGGTAGCCGGCGCTGGCGTCAACTTCCGAAATGGTACTGCCGCCAAAGTCCACATAGTCGGCCTTGGGGGCGTTCATGTATTTCATGTCGAGGTTCCACTTCAGGCCGTTGTTGAAGGTGTAGTCCGTCAGCAAGGTGACTTCGTGCGAGTAGCTTTCCGAGAGGTCGGCCAGGTCGCCGGTTTTCATCTTGCCGTCCATAATGTCCATGTAGCGTACCGTACCCGTTTTGGGGCCGTATGAGGCTGTTCCGAGCGCGAATCCCGGAAATTCCTTCACCGAGCCGTCACCTACGTAGATGAACGGGGCGGCGTTGAGCATGTTGCCCGGGTTGCTGTTGCGGGCAAATTTATAAAGCAGGCTCACCTTGCCGCGGTTGTTGTTGAAGAGCCGGGTCAGGCCGCCGTGGTAAATCTGTGTGCGGTCGAAAAAGTTGTCGAACTTCACGTCAAAGTAGCCCGGGTCGAAGTTCTGGTACACGCTGGCCGTGTAGAGCCAGTGGTCGCCGATGCCGCCCGAGAGGTTCAGGTCGAACTGCTGCATGCCGTAGTGGTTGGCGCGGTAGTTCAGGATGCCCTTAAACTCCTTTTGTCCCAGACGCGTGAGCGAGTTGACGGAGTAGGCAATGTTACCGGTCTCGATGGCCGACTGCGACGGCGTCATCAGTCCCACCTCGCCCAGACTGGCGTCGTTGCGCCAGTGTGCCTGAAGTTTATGCACGGATGAGGAATATACGGCGGGCAGGCCGTTTTCGTACACGGTAACGTCCTCGCTGGGCAGACCGATTTGTATTTCGCGGGGTTTGTTGGCGTCCGACGCGTTGAGCATTACGTTGCGTTCGCTGCCGGCTGCCTTTTTGGTGGCTGTGGTGTCGGCATCGTCGGCAAAGGCCGGAGCGGCACTCAGTAGCAAAGCCAGGATGGATGGTGTATAATAATAACGTTTCATAATACTGATTATATAGATTAATTTGTGACTGTTGTTCGTAATGTTTTGTGGCGCAGGCCGCGGTTTCTGCCTGACTGCATCGCAAAATTATATCGTATTTCCGACGGGTGTATGCCAAAGTAAACGGAAAGTAGATGAAAGTAGAAAATATTAAAATACAAACCGTTTATAATCAGATATTTACTATTTTATCTTAGGGTATTCAAAGTAGAATGACAAATATCTCAAAGACTATTTGTATATTTGCAGAAAACACATTTTTTCAGTACTTAACAACACTTGATGATATGAAATGGCTATATGTGGTTTTGTGTTTGTGGGCAGGCGTGTCGGGAATGGGGGCGGCGCGGGGTTGGAATGACATATTCCGTCCGCTTGACGACACCATACGGCTGAGGTCCTACTTCTCGCAGCAGAAGGAGAGGCGCATAGCCCATTGGGTGAAGGCCCTGCATGCTACCGACGACGTGCGGCGCAAATTGCTCATTACCAACAAGATTTATGAGGAATATCATACTTACCGATTTGATTCGGCCATGAAATACATTAACCTGCAGGCCCAGTTGGCCCGTCAGGTGGGAAGCCGTCATTACTTGCTTGAGAGCAAGATTCACCGCAGCTTCATGCTTACCACGGCCGGCTATTTCAGTGAGTCGGTCAATGTTTTGCAGAGTATCGATGCGGCCCGGCTGTCGCCTAAGTTGCGTGCGGATTATTTCATTGCCTGTGAGTGGGCTTACGGCAAATGGGCCGAATATACCGACGACGATGTGTATGCTCCGGTTTACAGCCGCCTGGAGCGCGCCTATCGTGATTCGCTTCTGATGGTGCTGCAGCCCGGTACGCCTTATTACAAGTATATATATGGAGTGAAGATTTATACGCAGGGGCGTTATCGTGAGGCGGCCGACTATTTCAAGGAGGCTTTGGCGGGCACGAGTGTCGACCGCCGCCTTTATGCCATGACGACCTACAGCCTGGCGCTGGTCTATAAGCAGCTGGACGACTACGACCTTTATCTTCACTACCTGATTCGGGCGGCCATTTCCGACATGACCTGTCCGCTGAAGGAGAATCTGGCCATGCAGGAGCTGGCCCTCTATATTTTCAAGCAGAACAACGGCGAGGCCAGCCGGGCCAACCAGTATTTGAGCATTTCGCTCGAGGATGCCAAGTTTTTCAATTCCAACCGCCTGCGCATGCTGGAAATTGCACGTAAGTTCCCGGATATTTACAAGGCCTATCAGGTTGAGATGCAGCAGAAGAATACGTCGCTGCGGGGCATGCTCATTTGCATCAGCATTCTGGTAGTGGGTTTGCTGGTCAGTCTGTACTACATCCGCCGCCAGCTCAGGCAGCTGGGCCTTCAGCGGCAGGCGCTGGAGGAGGCCAATGAGCAGTTGCGGGTGCTCAACCAGTCGCTGCTGAACACCAATCTTTCGCGCGAGCATTATGTCAGTCTTTTTCTGGAACTTTGCGCGGCCTATATCGACAAGCTCAACCGTTATGAAAATCTGGTGAAGCGTAAGGTAAAGGCCCACCAGAGCGAGGATTTGCTCAAGCAGAACAACGTGACCCGCCTTTCGGCTACCGATGCCCGCGACTTTTTCTATCGTTTTGATACGGCATTCCTGACGCTTTATCCCGATTTCATCGAGGCTTTCAACCAACTGCTCACGGACGGTTGCGAGGTGCGTCCCAAGCGCGGTGAGATATTGGGCACCGAATTGCGTATTTTTGCACTCGTGCGGCTGGGCATTTCCGACAGCTCGCGCATTGCCACTCTGTTGTTCTATTCGCCCCAGACCATCTACAACTATCGTACCGCCATCCGCAAGATGGCGCGCGACCGCGAGCATTTCGAGCAGCAGGTAGCCGGCCTGTGTATGCTCAATACTGGCGAAAAGAGCAAGACAGCCGATTCTTCTGCCGGTCAGGCGGAGCCCGAAACTGTCGGGAGCTGACCTGCTACCGGTGCAGGAGGCGGAAAAAAGGAATCAGGTCGGACCTTGTTGGATTAAGGTCCGACCTGATTCCGTTTTCTTCCTGTCTTTTTCTTTCTGCGCCGGTGGTTCCGTTTAGCGGGCCAGTATAGGAATGACGCGGTAGAGCATGCGGCGCGTCATGATGTGGCGGTTGAGGAAACTGACGATGAATCCGGTCAGACATGCGGCAACTACCGAGCCTTCACGGATGCCCTCAATGCGGTGTGAGAAGAGCAGCGAAGTGGTGGCAGCCAGGGCTACGAGGGTGATGTCAACGCCTACCTTAACGTGGCCGAATTCCTTTTGTCGGCGGCGGGCAATGTATTTGACCAGTCCCTCGGCACTCATCATGGCTACGCGCGGCTTGATTTCGAGCACTACGCCAACGGATTGCGAGAGGCAGCCCATAAGCAGCAGTACGGCCGACATGGCGTAGTTCTGAGGAGTGACGTTTTGCATGAGCTGCATGTTGATGTCGATGAAAGCGGAGAAAACAAACGAGAGCGGAATCTGCAGCAGGATTTCAGCCACGTCCTTGCGGCCGCCGTAGGGCGCGCGGGCCAGCCAGAGCTGCAGGGCTATCATAATCAGGTTGGTCAGCAGGGTCCATGTGCCCAGTGTAAGCGGAGTGTTGATGCTGCACACGTAGTTGAGGCTCGAAATGGGGGTCGTACCCAGGCCGGAGTGAACAATCAGCACAATACCCATGGCCAGAAAGTATAAGCCGGAAATAAAAACTAAATACCTTTTGATTAAATTCAAATTTGTCATACGCTATATGATATTTGTATAATAGTCGTTGCCCGAACGGAATTGCAAAATTCGGGCTTATTCCTGATTCCGCGTCTGACAGAATCGGCACAAAAATGGTACTTTTCGGCACTATCCGCCCGGTTCCGGCTTATTTTCAGCCGGCGGGCTCCAGGCTGAGCAGGTGTTGCATCTGCCGGGTGATGTTGGGTTTCCATTCGTTCAGGATGTCGTCGAACGACTCGTTTTCCTCACGCAGGATACGCATGCTCAGCCCGCGGGTCAGAAACGGAAACGTCAGCAGGCTGTAGAACGTCAGGAACACCATGCGCAGCGGCACCTTGCGTATCCGGCCCTCGTCCATTTCCTGCTGCAGGCTCTTGACGATGCTGCCGAATCCGGCTCTGGTGTGCAGCGAGCGCAGGGTGAGCAGCAGGAAGTCGGCGTCGCGGTTGATTTCGCGGACAACAAACAGGGGCAGGTCCGGCCATTGCCGGAACAGGTCGTAGTACGTGTCCACCACCTTTTCCGTGCGGTGGCCGATGGATTCGTCCTGATTCATGACGATGGAGAGGACCTGGGGGGCCAGTTTCTGCAGCGTAGCGCCGAATACGGCCCTGAACATACGGTCTTTCGTGCGGAAGTGGTAGTGCAGGGCCGGGCGGTTAATCTGGGCTGCCGCCGCAATTTCGCGCATACTCGTTTCGGTATATCCTTTTTGGATAAACAGGGCCTGTGCCTCGGCAATGATGCGGGCTTCGGCTTCGTTGAAGGTTTTGCGTCTGGGCATGGGCCGTTATTTTAAGTTGTCGGTAAAGAGCAGCATGCGGTTGGTGATGTTTACGTCGCTTACGCCGCTGTCAAAGTCGAGTGAGAGCATGTTCAGGTCGGGGCAGAGCTGCTTGATGCGCTTTTCCACGCCCTTCGACACGATATGGTTGGCAATGCATCCGAAGGGCTGCAGGCTGATGACGTTCTTTACGCCCTGGCGCGCATAGCCCAGCACCTCGGCCGGCAGCAGCCAGCCCTCGCCAAACTGCGCGTTGAGGGTAATGACCTTGCGGGCCTCTTCGGCCTCCTCGAAAATGTCGCTCAGCGGCACGAAGTAGCGGAAGCGACCGGCCATGCGGTTGGCCTTCTGAATCTGTTTGCTCACGGCCTTGTAGCCCAGGCGGTAGAGAAATTCCGGCAGCACGCGCTTCTCGATGTCGGTGGCTACGCGAATCTTTCGGTTGACGAAGCTTTGCGTAAAGAAGTCCGTCATGACCGACGGCACCACTTCAATGCCCTGCTTCGAGAGCCAGTCGGTGGCATGTTTCTGGGCAAAGGGGTTGAACTTCAGGAAAATTTCGCCCACCACGCCTACACGCGGACACGTCTTGTCGCGGCAAATGGCGTTGAACTCGTCGGCGGCCCTGGCCAGCAGGGGCAGCAGCTCGCGGGTGCGTTTCTGCAGGATGCGGGCTTCGGCTTCTTTCAGATATTTTTCAGTCAGTTCGCGGGCCTGTCCGGGCTGTTTTTCGCGCACTACCGAGGCGTAATAGAACTTGGAGAGGCAGTCGGTGTAGAGTATCGCGCGGAGCGCAACGGGCAGGATTTTGGTCCAGTTAATCTTGAAGCCCGGCTGCTCGCTGTCCACCGTTCCGCCAAAGGTCAGCGAGATGACCGGCGTGTTGGTGTAGCCGGCGTCCACCAGTGCCTTCTTGATGATGGCCAGGTAGTTGCTGGCGCGGCACTGTCCGCCCGTCTGCGACATGGCCACCACGCAGCGGTCGGGGTCGTACTGCCCGCTCTTGAAGGCGCGGATTACGTCGCCCACAATCAGCGTGGCGGGGTAGCACACCTCGTTGTTGGCATATTTCAGTCCGAAGTCGCACGAGCGGGTGTCGCTCAGCGGCAGGTTGTCCACGTCGTAGCCCGCCCGGCGCAGAATGGCCGGAATGAGCGGTGAGAGAAACGGCGTGAAATAGGGCACCAGAATCTTGCGTCCGCGGAAGTCGTCGCCGTAAACCGGCACGGTGCGGAAGGCTTGTTCCGTTTGCGGTGTTTCGTGTTGCGCCTGCGAAATCCTGAGGCTCTCGATGAGCGAGCGCACGCGCAGCTTCATGGAGCCTACGTTGTTGATGTCGTCCATTTTGAGCAGCGTAAACGGTTTGCCGTGGCGCATGAGCAGGTCGCGCACCTCGTCGGTCAGGAAAGCGTCGGGGCCGCATCCGAAGGAGGTCAGTTCAACAAACTGCACGCCGGCATCCTGCTGGCCGCACCAGCGGGCGGCTTTCAGAATACGGTTGGGATAGGTCCACTGAGCCAGGTAGTGGACCTCCGAGATTCGGCTCTCGTCCTCGCGCACCAGGTCGTCCGTAATCACGTCTACGCCCATTTGGGCAATAAGATCCGATATTTTGTGCTGCACCAGCGGGTCTGCATGATATGGACGGCCGGCCAGCATCACCACGAAGCGGCCTGATTGGCGGGCCTGGCGCAGAATTTCCTGATTGTGCACCACCAGGTCGTGCTGGAAGGCATCCTGCGCCTCCAGTGCCCGGCGGAAAGCCCGCTTGATTTCGCTCTCGCTCACGCCCAGCCGGCTCAGGTAGGTTTGGCACTGGCGGTAAAGCAGGCGGTTGTCCTTGAAGGAAATGGCCGGCGAGTCAATGGGGATGTCGGTGGCCTGCACGCTCTTGATGACCTCGGAGTAGCCCGTCACGATGGGGCAGTTATAGCTGTTCTGCTCCTTCTGGCTGCGTTCAAAGATGACGAAAGGCAGAAATATGCGGTCAACCCTGCGGTCGATGAGCTCCTGAATGTGGCTGTGCATCAGTTTGGCCGGGAAACAGATGTTGTCCGACATCACCATGCGGGCACTTTGTTCGTAGTGTCCGTAGTCTGAGCTGCCCGAGAGACACACCCGGAAACCGCAGCCCGTCAGCAGCGTGTGCCAGAACGGAAAGTTTTCGTACATGTTCAGGCAGCGCGCCATGCCGATGGTGCCGCGCGGGTTGGCCGGCTGCTTTTCGGCGCGCTTGAAGAGCAGGTCGAGCTTGTAGGGATAGGCGTTGCGGCCGGGGGTACGGCTCTCGCCGTTGGTAAAGATCTTTTCGCACCGGTTGCCGGCGTGGTACGATTGGCCGTTGTCAAAGGTATAGCGTGACACGAGGCACTGGTTGTCGCATCCGTGGCAGTGAAGCTGGCGCGTGGTGTAGTGAGCCTGTGCGATGATGTCGTCCAGACACACGGGGGTCCGGGCCATTTGGCGCGCATGGAGCGCACAGCCCAGCGCCCCCATCAGTTCGGGAATGTCGCAGCGCACCACCTCGGCGCCGGTCAGCTGCTCCAGGGCGCGCACGATGGCGTCGTTGCGCATGGTGCCGCCCTGCACCACGATGTGCCGGCCCAATACGTCGGTATCTTTGATTTTGAGTACTTTGTAGAGGCAGTTCTTCACCACCGAATAGGCCAGGCCGGCTGCAATGTCCTCCACGCCGGCTCCTTCACGCAGCACCTGCTTGACCTTTGAGTTCATGAACACCGTGCAGCGCGTGCCCAGGTCGCAGGGTGCCTTGGCGCGGCAGGCCGCCTGCGCAAAATCCTGCACGGAGTAGCCCAGCGTGCGGGCAAAGGTTTCGATAAACGAACCGCAGCCCGAGGAGCAGGCTTCGTTGATTTCAATGCGGTTGATGACGCCGCCGTTTACAAAAATCCCCTTCATGTCCTGCCCGCCGATGTCCAGGATAAACGAGACGTCGGGGTTCAGGTGACGGGCGGCCACGTAGTGGGCCACCGTTTCCACCATGCCGCCGTTCAGCTGGAAGGCCGTGCGTATCAGGTCCTCGCCGTAGCCGGTAGAGCAGCTGCCCTTGATGTGCAGCTCGGTATGGTGGCTGCGGCAGGCCTCGCGCAGCTGCCGCAGTCCCTGCTCTACGGCTTCGATGGGGTTGCCCCCGTTGACGGTATAATAGGTGAAGAGCAGGCGCGACTCCTCGTCGGTTACCACAATTTTCGTGGTGGTAGAGCCGGAGTCGATGCCCAGAAAAGCTTCCTGCACGCCGGCCTTGAATGCGGCGCGCGGAATTTGGTGGGCGGCAATGCGCGTTTGCCATTTCCGGTAGTCGGTTTCGTCGGAAAATATCGGTTTCATCGACGATTGCAGGCGTATTTTTCCGCTCAGGCTGTTCAGTTTCCGAATCCATTCCTCCAACGTCAGGGCCTCCTGCCCGTCGGTGCAGGCCAGGGCGGCTCCCGTGGCCGGCAGCAGCGTGCTGTGTTCGGGAACGACAAAGTCCTGCGGCTGCAGGTGCAGATAGTCCATAAAGGCGCGGCGCAGGGCCGGAATAAACGTCAGCGGGCCGCCGCACAGCAGTACGGGTGTATGGATGTCGCAGCCGTGGGCCAGCGTCACCATGGTCTGTACCGCCACGGCATGGAAGATGGAGGCGGCAATGTCTGCCTTGCTGACGTTCTTGGCAATGAGGTTCTGGATGTCGGTCTTGCAGAATACGCCGCAGCGCGAGGCAATGGGGTAGGTATGTTCGGACTGGAGAGCCAGTTCGTTAAGGGCCGTCACGTCTACATCCAAGATGACGGCCATCTGGTCGATAAAGGCCCCCGTACCGCCGGCACAGTTGCCGTTCATGCGCAGTCCCGTGGCTTCGGCATTTTCAAAGAATACGATTTTGGCGTCCTCGCCGCCGATGTCAATCATGGTGCGCACCTGCGGGTAGCGGTGTTGTATGGCCTTGGTGGCGGCCATGACTTCCTGAATGAACGTCAGGCCCAGCTGCTCGCAGAAGCCCATGCCCACCGAGCCCGTCACCTGCATCCGGGCCGGTTGTCCGCCCGTTTGCTGCTGCAGGCGCTGCAGCATGTCGGTCACCACCTCGCGCGCCTTGGCATGATGACGCCGGTAGTCGGAAAAAACAATTTCGTTATCTGCATTGAGAACTACAATCTTTGCCGTTGTTGAACCTACATCAATACCTATTCTAAGCATATCCGTCTATTTGAACATTTATGTTTTACACCTGTGTCAGTTTTGCGCAAAAGTAAAAAGTTTTTGTTGGGTGGAAAAGTTTTAAACCTGAAAAATTGTAAATGTTTTTTCTCTTCCGTTCCTGTCGTGGGCGGCATTATGGCGGCGGTTGTTCCGGCGGATGAAAAACGCCTTAAAAGGTGCAGCCCCGCACCAGTATGCCGCCGGAGGAAAGGGGGATTCCTGAAAACGGACGTCAGCATACTGTTTCTGAGGGCTGCACCAAAAAGAAAAAAGGTGGCGGAAAAGATTTTTTAGCGCCCACCTGATTGAAAATAAGTGCCGGTTTTGTTGGGCAGACGGCCTGCCGGGCGGTTCTGTGTGCCTTTGGGGGTTGCCTGAAAAAAATAGGGGAACAGATGAGATGACGATTTCAGGCTGCCGGTGCTGGCGCAACAGATGGCTATGGGGTAAAACGGATTCTTACGTTGCCACTTCCCAGGGCCGCGGCCAGCCCTTCGGGGTTTGTCACCCGGCCGAGCCGCGTGTAGCTGTAGCCCGAGGTGAAGGTCTTGTAGAAGAGCACCACGCAGGACGAGCCGTAGAGCATCAGGTCGCCGGTCTGGATGGTGCCCGCGCGGTGGCTGTCCGTGGGCAGGCTCTCGTTGAGATAAGAATATTTTTCGTTGCCGTTCAGTTCACTCATCTCCAGGGTCAGGGGGAGTCGGGCGGCAAAGGCCCGTGCGGCCTCGTTGTCCTCGAGGGTGGCGGCAAACGTGGTGCCGTTGATGGTGAGGGTAATGTTTCTGCTCATTGATATGGAGTCGTTGTTTTCGGTATTTTCTTCTTTTTCTTCATCGTCGTTTCCGGCCGGCGGAACCGTGACGACGGGCTCGTCGTCTGTCGCGACGTCGTCCGAGCAGGCGGCCAGCGCGGGCGGCGTGCCGAAGAGGAGCAGGAAGAGGGCTCCGTGCAGCAGTCGGAAAGTCATGTTCGGCGGGTTTTATTTCAGATAATTGCGGAAGAACTGTTCAATCCGGTCAAACGGGATTTTTTTCATGTTGTCGTAGAGGTCGGTGTGGCTGGCGCCCGGCACAATCAGCAGCTGCTTGTTGTCGCCCTTCAGTTTCTTGAAGGCATCCTCGCCGAAGTAGCGGGAGTGGGCCTTTTCGCCGTGTACAATCAGGACGGCGCTGCGTATTTCGCCGGCATACGCCAGGATGGGCATGTTGATGAACGAGAGCGTCGAGGTGACGTTCCAGCCCAGGCCGGAGTTGATGGAGCGGGGGTGGTAGCCGCGCTTCGTCTTGTAGTAGTCGTAATAGTCCTTCATGAACTGCGGCGCGTCGGCGGCCGGTTTCGGGTTCATCACGGTGCGCTTGCTGGTGCCGTTCCGGTAGTCCTCGGTGCGCTGCGCATTGAGTTGCTGGCGCATGGCGTAGCGGGCGTCGGCGTTGTCGTTGGCGTCAAAGTATCCGTTGGCGGAGTTGCGGCAGATGTCGTACATTGTGGAGGCCACGGTGGCCTTGACGCGTGTGTCCATGGCGGTCGCATTGAGGGCAAAGCCGCCGAAGCCGCAGATGCCCAGGATGCCGATGCGTGCCGGGTCGACATCGTCGCGGGTGGACAGGTAGTCTACGGCGGCGCTGAAGTCCTCGGTGTTGATGTCCGGCGAGGCCACGCTGCGGGGCTGTCCGCCGCTCTCGCCGGTAAACGACGGGTCGAAAGCGAGGGTCAGGAAGCCGCGCTCGGCCAGCGTCTGCGCATACAGGCCTGAGGCCTGCTCTTTGACAGCGCCGAACGGTCCGCTGACGGCAATGGCCGGGAGCTTGCCCGTGGCCCCTTTGGGCTTGTAGAGGTCGGCGGCCAGCGTGATGCCGTAGCGGTTGCAGAAGGTCACCTTGCAGTGGCTTACCTTGTCGCTTTGCGGGAAAGTCTTGTCCCATTCCGTGGTGAGTGTCAGTTTTTCCATAAGGCTGTCGTTTGTGTGGTTTTGTGCCGGACTTTCCGTCAGTCCCAACAGGCCGAGGAAAGCCAGGGCGAGAAATTTTTTCTGTTTCATGGTGATGATGGTTTCTGTGGCAAAATTAGACGATTTATCCGTAGTCTCCGGTACCCGTAAAGCGGACAAAAATACCCCGATTACGGATTCACGATTTTTTTGACAATCAGTGAGCTGCGCCGGCACGAACGGGATGATTTCTTGCCGGACAGATACAGGAGCAGAGTTTGGGACATTCTTGTTCCGATATGGATAATCGGGCTTCATGAATGATTTGCGATATTTGTCGGCAAAACCAGTACATTACACCATGAAACAGGGAAATCAAACCACACAGCCGAAGCGGACGAACCCGTATTGGGGGCTTCTGGCCGGTATTTTAATTGTCCTTTTTATTAACGGATTACTCGTGCCCACGCTGACGGGACGGCAAATCAGACCGTCCGACTACGGAACATTTATAGCCAAGGTTGACTCCGGAAGGGTGAGCAATGTGGTCATTAAGGACGGAAAAATCTATTTTACGACGCAGGAAGACGGACAGACTTTTGTCTATCAGACCGGAGCCATCAATGACCCGCAACTGGTGGACCGCCTGCTGAAGGCAAAGAGCCCCAACCCGGGCGGCAAGATTGCCTTTAATCAGGAGATGCCGCAGAAGAATTCACCGTTGCTCGATTTTATACTGATGTGGGTGCTGCCGGGACTTATCTTTTACCTGATTTGGCGGCAGACCAGCAAAGCCATTCAGTCGCGTATGGGCGGCGGAGGCGGCAACTTCATGTCGTTCGGCAAGAGCGGGGCCAGAATTTATGCCGATTCGGACGTGAAGACTACCTTTGCCGATGTGGCCGGACAGGACGAGGCCAAGGAGGCCCTGACCGAAATCGTGGACTTCCTGCACAATCCCCGCAAATACTTTGAAATCGGTGCGTCCCTGCCCAAGGGTGCCTTGCTGGTGGGCCCTCCGGGAACCGGAAAGACGCTGATTGCCCGTGCCGTGGCCGGCGAGGCCAAAGTGCCGTTCTTTGCCATTTCGGGGTCGGAGTTCGTGCAGATGTTTGTCGGCATGGGTGCCGCCAAGGTGCGCGACCTCTTCCGGCAGGCCAGTGAGAAAGCACCCTGCATTATCTTTATTGACGAGATAGACGCCATCGGCAAGCGCCGCGATACGGGAATGGGCAGCAACGACGAGCGCGAACAGACCCTGAACCAGCTGCTGACGGAGATGGACGGCTTTGACGGCCGCAAGGGCGTGGTGATTCTGGCAGCTACCAACCGGCCCGAGAGTCTGGACAAGGCGCTGCTCCGTCCCGGCCGTTTCGACCGTCGCATTCAGATGGAACTGCCCGACCTGGAAGGGCGTAAGGCCATTCTCGGCGTACACCTCAAAAAGGTAAAGTGCGACAGGATTGATATGGATGTGGTGGCTCGCGCCACGGCAGGCTCGTCGGGGGCCGAGTTGGCCAATATTGTCAACGAAGCGGCCTTGCGGGCGGTGCGCATGGGGCGCCAGAAGGTTACTACGGCCGATTTGGAAGAAAGCGTGGAAACCGTGATTGCCGGTGCTCAGAAAAAAGGCAAGGTAATCTCGGACGAGGAGAAGAAGACCGTTTCCTATCACGAAATAGGTCATGCGCTGGTGGCAGCGCTGCAGAGCCATTCGGCCCCGGTTCACAAGATTACGATTGTTCCCCGTACTTCGGGAGCCTTGGGCTACACCATGCAGGTGGACAAGGGCGAGCAGGTGCTGATGAGCCGCGAGGACCTTTTCAACCGCATCGTGACACTGACCGGCGGCCGGGCCGCTGAGGAAGTGGTGCTGGGCCGCGTGACCACGGGAGCCTCAAACGACATTGAGCAGGCCACCCGCCTGGCCCGTGCCATGGTGACCCGCTACGGCATGAGTGAGAAATATGACATGATGGGGCTGGAAACGGTGAATAATGCCTATCTGGGTGGCGACACTTCGCTGACCTGTTCGTCGGAGACGGCGGCAGACATTGACCGCGAAGTGCTCCGAATGATTGGCGAGGCCCACCAGATGGCCCGCAAACTCATCGCCGGCCATCTGGACATCATGCACGAGACAGCCGCTTATTTGCTGGATAAGGAAACCATAACTGGTGAAGAATTCATGGAGATTGTGCGCAGACATCAGAAAGATAAAGCTGCGCCGGCCGTATAGATATATGCAGTTATCCGACCGCAGCGTTTAAAGGGAAGTAAACAAAAAAAGGAGTTAAGCCGATGACTTAACTCCTTTTTTCCAGTCGGGGTGACTGGATTCGAACCAGCGACCACACGCCCCCCAGACGCGTACTCTAACCGGGCTGAGCTACACCCCGAATTGCGAGTGCAAAAGTATACTATTTTTTTGAACTATCCAAATAAATTCTGTATTTTTGTGGGGTAAACCCTTAAAAAAGTTTTTTCATGTCCCAAACTACGTTTCAGGAACTTCATTTCGGACCTTTGTTGAGGGCCTGTATCCGACTGAACGGCTCCAAGAGCATCACCAACCGGGTCGGCGTATTGTCGGCCCTGTCGGGCAATACCTGCCGGCTGACCCACATGGCCGTATGTGACGATGCGGCAGCGCTGCAGCGGGCTTTGACGGACGAGGGAGAAGTGAGTGACATCGGGGCTGCCGGTACGGCTATGCGCTTTATGACGGCCATGCTGACATTGCGGCCCGGAGGCAGCCATGTGCTGACCGGTTCGGCGCGTATGAAGCAGCGGCCCATACAGATTCTGGTCGATGCTTTGCGGGCCGTTGGAGGATGTATTGAGTACGAGGGCGTAGAGGGATATCCTCCGTTACGTATTTATGGACGGCGCCCCGTGGGCGGTGAGCTGACGATGCCGGCGCAGGTCAGCTCGCAGTATATTTCGGCCATGCTCATGATTGGGCCGATGCTGGAGCGCGGCTTGCGGCTGCACCTGGACGGCACGGTGGCCTCGCGCCCGTACATCGACATGACGCTGCGCCTGATGCAGCGCTTTGGGGCTGAGGCCGACTGGGAGGCCGACGGACACACCTTGCGGGTGGCGCCGAAACCCTACGTGGCGCCGGAGGCGTTTGACGTGGAACCCGACTGGAGCGGCGCTTCCTATTGGTATGAAATGGTGGCGCTCTCGCCCGATGCCGAGGCACGAATTGTATTGCCGAGGCTCTCGGCAGAAAGTGTGCAGGGCGATTCGGCCGTGGCCGTATGGTTTGAGCAGCTGGGCGTGCATACTGAGTTTACGCCGGAAGGTGCCGTTTTGACCAAATGTCCGGCTACTGTGGAACGGCTCGAACTGAACTTGGAACAGCAGCCCGACCTGGCACAGACGCTGGTGGTTACGGCAGCAATGCTCAACCGGACGTTTCGCATCAAAGGGCTGCACAGCCTGCGCATCAAGGAAACCGACCGTTTGGAGGCGCTGGCCTGCGAATTGGGAAAATTGGGTTATGTGCTGACCGTAGAGGGCGACGACGTGTTGCGTTGGGACGGCGCACGTAATTTGCCGCATTATGAAGGCGGCATACATACGTACGAAGATCATCGTATGGCCATGGCCTTTGCTCCGTGTGCCTATCGTTTTGACGGGCTGCGTATTTTGAATCCGGAAGTCGTGGCCAAGTCGTATCCCGAGTTCTGGAATGACCTTGAGTGTGCCAAGTAAGTATAATTTACATCGATAGAGATATGTGGGTATTGCTGATTTCGTTGCTCGTGCTGGGCTTGCTGGCCGCCCTGTTGGGGTGGTGGCGCAACCGTGTGTTGGGCCGGAAACTCGAACAAGGGGAAATTGAAGCCCTGCCGACCGTTAAGCAACCTGACGATTCGGGATGCTGCGGGCAGCATATTGTGTGTGAAAAGACAGCTTTGCTGGCCGGATTGAGCAAGGACATTGTCTATTTTGACGACGAGGAGCTCGACCGCTTTGCCGGAGTGCCGGCTGATGCCTATTTGCCGGCTGACGAGGATGAGTTTCGCGAGGTGTTCTACACCATGCGTCCCGGTGAGGTTGTAGAGTGGGTGCGTTCGCTCGAACTTCGTCATATCGAAATACCCAACGGCATCAAGGATGAGATATTTATGATGATCCGGCAGTAGCTTGGTCCGGACGAACCGTAGAGAGTCATACGTTATGCTTCATCTTTTACAATATACTTTTTTTCAGAATGCTTTGATGGCCGGAGTGCTGGCAGCCGTACTTTGCGCCATGATTGGCACGTATGTCGTGACGCGACGCCTGGTGTTTGTAAGCGGAGGCATTGCTCACGCTTCGCTTGGCGGCGTAGGGCTGGGAGCACTGTTGGGTTTTCCGCCCATGCTGGGAGCGGCCGGATTTGCCCTGTTTTCGGGCTGGGGCATTCAGTGGCTGGGTCGACGCAGCAATGTGCGTGAGGATTCGGCCATTGCCATGCTTTGGACGCTGGGTATGAGTATCGGCGTGTTGTGTGCCTATGCGGCCGAGGGGTTCATGGCCGACCTTCCGTCGTACCTGTTTGGCAATATCTTGGCCGTGGGGCGTACGGATTTATTGGCCTTGGGCGTGCTGACCGTTGTGGTAGCTTTGCTGTTCAGTCTGCGTTTGCAGGCCATCGTAACGCTGGCTTACGATGCCGACTTTGCCCGTACGCAGGGGCTTCACGTGGAGCGGCTGGAAACGGTGCTTACGGCACTGACCGTACTGACCATAGTGTGCTGCCTTCATATAGCCGGCATCGTAATGGTGATTTCGCTCCTGTCTGTGCCGCAAATGACGGCAGCCCTCTTTGCCCGCTCGTTCAGTCAGATGATCTGGGGGGCCATGGTGTTTGGGCTGGTCAGCTTTCTGTTGGGGCTGGCTTTGTCGTGTCTGTTCGACGTGCCCAGCGGTGCCAGTATTATTCTGTGTGCCATCGTGATTTATTTTGTGTGCAAAGCAATAAAATCCAAAATTCCCGTTTTTCATAGTAAGTAACGCATAACAGTAGGATATTCTTGAGTCGTAAGTGGAGTTTCATAGGGTGTTTGGTGTTGGTGGCCGCGGTACTGACGGGCTGCTCAACCAAGAAGAATACGCCCGGCTCGCGCTTCTGGCATGCGTTCAATGCTCGTTTCAATACCTATTATAACGGTGAGCAGGCCTATATTGAGGGGAATCGCGCCAAAGAGGAAGGTATTGAGGACGACTATACCCAGCTGTTGCCCTTTTTCATGGCCGGCAACGGCAAGGCGGCGTCCATCGGCAAGTCGAATTATGAAACCGCCGTTACCAAATGTCAGAAAGCCATCCAGCTGCATTCCATCAAGCGCAAGCCTGTGCGTAACAACAACAAGAAACTTACGCCCAAGGAGCGGGCCTATCGCAACCGTACGGAGTTCAATCCTTTTTTGAAGAACGCCTGGCTGCTGATGGGTAAGGCCCAGTTCCAGAAAGGCAGTTTTGAGGAAGCCAGTGCCACGTTTTCCTATATCACCCGTCATTATGCTGCCGAGCCTTTGGTGGCACAGGAGGCACGCACCTGGTTGGCCCGCTGCTATACGGAGTTGGGCTGGTATTATGATGCCGAGGATGTGTTGCAGCGTTTTCAGCGTGATTCCGTCAATACCCACTTGCAGCGCGAAAACAGTCAGACCATGGCCAGCCTGCTCCTGGCGCAGGAGCGCTTTGCCGAAGCACTGCCTCATTTGCAGCGGGCTGTCAGGCAGGAGCGCCGCAAGCGGCAGAAAGCCCGGCTTTATTTCCTGTTGGGGCAGGTGAATGAATATCTGGACCGCCCTGCCGATGCTTATAAGGCCTATGGCAAATGTATCCGGCAGCATCCGCCCTATCTGATGAGCTTCAACGCCCGCATCCGGCAGACGGAAGTGCTGGCCGACGGCCGTAGCGCCCGTGGCATGATTAAGCGTCTCAAACGCATGAGCCGTTCGCAGAACAATGCCGAATATCTGGACCAGGTGTATTATGCCATGGGCAACATCTATCTCAGTCAGCACGACACGCTACAGGCCATTTCGGCCTATGAGCAGGGCCGCTCCAAGGCCAAGCGAAGCGGTATCGAGAAAGGCTTCCTGGTATTGCGCCTGGGCCAGCTCTACTGGATTCGGAAAGACTACGAAAAAGCGCAGGCCTGTTATCGTGAGGCCGTGGGACTGATTGACCGCGAGCGTGAGGAATATGCCGAGGTGGAGCTGCGTTCCAAAGTGCTTGACGAACTGGTGCCCCACACCACAGCCATTCATCTGCAGGACAGCCTGCTGGCTTTGGCCGACATGCCCGAGGCCGAACGCAATGCGGCTATTGACCGCGTGATTGCCGATTTGAAGAAAAAGGAGGAAGAAGCCCGCAAGGCCAAGCGTGACTCGCTGGCCGACGCCATAGCCCAGCAGCAGGGGGCCAACCGTCCTGCGACCAACTTGCCGACAAATAATACGTCGGACAGCAAGGAATGGTATTTCTACAACCCAACGCTGGTCGCACAGGGCAAACAGCTCTTCCAGCGCCAGTGGGGTAAGCGAAAGCTCGAGGACAACTGGCGGCGCTCCAACCGCACCGTGCTGGCCCTTGAGGATGGCGGCGGCGAAGTGGATTATGAGAAGGAGGATTCACTGCTGGCCGCCCAGGCGGCAGCCGACAGTCTGGCCGAGGCGCAGGAAGCGGTGCCCGATTCGGCGCAGAACGACCCTCACGAGCGGGCTTATTATCTGAAGGACATTCCCTTTACGCCGGAGCAGAAAGCTGCGGCCTACGACATACTGAAAACCTCGCTCTATCAGGCCGGTCTGATAGAGAAGGACAAGCTGCAGGACTTTGCCCTGGCCGACGAAACGCTGCGTCGCCTGTACAAGGACTTTCCCGATTTCGAACCGATGGACGAGCTGCTCTACCAGCGTTTCCTGCTGTATATGCGCTGGGGGCGTCAGAGTGAGGCCGAGGAAATGAAGCGCCTGCTCCGCGAGCAATATGCCGGCAGTATCCTTTCGCGTAAGGTGAACGACCCCAACTATCTTTATCTGGCCCGCTACGGTGTGAGCATGGAGGATTCGCTCTATCAGTCCACCTACGAAGCCTACCGGCGCAACGACGTTCAGGGCGTGGCCCGCGGTTACGATATTTCCACCCGCCAGTTTGCCGATGGCATCAACCGTCCCAAGTTTATCTTCCTGCATGCCCTGACGCGTCTGCTCACCGGCGAGCGCGACAGTCTGGTCAACGAGCTGGAAGACCTGGTGAAGAATTATCCCGAGAGCGATGTGAGCGAAATGGCCGGAATGATTGTCAAGGGGCTGCGCAGCGGGCGCACCATCGGGTCGGGCACGTTTAACTTGGGTTCCATTTGGGACCGCCGCACCGCCGAGGCCAGCGAGGAGGCCGATTCGCTCAAGCGCGGGCGTCAGCTGTCGGCCGAGCGCAATACGCCGTTTGTGTACGTACTGGCCTTTGTGCGTGATTCGCTCAATGCCGATCAGGTGCTCTACGATTTGGCCCGTTTTAATTTCAGCGGTTTCTACGTGCGTAATTTTGACCTTCAGCTCGTTGATGACGGACCTTTGCGTGAGTTGCAGATCAGTGGTTTCAACAATTACGACGAAGCCCATGCCTATGCGCAGAAGGTAATGACCGACGCGGCTCTGGCTGCCCATGTGCGCAAAGGCCGGGTAGTGCTGATTTCTGCTGACAACCTGCCGCTGCTGGGCACGGCTTACAGCTTTGATGACTATCGGAAATTCTATGACGAACACTTTGCGCCGCTGCCCGTTGAGGACAACCTGCGTCTGGACCAGCAGGCTGCGCCCGCCGAGCCGCAGTATGAGGAGGAAACGCCGGCCGACCCGTCGGGGCAGTCGCAGACGGACGACAGCCGTACGGACGATACCGACACCGGTGGGCAGGATGACGACGGCGGAGAGTGGTACTGATGTTTCTTTCCGGCTCCTTCAGCGGCCTTTTAAGGCGCTGTCAGACGTTTTCAGCCCGTGAATGAGGCCTTTATGCGGCCGGACATTCACGGGCTGAAAACGTATTAAAACGGGTGTACGAGAGCCGGGCCCGTTCAGTTCCATTTTTTGTATTTCAGGTAGACATAGACCGCCGCGGCCACTACGGCCATCAGCGCCCAGGCCATCAGGTAGCCGTATTTCCAGCTCAGCTCGGGCATCCACTGGAAGTTCATGCCCCATATTCCGGCCATGAAGGTCAGCGGGATGAATACGGTCGATACGATGGTGAGCTGTTTCATGATGCCGTTCATGCGCTGGTCGTTGTTCGACAGGTACAGGTCAATCAGCGACGAGAGCAGGTCACGGCAGCCCTCAAGCGTTTGCAATACGAATTGCAGGTGGTCGTTCACGTCGTTGAAGAAGGGGCGGTTAACCTTGTGCAGCAGGGGGTTGTCGTCATGCAGCAGCTTGCTGATTTGTTCCTTGAGCGGAAAGATGCTTCTCTTTATCAGGCGGTAGTTGCGCCGGTGGTGCTGTATGTCCTTGATTCCGGGCAGCTGGTCGTCGTCTGACGAGAGGAATTGCTCCTCCATATCCTCCAGGGAGTCTTCCATTTGGGTGATGACCGACATGAAGCCGGCCATGATGCTGTTGAGGATGACGCTGAGCAGGTAGTCCGACTGCCGGCTGCGTATTTTCAGCACGTTTCTTTCCAGGGCCGTGTGGATGTCTTCAAAAAAGTCGGTGTCGGTTTCCGCAAACGTCAGCACGTAGTTTGTTCCCTGTACGATGCAGAGCTGTTGGGGCTGGTATTCGTCGTCGTCCAGGGGAATGAGCTGCTTGATGATGACGAGGTTGTAGGTGTCGTGAATTTCTATTTTTGTCTGGTGGTCGGCATTGAGTATGTCCTGAGTGGTCAGGAAGTCAATCCCGAAGTGCTGGCACAGTTCCCTGATGGTTTCGGCGTCCTGCAGCCCGTGAATCTGTACCCAGTTGACGGCATTATCCTTCAGCAGGGGCTGCAGTGCCTGCAGGTTTTGGCAGCAGGAAGCTTCGACCCCCTCGCAGCCATAGCTGTAAAGGTGCAGGTGGGTGGGAGTGGATGCTTTTCCCGTGTATTTCAGCTGTTCGCTCAGCAGGTTGTTTTGTTTCATGTCGGTGTGTCGGTTTTGAACAAAGGTAATGAATTCTTCCGAAAAGCCTTTGCCCTTCCGTCATTATTTCGTCGGCCTGCCGGGTGAGCGTTGTCCGGGGGCGCCGGTTATTCGGCGTTGAGATTAATGGTCAGGTCGGGCTGCAGGATGCACGAGGAGGAAATTTTTTCCACAATCTTCTCGCGGTAGTGCTTGGGTGAGCAGCCCAGGTGTTTCTTGACGTATTTGCCGAAAAACGACAGGTTCGGGAAGTCCATTTCGTTGGATACTTCCTTGATGCTGATGCTGGGGTTGTGGAGCAGGTAGGCAATATCCTTGACCACATATTGGTTAATCAGTTCCGAGGCCGTGTGGTTGGTTATCTTTTTGCATACGGCCGTCAGATATTTCGGGGTGATGCAGAGCCGGTTGGCGTAGTAGTTGACCGAGCGCGGCTTGGGATAGGCCGACATGAGCAGGTCCATGAATTCCTTGAAGAGTTTTTCCGATGCGCTGAAGGGGCGTGGCTTAATGGCGATGAAGCGTTCGAGCGAATCGTGGAATTCATACAGAAAGGCCAGCAGAAGGGCGTTGATGAGCTGTCGCTGATGATGGCGGGGAGAGCCTTTCAGCTTGCTCATGAGCAGGTCGTAGTACTGGCAGAAGAGTTTGCTCTCTTCCGGAGTAAGTTGCAGTACGGGCCGCTTTTCAAGGAAAAACTTGATGTCCCAGCTTCCGGCCGTGATGACGGAAAGCTGTTTCATGTAGTCGGGCGACATGAGGATACCCTTAAAATCAAAATCATTGCTCACCATGCAATGCTGAAGCATCACGTCGGGGTGGCAGATGAGCATGTCGTTGGGCTTCACCTGGTATTCCTGGTTGTTGAGGTTAACCACCGCCGTGCCTTTCAGACACAGGATGGAGGTATATACTTTCATGCGTATGGGTACGCGGCTGATGTCGCTGATCTGGTGTATCAGGGCTATCCGGTCGTCATGGTAGGCGGCCAGATGTTCCAGTTCGGTGTTGTTGTCTAAATTTCCTTCTATAAATCGCTTATTCATGGTCTATATTTCTTTTTTTAGCGCGAAAAAACAGAAAGTTTACGAAATGCCGGTGATACAAAGTTCGGTTTTTGTGTTCTAAATTTCAGTGTTTTTTCTTTTCTTCTTTTTTTAACTGAATTTGCCCGAATAAAGTATAAAAAACTTTTTAAAAGGTAAAAGTTTTTTGCTGAAGGGCATTATGCGCGGCCCGCGCCAGTCTGTATGCCGGCCGAAGTCGGTAGGCTGTTATCGGGCCGGGGAGAAAAAAAGGTCGGAACTTATTCCAAAAAGTTCCGACCTTTTCTGATGAAGTTGCCGTCTTGTTTTTTCTTGGTGCCGCCCCCGGGCGCAGGGCGTCAGTCGGGCTGGCGGCTGATCCATTCGAGGGCGCGTTTTACGGTGGCGTCACGCTGGTTGTAGAACTGGAAATATTCCGACGTGTCCCACAGGTCGACAATAAAGAGCGACTTGAGCGTAAAGCGCAGGTCGGGCAGGGTTTTCTGCAGTTCGGCGTCGTCCTTGGGCTTGATGCCCTTTTTCAGTCCTACCGAAACCACCGTATCCACCAGGGCCTGGGGCACTTCAAAGTGCTGGTTGAAGTCGGCAAACGTGGCGTATTTCTTGCGCAGCTGGTTGCGGTGCTGGTCAATGTAGCGCAACGATTGCTCGCGGATGATGTTCTGGCGTGAGAGGGCCGTATAGAAAGCCGTGTAGCGCGAGGTGTCGGCCGGCACGAAGATGTCGGGCATGATGCCTCCGCCGCCGTACACGGTGCGTCCCAGGTCGGTTTTGTACACCTTGGTAGAGTCCAGATGGATACTGTCAATGCTGGTCAGCTCGCCGTGGTTCAGGCGGTTGACCACATCCATGTCGTAGTCCTTGCGGTCGCCTTTGACGTAGGGTTTCTGGATGCAGCGCCCCGAGGGGGTGTAGTAGTGTGCCGTGGTCAGGCGTATCATGGAGCCGTCGGGCAGCGACAGGGGGCGCTGCACCAGGCCTTTGCCGAATGTGCGTCGGCCGATAATCATGCCGCGGTCGTGGTCCTGCACGGCGCCCGACACGATTTCGGCGGCCGAGGCCGTGTATTCGTTGGTCAGGATGGCCAGTGCGCCGCTCGTAAACTGTCCGCCGGCCTGCGCCGTGAAGCGCTCGGGCCGCTGGCTGCGTCCTTCGGTGTAGACCACCAGCTGCCCCTGCTGCAGGAACTGGCTGGCTATTTGTGTGGCGGCTCCCAGATAGCCGCCGCCGTTGGTCTGGAGGTCGAAGATGAGTTTGGTCATTCCCTGTTTTTTCAGGTCCTTAATGGCTTTGGCCACTTCGTCGTTCGACGTGGCGCCGAAGCTGCCCAGATGGATGTAGCCCACCTTGGGGGCAATCATGTAGGCCGCGTCGAGCGTGTTGAGGGGTATCTTGTCGCGCGTGACGGTAAACTCCAGCGGGCTGACGGCGCCGCGGCGCACGATGGTCAGGCGTACCTTGGTGTCCTTCTTGCCGCGCAGCAGGCTCATGATGGAGTCACGGCTCATCTTGACACCGGCAATGTTGATGGTGTCAACCCGCACAATGCGGTCGCCGCTGAGAATGCCCACCTTTTCGCTGGGGCCTTTCTTTACGGTTTGAATCACCACCAGCGTGTCCTGCAGCATGTTGAACTGTACGCCGATGCCTTCAAACTTGCCTTCGAGCGGTTCGTTCAGTTTCTTGGTTTCCTTGGCTGAGGTGTATGACGAGTGGGGGTCAAGCTTGGAGAGCATGCCCGTAATGGCATCCTCCACGAGTTTGGCGTGGTCCACGCTGTCTACGTAGAGGTTGGCAATGGCTACTTCGGCCATCTGCAGTTTTTGCAGTTGCAGCGGGTCAACCTCAACGCGGTCGTCGGGGGCGGCCGGTTGTGCTACGCTCCAAATCAGGCCCGAGACCGTGAAGCAGAGGATGAGCAGAAGAAGATGGTGTCGTATTTGTTTCATGGGGTTTGGAAATTTAAAAAAGAAGGAAAAAGGCGGCGCATGGCGCTTTTAGGGCAGGAATTCGGTGATGTCCTTGCCGTAGGAAGCCAGTTCGCGCACGACGCTTGAGGAAATGCTCTGCAGGTTGGGTTCCGTAAAGAGCAGAATGGTTTCGATGCCCGAGAGCCGCTTGTTCATGACGGCAATGTCGCGCTCGTATTCAAAGTCCTTGACCGAGCGCAGGCCGCGCAGAATGTAGCCGGCACCTACGGAGCGGGCAAAGTCGATGGTCAGGCCCGTGTAGCTCTCCACCTGTATGCGCGGTTCGTTGCGGTAGAGGCTGCGTATGCGTGTCACGCGCTCCTGCAGTGAGTAGAGGGCACGTTTGCCCTCGTTGACGCCCACACCGATGACGATACGGTCAAACAGGGGCAGGCCGCGCTCCACGATGCTGGCATGGCCAATGGTAAAGGGGTCGAACGAGCCGGGAAAAATGGCACAGTTCTTGAGGCTTTTTTCTGAAGTTTCCATGTAAAGGTTAGGTTGTTTGAACGATGCCTGGAACATCACGTTGCTGACAGGCCGTGAGGGCGGCTCGCCAACCGTTTATTCCAGGTCTTTTTCAACGCGGTCTTCTTCGATAACCAGATTGTCGATGATAAAGTTCTGCCGCTCCATGGTGTTTTTGCCCATGTAGTATTCCAGCAGTTCCTTGACCTGGTCGTTTTTGTGCAGCGTCACCTGTTCCAGACGCATGTCGGGTCCGATGAAGTTGCGGAACTCGTCGGCCGAAATTTCGCCCAGACCTTTGAATCGCGTGATTTCGGGGTCGGGGCCCAAGGCCTTGATGGCCGAGAGCCGCTCCTCTTCGGTATGGCAGTAGCGCGTTTCAAACTCCGCGCGGTCGGACCGACGGGTGCGGGCCAGTATGGCTTCGCCCGCTTCTTGCTGCCGTTTTTGCGGAGCATTGGCGGTTGTGGTTTTCTTTTTCTTGTTGCGCACGCGGAAGAGCGGCGTCTGCAGAATGTAGACGTGTCCTTTTTTGATAAGGTCGGGGAAGAATTGCAGGAAGAAGGTAATCATCAGCAGGCGGATGTGCATGCCGTCCACGTCGGCATCCGTAGCCACGATAACCTTGTTGTAGCGCAGGCCGTCGAGCCCGTCCTCAATGTTGAGCGCAGCCTGCAGCAGGTTGAATTCCTCGTTTTCGTACACCACCTTCTTGGTCAGGCCGAAGCAGTTGAGCGGTTTTCCGCGCAGTGAGAATACGGCTTGCGTGTTGACATCACGGCTTTTGGTGATGGAACCGCTGGCTGAGTCGCCTTCGGTAATGAAGATGGAACTTTCGTAGCGGGGGTCGGGCGCGTCGTCATCATCTTTCTTCTTGGTCTTGGGGGGTGCGTCGTTCAGGTGGATGCGGCAGTCGCGCAGCTTGCGGTTGTGCAGATTGGCTTTCTTGGCACGTTCGCGGGCCAGCTTGGTAACGCCGGCAATGGCCTTGCGCTCTTTTTCGCTCTCCTGAATCTTTTGCAGGATGACGTCGGCAACCTCCAGGTTCTTGTGGAGATAGTTGTCTACGTTTTCCTTGATGAAATCACCTACGAACTTGTTGACGCTGACTCCCGAGAGGGGGAATTTCTGCCCGTTACGGTCTTTTTCGGGCGCCATGACGAGTGAGCCCAGCTTAATCTTGGTCTGACTTTCAAAGAGCGGTTCAATCACTCTGACGGAGATGGCGCCAACCAGTCCGTTGCGGATGTCCTGGAAGTCGAAGTTCTTGCCGAAATATTCCTTGATGGTGCGCGCCAGATGCTCCTTGAAGGCGCTTTGGTGCGTTCCGCCCTGGGTGGTGTGCTGCCCGTTGACAAACGAGTAGTACTCTTCGCCGTATTGTGAGGTGTGGGTAAAGGCTATCTCGATGCCTTCGCCCTTGAGGTGGATGATGGGGTAGAGTCCCGGCGCGGTCATGTTGTCGTTGAGCAGGTCCTCCAGTCCGTTGCGGCTGATGATGCGGTGGCCGTTGTAGTAAATGGCCAGCCCGGTGTTCAGATAAGTATAGTTGCGCAGCATGGCTTCCACAAATTCGCTGCGGAATCTGAAGTTCAGGAAGAGCCGGTCGTCGGGTTTGAAGCAGACGTAGGTTCCGTTTTCTTCCTGAGTTTCGGTGGTTTCATCGCTTATCAGATTACCGCGCTCGAATATGGCTTCATGTGCCTGTCCGTCGCGCACACTGCGGGCTACGAAGCGCTCGCTCAGGGCATTGACGGCTTTCAGTCCCACGCCGTTCAGTCCGACGCTGGCCGTGAATACCGAGGTGTCGTACTTGGCGCCCGTATTCAGTTTCGATACGGCCTGCACCAGACTGCCCAGGGGAATCCCCCGGCCATAGTCACGGATGGAAGCCGTGCCGTCGTCCTGTATGTCTACGTCGATACGTTTGCCAAAGCCTTCGTTGAATTCGTCAATGCTGTTGTCGATGGATTCCTTGAGCAGCACGTAAATGCCGTCTTCGGCGTGTGAGCCGTCGCCCAGTCGTCCGATGTACATACCCGGGCGGGTGCGGATGTGCTCCATGTCGCTCAGGTGGCGTATGCTGTCTTCGGTATATTGTACGGCGGCGGTATTTTGGCTTTGCGTTTCGTCGGTCATAGATAAGGGCTTGGGTAGAAAAGATTAAAGGGGTTTGGTATAGCAGCGGCGGCGGCGGTGTGTGCGGGGCGAGAGGTCGTCCCACAGGCCTACGCCGCGCGAATTGGTTTCGAGCTGCGGATAGACCACGGCATATTTGAATCCCATTTGCTGGTAAATGGGGATGAGGTGGCTGAAGAGCAGGGCGTTGAGACCGCGGTTCTGGTGGTCGGGCCGCACGGCGATGAGCATGAGGTCAACGATTTCGGGGCGGTGCCAGTGGAGTGCGTCGAGCATGTGAATCCATCCCAGCGGGAAGAGACGGCCGTGGGCGCGCTGCAGGGCCCGTGTCATGGACGGCATGGAGATGGCCGTGGCCACCAGCTCGCCCGTGTCGGCTTCCTGAATGATGCATACCATGTTCAGGTCGATTGACGGCAGGTATTCGCTGATGTAATGGGCAGCCTGCCGGGCCGACATTTCGGAGTAGCCGAACAGTTTGGAATAGGCCTGGTTGATGATACCGAATATCTTGGGGCCGAATTCCTGGACGTCTTTTTTGTTGCGCAGGCTGCGCACGGTCAGGTTGTAGCGCTTGGAAATCAGTTCGGCCACGCGTTTGTGCTTCTCCGGGATGTGGGTCGGCATCTTGATGATCTGTTCTACCCAGTCAACGGCCTTTTCAAATCCCAGTTGCTCAAAGATGCGGGGATAGTAGTCGTAGTTGTAGAGGGTGCCCATGGTGTCGAGTTCGTCAAAACCCTCAATCAGCGTGCCTTCGGGGTCAAAGTCCGTAAAGCCCAGCGGGCCCTGTATCTTTTCCATGCCGTGGGCGCGTCCAAAGGCCTCTACTTGCTCCAGCAGCTTGCGGGCCACTTCGGCATCGTCAATAAAGTCAATCCACCCGAAGCGTACCACCTTGACATCCCATTTCTGGTTGGCCTTGCGGTTGATGATGGCTGCTACGCGTCCTACCACCTTGCCGTCACGTTTGGCCAGATAGCATTCGCAGTCGCAGAATTCGAAAGCTTCGTTTTGCTTGGGATCGAGTGTGTAGAGCATGTCTTCCCGTATTTCGGGCGCGGCATAAGGGCTCTTCTTGTACAATTGGTGGTTGAAATCGATGAATTGTTTCAACCCCTTCTTGTCAGTTACTTTTACAATTTCAATTGCAGACATTTTGCTACTTTTTTAAGTCCGCCTCTTCCTGTGTCGCAAGCCGGCGGCAGGAAAAGGTAAAATCCGTGAACAGGGGCGGAGGCCGTGGCGTGGGGCTAAAAAATAACACATGCGGGCCTACCTTGGATTAATGGGGCAAATTTACGATTTTTTTTTGAGGTAAAAAGAAGCGTAAGCTTCAAAAAAAAGACGGATGCGGTGTGAATGCGGATGGCCGGTCAGTTTGCCGTGCGGCCGGCGGAAGAGAAAAAATGAAAATCTTTGGCGTTTCGTTTTTCTCTTCGCGCGGTTTACACTACCTTTGCAATCAATAACCTATACACTTTGAGAAGATGAAATTTACAGAACGTTGCTGGCCCATATTCGAGCAGGTGATCAGCGATTATCACAAAAGCGACCATGTGGATACGCCTATTGCCAATCCGTATCCCGAGCAAGGAATTGAACGCGACCTCTACCGCAAGTGCTGGATTGATACGGTGCAGTGGCATCTGGAGGATTTGATACGCGACCCTCAGATTGATCCCGTTGAGGCCCTGCTGCTCAAGCGCCGCATCGACAAGAGCAACCAGGACCGTACGGACCTGGTAGAACTCATCGACAGCTATTTCTATACGCTCTACGGCCATGTGGAAAAACAGCCGGATGCCACCATCAATACCGAGAGCCCGGCCTGGGCCATCGACCGCCTTTCCATCCTGGCTCTTAAAATCTATCACATGCGTGAGCAGACCGAGCGCACCGACGCCACGCCGCAGCACGTGGCGCAGTGTCAGGCTAAACTCGACGTGCTCCTGCAGCAGCGTGAAGACCTTTCGACGGCCATCGACCAGTTGCTGGACGACATTCAGGCCGGCCGCAAATACATGAAGGTCTACAAACAGATGAAGATGTATAACGACCCTGACACGAACCCCGTGTTGTACGGTCAGAAGTAGAACCATTTCCAAGAATCCCGCAAACCTCTGTTTTGGAACATTTGCTTGTCATACGTTTTTCGGCCCTGGGTGACGTGGCCATGACGGTGCCGGTTGTCGACGCCGTGGCGCGCCGTTATCCCGACGTGCAGCTGACCGTGTTGAGCCGGGCGGCTTTCCGCCCGATGTTTGCGCAGCTGCCGTCCAACGTGCGCTTTGTGGGCGTCGACCTCAAGCAGCAGTACAAGGGGCTGTCGGGGCTGATGCGGCTGTATGCCGGCGTGGCGCCGCTGCGCCCTACGGCCGTGGCCGACCTTCACGACGTGTTGCGCACCAAATTCCTGCGCTGGCGCTTCGGGCTGGGCGGCGTGAAGGTGGCACACATCGACAAGGGGCGCCGCGGGCGCAAGGCCCTGACGCGGCCGCACCACAAGGTGCTTGAGCAGCAGCCCACGTCGTTCCAGAAGTATGCAAGGGTATTTGCCCAGCTGGGCTTCCCCGTCGAGGTGGAGTTCCGTTCCATCTTTTCCCGTATGCCCGGCGGTTTGCCCCCCTTGCCGGCAGCCTGTATGGCTAAAGGTGCTGAAAAGTGGGTGGGCATAGCTCCCTTTGCCGCCCATGCCGGCAAGATTTATCCGCTTCGTCAGATGGAGTGGGTGGTCGACAGGCTGGCCGAGCAGGCAGGTGTGCGTGTGTTTCTCTTTGGCGGCGGCAGCCGCGAGGTGGAGGTGTTGCAGAACTGGAGCCGCAAGCGGCCCAACATTGTATGTGTGGCCGGCCGTTTTGGCTCCATGACCGACGAGCTGGCCCTCATGGCGCATCTCAACGTGATGGTGTCGATGGATTCGGCCAATATGCACCTGGCTTCGCTCACCGGCACGCCGGTGGTGTCGGTATGGGGGGCCACCCATCCGCTGGCCGGATTTATGGGGTGGAACCAGTTGCCTGAAAATGCCATCCAGGTTGACCTTCCCTGCCGTCCCTGCTCAATTTACGGCAACAAGCCCTGCGCGCGCGGCGATTACGCCTGTCTTAACCGCATTGAGGCCCGCACGGTGCTCAACCGCGTGTTGGGTATCCTTTATCCGCATAGAGGGTCATAGGCCCTTTTCCCTGACAGATTGCAAAACCTCCCGCATGAGTCATCAGGCTGCCGGTGCAGCGTGGCTCGTGCGGGAGGTTTTCTTATGGTCTGTGTGGCGCGGAAGGCGGGGCGCAGTGTGCTTGTCCGGCAGCCCTTTTGTCTGCTTCGGGGAGAGTTCCGGAAAAGTAGGCGGGAAAAAATCTTTTCCCGGCATTTTGAAAAAAACGGCCGGCACTCTTTTGCTCTTTTGTGCCGCCCTGTGCCCGGAAGGGGCCGGATTTTACTTCATAAACACGAAGAATACGGCCAGAATAAGGCAGATAAAGGCGGCCAGGTGGTTCCAGTGGAGCGCCTCGCCCTTGAACAGGACGGTGGTGAACACGGTAAACACAATCAGGGTGATGACTTCCTGTATGACCTTGAGCTGCATCAGCGTGAAGGGGCCGCCGTTGCCTACAAAACCGATGCGGTTGGCCGGAATCTGGCAGGAATATTCGGCCAGCGCAATGCCCCACGAAAAGAGGATGATGCCAAACAGGGGCCAGTTGTCAATCTTGTGCATTTCCTCAAGCTTGAGGTGGCCGTACCAGGCAAAGGTCATGAAAATGTTGGATACAATCAGTAGCAGTATGGTGTAAATAGCGTGCATAGGTTGGGTTGATTTTTTTTATGTTAGTGGGTGGGCATAAAATTGCCCCATCCGGTCAGTCGCATGTGGCGGTGGGCCGGGTGGGGATGTGGCGGTGCAGCTTGGCGACTCGGGCTTCGGGCCGTGTGTCTGCCAAACTTTGTTACGTGTGCTTATTCCGTGGGTTGCATCTCCTCTTCATACATTTTGGCCATGGTGTCCATCAGGTCCTTGTCGGTGATGCGGGGCAGGGCGCTGCCCGGTTCGATGCGGTCGGGCTGGATTACGCGCACCCAGTATTCCGTACCCCAGTTCTTGTTGCCGGGAATCTTGTATTTGAGTACCACGAAATCATCTCCCTGCATGCGGAAGTATATTTTGTTGTCGCGGCCCGTAATACCCGGGTCGGTGATGGAGCGGTCAATGTGCTCCACGTAGACGGAGTCTGACACCATTGACCATTCGCCCATGGTGGCAATGAAACAGCAGCGTGAGCCCGTTTCCAGTCCCATGTTGACGAACTTGCCGTCGCTGTTCAGGGCTTTCATGTAAGGGGTAAAGTGAACCACGGGCTTGTTTTTCTCTATGGATATGTAGCAGTTCTGCCAGATTCCGCATAATTTGTATTTGCTCATGTCTTTGGGCTCTTTGGCAAAGAGGCTCATACCCACAAGCACGGACATCATAAGGGTTATAAATCTTTTCATCGTCTTGTTTTTATTAAGTGTAGGTAACTGTTTGGTGTGCAATTTAAGCATTTATTATTGAATATCCAACAAAAATTAGCAAAAGCCTTTATTTTTTTTGCGGGCATCCGGCTGCTGGGAAGGTTCCGGTCCAGCGGTATTGGTTGCCGGCCAGCAGTCTGACCAATCCTTTCATTTCCAGTTGGATGAGGGCGGCGTTTACTTCGGCCACCTTCAGCCCCGTGGCCGTTACCAGTTCGTCGGCCGAGCATTGCTCGGTCTGCACCAGCCGGCTGCGCAGCTGCTCTTCGGTGGCTGTCAGGGCCGGAAACAGCTCCAGCTGTTGCGGGCGTGGCTGGCGGGGAGCCCACCCCATGTCGTCCATCAGGTCGTCAACCGACGTGAATATGGCGGCGCCGTGGCGCGCAATCAGCCGGTTGCAGCCCTCGCTGTGCAGGTCGGTCAGCCGTCCCGGGCAGGCGTACACCTCGCGCCCGTAGTCCTGCGCCAGGCGGGCCGTAATCAGAGCCCCGCCGCGGCGGGCGCTTTCGACGACGATACATGCCTGCGACAGTCCGGCCACAATGCGGTTGCGCTGCACGAAGTTCTCACGGCTTACCGGTGTGGCGCAGGGATATTCGGTCAGCAGGCCGCCCTGTTCCGTCATCCGGTTGGCCGTGTCGCGGTGGCTCGGGGGATAGAGATGGTTGAGCCCGTGTCCCAGCACACCGATGGTGGGCAGACCACAGGCCAGTGCGGCGCGGTGGGCATGTACGTCAACGCCGTAGGCCAGGCCGCTTACAATGGTGGCCTGCGGCAGCCTTTCGGCCAGCTGCTCTACGATGTGCCGGCAGAGGTCCTTGCCGTATTCGCTGATATGACGCGTGCCCACAATGCTGATCATGGGCTGCGCGTTCAGACTGGCCGTCCCTTTATAGAAAAGTACGGGTGGCGCGTCGGGCAGGCTTTTCAGCCATGTCGGATAGTCAGTCTCCGTCAGGGCCAGCAGGCTGATGTGGCGCCGGCGGGCCTCGTCGGCTTCGGCTTCGGCCTGCGGCAGCTGTTTGTCCCAGTTCGTCAGACACTGTTGCAGGCGGTCGGTGGCCTGCGGCAGCAGCCGGGAAATGTTTGCGCGCTCCTCCCACAGACGCGCGGCCGACCCTGCCGCCCGGCAAAGGCGGTTGGCCGTGATGAGCCCGATGCCCGGCGTGCGCAGCAGGGCCAGCAGCAATACAGCTTCGTCGTTCATGGCTCAGGCGTGCTCCAGCAGGTCTTTGAAGTAGGGGTCGAGGGCCGAGGTGTCCGACAACTTCCCGTTGACTACGCATACGGCATCAACCGTGGCCTTGATAACGGGTTTTTCGTCGGGGTAGCGGTAAATGTCCTGCTGGAACACGTAGCGCAGGCCGTCCTTGCGCAGAGCCAGGCGCGAGATAAATTCGTCGCCGCTGCGCAGGGGTTGCTTGAAGGCCATGTTCAGCCGGGCCACTACGGCGTCAATGCCCTGCTCGTGGAGCGCGGCAAAGCTGATGCCGCGTGAAAGCAGAAATTCGTGGCGGGTATGTTCGATGTAATGCTGGTAGTTGGCGTTGTTGACAATGCCTTGCAGGTCGCATTCGTAGTCGCGCACCTTCATGCGCAGTTCAAAATCGTAGTGGGTTGCCATAGTTTATAGATATAGTGAGACTTGTTTTCAGGGTTTCGGATGTCGCAGATATTCGTAGCCGAACCGGCAGCGCAGGCAGTCCTTTGGCTGGCAGTAGGCCTGCTGCAGTTGGAGCAGGGCCTGCGAGTCGGCCGCATTTTGCGCCTTGAGTCCGCCTTCATGCCAGGCCTTGACCACGTGATTGCTTTCGGGCGGCAGCTGCTCCAGCAGATTGAAGGCGCGTTCACACAGTTTTTCGTTCAGGCGGTAGCGGCCGTAGGCAAACAGCAGCGGGGCCAGGGCGTTGATGAGCAGCAGGTTGATGGTTTCGGGGCGCAGCCGTTTGCTGACGGGCTCCGTGGCGGCCCCGAAGTGGTAGTGTGTCAGCCAGTAGCCGCGTGTTGAGGCGCTGAGGCACTGCCTCATTTCCTCTACCGTGCCGGCTGCCATGAGCTGGCTGAACGACGCGGTGTCTTGCAGGTAGATGTCCATGAGCTGGGCCAGGCGGATGTGGGGCGCGTTTTGCGGCCGCATGCGCATATACTTCCAGCGGCGCCCGTCGATGGGGGTCAGACTGAATTTGTGGGCCAGAAAGCGGTATTCCTCGCGCAGCCGGTTGAAGTAGTCGTCGGCCAGGGCTTCGCGGCGGCGCTTTTCGCTCATGGCGTCGGGGTCCAGCAGGCCGGCCTGCCCGAAAAACAGGGCTTCAATCTGAAACGGGTTGTCGCGGTGCTTTCCGGCGTCGTGCAGGGGGAAGCCCGTGGCCCACTCTTCAAATGTGTCGGCATTGGTGCCGAAGCCGAAGCTGCGGGCCAGGCTGATAAAGCATACGCGCTCCCAGTCGCCGGTGGTGTGGTGCAGCCACTGGCTGATGCGCTGCGTTTTCTGTTCCAGCCGTTCGGTGGTGAGGGCCGACAGCCAGCTGTGGCAGGTCAGGCCGGACACCCGGGGCAGGATATGGGCGCAGGGCGGGTAGCCCGGCGCCTGGGTCAGCTGCCGGTAGTTGTCGCGCACGTATTCGGGTACGTCGAGCTGCAGCTGAGGCAGCTCCTGTCCGGCTTCGGTCAGTACGGGGGCGTCAATCTGCTCGGCCACGTGCAGGATGACGTTGTTGTAGGCCGGGTCGAGGTGGTGCCTGTGGCGTTGCCAGTCGGAGCTGCGGGTGTGCAGTTCCACGCTGCCCACCCATAGCGTGTCGCCTATTTTGATGCGGGCGTTGAGAAAGTCGGGCCCGGCGTTGCGGTTGTGCAGGCCGGGGTCAATGATTTCCAGTGTCAGGCCCTGTGTGGTGAGCAGTGGGCGCAGGGGCATGAGCCGATGTTGCCAGGTATAGTGTAATAGTGCTTCCATGAGTGCGCGGTTTCATGGTTGTTTGGTGTCAGAAAGCCGGATTTTTCCGGTTGAAATAGAGCAAAGTTAAGTTTTTTTTCCGACTTCAGCAACCTTGTGCGGCGGTTAATGGGCTTGAATTACCACTATTTTCGGGGTGCTGTCGGGGCGGTGGGTTTTTTGTGCCCTTTTGTTTTGGCGTTATGGAAATTTTTCCTACCTTTGCCTCGAAAGTATTTAGGTGCAGTTAGATTGTGTATGAAAGGTTTTCTGCCTGGTAAGGTAGGATTCCTTTTCTTTTTTACTACTTTTTCAACTGATACTACGCAGCATTTTATATAAACTTTTATTATCAACAAGAAATGGCTTACATGACTCAAGAGGGCTACGACAAGATGGTGGCCCAGCTCCGTCACATGGAGACAATTGACCGCCCCGCTGCTTCGGCTGCCATTGCAGAGGCACGCGACAAAGGCGATCTTTCGGAAAACAGTGAATACGACGCCGCCAAAGAGGCGCAGGCTATGCTGGAAATGAAAATCAACAAGCTCAAGGCAGCCATTGCCGAAGCCAAAATCATTGACGCCAGCAAGCTGAGTACCGACACGGTGCAGATTCTCTCCACCGTAGAGATGCGCAACGTGAAGAACAACATGGTGATGAAATACACCATTGTGAGCGAAAGCGAGGCCAATCTGCGCGAAGGCAAGATTTCCTCAACCACCCCCATTGCGCAGGGACTGCTCGGCAAGAAGGTGGGCGACGTGGTTGACGTCAAGATTCCGCAGGGCGTGGTCAGCCTCGAGGTGCTGAAGATTACCATTGAGTAAGCGCATCTTCAGCAGGAAAAACGTATGATGACCTGTTAAAAAGAATATGCCATGACGATATTCAGTAAAATCATTGCGGGTGAAATTCCCTCATACAAGTGCGCCGAGAGCGAACGCTTCTATGCGTTTCTCGACATCAATCCGGTAGGCAAAGGACACACGCTGGTGGTGCCCAAGAAGGAAGTCGACTATCTTTTCGATATGGACGACGAGGAACTGGCCGCCATGATGGTGTTTGCCAAAAAGGTGGCCCGCGCCATCAAGAGCGTCATTCCCTGCCGCAAGGTGGGAGTGGCCGTGCTGGGGCTCGAGGTAAACCACGCCCATGTGCATCTGATTCCGCTTCAGTCGGAAGGCGACATGGATTTCAGAAACAAAAAGCAGTTCAGCCCGGAGCAGATGCAGCAGATTGCTGCCGACATCCTTTCGGCCTTTGAGCAGGAGGCCTGAAACAGGCCTGTATAGCCCCGCGCCGGGGTCTGGAAAAGAAGACGGACATCCCCGTATCTTGCCGTAGCAGGATGCGGGGATGTTCGTCTTTCCGGGCGGAGATGGCCGTGTAGCCGGCTCAGAAAAACAAAGCGGGTTTTGGAAAAAACAATCCCGCGCCTGAAAAAAACAAGGTGCCGGATTATTGGAAACCGTCGGCACCTTGTTCTGCCTTTCCTTTTGCGGCAGGCTTGCCGGTTCGATAAAGTGCGGAAAGAATACGAAAGCAGCCGCCCGCTGTGCCCTCTTCGTCGGGGCAGGCCGTGGCGGTTGCGTAAATCCAGTGCCGGCGTGTCCGGTATTCCGGGGGGTTAAACCCAGTCGTCGCCCAGCTTCATCTGCGTCTCGTTGTTCATGCGGCGCAGGCGGTTGGGGTCGTCATTCTTGCAGATGACCAGCAGGTTGTCCTTGAGCGTAATCATGTATCCGTCGAGGCCCTGAAGCACGGCCTTCATGTCGTGGGGCAGGCGTATCAGGTTGTCGCGGCAGCCCGACATGAGCACCTGGTTTTCGGGCGTGACGGAGTTGCCGTCCACATCCTTGCGCTCCACCTCGTGCAGCACGTTCCAGCATCCCATGTCGGCCCATCCGAAGTCGCACTTCTGTACGTACACATTGTGGCAGCGCTCCAGGATAAAGAGGTCGATGGCCAGATAGTGGTTGGAGGCATAGGTGGATTTGATAACCTCCAGTTCCTCCGACAGGCCGGCGCCGTGGTTCGACGAACTGCGGAAGAGCGACACGGCCGGCATCAGTGCGGGCAGCTCCGCATCCATGGTCTGCACGTTCCAGAGGAAGAGGCCCGTGTTCCACAGAAACTCGCCGCTCTGCACAAACATCCGTGCAAATTCAGCCTCCGGCTTTTCGGTAAACGATTTGATGCGCGCATAGCCCTGACCCTTCGTCTCGTTGCTCATCTGGATGTAGCCGTAGCCCGTGTTCGGATAGGTGGGGTTAACGCCCAGAGCCAGGAAGTCGGGGTTGCGCTCCACGAAGGCCAGACCCTGAATGAGCTGCGAGGTAAAGCGCTCCTCGTCCATGATAAACTGGTCGCAGGGCGAAATGATGATGTTGGCGTTAGGGTCGCGCAGGGCTATCTTGCAATGAGCCATACCCACGGCCGGCGCCGTCGACAGCTGTACCGGTTCGAGCAACACGTTGTCCTTGGGCAGGTTGGGCAGCTGCTCGTAGGTAATGTCGGCATATTCGGCAAACGTTGATACGTAAATATGGTCTTCGGGTATGAATTGGGCAAAGCGTTTGTACGTCTGCTGCAAGAGCGATTGCCCGTTACCGAAAAAGTCGATAAACTGTTTGGGCTTCTTCTTGCGGCTGTAAGGCCAGAGGCGGCGTCCTTGACCGCCGGCCAGAATTACGCAATAGTCATTTTCTTTTCTCATAGTAATGAAAAAGTTGGTTGTAGTAGGGGTAAAGGTAAGACTTTTTTTCCATATTCCCCCGCCAACCCGCCTATAAAATGTTTAAAAAAGTATCAACATATTTTGTCGGAACTTGACGCGGGGCATGCGGCTGAACTGTTTTTCCACGGCACTCCTGCAAACTGTTACAGTAACCGTCCGTGCCTTTTCCCCATGTCCTGCGCATCCCATTACGCTCCCTCAGCTTCATGGAACAAAAAACCGCCCTAAAAATTTGGCGGTTATCAAAAAAAGCACTACCTTTGCATCGCATTTGTTCGGGAACGCCCGAGTAAAACAATGCCCAGATGGCGGAATCGGTAGACGCGCTGGTCTCAAACACCAGTGGGGCAACCCGTGCCGGTTCGACCCCGGCTCTGGGTACAGAAAAGGAGAAAGACAAAAATCTTTCTCCTTTTTCTTTTTTATCTACTTGAGTCAGATTGATTGTGAAGGTACTTTGAAGAACAAAGCGTTTTTGACGTTTTTACGATAGGCTTGGTATGGCCGTTCTGAGATTAAACTGTCGGACTTGCCGGCAGTGTTTACTAAGGTTTGGGGTGGGTAATGAATACTTCAATGATCCTGTCAAATATGTTTCTTTCAGTGTATATAATATCATTTTTTGTTATAAAGTGCCTGCCATTTCGGGAAATTATGGAACTGAAATATCCAAATAAAATCCCGGTTTTCCTGCTGCCATTGGGTGGGTGGTTGTGGTGAGATGCCGGGTAGGTTGGTCATGGGCGGCAGGCCGTGGCAGATGGAGGCATTTTCCGCTTTTATTTCCTAATTTTGTGGCGTCTTCGTCCGGAAGGAACGGGCGGACAAATGAGAATGAACGAAAAACAGCAGAAAAGCATGACGACAGCAGAAGGATGGATTGAGCAGTGGGGACTGGACGGACGTATGTCAAAGTTCCGGGTGCAGGAAGCCGCGCAAGCCTTGCGGACTGATGCCGGGGCCGTGCGGGAGTGGGCCGATGTGGCGCGGCATACGGCTGACGGCCGGGTGGCCACGAACATTTTGCGCGTGTTGGCGTATTTGCCGGTGGCGGTGAAGCGCAGCGTGTTGGGGGCAACCTATGACGAATGGGCCGACTGGGCCATGCGGCCGGACCTGCCGGTAAGGCGGGCGCTGGTGCTGGCCTTGCTGGTGGACCTGCATGAGCCCGGCCGGTGGCGGCCCGATTTGTTGGACTACGCCATGCTTCACGCGACGGATGCCGCGGTGGACTACAGCACACGGGCGTATCTGATTAAACTGATGGCCGTGATGTGTCGGCCGTATCTTGATCTGGCCCGCGAGGTGGAGACTTTTCTCGATGTGCTGCCGCTCGATGCTCCGCCCAGCTTGCGGGCGGCACGGCGGCAGGCCCTGCTGCTGTTGCGGCAGCGAAGTCGGCGGAATGGCCGGAGCGGGTGAGCGGCTGTCGGGCGCGCCTTTGTGTGAGGGTAAGGTTGAGGTCCTTGCGCAGGATGTCGGGCCACTCTTGCCGACGGCTGCGCGGCGCTCGGGCCGAGCGCACAAAATTCCCCCTGAGGCCGGCCTCCTCCTTCTGCTGTGGGCGGAAGGGAGGGGGCCGGCTTCGTATGTGTGCGGCTGGGGCAGGGAGTCAGTTGTTTTCCGGCGTCATTCGGGGCGATATTCCAGGAGGTCGCCGGGCTGGCAGTCCAGCTCGCGGCAGATGGCCTCGAGGGTGCTGAAGCGTACCGCCTTGGCCTTGCCGGTTTTCAGGATGGAGAGGTTGGCCGGCGTGAGGTCGATGCGCTCGGCCAGTTCGCTGAGCGAGACTTTGCGCTTGGCCATCATGACGTCGAGGTTTACGATAATGGGCATATCTTTTGGGTTTTTATGAGGTTCGGGTTTCAGATGGTTAGCTCCTGCTCTTCCTTCAGCTTGACGGCCAGGGCGAACACCTCGGTCAGGAAGATGAGCATCAGCAGGCAGGTCCAGTCTGTCCGGGTCAGGCCCTCGTTCAGGCGCAGGCCGTCCAGCAGGAGCTGCCCCCTGACCTGCATCAGGGCGATGACGCGCTCCACTTCCAGCACCACGTTGAAGAGGGTGAAGAAGTACACGAACTTGCGCAGGCGGGTGGCATTGAGGCGGGTGAGCACCTCGCCCTTGCAGAGGGAGAGGTACATCCGTACCAGACAGTAGAGCCCGTAGAGGGCCAGCAGGGCGGCGAGCCCGTTGATGACCAGCTGGGTGTAGTAGGCGGCGGAGCTGATGCGGATGGCGGTGCCTATCTGCTGGACGCGGACGGCCACCTTGCTGTCCGTGGCGCGGTTGTAGAGGCTGTCGCAGGCGGGGTGGCTGAAGTCGGTTTCGGCCACGTTGAGGTCTTCCATTTCGGCCATCCGGTAGCCGGGGCCGGGGTCGGCATAGGCCACGGTGGGGGCGTCGTGGTGGTGGTTAATGGTGTTCTTGACGATGTCGCCCGCGGTCAGGGCGATGAAGATGCTGAAGAGCACGATGCCTAAAATCTTGATGCGTTTCATGGGTGTTTCGGGGGATAGGGGTGGCGCTGCTCCGACAGCCGGGGCAGCGCCACGGGGTAGGGATTTTTGGGTGGGAAAATTGAGGTTAATGTAAGGTTGGGGGGGTGTTTATCGGTTATCGGGCTGGGCAATCAGCACGGGGAAGCGTCGGGCGTCGTAGCTCTGCGAGGCTCGTTGGGCGGTAAAGGCGGCGTCGGCCTCGTTCCACGCGGCGTAGGTGAGGGTGTTGGTGCTGCTGCCGTAGCTGACGGTGTAGAGGAAGGCCGGTTTCCAGGCGTGGCTGTCGGCATCCCAGCGGTAGGCGGTTTTGGAGCAGACGCGTCCGGTGGGGTCGCTGACGTATTCGTAGCGGTAGTTGCCGCTGACGTGGATGGTACACTGGTACGTGCCGCGCTGGGCGGTGGAGGGGGCCGAAGGTGTGCGGTCGGCAGCCTGGGTGGCGGCGCATGAGGCGGTGAACAGAACGGCTACGGAGAGGAGGGCTTTTTTGAGAAGATTCGTTTTCATAAGATTCAATGTTTTTAGGTTGGAATTTAGGTTTGTTTTTTCGTTATTCATAATGTATTTATCGTTTTTCGATATGCAAATGTATATAGTTTTTCTAAACCGACCAAATGTTTTCGATATTTTTTTATCGAAAAACGATAATTTTTTGTTTTAAAAGAAAAAACGTCCTCATTCCGTGCGGTTGACACATTATATATGGAGCCGGATGAGGCGTCAGGCCGTGGCGGCCGTCCTGCTGCTGCCGGCGGGGCGGGATGCAGGAAAAAGAGAGTCCGACCTCGTGGGCATAAGGTCGGACTCTGTTTCCCCTGCCCGCCGCCTTGTGGCGCCCGGGTGGACGGTTGGCGGACTTGGCCAGAATATTGCCGGCTGGGGGGGGAGGAGGAAGTTGCAGGCCCGTTGGGGCGGGAGCATACGACACCGGCCGCATGCGCTGCGCTGAGGCAGGCATGCGGCCGGTGTCGTATGCTGTGAGGGCGCAGGGCGCTGCCTCACCACTTGTTCTGTCGGATCAGCTCGTTGAGCTGCGGCACGAGGTCGGTAAATTGCGAGCGCTGTCCGCACCGGCGTATGGCCGTCAGGGGGCGCTTGTCGATGATGTGCTCGGTCAGCTCCTGCAGGCTGGGGGCCTGCGGCATTTTGCTGTATTCGTCGTACGTGTACGAGAGGAAGGCCACGTTGGCATTGATGCCGCGGTTGTCGAGCCAGTATCCGTTGTCGAGCGCCGTGGGCAGGGTGAGTTTGCCGCCCACGAGCAGGTCCGACGGAGCCGGATACGACACGATGCGCGTGTGGGTGTCGTCCATCAGTACGGGCACGTTTCGTGAGAAGTCCTTACGCATCTTGTAGATGCACACCTCGGGCTGGGCCGCCGGTTGTGAGCCCACGGTGGGCGAGGGGGCGGCTGACACTACGGGCGGCGTGGCCGGCGTGGGAGCGCCGGGAGCGGCTTCCTGCTCCTTGTGGCTGCCGCAGCCGGCGGCCATGAGCAGACAGGCGAAAGCCAGGCCGGGCTTGAGCCAGAGGGCGGCGGGTTGTAGGGTATGACGTGTCATGTTTGAATTCATTGTTTTTGAGTTTTTTGAATAGGCCGTGAACCCTTGGGGCGGCTTACCGGAGGAAGCATTTGATTGTCTGCTTCGAGCCGTTGGACAGGGTGGCCTGGATGATGTAGGTACCGGCAGGCAGGCCGTCGGTGGCCATGCGGTAGCGTCCGCTGCCTTCGCTGCTGAAGGATGTGCGCAGCAGGCGTCCCTGCAGGTCGTAGAGGCTGAGGCTTCTGACAGCCTGTGAGCTGCTCAGGCTGATGCCGGAAGCGTCGGCAGACACAAGGCGCAGGGCGTCGGCCGTGCTGACGGACTCAATGCCCGTATAGGCCGTGATGCGTACGTTCTCGTTAAAGAGCTGGTGGAACTGTCCGGATTCGTAGGAGAAGAGCTGGAACTGGTAACGTCCCGTTTTGGTGTCGGCCGGAATGTTGAGGTCGATGCTGAACGTTTTGGGTCCGCTCTTTTCTACGGAAACGGGGGTCATGGGCGATGACGTTTCGTAAGCTCCCGTGCTCGGGCTGTAAAGGTAGGCCACGAGTTGGGTTTCGTAGTAGTCGCCGTCGTTGTTGAGCGTCAGCGTGCCGGTGCAGGTAAAGGCCGAGCCTTGTTCAACCGAAGTGTTGGCCAGCTTGACGTCGGAGGTTGTAAATCCGGTGGCGGGGGTGCCTTGTGAGAAGACATAGAAGGAAGCCGGCGTACCAACTACGTAGCGCTGGTAATTGTTGTGCACCCAGATGGGTTTTACGGTGACATTGCCGATAACGTCGGGCATGGTGATGGTGCGGGTCAGCACCTTGCTTTCGCCCGGCTTGAGGTACAGCTGCTGCAGGCGTATGGATTCAATGGTGGTGCCGCTGTTGTCAACAATGTCCAGCTCCATGTGTCCGAGGAAATCGTTGTTGGCGCGCGGGTTACTGATGGTTATCGTAAAGGTGGCCAGACGGTTGCTGTGGAGCGTGCCGTCGGATTTTACGGTGACGTTGGGGTTGGTCAGGTCGCTGTTTTCGGTTACTACGGTGGCGGTACCGTTTTCTACAACGAGGCTGTATTTGGGGCTTGAAGCATATTCGCAGGGCACTTTGTCCCATTTGCTGTTGCCGGCAAGCTTGGTACCGATAAAGATGTCGTAAACGCCGTCAACAAGTACGGGCAGAACCTGCATGCCGAATTGTATGTTCTTATAGCCGTAAAGGTTGTTCAGGCCTTGCAGGTCCTGAACCTGGCTGATGGCAAACTGCCGTTCGTCATTGCCGGCCACAATGGCCATTGAGCCGTTGAATGTTTCGGAGTAGTTGAAGATGTTGTTTACGGTAAAGGTCTTGTTTGCGGCGTTGTAGCTCAGGTCGTAGGCTTCGAAGTGTGATACTTTGTCAGACAGTATGGTCGACGGAGCCAGCCCCACAACCATGATTTGTTCAAACTGGTATCCGCTGCCGTCACCGCCGCCCGTGCCGGAAGCTCCGGGTTGCAGCTCGGCCACGAGGTAGTAGCCGTTGCTCATGCCCGACCATCCCCAGTCCACGTGCATCAGGCCTTCTTCATCATATCCGTCAAGAATAAAGGCATGGCCGGTGTAGGAGTTGTCGCTGGCCGTAAAGTAAACCGGACGCTGGGCGTTGAGTTCCGTCTTGATCATGTTTACCCATTCGGTAGGACTGTAATGGTCGCCGCGGGCGCAGTAGGCATAGGGGTTGTAGCCCAGGTAGTTTTTCATGCCCGAAACAGCCGTATAGACGCTTGAGCCAGAGGCCGAGGGGTCGTAGTTCATGTCGCAGGCCACGCCGCAGGCCAGCATCAGTTGGGCAATGGCGTTGGCCTGAGTGTCGTTGTATTGTCCGCTGACGTACTGTTTCAGAATATTGTTCCAGTCGAAAGTCGTATTTGCGTAGTCAAAGCTGACGCTGAGCTGGTTGGTCTGGCTGACATAGCTGTGGGAGCCGGTTCCTTTGGTAGGATATTGATAATAGCTCAGGATGTTGGCCATGGCGGTGGCCACACAGCCTGTAACGCAGCGGCGTCCGTTGACGGTAGGGCAGAGCCGGTTGTAGGGGTCGCCCTGGTCGTAGCGAATGTCTCCCAAAAGCGGAGCTACCGAAGGGGCAAAATTGTTGGCGGCAGCCGATGTGGCTGTCGTTTCAGACGGCGTGTCGGCCGTGCTCTCCAGTTGCTGCTGTTGCAGTACGTACTGGTTCAGCCAGAAACGCATGTTGTCGGGCAGGTTGGCTTCGGAAAACGGATTTTCAAACGAGTATCCCAAAATGGAAGCCATGCGGTCGTCACCCGAAACGATGACAAATCCTCTGTCGCCCTGGTTGTAGATATAGTATGCCGGCTGGTCAGCCGTCTGTCGCGTTTGCGGCCGCACGGTTTGCAGCTGGGTTGACGTAGCAGCCAGGGTAACGTTGGCCGAAGCCATGCTGCCGCGAGTATTCAGCGTATGGCGGGCAAAGAACTGCGAAGCTATTTCTTGCGCCTCGCGGGCTGAGCGTGGCGTGGCCAGGCTAAAGGAAGTACAGGTGGCTGTACAAATTAATGTAAGTAAGATTTTTTTCATAGACATGTGAGATTGTAAAGAGGTTGAATGACAAAAATATGAAGGCAAATATACAAATTTAAACTATATGGCGACATTTTTCTTCCGTTTTTATAGTAAATGCCATGACATAATGGCAAGGTGTGAGAAAAACGCAACAAGTTTCTGCGCCATCCTTTTTACCTGTTTGTGCCTTGTTTGGGGGAAGGATGGGGCGGAATGAAAAAAATCCGTCCTGCTGCGTTTTTGGGGCAACAGGGCGGATTGTGATCACAGGGTCGGATTCGGCGGTTATTTCTTGTTTGGAGCGGGCTGCAGAATTCGGCGGTATTCGTCGGGATGTTGCAGCACCTCGATGGCGCGGGCCACGCAGGCATCTTCACGCAAACCATATTCGGCCACACCACGCTGGTGGTAGTAGCGGCGTACGATTTCCACTTCGGCCAGTTGCCTGATTTGTTTCTTCTCCCGTTCAAAGTCACGGCGGAAGTCCGGTTTGAGTGCTTCGGCCAGGGCGTCGAACTGCGCCTTGGCGCTCTGGTCGTAACCATCGTACTTCATGGATTTTTTCAGTACTTCAATGGTGCGCTGGCTGCGCGTGGTGTATTCCAGACTGTCCTGCTGAACGTCCTGACAGAGCTGGTCGAGCTCGGCATCGGTCAGACTGAACGAGCGGGCCGGGGCTATGCTCTTGTGGGTAGCGTAGTAGCGGTTGCAGTAGTGGAAGAAAGCGTCCGAAGCATCCAGCTGGAGCGTAATGTCGCTCAGCGTGTCGGGTTTTACGGTGAGGTCGGGGGTAATGCCGCCGCCGTCCTTCACGGGGCGTCCGGCTGCGGTATAGAATGTGTGGCACAGGCTGTCGGGCAGGTGCTTGGGTGAGCCGTCGGCGTTGCGGTTCTTAAAGTCGTAGGCCTGCACGCAGCGTCCGCTGGGTATGTAGTATTTGCTTGTTGTTACCTTCAGCGTGGCCTTATAGGGCAGTTCGCGCGGCTGCTGCACCAGTCCCTTGCCGTATGTGCGGCGTCCGATAATAACGGCGCGGTCGTAGTCCTGCAGTGCTCCGCTCGTGATTTCGGCTGATGAGGCTGTAGCTTCGTCAACCAGCACGACCAGCGGGATATTCTCGTCCCAGGGCTGTTCGGTGGTGCGGTAGGTGTAGTTTTCGGCCCCCGTCTTTCCGCGGGTTTCCAATACGGTTTTGTCGCGCCCGATGAACATGTTGACCAGGTTGATGGCTTCCACCATCAGGCCGCCGCCATTGCCGCGCAAGTCGAGTACCATGCTGCTTGCTCCCTGCTGCTTGAGTTCCGTCATGGCCCGTTTTACGTCGCGGGCGCAGTCGCGTGTGTACTGGCTCAGCCCTACGTAGCCGATGCTGTCGGTCAGCATTCCGGCGTAGGTGATAACCGGAAAGGTAATGTTTCTGCGCGTAATGTTCAGCGTGAGGGGCTTTTCTACGCCGGGCCGCTGCACTTTCAGCACAAAGCTCGTGCCGGCCTCACCGCGCAGGGCGTTGCTTACGCTCTGCGTGTACGTGTCCAGCGCCTGGCTGCCGCGTTTACCCGTGTCCTTGCCGTCGATGGAGAGGATGACGTCACCCGCCTGCAGGCCTGCCTGCAGGGCCGGCATCCCCTCGTACGGCTCGTCGATGCAGCAGCGGTCGACGCTCTTGTCGTAACGTATCAGGGCGCCGATGCCGGCATATTTGAAGCCGGTGCTCATCTGTTCCAGTTCCTTCTGCTTGTCGTACGGAAAATATTCCGTATAAGGGTCCACGTCGTTAAGCATGGCGTTGATGGCCGTGGTGATGTATTTGTTGGCGTCCAGCGTATCTACATAATAAGTGTCGAGCTCGCGGTAGAGCGCGTTGAAGATGTCCAGGTTCTTGGCAATTTCAAAATTGTGGTTCTTTTGTGCGGCAGCCGGCAGCAGTATTGCCGAGGCCAGGGCTGCGCAAAGCATACGTTTCATCAGGCTTGTTCTTAAGGGGTTGGTAAAAAAGAGCCGGCAAAAGCCGGAGCCCCTGCGCTTTGGGCGCAAGGCTTATTGCTGCAGCAGCTGCTGCATTTGCAGGCGTGTTTCCTGCCAGGCCGCTTCGGGCATTTTGGTGCCTACATACTGGATGACGTGGCCGGCCGTAATGCCGCCGGCTTCGGCACATTGCTGCAGCGTGGCGCCCTGCAGCCAGGCGTAGAGGAAGCCTGCGGCAAAAAAGTCGCCGGCGGCGTTGGTGTCTACTACCTGCTCCACCTCCATGGCCGGAGCCTGCACCCGTTCGTTGGCACACTGGGCCAGTACGCCGTGTTTGCCCACCTTGACTACGGCCACGTGGCAGTAGGCCGACAGTTGGGCCAGGGCCTCTTCGGGTTCCTGACCCGTAAAGGCACGTGCCTCGTCCTCGTTGGCAAACACAATGTGCGTATGTTCCAGCAGATGGGCAAAGAAGTCGCGGTCGGCCTCCACAATGTTGTAGCTGGCCAGGTCCAGACAAATTTTCATTCCGTACTGACGGGCCAGCTCCAGCAGCCGCTCGAGCAGGGCATGGTTCTGCACCAGATATCCTTCAATATAAAGATATTCATACTGGCTGAGCCATTCGGGATTGATGTCGTCGGCTTCCAGTAGGGCTGCGGCGCCCAGATAGGTGCCAAAGGTACGCTGGCCGTCGGTCGAGATAAACGTGGAGGCCACGCCCGTCTGGTGTTGTCCGTCGGTCAGCAGGTAGGGCTCAATGCCCACCGTTTTGCAGTTGTCGGCAAAGAAACGTGCGTTCTCGTCCTGCCCGACCTTGCCGATGATGGCCGGTTTTTCGCCCAGCTGGGCCAGGGCCAGCATGGTGTTGCAGGCCGAACCGCCGGTGGCCCGCTGCGTATCCATCCGGGCCAGTGTGGCTGAAATTTCGCGGTAGCGCTCGTCGTCGAGCAGTTGCATCGAGCCTTTGGGCAGGTTCATTTGCCGTAGCAAATCATCGCTTTCAATGCGCGAGAGTATGTCAATTAGTGCATTTCCAATGCCAATTATGCGTTTCATGATAATATTTTTGAAAATTTTCTTGCAAAGATATTGTTTATTTCAAAAATAACCACTACTTTTGCAGAGCATTTCGGAAAAATGTCATGCAAACCTGCTTCAGTAGCTCAGTTGGTTAGAGCACCTGACTGTTAATCAGGGGGTCGTTGGTTCAAGCCCATCCTGAAGCGCTTTTGAGAGAGAACATGTCGGCTGTAGGCTGGCGAGGTTCTCTCTTTTTTTTGTGCGTATGCCTGCCGGCTCCTCCGAATGGGGGCTTTGCCGGAAACAGCCGGGACTTTTTTCCGCCGGACTCCCGCCTTGTTGGTTTTTCCCGGCACCTGAAAATTTTTCCCTCCAGCCTTTTTTACCGTCCTGCCTTCGGGTTGCGCGCTTCGGGCGGACGTGTTGAAAAAAGAATATCCGTCCGATGAGGCTGAAGTGCGGCTTTATACTTAACTTTGCTTGCGGTTGTTACAAGACACGATTAAAATTCAGACACGATGAAGTATGACAATACCAGTGTGCGGCGGCGTGACCGCCTGATGCCCGAGGCGCAGGCATTCCGTCTGCTGCGTGAGGGCGAGTACGGCTATCTGTCGATGGCCGGTGCCGACGGCGAGCCCTACGGACTGCCCATCAGCTACGTGTGGGACGAGGCGGCCGGCAGCGTGGTCTATCTGCACTGCGCCCCCGAGGGCCGCAAATTGCAGGTGCTGGCCCAGCGGCCGCAGGTATCGTTTTGCGTAGTGGGGCACACGCAGGTGGACCCCCGGCGATTTACCACGGCCTACGAGAGCCTGGTGGCCCGTGCGCACGCCACGGTGGTGCAGGATGAGGAAGAGCGGTGGCATGCCGTTCAGCTGATTCTGCAGAAATATGCCCCGCAGCACGTGGCGTTGGGCAGCCAGTATGCGCGGGCTTCCATGCGCCGCACCACTATCGTGCGCCTTGACCTTGACACCATGAGCGGCAAGCGCAAGGTGGTAAACGGAGCGGAGCAGCCCCATTCCTGATACGGAAACAGATTGATTCAACCTATGATACATTTTGATTGCGACTACATGGAAGGCGCGCATCCCGAGGTGATGCAGCGCCTGATGGAAACCAACCTGGAGCAGACTTCAGGCTACGGTAACGACGCGCATACTGACCGGGCGCGCCGGCTGATTCTGGAAGCGTGCGGCCTGACGCCCGAACAGGGAAGGGTGCATTTCCTGGTGGGCGGTACGCAGACCAACGCCACCGTGATTGACGGCCTGTTGCGCCGGCATGAGGGTGTGCTGGCGGCCGAAACGGCCCACATCAACGTACATGAGTCGGGCGCCATCGAGGCGTCGGGCCACAAGGTGCTTACCCTGCCCTCACACAACGGCAAATTGCTGGCCGCCGAGGTGGAGGCTTACATCCGCGCGTTCTATCGTGACGATACCTACGAGCACATGGTGGCTCCGGGCGCCGTGTATATTTCGCACCCCACCGAGCTGGGTACGCTCTATACGCTCAGCGAGCTGCAGGACTTGAGCCGCGTATGCCGCGAGGCAGGCATTCCGCTCTATGTCGACGGGGCGCGCCTGGGCTACGGCCTGGTGGCCGAAGGGGCCGGCGTAACGCTGAAAGACCTTGCCCGCTGTGCCGACGTATTCTACGTGGGCGGCACCAAGGTCGGCGCCCTGTTTGGCGAGGCTGTGGTGGTGACCCGTCCGGAGCTGCTGCCGCATTTCTTCCCGCTCATCAAGCAGCACGGAGCCCTGCTGGCCAAGGGCAGGCTGCTGGGCGTACAGTTCGAGACGCTCTTCTCCGACGGGCTTTACGAGCGCCTGGCGCGCCATGCCGTCGAGCAGGCGCAGCGCATCAAGCAGGCTTTTCGCAAAAAGGGTTATGAAGTGGTTATCGACTCGCCTACCAACCAGCAGTTCTTCCGACTGCCCAACGAGGTGGTCGACCGCCTGTTGCGCGAGGTCACGTTTGAATACTGGGGGCCGCGGGGTGAGCGTGAGAGCGTGGTGCGTTTCGTGACGAGCTGGGCCACGCGTGAGGCCGACGTGACCCGTCTTATCAGCCTGCTCTGACCTGTAAGTGCGGTTGTGTGCCTCCCGAAAAAGCACCTCCGCGTCTGTTGTCTGCATGACGGACAAACGGACGCGGAGGTGCTTTTTTCGGGGCCGTAAACGGCGGTGTAATGAAGTCTCAGGTGGTAATTTCGCCGGCCAGACTGCGGTTCATCAGCAGTTTGATGGTTTCGGGGTCATATCCCATGCCGAGCAGGAACATCAGTTTGGTGACCATACATTCGGGGGTGCTGTCGTGGCCGTTGATGACGCCGGCATTCAGCAGCTGGCGTCCCGTTTTGTAGCGGTTCATTTCGACCGTGCCTTGCGAGCACTGGGTGATGTTGACAAAGATGACCCCCCTCTGGCTGCGCTCGCGGATGAGGTCGATGAGCCATTGCTTTTGCGGTGCATTGCCTGCCCCGTAGGTTTTCAGGATTACGGCCTTCAGGCCTTCCATACGCATGACGGTGGTGACGTATTCGCGCCGTATGCCCGGAAAGAGGGTCAGGATGACCACGTTGTTGCTCATGCTGAAATGAGGCTTGAGGGGCATGCCTCCCTGCGGGCGGCGGATGTGGTGTTCGTCGTAGACAATGTGTACACCCACGTGGGCCAGTGACGGATAGTTGAACGAGCGGAAGGCATTGAACCCCTCGGCGTTGATTTTGGTGGTGCGGTTGCCGCGCATGAGGCGGTTTTCGAAGAAGATACACACTTCGGGCACCATGGGATTGCCCTGGGCGTTTTGGGCGGCCGCAATCTCGATGGCGGTTACGAGGTTTTCCTTGCCGTCGGTGCGGAGCATGCCGATGGGCAGCTGCGAGCCGGTAAAAATGACCGGCTTGTCGAGGTTTTCGAGCATAAAGCTCAGCGCCGAGGCCGTGTAGGCCATGGTGTCGGTACCGTGCAGAATGACAAAACCGTCGAAGCGCTGGTATTCGGCACTGATGATTTCTACCAGTCGGGCCCAGTGTTCCGGCTCCATGTCGCTGGAATCAATGGGCGGGTCAAAGGTGCGTACCGTCAGGCTGCATCCCAGCCGTTTGAGTTCGGGCACGTGCTGTACGAGGTGTTCGAAGTCAAAACTTTCAAGGGCGCCTGTTTCGGGATTCTCCACCATACCGATGGTTCCGCCGGTGTAAATGAGTAATATTGAGGGCGTATGCGTATCTTTCATATCGCAAAGATACGGCAAACGGCGCGGAGGGCCAAATTGTGGGCAGCGTTTTTGGAAAAAACCGTGTGTCGCCCGATGTATGGTGAGCGGGGATGGTCCGTTTGCGGGGTGAGGAAGGGAAAAAGGGCAGGAGTTCCGTTGGTTTTCCTGCCGGCTGAAATTTTTTATCCGCCGGCCTTTTCGATTTATCCGCCGACTTTTTTTGTTTTCGCGCAGTCGGGCCATGCGGGGGCGGGATTTCGTGGCGTTCCGGCCGCTCAGTCCGGGCGGCTGACGGTGCCGTGGTCTACGTGCAGGTGGATGCCGGCCAGGTGGGCCGGAACGTAGGCGTCGTGGCTTACCATGACGATGGCCGTTTCGGGGCCGATGTGTTCCAGAAAGTCGTAGAGCATCTGTTTGTGGCGGGCATCGAGGTAGGTGTCGGGCTCGTCAATGACCAGCAGGTCGGGTTCTGACACTACGGCACGCGCAAACAGTGCCCGCTGCAGCTGTCCGCCGCTCAGCTGGCTGACCAGCTGGCGGCTCATCGCGGCCAGGTCAAAGCGTTCCAGCAGTTGCGACACTTGCCGGCGGTGGCTGTCGGAAAAGCGCTGCCAGGGGCGCAGGCGGTTTTGCAGTCCCGTGAGCACCAGTTCCTCCACCGTAATGGGAAACTGGCGGTCGATGTGCTGATATTGCGGCTGGTAGCCCATGACGATGTGGCGGGCACGCCAAAGCTGGCCTGCCGTGGGGCGCATCAGGCCCAGCATCAGGCGCACCAGCGTGGTTTTTCCGCCGCCGTTGGAGCCGGTGAGCACGATAAAGTCGCCCCGGCTGATGTCGAGGTTCACGTCGGTCAGCACCGGGCGGTGCGGATAACCCGCATCCACGTGGCTGAAAGAGAGGAGCTTTTCGGGTGAGGTCATTGTGCCAATGATTTTGAAATCAGGTCCATCTGTTGCATCCATTGTCCCGAAAGGGGGTCAATGGTTACGACGCGCAGCCCCGTCTGCCGGGCTACCTGCTGTACGGAGCGCCCCGTGTTTTCACGTTGTACGAAAATGAGTTTCACCTGACCTTTGCGGGCTTTTTCGCGCGTGGCTTGGATAAGGGCGGCCAGGCGCGAAGGCGATGGTTCCTTGCCGTCGGCCTCCAGCGGAATCTGCTGCAGACCGAATTCCTGGGCAAAGTAGGCCAGCGAGGGATGGTAGATGAGGAAGCTGCGGGCACTGACGTGGGCAAAGCGCTGGCGCAGGACCTGCTCCAGGCTGTCCAACCGTGTTTCGAAGCGCGTCAGGCGCTGGCGGAAGGCAGTGGCCTGCGTGGAGTCGAGCTCACACAGTTCCTGACAGATGCGGCGTGCCATGAGGCGGGCGTTTTGTGGCGACGTCCATACGTGGGGGTCGTATCGGTTGGCGCCGTGGGCATGACTTTGCGGCAGGGGCTTGAGTCCTTCAAACAGACGGATGCAGCGCAGCTCGGGCGACGATTCGCTCAGGCGCTGGAGCAGCGACGTTTCGAAGCCCAGCGTGCCCACGCTGAAGTAGGCCTGGCTTTCGCTGACGTCAACCATCTGCCCCGGCGTGGGCTCGTAGGTTTCCGGACTGCTGCCTGCCGGCATCAGGGTGCGCACCTCGTAGGCCGGGCCGGCAATCTGCTCCACCAGATACGACAGTGGTGCGATACTGGCCGTCAGCAGCGGGCGCCCGTCGGCTGATGGCTTACGGTCGGCCGGACGGCAGGACCACAGGCCCGCCGCGAGCAGCAGGAGAAAGCATAGTAAAGTCTTGTTCATACGGATTGGTAGATAAAGATAATGGCGTAATAGCGCAGAAATTTTCCCAACGTAATGGTAAAGCACGACAGCAGGAAGTTGGTGCGCATGTAACCCATGGCCACGGTGAGGATTTCACCGACAACCGGCAGCCACGACAGCAGTCCGGCCCAGGCACCGTAGCGGCGCACGCGCCGGATGCCTTTTTCCAGCTTTTCGGGCGGCACTTTGGCGTAGCGCATAATCCATTCCTCCTTTCCAAAATGACCGATACCGTAGTTTACCAGTGTGCCCAGCGTGTTGCCTGCCGTTCCCCAGATGAGCAGTTGCCACGGGTCGGCCTTAATCATCAGCAGGCCCGCCATGACCAGTTCAGAGCTGAAGGGGAGTATGCTTCCCGAGAGGAAGGCTGCAATAAACATGCCCAGGCTTCCGTGGGCAATGAGCCAGCTTACCAGACTTTCCATGATTCAAGGGGAAAACGCATGAGTACGGCAAACGCTGCGTAGAGCAGCAGACAGAAGATAAACCAGATATGGAAGAAACGCCCCTTGGCCAGCGTCAGATAGTGGGCAATCAGGGGGGAGGAGTTCACGATGAGCAGGCGCAGCATGGTTTCGAAGTGTTGCGGCTGCCCTACCATGAGCAGGATGATGAGATATTCCTGCGTGACGAGCAGGTTCAGAAACATACGGGTGCGAATCTTGTCGTGATAGGCCGTACGCTGATAGTGGAAGGTGGCGAGCATGGTTGCCGCCATGACAAATCCGCCCGACAGCACCTGACTGACGGTCAACGCATGGTAATCCGGCATTTGCAGGGTGAGGAGCTGTTCGAAATGCAGCACGGTCAGGTCCAACTGGTTGTGCCATATGGAGTAGCCGGCGTAGCACCAGTAGGGCAGTGAGAGCCCCAGCAGACACGCCATGAAACTGCGCAGGCTCAGGCTGCGCAGCTGCACCAGACAGCTGACGAGCAGCAGCGGCACGAAGTAGAGCAGTTGCGGAAAGAACAGACAACCCAGGCCCAGAAAGGCAAAGGCGTGGAAAAAGTCGGCTTCGGCGCGTACTTTCTGGTAGGAGCGGAACAGGCAGAAGTAGCACAGCAGCAGGCTCAGCGGAACGAGCATCTGCGTGGTCCACGTCTGCAGCAGCGGGCAGGCGGCCATGAGCAGCAGGAAGGTTGACGAGGTCATGCGTGAGCGTACACGCATGAGTGAGAACGTATTGTTCCACTCTACCATGAGGTAGGCTGTCAGCAGGGTGAGACCCAGTCCGCCCAGGCGCTGGAGATTGCTCCAGTCGTTCCACATCCACAAGACAATGCACGCCACAACTGAAAAAAACAGTGTGGCGGCACTGGTAGTGACTCGTGTCTGGAAAGTTTGTTTACGCATGTTGCATGGTGGGCTTTAGCTGCGGAACCGACGCCCGCAGCGGCAGGATTCAGAGATCCTTTCCGATGTCTCTGCGGAAGTATTTCTTTTCAAATTGAATCTGCTCGGCTCCCGCCATGGCGCGGGCCAGGGCTTCGGCCTTGTCGGTTCCGTAGGCGCTTACGGCAATGACGCGGCCGCCGGAGGTGACGAGCTCGCCCTTGTCGTTGCGGGCCGTACCGGCGTGGAACACCACGCTGCCTTCAATGTCGGCCCCCGTGATGACAAAGCCCTTGTCGTAGTGTTGCGGATAGCCGCCCGAGACGCACATGACGCATACGGCGGCGCGCGGGTCAAACTCTACCTTGCGGCGGTCGAGGTCGCCGGCAACGACGCCTTCGAACAGGTCAACGATGTCCGACTTCAGGCGCAGCATGACGGTTTCGGTTTCGGGGTCGCCCATGCGGCAGTTGTATTCAATGACCTTGGGCTGGCCGTCGCAGTTGATGAGACCGAAGAAGATGAAGCCCTTGTAGTCAATGCCCTCCTGGGCCAGACCTTCTACCGTGGGGCGTACAATCTGGTCTTCCACCTTTTTCATCCATTCGGGGGTGGCAAACGGTACGGGCGATACGGAGCCCATGCCGCCCGTGTTCAGGCCGGTGTCGCCCTCGCCGATGCGCTTGTAGTCCTTGGCCTCGGGCAGCAGCTGGTAGTGTTTGCCGTCGGTCAGCACGAATACGGAGCATTCGATGCCGCTGAGGAACTCTTCAATCACAACGCGTGAGGAGGCGTTGCCGAACATGCCGCCCAGCATTTCGCGCAGCTCGCGCTGGGCCTCCTCGAGGGTGGGCACAATCAGCACGCCCTTGCCGGCGCAAAGACCGTCGGCCTTGAGCACGTAGGGCGCTTTCAGCGTGGCCAGATAGCGGCAGCCTTCTTCCACCTGTGTGCCGTCAAAAGTGGCGTAGGCAGCGGTGGGGATGTGGTGGCGCTGCATGAAGCCCTTGGCAAAGTCCTTGGAGCCTTCGAGTACCGCACCGGCCTTTGACGGACCGATTACGGGCACGTGCTGCAGTTCGGGCTGGGCCTTGAAGTAGTCGTAGATGCCGCCTACCAGCGGATCCTCGGGGCCTACTACCACCATGTCAATCTGCTGCTGCAGCACAAATTCGCCTACGGCCGGAAAGTCGTTGGGCTTGAGGGGCACGTTCTGTCCCACCTGTGCTGTTCCGGCGTTACCCGGGGCAATGAAGAGTTGGTCTATTTTCGGGCTTTGGGCAATTTTCCATGCCAGGGCGTGCTCGCGGCCGCCGCTTCCAAGGAGTAAAAGTTTCATGATATTCAAATAGATAGGTTATATGCGGAGGGTGTGCCCCAAAGGGCGGTTCCTCCTCATAATCAGTGATGTAATCGGGTTATGTATGCGAAGTTAGCATAATCCGCTTGAAAGGCAAAGCAAAATCAGAAGTTTTTGAGTTCCAAAGAGGTCCGTCGGCCTTTCGGGGCGCTTTCCGACAGCGGAAACCGGGCAGGCGCGCCGCGAAAAACAGGCGGGACTTTATACAGGTAAGGTCGGACCTTGTGAGAACAAAGTCCGACCTTGTTGTTGCGGGAGCGGGCGTTTGTGCCCTTCCGTCCGTAAACGCTACGCCGGCAGGCCGCATCCCCAAGGGGAAGAGGGCCTGCCGGCGTATGGATGATGCAGAGGCTTGCTGTGAAGCCTGTGGTTATTCGGCCATGAGTGAGAATTCAGCACCGCTGGCGTAGTCGGCGCCGTTTTGTGAACTGAGGGCCGTGAAGCGCACGTAGCGTGCCTTTACGGGTTTGTCGAAGAGCACTTTCTGCTCCTTGTTGCCCTTGAATTCACCCTGGGCTACCGTGTCGCTCCAGGTCTTGGCGTCGTTGCTTACCTGAATCTTCCAGCCCTTGATGATGCCGTTGGCCGAGCCGTCCTGACGGGGCAGATACGTAAAGCCCTTGATGAGCTTGCTCTCGCCGGCGTCAAAGTCAACCCAGTGGGGATACTGGGCCACGGTGACGGAGTACATCGTATGCCAGATGGTCGACGGGTTGCCGTCGGTCAGGTTGGCTGCGCTTTCGCCGATTTCCTGGCTCGAGGCGTAAATCACCTCGGTCGGGATGGTCTCAATCTTGCTGAACTGGCTGCTCACCTGGTTGCCGGTGTTGCTCTTGTACCAGGCCGTAACCTTTCCGCCCAGGCGGGCATTGAAGCTGCCCTTGTAGGTCTGTGCCTTCTTGTTGCCGTAGGTGTAGAGGATGGTGGCACCCGGTTCGCCGCTGATGGTGACGTTGCCGGCACGGTCGCGCGAGATGCTCAGCGGCTGCATGCCCGAAGCCTTGACGGCGGCCTGCTGGGTAAGGTCGGCGCCGGCCTTTACGGGACGGATGATGAAACCGAAGCTGTGGGCACCGGCCTTGACGCGGTCGGACTCATACGGGCCGCCCTGTCCGCAACTGTTGCCGCCCAGACCGGTTACGGCGCAGTCAAGATGCAGGTGCGTGCCGCTTGACTTGGGCAACTGATAGGGGTGAGGTGCCAGGGTCATTTCGAGGGCCGAGTAAGGCAGGGCCGAGGTTGACATGCTGTCGAGCGAAACGAACTGAACGCCATCGCCGGCCGTGTTGGTCAGGGCGCACCAGCGTACGTCCTCACGGTTACCCATTGACTGGGGTTTGGGGAAGTTGACAAACTGGTCCTTCACCGTGCTCTGGTATTGCTCAATGAAGTAACCCGCCTTGCGGTCTACGTAGTTGTTCTCAGGGCCGCGGCCGTAGTAGGTGTACTGGCCGTAGCTTTCGGGCAGGAGCATTTCGTAGCCCAGACGCGGCAGTACGAGCGAAGCGTTGTTGCTGTTGATGCTGCTGCGCAGCTCGATGGAGCCGTCGGCATAGACGGTGTAGAGCTGGTTGGCGGTAAACTTGAAGTCGTCCTCGCCGAAGGGGCGGTCGGTCAGTTCCTTAATCTGATATCTGCCTGATGAGCCGCCGGTAATCTGTGCGGCATTGGGTGCCTGGGCCACAATGGGTATGGCAATGGTTACGGAACCGTCCTTGTTGGTCTGTGCCGTTACCTTGGCGCCCGGCTGCAGGGTCTGTTTGAGGTTGTGCAGGCCGTTGGCGAACCATTGCGTGTAGGCCCAGTTGTCGTTGTCAACCGGTGCACGCAGGGCGCTGATGCGCGGTCCGTTGCCCGGGCTGATGATGGTCTGGCCGTTGTAGCTCAGGTTGCCGATGGTACCCGTGGCGTGGTCAAAGCTGACGCTGAAGCCCGTGCCGCTTACGGTAGTGGTTCCGCTTGTGGTCGTCAGTTTGAGTTTGTCACCCTTTACTACGCTTGCAATTTGCGGATGCTGGGCAGCCTTCAGCGGCAGTTGCTCTTCCATCTGCACGTAGCCTTTCTTGGCCCAGGGCTCATCCTTGGCCAGCTTGAACTGTACCTTGATGAAATATTCCGACTGGGCATCCAGTTTGTCGTAGTCGTAGAGCAGACCATATACCTGCTTCTGGCGAGGTCCGAGAATCATGCGCGGGCCTTTCATTGCCGTTGATTTCTGGATTTCCTTACCGTCTTTCCAGAGGCTCCATTCAATGACGTAGTCGGTGAGCGGGGTGAAATAGTTTTTGTTGAATATTTCAATTTGTCCCTGCTTCAGGTCAACGGCGCGTACGCCCACGTTCTGGTACACCTTCTTCACCTCGTAGAACTCAGGTTTCGGGTTGTGTCCGGGGAAAAGGATACCGTTCATACAGAACATGCCGTCGTTGGGCTTGTCGCCGAAGTCGCCGCCGTAGGCCAGGTACTTGTCGCCCGTCTGCGGGTCGTAGTTCCAGAGAGCCTGGTCAACCCAGTCCCAGATGGCGCCTCCCATGAGGAAGTTGCTCGACTCAATGTATTTCCAGTAGTCGGACAGGTTACCGCCGGCGTTACCCATGGAGTGGGCATACTCGGAAATGTGGAACGGATATTTGATGTTGTAGTTGCCTTTTACGGCGCCGCGTACCCAGTCGAGTGAAGGATACTGGTTGGAGCCCATGTCGACGATATCGTTGTTGCGCTCGTACTGTACGGGGCGCGAGGGGTCGAACTTGTGGAGGGCTTCATAGGCTGCCTTGAAGTTGTCGCCCGGGCCGGCTTCGTTACCCAGCGACCAGATGACCACGCTGGGGTGGTTAACCGTAGCGCGGGCCATTTCCATGATGCGGCCTACGTGAGCATCCTTGAATTCGGGCACGTGCGAGAGCGAGGCGTCGCCATAGTAATACTCGTGGCTCTCCAGGTTGGCCTCGTCCTCGAGGTAGATGCCGTACTTGTCGCAATAATAGTACCAGTAGGGCGTGTTGGAGTAGTGCGAGCAGCGCACGTGGTTGATGTTGCCGCGTTTCATGAGCATGATTTCCTGCTCAATCTGCTCGTTGGTGATGGTGTTACCGGTGGCCGGGTTGATTTCCTGACGGTTAACGCCCTTGAGTTTGACGGGCTGGCCGTTGATGTAGTAGTAGCGGCCGGCCATGTTGAACTCGTCGGCCGAAGCCGGGGTGTCCTTGATTTCAACCTTGCGGAAGCCGACATAGGTTGAGACGGTTTCGATGACGCGTCCCTTTTTGTCCTGCAGCTGTCCGACCAGGGTGTAGCGGTAGGGCTGCTCGGCGCTCCATTTCTTGACGTCGTTGACGTAGAGTACGGCCTTTACGTCAGCCTGTTCGCCGGCTTTCAGCTCTACGGTCTGGCTGGTGGCGGTGCCGCCGTCGGCCAGGGCTGCGTTGTCGTCGCTATACAGGGTGTTGGCGTAGAGCGTGTACACCATCTTGTAGTCCTTGATTTTCTTTTTCGAGAGGTTCTGCAGGTTGGCCGTCACCGTGAGGGCGCCGTTGCGGTATTCGGCGTCGAGGTCGGGGATGGCGCGCAGGTCGCGAACCTGGATTTTGGGCTTGGCCGTCAGCGAAACGGGGCGGAAGATGCCCGGCAGACGGAACATGTCCTGTGCTTCGAGGAAGGAGCCGTCGGAGTTGCGGTACACCTCAACGGCCACTACGTTCTTGTTGTTCTTGCCCGTGTTCAGATACGGGGTGATGTTGAATGAGGCCGTGTTGCGTGAGTTCTTCGAGAAGCCTACGTACTTGCCGTTGATGTAGAGGTAGAAGAAGGAGTTCACACCGTCGAAGTTGATGTAGATTTCGCGGTCGTCCCAGTTTTCGGGGATGGTGAACTCGCGGCGGTAGCTGCCCACCTCGTTGCGGTTCTTGTAGGTGGTCCAGTCCTTGGGCGGTGTGCGCATGACGCCGCCTTTCCAGTCGCCTACGGCTACGGAGTGTTTGAAGATGACGGGCTGGTTGCAGTAGACGGGCGTGCCATACTTCTGCGAGCCGTCCTTGCCCAGACCGACTACGTTCCAGCAGGAGGGCACGGTGATGTTGTCCCATCCGGAAACGTCAACTTTCGGGTCGAAGAAGTTTTTGGGGCGTTCCTCCGGGTTGCCCACCCATTTGAACTTCCATTCGCCGTTGAGTGATTGCCAGTAAGTGCTGGCCGTGGGGAGTACCTTGCGTGCACTCTCCACGTCGGCAAACGAGAAGAACCAGGCATGGGGCTGCTCCTTGTTCAGGCCAAGCTCCTGAGGTGATTCCCACTCCTTGCCGCTGGGCGACTGCACGGTGCCGTACTTAAATCCTGACAGCGGTGCCACGGGCTCCTGTGCGTAGGCACTGAGCGTGATGCACCCTATCATGAGGCCAAGTGTTGTTTTTCGCATCATACGTTTGTGGATTTGTTTGATTATGAATGTTATTTGTGGTTTATACTGAGTTTGTCATAGCTTGCGGAGGCAGGTTGTTCCTGCGCATGGCCAACCATCTGCGGCAAAGTTAAATTAAAATTTTAGTAGTATGCCTTCTTTTACCATTTTTAACAGCATTCCGGCGCTTTAAGGTATTTTACGCAATGACCGGCGGCAACGGTCGGAATGGCAGCAGGCGACAAAGTGGAAACAAGGTGGCTTCTGAAGAAAACTGCATGCCGGGTAATTTTTTTCAGAAGCCACCTCGTTTTTTTTCAGTCCCCCGACGGGGCTATGCCATGTCGGGGTTTTCTTCTTCCGTCCGTATGGGGCGGATGCGCTGCTTTTCGGCCGAACTGTTGACGATGAGCGGAACCTTCTCGACCGTGGCGTTGCTCGTGTCGAGCCCGTAGGCCTTGACGTCGCTGATGCCGATGCGGCGTATCAGGTGGTGGAGGTTCATGATGAGGTTGTCGATGAATCCAAAGGCATCGTCGTGGTAGTATATGCGGTGGATGACCACGAAGCGGAAGTCGCCCGGCACGTTGTATTTGCGCAGCGACGGGTGGCAGCTGGTCAGGTTGAAGCGCCCTGAGGCTACCAGGTCTTCAATGACCTGGCGCAGGTATTGGTTGATGTAGGGCTGTATGCGGAAACCGATGCGCATGTTGATGCGGTAGAGGGTGTCGGGGATGAGCTCTTCGCAGGAGTATTCGAGTGTGGAGGGCTCGTCCTGATAGTCCACGTAGATGACCCAGTAGTGGTCGGCCCGCTTGGGTTGCTTGTTGATGATGGAGTAGAGAATCTTGCCTTCAATCTCGTCGTTCTTCTCGGCGCGCGTCAGGTAGACCAGGTTGGTGGCGTAGTGCGGAATGCTGCTGTCGCGCTTGATGTCGGCCAGAATGTCGTAGTATTCCGGAAAGGGACGGAACACGAAGTAGCGGCGGCGCAGGCGCAGGGCGTTGTACCACACCAGCATGGTGCCGGCTATCAGACCGGCAATGAGCAGGGTGTACCATCCGCCGTGCATGAACTTGAACATGTTGGCCGTGAAAAAGCCGGATTCAATCAGCAGGAACGTCAGGGCAAACAGCGCCACAAGCAGGCGGCTGACTCTCTTTCTGCGCAGGTAGAAGGCCAGCAGCAGGGTGGTCATGAGCATCGTGATGGTGATGGCCAGACCGTAGGCCGCCTCCATGTGTGAGGAGTTGCGGAAGAGGAGCACCGTAACGAGGCAGGCCACCAGCAGAAAACTGTTGATGAACGGAATGTAGAGCTGCCCCTTGATGTTGGAGGGGTATTTGATTTTCTGGCGGGGCCAGAAGTTGAGGTTCATGGCCTCGCTGAATATGGTGAACGACCCGCTGATGAGGGCCTGGCTGGCAATGACGGCCGCAATGGTGGCCATGACGATGCCCGGCAGCAGGAACCAGCGCGGCATGATGGCGTAGAAGGGGTTGAGCCCTGCGCCGAGGCTGTCGAGGTGGGCTATGGTCCAGGCGCCCTGCCCCAGGTAGTTGAGGATGAGCATGACCTTGACAAACACCCACGTGATGTAGATGTTGTTGCGGCCGCAGTGGCCCAGGTCGGAGTAGAGCGCTTCGGCACCCGTGGTGCAGAGGAATACGGCCCCCATAATCAGGAACCACTCGGGCGAGGTGCAGAGCAGCCTGACGGCCCATACGGGGTTGAAGGCCTGGAGCACCTGCCAGTCGGCGCCGATGTGCAGGGCGCCGAGCAGGCCGATTAGCAGGAACCACACCAGCATGAGCGGCCCGAACGATTTGCCGATGACGCTGGTGCCGAACTGCTGTACGAAGAAAAGCAGCAGGATAATGCCCAGACTGATGGGTACGACAGGCACGTGAGGGTCAATGAGCTGCAGTCCCTCGGTGGCTGACACGACGGTCATGGCCGGCGTAATGACGCCGTCGGCCACCAGCGTGCTGGCTCCTATGATGGCCGCCACGTAGAGCCACTTGCGGCGCGAGCGGCGCACCAGGGCATAGAGGGCCAGGATGCCGCCCTCGTTCTTGTTGTCGGCGCGGAGGGCGATGAGCACGTATTTGACCGTAGCCTGAAGGGTGAGGGTCCAGATGATGCAGGAGAGGGCGCCGATGATGTATTGCGGCGTGGGGTGGGGCGTAGCGCCCAGAATGGCTTTCATGACGTAGAGCGGCGAAGTTCCGATATCGCCGTAGACAATGCCCAGCGTCACAAGCAGGCCGATGATACTGACCCTATGTGCCGCCGGAACCTGTGGTTTTAAAGTTCCGTTCATATGCAAAAAAGAATGTAAGGGATAATTTGTTTGCTCAGAAATGTTCGCGCCGCAGCGGATAGTGGCCGCGCAGGTATTCAAATTGTTCGGGGTGCGCTTTCAGGGCCTGGCTGTCGCGGCGCGGGTCATAGAGCTGCAGCTTACGGCGCAGCGGGTCGTGTTCGGGCGTCAGTCCCGTAAGAGCAGGCGGACTGACCTGAAATGTCTGGGGCAGCCCGAAAAAGCGGGCTACGGCGTTCAGGGCCATCTGTGTGCCGTTGGCCTTGCCGTCGGCCGAGTAGCCGGCAATGTGGGGTGTGCCGATGGCCACCCGCTCCAGCAGCGGCAGGGAAATGCGGGGCTCGTTTTCCCACGTGTCGATGACGGCTTCGCCCACCTGTCCGTCGGCCAGCGCTTGCAGCAGGGCAGCAGTATCTACCACCTCGCCGCGGCCGGAATTGATGAACAGCGGGTGTCGGCGCAGAGCGGCAAAGAAAGCGGCGTCAATCAGGTGATAGGTGGCGTGGGGGCCGGTGGTGGTAAGCGGCGTGTGGCAGGTAATGACGTCGGCCTCGCGGGCCAGGGTGGCCAGGTCGGCAAAGGCAGCCGCTCCTTCGCGTTCGGCCCGTGGGGGGTCGCACAGCAGCAGACGGCACCCCAGCTCGTGCAGCACGCGGGCTACGGCCGAACCTACGTGGCCTACGCCCACAATGCCTACACACAGGCTGCGCGGGTCGGGCAGGCGCCCTTCCTGAAAAAGGGCCAGGAGGGTGCTTTCAACGTATTGTGCCACGCTGCGGGCGTTGCAGCCCGGGCAGTTGGCCCAGCTGATGCCGGCCTGTTGCAGGTAGCGGGTGTCGAGATGGTCAAAGCCGATGGTGGCCGTGGCAATGAAACGTACGCGGCTGCCCTGCAGCAGTTTTTCGTCACAATGGGTGCGGGTACGTATGATCAGGGCGTCGGCGCTGCTGACGTCGTCGGCGCTGATTTCGGCGCCGGGGCGGTAGACCGTTTCGCCGAGCTGTTCGGCCAGACCGCGTATGTAAGGTATTTTGTCGTCAATTACAAGGCGCATGACCTTTGGTATGTTTTAATGAATGATGGATGTTTGCGGGTTGCGCAGGTTGCTGGCCCTTGTCAGGTAGGCCTTGGCCGTACCGAAGTTCAGGTTCATGTCCAGCCGCACCGGCAGATGGTTCTTGTCGTCAGTGATATAGAACTTGACGATTTCCTTTTCCTTTCCTTTTTCCTTTTCAACGAAGGAGAATACCAGACAACGGTATTTTATTTTGGTGTTCTCCATCTCAAAGGTTTTCTTGCCGCGGTAGATGAGCGTTTCGTTGAGCACCTTGCGGCCGTCGGGCATGAAGAACTGGATACGTTTGCCCACTTTATAGTCTGAAGCGTCGAACGAGCGGGCACGCAGCATCATGCTGAGCATGTCGAACATGCAGTAGGCACTGCTGCTTTCTTCGTACTCAACGGGCAGCTGGTTGCGCTGATAGGCCATTTTGACATGCACCTTGCCGCCGCTGTAGCGGTACCACACTTCGTTGCGGCGGTATGTCTTTCCCTCAAAAGCCCGTTTGCTGTAATAGAGCGGCACCAGGTCCATCTGGTTGTAGGATACCAGCGTGTCGCGCATGCGGAAGAAGCGGTCGAGCCGCTGTGAGGTGCGTGTAATCAGATGCGTGCGGTATACGTTTTTTCCTTGATATTTTGACTGCCGGATGGTCAGTGTGGCCGAACCGGCGTTGACCCAGATGAATTTCCAGTTGAAGTAGAGCTTGTATTCCAGCGTTTCGCCGCTTTTGAACGCCGTGTTGACAGCACCACATTGGGCGGCAGTCTGCAAGGGAAAAATGCTTCCTGCAATCAGAATCATGCTCAGGCATATCCATGTGCGAAATCTTCTTTTGTTCATAAGGCAGAAAAAATATAACGTGAATATATCGAACCGCTTCCTTCCGGCGTGGAGTACGATGCAGCCGGGTTATTGGCGTCCCAGTTGCCTCAGGCGTTCGGCATTACGGTTCTTGATTGTTTTTTTCGGGTCTGCTTTTTGTTTTTTGATGGCATCCGGTTTTTGCTGGATCAGCGGTGTGGCGGTCAGGTTCCAGTCCTGATTGATATCCCAGCCGGCCCGTAGCTGAAGCTGTCCGGGATAGTAGTAAACAGGTTCGGGCTGTAGGCCTTTTTCGTAATCGCCGGCGTCCCATTTCCCGTTTCCGTTGAGGTCGACAATGGCTCTGGCGTAATAGCTTCCCGGATTGACATAATAGAAGTCAGCCATACCCCGATTAGCCTTGACCTGCCGGTATATTTTTTTTTCATCGGTGAAGATTTGTACCAGTGCAGAGTCGGATCCCGGGCCTTGCAGCACGAAGAAAATGCTTCCAAAAGTTTCAGGGTCGGCTATGTTGATATGTAATTTTGTACTTTGATTGACACGACCCGACAGGCTGTAGAACGCTGCAGAGTCAACACGCAGCTGGTATTGCTGGTTGGGGCGCCACTCGCCCATCAGCATCAGCTGTGTGAGCTTGTGCGGAAAATCAACCAGCTTGAAGGGCCGTTCAACGGCAGCGGAGTCCGGACCAAGCAGCAGATGAATCCGGCTGGTGTCAATGCGGTCCAACGGCTCGTCGAAGGTAAAGAGCGGATTTGTGGTAGGCGCCATGTTACTGGGCGCGGCAATCCGCATCTTCAGCCAGTTGTTGGGCGCAATTTCCGTGAACTGTCGGTTGCGCTTGATGGCTTTTTCGCGGGCTTCGGCCCATTTTTTCCAGGCTTCGTCCTGCTCTTCCTTAATTTTGCTGTATGTTTTGCGGGGAGTGAGCGAGAGGGTGTCGGTACGCATTTTCGGCATATTGGTCGAGTCGTCGGTCTCTTCATATTGCAGGGTGAGCGAGAGGGTGTCGTTGGCCATGACCTCTTCCGTGCGTATCCAGCAATTAATGGTGTCGTTGTGGAGCGAATATTCCGTGACAAGATCTTTTCCGGCATCAAAATTGAGTCCGCGTATGACGGGAGCTGAATCGGACGGGGCAGTGAAGAAAAAACTCATCAGGTTGGGCATGTTGCGTTCCGTCTTGAGCAAGTGGCGCGGCTGTCCGGTTTCAGTAAAACTGAGCAGCAGAATGTCGTCCGGCGTGAAGCGGGTGTAGTGTACCTCGCGCAGCGAATCAATGTGTACACTGTCGTGCCATACCGTGTCGAAACGGATGGCAGGTTCGCAGGCCGGTTTGATAATGTCCTTGCTGAAGGCGATGGCTTCGCTTTTTTGTGAAAAACTGAACGTACCGTCCATGTCCTGCAGGGCATAGATGCGGTAGGAGCCCGGTGCTACGCCGCGTATGGAGAAATGTCCGTAGCTGTCGGTGTGACCTACACGGTCGAACGGGCGGGTCCGGAAAGCTGAGTCTGCCAGGTCTTTCTGCAAGCCTACCAGGGTGCCTTTAATGGGCTCCAGGTCGGCTGCATTCAGTACGTATCCCGACACTTCAAGCGTATCGATGTGGGGACCGGTGGCGTAGTAAAAGGCAAAATCGCCGAAAGGGTTGCCTTCGTTGTTGTCCTCGATGGCATCGCCAAAGTCGATGGTGTAAGTCGTGTTGGGCTTGAGCGTGTCGTTGAGCGTTACGGTGATGCTTTTGCCTGAGGCCCGCACGTCGGGGGCATTGATTTGTGGAGGCGAAACGATGACCTTTTCGTTGGCATTTTCCATCTTGATGTATTCGTCAAACACCAGCGTGATGCGCTTTGACTGGTTGTCGGTTGCTCCCAGCTTGGGTGAAGTCGAAACCAGGCGCGGCGGCGTTTCGTCGTAGGGGCCGCCGTCGGGGCCGGAACCGGGATTGGCGCATTGGCTCAGCGCCAGGACAGCCAGCAGAGTCAGCAGCAGAAGAGGCAGTTTTTTCATGAATGAGCGTTCAGTTTGAGTAAGGGGTCGATGATGCGTCGGTCGTTGGAAAGGCGGGGCACTTTGTGCTGTCCGCCCAGTTTGCCGCAGCTTTTGAGCCAGTCGTTGAAAAGATTCTCACGGGCTTCCACAATTTCGAGTGGTTGCAGCGTGATGTCTTTGTAGCGCTTGGCCTCGTAATCGGAATTGATGTTTTGTAAGGTCTTGTCGAGAATGTCTGCGAACTCCTCTATCGAGGCCGGGCGACGGCGGAATTCAATGAGCCACTGGTGGCGGCATTTTCCGTTGTCGTCCATAAATACCGGTGCGGCCGTATATTCCGATACTTCGGCGCCCGTCTGCCGGCAGGCTTGTGCCAGTCCTTTTTCGGCATTGTCCACAATAAGTTCCTCACCGAAGGCATTGATGAAACTCCTGGTACGGCCGCTGATGACGAAGCGGTTGCGAGTGGCGTCGGTAAAGCGCACGGTGTCGCCAATCTGGTAGCGCCAGAGGCCGCCGCTGGTGCTGATGACCATGGCGTAGTTGACACCCGTTTCCGTCTGCCAGAGCGGCAGGGCCTTCTGCTGAGGGGTTCCCAGCGTATCGAGCGGAATGAATTCGTAGAATACGCCGTAGTCCGACATGAGTGTCATGGAAGGGTCGGACGGGTCAACCTGCAGGCCGAAGAAACCCTCGCTGGCGTTGTACGTCTCCATATAGTGCATGCCGGGTGAGGTGATGATGCGCTTGTACTGCTCACGGTAGGGCGTAAAGCTCACACCGCCGTGGAAGAACACTTCCAGGTCGGGCCATACGCGGCTCAGGTCGCTCTCGCCCGAGAGTTCCTGCACGCGGGTCAGTACCGACAGCATCCACGAGGGCACGCCGCTCAGGTTCGTTACGTGCTGGCGCATGGCAATGCGGGCAATGCGGTCGCGCTTTTCCTCGAAGTCGGGCAGCAGCGCCGTGTGTTTGTCGGGCGTACGGATGAGGTTGACCACAGGATTGATGTTCTCAATCAGAATGGCACTCAGGTCGCCCACCAGCGAGCCGGGCAGGTTGTAGTTGGGCGCGTGACTGCCGCCCAGTATCAGCGCCTTGCCGCTGAAGATGCGGCTCTGCGGATAGTGGTGCAGATAGATGGCCAGGGCGTCGCGGCCGCCGGCGTAGTGGGTGTCGTGCAACCCCTGCTGGCTGACGGGAATGAATTTGCTCTTGTCGTTGGTCGTGCCCGACGATTTGGCATACCATTTTACGCGGCCTTTGCAGAGCAGGTCGGCCTCGCCGTGACGCATGCGGTCAATAAATGCCTTCAGGTCTTCGTAAGTGCTTACCGGCACGGTGGTGGCAAAATCTTCGTAGGTATGCAGCTGGTCGTAGTGGTATTTCCGCCCCCAGGCCGTATGGGCGGCCTGACGGAGCAGGCGGGTCAGCACGCTGCGCTGCACGTCTTCCACGCGCTGCGTGTTCTGGATAATCTGCTGGTAGCGGCGCTCAAAAAACGGGCGCGCCAGGGATGTCAGGTTCATTTTCTTCTTCAGATAATAATCAGTTTACATGTTTACGGGTCGGTACGGACCGTGATGCAAAGTTACGCCGTGCGGGGTGATTCACCAAGTAAAAATCGTGATTTTTGGGTCGCCTTGTGTAGCAGAAACAACTTTTTTCCTGGTCAATGAGTCCGACGGGCGGCGCTTTCAGGGCACCAGTGCCTGGAGCAGCGTGTCGTGCAGCAGGCCGTTGGTCGCTACGATTTCACGTCCGCCGGCATAGTGGCTGTCGCCGCTGAAGGTGCTGGTGCGTCCGCCGGCTTCTTCCACCAGCAGGGCTCCGGCCATGTAGTCCCAGGGGTGGATGTAGCGTTCCAGCCACCCCTCCATTCTTCCGGCGGCCACGTAGGCCAGAGCTACGGCGGCCGACCCAACCATGCGCAGCCCGCTCACCCTGCCGTAGAGGCGGCTGATGAGCTGCAGCCCCGTAGCGGTATAGTCGGCTGCATTGTAGGGGAGCTCCACCCCAATGAGAGCCTCCCGGGGCGTGTGGCGGCTGACACTGATGGGCTGTTCGTTGAGCCATGCTCCGCCGCCGCGCCAGGCGCAGAAACATTCGTCGGCCTTCACCTCGTAGACCACTCCGACCACCGGGCTTCCCTGGTGGCACAGGGCCACGGATATGGCAAACGGGGCGTAGCGGTGCATGAAGTTGGTGGTGCCGTCCAGCGGGTCAATCACCCAGCAGTAGGGTTGTCCGTCGTATGCGGCGGTGCCTTCTTCGGTCAGGAATCCGGCTTCGGGCAGCAGTTCCGAAAGGGCTTCCACCAGCATCTGTTCCGATGTCTTGTCGACGTACGACACGTAGTCGTGCTCCTGCTTGTGTTCCACGCGGCTCCAGCTGAAGTGTTCGTTTTCCTGTCGCAGATATTGTCCGACCCTGCGGGCGAGTTTGCTCACCTCCCGGGCCATTGCTTGCCATGTTGCTGTCATTGTAGTGCTGTTGTTTGGCGCTTTTGTCGGCCAACGGGGTAAAGTGGCCGGCAGCGGCATGATGAGGGAACAAATGTACGCTTTTTTTCGTCTAAGCAGCCCATAAACTGCGCAAAAAGGGGGCTTGGTGTTCTGTTTTTCCGATTCCTAAATAATTATAAAGGAATTTTTTGACTAAAATTTTGGTAGCTTTCTTTTTTTTCCCGAATATTGCAGGGCAAACCTCCTGTGCCGTTGCTGCGGGCCTTGGTGCAGGAAGGAAAAACGACGACAAAAAAAGAAAAGAACAATCAAAAAAACATTTAGAATCATGAAACACGGAATCCTTTCACTGGTACTTTTGCTGGGCATGGCAACAATGACGAGTTGCGTGACCAAGAAAAAGTTTGCCGAAGTGCAAAACGAAAATGCTACGCTGAAGACGGAGTTGCAAGATACCAAGGTGAAGCTGGCAGCCTGCCAGACCAACAGCAAGAACCTGAACGAGCGTCTGACCGAGGCCCAGAATGCCGCCAAGGAGCAGCGCGAGGCCTATGCCGCCCTGCAGAACTCGCTCGACAAGAGCCTGGCCCAGAACTCACAGGGCAACGTCAACATCTCCAAGCTGGTGGACGAAATCAACGCTTCGAACAAATTCATCAAGCAGCTGATTGAGACCAAGAGCAAGAGCGACTCGCTCAACATGGTGCTGACCAACAACCTGACCCGCTCGCTGAGCAAGGAAGAGCTCAAGGAAGTGGACGTACAGGTGCTCAAGGGCGTGGTTTACATCTCTTTGGCTGACAACATGCTCTACAAGTCGGGAAGCTACGAAATCAACGAGCGTGCCGGCGAAACCCTCAGCAAGATTGCCAAAATCATCATGGACTACAAGGACTACGACGTGCTGATTGAGGGTAACACCGATACCGACCCGATTTCACGCCCCAACATCCGCAACAACTGGGACTTGAGTGCCCTGCGTGCCTCTTCAGTGGTACAGGCTTTGCAGAACGACTACGGTGTTGACCCCAAACGTCTGACCGCTGCCGGCCGTGGCGAATATAACCCCGTTGCCAGCAACTCCACCGCAGTGGGCAAGCAGCGCAACCGCCGCACCCAGATTATCATCACGCCGAAACTTGACCAGTTTATGGACCTGATTGACCAGGCTCCCGAAAACGAATAAAAAACCGCTCGAATGTGAGCGGCTTCCATAAGCGAAAATTTTTAAATTGTTGACCGCCCGTCAGAACTGATACTGACGGGCGGTTTTTTTGTGCCCGTTGCCGCAGCGGTGGAGCAAAGATTTGGGGGGAGGGAATGGAGTTGGTAGGGGAAGAAATCGGGGAGGATTTTTGCCTGCCGTTGGCGGAAACGGCCGGCACTTGTTCAGCCCATTCCGGCACGGCGAAAAAAACAGGTGGGAGGAAAAATTTTTTCCGAGCCGCGGGAAAAAAACTCCGAGCCGCCGAAAATTTTTTCCGAGCCGCGGAGTTTGGTTTCTGAGCCGCCGAGTTTTTTTCGGCGGCTTGTCGTGTTCAGACGGTGGCCGCCACCTTGCGGGTAACGATGAGCGCCTTTTCGCCCCGGCGCAGGGTGGTGGCAAAAAGGTAGTAGTCGCCGCCCTCGCGCAGGCCCAGCTTTTTGCGCAGGTCGGGCACCCGCATCGGAAAGTTGCGCACGGCCAGGTTGGCGCGGTCAGTCAGGCTGCGTAGCCGGCGCAGGTCGTGCTTACTGAAGCCGCACACCTCCTCTACCGCAAAGCCGCGGCCGGGAAAGTCGGGCCGCCACACCTCGGAGGTGTAGAGGTGGCTGTTGGGGTGGAGCGCCCTGACGCCGAAGCGGCTGCACAGCGTCTTGAAGGCGCCCGACTTCATGACGGCCGCATCCGGCTCGTAGAGGTAGGCACCCGGAGCGTCGGCCAGCAGGAGCGCGGCCTGCTGCTCCTCGGAGGCGCTGAAACTGAAGTGGAAGCGGCTGCCGTGGCACGTGTACTGCAGGTCGGCAGCCGGCTCGCGGCCCACCACCAGCAGCAGTTCCTTGCACTCGCCGTCGACCGAGAGGATGTGCACCTGCTGCGTGCCCGGCAGCTGCGTGGCCGCCTGGCTGATGTCGAGCATGGGCGAGAGCTTGAGCAGGAGGCAGGCCGTGCGCTCCAGCAGGAGCGGCAGGCAGCGCGTCAGGTCGGGCTCGCAGTCGGCCAGGGCCACCACCTTGCGCCCCGTGGCGCTGCGGCGGGCGGGGTCGGCAAAGAGGAGGCTGAAGGGCTGTTGCCCCCGTGCCTCGCCGGTCAGGAACGACAGGCCGTCACCCACCCTGATGTGGCTCCCCTCCAGGCCCAGCCGCGGAAAGTTGTGCGCGGCCAGCCGGCACAGCTCCTCCTGCCGCTCCACGTAGTAGCTCTCGGCAAAGAGCGGCGCCATGAAGCTGAAGTCCACGCCCAGACCGCCCGTCAGGTCGGCCATGCTCTGGCGCATGGCGGGGTCGGGCAGCAGGGTGCTGACCAGCTGCTGCTTGTAGAGGGCCGTGGCCTGGCTGGAGCATTGCTCCACCGACAGGTGACGCGGGTAGAGGATGCCCTCCGTCCGGGCCCAGCGGGGCACCTTCAGGCGCATGCGCTGGTAGCCCTGAATCTGATTGAGCACGAAGGGCACGTCAACGTCCGTGCGCCCCGCCAGCTTCAGACTCAGGTCCGCCACGTCGTCCTGGCGGTGCAGGGCCGCCAGTTCCAGACTTTTCTGCAGGAGAGGGTGGTCGGTATTCATCGGATGACTTTGTAGTATTTCTTGGCTGTGGCGCGCGATTTGTAGTTGAAGTGCCACCATTCCGTGCGCAGCGCCTTGAAGCCCGCCGCGCGCATCACGCTGCGCAGCAGCCGGCGGTTGGCCCGGGCGCGGGCCGAGAGGCGGCTCTCGTCGTCAATGTGGGCCAGGCGCCCCAGATAGTCTATCTTCGTGCCCATGTCGAGCGTGTCGCCCTTGGCGTTGCAAATGGTAACGTCGACGGCCAGCCCGTAGTTGTGGAGGCCGCCGCCGTGGGCCGGATTGCTCACGTAAATGTTTTTCGAAGTGTTCTTCACCACGTTCCACATGCGCTGCTGGATGCTCATGGGGCGTGCGGCGTCGTACACCTTGAGCGAGAGGTTGGGGTAGCGCTTTTTCAGTTCGGCCTGTGCGCGCTTCAGGGCACGGGCCGCCTGGGGGTGGAGGTAGGCGTGGTGCAGGTCGGTGTAGAGCACGCGGCCCGTAAAGTTGTCGGCCCGGCTGTACATGAGGCTTACCTTGATGGTGGGGTCAATTTGCTGGATGTCCACCATGCCCTGCTGCTTCATGTGGCGCTCGGTGGGCGTGTCGGCCGCACGGGCGCCGGGGCAGCAGGCCGGGGCCAGCAGCAGGGTCAGGGCCGTAAGGGCCTTTACAGGAAGAAGTCGGGCCCCGCCGCAGAGGCCGGACCCGACTTTATGAATACAAGAGGTTATGTTCATTTGTAAGGCTATTTTATTTCACCATAATCACGAGGTAGCGGCTGACGCTCCAGAACTGTTGCGGATTGGTGATGCGCAGGGTGTACTGGCCCTTGCTGTCCTTGTCGAGGCTGTAGGAGCCGGCGGGGTGCGTGGTGAGCAGACGGGCGCTCTTGGAGTAGAGCTTGATAATCTTGTCCACACGGATGTCTACGCGGGTAAAGTAGTCCTTGTTGAACTGGTTGGAGCGCAATACGTCGCCGTTTTGCAGAATCTTCTGGTTCTTCAGCTCCTTCTTGGTGCCGAATACGTACCAGGCCGTGTTCATTTCCTTGTCGCGGGCGGCAATGTCACGTGCCTTTTCCTCGTTCTGGGCATTCAGGTCGTTGACGTTCTGGTTGAGTGTATTGATTTGCTGTGCCTGTTCGGCAATGTGGATATCCTTTTGTTCGAGTTCCTTTTTCAGTTCCTCAATCTGTTTGTCCTTTTCGGCCAGCTGGCTTTGCAGGTTGTTGATGGCCGTTTCCATGCTGGCGCGCAGCTTGCTGCCGGCGGCGGTGTTGCTCTTGAGCTGTTGGCGCAGGCGGGCAATGAGCTCGCGGTTGAGCTGCATGGTGCGCTGTATGAAGGCAATGTTTTCAATGATGGCCTGCTTGTTGTCGCCTTCGGGATTGGCTTGTTCTACAGTGACACGGCCTTCGGCCTCGTTAATCTGTTTGAGTCCTTCCTGAATGTCGTTCAGGGTGCTTACCATGTCGTTAATCTCGTTGTCGCGCTGGTTGATGACCCGCATGAGGGAGTCCTGCTGTGTATTCTCCTTTTCGGGAGCCGGCTGCTGTGGTTTCGGGTCACAGGCTGCCAACATCAGGGCAGCAGCGCAAAGGTATAGCAATCTTCTTGTTTTCATAGGGCTAAAACTGGTTAGTGTCGTTTTCTGAATGTTGTTTTGGGGATTTGTTTTTGTTGTTTTTATGAGGGGCGGCATATCCTTCGACCACGATGACAAATTCCCCTCGGGGTTCGTGTTCGGAAAAGTGCTGCCATACCTCCTGAAGGGTGCCCCGTATGCTCTCCTCGTGGATTTTTGAAATTTCGCGGCAGGCTGAGCAACGGCGTTCCGGGCCAAATGTTTCGATGAATTGGCTCAGGGTCTTGACAACGCGGTAAGGTGATTCGTAGAAAATCATGGTGCGTGGCTCTTCGGCCAGGGCGGCAATGCGCGTGGCGCGCCCTTTCTTTTGGGGGAGAAACCCTTCAAACGCAAAACGTTCGCAGGGAAGGCCTGAAGCCACCAGGGCCGGTACGAAGGCCGTGGCACCGGGCAGACACTGTACCTCAACCTGACGCTCCACGCAGGCTCTGACCAGCATGAATCCGGGGTCGGAAATGCCGGGCGTGCCGGCGTCGGAAATGAGGGCCATGTTTTCTCCTCCGGCAATACGGGCCGCAAAGGCATCGGCCGTCTGGTGCTCGTTGAACTTGTGATGTGAGCACAAATGATTCTTGATGTCGAAATGTTTCAGCAGGATGCCCGACGTACGGGTGTCCTCGGCCAGAATCAGGTCGACTTCTTTCAGAATGCGCAGTGCCCGCAAGGTGATGTCCTCCAAGTTTCCTACCGGAGTTGGTACCAAATAAAGTGTTCCCATGTTGCAAACTTAGGGAAAAAAAGCAACTTGACGAAAAAATCGGACAGGAATTCTTCTTTTTAGCCGATATTATACATATTTTTGCAACGTATGTTCCAGGGCCGCCGAACGGCCTTTTGAACGGTAATACTGGAAGAAAAATGAGAAAAGAAATCACTTTTGACCGTTTCGTGCGGGGATGTCTTCTGATATTGGGCATAGCCATAGTGGTGATGGCCATAAATTATTTGAGCAGCGTACTCATTCCGTTTTTCGTGGCTTGGGTAGTGGCTTATCTGCTTTATCCCATCGTTACGTTTCTGCAATACCGTTGCAGGTTGCGCAGCCGCCTGCTGTCCATCTTTGTTACGCTGATACTGGTTTGTGCTGCAATTTACGGCATCGGATATGTGATTGTTCCGCCAATGGTTGAGGAAATGTCGCACCTGAAGGAAGTAGCTTTGCGCTATTTGCGGCAGGGCGCGGAAAACTCTACGATTCCGACGATGGTTCAGCATTACGTGCAGACCCATGCCAATGAATTTCAGGTCGACAAAATGTTGCAGACAGGCGAACTGAAAGAAGTGCTTGAAAAGTATGTTCCAAAGGTGTGGAACGTGGTATGGTCAACGGCCGGTGTGGTTATCAGCATTATTTCTTCGCTCATCGGCTTGCTTTATCTTTTTTTTCTTTTGACTGACTATGAACGGTTTTCACAAGGATGGAAACGTTTCGTACCGGCTCGCCGCCGCCGTTTTGTCGGTCAGTTGGTTGAAGATGTGGAGATGGGCATGAGCCGTTATCTGCGCGGGCAGATGCTGGTGGCTTTGAGTAATTGTGTGATGTTTTCCATCGGATTTGCTATCATCGGTTTTCCCGTGCCGGTCGGACTGGGGGTATTTATCGGACTGATCAGTTTTATTCCTTACGTGCAGGTCGTGGGATTTATTCCCGCCATGTTGCTGGCTTTGCTTAAATGTGCCGATACGGGAGAGAACTTCTGGTGGCTCATGGGGGGTGTATTGCTGGTTTATGTGGTGGTACAGGTGATTCAGGATGCTGTGGTTACCCCGAAGGTTATGGGAAAAATGATGGGCCTGCGTCCTGCCATCATTCTGCTTTCGCTTTCCATATGGGGCTATCTGATGGGAATTATCGGACTGATTATTGCACTGCCCATGACTACGCTGATCATTGATTATTATAAGCAATATGTGGTAAAGGAAGAACTCACGGATGAAATTTAGTTGCTTTTGTGCGGAATAATATATTGATAAGAATTCAGAACTTTAAAATTAATCATCATGAAAACATTTTTAGGAAAGATTTTATCTGTAGTAGTAATTGCTATGGCGGCGGTCTCTTTGCAGGCCCGGGCCGAAAGTACGGTTTATTTCTTCTTGGATTTTAGGAATTTCATTCCGGAGTATATGGTAAAAATTAACGGAGAAGACGGTTTTACGCTGACTCCGGAGGGAAAACCCTTGGCAAAGGGTTCGACAGCTGCTCTGTACAACATGTGTGCCCGTAAAGTTATATTTGAAAAGTCTGATAGTTACGTGCTCTCTATTGATTGTGCAACGCCTAAAACCGTGTATCACGCAGAACTTAATCTGAACCTGGAAGATGGCGAGACTTTTTATGTGTTATGCAACGCCCGTGTTGGCAAGACTTTTTACATGGAACTTGTTCCTGAAGAAGAGGGATTAAGATTACTCAAGAAGGCACAGACCAGTAAGAAATATACAATCAATGAAGACTATGTTTATAAAGCAAAGTAAATCCGTTCTGTTTCTATTTTTGCTTTCCTTAGTTTGTAATACTGTTGCAGCGCAGGATATTGCTACCATATTGTTTGGCGAGAATAGCAAGACTGACTACATCGGGCAATACAATTATAATGGAAAGCGTAAGAATGGTTTTGGAATAGAACGCCTGAAAGATGGTGCCGTGTATGTAGGCGACTTTTCGGAGAACAAGATCAGTGGCCGCGGAATGCTTATTGCTCTTGAACAGGGCATTGAAAATGTAGAGGGAGCCTCTGTGTATGTAGGCAAGTGGTATAACGGCAAGAAAGAGGGCAAGGGCAGTTGTTACAGCAGCACGGGAACCTTGGTCTATGAAGGAAATTTCGAGAAAGATAAGCCCGTTGGAGAATGGGCCGGTCAGGGAGCTTCCTCGTTACGACGCTTCTGCATTTCGGAGCAGGGAAAGGACTTGTATCTTGGTGAGATGAATGGCGATACGCCCAATGGCTTCGGTTTGATGGTGTGTGATGACGGTCAGATTCTTTATGGCATGATGAAGAACGGTGTCCGTCAGGGAATCGGCATGGTTTGCTACAATGAAGATATGTGGGAGGTCGGTAAATGGACGGACGGTGAGTTCAAATCGTTCAACAACTCCAAAATATCGCAGGCCAATCTGGAGGCCTTTAAGAAAGACTGCAAGGAATTCCGAAAGGAAATGCGCGGAATGTTGCTGGAAACGACCTTCAACCTGGCGCAAACCGGATTGGATATCGCAGTGGCCGTGAAGGGGAACAAGGCTTCAGGTCAGAGTGCCTCGATGGGCGAAGGTGGCGATGTGGCAGTAGCTTCAGGCAAAAGTCAGAGTTATTACCAGTCGCTGTACAACAAATGGGAGTCAAAGGCCAGAAATACCTTTAACGACCGGGTGCGGCATAAGGTAGGCGCGGAAACGGCCGGTGACGGTCGCGTGGCTTCTTCTGATGCCAAATTGCTCCGTCAATATCAGAAGAGCATGCGTAGTGTTCGCATGGCTGCCCAGAAGGAAGGCTTTAATATTCCCCAGTCCAAGTACGAGACCGTTTCATTCTGAAATAGTTGGTCTGAAATAAAAAAGAGCCGCATTGCCTGTCGAGGCGATGCGGCTCTTTTTGTCGGTCAGTTTGGATGAGTTCTTGCTTTCTTTACGCTTCAGCCCGGAACACCAATTTCGTGTTCCGGGCTGAAGCGTATATTTGTGGGGCCTGTCCCTCCGCCGTGACAGCCTTATTTCTTGCGGAAATACTTGCCTACGACGGGCAGGTTGGACAGCGGGAAGTCATAGTGTACGGCATGGGCGGCAAACAGGGCTACGCATACCGTGTTGACCAGCAGCCGGGCTGCCATGGGCCAGCTTGCGGGCACAAAACTCATGGCGGTGTAAAACAGGGCGGCCAGCAGCACGTACACGCCGATGCTCTTGAGCGGGTAGTTGATGGGGTAGTATTTCTGACCCACAAAGTAGCTCAGCAGTGTGGCCACGCCGTATCCGGCCACACCGCCCCAGGCGCAGGCCATGTAGCTGTAACGCGGAATAAAGATGACGTTTACGGCTATCAGTACGGCGCAGCCCGCAAACGAGAACCACATGCCGTAGATGGTCTTGTCCACCAGTTTGTACCAGAGTGAGAGGTTGTAGAAAATGCCCAGCAGGATGCCGGCCACCATGACGATGGGCGTCACCTTCAGGCCGCCCCAGTAGTCCGGCGCAATGATGTAGCGGAAAATGGGCAGGTAGGCCACTACCACCAGAAAGGCCAGCAGGGTAAAGATAATAAAGTATTTCATGGCGGCGGCGTAGGTCTGGCGGCTGTCGGCGTCGCGGCTCTTGTTGAATACAAACGGCTCGTAGGCGTAGCGGAAGGCCTGTGTGATGAGCGTCATGATCATGGCTATCTTGACGGCGGCGCCATAGATGCCGAGCTGCACGTTGACCTCACGGCCCACGTGGGGCGCTACGAAGGGGAAGATAATCTTGTCGGCCGTCTGGTTGAGGATGCCGGCAATGCCCAGGGCCAGGATGGGCCAGGAGTAGTGCCATATGCGGCGGGCCAGCCGGGCGTCAAAGCAGTAGCGGAAGCCCGTCAGCTCCCGACGGAAAAACAGCATCGTAAAGGCCGAGCAGAACAGGTTGATGTAGAACACCCACGCAATGTCCAGCTGCCCGTTGTAGAAGCCCTCTACCAGAAAGCGCGTGCCGGCGTTCTCGTAGAGCAGCGGTACGGCCACGAAGTAGAGCAGGTTCATCAGGATGTTCATGCCGATGAACAGCAGTTTCAGTGCCGCAAACTTGACGGGACGGTGAATATGCCGCAGGTGTGCAAAGGGTATGCTCTGGAACGCGTCGATGGCTACGCATACAAACATCGTACCCACGTATTCGGGATGGTCCGCATAACCCATCCAGCCCGATATGGGGTGGATGAAGAGCAGCACCAGAATGACGAACAGCAGGCTCACGCCGCCCACCATAATCAGCGTGGTGGAGTACACCCGCTTGGGGTCCTCGCCCTCTTTGGTGGCAAAGCGGAAATACGTGGTTTCCATACCGAAGGTCAGCAGCACCAGCAGCAGGGCGGTGTAGCTGTACACGTTGGTGATGACGCCGTAGGCGCCGGTCGAGGCCGCCATTTTGGCGGTGTAGAGCGGCACGAGCAGATAGTTGAGGAAGCGTCCGATGATGCTGCTCATACCGTAAATGGCAGTGTCTTTTGCCAGTGATTTCAAATTGGCCATATTCAGCGAAGTATTTTTTTGAAAACGATAATCAGTGAGTCAGGGCCGCTTTAGCCGAAAAAGAAGTAGGCCACGGCAATGGCGGCAATGATGCCCGCCAGGTCGGCCAGCAGGCCGCACACTACGGCGTGGCGCGTGTAGCGCACGCCCACCGAGCCGAAGTAGACGGCCAGGATGTAGAAGGTGGTGTCCGTGCTGCCCTGGAAGATGCAGCTCAGGCGCCCCACAAACGAGTCGGCCCCGTAGGTGGTCATGGCGTCGACCATCATGCCGCGGGCCCCGCTGCCGCTCAGGGGCTTCATCAGGGCCGTGGGCAGGGCGCCTACCCACTGGGCGTCGGCTCCCGTGGCGTGTACCAGCCGCGTGATGCCCTCAATGAGCCAGTCCATGGCGCCCGAGGCGCGGAACACCCCGATGGCCACCAGTACGGCCACCAGATAGGGAATGATGCGCACCGCCGTCTGAAACCCGTCCTTGGCGCCCTCGATGAAGGCGTCGTAGACGTTGACCTTCCGGCGCAGGCCGGCCACGATAAAGCCGATGATGATGCAGAAGAGCAGTACGTTGGCCACCGTACTGGCCACAATGTTCATCGTCTCCTTGTCGAGCTGCGCAAAGCCCCAGATAATGGCCGCCACGGCCACACACATGCCGCCCAGCGTGAGCAGCAGCACGCGGTTGAAGAGGTTGATGCGCTGGTAGAGCGAGGTGACGACGATGCCCGCCAGCGTGCTGGCAAACGTGGCCAGCAGGATGGGAATGAACACGTCGGTGGGCTGTGCGGCCCCCAGTTGGGCACGGTAGACGAGGATGCTCACCGGAATGATGGTCAGGCCCGAGGTGTTGAGCACGAGAAACATAATCATCGGGTTCGAGGCCGTGTCCTTTTTCGGATTGATGGCCTGCAGCTCCTTCATGGCCTTCAGGCCCAGCGGTGTGGCGGCGTTGTCGAGCCCCAGCATGTTGGCGGCAATGTTCATGAAGATGTTGCCCACCACGGGGTGGTTCTTCGGAATGTCCGGAAACAGGCGTGTAAACACCGGGCTCAGCCAGCGCGCCAGTGCCCCGATGAGGCCGCCGCGTTCGCCAATCTTCATGATGCCCAGCCAGAGCGAGAGCACGCCCGTCAGGCCCAGCGAAATCTCGAAGGCCGTCTTGGCCGAGCTGAAGGTGGAGTCCATAATTTGCGGAAACACTTCGACGTCGCCCAGAAAGACCAGTTTGATAACGGCTATGACGAAGGCAATCAGGAAAAATCCTATCCAAATGTAGTTCAGTACCATGATGTGACAAGGGGTTAAGTGGTCCGGGTGCCGGCGGAGCATAGCGGGCCTGGCACCTACGGTTTGCAAATTTAAGCATAAATCGGCTACTGCGCAACGGGTCGGCCCTCGGATTTGAGCCGCCGGTCTTTTCAAAGCGGGGAGCCGCCCGATTTACCGGACATCGGCAGCTTTTCGCAGCCCCGCGGCGCAAAGGCAGAACAAAGTCCGACCTTGTTTCCGCAAGATGCCTTCCTGTGGCAGCAAGGTCCGACCTCGTTTCCGGCGTTCCCGGCAGCGGGTGGCAGCGCCGCCTGTATTACGGCAGCCGTCCGGCAGCCTCTCCGCGCTTGGCGGAAAACGGGCTGCCGGACGGCTGCTGTGGGGGTCTCGCAAAGGTGACGCCGCCGGGGCGCGCATCCTTACTTCTTCATGCTCATGGAGCCTGAGCCAATCATCTGTCCGTCGGTAAAGATGTAGGCGTTGTAGGTGCCGGCGCTCAGGTACTCGTTGACCGGAACGTAAACCGTTACGCGCGTTTCCTGTCCGGTGTATTCAATGGTTTTCTGGGCTGAGCAGGTCAGTGAGCGGTTCTCGTAGTTGAACGAGCCGGAGGCGTTGACCACCTCGTTGCCCGGTTTGGTCAGGCGCACGTAGATGGTGCGGTTGCCGGTTTGTGCCGTCACGTTGCGGGTGATGGAGAAACTGATGGCAAAGCGGTTGATGTCCTTGGTCTTCTTGGCAGCCTTGCCGTTCTTCTTGAGCGGTGAGATGCTGATGCCGGTGGCGTCAAGCTGGGCGGCTACGGCCACTTTTTCCGACAGGCTCTGCTTTTCGGCGTTGAGGCCCGAAATCTGCATGGTGGCTTCGTTGTACTGCGCCCGTGCCGCGTCACGCTCGTTGGTGAGCGTCTGGTTGAGGCGCTGCAGCGAGTCGACCTGACGGATGTAGGTGCGCAATACCTGGCGCACGGTGGCCAGTTCGCGTTTGAGGCGCGCAATTTCGCGGGCGTCGTTGCTCTTTACGCTGCGCAGCTCCTGCAGCAGGTCTTCGGCGCGTTTCTGCTCCTTTTCCAGCTGTGTCAGCAGCGAATCGTTCTTGACGGAATTTTTCAGCTCGTCGTATTGCAGGGCAAACTGGGCATATTCGTTTTCCATTTCCTGCTTGTCGAGCGCAGCCAGTTGTTCCAGGCTGGCGTTTTGTTCGGCCTGTTTCTTCTGATAGTTGTGCTGATAGATGAAAAAGCCTATCAGACCTACAACCAGCAGCGCGCAGGCTACTGAAAGACCAATAATCAGTGCTTTAGTTTTTTTCTCCATTGTTTTGTAATAAAATTAGGCGTTTGCAGATTGGATATCTTCTTGAATCATGTTCAGATATTCTTCTTTCACGTCCTCATAGAAAGCTGCCTGCGAAGCCTGCACGTAAGGCGCGAGCCAGAAAAGACCGATACCCAGCGTCAGGATGCAGAGCAGAAGCCATCCGATAAACGAGAGGTGGAGCAGGAAAAGCTCCAGCTTGTGACCGCGCATCATGCGCATGCTCTTTTCGATGGCCGCGTTGCCCTGCAGTTCGGGATTGTCGTAAAGGATGTACGACGTCATGGCATACGAATAGGCCTTGACGATGCCGGGAATAATCAGCAGCAGGGTCCAGAGCAGCGTATAGACGCCCTGCAGGAACAGGGTCAGGAAGATGCGTCCGAAGTCGCGGAAGCCGTCGAACAGCGCGCCGATTTCGTCAAAACGCGGGTCGCGCAGATTGCGCAGGAACATGATGGCGAATCCCCATTCGAGCACGGCGTAAATCAGCGACATGATTATGGTGAACATTGTCGACCAGTTAATCTGGGCGCTGTTGGGATATACCATGCTCGTGATGGTTGACGGCAGGCTCAGCACACCGTTCAGGATGAGCATGAGCAGGGTGACCAGCACAAACGACGTCCATTTTCCTTTCAGCGAGGCGCGGGCCTCTTTCTTGAGTGTTGCAAAAGATTTCATATCGGTTATAAGGTTGGGATAAGGTGGATATTCTGGTGTAACGATTAGTCAACTACGGTAATCCATCCGTGAACGTCGGGTTCGATGCCGTACTGGATGTTGCGCAGCTTGTTGTAGAGCTTGGTACTGATGGGGCCGGGCTTGCCGTCCTTGCTGATGACGTACTTTTTGTGGTTTTCCAGGTCGTCGATTTCGGCAATCGGACTGATCACGGCGGCTGTACCGCAGGCGCCGGCCTCTTCAAAGGTCTCGAGCTCCTCTTCCGGAATCTGGCGGCACTCTACCTTGATGCCCATGTCCTCAGCCAGTTGCTGCAGGCTGCGGTTGGTGATGGACGGCAGGATGGACGATGATTTCGGGGTAATATACGTGTTGTTCTTGATGCCGAAGAAGTTGGCTGCACCGCACTCGTCGATGTATTTCTTTTCCTTGGCGTCCAGATAGAACTCGCTGCAGTAGCCTGCCTCGTGGGCAATCTGGTTGGCCTTCAGGCTGGCTGCATAGTTGCCGCCCACCTTGTAGCGTCCGGTGCCGAGGGGGGCTGCACGGTCGTAGTCGCGGATGATGACGTAGTTGTTCGTGGCAAAGCCGCCCTTGAAGTACGGGCCTACGGGAGTGACGAAAATCATGAACATATACTCGTCGGCCGGATGCACGCCTACCTGGGCGCCGGTACCCAGCATGAGCGGACGCAGGTAGAGCGAGGCTCCGCTCTCGTAAGGCGGCACGAAGCGTTCGTTGAGCTTAACCACCTTTTTGGCCATTTCCGTAAACAGTTCGGTAGGCACTTCGGGCATCAGGATGCCGCGGCAGGTGCTTTGCAGACGTGCGGCATTGTCGGCAATGCGGAACATGCGGATTTTGCCGTCGGGGCAACGAAAGGCTTTCTGTCCCTCAAAGGCCTCCTGACCGTAGTGCAGACAGGTAGCGGCCATGTGGATGTTGATGGTCTCGGAAGAGCTGACTTCAATTTCTCCCCATTTGCCGTTGCGATAGTAGCAGCGCACGTTGTAATCAGTGGGCATGTAGCCAAAACGCAGGTTGGCCCAATCAATAGTTTCCATGGTAATTTATTTTTTATGCGATAAATGCAGGTTTAAACGGGGCAAATATACGGAATTTATGGCAAAAAGTGTTTTTTACACCTGAAAAAAAGCGAAAAAGGATAGTTGCGGGCCGCAGGTAGGTTGCAAATCGTCGGAGATAAGGCCGTCAGCGCAGGCAGCGGTTTCGGTCCGGCAGGCCGTGCGCTTTCGGGGGGCGAATAAGGAAGGCTTGAAGGGGTGGCGGGGCGGCGGTGTGGCTGCACGGGCGGCCGGGGCAGATTAGCGCGCCGTGAAGCATAAAACGGGTGCCGGCTGTTTTATTTTACCTGCCGGGTATTTTGATTTATCCGCCGGCTTTTTGGGCGTGGGCGGCATGTATGGCCGGCGGGGAGTGCGGAGGGAGAAAAGTGAGCGTGCAGGGCGGTTCAGAGGGACTCCCGGGCCATCTGGTGGAGCACGATGCGCGCTTCGGGACCCAGATTGAAGAGCAAATCGGCAATGCTGAGTTCGGGCAGGAAGCCGTTTTGCCGGCTGAACACCTGATAGTAGGGCGGTGTGGGTACCAGGGCCGGCTTTTTGGGCGAGATGGCCGTGCGCAGGTCGCGCACGTCGGGAGCCGTGTCGGTCAGGTAGTGCGAAGTGGGGCAGATGTGCGGCTCTATCTGGAGCAGGTCGCATACCACATGGTTAAGCCCGGCGTTGAAGTCGACCAGGCGCATGGGGCGGAATTCGTTGTAAAAGGGTCGGAATTCGTCGGCGTAATATTCAAAGTAAGGGCTGTTCTCGTAGGCCGCCACCAGCGCGTTCCAGTGAACGTGCTGCCAGTTGCCGTGCGGGCTGAGCATCACCTCGCCCGTGGGGCATTTGCCGCCGGTGCGCACGATGGGGATGGTAAGGTCCTGCACGCCTTGCGGGCCGGCAATGCGGCAGCGGTTGCGGTAGGTCTGTTTTTCGTAATGGTCAAACTGTTCCATCCACACCGTGTCGGCGCGGAACATTTGGGCGTAGTAGCTGACAGGCCCCAGGTAGGCCGAGGTAAGTATGACTGAACGCATGCGTACGGGATTTTGGGTTTGGGCCGGAGAGTTACTCAAGCGGCTGGAAAAAACGTGAACCGCGCAGCCACCGGAAGAACGGCTGTGTGGTGTCAATGGAATAGCTGGTGCACAGGGCGCGGCCAACAAGGGCCGTGTGGGGTACAAAACCGAATTGTCCGGAGTCATATCCGTCGGGCGAGAAGGTCCAGTAGTAGGGCTTGGAAAAGAACGCATATTCCAGCCGTTGGCCGTCAAAGCGCAGGGCGGTGTCGTTGAGCAGTACCACGCGGCACTGTTCGTGAATGCGCATGGTGTTCCAGAGCAGGCGGGCATTGACCGGCGTTACGCGGATACGGCTGCCGGCAGTAGGCACGCGCAGGGGCTGGGCGTCGGTAGTAGTGCGCCAGGGCAGCACCCTGCGCCTTACGGGGTCAATCCATACCGTATCGCCCGGCAGGGCCTCGCAGCGGGCCAGACACATGCGGCGGCGGCCTTCGGTCTCGTGGCGGTCCGACGGGTCGTGAAACACCATCCATTCACCCTTTTTCGGATAGCGCGTACCCCAGCGGTGATAACCCCAGACGGCCTCGCCCGGAAGGCGCAGCCCGTAGTAGGTGCGGCTGACCAGAATACGGTCGCCACATTCCAGCGTAGGGCTGCAATGGGCCGATGTAACCCTCAGTTGCGAAACGACACACCCCCGGAGCAGGGCCACAGCCAGCAGGGCCGTGGCCAGCGAGATGGCAAGGGTGAGTGCGTTCCGGCGTTTCATGTGTGTACGTTTAGGGTGAATCAGGAAGGATGTTTCAGGCGGCGGTATGCCATGGGCCGGCGGCGCGGCCATGCAGGTGGCCTACTGGATGTTGCCAACCCACTTGAGGATGCGGTTCCAGCGCACGTGGCCGCTGCCCCATCCGTAGTCGTCGTCAAACGATACCCAGACAAACAGCGGTTTGCCCACGATGTGGTTCTCGGGTACGAAGCCCCAGAAACGGGAGTCGGCCGAATTGTCGCGGTTGTCGCCCATCATCCAGTAATAGTCCATCTTAAAGGTGTAGCGGTCGGTGGCGCGGCCGTTGATGTAGATTTTGCCGTTGCGCACCTCGAGCTTGTTGTTTTCGTAGTTGCGTATGGGGCGTTCGTAGATGGGCAGGTTTTGCAGGGTGAGCTTGAGCGTGGCGCCGCGCTTGGGAATCCACACGGGGCCGTAGTCGGCTGTGGTCCACTTTTTGTACATGTTCTGCGGGTAGAGCCATTCGCCATAGGCCGGGGCCGGCATGATGGCGTCTACCAGGTCCTTGCGGCTCTTGAGCGTCTGGAGCAGATTGCGGGTCAGCGGCATGATGCGCCACATGTTGTCGCCGCCGTCGGGAATGACGGAGAGGTCTTCCTGCGTAATGCCCCACTGCTGTACCATGTCGAGCGTCAGCGGCTGCGCAAAGTGAACGAAATAGCTGTATTGCGCATTTTCGGGCTCGCGGTTGGGACGGCCGTCAAGATAGATGGTGTTGTGGCGGATTTGGAGCGTTTGTCCGGGCAGGCCCACGCAGCGCTTTACGTAGTTTTCGCGGCGGTCGGCGGGGCGGCTCAGCACGCGGCCGTACTGTGAGGGGTTCTCGTTGATAATCTGTCGGCCGGCCTGGTAAATGCGGCGGTAGACGGCCTGCTGCTGCTCGTAGCTCATGCCGGGGCTGACGGTGTCGCCGGGCAGGGCGGCAGCTCCCGTCTGATAGGCCAGGCGGTAGAAGTCCATGTCCTGCACGTTCTCGGCCACGGTGTCGCCGGCCGGATAGTTGAACACGACGATGTCGTTGAGCTGGGGCTTGCCAAAGCCCTTTACGCGGCGGTATTCCCACTGCGGCCACTCCAGATAGCTGCGGCAGTTGACCACGGGCAGCGTATGTTGCGTCAGGGGCATGTAGAGCGGTGTTTGCGGAATGCGCGGGCCGTAGCTCAGTTTGCTCACCAGCAGGTAGTCACCCGTGAGCAGCGTCTTTTCGAGTGAGGACGAGGGGATGACATAGTTCTGGAAGAAGAACTGGTTGATAAAGTAGATGGCCACCAGACCGAAGATGATGGCGTCAACCCATCCCATGATGCTGCGGGCCGTGGTGTTCTTGAGGTTTTTCCACCAGCCCCAGTTGATTTTCTTGGTAAAATAAACGTCGAAGATGAAAGGTACCACCAGCAGGCCCCACCAGGAGCCTACCCACAGCAGGAAGAGCAGATACAGTACGAGTACGATACTGAAGTTGAGGCAGCGCCGCTTGCAGCTGCGCGGATTCTTTTGGGGTGTAGTCATGTGGGCAGACGGTTTAGAAATTAAACAAGTCGTCGGTGGTCAGCAGACCGGTGTGGTTGAGCGTGAACTCGGCCGCCAGTACGGCACCCAGCGCAAAGCCGCGGCGGCTGTGGGCGTCGTGGGTAATCCGGATACAGTCCTCGGGGCTGTCGTAGGTGATGGTGTGAATGCCCGGCACCTCGTCGCGGCGGATGGCGTCAATGCGCACCTCCTCGGGCGCTGACGTCCTGGAGCCGCTGATGCTGCCGTCGGCGTTGTGTACCTCACCCTTTACCCAACCGTTCTTGCGGTCGAGGCGTTCCACGATTTCCTCGGCCAGGGTGATGGCCGTGCCGCTGGGGGCGTCGAGCTTGTGGATGTGGTGGGTTTCCTCAATGGATACGTCGTAGTTGGCAAACTGGTTCATGATGCCGGCCAGATAGCGGTTGACGGCGTTGAAGATGGCCACGCCCAGCGAGAAGTTGGAGGCCCAGAACAGCGTGTTGCCCTGCTCGATGAGTTTTTTTACGTCGGCCTCGTGGTCTTTTTTCCAGCCCGTAGAGCCGCTGACCACCTTGACGCCCTGTGCAAAGGCCTTGAGGTAGTTGCCGTAGGCTGCCTGCGGCGTGGTGAATTCAATGGCCACGTCGGCGCTGCGAAAGGCCGGGCTGTCGAAGTCTTCGGGATTGTCAATGTCGATGATGCAAACGATTTGGTGACCGCGCTGTTTGGCGATTTCTTCAATCATACGGCCCATTTTGCCGTATCCTATGAGTGCAATTTTCATTTTTTTCGGATTTACATTTGTAGGAACAAAGATAAAGATAAGTTTTGAAATAGCGTTGTGCGGGGTTTGCTATTTTTTATGGCCCACGGCGCGCCGGTGGGGTGGCACCTTGTTGGAAAAAGGTGGCTTGCCGGTTTTCCGGGGTCGGACTTAAACGAAAAAAGGTGGCTTGCCGGTTGGCGGCGTCCGGAGCAGGCCGTCCTGACGTGTGGCCTTGCTCCGGACAGCCGGCACTCAGGCATGATGGCGCCAGATGCGCAGGATGTAGTACACAAAGTGAACCAGCGCAAACAGGCAGGAGAAGATGAGCAGCAGCTTGCTCTCGTTCCATCCCACCGTCTGCTGGTGCCAGAAGCCCGTAACCACGCACATGAGCGAGAGCACGATGCCCAGGGCGTTCATGATGGTTTCGCCCTTGCGGCGGGCCATGTTCGGCTCAAGGTGGCTGCGGCGCAGGCCGTAGTGGGCGTAGATGTCCTGCCCGATCATCATCCAGATGACAAGGCGTATCCACGTATCGGCCGGCAGGAAAATCATCAGGCCCAGGCAGGTCAGGATGCCCAGAATGGGGATGGCCGGCACCAGCGGCGTGCGGAAGGCGCGCGGGGCGTCGGGCATGGTGCGTCGCATGACGAGCACGGCGCCGCACACCAGGATGAAGGCCAGCAGTGTGCCGATACTGGTCATCTCGCCCGCAATTTCGGCCGGCACAAAGGCGGCCAGCAGGGCCACCAGCACCATGAAGAGCAGGTTACTGTGGGCCGGGGTGTGGAAACGCGGGTGGATGCGGCTGAAGAAGGGCGGCAGCAGTCCGTCGCGGCTCATGGCCAGGAACACGCGGCTCTGGCTCATGAGCACGACCATAATGACCGAACAGTAGCCCATGAGGATGGCAATGAGGATGGCGTTGTTGAGCCACGGGAAGGCCGGCGCGCCGCCCTCACCCATCTGGGCAATGGCAATGGCCACCGGCGCAATGCCTTCGTGGCCGCCGAACTGCTGGTAGTTGGCCACGCCCGTCATGACATGGCCGAAGAGGGTGTAGAGGATGGTGCACACCAGCAATGAGCCGAGGATGCCGATGGGCATGTCGCGGCGCGGATTCTTGGTTTCCTGCGCCGTGGTGCTGATGGAGTCGAAGCCCAGAAAGGCAAAAAATACGATGGCTGCGCCGCGCAATACGCCCGACCATCCGAATTCGCCCAGATTACCCGTATTGGCGGGCAGGTAGGGGTGGTAGTTCTCGGGGCGGATAAACTGCCAGCCCAGCACGATGAATACGAGAATAACGCCAACCTTCAGGGCTACGATAACGGCATTGAGCAGTGAGCTCTCGCGCGTACCGCGGATGAGGAACACCGACATGATACACACAATCAGGGCCGCCGGCAGGTTGGCCACGCCGCCGTCCCAGGGGCAGGCCGTCAGGGCATGAGGCAGCTGGATGCCGAACTGCTCGAGAAACACCACCAGGTAGCGGCTCCACGAAATGCTCACCGTGGTGGCCGCCACGGAGTATTCCAGCACGAGGTCCCACCCGATAATCCAGGCCACCAGCTCGCCCATGGTGGCGTAGGCATAGGTATAGGCACTGCCCGAAACGGGAATCATCGAGGCAAACTCGGCGTAGCACAAGCCGGCAAAGGCGCAGCCCAGGGCCGCAATGATGAAGGAGAGGGTAATGGCCGGGCCGGTGTATTGTGCGGCTACCGTACCGGTGATGGAGAAAAGGCCGGCACCTACAATGACGCCTACACCCAGGGCTACGAGGCTGAAGGGGCCCAGCACGCGGCGCAGGCCGCTCTGGCCTTCGTGGCCGGCTTCATGCAGCAGCTGCGCCAATGGTTTTCTGACAAAAATTCCCATAGTTTTTTTCTGTTTTTCCGTGTCACAAGGATTGGGTATAAAAAAACGCGGAATTGTCGTTTCCGACTATTCCGCGCCTCAATTTTGGTTGTTCCACCCTGATTCGAACAGAGACTGAGAGTACCAAAAACTCTAGTGCTAACCATTACACCATGGAACAAACACTTTTTTGCTATCGTTAGAAAGCAGTGCAAAAGTAGGGCTTTTTTTGGTATCTGCAAAATTTTGTTCCCTATTTTTTTTGCTTTGTGTATATTTTTTACACGTCTGTCGGGGAAGACAAAGACGCCGTTACTTTGAAAAGAATACGGTTTTAGTAGAATTCTGCTCCGCCATTGTCAGCCGGTTCTTCGGTTTCGGCATCCTGAGGCTTGATAAGGTCGGGACGCAGCCGGCCCTTTTCGTCAAACAGGCCGTAGGTGGTACGCAGTACGCGGAATTCCGTGCGGCGGTTGATGGCGTTGCAGTCTTCCTGCTGCTCGGGCGGCAGTCGTTTGATGTAGGCTTCGGTAAGCGTGTCGCCCAGGTGCAGGAAGGGGTAGGTATCCACCAGCTTTTGCGTCACAATCTTGGGCTGCCGCTTGCCGTATCCCTTGGGCGTGAGGCGGGCTGCTTCAATGCCGTGCTGACGGAGGTAGCCGACCACGCTCTCGGCGCGGCGCTGCGAGAGGTCGTCGTTGTAACTGTCGGTGCCGCGGTAGTCGCAGTGGGCACCCAGCTCGATGGTAATGTTGGGGTTTTCCTGCAGCAGTTGGGTCAGGCGCTCCAGGGCCGGTTGTGAGGTTTCGAGGATGTCGGCTTTGTCGAACGCGTAGAACACGTTGCGCACCAGCACGGGAATGGAAATGGACGGCAGCGGAAACTGCAGCACATATTCTTCGGTCTTTTGTACGTGGGGCACCGAAAGCTGGTTGCGGATGTTGAGGTAACCCTTGCAGGTAGCCAGGAAGAGATAATCGACGCCGGGTTTGACTTCCTGTTCAAACGAGCCGTCGCTCTTGACCGAGAGCTTCAGGTTGGTACCGTCGTTGCCCACCATATAAACTATGGCCGCCGGCAACTCGTAGCCGTCCTGTTCGTACACCCATCCTTTGACGCTCTGCAGGATTTCGGGGTAGGAAAATTCAAAAATCTTGTCCCATCCGCGGCCTCCCGTGGAGCGGTTGGAAGAGAAGTAGCCGCGGTTGTGCAGCCCCTCGAAAGTCATCGAAAAGTCGTCGGCGTAGGAATTGACCGGCGCCGGCAAATGACTGACACTCCAGTGGTGGCTGACCGTGTCCTCACGGGCACGGTAAATGTCGAGGCCGCCCATACCGCCGCGGCCGTTGCTTGAAAAGTACAGCTCGCCGTTGGGCCGGCAGGTAGGGAAAACCTCGTTACCCGCCGTGTTGATGTCCGGCCCCAGGTTCTCCACGGCTCCCATGCCGTGCTCGTCCATCGGAACCCGCCAGAGGTCGAGCCCGCCGTAGCCGCCGGGCATGTCGGAAGTGAAGTAAAGATATTTACCGTCAGGCGAAACGGCCGGATGAGCATATATCGACAGCGTGTCGGCCGTAATTTTTACTTCCTGTGCCTTGCTCCACTTGGCATCCGTGCGGGTTGATTTCCATATTTCCGCCATGCGCGGATATTGCGGGTCGGTGCGGCATACGGTCAGGTACATGGTCTGGCCGTCGGGCGTCACGCAGCAGGCGCCCTCGTCGAGCGTCGTGTTCAGGCCGCCTTCAATCAGTTCGGGGCGCTTCCAGTTTCCTTTTTCGTCCTTCTTGGCGTAGAACAGGTCGGCATATTTTGTACCCGTAACCTCACTCAGTTCGTCGCCCGTGGCCTGGTTGCGGGTCGAGGTGAAGATGAGCATGTCGTTCTTCTCTCCCGTGAGCACCGGGGTGAAGTCTGCGCGCGTTCCGCTGAGCCATTTGGCTTCCTTCACCTCGTAGGCTGAGCCTTTTTCCTTCAGTTCGGGCGCCGTGCGGCAACTTTCCAGTCCGCGCATGGCCAGTGTGTCGTTCGGATAAAGCTTGAGGTGATTTTCATACGACTGTGCGGCACTTTTGTACTGACCGGTCAGGCGCTGCATCTCACCCAGTTGGAAATAGGCCGTGGTGTCGGTCAGTCCGTAGCGGATGGCGTTCTGAAATGCTCCCACGGCGCGTGAGGCATAGCCGATGTGGGCGTAACACTGCCCCATCTTCAGCGCCAGCAGTGCCCGTTTAGGCTTGTCCTTCGACGGAGTTTGCGTATAAGCCTTCTTGAAATATTCGGCCGCGCCGTAGTATTCGCCGATGGCCAGGGCAGCTTCGCCCTTACGGGCTGTTTTGTCAGCATTGCCGCATCCGCATACAAACGTCAGGGCAAGTATATAAGGAATTACAGACTTGATTTGCATGTAAAATGAAACTTAACCTTAATTAATAACCCCTTGACAGCGCTTTTATTGTATGGCACAATGCAAAAAATAAAGAATTCGGACGACGCTCACTGCGTATCAGAAAAAAAAGCTAAATTTGTGGAGTAGAAAGAACAACATTATTCAAAAATACAGCAAGCTATGAAACAAATTATTAATGGACGTATCCTTACTCCGCAAGGCTGGCTGGAGAAGGGTTCCGTCTTGGTAGACGGCAACAAGATCGTCAACGTAATTAATACCGATTTGCCGCTTGAAGGTGCCGAGCTGATTGACGCCCGGGGATGCATTGTAATACCGGGTGGCATCGAGATGCATGTACACGGCGGCGGTGGCCGCGACTTTATGGAAGGTACCGAGGAGGCATTCCGCGTAGCTGTGGATGCGCATCTGCAAAACGGTACTACTGCCATCTTCCCGACGCTTTCTTCGTCAACCGTGCCCATGATTGAGGCAGCTATGGAAACTTGCGACAAGCTGATGGCCGAACCCGACAGCCCCATTATGGGTCTGCACCTCGAGGGCCCGTATTTCAACCCGAAGCAGGCCGGCGCGCAGATTCCTGAATGGATCAAGGCTCCGGTGGCCGAGGAATACGAACCGCTGCTTAAAAAGTCAAAATGCCTGAAGCGCTGGGACGAGGCTCCCGAGTTGCCCGGTTCGGTAGAGTTTATCAAAGCCTGCTGTGCCCACGGTGTGTTGCCCGCCATTGCCCATACGCGTGCTACTTACAACGACGTGCATGCTGCCAACGAGGCCGGCATGACCCACGCCACCCATTTCTACAACGCCATGCCCGTAGTTTACAAGAACCGTGAGTTCAAGGAATGCGGCACGGTAGAGAGTATTTTTGCTGAGGAAAACATGACGGTGGAGATGATTGCCGACGGTATCCACGTGCCCCCCGTTATGCTGCGCATGATTTATCAGATAAAGGGCGTGGAGAAGACGGCTCTCGTAACCGATGCTCTGGCCTGCTCGGCCAGCAAGGACGACACGGCCTTTGATCCCCGCGTAATTCTGGAAGACGGTGTCTGCAAACTGGCCGACCGCTCAGCTCTGGCCGGCAGTATCGCCACAATGGACCGCCTGATTCGTACTTGCGTTCAGCAGGCCGGTATCCCCTTGGCCGATGCTTGCCGCATGGCTTCCGAAACTCCGGCCCGCATCATGGGTATCCTCGACCGTAAGGGTACGCTGGAGCAGGGCAAGGATGCCGACATTATCATGCTCAACGACGATTTGCAGCTTACCTTTGTTATGCAGATGGGCCGCATCGTGCGCAACGAACTCAACTGACCAGTACACGTTTTATGATAGTAAGGCCTGCTTTCCGCATTGGTGCGGCAGCAGGCCTTTATGGTATGTTTCGGGGCAGGTGCAGGCGTCACGGAGGTGGTGCCGCAGGGATACAAAAAAAGCTACTGTCTGTTTGAAAGACAATAGCTTTGTATGTTAAAGTTGTGATGTTCTGTCTTAAGCCAACTTGTTGATGTGCTGCATGAGGCTTGATTTGATGTTGCTGGCTTTGTTCTTGTGAATTTTGTTGGTCTTAGCCAGTTTGTCAAGCATCTGCTGTACTTTCGGCAGCAACTCGGTGGCAGCAGCTTTATCAGTAGTGCCGCGCAGTTTACGAACAGCATTACGCATGGTCTTAGCGTAATATCTGTTGTGAAGACGACGTGCAGCCGTCTGACGGATTCTTTTTACGGATGATTTATGATTTGCCATCTCTAATTTTAGTCTTTTTATTTTTTTACTTAGTAGCCCATAGCAGAATCGAACTGCTCTTTTGAGAATGAAAATCTCACGTCCTAACCGATAGACGAATGGGCCATCGCATTCGGGCTTTCGCCCTAAACTCTTACTGAGTTGATTGCGAGTGCAAAGGTAGTAGCTTTTTTTATACCAACCAAATTTTCTGAAGTTTTTTTTCAAAAAAAATGATTTTTTGTGCGCTAAAGGGGGTAAAAGGGCCTTTTTTCACTAATTTAGACCTCCCAAAAAGAGAATTGAGATGCTGAAAACTTCGAGAGGTCTGGTGTTGTCGACCTTGAAATATAACGATGAGTTCATCATAGCCGATGTGTTTACCCAAACCGACGGGCGCGTGTCGTTTATGGTACGTGTGCCCAAGTCGTCGCGGCAGCGTGGGGCGTTGCGCCTGTTCCAGCCGCTTACGCTGATTGAGGTCGACTGGCAGCCGCGGGCTTCGGCGCGTCTGTTGAGGCCGCGCGGCGTGCGTCCCGCCGGCCTGCTGACGTCTATTCCCTTTGATCCGTACAAGACCACCATAGCCCTTTTCCTGGCCGAATTTCTGCGCTATGCCCTGGCGCAGCAGCCGGCCGACGCTACGCTCTATGAGTATCTGGCCACGTCGGTACAGTGGCTCGACGCCAGCTCGTCGGGCTATGCCAACTTTCATCTGGTGTTTCTGCTGAGGCTTTCGCGTTTCCTGGGGTTTTATCCGAACCTGGAGGGGTTTGACGGCCGGGCATGCTACTTTGACATGCAGGCCGCGCGATTCTGTGCTTCGGCTCCGCTTCACGGCCACTACCTGGAGCCGGCCGACGCTGCCCGGCTGCCGCTGCTCATGCGTATGCGTTTCGAAACGATGGGCGTGTTCAAGTTTTCGCACGACGAGCGCGACCGCATGCTCGATTTCATTAACAATTACTACCGGCTTCATCTGCCCGACTTTCCGGCGCTCAAGTCGCTCGACGTGTTGCGTCAGGTGTTTGCCTGACGGGCCGGAGGGGGAGAGGGGCGTGTGGCTGCACGGCTGCCGTTTTCGGCAGGGGCGGACTTTGTAGAAACGGGGCGGCACTTTTTTCCGACAGGGTGCCGGTTGTTTTTAACAAAGTCCGACCCTGTTGCGTCTGCGCTTCCCGCTCCGCCTCGCCGCTGCGTTCGGATAAAACGACATCCGGTCTCCGCGCCCGTTATGGCGGCGGAGACCGGATGTATGTTTCTCGGGTATGGGCCGGGCTTCAGGGCCGGCTGCCCGTGTGGTTACTTAATAAGGTTTTTGCCCGTCATTTCCTCAGGCTGCTCCAGACCCATGATGTGCAGGATGCTCGGAGCTACGTCGGCCAGGATGCCGTCTTCAACCTTGGCCGCGGTGTTCTTGGTCACGTAGATGAACGGTACGGGGTTGAGCGAGTGAGCCGTGTTGGGCGTGCTGTCGGCGTTGAGGGCGTGGTCGGCATTACCGTGGTCGGCAATGATGATGGCCTCGTAGTCGGTGTCGAGGGCAGCGGTGATTACTTCGTTGACACACTGGTCAACGGCTTTCACGGCTTTCTCGATGGCTTCGTAAATGCCGGTGTGGCCCACCATGTCGCCGTTGGCGAAGTTTACGACGATAAAGTCATACTTGTTCTCGCGGATGGCAGCTACCAGTTTGTCCTTCACCTCGAAGGCGCTCATTTCGGGCTGCAGGTCATAGGTGGCCACTTTGGGTGAGGGCACGAGGATGCGGTCTTCACCCTCAAACGGGGTTTCGCGGCCGCCGTTGAAGAAGAAGGTGACGTGGGCATACTTCTCGGTTTCGGCCGTGTGCAGCTGTTTCAGGTTTTTGCTGCTCAGGTATTCGCCCAGTGTGTTTCCTACGTTTTCTTTCGGGAAGAGAATGTGTACGTTCTTGAACGAAGCGTCGTACGGTGTCATGCAGTAGAACTGCAGGCCGGGAATGGTGTGCATGCCTTCGGCGGGCATGTCTTCCTGGGTCAGCACGATGGTCAGCTCCTTGGCGCGGTCGTTGCGGTAGTTGAAGAAGATAACGCAGTCGCCTTCCTTGATGGTGCCGTCGATGGTGCTGTTGTTAATCGGCTTGATGAATTCGTCGGTCACGTCGGCGTCGTAGCTCTCCTGCATGGCCTGAACCATGTCGGTAGCCTGTTTGCCCTGACCGTTGACGAGCAGGTCGTAAGCCTCTTTTACGCGGTTCCAGCGCTTGTCGCGGTCCATGGCGTAGAAACGGCCCACGATGCTGGCAATCTTGCCGGCGCTCTTGGCGCAGTGTGCTTCAAGTTCCTTGATGAATCCGATGCCGCTCTTGGGGTCGGTGTCGCGGCCGTCCATGAAGCAGTGCAGGTAGGTGCGTCCTTCCAGACCATATTCCTTGGCAATGTCGCAGAGCTTGAAGAGGTGGTCGAGTGAAGAGTGCACGCCGCCGTTTGAGGTCAGACCCATAAAGTGGATGTTCTTGCCGTTGTTCTTGGCATATTCAAAGGCTGAAACCACTTCCGGGTTTTTCATTATGCTGTTGTCAGCGCAGGCGCGGTTGATTTTTACCAGGTCCTGATAGACAATGCGTCCGGCACCAATGTTCAGGTGACCTACTTCAGAGTTACCCATCTGGCCGTCGGGCAGACCTACGTTCTCGCCTGAAGCCAGCAGCTGTGAGTGCGGATAGGTTGCGTTGAGGTGGTCCATAAATGGAGTAGGAGTGTTGAAGATGACGTCGCCTTTGTCGTGGGCACCGATGCCCCAGCCGTCAAGAATCATCAAAAGTGCTTTCTTTGCCATGATTTATGATTTTATGATAAGTTGATATTGTCTCTTTGCAAATGCTGGCGCAAAGTTACTAATTTTTCTGGTTGTCAGCAGGCTTGCCGCCGTTTTTAATTGATTTCGGCGGCCGGCAGGCACATTTGGTTTCCTGCTGGTTGCCGTGTGCATGTTTCGGGCCGTTGCGCGCGGCGGTGTTTTGCAGGTTGCGGCGCAAACCGCCGGCTTGGGGCATTACAGCCCGCAGAAGAGGCTGACCAGAAAAGGTACGCTCATGTCGAGTACCGCACCGTGGAAGATGGCCAGCGGAATGACCTGCTGTCCGCAGCTTTGCACCAGGGTGGGCAGGGCTACGTCCATCGACGTGACGCCGGCTACGGATATCGGAACAAACGTCCCGAAGCGTCGTTGCAGCAGCGGAGCACCTACCAGGGCTATTATTTCGCGGAAAATGTTGGTCAGCAGGGCTATGGTGCCCAGTTCGGCGGCCAGTTGCATCCCCAGGGTGGGCTGTTTGAGTTGGGTGATGAGCAGTGACGAGAGCGAGTAGTAGCCGAAGCCGCTGCCTACGGCCAGGCAGTCGGTCAGGCTCCAGCGGTCCAGCAGCAGCGGCGCCAGGGCTGAAAAACACAGCGTGCCCAGTGCCGTGGCCAGTGGCAGCAGGAGGATGCGTGGCTTGAAGTGGCTCACCATGTCGTGCAGGTTGCGGCTGCTGCCGATGCTCATTCCCACCTGAGCCATCAGGGCATACAGCAGCCAGGTGGAGAGTTCATGGCCCGTCAGCCAGGCGGGCAGTTCCAGCGAGTAGCCGGTCAGACATCCGGCAAAAAGGGCCAGCAGGGCCAACAGACTACCTTTCATCTTCGGATTCGTTTTTAGGATGTTTCAGCAAATATTTTCCGGCAAGCCATGAAAAGAGGAGGCTGCCCGCTACGCCCAGCAGGGCCATGACCAGCGCCTGGCGACCAAAGCTGCTGAAACGGCTGATAAGCGATTGGTCGGCACCCAGGCTGAGACCGAAAAGAAAAAGCATGGCGAAAATCGTGACGGGAATGCCGGTGTCCGTAAAGTGAATGCCGGGCAGGCGCCGCAGGAGGAAGCCGGCCAGAAAACCGCCCAGCAGAATGAGTATCAGGGTAAACATGGTGTGGGGTTAAGGATGGGCGGCCGTGCCTGTATGTGCCGCAGGGGGCGCAGGCCACGGCGCGCGGTGGTGTATCTAAAAGTTGAAATAATGGGTGTGTCGCACGTCGTAGAGCATCACGTCGGTGTGGTGCTTGCTTTCGGCGATGAGCGGAGCCGGTACGCCGGCCTCCAGCCGCGTTTGGGCGTGCTCAACCCAGGCTTCGTCCCACAATTCCTTGTCGATGAACGATTGGAGTGTGAGGCTGCCGCCTTCGACGAGCAGCGACTGCAGGCCGCGGCTGTGCAGCTCCTGGAGTAGGGTGCGGATGTCGGCATAGGCCTCGAATCCGGGCGGCAGTTCGCCTTCGCTGACGTGCCCCAGAACAATTTTCACCGGGTTGCTGCCCACCCAGTGCCGGATGTTGAGCTGCGGGTGGTCAACCTGGAGGGTGCGGTGGCCTACCAGAATGGCCGTGTGCTCGGCCCGCAGCTGATGAACGTGCATCAGTGTGCGGGGGGTGGAGAGCAGGGCAGGGCGGCCGCCGTCGCGCAGGCGGTCAATGTAGCCGTCGCTGCTTTCGGCCCATTTCAGGGTGATGTAGGGCCGTCCTTTGGTCTGAAAGGTAATGAAGCGCCGGTTGAGTTCCAGACATTCCTGTTCGCAGACGCCTACCGTTACGTCGATGCCGGCTTCGCGCATTATGCTGATGCCGCGTCCCTGCACTTTGGCAAAGGGGTCGATGCAGCCCACCACGACGCGCGGTATGCCGGTGCGTACGATGAGGCGTGCGCATGGCGGCGTGCGGCCAAAGTGTGCGCACGGCTCCAGACTGACATAGAGGGTGGAGTCGCGCAGCAGCGGCCGGTCGGCCGGACTGACGGAGTTGATGGCATTGACTTCGGCATGGGCTTCGCCGCAGCGTATGTGGTAGCCTTCGCCGATGATGCGGTCTTGGTGAACAATGACGGCGCCCACCATGGGGTTGGGGGCGGCATGTGCCCGACCGCATTGAGCCAGTTCAATGCAGCGGTGCATCCATTTTTCATGCAGGTTGTTTGGGGTTGTTGAGGTCATTCGTGTAAGGATTAGGCTGTTTGCGGCGCACGGCCCGGGTGTGGCGTCAGCGCACCGTGGTGTTGTCTTGTTCCTTCTGCAATATGTAGAACACGTTGCGGAAGTATGGCTTGTACTGCACGTAGCTTCGGATTTCGCGGCGTCGGTCTTCGATGAATTGTTTGACGTCTTTGCGCTGGCGCACCTCTTCGGGCAGTTCCTGAATTTTCATCGACATGGGAATGTAGTGGTTGTCGGTCCAGCAGTCGTCGGGCTGTATGATATGACCCAAATTGCTGAATCCCAGGCTTTCAAAAGCCTTCAGGTTGTCGCTTACCTGGCGCATGTAGCTGAAGCGCTTGTCGATATATTCATCGTCGGGCCGGTCAGAGCGAACCCAGGAGCAGAGTGAAAAAACCACGTAGGCTTCCGGTTGCAGCCAGTAGCGCCAGCGTTTCAGGATGTCGTCCACCCCGTAAGGACCCACAAAATTTTCAGACCAGATGAGGTTGAGGTAGTGTTTGGGAAACGGCAGCTCGTCGGGCTTGGCTACCAGCGTACTGATGTTGTTGGTCAGTAGCGGGTCCTGACTGACGGTGTCCTGAAGCGGGCCTATCATGTTGGTCCGTGAGTCAACGGCAATGATGTGCCGGCGCAGCGTTTCGTGGAGCACCTTGGTTTGCGCTCCCGTGCCGCATTGCACGTCGGCAATGCGCGCGTTGATGTCGAACACCGGAAGCAGCGAGGCCACAATGTGGGTTATACGGTCGCTTCCCGGACCTTGCCGGTTAAGCAGGCTGAAAAAAACATCATTAAAATTTTGGCGCGAATCGAAAATCGAACTTTTACCTACTAACATAACATTTCTTTCTATGGCCGGTATAATTAAAAAACATGTATCGTGCGGTTGACACATCCTTCTTTGCAGCGTGAGGATATCCCGTGGGGCACTCGTGCGGCAGGGGGCCGTCCTTTTGGAGCAGCTCTGCTTACAGGCAGGGCGTTGCCGTCGCGTTGGGGTAGCTGCGTCGGGGCGCCGGCGGTAAGCGGTGAGGTTGTTACCTCCAGTGTTGTTCCCGCAGACGGCGGTAATGCGTCAACGTAGTAAAATAGCGGAGCAAATGTAGAAAAAAATTACAATAAAGCAGTTTGCTTCAGACCAGTTTTTACGTGTGTTAATGTAAAATAGGTGAACAAACAGGTGCTAAATGCTAAATATTGAGTATTTTTTGCTAAGAAGCGGATCCGCGTCGGTCGGGGTGCGGAACGAAGGTGGATGCAAGGGGCGGCGTCCGGCAGGAACCGTTTGTAAAAGAAAAGAAACGGCACGTAAAAAATTTTTTCCGCCGGCTTTTTTCTTTTACGTCGGATGTTTTTTCATTCCGGCTGGGAGCTTGTGAACGAAACTTCGGGGAGCCGCTCCCTGACCGTGAATACCACTGTCCGGGAGCGGAGCAACAAGTGCCCCGCTTATGCTAAAAAAACCGCTCGGATTCACATCCAGGCGGTTTCATTAGGTATTATAAATAAGAGATGTTTTAGTAAAGATAAGGTTGCCGGATTTCACATCCACACCTTACTTCTGAAATGATATGTCTACTGGTTTCTATATACCTTAATGGGGATAAGAAACAATGTTTCAATTCGTTTTTTGCGACGGATACGCACCGGTTTCCTGAACGGAGGCGGTTTCCGCTGTCCGGCCTGCATGCCGTCTCGGTGCTTTAGGCATCGATGTTGGCGTAGGTCGCGTTTTTCTCGATGAAGTCGCGTCGCGGAGCCACGTCATCACCCATGAGCATGGAGAAAATGTAGTCAGCTTCGGCGGCATTTTCAATTGTAACCTGCTTGAGCAGTCGTGTTTCCGGACACATGGTCGTTTCCCAAAGCTGTTCGGGGTTCATCTCACCCAAACCTTTGTAGCGCTGGGTTACAATGCCGGCTTCCTTTCCGCCGCCGTATTTGTCGATGAAACGCTGGCGGTCAACCTCCGTGTAGCAGTATTCCTCTACCTTGTCTTTCTTACAGCGGTAAAGCGGCGGTGTGGCAATGTAGAGGTAGCCGTCCTGAATAATTTGCGGCATGTACCGGTAGAAGAGGGTCATGATGAGTGTGTCGATGTGTGAGCCATCGACATCGGCATCGGTCATGATGATAATCTTGTGATAGCGCAGCTTTTCGATGTTGGCCTCCTTGGAGTCGTCACCCAGTCCGAAGCGTACACCCAGAGCCTGGATGATGTTGTTGACTTCTTCGCTCTCAAAAGCCTTGTGCCACATTACTTTCTCTACGTTCAGAATCTTACCGCGCAGCGGCAGGATGGCTTGTGTAGCCCGGCTACGGCCCTGTTTGGCCGAACCGCCGGCGGAGTCACCCTCCACGATGAAGAGTTCGCAGCGTGCGGGGTCTTTTTCGGAACAGTCAGCCAGTTTTCCGGGCAGTCCGCCGCCCGACATGGGGTTTTTCCGTTGAACGCTCTCACGTGCCTTGCGGGCTGCCACACGTGCCGTGGCGGCCAGTATGACTTTGTCGACAATCAGTTTGGCTTCCTTGGGATGTTCTTCCAGATAGTTGGTAAGCGCTTCGCCCACAGCCTGGTTTACGGCTCCCGTTACTTCGCTGTTGCCTAATTTTGTTTTTGTCTGTCCCTCAAACTGCGGTTCGGCTACCTTAACGGAAATGACGGCCGTCAGTCCTTCGCGGAAGTCTTCACCCGTAATCTCCACCTTGGCTTTTTCAATTTGTTTGGCTGCCGTTTCTTCGGCATACTTTTTCAACACGCGCGTCAGGGCCGAGCGGAAACCGGCCAGATGCGTACCGCCTTCAATGGTGTTGATGTTGTTAACGTAGGAGTGGATGTTCTCGCTATAAGAGGTGTTGTACATAATGGCGACCTCGATGGGCACACCCTGCTTCTCGGTGTTCAGATAAATGACATCGTCAAACAGGTGGGTGCGGCTGGAGTCAATGTAGCGCACGAATTCGCGCAGACCCAGGTCGGAATGGAATTTTTCCGTGCGTGTCTTGCCCTCTTCGTCAGGCCGCAGATCGGTCAGCGTAATGGTGATGCCGGCATTCAGGTAGGCCAGTTCACGCATACGGTTAGCCAGAATTTCGTATTTGTATTCGGTGGAAGTGAAAATGGTATCATCCGGCCAGAACTGCTGGCGCGTTCCGCGCAAGTCGGTTTCGCCTACTACTTTGACCGGGTAAAGGGGCTTTCCTTTGGCATATTCCTGCTGGTAGATTTTGCCGTCGCGGTAAACCTGTGATACCATTTTGGTGGACAGGGCATTGACGCAGGACACACCTACGCCGTGCAAACCGCCCGAAACCTTGTAGGAACCTTTGTCGAACTTACCGCCGGCATGCAGTACCGTCATTACCACTTCCAGTGCCGAGCGGTGTTCTTTGGGGTGCATGTCAACCGGAATTCCGCGGCCGTTGTCCTGCACAATGATGGAGTTATCCTCGCAGATGGTTACTTCAATGTGCGTACAATAGCCGGCCAAAGCCTCGTCAATTGAGTTGTCGACCGTTTCATAGACCAAGTGGTGCAAGCCCTTTTCGCTGATGTCGCCAATATACATGGCCGGGCGCTTGCGCACAGCCTCCAAGCCTTCAAGAACCTGAATATTACTGGCTGAATAGCTGGCCTGATCTCTTTCTTCTACTTCCATTATGTTGTATTAAACGTTGATTTGATGTTACTTCTTTATCATAGCAAAGATACAACTTTTTCTTTTGAAATGAAAAGTTTGGCCTCAAAATTTTAGCGGCCACCTTTTTGCTTCCGGACGGCTCAGAAGGCGATGTTGGCCGAACCTCCGATGGCCAGGGTATGCACGCAGTGACGGGTGGTGCTGACGTACGAGGGACGGAGGTCGTAGTCCAGAAAAAGCTTCATCTGGTAGTGCGGATGAACCATGAAACCGATGTGTCCGCCTGTGTTCAGACCGAAACCGCCGCAGTTGCCCAGACGGAAGTCGTTGACGGTGGTTTGCGGATAGCGCGCGTAGCCGGGCAGGAATTTGCCGCCTACGCTCCAGCGGGCGCTGAGCGGGTACGACCCGAACACGCCGGCATACAGGCCCACCATGCCCAGTGAATTGGGCGAGGTCTGGTTGTTGACCATCACGGTGAGGTCCGACAGCGAGGCGCGGCCGCCGAATCCGAGGTAGGGGTTGATAAACTTGGCTCCCTCGAGCGCAAGGTCAACGCCCGAGGCCGTGCGCAGGCGGTGGCCATTGTTCATGCGCGTGCTCACGCCCGGCAGGTCATAGCTCAGGCTGATGCCCAGAAACGAGGGGTCGCGGCGGGCGTCGAACAGGTCGGCTTCGTCCTTGACGTTGAGGTATTTGTCTTTGAAGATGAGGTCGGTCAGGAAATATCCCAGCTGGGTCGAAATGTAGCCGATGGCGGCGCCGGCCATGACGTCGCTGATCCAGTGGCGGTTGTTGAGGATTCGCATCAGACCGGTGGCCGTGGCCAGACCGTAGCTTCCGTAGCTTACCCAGGGCGACTTGTGGCCGTATTCGCGGCTGAGCATGGTGGCCGTCATGAAGGCCGTGGCCGTATGGCCGGAGGGAAAGGAGTTGTAGGCCGAACCGTCGGGGCGCTGCACGTCGGCCGTCAGTTTGATGGTGTTGACGGCAACGGCCATGATGGCGGCTGAAAAGGCGTCGCTCACGAGCATGCGGCCCCACTGGCTCCGGCTTTCCACGCCGCCGGCTTTCAGGCCCAGCATGACGGCGGCAGGCAGGTATTGGGTGTAGGCGTCCACGCTGGTGTGGAAGTTGGCGGCATACTGGTAGCGCATGTTGCGCACATGATGGTCGGCTCCCTGCATCAGGAGTCCGCCGGCAATGAGGGGCACGCCCATATAGGCCGTTTGCAGCAGGTGGTAGCGGTCGGCCGGGCCTGACGGGACGGCTTTTGTCGGGATGGTCTCGGGTTGCCATGCCGTGGCGGCAGCGGCCGGTTGTTCCAGTTCGCTGCGCATCGGGCCGTTGACAACCGGCATTTCCCGGCGCGCGGCGTCGGCCAGCAGGCTGTCGATGACCTGGCGGTTGCGCATCGGGCTGCTACACATTATTATATAAGGAGTCGGGGCGTAGGCTGCAAAAGCGGGGGTGCATGCCGTGTCGGCCGGTACGGTCTCAGAGGCGGCTGCCGCACGGGGCACGAAGAGCGTAAAGCCGGCGGCCAGCAAGAGTGAAGAGATTTTCATAGTTACGTAATTATGCGCGATGTTCCGGCCTACTGGTCGGAATGGGAAGAAAAGTGGTGCAATATTATATATTTTTAAGGACGCGGACAAGTGAAACAGGACATAATATGCGAATAATAAGTCATTTTATTTGTAATTTCGCCGCCACAGGGTCATAAAAAGCAGCCGGGTATGGCTGTTGTTGTGGAAAAATGACGTATTTTTGACGGTAAGATGACAGTAACTTATTGAACAGAACATACAGTATGGTGAAAAACAAGACAACTTTATTTCAGGGGCTGTGGCTCGTGGCACTGCTGGCGGTACTGACGCTGGCTTCCTGCCAGAACCGCAAGCCGCAGGCTGCAGGCAGCGCCAAGCAGGAGAACGTCAAGGTGGTGAGTGAACTGACCGCAGCGTCGTTTGTCGACAAGGTGTTCGACTATACCCAGCCGGCGGATTCGGTGGTAAAACTTGCCGGAAAGTTGCCGGTGATTGTCGATTTCTATGCCACCTGGTGTGGCCCGTGTCGCCGGATGGCGCCTGAACTGGAAGCCATTGCCCGGAAGTACGCCGGCAAGATAGCCGTTTACAAGGTCGATGTAGACAAGGAGCAGGACCTGGCAATGGCGTTCGAGGTGCAGAGCATACCGACTCTGCTGCTCATTAACGCCGAAGGCCGCGTGGAGATGTTGCAGGGAGGCTTGACCCGCAGTCAGCTGCAGCAGGTGGTGGACGTGTTTCTGCTGCCTGAAGCAAAGACCGACAGCGTGGCCGGAGCCTGACGGCACACCGCCGCAACGGCAGCGCGGGGAGAAGAACAAAACAACCGGCACTTTGTCGGAAAAAGGTGCCGGTGTGGAAAAACAGGGTCCCGCCTTTTTTAAGACGGACCGCAGTTTTTTTCTGCGGGGCCTCTTGTGGGGGGAGATGAGGACGGGTATTTTGGGCGGCGTTGTTTTTATTTAAAACTTCGGTGCTTTATTTTCCCGAAAATTCTTCCTACTTTTGCTCTTTGAATAGCCGAAAAAAAATATCAATAATCTATAAATCATTACGTACACAGCAATGGACTTCATGAAAAAGTACCGTTTGGTCAACAATGTGCTGGGATGGATAGCCTTTGCCATCGCGGCGTTTACGTATTGTTCGACCATCGAGCCGACAGCCAGTTTCTGGGACTGTCCGGAGTTTATCACAACCGGCTACAAGCTGGAGATCGGTCACCCGCCCGGCGCACCGTTCTTTATGCTGACGGCCAATTTCTTCTCACATTTTGCCTCCGATCCTTCGCAGGTGGCCCGTATGGTCAATACCATGTCGGCCCTGCTTTCGGCCACGTGTATCCTGTTCCTCTTCTGGAGCATCACGCATCTGGCCCGCAAGTTGCTCTATAAGGACGGCATCGTGACGAGCTGGACGCAGACCATCCTCGTCATGGGCTGCGGACTGGTGGGCGCCCTGGCCTATACCTGGAGCGACACCTTCTGGTTCTCGGCCGTCGAGGGTGAGGTTTACGCCTATTCATCGATGTTTACGGCCCTGGTGTTCTGGCTCATCCTCAAGTGGGAGGACTGTGCCGACCAGCCGCACAGCGACCGCTGGCTGGTGCTGATTTTCTACCTGACCGGCCTTTCCATCGGCGTACACCTGCTCAACCTGTTGTGCTTGCCCGCCATCGTGCTGGTTTATTACTTCAAGAAGTGGAAAAACGTGACGGCCAAGGGTTCCATCATAGCTCTGGTCATCTCCATGGTGCTGGTGGCAGCCGTGCTCTACGGCGTAGTGCCCGGTATCGTGAAGGTGGGCGGATGGTTTGAGTGGTTCTTCGTGAACACCTGCGGCATGTCGTTCAACACCGGATTCATTATTTATATCATCCTGCTGATAGCCGTGGTAATCTGGGCCATTTACGAGAGCTACCAGATGGCCGACCGCAAGCGCATCGTCATTTCGGCCGTGCTTTCCGTAGCCCTGCTGGGTATTCCCTTCTATGGCGAGGGCGTAGGCTCCATCATTCTGGGGCTGGTGGTCATGGCTGCGCTGGCCTGGCTGCTGTTCTACCGCAAGGGCGACCACTACGTGGTGAAACCGCGCTTTATCAACACCGGTCTGCTCTGCGCCCTGATGCTGATGATCGGTTACTCTTCATACGCCGTCATCGTCATCCGCTCTACGGCCAACCCGACCATGGACCAGAACTCGCCCGAGGATGTGTTCTCCCTGCGCTACTATCTGGGCCGTGAGCAGTACGGCAGCCGTCCGCTCTTCTACGGTCAGGCCTATTCCTCACAGATACGCTACGACGAGCAGGGCAACCCCATGCGCTCAAAGGGCAGCTCCATCATCAAGCGTCACGAAAAGGCCGACCCCTCGGAACCCGACCGCTATGAGGTAGTGGGCGACAACGGCGAATACATGTTTGCCGAGAACATGCTCTTCCCGCGTATGTATTCCGACAAGGATGCGGACAAGTATGATTCCTGGCTGGGCGGCATCAAGGGACACACCGTGGTGGGCACGTATCCCAACGGCGAGAGCTACACCGTGGTGATGCCGACGCAGTGGGAAAACTTCCGCTTCTTCCTTTCCTACCAGCTGAACTTCATGTACTGGCGTTACTTCATGTGGAACTTTGCCGGCCGCCAGAACGACATTCAGGGCTTTGGCGAATATGAGCACGGCAACTGGATTACGGGTATCGCTCCGCTCGACAACGCCCGACTCGGCGACCAGAGCAAGCTGCCCGACGAGCTGAAGAACAACAAGGGACACAACGTGTTCTACTGCCTGCCGCTGATTCTCGGTCTGATTGGCCTCTTCTTCCAGGCTTACCGCGGAAAGAAGGGCATCGAGCAGTTCTGGGTGGTGTTCTTCCTCTTCTTCATGACCGGTATTGCCATTGTGCTCTACCTGAACCAGACGCCGGCCCAGCCGCGTGAACGTGACTACGCCTATGCCGGTTCGTTCTACGCCTTTGCCATCTGGATTGGTCTGGGCGTGGCTGCCCTGGCCAAGGGACTTGAGCGCCTCAAACTGGGCGAAACGCCTTCGGCCGTACTGGCTTCGCTGGTATGTCTGCTCGTTCCGGTGCAGATGGTCAGCCAGACGTGGGACGACCACGACCGCTCCGGCCGTTACACCTGTCGCGATTTTGGTGCCAACTATCTGAACTCACTGCAGCAGAAGGACGCACAGGGCCGCCCCGTTCATCCGATTATCTACACCAATGGCGATAATGATACCTTCCCTCTGTGGTATAATCAGGAGGTGGAAGGCGTGCGCACCGACGCCCGCGTCTGTAACCTGTCGTACCTGCAGACCGACTGGTACATCGACCAGATGAAGCGTCCGGCTTATGACTCGCCCGCACTCCCCATTGACTTCAAACGTCTGGAGTATGTTGAAAACGGGCAGCATGAGTTTGTGTACGTGCAGCCTGAACTGAAGAGCCAGTTGCTCGAACTCAAGAAGAGCAATCCGGGACTCGACCCGTTCGACCTGAAGTTCATCATCGACAACTTCGTGCGTAACCCGCAAATCGGCATTATCCCGACCGACAGTGCCATAGTGAAGATTGACAAGGCGGCCGTTTTGCGTAGCGGAATGAAGTGTACGGATTCCATTCCCGACCACATGACCATCCGCTTCAACCGTCGTGCCGTGTACAAGAGCGAGCTGATGATGTACGAAATGCTCGAGAACTGCAACTGGACCCGTCCTATCTATATTTCGCTGACCGTAGGTCCCGAAAACCACGCCGGCCTGACGCCGTACCTCATTCAGGAAGGTCTGGCCTCACGTGTGACGCCGTTTGTGACCAACAACGACGTGGTTGACACGCAGCGCATGTATGACAACCTGATGCACAAGTTCCGCTTTGGCGGTCTGGACAAACCGGGCCTCTATCTTGACGAAACCGTGATGCGCATGTGCTACACGCACCGTCAGACCTTTGCCACACTGATTATGGCCCTGCTCAAGGAGGGCAAGAAGCAGCAGGCCCTGCAGGCTCTGCAGTATTGCAAGAAGGTGCTGCCGTCGTACAACGTGCCCTACGACGTGATGAGCGTGGGCTTTGACTACGACAACGGCCTCTTCGAGATTCCGGAAGCCTGGCGTCAGGTAGGCCGTCCGCAGGAGTCTGAACGCATCCTGCTGGCCATGGGCAAGAACCTGCGCCAGTATATGGACTGGTACAACAGCCTCGGTGGCCGCATCGTTTCCTATGGCCGCGACATTGAGCGCAACTTCATCTTCCTGCAGTCGGTATGTACCGGTCTGGAGCGCTGCCACTCGAAAAAGGCACCTGAATATCGGGCCTATTTGGAACGTATTTTCAATTCGCCGGCCGGCCGTATCCTGGTGCAGCGTCAGCAGGAGCGTGAACAGCAGGCTCAGCAGCAGATGCAGATGCCGGCTTCCGGCTCAGTGCTGCCGCAGTAAAAATGTTATATCAAATCCCGACGCGCAATCATAGAGAAACATGATTATTGAGCAACCCGCCTGTTTCCTGCGATGGCTTTACCCGTTGGCCTTGTGGCGCATGGACCGTCATGAACGGTCGGTGTACCTGACCTTTGACGACGGCCCTATCCCGCAGGTGACGCCGTGGGTGCTCAGTGTGCTTCGGCACTACAACATCAAGGCAACATTCTTCATGGTGGGCGACAACGTGCGCAAACACCCTGAAGAATTTGCCCAGGTGGTAGCCGAGGGGCACCGCATCGGTAACCATACCTACAACCACATCGGAGGGCTGCGCCACGGCATCCGCAGTTATCTGGTCAACGTTGAAAAGGCCAACGACCTGCTGCATACTGACCTTTTCCGGCCGCCACACGGCTGGATGAAGTGGGGGCAGTATATTGCCGTGCGCCGGCGCTACCGCGTGGTGATGTGGGATTTGGTCACACGTGACTATTCTACGCGCCTGAACGGACGTGACGTGTTGTTCAATGTGCGGCGTTACGCGCGACCCGGAAGTATCATCACTTTTCATGATTCGCTTAAAAGTGAAGACAAATTGCTTTATGCCCTTCCGCGTTCTATCGAATGGCTGCTTTCGCAGGGCTATTCGTTTAAAGTATTCTGACTTTCTGCTTTCTAATCCCCTTGTTTTATGAAGTTTTCTGCTGAAACGGTGAAGACTTGTGCCCGCGAGGCCGGCTTTTCCGCTTGTGGCATTGCGCCTGCTCAAAAAGTAGAGGCGTGGCGTGTGAAACAGGTTCGGCGCTGGTTTGATGCCGGCCGGCATGGTTGTATGGACTATTTGTCGCGTCATTTTGAAATGCGCGCCGACCCGTCGTTGCTGGTGCCCGGTGTCAGAAGCATTATTTGCGTAACGCTTAACTATTATCCGTCTGAAAGCCAGCAGGAACCCACTTATCATTTTGCCCGTTATGCCTATGGGCAGGACTATCATGATGTGGTACGCGGCAAACTCCGGAAACTGCAGGAAAAGCTTGGATTGACGGGGCGGGCATTTTGTGACACCGCTCCTGTGGACGAGCGATACTGGGCGTGGCGTTCCGGCTTGGGATGGCTTGGGCGGAACACGCAGCTGATTGTGCCGCATGCCGGAAGTTATTTCTTCTTGGGCGAACTGATGGTAACGGAGGAAGCAGACGTGTATGATGAGCCGATAGCTTCGCGCTGTGGCACGTGCCGGGCCTGTATTGAAGCCTGTCCGGCACATGCCTTGTCGGTAGATGAGGGGCTTGACGCCCGGCGTTGCCTGTCGTATCTTACCATAGAGTCGCGTGAAGCCTTACCGCCTGAAGCCGTAAAACAGATGGGGAATTGTGTGTATGGCTGCGACCGTTGTGCCGAGGCTTGTCCGTGGAATCGGTTTGCTCAGCCGACAGAAGAAACGGCTTTTAAACCTCGTGAGGATTTCCTGAAAATGAAGGCTGCCGACTGGCAATGTCTAACGCGTGAAATGTACCAGAAACTTTTTAAGGGAAGTGCTGTTAAACGGGCCAAATATGAAGGACTGATGCGAAATATTCAGGGACTTGCTCAGGCAAGTCAGACGAAGGAAAATAATGATTGACAGGACTTTGCGAATGCGTTAATTGGAATCTCAGATAAATAAAAAAAACATAAAAACGCTTCCGAATTACATTTTTGGCCTTTTTTGACGAATTCCGATACAGAAAAAATGAGTAACTTTGGAGCGATAGAAAATTTTTTATTATTAACCTAAGTATTGTAAGCCTAATGAAAAAGTTAAATTACTTCTTTTCATTGCTGCTCCTCCTTGGATTTGGCGGTAGCAGCGTTCAGGCCCAAGATGGAGATAATGTGTATTTCGAAGGAGAACTCAAGTCTACGATTACCCCAGGCGAGCAGGTCTTCTTGAAATCAAAACATTCGGGTAAATATCTGGATGTATCTCTGACGGGCAACAACAATGGTTCATCAACACTTTCTGACAATTGTATCTTTACCTTTGTAGATGCAGGTCAGGTAGATGGACAACCCAGTTATTATTTGCAGAGTAAGGCTACAGGTCAGTATTTGAAAGCTTCTCTTACTCCAAATGATGAGACTGGTGATTATGCATTCCCTAATGAATGGGGAAACGGACCTATTTCTTATACATCTTCTGAAAATGAGGCTTATCATTTCTTCGCAGGATTAGCTGTAACAGAAAAAGGGAATATGTTCTATTCTAGCCAGTTGACGGATGTAACAGCTGAGGATTGTTTGTTTGTTTTTCCAAATGTAGAAAAAAGAACGGAAGGTGTAGATGAATATCCTTATCAGTATCTTAGTGGTTACAATGCATATTTCATGCTTTGTATGTACATTGATACCAATGCTTGGCAGGTTTACGGCGTAGTATTGGCAGACGGTCAGGCTAAGTTGAGCGCATTGATCAACGAATTGTTCCCGCAGGGTGTTGAAGGAACGTTTGTAGAAGGTGAAAACCCGGGTAATGTACCTTCAGCAGCATACCAGCAGGCTGTATCTGCTTACAGCGCAGCTGAGCAGCTGATTGGTTCCGGTATGGCTACCGAAGAAGAATATAGTGAAGCTGCCGATGCTTTGAAGGCTGCTTATGACGCTGCAGTAGCTGCTATCTGCCCGGTTAAGGCCAATACCTATTATTACATTACAAAGAACCAGAACTATGCGCAGGCTACGTTGAGCGTAAATAGCGCCGGTACGGGTTGGACTTGGGCTAATACAAACATCCCGACTGACAATATCAACTACATCTGCTATGTAGAACCGGGTACTACGGATTCAACTTTTCATGTATATAATCCGGCAACCGGTACCTATTTGGCAACTTTGGGTACCAACAGTACGCAGATTAGCGCAGTCGACAAGTCTGAGGCTGGTGAGTATCTTATCAAGAACTGTAAGAATGTTTATTTCTACATGACAAACGCCGGTAAGACTCAGGGTGTACATGCTCAGGCTGACGGAAAGGCAGTATCTTGGGATTACACAGCCAACGCTTCACACTGGCAGTTTGTTCCGGTAGCTGATGAGATTATCGCAGAACTGGAAGATCAGATCAAGAAGCAGCAGTTGAATACTCGCATGAACAACTTGTTCACCTCTGCTTTCAATGCTTATACCAACTCTCGTGTATATGACAGCGAAGCCAGCAAGGACAACGAATATGAGTCACACGGATTGCTCAATGCCGTTGACCAAATCTGGACCAGCCCGTTGGCTGACGGTGACGGCTCAGGTATTCCTGCTTTGCTTGACGGTAAGATCTTCGACAATTACCTGCACACTACTTATTCGGCTTCTAATGCCCCCAACAACTATCACTTCATCGGTGTGAAACTTTCTGAGAAAGTTAATGCCGTAACCTTGAAATACTCTCGTCGTATGTCTTCAAGCAGCGACAGCTGGAAGACTCAGAACCCGTTCTATCCGACCAAGATTGCTGTTTATGCAACCAACGATACAACCGCTGCTACCGGTGCATGGACTTATATCGGAACAGTTTCTCCGAAGTTCGTGACTGCCGATTCTACCATGATGGCTTCTGTTGACTTGTACGACAATTATCAGTATCTGCGTTTTGACGTTGTAGCTACTGGTGGTAGTGGTGGTACTATTGCCAACAGCGCTGAAGGCTCAAAGGCTTTCCCGTACTTCTACGTAAGTGAGCTGGGTGTTTACAAAGGCACTTACAACCAGGAGGCTTCTCTCTATGAGCAGGTTCCCGAGGAAGATGCTAACGCATTGCACACCGCTTTGGTTAACGCTGCTTCTCAGATTGACGCTGACGCCGTAACGGAAGAAGGTATCGAACAGCTCCAGACTGCTTATGACAAGTTCATGGAAACCTGTCCGGATCCGCAGATTGCTAAAGACGCTCTGGCTTCAGCCCAGACTTTGGCTGACAGTGCTTTGGTAGGTGATCAGCCGGGTTATGTTTCTCAGGAAACTCTCGATGCTCTGAACGCAGCCATCACTACTGAAAGTGCTAAGATTTCTGACGTAATGAGCAAGGCTGACGTTGACGCAGTAAAAGCTAACCTGGAAGCTGCTTCCAACACGTTTGTAAGCAACGTTATCATGCCTTCTGAGGGTACTTATTACTATATGATCAGCGGTAGCACGGCCAACACCAATGCCGGTATCAAGTCTGGCAGCAATGCTGAAGGTGCTACACTCGGTCTGGGTAACAAGACCGGTCTTGGAACTTTCGATACAGAAAAGGCCAAGAACTATTACGAATACATCTGGATGCTGAGCAAGAACGAAGACGGTACATACTACGTTCGTAACCTGGGCACCGGTTTCTATTTGAAGAAGAATACTACCGTTCAGGAAGCTTATCCTGTAACTCTGGTTTACTCTAAGGGTGGTATGTTCCACTTGATCGTAAACAATGATCCTGAGGCTGGTGATTCTAAGTACTTGAACAACAATGCTTCTTCTGTAAACGTTTGGACGCTCGATTCGAACTGCGACTACGGATTCCAGACAGCTGATCCGGGTGACGATACCTTCACTTATCGTGCCGTAACCAAGGGCTACACCTTCATGTGCTTGCCTTATGCTACAAGCGGTGTTTCCAATGGTGCTATCTACAACATCGTAGGTATCAACAACAACCAGCTCATCCTGGCTGAAAACGCTGATTCCTATGTTGACGCCGGAGTTCCGTTCGTATATTATCTCGAGGACGGTTCTGTAACGGAGGATGACTTTGGTGTAGACCTTGAAGCTAACCTCGTAACTACGGGTCAAACCGTTAACGGTATTGTCGGTGTAATCGGCGGTACTAAGGTAGGTCCTGGATTCGGTGTTATCAGCAATGCAACTGACGGTACGGCTAAGGTTATTGCCACTACGGCTGAAGAAACCAACGTAGCTGCCAATACCGGTTACCTGACTCCTGAGGTTGGTGCTACAACTGAAACGGGTGACGTTCAGCTCGCAATGGAAGGCGAATTTACCGGTATCAACGGTGTGGTTGTAATTCCTGCCGACGGTAAGTACTACGATTTGCAGGGTCGCCGCGTAGTTAAACCTACTAAGGGTGTTTACATTGTAAATGGTAAGAAGGTTTACGTAAAATAATCTGATTGTTTTACATAAACACTGAATAGAGTTTTTTGGGTCCCTGCCGGTTTTTCCGGCAGGGATTTTTTTGTCCTTTTCCAAGAGGGTGGTTTCAGGAAAAAGGAAACCGGCACTTAGAAAAAATCATACGGCACTTGGTAGAAAAAAGTCGGCATGTTGTGCTGCGGCCACGGTGCGGACTTTTTTTGTGCGCTTCCCGGTGGGCGGAAAAGCGGCGAGCAGTGCGTTCCGGAGCGGCGGGGCGGCTGTTCCAGCAGGCGGGGCCGGGATGCCCAGTAACGTTCGGGCGCATTCCCTTTTGGCCAGCTTCGGGACGGCTCTGCCCTTTGTGATTCCGAAGGGTGAGTGAAGCCCGATTCTGATTTTGGTGATGTCGAAATAAATCCGTATTTTTGCCAGTTAATCCAGATAGAACAAAACGCATACACAGTTTACCAATATGAACATGTTAGAGATTAATAATCTGTGTGCCTCGGTCGAAGGCAAAGAGATACTGAAAGGCATCAACCTGAGCATCGGCTACGGTGAGGTGCACGTCATCATGGGCCCCAACGGTTCGGGCAAAAGTACGTTGAGCAATGTGCTGGTGGGCAATCCCAAGTATGAGGTGACGCAGGGCAGCGTCAGCTTTTGCGGTAAGGACCTGCTCAGCCTTTCGCCCGATGCCCGTTCGCACGAGGGTATTTTCATGTCGTTCCAGACGCCGGTTGAAATTCCCGGAGTGTCGATGACCAACTTTATGCGTGCCGCCCTCAACGCCAAGCGCAAGTATTTCGGTCAGGACCCGCTGCCTGCAGGCGAAATGCTCAAGCTGCTCAAGGAAAAGCGCAAGATGGTGGGGCTCGATGCCCATTTCATGAGCCGTGGCGTGAACGAGGGGTTCAGCGGTGGAGAGAAGAAACGGAATGAAATTTTCCAGATGGCCGTGCTCGAGCCCAAGCTCAGTATTCTTGACGAAACCGACTCCGGGCTCGACGTCGACGCCCTGCGTATTGTGGCTGAGGGATTCAACCAGCTGCGCACGCCGCAGACCAGTGCGCTTGTCATTACGCATTATCAGCGCATGCTCGATTATCTGAAGCCCGATTTTGTACACGTACTGGTTGACGGCCGCATTGTCAAGAATGGCGATGCTTCACTCGGATATGCCATTGAGGAACGCGGGTTCGACTGGATCAAGAGCGAGATAAACGGCTGATTCCGTTTCGGCGCGTTTCCGTGTTCCGGGAGTGACGGTCCGTTTAAAGTATCTTATTATCTTTCCTTACATTCGTAACAAAAAAATGACCAGCGAACAACAGTATATTGATTTATTCCGGGAGCAGCGCTCCCTGATTGAGGCCAACAGCTGCGCGCTGATGAATGGTCGGCGGCAGGCGGCCTTTGAGGATTTTTGCCGGCTGGGCTTTCCCACGCGGCGGGAGGAACGTTATAAATATACCGACGTGGCCCAGGCCTTTGCGCCCGACTATGGGCTTAACCTCCGGCAGGCGGCTCCCGCGCCACAGGTGTTGGCCCGTTTCCGGTGTAATCTGCCCAATTTGAGTCCACTTGTCTTTTATGTGGCCAACGATACGTTTTCCGGCAGTGCTGTCCGGGAGTTGCCCCGTGGGCTTCATGTCCTGTCGATGCGCCAGGCCGCCGGGCAGCTTCCGGCTGATGTATGCGCCCATTACGGCCGTCTGGCCGATACGGCAGGCGATGGTCTGACGGCGCTCAACACCATGCTGGCGCAGGACGGTGTGGTGGTTTATGTTGAAGCGGGAACCGTGTTGCCCGACCCCATTCAGATTATCAATCTTTCAGTGGCTCAGGCCGACCTCATGTCCAACCGCCGCGTGCTGGTGGTGGCTGAAGGGGGAGCTTCGGTCAAGCTGCTCTTCTGCGACCATGCCGACAACCGCCGGCGTTATCTCACCAACCAGGTGGTGGAGGTAGTGGCCGGCCGGGAGGCTGCGGTTGAAATCTACTCCGTGGAGGAAACTACGGAGCAGAATACCCGTTTTTCCAATCTTTACGTGGAGCAGCAGGCCGACAGTCGCGTCACGCTGTGTAGCGTCAGTCTGCACAACGGCCTGACGCGCAACCGTACCGATGTTCGCCTGGCCGGCAGCCATGCTTCGCTTCAGGCCTATGGTGCCGTGATAGCCGACAAGCAGCAGCACGTGGACCACAACATACTGGTTGACCATGCCGTGGAGAGTTGTCATAGCGACCTGCTCTACAAATATGTGCTCAACGACCGTGCCGTGGGTGCCTTTGCCGGTAAGGTGCTGGTGCGTCCGGGTGCGCAGCATACCGACTCGCAGCAGACCAATGCCAACCTCTGTGCTTCACCCGAGGCACACATGTACACGCAACCCATGCTGGAGATTTATGCCGACGACGTGAAGTGTAATCACGGCTCAACCGTGGGTCGCTTTGACGAGCAGGCCCTCTTTTACATGTGTCAGCGCGGCATTCCCGAGGCCGAGGCCCGTCTGCTCCTGCAGCATGCCTTTGTCAACGAGGTGCTCTCACGCATCGAGTTGGAACCGCTCCGTGAGCGGCTGGCCCATTTGGTGGAAATGCGGTTCCGAGGCGAGTTGAGCAAGTGTGAAGGCTGCCGCATGTGTCAGCACGGCTGATGTGCTGTCACATCGTGTGGCTTTTGTTGATATAATAGTTACCCTGAAAAAGCAAAACGTTATGATGTACGACTTAAATAAGGTGCGGGCCGATTTCCCGATTCTTTCACGACAGGTTTACAACCGTCCGCTCGTTTATCTGGACAATGCCGCAACCACGCAGAAACCGCGTAAGGTGGTCGATGCCATTACCGAGGAGTATTATTCCGTCAATGCCAATGTGCATCGTGGCGTACATTTCCTTTCGCAACAGGCAACGCAGCTTCATGAAGAGGCGCGTGAGCGGGTCCGGCAGTTTATAAATGCCCGTTCCATCGAGGAAATCGTCTTTACCCGCGGAACGACCGAGAGCCTTAATCTGATTGCTTCGTCGCTGGGCGAGTCCTTCCGTGAAGGCGATGAGATTATTGTTTCCGAGCTGGAGCATCATTCCAACATCGTGCCGTGGCAGTTTCTGGTGGAGCGCAAGGGCGTGGTGCTGAAGGTTATCCCGCTGCTGCCCGACGGCTCTCTGGATTTGGAAGCTTATGAGCGCCTTTTCACTCCGCGCACGCGTCTGGTGAGCGTGGCTCATGTGAGCAACGTATTGGGCACGGTCAATCCCATCGGGCAGATGGCCCGCACGGCTCATGCTCACGGGGCACTTTTCGTAGCCGACGGAGCGCAGAGCGTGCCCCATTTCCGGGTGGACGTGCAGGAACTCGATTGCGACTTCCTGACTTTTAGCGGACATAAAATCTACGGTCCCACCGGCGTGGGCGTGCTTTACGGCCGCGAGCGCCTGCTCGAGCAGATGCCGCCTTACCAGGGTGGCGGCGAAATGATAGCCAAGGTGACGTTTGCCAAAACTACTTATGAACGCCTGCCTTATAAGTTCGAGGCCGGAACACCCGATTTCATCGGAACCCATGCCTTGGCCGTAGCCTTGGATTATGTCGATGAAATCGGCCTTGACGCAATCAGTGAACATGAACATGAACTGACCCGCTACGCCATGGAACAGCTGTCGGCCATACCGGATATCCGCTTCTTTGGTACAACCCCCGACAAGGATGCCGTCATTTCCTTTTTGGTGGGAAATATTCACCATCTCGACATGGGAACGCTGCTCGACCGTTTGGGCGTGGCCGTACGTACGGGCCACCATTGTGCACAGCCGCTTATGGATCACTACGGCGTTGAGGGTATGGTACGTGCCTCCTTTGCCATGTATAATACCCGCGATGAAATCGACAGTTTTGTTGAGGCTGTCGACCGCGTGCGTAAAATGTTTTAAGAAGAAAGCCGGAGGGCATGGCTTGATTTTTTCCACTTTTTTAATATCCGCCTGATGCTTTTATCTCATTATAGCGACATTTGTCCGGAAGCCGGCTGCGACGAGGCCGGTCGCGGCTGTCTGGCCGGTCCGGTATTTGCGGCAGCGGTAATCCTGCCGCCGGATTATCAGAACGATTTGCTTAACGACAGCAAGAAACTGACCCCTCATCGCCGTTATGCCTTGCGCGAGGTGATTCAGGCCGACGCACTGGCATGGGCCGTAGCTTCTGTGTCCAATGAAGAAATTGACCAGATCAACATCCTGAACGCTTCCATCCTGGCCATGCACCGGGCGCTTGACCAGTTGGCCGTGAGGCCGGCATTTGTCATAGTCGATGGTAATCGCTTCAAGCCGTATGGCCAGGTGCCTCACCAGATCATAGTGAAAGGCGACGGCAAGTATCTTTCCATAGCTGCGGCATCTGTTCTGGCCAAGACATACCGTGACGACTTTATGTCGGAGCAGGCCCGGTTGTATCCTCAGTATGGCTGGGACGGAAACGCCGGTTATCCTACGCGGAAGCATCGCGAAGCCATCCGTGAGTATGGCATTACGCCGCTGCACCGGCGCACTTTCAGACTGATATAAATTCAAGGCAGTAGAATAAGTTTTGCTTTTTTTTCTTATATTCAATGAGTAAAAACGCTTTTTTTTCTACTTTTGCACGCAGAAAATAAAAATAAACGAGCAAATAATCTCCGCATGCAGAAGAATTTGGTGATTGTAGAGTCGCCGGCCAAGGCCAAGACGATTGAAAAATTTTTGGGAAAGGATTATAAAGTTCTTTCCAGCTATGGCCATATCCGCGACTTGTCGAAGAAAAACTACGGTATAGACTTAAAGACTTTTCAGCCCGAATATGAAGTGCCGGCCGACAAGGAAAAGCTGGTGCGTGATCTGAAAGCCGAAGCCGCCAAGGCAGAAAACATCTGGCTGGCTTCCGATGAGGACCGCGAGGGTGAAGCTATTTCCTGGCACCTGGCAGAGGTTCTGGGGCTGGACCCTAAAAATTCGCGGCGTATCGTTTTTCATGAAATTACCAAACCTGCCATTTTGGCGGCTATTGAGCATCCGCGTCATATCGACCTGAATCTGGTTGATGCGCAGCAGGCTCGCCGCGTGCTCGACCGTATTGTGGGTTTCAAGCTCTCGCCTGTGCTCTGGCGCAAGGTTCGTCCCAGTTTGTCGGCCGGACGTGTGCAGAGCGTGGCCGTACGGCTTATCGTGGAGCGTGAACGTGAGATTACGGCCTTCAAGTCGGAGGCCGCTTATCGCGTGGTCGCTTATTTTGATGTGCCTGATGGAAATGGCGCAGCGGCATCGGTTAAAGCCGAATTGAATACACGCTTTAAGACCCGTGAGGAAGCGCACGCTTTTCTGGAACGTTGTGCCGACGCGGCATTTACGGTTTCCGAAGTAGTGACCCGTCCTACACGCCGCACGCCGGCTCCTCCTTTTACAACCTCAACCCTTCAGCAGGAGGCGGCCCGCAAGCTGGGCTTTCCCGTAGCGGTTACGATGCGTATCGCGCAGAAACTGTATGAGGAGGGTTTGATTACGTACATGCGTACCGACTCTATGAATTTGTCCGGATTGTGTCTGTCGGGATGCCGGCAGGTTATCACCGAACAGATGGGGGCTGACTATCATCAGCCACGCCAGTATCACACCCATACCAAGGGCGCACAGGAAGCTCACGAGGCCATCCGTCCGACAGACATGGAGCGCCAGCGCATTAAGGGAACGGCACAGGAAAACCGGCTCTACGACCTGATATGGAAACGTACCGTGGCCTGCCAAATGGCCGATGCCCGTTTGGAAAAGACAACGGTCAATATCAGTTTGAGCAACAGTGAAGAACAGTTCGTAGCTTCCGGCGAAGTCATCAAGTTCGACGGATTCCTGAAGGTCTACCGCGAAGGCACCGACAACGACAATGCCGAGGATGCCGAGTCGGAGGGACATTTGCTGCCGCCCATGACGCAGGGTCAGACCTTGTGTTACAATACCGTGACGGCGCAGGAACGGTTTACGCAGCATCCGCCGCGCTACACCGAGGCTTCGCTCGTACATAAGCTTGAGGAGTTGGGTATCGGCCGTCCGTCTACTTATGCACCCACCATTTCGACCATACAACAGCGTGAGTACGTAGTTAAGGGCGACAAGGCCGGCGAGGAACGCAGCTACCATGTCATCACCCTTGACCACGGGGCCTTGACCGAAACCGAAAAAACGGAGATGGCCGGTGCTGAAAAGAATAAGTTGCTGCCTACGGATGTGGGCATCGTGGTCAATGATTTCCTGATGGAGTATTTTCCGGAAATCATGGATTATAATTTTACGGCCCGTGTGGAAAAGGATTTTGACCGTGTGGCCGAGGGCAAGGAAAGCTGGACCAAACTCATGCACCGCTTTTACGATAAGTTCGAGCCGCAGGTTGAACGCACGCTGGCCGAAAAGTCGGAACACAAGGTGGGTGAGCGCCAGTTGGGCGTGGATGCCAAGACGGGCGAGCCCGTGTTTGTAAAAATCGGCCGCTACGGCCCTGTGGTACAGCTGGGTGAGGGCGGAGCCGACAAAAAGCCGCGTTTTGCGCAGTTGCGCAAGGGGCAGAGCATGGAAACGCTTACGCTTGACGAAGCGCTCGACCTGTTTAAGTTGCCGCGTGATTTAGGAGAATTTGAAGGCAAGAAACTGACGGTTGCCGTCGGCCGTTTTGGTCCTTATGTGCAGCATAACGGTAAATTTGCTTCTATTCCCAAGGATATTGACCCTCTTGACATCACCCGTGAGGAAGCTGAAAAACTGATTCTGGAGCGTCGGGAAGCCGAAGCGCAGCGTCATATCAAGGCTTTTGAGGAAGATGCCGAAATGGAGGTGCTCAACGGCCGTTACGGTCCCTACGTATGCTGGAAAGGACAAAACTACCGGCTTCCCAAGGAAATGGCTGCGCGCGCGGCCGAACTGACGTATGACGAATGCCGGCAGCTGGTGGAAAAGGAGGCAGCCAAGCCCAAAACCACCCGCGGCCGCCGAAGTGCTGCCAAGAAATAAATGGCCGAATGGTAAACTCATAATAGTTCAGAAGAAAAAATGAAATGTGTCATCCTGCTGGGGTATATGTGCGCCGGAAAAACTACGGTGGGTAAGAGGCTTGCCAAAGAGCTGAACCGTACTTTCTACGACCTCGACTGGTATATTGAAGAGCGCTTCCATAAACGGGTGCCCGACATTTTTGAGGAAGACGGCGAGGCGGTCTTCCGTGACCTTGAGCGCCGGATGCTGCATGAAGTGGCCGAGTTTGAGGACATCGTGCTGGCCTGCGGTGGCGGAACCCCGTGTTTCTTCGACAATATGGACTACATGAACCGTGTGGCCGAAACCATTTATATGAAGGCTTCCGTACCTACGCTGTTGCAGCACCTGAGTATCAGTCGCGGAGAGCGTCCGCTGCTCAAGGACAAGACCGAAGAGGAGTTGCGCACTTTCATTACGGAGCAACTCCGGGTGCGCAGCCCGTATTACGAGAAAGCCAAGTATATACAGAATATTGACGTGCTGAGTTCGTTTGACAAGGTGGAAACCGTGGTCAATCAGTTACGTGAGCGGCTCAACCTGTAAGCCGCCTTTTGCCGGTTTTGCTGGCCGGCACCCTCGTTTTTTTACCCTAAATTTAACCCAAACACGTTTTAGCAGAAAAAATCAAGACATGAGAAAATGGAGAATTGAAGACTCGGAGGAACTCTACAACATCGGAGGATGGGGTATCAATTACTTCGGCATCAACGAAAAGGGCCATGTTTACGTAACGCCGTGCAAGGATGATGTGCGCGTTGACCTGAAGGAACTGGTTTCTGATTTGGCCGAGCGTGACATCACGGCTCCTGTGCTGGTGCGTTTTCCCGACATCCTGGACAATCGGATTGAAAAGACCTCGGCCTGCTTCAATCAGGCGGCCAAGCAATATGACTTCAAGGGGGAGCACTTTATTATATACCCCATCAAGGTCAATCAGATGCGCCCGGTGGTAGAGGAAATCATCAGCCACGGAAAAAAATACAATCTCGGTCTTGAGGCGGGCAGCAAGCCCGAGCTGCATGCCGTCCTGGCTACCAACATGGACAGCGACAGCCTGATTATCTGCAACGGCCACAAGGACCAGAATTTTATTGAGCTGGCCCTGCTGGCTCAGAAAATGGGGAAATGCGTGTTCCTGGTGGTTGAAAAATTGCCGGAGCTCGAAATCATTGCCCGCACGGCCGAAAAGCTGGGCGTGCGCCCCAATTTGGGTATCCGCATCAAGCTGGCCGCTTCCGGTGCCGGAAAGTGGGAGGAGAGCGGCGGCGACGTGTCGAAGTTCGGCCTTAATTCCAGCGAACTGCTCGAGGCGCTCGAAATGCTCAAGGAAATGGGCATGAGCGACTGTCTCAAGCTGATGCACTTTCATATTGGCAGCCAGATTCCCAAAATCCGCCGTATCTCAACGGCGCTGCGCGAGGCGGCCCAGTTCTACGTACAGCTCCACCAGATGGGTTTTGACATCAAGTTCGTCGATTGCGGCGGAGGTCTGGGAGTTGATTACGACGGTACCCGCTCGTCCAATTCCGAAAGTTCGGTCAACTATTCCATCCAGGAATATGTCAACGACTGCGTATATACCCTGGTTGAGGCGGCCAACCGCAATAATATTCCGCACCCCAACATCATTACCGAGGGCGGGCGGTCGCTTACGGCCCATCATTCCGTGCTGATTCTGGATGTGCTGGAGAGTGTCACCCTGCCCAGCATGGACGAGGACTTTGAGGCCGCGCCCGACGACCATCAGCTCGTGCGCGACTTGAGCGAGATTTGGGACAAACTCTCTTCGCGTTCCATGCTGGAGGACCTGCACGACGCTGAGGACATCCGCGAGGAGGCGCTCGACCTTTTCCGTCACGGCATCATCGACCTGCGTACGCGGGCACAGATTGAGAGTCTCTTTTGGAGCGTGTTGCGCGAAATCAACGACCTGACCCACCATCAGAAACACGTGCCCGACGAGTTGCGCAAGCTCGACAAACTGCTGGCCGACAAATATTTCTGCAACTTCTCGCTCTTCCAGTCGTTGCCCGACTCCTGGGCGCTCGACCAGCTCTTCCCCATCATGCCCATTGAGCGTCTTGACGAGCGGCCCACGCGCATGGCCACTTTGCAGGACATCACCTGCGACAGCGACGGCAAAATCTCCAACTATGTCAATTCGGCCAACCTGACCAACTATTTGCCCCTGCACCCCATCCGTAAGGGTGAGCATTATTATATCGGCGTGTTCCTGGTGGGTGCTTATCAGGAAATTCTGGGCAACATGCACAACCTCTTTGGCGACACCAACGCCGTACATGTTTCCGTAGTGGGCAACAGCTACAAGATTGAAAAGACCATCGACGGCGAAACCGTGGCCGACGTGCTGGAGTATGTGCAGTATGACCCCAAACGCCTGGTGCGCCGCCTGGAGGCCTGGGTAAGCAAAGCCGTGAGCGAGGGAAAAATCACCCCCGAAGAGGGCAAGGAATTCCTGGCCAATTACCGCTCCGGGCTTTATGGCTATACGTATTTGGAATAACAATGCCGGGTTGCCTCGCGAGGGCATCCCGCAGGATAAGAAAATCCGTCGTTGTCCGGCCGTCAAGGCGGGCAGGGGCGGATTTCTGGTTTCCCCACGTAGGGAGGCGGAAAAACGTGCTTTGAAAAAAAATTAAGGCGGCTCGGAAACTAATCTCCGAGCCGCCTTGTTTTTTTTACGCGCCGCCTGTTTTTCTCAGTGAAATGTTTGTTTCAGTTTTTTATTTTCCGGCTTCCTGTTTAATCATTTGCTGTGCAGCCGTGGTCATGAGCGGCCAGGCCTGTGCGTAGGGTAGCGTGAACGAGGGCTGTCCGGCAGCGTAGGGCGCAATTTCGTACGACTGGTAAATGAATTTTACTCCGTCCTTGGTCATGTAGGGTTGCGTAACGGGCAGCGGCAGATAGTTCATGTTGTTTTGGTCGAGCAGCATGCCCTGAAGTTCGTTGTCGGTTTTTACTTTAAAGTAGGTCATCAGACCTTTCTTGACCAGCTCACGCAGCTGCTGTGTGGCGTCGCTGCGGAACATTTCCCAGCCGAAGCGGCGGCCGTCGGATTTGCGGAATGTGGTTCCGGCTACGGTTTGCATGCCGTGGGCTCCGCCGGTAAACTGGTAGTTGGTGGCGTAGTAGGTAATGAGCTGTTCGGTTTCGTATAGCGGCACGAGTGTAATTTCCTGCATCATGCGTGCGCTGGCCGACGGACGGTCGAGTGGAGGCAAATCCTTCAGCTGTTCCTGACAGCTTTTTTTCCATTGCGCGGCGCAGCTGTCCAGCATGGCTTGTCCGTTGTCCAGGCTTCCGGTATATCGGCCGCCGGTCTGTTCGCCAATCCATTCCTGTATGTTCTGTGCCAGGGGAGTGGCGGTACTTTGCGGATAGAAAGCCTTGATTGAGGATGAGCATATCCACTGGTTGATGGTGTCGGTGGTGGATACTTTCAGGGTGTCGCCGGCCATGGCGGTGGTGCTTTCAAGGGGGGTAGAGCATGAGGCCAGGCAGGCAGTCAGAGCCAGGCCCGCAGTAAGAAGATGGTAAGGTTTCATGTGTAGCGTTTTTTGTTTTTAAGGTAATAGGTGAACTCTGTGGTGCGTCCGGGCGGCGTGTGTTCGGACTAACCGCTCCAAAGATAGATAAACGGCCGTAATCCGTTCGGCCGCGTATTCTAATTTTCGTCAATAAAACTGAAGGTTATGAAAAAATCATCCATTTTAACTATCCTTTCCGTTTTAACCCTTTCTTTTAGGGATTGCAGCCCGTACGGGGCAGGTGTAATTTTGCATCGACAATATAAAATCTGTTTATGCTATGCGAATTTCACCATTTGTTTTAATGCTGTTTCTCTCAGCTGCGGGCAGCGAGGCCTGTGCGGCCGCTCCGGCATCGGCGCCGGAGGGTAAGGATTCGGTGTCGGCGTCCGGCTTGCGTTCCGGCACCCGGCGGCTTACCGTGGGCGGATACGGCGAGGCCGTTGTGTCGCGCAATTTTTACAGTGACAACTGGAAACGCTATACCGACGCTTCCATGTATCGTAACGACAAGGGGCACGGGCGCTTTGACCTTCCTCATGTCACGCTGTTTCTGGGGTATGACTTTGGCCACGGCTGGAGCATGGGCAGCGAAGTTGAGTTTGAACACGGCGGCACGGAGAGTGCCGTGGAGATTGAAGAGGAGGAAACGGGTGAGTACGAGAGCGAAATCGAACGCGGCGGTGAGGTGGCGCTCGAGCAGTTCTGGCTGCAAAAGAGCTTCATGCCGCAGCTCAACGTGCGTTTGGGACACATCATTGTGCCCGTAGGGTCAACCAACAGCCATCATACCCCCACCGAGTATTTCGGCGTTTATCGTCCCGAGGGCGACAATACCATTTTGCCCTGCACGTGGCACGAAACCGGCGTCAGCCTTTGGGGGCGGGCCGGAGCCTGGCGCTACGAGGTTCTGTTTGTGGCCGGGCTTGATGCCGACCGCTTCAATAACCAGAACTGGATACAGGGCGGCGCAGGCTCGCCCTATGAGTTCAAGATTGCCAATGCCTGTGCCGGAGCTTTCAGGGTCGACAATTATTCCGTGCCCGGTTTGCGCATGAGCCTGAGCGGATACTATGGCAAGTCGGCTTCCAACAGTCTGAAGCAGTATAAGTTTGAATCGCTGGCCGGGCGGGTGCTCATCGGCTCTTTCGATTTTGCCTACGATGCCCGCCAGTGGGTGGCCCGGGGCGGCGTGACCTACGGCTACCTGTCCAATTCGGCCGAAATAGCCGAGGCCAACCGCTCGCTCAAGGGTATGGGCATATCACCCGGCACCAACATCGGCGAAACGGCCATCAGTGTGGGCGTGGAAGCCGGCTATAATCTGCTGGCCCTGGCACCTTCGGTCAATCCGCGCCACCGGCTCTATCTCTTCGGGCGTTATGACTATTACGACCCCATGCTGACCATGGGACGTACGGCCAAGGGGGTGCAGCTGGCCGACGAAAAGCAGTGGGGCCGCCAGCGTGTGGCCGTGGGGCTGAACTATTATCCCCTGCCGCAAATCGTGATTAAGGGCGAATATGCTTACCGTATTTTCAAGAGCCAGTATAACAATGAGCCAAGCGTATCGTTGGGCGTGGCCTATTCGGGACTGTTTACGCGATAACCCGTGATTTTGTTTTTATATCCGTTTATTTATTTCAAATTATCCTTTTTATGAAACATTTTATCCAATGGGCAGTCCGCAGTATGGCGGCTGCCGCCATTTGTCTGGGCTTTGCCTCCTGTAGTGACGAATCTGCCGGCGGAAACTCCGGCAGCAGTGGCCTTAATGCGGCCATGACCGGTATTCTCACGCAGTATGTCAACAGTACGGTAGTGCCTACCTACACCCGTCTGGCCGATGCTTCCATCGTGTTGCGCGACGCCTGTCAGACCCTTTATCTGCATAAGGACAACGGCACTGCCACAACGCAGGAAGTGCAGGCGGCCTGTGACGCCTGGCTTGCCGCGCGGAAATATTGGGAGCAGAGCGAGGCTTTCCTGCTGGGGCCTGCAACCGTAAGGGGCATTGACCCGCATATTGATTCGTGGCCGCTTGACAAAACCCAGCTCGACGCCCTGCTCAGCAGCCCGGCCATCATGGCGCAGATGGATGCCGACTACATTACCAGCAACTACGGTTCGGGCGGCGTGTGTGGATTTCATGCGCTGGAGTACATTATTTTTGCCGACGGCGCGGCCAAGGATGTTCAGCGCATTACGACCGACGAAGCCAAGTATGCGGCTGCCGTGGCCGGCGACCTGGCGGCGCAGTGTGTTTATCTGGAAGCGGCGTGGGCCGGGCAGGACAATATTACCGACCCCGTAAAGATTAACCTGTTGGGAGAAGACGGGGTAGATGCCGACACCGACAACTGGGGGAGCCAGTTTGTCAATGCCGGGCAGGCCGGCAGCCGCTACCGCACGCAGCTTGAAGCCATAGTGGACTTTATCAAGGCCGATAAGGGCTGTTACGGCATTGCCAACGAGGTGGGCGACACCAAAATCTCCGACCCCGTCAATTCCGGCAACGTGCTCGACGTGGAATCCTGGTTCAGCTTTAATTCAAAAACGGACTTTCAGGACAACATCCGCGGCATTCAGAATGTCATTATGGGCGGCGTGAGCGACAAACGTGACGAGAGCAAGTCCGTTTATGCGCTCCTCAAGCAGCATAATCCGACCTTGGCCGAGGAACTCAAAACGGCCATCGAAACCTGTATCGGCGAGGACGGCACTACCGGTTTGGGCACCATCATCTATCCCTTCCGTGACCATCTGACTCCGGCTGAAAATCAGGAAGCTATCCGCTCGTGTCAGGCGCTGCGCGACAAACTGATGGAGGTGGCCACTTATATGCAGCAAACTGAATTTTAATTGACATTGGCGCACGGGGCGCCAGAAATACATTTGATCCATGAAAACAAACATTTCTATGCTTTGTGCCGGCATGGCCGTGGCGGCGTGTCTTGCGGGATGTAGCGACGACCCTGTATCGGGAAACGGCGGCGGGGGCGTAACTGCGCTTTCTGACGAGTGGTATGCCGGAGGCAAACTCGGCACGGTGTTTAATTCGACTTCAAGCGCATACGAGCAGTCTACGCCGGTGGTTGACCGGGACGCGGACATGGCAGCTTCGTTTTTGCGTGGCGAAACTTTTTTCGAGGATGTATTCATTCAGGGCACCGACTCCGGAGCCGAACGTCAGGGCCTGGGGCCGCTCTACATCCGCAACAGTTGTATTGCCTGCCATCCCGGCTACGGCCACGGCCGCCGCATGACACGCTATCGGGCCAATGATTTTGGAAATGGTTATCTGCTGGTCATTACTGATGGCAATGACAATTATCTGAGTTCCCTGACCGGAATGCCGCAGACAAAGGCCGTGGCTCCCTTTAAGGCGCCGCTTGACGAAAGTCGGATTACCATTACCTGGAAAAACTATACCGACGAGTGGGGCAACCGCTTTCCTGACGGTACGACCTACAGCCTGATTTATCCCGAAGTCAGCATTCCGGAAAATGCCTATTACGTGCCGCTTGAATCAACGGTAAACGGACAGACCGTCAGTGTACCTTACAGCGACGTCAAGGTTCGGCTGGAGTCGACCATCGGTATTTACGGCACCGGCCTGCTCGATGCCATTCCCGACGACTCTATCATTGCGCAGTATCACCGTGAGGCACCTTATGTGCCGCTGAATCCGGCCATGTATAAGGACGGGCAGTACGTAGGTTATTATACCAATACTTTGCAAGGCGATGGTACGAAATACGTGCGACGTCTGACGTATGCGCTCAGCCGTGGCCCGATTGAGGACGGACCCGGAGCCAATGCCATTTGGAACATTACCAATGTCACCCGTTCTGACCGCCGCTATCATTACATGACTGAGGCCTATGCGCGCAAGGCTTCGCGGGATGAAGACGTGCAGCGTGATTTTTATCGCTACTTTCCGCAGCAGCGTAAGACGGGGGATGTGGAGCAGGACATCTACAACTATCTGATGGCGCAGGACCTGCCGGCAGAAATGAGCGACGATGATTATATCGACCTCATGGTGTGGCATCGCGGCCTGGCTGTGCCGGCAGCCCGCAATCTTGATGACCCGCAGGTGCAGCAGGGCAAACAGCTCTTTACGCAGTTGGGGTGTGCCACGTGCCACCGCCCGTCGTGGACTACGGGCGACGATGTAATCAGCGACCCTAATAATTTTTTCACCGGTTCGCGTGCCAATCTGCTTCCCCGCTATCCGCATCAGAAGATATGGCCGTATTCCGACCTGATTCAACACAAACTGAACATGGTTAATGATATCCGCACCGGTTGGTGCCGGACCACTCCGCTCTGGGGGCGTGGCCTTAGCATGCAGTGTACCGGCGCGGCCGACCGCCTGCATGACTGCCGGGCGCGTAACGTGATTGAGGCCATCATGTGGCATGGCTGTCAGGGCAGTGATGCCCGTGGCACGGTTGAAAAATTCCGCCAGCTCAGTGCCGATGAGCGGGAGGCTGTGGTAGCGTTTATCAATGCGATTTGACGGAGGTCTTCCGACATAAGACGAATGTGGAAACAGTGTGTTTGTACCCGTGTCCTGAAGGAGGGAAACGGGTACAAATTCGTGAAGATGAAAAAGTGAGTAAATGGAAAATGAAACGATTCAGTAAATATGCGGCTCTGGGTAGCCTGGTTGTGCTGATTGCCGTCATGGCAGTAGCAACGGTGGTTGAAAAGATGATGAATACGTCGTATGTGGCGCAATGTGTGTACGGTTCTTTATGGTTCGTGGCGCTGTGGATGTGGTGCGTAGCCTGGAGCCTGGTTTACGGCTGGCTGGTGAGACGCACGCTCCGGTGGCCGGTTGTCATGCTTCATGCGGCGTGGGTCGTTATTCTGTGCGGCGCTTTTCTGACGCATGTGTGGGGCCGGCGCGGCACGCTGCATTTGCGTGAAGGCCAGCCGGTTTCGGTGTATGCCGACGGGCGGGGGCATTCCACGAAGATGCCGTTTACGCTCGTGCTTGAGCGGTTTTCCGTGAGTTACTATCCCGGCACGCAGGCCCCGATGGATTATAAGAGCCGTTTGCGGCTGACTGAAGCCGACCGGCAGTCCTTTAGTGGCGAAGTGTCGATGAACCACGTGTGGCGCCATCGCGGCTACCGTTTTTATCAGTCGGGGTATGATGCCGACGGGCGCGGGGCGGTTTTGCTGGTGGCTTACGATCCGTGGGGTATAGGAGTCAGCTATGCCGGTTATGCTTTGTTGTGGCTCAGCTGGCTGGTGCTGTTGTGCAATGGAGCTGGCCGATTCCGCCGGCTGTTGCGCCATCCGTGGCTGCGGCGAGGAGTGGCCTGCGTGGCTCTGTTGTATGTGACGGCGGCTCAGGTTTCGGCCGGAAGCCGTTCTGCTTCGTCCGACCTTCCACGCACCCTGCCGCGTGAAGTGGCAGCTGATTTTGGCCGGCTTTATGTGCTTTATAACGACCGCGTGTGTCCCTTGCAGACTTTGGCGCGTCAGTTTACCCTCAAGTTGTGTGGCGCTGACAGCTGGCGCGGGTTGACGGCCGAGCAGGTACTGACGGGGTGGATGTTCTACTATTCCAGCTGGAGCCGCGAGCCGATGATTCGAATTCGGGGACGGGCGGTCAGAAAACAGTTGGGCTTGGAGGGACAGTATGCCTGTTTGCTCGATTTTTTGGACAGCACAGGGCGGATGCGGCTACCGGAACCTTATGCCAATGCCGACGTGGCGCGGGCCGCAGAGCAGTACAACCTCTTGCCCATGCTCTATTCCGGCCGATTGCTACGGATTTTTCCCGTCTGTAAAGCCGGCTGTCTGGTTTGGGTGGGGCAGAATGATGTCCTGCCGTCGGGCTTGTCGGTCGGCGAGCGGGTCTTCATACAGAAATCCGTCAACTATTTGCAGGAACTAGCCTTTGCGCACGACTATCAGGCCATGCGTATGCTGTTGGACAAGATGCGACGCTATCAGCAACAGCGCGGGGAGGATTCGTTGCCCACTGAGGCTGCCTTTGAGGCCGAACGCCTTTACAACACCCTCGACCACACATTACCCTGGGCACTGGTGACTCTGGGTGCCGGACTGGTGTTTTTTGTGGTTTCCGTTTCCCGTTTTGCGTCCGGCCGGCAGCCCGTCAGACGGGCCACGCTGTTGGCCGGAGGAGTTGTGGCGGCAGTGGGGCTTTACCTGACCCTGATGCTGGTCCTGCGCGGTTGGGTGAGTGGCCATTGGCCTTTGTCGAGCGGTTACGAAACCATGCAGTTTCTTTCCTGGGCCTCTTTGCTGCTGGGGCTGGTGTTGCAGCGCCGTTTCTTCCTGTCGTTCCCGCTGTCGCTGCTGGTGGCCGGACTGTCGCTGCTGGTATCTGCCATGGGCGAGAGCCAGCCGCAGCTTACGCCCCTGATGCCCGTGCTGGCCTCGCCGCTTCTGTCGCTTCATGTGGTGACGGTGATGCTTTCCTTTGCTCTGCTGGCCTTCCTGATGTTCAACGGGGTGGCCGCCTGTGTGGTGGCCCGCCGGCGGGGATGGCATTCGGAGTCCGTGGCGCGCCTCACGCTGGTAGGCCGCCTGATGCTCTTCCCGGCCCTGGCCCTGCTGAGCGTAGGCATTTTCGTGGGAGCCATGTGGGCCAATGTGTCGTGGGGCACGTACTGGAGCTGGGACCCCAAGGAGGTGTGGGCGCTGATTACGCTGCTGGTCTATGCCCTGCCGCTGCATGTGCGCTCGCTCCCGGCCTTCCGTCGCCACAGCGTGTGGCAGGTGTATATGGTTCTGGCCTTCCTTACCGTACTGGCCACCTATTTCGGTGTCAATTTCCTGCTGGGCGGCATGCACAGTTATGCGTAGCCCGCGTTATGTATGTCCGAAATTTTGGCCTGTTCCGTATGGACGATGGTATAAGTATTATGAGTATTGATATGCAGCCTTCAGACTTCTTTGCAGCGCATACCGTGTGCAAATATACGAACAGATAGATCCCAGCAGAAATATAATTCCAGTAGAAACCATGATGTTGCCAATGCCTACCAACGGTGAAACAATTCCGCCAAAGGCAAATCCCAGTGCCCCCAACAAGGCCGAAGCTGTTCCTGCGTTGTTGCGTTCACAATCCATCGCCAAGGTGTTGGAGGCGGTAAAGGTCAGCCCCAGCATTGACAGGAGGCAAATTAATAGTAGTTCATATATCCAAAAACTACAATCAAAAGCCAACGCTATCAAAAGCAAGGCTGATATTATAACCATTCCCAAACTGCCACAATGCAATGCTTGTTCCAAACGTCGGAATTTAATGGCTGTAGTTGCTGATATGGCGATGAAAACGGCATTAATTCCAAAACATATGCTAAACAGCAAGGGAGAAAATCCGTAATGTTGTTGCATGATGAACGGTGCAGAGGCTATATTGGCAAACAGCACTCCTTGGGCAAAACCATATTGCAGTGTATAGCCAAGATAACTAGGATTGTGAAGAACATCAGCAAAACTGCGGAATACCTTTTTCCAGTTTTTCTGTTTCCTGGAAGCAAGCGGAAAAGACTCTTTAAAATGAATACTTCCACAAAGTAGTAGCAACCCTATGCCCAAAAGGCACCAGAAAATGCCTGTCCAACATACATTCTCTGCAAGAATTCCTCCACCGACAGGGGCCGCAATAGGAGCAATACCATTTATGGCGCCAATGATAGCAAGCATCTTTGCCAACTCGCGCCCTGAATATTTATCGGTTGCCACCGAACGCGAAATGACAATTCCACCAGCGCCTGCCATTCCCTGTATCAGACGCCAGCCTACAAATTGCATAATCGTTCGAGAAAAGATACATCCAATTGTCGCGACAGCAAATAAAATCATGGATACGATAAGGGGGCGCCGGCGACCATACTTGTCACTTATCGGCCCGAAAAACAATTGTCCGACAGCCAGCCCGACCATGCTTGCCGTAAGTCCTAACTGTACGAGCGAGGATGTCGTATTAAAATACTCCGACATGGCGGGCAGGGTAGGCAGATACATATCTATGACAAATGGTCCGAATGCTGTAAGCATGCCCAGAAATATTAATATAAATGCTTTTGAATTCTTTTTGCCTTTCATTTTTATTCATTTTTGTTGCTGCAAAATTAAGGAAGTTTTCAATGTGAATCATAAAGGTTTACTGTACAAAACTTATCATTTTAGGAATAAAATCAAATTGTTTGCTGACAAATCCGTACATTTGTGAAAATAAACAGAACATCATGATGACAACGATACTTCCATCCGATACTCCTGTTATGCGATACGAAGAAAGCAATCTGTCTTCACTGACAGCATGTCCTTTCCGCTTCGATTGTGGAATACAGTTGCTTTGTGTCAGTGGGAAAAGCGTGATTTCTACCGGAGTAGAACAATATGATTTCTGCGAGACTTCAGAATTGATTTTTTTGGCCGGAAGCCTGCTGCAAGTCATTGAGGCGTCAGCTGATTTCAAGGTCAGAATACTGCTGTTTCCTAAAGATGTTTTTCTGAAAGCAGCCTTATTTATTGATACTTCCTATTTTGATTATATGAATGAAGTGCCATATTTCAATCATGCAGCAAACGATGCCAATCTGGAAAGCTGGAAACGGGTAAATCAATGGATGGATATGGCAGAACTATTGTTTACTCATCCGGCAAAACATTTTCGAGAACAATTGGAGCAAAATTTCCTGCAAAGTCTGTTTATATGGATTTTCAATACCATACCGCAAAAATATCTTTCGGTCCAGAGCAAATATAGCCGGAAGCAGATGTTGTATCATCGTTTTATGATTTTAATTCGTGAGCATAGTGCCCGGGAGCATCAGGTAGACTATTACGCAAACCGCCTTTGCATAACCCCTCGTTATCTGAATGCTTCGGTTACCTTATATTCTAACGGACGTACTCCCAAACAATTGATCGACGAACAGCTCATAGCCGAAATAAAAGTACAATTGAACAACCCAAATCTGTCTGTTGCTGAAATAGCCCAGCGGTTCAACTTTCAGGAACCTGCCAATCTGAGCCGTTTTTTTAAAAAAAAGACCGGAATGTCGCCTAAGGAATTTCGCAGTATGGCAAGGAAATAAACATGTTTTTTCCGTAAAAGGAGAAATGAGCGGCATATCAGCCGGCAGAATTTTCAGAATGTTGCTGAGGAATGGGGGTGACTTTTTTTCTGAGGCAAAAGTGGCCGTATGTCTGCCGCATGGGGCGGGAGGATGCGGCGGAAGGAAAAACAGGCGGGAGCTGTTTGGTTTCAGGCGGGAGGAAAAAATTTTCAGGTCGGAGGTAGTTTCTTTTCGGCGTCTTGCAGGTTCCTTTCAGATTGGGGGAAGGCGGCCTGATAAATATATACGGCTGCGTTTGGGCTGATATTCAAGTTTTTTTCATACCTTTGCCTCATCTATGGATAAATATAATTTATTATGTGCCCGGTTGTTGTAGTTTTTTCGGAAGTCACCGCCTTGTAATTTCCTGAAAGAGCGTGCACGAGGCGGCACGCCGTTATTTTCATTCACCCAAACTTATCCGTATGATTCTCATTTTTGTATATTTGTTCGGCGCGTTGTCGCTGTCATTCTTATGTTCTGTGCTGGAGGCCGTGCTGCTGTCCACCCCTTTGTCGTACATATCCATGCTCGAGGAGCGCGGCGTAAAGTCGGCCGGTCTGCTCAAGCGTTATAAAAAGGATATCGACCGTCCGATTTCGGCCATTCTTTCGCTCAATACCATTGCCCACACTGTGGGAGCAGCCGGCGTGGGTGCCGAGGCGGTCAAGGTGTTCGGCCAGGAGTATTTCGGTATTATTTCAGCTATTCTTACCGTGCTGATTCTGGTGTTTTCCGAAATCATCCCGAAAATTGTGGGAGCCACCTATTGGCGCAGTCTGGCCATAGCAGCGGCCCGCGTTGTGAGGGTACTGATTTTTATTACCTATCCGCTGGTGGTGTTGTCCGACCTTATCATGCATGCCGTGGCGCGGCGCAACAAGGACCAGGCTTCCGTCAGCCGTGAGGAAGTGTCGGCCATGGTCAATGTGGGAGCCGAGGAAGGTGTGTTCAAAAGTCGCGAGAACCGCATCATCCAGAGTTTCATCAAGCTCTACCAGGTGACGGCGGAGGAAATCATGACCCCCAGTGTGGTAGTGGCATCGGCGGCTGAGCAGACCACGATGCGCCAGTTTTATGACAACAAGCAGTTCCGGCCCTATTCCCGCATCCCGGTGTTCAGCGAGAACAAGGACTATATTACCGGCTACGTGCTTCGGGCCAACGTGCTCGAGAAATTGGCCGAGGACAAGTTCGACGAGCCGCTGAGCAGCATTGTGCGTCCCATCTTCTCGTTTCCTGAAACCGAATCGGTGTCGAACATTTGGGAAAAGATGATTGGGAACAAGGAACACATCTCCATCATCATCGACGATTACGGCTGCTTGCGCGGAATCGTGACCATGGAGGACGTGCTGGAAACGATGCTCGGGGTGGAAATTGTGGACGAAAACGACACGACTACCGACATGCAAACCCTGGCCCGCGAAAAATGGCAGCGCATGAAGAGTGCCCGCAAGGTGCCGCGGCAGCCTAATGTGTAGCTTCCCCGGGCGGTGCCGGCAGAAAATGCACAAAAACAACGATGGAATGGACTAAAAAAAGAGAAAATGGTCAGTATAAAAATTGAGTTCAAATGGCGTGACGTCCTGCTCTTTCTGGCAGGCGTGGGGTTGCTGGCTTTGGGCATTACCGTCTATCGCCAGAAATACGTCAATACCGAATTTCAGGTGGTCGACTGCCTGGGCGGAAACATCTTTCCGTCGTATATCCTGTCGGTGGCCACGACAAATCTGAATCTGATTCACCCGATTGATACGCCCTATGTGGGAAATCCCAAAATGCCCTTTGCCATACTCATACGTTCGCGCGAAAGGGGAACGAAAGTGCGTGTGGAAGTAAGTACCAGCGAATTTTTCAGCAGTTCGGTTTCGGAGTTTGTGCTGCCGCGCTCACATACTGACTATGTGGTTTATCCTGATATTATCTGGAACTACGATGCCTTGCGCAACAACCGGCAGGCGGCTCCCGTGAGCGTAGTGGTCAAGGTGAATGAAGCCGGTGAGGACCTCGGGCAGCGGGTTCACATCATGTCTGTCAGGAGTATCAACGAATGTCTCCTGGGCTATAATATGGTGCAGGGAAAGAGTACGCGTTTCCAGAATACCGGCATGTGTTTTGCCGCTTATGTCAACGAGGAGCACCCGATGATTGACAAATTGCTGCGGGAGGCGCTCAACAGCGGCATAGTCAACCGCTTTTTGGGCTATCAGGGCGACTCGGCCCAGGTATGCCGTCAGGTTTATGCGCTGTGGAATACCCTGCAGCACCGCGATTTTAAATACAGCTCGGTGTCTTACAGCAGTTTGTCGAGCAATGTGGTATATTCGCAGCGGGTGCGTACCATCAGCGATGCGCTCAATTCCTCGCAGATCAACTGCGTGGACGGCTCGGTGCTTTTTGCCTCGCTTTTGCGGGCCATTAATATCGACCCGGTGCTGATTCGTATTCCCGGCCATATGTTTGTGGGATTTTATACCGACCACAAACACAAATCGATGCAGTGTCTGGAAACAACCATGATTGGCGATGCCGACTTCGACGAGTTTTTCCCCAACGAGCAGCTCGACTCTACGCTCTCCAAGGTGTCTCGCGCGCAGGCTTCGCGTCTTACTTTTGAAAAGTCGATGCAGTATGCCAACCGGAAGTATGCACAATATGCCCAGAAGCTGCGTACCAACTCGGCCGGCTTTATGTTTTTGGAAATTACCAAAAACCTGCGCAGCAAGATCCAGCCTATCGGAACGTAGCGGCGGGCTACACCATGGGCAGTGAGTTTCCGTTGATTTTACGGTAGAGGTCGAGGGCATAGACGTCGGTCATGCCCGAGATATAGTCGAGTACGGCCATCACACGGTCGTACAGGTGGGGTGCGTTCAGCTGGTATTGTGACGACACGCGGCTGAGCAGCAGGCGTCCGTAGGCGTGGTGCGGGTTGAGCACGGCGGCATCCATGAACAGCTCGAGCAGGGTGTAGATGATGCGGTAACCGGCCAGTTCCACGTCGAGCACGTCATGGTGGCAGTAGATGCGTTTTTTGGCCATTTCTTCACAGCGGCGGTAGGCCGTCAGGAGAGGTTCCGGCAGATGTTCGATGAGCGAACCCTCGAAGCGGCCCTGCATGATGTCGGATTCGTGGTCGATGAACGTCCTGACGCAGGCGTGCTCCAGACTGTTGATGACGCATGAGCGCAGATAGACGATTTGTTCGTTGATGTCGGTGACGTAGGCAAACGTGGCCTTCAGTTTTTCCTGATGGTCGGGGCTGAAAAAGGCCAGCAGGTGGTGGAAGGTCTCCTCGTCCGAGAGGATGCGCAGCTTGTGGGCATCCTCAATGTCCATGATTTCGTAGCAGATGTCGTCGGCCGCCTCTACCAGATAGACCAGCGGATGGCGGGCGTAGCGCAGCGGCTCGTCGGGCGCATTGAGGCGTATCATGCCCATTTCATCGGCAATTTTCCGGAAATAAGTGCTTTCGGCATTGAAGAATCCGAATTTCTGTTTGGTGGTGGCGTAGGTGGAGGCATACGGATATTTGACTATGGCCGCCAGGGTGGGATAGCACATGACGAAGCCCCCCTTGCGCCTCCCCTCAAACTGGTGGGTGAGCAGGCGGAAGGCATTGGCGTTACCGTCAAAGCGCGTCAGGTCGTGCCACTGTTCTTCGGACAGTTTTTCGCCCGTTTCATCGGTAAAATCGTGCAGTTTTTGTCCGCGCCCTTCCTTGAAATACGAGGCAATGGCTTTCTCGCCGGCATGGCCGAAGGGCGGGTTGCCCATGTCGTGGGCCAGACAGGCTGCCGATACGATGTTGCCGATTTCGGCGAGCGGCGTGTGGCGCAGCTCGGGATGCAGCTGCTGCAGCTCGCGGGCCACGTCGGTGCCCAGCGAACGCCCTACGCTCGACACCTCAAGGCTGTGGGTGAGCCGGTTGTGTACAAAAATGCTGCCCGGCAGCGGAAACACCTGGGTCTTGTTCTGCATGCGGCGGAAGGGCGCCGAAAAAATCAGACGGTCGAAGTCGCGCTGAAAGTCGGTGCGGTATTCTTTGTTCTCGCGGTATTTCTCTTCCTTGCCGAAGCGCTTGTTCGTAATGAGCCGGCCCCAGTCCATGGTTCCTTTCTGTTCCATAAAAGCACAATGCGATGGTTACTGTCTGACAAAAATAGCTTAATTTGCCGAACCAGCCTACCTTTTTGCGGGAAAAAGCGGGGCGTTGCCGTTCCTCGCCGCCCGTCCGGCTTTGTTCGGGAGCGGATGTTTCGGAACCGGCGGCGCGGAAAAGGAAAAAGTCGACGCCGTGTCCGGTTTTCCCGCCGGCTTGTTTTTTCCCCTGCCGGTCTTTTTTTTCGTCATGCTCACGGAGAGGAAAAACACCGGCGGCCCCGGGCATCCGTTCCGGCCGAAAAAGCAAAATGATATCTTTTGGTGCCCTGCGGCTGAACGGCGCGTGGAAGTATGTAGAATTCAGAGACTAAATTTCCGAATTCCACTTATTATGATTAACTTTGTGGCGTTTATACGGAACGCATGAAAAATTAGCTCGGATGGAAGTAAAAATCATTAACCGTTCACATCATCCCCTGCCGCAGTATGCTACGGCGCTGAGCGCCGGCATGGACCTGCGCGCCAATCTGGACGAACCCATACACCTGGGCCCCATGCAACGCTGCCTGGTGCCCACCGGACTGTATATAGCCCTGCCTGCCGGCTTTGAGGCGCAGATACGTCCGCGCTCAGGTCTGGCCCTGAAAAAAGGCATTACGCTGCTCAACGCTCCCGGCACGATTGATGCCGACTACCGGGGCGAAATCGGCGTAATCGTCATGAACTGCTCCGATACGGAATTCGTCATTGAAGACGGCGAGCGCATCGCCCAGATGGTGATAGCCCGTTACGAAACGGTGGAGTGGAACGCCGTGAGCGAACTCGACGAAACGGAGCGCGGCGACGGCGGTTTCGGACATACCGGTCACAAGTAAATCCCGCCTTCGGGGAAGAAATGGTCTTACGGGCAGATTCTGGAAGGTTGCAGAAATGAAAAGAAAACGAAACATACATCCCTTAACCTTGCGCCTGAGCCGCTGCGGATTGCTGTGGCTGATGGTGCTGGCGCTGCTTTCCGCCTGTGGCGGGAAACGCAGCGTGGTGCAGTCGCGCAGCGCGGTTGACTCGCTGGTGTCGTTGCTCCATTTTGATACCGTAAGCCACTGGCTGCCGCAGCCGCTTTCGGGGAAACTGCGGTTTAAGTACGACAACTATTTCCTGGAAGCCATGTGTCAGAAGGAGAAAGGCAATTTCGACGCCGAGCTGATGCTGCTCGACCGTGCGCTGAGTCTGAATCCCGATGCCGACGAGGCGTGGTACGAAAAAGCCGTGGCCCTTACGGGTACCGGCACCGAAATACCCGATTCGGTGCGCCTGCAGATGGTGGAGCGCGCGGTGGGACTGGCTCCCGAGAACGACGACTACAAGGAAATACTGGCCGGAATGTATATGGACAAAGGCGATTTGCCCAAGGCCGCTTCACTGTATGAATGGATGACCCTCAAGAGTCAGCCTACGTCGGAAATGCTCTATACGCTGGTTGACCTGTATGAAAAAATCGGCGACTATCCGCAGGAGTTACGGACCCTCAACCGCATTGAGCTGGCCGAGGGAAAAAATGAAAGCTCCACGGTGCGCAAATCCTTTATCTATATGCAGCAGGGCGATACGGCGCAGGCCTATCAGGAGGTCAGGGACCTTTGCCGGAAATATACCGACGACAACCGCTACCGCCTGTTGCTGGCCAACTTCTACATACAGGGCAGCCGGAATGCCGATGCCTATCACGAAATACGCCAGGTGTTGCAGCGCGATTCGGCCAACGATATGGCGCATGCCCTGTTGCTGCAATACTATCAGCAGCAGCACGACACGGCGGGTTATTATGCGCAGCTCGATACGGCCATTGCTCTTGGCAATATGCCCGGGTATGCACAGGTGGCGGCCATGTCGCGTGTGGTGAGGGACTATGAACAGCAAAACATAACGAGCAGCCGGTTTTACGACCTGATGTATGGCGTGGCCCGCCAGCCGCAGGAAAACAGTGAGCTGCTCACCAGCTGCATGGCCTATCTGGAGGCCAAGAAGTGGCCGGAGGATTCCATCATCCCGTTTGTGCGTCTGCAGCTGGTGCAGGAGCCGACCGACATTACGGCCCGTTTTCAGCTGATGAAGTATCTGATCGGGAAAATGGAGGTTGAAGAGCTGGCCGAAGTATGCCATGAGGGCACGGTTCATAACCCGGAAAAATTACTCTTCTATTATTATGAGAGCCTGGCGTGTTACAGTCAGGACAAGGTGGATGAGGCCATCGAAATCTGTGAGCGCGGGCTCGACCGCATGGAGGAGGGCACCAGTGACGAACTGGTGGCTGAGGTCTACACCAGTCTGGGTAACCTTTATCAGACCAAGGGGCTGCGCGAAAAAACCTATCAGGCTTACGACAAGGCCTTGCAGTTTGACGGCAGCAACATGCTTTGTCTGAACAACTACGCCTACTATCTGGCGCAGGACAACCGCGAGCTGGACAAGGCCGCTGCCATGAGTCTCAAAACCATTGAGGCGGAGCCCGACAACGTGACTTATCTGGACACGTACGCCTGGATTATGTTTGTCAGCAAAAATTACGGCATGGCCCGTACTTACATAGACAAGACCATCAAACTGGCAGAAAAGACGGCCGAAAATGCAAGTCTTTTTGAGCATGCCGGCGATATTTACGCCAAACTCGGACAGACAAGCCGCGCGCTTGAATACTGGCGCACGGCGCTTCAGCTGACGCAGGAGCCTGATACGCGCCGGTTGATACAGAAAAAAATAAAACTCCGAAAATACGTCGCACAATGAAAAAGTATAGCATCTTGTTGGCGGCAATCCTTTCCGTGATGTTCCTGAGCGGATGCCGCACCGCAAAAAACGTAACCACGCCAAGTGCCGAGGTTTCAACCGCGTTCAATGCCCATGACTATGGAAAGCGGGTGATGAAGAATGTGCCCAAGGCCCAATGCATGACAGCCAAGATTTCGTTGGAAATGAGCGGCGGCAGCAAGGACCTTTCGGTGAGCGGCAATTTGCGCATGAAGCGTGACGATGTCATTCAGCTTTCCATTTCGTTTTTCGGCATGGAACTCGGGCGGCTCGAGTTTACCAAGGATTATGCCCTGATTATCGACCGCTTTAATAAACAATACGTCAAGGAATCGTATGAAAAGGTGAACTTCCTGACCCGTGCCAATATTGATTTCAATGAGTTGCAGGCCCTTTTCTGGAACACCGTGTTTGTGCCCGGAATGCAGCAGGCCGATGTGTCGCCAGACCATTTCAGCATGACGCCGGACGGCGACCGTGTGCAGTTGGTGCTGGCTGAAGCGCCTGAACTCAATTATAAATTTACCACCCGCGCAGATGATGCCCGTCTGCTCGAAACCCAAATCACGTCGAAGGACGCCCGCAACAATACGCAGTTTGAGTGTAAGTACGACAACTTTACCCAGCTCGAGGGCGTGCCTTTCCCTTCAACCTTTACGTTCCTGCTTCGGGCTTTGCGCAAGGACTATACCATCAAGATGTCGCTCAGCCGCATCAATACTTCCGACGACTGGGAAAAGCGGACTGAAGTGTCGTCAAAATACAAGGCCCGGAGTGTAAATGAAATTATGCGTCAACTGATATCCGTGAGATAAGTGAGAAAATGAAAAGAATCCTGTATTTGTTGTGTCTGGCTTTGTTTTGCGCAACTGCCGTGCCGGCACAAACCAACAAGAAGATAAAGAATTTGCAGTCGCAGCGTACGGAGCTGAAAAAGCGTCTGAACGAATCACAGCAGCTTCTGCGTTCTACCAACAAGAGTGTAAAGTCGCAGTTGGCCAACCTGAACGTACTTTCCGGGCAGATTGAACAGCAGCAGAAGTATATAGTCGGTATTGAGGGCGAAGTGAACGTGTTGAACGGCAATATCGGTCAGCTGACCCGCGAATTACACAAACTTCAGCAGGAACTGGCCGACTGTAAGTTGAAGTACAGCCGCTCGGTCATGTATATGTATCGCAACAGGTCGACGCAAAACAAACTGATGTTCCTTTTCTCTTCCAAAAACTTCAGCCAGATGTTCCGCAGGCTGCGCTATGTAATGGATTATGCCAAATATCAGCGGGCACAGGGCGAAGTCATCAAAATAAAGGAGAAGGCTGTTCATGACAAGCGCAATCAGTTGTTGGGCGTCCAGGCACAGAAAAATGCTTTGCTGGCTGAGGGCCGTAAGGAAAATGAGCGGCTCGAGCAGCAACATCGCGAGCATCAGCAAATAGTGGGCGAGTTGCAGAAAAAACAAAAGCAGTTGCAGAGCACGATTAGTCAGACGCAGCGCCGTTATGCTTCGCTCAACAAGCAGATTGACCGCTTGATTCAGCAGGAAATTGCAGCGGCCGAGCGTCGTCGTAAGGCCGAGGAAGCCCGTCGCGAAGCTGCCCGCCGTAAGGCCGAGGCTGCCCGTAAGGCTGAAGAGGCCCGCCGCGAGGCTGCAGCCAAAAAGAACCGTTCGGCTTCTTCAAAGAGCAAGTCTTCGAAGAGCAAGTCGTCATCGTCCAGTTCGCGCAGCAAGAGCAGTACGTCAACGCCCCGCTTCCAGGAGCAGAGCAGTGAGGACCGCCGCCTGAGCAACAATTTTGCCGCCAATAAGGGCCGGCTGCCGATGCCGATTACCGGCTCATACGTTATTTCCAGCCATTACGGTCAGTATAAGGTAGCCGGTTTGTCGGGAGTGTCGCTCGACAATAAGGGAATCAACATTACCGGCCGTAGCGGAGCGCAGGCCCGGGCCGTGTTCAACGGTGAGGTTTCGGCCGTATTCTCCTTTGGCGGAATGATTAATATTTTGGTGCGTCACGGAAGCTATATTTCCGTTTATTGTAATCTTTCATCGGCTTCTGTCCATAAAGGCCAACAGGTATCCACCCGTCAGGTTTTGGGTAGCGTGGCTCCCGATGCTTCGGGCAACTGTACGCTTCATTTCCAGTTGCGTCGCGAAACTACCAAACTCAATCCGGAGTCATGGCTGGGCCGGTAGGATAGCGCACATGAATCAACTAATGACTAAAATAATTAGGTATGAAAAAGAATTTTCAGTCGGGTACGCTTTGCGTACAGGCCGGATGGGAACCTAAAAACGGCGAAGCCCGTGTGGTGCCCATTTATCAGAGCACAACTTTCAAATATGACGACAGCGACCAGATGGCCCGACTGTTCGACCTGAAGGATACGGGATATTTTTATACGCGTTTGCAGAATCCTACCAACGACGCCGTGGCTCAGAAGATTGCCGAGCTTGAAGGCGGAGTGGGGGCTGTGCTGACTTCAAGCGGCCAGGCAGCCAACTTTTTTGCCGTGTTCAATATTTGTGAGGCCGGCGACCATATCCTGGCTTCCAACGCCATTTACGGTGGTACGTTCAATCTGTTTGGCGTGACCATGAAGAAGATGGGTATTGACTGTACCTTTGTTGATCCCGATTCCAGTGACGAGGAGATTGAAAAAGCCTTCCGCCCCAACACCAAGTGTGTGTTTGGCGAAACGATATCCAATCCCGGGGGGCATGTGTTCGATATTGAACGCTTTGCGCGTATGGCTCACCGTCATGGCGTGCCCCTGATTGTGGACAATACGTTTGCCACTCCCGTTAACTGCCGCCCGTTTGAATGGGGTGCCGACATCGTGACGCACTCTACCACCAAATACATGGAAGGCCACGCCACTGCCGTGGGCGGATGTGTGGTTGACAGCGGTAACTTTGACTGGATGGCCAATGCCGACCGCTTTCCGGGCATGACGCAGCCTGACGACAGCTATCATGGTCTGATTTACGCCCAGAGCTTTGGCAAGATGGGTTATATCGTAAAGATGACGGCTCAGCTGATGCGTGATTTCGGGGCCATTCCGAGTCCGGGCAATTCGTTCCTGCTCAATCATGGGCTCGAGTCGCTCCATCTGCGCATGCAGCGCCACTGTGCCAATGCCCAGCGCGTGGCCGAGTTCCTGCAGCAGGACAGCCGCGTAGCCTGGGTAAGTTACGCCGGACTGCCCGGTGACAAATATTACGACCTGGCGCAGAAATACCTGCCCCATGGTACCAGCGGAGTAATTGCCTTTGGTCTGAAGGGCACGCGCGAAACGGCTATCCGTTTCATGGACAGCCTCAAGCTCATCAGCATTGTCACGCACGTGGCCGATGCGCGTACGTGTGTGCTCCATCCCGCCAGCCATACCCACCGCCAGCTTACCGACGAGCAGCTGCAGGCTGCCGGCATACGGCCCGACTTAATCCGGCTTTCGGTGGGCATTGAGGATTGCGACGACATTCTGGCCGACATCCGACAGGCTCTTGACAACATCTGACGGCTATAATTCAGCAATCTCATTATAATAATGGGGCGTAACCTCAAATCTTAAAACAAAAAAGTACTCATGAAAAAATTATGCCTTATGGCCTGGCTGCTGCTTGGCGCCAGTGCCTTTGCCCAGACCTCATCGCTGGAAATCGGTATGTCGGGCAACAGTTACGTCACCCGTCAGCACGACGGGGCTCGGATTACCGACAGGGGACTTACCCGCTGGACCGACCCGAAATCGGTGGTCAGCGTTTATTTCTATCTGCACGAATCCACCACGGCCGACCTCTCGCTCCTGGCCAAGGGCCATTCGGAAATCAAGGTGAGCTATGGCAAAAAGCACTTCAAGATGCGTCTGGATTCCGACGACTTTACCCAAGTGCCGGTAGGCCGCATCAGCGTGAGCAAGCCCGGCTATGTACGCATTGACCTGCAGGGCCTTTCCATGGAGGGCAATAGCTTTGGCGAGGTAAAACAGCTGGTGGCAGCCAACGTGAGCGGCAAGAGCAGTTACGTGACGAACTTTGCCGACTACTGGGGCCGCCGTGGTCCGTCAGTACACCTGGCCTACAAACTGCCGGCGGGTGATACCGAGTGGTTCTACAACGAGGTGACCGTGCCCAAGGAGGGCGAAACCATGCACAGCTACTACATGGCCGCCGGCTTTGGCGAGGGCTATTTTGGCATGCAATACAACTCTCCCACGGAGCGCCGCGTATTGTTCTCGGTGTGGAGCCCGTTTGATACGCAGAATCCCAAAGACATCCCCGACAGCCATAAAATCAAACTCCTGCGCAAGGGCAAGGACGTACACATCGGCGAGTTCGGCAACGAGGGCTCGGGCGGACAGAGCTATCTGTGCTATCCCTGGAAGGCCGGCCGCACCTATAAGTTCCTCATGCAGGTGCATCCCGACAATCAGGGCAACACTATCTATACCGCTTATTTCTATGCTCCCGAGGAAAAGGCCTGGCGACTGATTGCCAGTTTCCAGCGCCCGCTCACCAATACGTGGTACACGCACGCCCACAGTTTCCTGGAGAATTTCAATCCGGAGCAGGGCTACCTCTCGCGCAAGGTGATGTTCGGCAACCAGTGGGCCCGCAGCAAGGACGGCAAGTGGACGCGCATTACCGACGCCACCTTTACCCACGACGCAACGGCCAGTGCCGGCGTGCGCCTCGACTATCAGGGCGGCGAAACCAAGGACAACCGCTTCTACCTCATGATGGGCGGATTTTTCAACGAGTCCGTGTCCATGGGTACCCAGTTCCACTGCGAACCCACGGGCCAGGCACCCGAAATTGACTGGGAGGCTCTCAAGCAGCTGTAAGTCATCCTCCCGTTTTTTCCTTTTGGCGCTTCGGCGCCTCCTCTCATCCCGGCGCGGAGTGGCCTTCAGGGTTGCACTCCGCGCCGGGATGCTTTGTATGGCCGGCCCCCGGCGCGGAATTCTCACGGAGTCCCGCCCAGTTCCGACAAGGTCTCATGTAAAAAAAATAAAGCCCCGTCCTGTTTTCTCCTCCCTCTTCACCCCGAGCCCCCGAAAGCCGGTTCGACCCTCAAACATTAAAAAAAATCCTTAAATAAATGAACCTTTATTGCCGGAAAAACAGTAATTTTGAAACCGAATTGCCTCTATTAGTACAAAAGATTTAAGAATGGTATCGAAAGACGCTCAAAACGAAATAGTTACGGCACCCGTATATCACGTTCCGGTGCTCCTGAAACCTACGGTTGACGGCCTGCAAATCAAGCCCGACGGCATTTACGTGGACGTGACTTTTGGCGGCGGCGGACACAGCCGTGAAATCCTTTCGCGCCTGGGGCCCGAGGGGCGTCTGTTCAGTTTTGACCAGGACGCCGAGGCCATGGCCAACGTTCCGGCCGACGAGCCGCGTCTGACGTTTGTGCAGAGCAACTTCCGTTACCTGCGACATTGGTTACGCTATTATGAGATAGACTATGTAGACGGCATTCTGGCCGACCTGGGCGTGTCGAGCCATCATTTTGACGATGCCGCCCGCGGATTTTCGTTCCGTTTCGACGCACCTTTGGACATGCGCATGAACAAGCAGGCCCAGCTGACCGCGGCTGAGGTAATCAATACGTACGACGAGGCCGACCTGGGCCGCATCTTTACGCTTTACGGCGAGCTGAAAAACGGTCGCCGGCTGGCTTCTGTGCTGGTGCGCCGCCGTCAGGAAGCTCCGTTGCAAAAGGTGTCCGATTTGCTCGACGTGGTGCGGCCGCTCATGGGGCCTGCCCGCGAAAAGAAAGACCTGGCCAAGGTATTCCAGGCCTTGCGCATCGAGGTGAACCACGAAATGGACGCCTTGCATGAAATGCTGCAGGCCGCCTGCCGCGTGCTGCGTCCCGGAGGCCGTCTTTCCGTGCTGACCTACCACTCGCTGGAGGACCGCATGGTGAAGAACTACATACGGGCCGGCAATATGGAGGGCAAGGTGGAGCAGGACTTCTACGGCAACCGCCTGGCCCCGCTCAGGGCCGTGAACAACAAGGTGGTAGTGCCCGACGCCGACGAGCAGGAGCGCAATCCGCGCAGCCGCAGCGCCAAGCTGCGCGTGGCCGAGAAAGTGGCTCAAAACGATTAGAAAAAAAGGAAAAGAAAAAAAATGACAGACCATCACGACAACGACAACCTCCTCGGCCCGGACATCACCAACCTGAAGCCCGAGGATATGGACAATCTGAAATCATCTACCGCATCGCTTGAGAGCAAGGCCGAAAAGGAAAAGGCCAAAAATGAGAAGGCGGCCGAGGAATTGCGCAAGCTGACCGACAACGACGACGAGGAATGGTCGGAACACCGGCCCAACGTGTCGTTGCGCACCATTCTGGGTGGCGACATCCTGGCCGGCCCGTGGTTCCGCCGTCAGTTTCTCTTTATCCTTTTTTGCGTGTTCCTGCTGATACTTTACATCAGCAACCGCTATGCCTGCCAGCAGTGTATGATTGAGATTGACCAGTTGCAGAAGGACCTGCTCGACATCAAATACAAGGAGCTGACACGCCTGAGCGAGCTGCAGGAGCACACGCGCCGCAGCCGGGTGGAGGAATATTTGAAGATGGTGAACGACACCACCCTGCAAACGGCTACCAATTCGCCCTATATCTTGAAAATTAACGAATAAGTCATTCATAGGAGGACAAGACACATGAACTTTCCTGGAAAAAAAATCATTCCCCGGTATTTTGTAGTGACGGTAGTGCTCAGCCTGCTGGGCGTGTCCGTGATTGGGCGTGCGGCGTGGATTATGTTTGCCGAGCGCGATTATTGGATGGCTATTCACAATCGTTTTGTAACCGACAGCGTGCCCATTGAGCCCAGCCGCGGCAACATTTATTCGGCCGACGGCCAGTTGTTGGCCAGTACGCTGCCCGAGTATAAACTCTATATGGACTTCATGTCGGCCGAGAAGAACGAAAAGCGGCGCATCAAGGACCAGGCCCGCCGCGACTCGCTCCTGCGCACCAAGATGGACAGCATCTGTCAGGGCATGCACCGCATTTTTCCCGATATCGACCCCGTGGAATTCAGAAAACTGCTGGAGGAAGGACGCCGGCAGGAAAGCCACAACTGGCTGCTTTACGACCGTCGCGTGTCCTACGTTGACTATAAGCGGGCCAAGGAACTGCCCCTGTTCCGGCTCAGCCCGTATCGGGGCGGTTTCCACGTGACGGAATACAAGCACCGCGTAAAACCTTTCGGCTCGCTGGCCTCACGCACCATCGGTACGATGTACGGCGGCAAGGATACGGCCCGCTTCGGGCTCGAACTCTCGTTCGACTCCGTATTGCGCGGCAAGCAGGGCGTGCGCCATCGGCAGAAGGTAATGAACAAATATCTGAACATCGTCGACCAGCCGGCCGAGGACGGTTGCGACATCGTGACGACCCTGGATGTGGGCATGCAGGACGTATGCGAAAAGGCCCTCAACGACAAATTGACCGAAATCAACGCCAACAGCGGCGTGTGCATCCTCATGGAAGTGGCTACGGGCGACATCAAGGCCATGACCTCGCTCACCAAGTGTGCCGACGGCAAGTATCGCGAAATCCGCAACAGTGCCGTGAGCAACCTGATGGAGCCGGGTTCGGTGTTCAAGACCGTTTCGTTCATGGTGGCTATGGATGACGGCTACATCGACATGAATACCAGTGTTGACGTGGGCGGCGGAATCATGATTATGTACAACCGCAAGATGCGCGACCACAACTGGCGCAGCGGCGGCTACGGCCTGCTGACGGCCTCGCAGATACTGGAGCGCTCGTCCAACTGCGGCGTGAGCTACCTGATTGACAAATACTATAAGGACGATCCCGGAAAATTTGTCGACGGGGTGTACCGCACGGGAATTGCCGAGGATTTTCACTTGCCCATTCCCGGGTATGCCAAAGCGCAGATTCGCCATCCCAAACCCGACGGGTCCAACTGGTCGCGCACGGCCCTGCCGTGGATGAGTATCGGCTACGAAACCCAGATACCCCCCATCAGTACGCTGACCTTTTATAATGGCATAGCCAACGGCGGAAAGATGATGCAGCCGCGCCTGGTAAAGGCCGTGCAGAAGAATGGCCAGACCATTCGGGAGTATCCGCCCGTGGTGGTACGCGAACGGATGTGTAAGCCGCAGACGCTTACCAACCTGCAAACCATACTGGAGCGCGTGGTGCGCATCGGACTCGGCAAGAAAGCCGGTTCGCGCAACTTCCATACGTCGGGAAAAACCGGTACGGCACAGGTGTGGACCAAGGCCGGCTTTGCCTCGCAATATCTCGTGTCGTTTGTGGGATATTTCCCCTCCGAGCGCCCCAAGTATTCCTGCATTGTTTGTATCCAGAAGGCTGCGCCCGCTTCGGGAGGCGGTCATTGCGGTCCGGTGTTCCGCCGTGTGGCTGAAACGCTGATGGCCCGTGAGGTGCAGCCCGATTACAGCTCGGCCCGCGACACGCTGCATTCGCTTCTGCCGGATGTGCTCAAGGGCAATATCGTAGCAGCACGTAATGTGCTGGGGGCCTTGGGATTGCATTGTGACGCACCGGCCACGCCCTCGTCCTTCGTGTGGGGCAAGGCAGAACGAAACGGACAGACCACCGTGCTTTCTGAGGCCGAGAACGGCAAGGATGTCGTGCCCGACGTAAAGGGAGCCGGTTTGCGCGATGCCGTGTTTATGCTCGAACGCCTCGGTCTGCGCGTAAAGGCTTCCGGCGTAGGCAAGGTGAGTCATCAGGATGTGGCTCCCGGAAGTCCCATTCATAAAGGGCAGGTTGTGCATCTGGTATTGGAGAACAGTGCGGCTGAAAAGTCACCCCGTATCAGTAAGCCGGCCCCTGTACGCAAGGATACGGCGCAGACGCTGAATCCGGAGGAAGAGGTGGTGGCCAATGTAGGCGACGGCCCGCAGCCGGCCCGTCAGGCCGAAACGGACAACAAGACCGAACGCCGCAAGAAGTCCGACGCCCCTTCGCGTACCCCTTCTGAAAAGAAAAAATCAAAAACCGATGCCGTAACTTCCGACGACCGGCGCAGCCGCAAGTCGGATACCGGACGGCGATAGGTTGGAATAACGAATAAATAAATTTGGAGGAATATGAAATTATCAGAAGTTCTCAAAAAAATAACTCCCGCCGAGGTAAGCGGAAGTCTGGACATCACTGTTTCCGATGTGACCATTGATTCACGCCAGGCCAGGCCAGGCAGTCTTTTTGTAGCGGTGAAGGGAACGCAGGCCGACGGACACCAGTATATTGGCAAGGCGCTTGAACTGGGAGCCAGTGCCGTACTGGTATGCGAGCCCATTCCGCAGGACCGGCCCGACGGTGTGACTTTCGTACGGGTAGACAATACGGAAGATTGCGTAGGCCAGGTGGCTACAAACTTTTATGGCGACCCGACGTCGCGGCTGAAGCTTGTGGGCGTAACGGGAACGAACGGAAAAACCACCATTGCCACCGTGCTCTACCAGATGTTCCGCGCTTTCGGCTATAAGGTAGGGCTTTGTTCCACCGTGTGCAATTATATTGACGACAAGGCGGTTGCGGCCGACCATACTACGCCCGACCCGATTACGCTCAACAAACTGCTGGCGCAGATGGTGGAGGCCGGTTGTACCTATGCCTTTATGGAGTGCAGCTCCCATGCCATTCATCAGAAGCGCATCGGCGGCTTGCACTTTGCCGGTGGTATCTTTACGAATCTGACACGTGATCATCTGGATTACCATAAAACGTTTGAGAACTATCGGGATGCCAAGAAGGCCTTTTTTGACGGTTTGGGCCGTGATGCGTTTGCCATTACCAATGCCGACGACAAAAACGGTATGGTGATGGTGCAGAACACGGCGGCAGTGGTTAAAACCTATTCAACCCGTACTGTGGCCGACTTTAAAGGACGTATTTTGGAGGAATCCATCGAGGGCATGCTGCTCGATATAAACGACAAGGAAGTGAGCGTGCGCTTTGTGGGACGTTTTAATGTATCCAACCTGCTGGCTGTGTATGGCGCCGCCGTAATGCTGGGTCACGAGCCCGATGAGGTATTGCGCGTACTCTCTTCGCTGCATCCCGTCAACGGCCGTTTTGAGGCCATTCGCTCACCCAAAGGCTTTAGTGCCGTTGTGGATTATGCCCATACGCCCGATGCTTTGCAGAATGTGCTTCAGTCCATCCGCGAAATCATTCGTCAGAAAGGGCACATCATCACCGTATGCGGCGCCGGCGGTAATCGTGACAAGGGCAAGCGTCCTTTGATGGCTCGCGAAGCAGCTAATCTCAGCGACCGCGTAATCATCACCAGCGATAATCCACGCTTTGAGGAACCTGAGGCCATTATTCAGGATATGCTGGCCGGACTCGACGATGAGCAGCGCACCAAGGTGATTAGTATTACCGACCGCCGTGAGGCCATCCGGGCGGCCGTGATGATGGCGCAGCCGGGTGATGTGATTCTGGTGGCTGGAAAAGGACACGAGCCTTACCAGGAAATCAAGGGCGTGAAGCATCATTTTGACGATCACGAAGAAATTCGGAACGCCTTCGGTATTTAATTGTTTCAGACCTTTCATAAATCAAACGATATGCTTTACTATCTTTTCCGCTTTTTCGAGCAGTTTGGTATTCCCGGCTCCCGAATGTGGTCGTACATATCTTTCCGCTCGTTGCTGGCGCTGATGCTGGCCCTGGTCGTCTCGGCGTGGTTTGGCGAGTATTTTATCAAATGGATGAAGCGTCATCATATCAGCGAGACGCAGCGTGATGCCAAAATTGATCCCTTTGGCGTGCAGAAGCTCAACGTTCCCTCTATGGGCGGTATTATCATTATTGTGTCTATCCTGGTGCCCTGTCTGTTGTTGGGGCGCTTGCGTAATATCTACATGATTCTGATGTTGATTTCAACGGTATGGCTTGGGATGTTGGGCTTTCTGGATGATTACATCAAGATTTTCCGTAAGAACAAGGACGGGCTGTCCGGAAAATTCAAGATTGCCGGGCAGGTCGGTCTGGGCCTGATTGTAGGTCTGACGCTCTATCTGAGCCCCGACGCCGTAGTGCGTGAAAACGTCGAAATGGTCCGTAAGGGGCAGGTGACGGAAGTGGTGCACAAGAGTCAGGCTGAAAAGTCCACCAAAACGACCATCCCGTTTTTCAAGAACAACAACCTGGACTACGCCGAGGTTATGTCGTTCTGCGGGAAATATAAGACACAGGCCGGTTGGGTGCTGTTCGTGCTGATGACGATTCTGGTGATTACGGCCGTTTCCAACGGGGCCAATCTGAACGACGGTATGGACGGTATGGCGGCGGGTAATTCCGCCATCATCGGCATTGCGCTGGGCATATTGGCTTACGTGTCGAGCCATATTGAGTTTGCCAGCTATCTGAACATCATGTATATACCCGAGTCGCAGGAACTGGTTATCTTCATCTGTGCCTTTGTGGGTGCCCTCATCGGTTTCCTGTGGTACAACGCCTATCCCGCCCAAATCTTTATGGGCGATACCGGCAGCCTGACCATTGGCGGCATTATTGCCGTACTGGCCATTATCATCCACAAGGAATTGCTTATTCCTATTCTTTGCGGCATTTTCCTGGTGGAGAGCCTGAGTGTCATTCTGCAGGTTGAATACTTTAAATGGGGCAAACGGCACGGCCGTCGTCAGCGGCTGTTCAAACGCACGCCTATTCATGACAATTTCCGTGTGTTGCCCGACCAGCTCGACACCACCTGCCGCTACGTATTCCGCAACTGGCCGCGTGGTGCATGGCACGAATCGAAAATTACGGTGCGTTTCTGGATTACCACCATTCTGCTGGCTGCTGCCACCATTATTACACTGAAAATCCGATAATCAAAAATATCATATATCAACAATAAAGACATGAAGCGAATAGTAGTCTTAGGCGCTGCCGAGAGCGGCGTGGGAGCCGCCATCCTGGCCCAGAAGCAGGGATGCGAGGTCTTCGTTTCGGATATGGGCCGCATCCAGGCCTGCTACAAGCAAATGCTGGATGAATACAAACTGCCGTGGGAAGAAGGTCACCATACGGCTGAAAAAATACTGAATGCCGACGAAATTATCAAAAGTCCCGGCATTCCCGAAACCGCACCTTTGGTGGTGCAGGCCCGCGAAAAAGGCATTCCCGTAATCAGTGAGATTGAATATGCCGGCCGGTTTACCGATGCGCGCATGGTGTGCATTACCGGCAGCAACGGCAAGACTACAACCACCTCGCTCATTTATCATATTTTCCGGAAAGCCGGTCTCAACGTAGGTCTGGCCGGTAACATCGGCCACAGCCTGGCCTATCAGGTGGCCACCACCCGTCACGACTGGTATGTCATTGAGCTGTCGTCTTTCCAGCTGGACGATATGTTCCGCTTCCGCGCCAACATTGCCGTGTTGCTGAACATTACGCCCGACCATCTCGACCGCTATGGCTTCTGCATGCAGAACTATGTGGACGCCAAGATGCGTATTCTGCAGAACCAGCAGGCCGACGACAAGTTCATTTATTGGGCCGATGACGAACACATACCCGTGGAGTTGCCCAAGTACAAGGTGGAGAGTCAGTGTCTGGCTTTTTCCGAACAGCCGCAGTCCGGTCTGGCTGCCACCATCAGTCAGGGGAGTCTGGTAGTCGACAGCCCCAACCATCTGAATTTGCCGCAGGAGCGTCTCTCGCTGCCGGGCAAACACAATTTGCGCAATTCCATGGCCGCTGCGCTGGCCTGTCTTTCTGCCGGCATTCCGCAGGAAGTAGTGTGTGAGGGATTGTCCGATTTTCCCGGTGTGGAGCACCGTCTGGAAAAGGTAGGATGTTTCAACGGCGTATATTACGTCAACGATTCCAAAGCCACCAACGTGGATGCCTGTTATTATGCGCTGGAGAGTGTCAATACCCCTATTGTACTCATTCTGGGCGGCAAGGACAAGGGCAACGATTACAATGCCATCAAGTCACTGGTGGCAGAACGCTGCCGCGCCCTGGTTTATATGGGTGTGGACAACCGTAAGCTGCATGATGCGTTCGACAGTCTCGGTCTGCCGGTGGCCGACACCCATTCCATGGCCGAATGCCTCGAGGCCTGCCGCAGCATGGCCCGTCCGGGCGATACCGTCCTGCTGAGTCCGTGTTGTGCCAGTTTCGATTTGTTCAAGAATATGGAAGACCGCGGTGAGCAGTTCAAGAACGGCGTGCGCGGTCAGGCCGGATAAAGTTGCCTGAACCGTCTGTAAAATAACGAGCACGTACCTCGGGCTCTTCCGTTACCCGTTTTGCGGCAGCGGAATAATCTACTTTCCGAATACAAATCTATGGTTAAACTAAAAAATCTTTTCAAGGGCGACCGTGCCATTTGGGTGGTCTACTTTTTTCTGTGCATCATTTCGCTCATCGAGGTGTACAGTGCTGCCAGTACACTGGCCTATAAGGACGGCAGCTTCCTGATGCCGCTGCTCAAGCAGGCCGTATTCCTTGCGGCCGGCTGCGTGTGCGCCATTGTGGTCCATCGCATTCCCTGTCGCAAGTTCAAGGTGCTGCCCGTGTTTCTGGGGCTCCCCATTCTGTTTCTGGTGATGTTCACCACCCTCTACGGGTCCATGACCAACGGGGCCGCACGCTGGGTGGGGCTGGGTATCTTCCAGTTTCAGCCCTCAGAGCTGGCCAAGGGCATCGTAATCATTTCCGAAGCCCTGATTCTGGCCCGTATGCAGCGTGAAAAAGGGGCCGACCGCAAGGCCTTTAAATATATTCTGATTGTCACCCTGGCCTTCGATGTGTTTATCTTGCCCGAAAACCTTTCTACGGCAGTCCTGCTGTTCGGCGTGTCCTTCATCATGATGTGGATAGGGCGCGTGCCCTACCTGCAGTTGGGCAAACTGATGGGCGTGTGCGGCATTCTGGCCATGTTTGGCCTGTTTACGCTGCTCAACCTGCCGGAGGACCAGAACAGTGGCGTCTACGACGTGCCGGGGCTTCACCGTGTGTACACCTGGAAACAGCGTATCGACCGCCACAGCAGCGACGTCGTTCCGCCCGACTCGTTCGACCTTGACAAAAACGCCCAGCGTGCCCATGCCAATATTGCCATAGCCTCGTGTAATGTGGTGGGAAAAATGCCCGGAAACTCCGTGGAGCGCGATTTCCTGAGTCAGGCGTTTTCCGACTTTATCTATGCCATCATCATTGAGGAAATGGGACTGTGGGGCGCTGTGTTGGTGGTGTTCCTCTACATTGTGCTCCTCTTCCGGGCGGGGCGCATAGCCAGCAGGTGCGAAAGGAGTTTTCCCGCCTTTCTGGCCATGGGGCTTGCGCTCCTGCTGGTGACGCAAGCCGTGCTCAACATGCTGGTGGCCGTAGGCCTTCTGCCCGTTACGGGCCAGACGCTGCCGCTCATCAGCCGTGGCGGAACGTCGACCATCATCAACAGTATCTACATCGGCATGATTCTGAGCGTGAGCCGTTATGCGCGTAAAACCAACGAAACCATCGACAGCATCATTGCTTCAGCGTCACGTCCCGCGTCGGGCGCAGGCGCTCCTCCGCAGGCGGCAGATGTGCCGGTAGCAGAGCGTACGCCCCGCGAAGACCGCTGATGCTGAGCATTCCTTTTTTTGGCCAACGAGCGAATGTAAATCCGTATCATGATGAAAATATTCCGATTTTTCCTGCTTTTTGTGGTAATGGCTTCAATGGCCGTCGTCTCTGAGGCCCGCTCGCCCAAGAAGCCCCGTGTAGAGTTTCAGACAACGATGGGCACGTTTGTGGTGACGCTGTTCAACGAAACACCCCTCCATCGCGACAACTTCCTCAAGCTCGTGCGTGAGGGATATTACGACGGCCTGCTCTTTCATCGCGTAATCCGCAATTTCATGGTGCAGGCCGGCGACCCCGATTCGCGGCAGGCACCTGCCGGAAAACTGCTGGGCGAGGGCGGTCCCGGATATACGCTGCCGGCCGAAATCGACCCCTTCCTGTATCATTGGCGTGGGGCGCTGGCGGCGGCTCGCGAGCCGGATAATGTCAATCCGCAGCGGCGCAGCAGCGGTTCGCAGTTCTACATCGTGTGGGGAAAAGTGCAGCAGCCCGACGAGCTGGCGGCCGTAAACGAGCAAATCAAGGAAAATACGGGTGGGGCCACCGAAATCACGCCCGAACGCTATCAGACCTATCGTTCGCGCGGCGGCACGCCCCATCTCGACGGGCAGTACACCGTGTTCGGCGAAGTAACGTCGGGGCTGAAGGTCATTAAGAAAATGCAGGCCGTTAAAACCGACTCTAACGACCGTCCGCTTCAGGACGTGCGTATCATCCGGGCCCGCGTGCTTGAGCCCTGACGCTTGCCTGTACGGCTCCGCAAGGTGCTGCCGCGTAACTGCCCGGCAAGTGCGGAAAACAAAGTGCCGATAAAACGGAAGAAGGTGCCGACTAAAACGAATTAGTCGGCACCTTCTTCCGTTTTTCTCCCCGTTCCGTGCTGGCGTCAGGGGAGGAATACTTACGGGCGGCCCTGTCTGATTTCCTCCAGCAGTTGCTGCATCTGCCGGCCGCGTTCGGGGTTTTGTTCAAAAACGTTGGTCTGCTCATAAACCGACTTTTTCAAGTCAAAGAGCTGCGGCACTTTGCGGTAGCCCGTTTCGATGCCCGTTTGCCAGGCCGTGGGAGCGCCGTCGGAGGGTTCGGTGTATTTCCACCGGCCCTGGCGTACCGACAGCGAGCGGTTGGCTGCCATTTCCACCACGTGGTCGCGCCCCTTGCGCTCGCGGCCCAGCCAGGTGCGCAGGCTGTTGCGGCTGTCGGGCCCGGCCCCTTCGGGCAGCTCCATACCCAGCAGGGCAGCCATGGAGGCCATGGCGTCGATGTGTGACACCAGGGCGCTGCTCGTGTGGCGGCGCGTATGGCCCGGCCAGCTGACGATGAACGGCACGGTGGTGCCGGCTTCGTAGGTGCTGTATTTTCCGCCTCTGAACGGGCCTGAGGGCCGGTGCTCACCACACAGCTCGACGGCCTGGTCCCGGTAGCCGTCGTCCAGTACGGGGCCGTTGTCGCTGGTCAGTACGATGAGCGTGTTTTCAGCCAGTCCCAGGCGACGGAGAGCCGCCGTAATCTGTCCCACCGTATAGTCGAATTGCAGGATAGCCTCGCCGCGCAGCCCCATGGGGCTTTTGCCGCGGAAGCGCTCGTGCGGGTAGCGCGGCACGTGTACGTCGTTCGTACACAGATACATGAAAAACGGCTGCCCCTTGGCCTGCTCCATGTAGCCCACGGCATGCGCGATGATGGAGTCGGCAATGTCCTCGTCGCGCCACAGGGCACGTCCGCCGCCCTTCATGTAGCCGATGCGGCTGATGCCGTTGACGATGCTCTGGTCGTGGCCGTGGCTGGGCTTGAGCTTGGTGAGCAGTTCGGGATTCGATGCACCCGTAGGTTCGCCGTCAAAGTTTTTGCGGTAGCTTACGTAAATGGGGGCCGAGGGGTCGTAGTTGGCCACATGCCCGTCCTCAATGTAGACACATGGCGTACGGTCGGCCGTAGCCGCCATGATGTAGTAGCGGTCAAAGCCCAGGTCGCACAGGTCCTGGTCGAGCGTGCCGTTCCAGTCCTGCTGTCCGGTGCGGCTGCCCAGTCCCAGGTGCCATTTTCCCACGGCATAAGTCCGGTAGCCCTGCGAGCGGAACAGGTCGGCCAGGGTATATTGCCCGGGACGGATAATCATGCCGGCGTTGCCGGCTGCAATGTCGGTGCCGTCGCGGCGAAAGGCGTACTGCCCCGTGAGCAGGCTGTAGCGCGAGGGGGTACTGGTGGAAGCCACGGCGTGGGCGTCGGTAAATCGTACGCCTTCGCGGGCCAGGCTGTCGGTGTGGGGCGTGCTGACTCCCTGGGCGCCGTAGCACGAGAGGTCGCCGTAGCCCAGGTCGTCGGCAACCAGAAAAATGACGTTGGGCCGTTCCTGTGCGGCGGCTGCCGTGGCCAGCAGCAGGCCGCATCCGCAGCCGATAAAGTGTGTTTTCATGTGTGTCAGGTGTTTTTCAGAAATTTCCGGTAGGATGAATGCCGGCATCTGTCATGTCCGCGGGCAACGCGGATGCCGGTTGAAAAAATAAAAAGGGGAGGAGAGCTGGCCTTTGGCGACCTCTTCTCCTCCCCGTATGCTTACGGAACAGCGCAGGGGCTTATTTCAGCACACCCAGTTCCTTGCCCACCTTGATGAAGGCTTCGATACACTTGTCGAGGTGGCAGCGCTCGTGTCCGGCAGAAATCTGTACGCGGATACGGGCCTGGTCTTTCGGCACAACGGGGTAGAAGAATCCCGTAACGTAGATGCCTTCCTCCTGCATGCGTGCAGCAAATTCCTGTGACAGTTTGGCGTCATACAGCATGACGGCGCAGATGGCGCTCTGGGTCGGCTTGATGTCGAATCCGGCAGCCATCATCTTGTCGCGGAAGTAGTTGACGTTTTCTACCAGCTTGTCGTGGATTTCGTTGCTCTCGTCCAGCATTTTGAAAGTCTCAAGGGCAGCGCCTACGATGGCAGGAGCCACAGAGTTGGAGAAGAGGTACGGACGGCTGCGCTGGCGCAGGATGTCGATGATTTCCTTGCGGCCGGTGGTAAATCCGCCCATGGCGCCGCCAAATGCCTTGCCCAGAGTTCCGGTGTAGATGTCAACGCGGCCGTAGGTGTTGAAGAATTCGCTCACGCCGCGGCCGGTAGCACCTACTACGCCGGCAGAGTGACTTTCGTCAACCATAACCAGAGCGTCGTACTTCTCGGCCAAGTCACAGATTTTGTCAATCGGAGCTACGTTGCCGTCCATGGAGAATACACCGTCGGTTACGATGATGCGGTAACGCTGTTCCTGGGCAGCCTTCAGCTGGGCTTCCAAATCAGCCATGTCGGCGTTGGCATAACGGTAACGCTTGGCTTTGCAAAGACGCACGCCGTCAATGATGGAAGCGTGGTTCAAAGCGTCGGAAATGATGGCGTCGTCAGCCGTCAGCAGCGGTTCGAACACACCACCGTTGGCGTCGAAACAAGCTGCGTAGAGAATGGTATCTTCAGTCTTGAAGAATTTGCTGATGGCAGCTTCCAGTTCTTTGTGAACGTCCTGCGTACCGCAGATAAAGCGAACGGATGACATACCGTAGCCGCGGCGGTCCATCATGTCTTTGGCGGCCTGAATAAGGCGCGGGTGGTTGGACAGACCCAGGTAGTTGTTGGCGCAGAAGTTAAGTACTTCCTTACCGGCAACCTGGATGGCAGCCTGCTGGGGGACTTCAATCAGACGCTCGTTCTTGTATAATCCGGCATCTTTGATGCTTTTCAACTCCGCTTGGAGATGTTCTTGGAATTTTCCGTACATAATGTGTTGTGAAATTATATTAGATGTAATAAATGAAATGGCGTTTCCACGGCGGTGTGTGAAGCCTGCCGGAGCAGCGGTTGCCTACTCATCTGCAAAGGAACTCATTTTCTATCAAAAAACAATGTAAAAACGGCGAATTTATGAAAAAAAATATTTTCCTTTGCAACACCAAACATATCAAATACTAATCACTCAAGTTCAAAGTAATGAAAAATATCCTGGTAATCGGAGCAACCGGTCAAATCGGTTCCGAATTGACAATGAAGTTGCGTGGCATTTATGGCAACGATCACGTAGTAGCCGGCTATATTGTCGGAGCAGAGCCTAAGGGCGAATTGAAGGAAAGTGGTCCGGCCGAAATCTGCGACGTGACGGATGGTGCAGCCATCGAGCGTGTTGTGAAGCAGTACAACATTGATGCGATTTATAACCTGGCTGCGTTGTTGTCGGTAGTGGCAGAAGGCAAGCCTTTGCTGGCCTGGAAAATTGGTATCGACGGCTTGCTCAAGGTGCTTGAAGTGGCCCGCGAACACAATTGTGCCGTATTTACGCCGAGCTCAATCGGTTCATTCGGTCCGGAAACGCCGCGTGACCATACTCCGCAGGATACGGTACAGCGTCCGCGTACCATTTACGGTGTGAGCAAGGTAACTACCGAATTGCTCAGCGACTATTATCATACCAAATATGGTGTAGATACCCGTTCGGTGCGTTTCCCCGGTCTGATTTCAAACGTAACCCCTCCGGGTGGCGGTACGACCGACTATGCCGTTGACATTTATTACAGCGCCGTACGCGGTGAGAAATTCATCTGCCCCATTCCCAAAGGAACCTATATGGACATGATGTATATGCCCGATGCGCTCAACGCCTGCGTGCAGCTGATGGAGGCTGACCCCTCACGTCTGATTCACCGCAACGGTTTCAACATTGCTTCCATGAGCTTTGATCCCGAGGGCATTTATGCAGCTATCCGCAAGGAGCGTCCTGAATTTGAAATGGAGTATAAGGTTGATCCCCTGAAGGCTTCGATTGCCAACAGCTGGCCCAACAGCCTGGACGATGTGTGTGCCCGTCAGGAGTGGGATTGGAAACCCTCATTCAACCTCGAAACCATGACGCACGACATGCTTGAAAAACTGTCGGCCCGTCTGTTGAAATAATTGTAACAAGGGGTGGAAAGTGAGGCCGGAAAGGCTGCTTTCCACCCTTTTTCTATCCTTTTTCCGACCTTTCGGCAGGTCGGTTTCTTAAATAAGGTTAAAACGTGGCCGACCTCCCCCAATCGCCCTATACATGGCGGTTTCGGCGTATCGGGGATTTTAAATAAAGGCTCAAAATCAGCCGATTAGGCTTTCTGCTTTCTATTTTTTAACGCCGCGGCTTTGCGCGTTTTTGGGGAAAGCCGTAACTTTGCACCCGAAACCATACGGAGAACTGCTTGTTGACGGCCCGTTTTCATGTCGTCGTTTTCTTCGGGTTGAAACGCATAAAAAAGACATTGCTGCGTTTCGCGACAAGCTGTGTTGATGGCAAAGACACGTTTTTATTCTTCTCCGTAATAAAAATAGATTGAATGAAGTTAAGAATTAGAACATTTTTCTGGGCAGTTGCCGTAGTGTTGTCAGTCATGGATTTTCAACCTGTTATGGCGCAAGACCGCGGAAATGCCACTTATTATTCTAATCGTCTGCACGGACGCCGCGTAAGTGACGGCTCACGTTATCACAAGGACAGTCTCACCTGCGCACACAAAACTTACCCTCTGGGTTCCATTCTGAAAGTACGCAACCCGCGCAACGGCAGCGAGGTGCTCGTAAAGGTGACCGACCGTGGTCCGTTCCGCCGTGGAGCTATTGTCGACCTGTCCTTGGCGGCAGCCAAGGAAATCGGTATTGTTCAGGCCGGTGTGGCTGCTGTGGAGGTGACTCCCGTATCCATCGGCAGCAATCTCAGAGCTACCGAACCGATGAAACTGCCTGAGCTGGAATTGCTGGACAAGGAGTCGGGTAACTATTATTCCATCAGCGAGTGGAACAAACGCAATCAGGAGAAAAAGGCACTGGCCCGCAAGGCCGAGGCTGAACGGGCAAAAGCCCGTATGGCGCGTGCCAAACAACCTCGCTGGCGGGTGGTCAGCGGCAAGCAGACCGCCAAGAGCGACGTAAAGAAGGCCGGATATCAGTTGATTTTCGGTAACAAAAAGAACGCGAACTGATGCCAACGGCTGCACGGTAGGTGGCGGGACATGGCGCCAAATGCCGTTTAGGGCCGCAGTAATGAAGATAGCACTTCACCGGTTTGTCAATCTCCTTTCGGGGAGCAAGAGGCAGACCGGTGAAGTTTTTTTGTATATGGCCGAGGTGTTTCTCCTTCTTCGGCAGGTATGGGGCGGTTGCCGGAGTGCGGAAGGGCGGGGCGCCGCCTTTTTTGAAAAAGTCGGCACATGTTTCCTTTTGAGCGGCGGGAAAAATTTTTCAGGTGGCGGGCCTTTTGGTTTCCGAACGGCACGAACGGTTGCTGCGGCAGCGCACGACCGGCTTCGGGGTATCCCCGGCAGGCGGGATACAGCTGCGGGGCGCGTGCAAAAACCGGCCGCCGTGTTCATGCCGGAATGCCGGCCGCTGCTTTCATGATGTTGAAAACCAAATGTTTTTAGGCGTCGGATTGCAGCATTACTGCAAACCTGCACTGCCGGAGACGGGATGTAGAAGAACGTGAAAATCTTTTTACGGATGTTATTAAAATTATGAATCGTATTTTTGGGAATTTCGGAATATTATGCTTATTTTTGCAAGATACTATATAAAGTAGCGATATGAACGAAGAATTGAGAGTCATAATAAGTGGTGGCGGAACGGGCGGACATATTTTCCCGGCCGTATCCATTGCCAATGCCATACGTGAGAAACGCCCGGATGCCAAAATCCTGTTTGTAGGTGCCGAGGGCCGTATGGAGATGCAGCGTGTGCCCGCCGCAGGCTACGAAATCAAGGGCCTGCCCATTTGCGGTTTCGACCGTAAACACCTGTGGCGCAACGCCATAGTGCTGATGAAAATTCTCAAGAGCCGTCGTCTGGCCCGTAAAATCGTGAGCGAGTTCCGGCCGCAGGTTGCCGTGGGCGTGGGCGGATACGCCAGCGGGCCTACGCTTAACGTGGCCGAGTCAATGGGCATACCCACGCTGCTGCAGGAGCAGAATTCGTATGCCGGCGTAACCAACAAGCTGCTGGCCAAAAACGCCACAAAAATTTGTGTGGCTTACGAAAACATGTCGCGCTTTTTCCCCGCCGATAAAATCGTGTTTACCGGCAATCCCGTACGCCAGGGCCTGCTTAACGCTCAGGTCGACCGCGCAGCGGCGCTTCAGCAAATGGGGCTCAGTCCGCACAAGCGCACGCTGCTGATTGTGGGCGGCTCGCTGGGCGCACGTACGCTGAATGAGAGCGTGCTGGGCAACCTGCCTCTGGTACGTCAGCAGAACGATATCCAGTTTATCTGGCAGACGGGCGGATACTACAAGGAAGAAATCAAGGCCGAGCTGGCCCGCAGGGGCAAGCCCGACAACCTGTATGTGACCGACTTCATTTCAGACATGGCCACTGCCTATGCCGTGGCCGACCTGGTGATTTCACGTGCCGGAGCGGGCAGTATTTCCGAATTCTGCCTGCTGGGCAAACCGGTGATTCTGGTGCCGTCGCCCAATGTGGCCGAAGACCATCAGACGAAGAATGCCCTGGCGCTGGTGCAGCGTGATGCGGCCCTGTATGTAAAGGACAGCGAAGCGCGCATGACGCTCCTGCCCCTGGCCATCAATACCATTACGCAGCCCGACCGCCTGCAGCAGCTGAGCACCAACATCCGGGTACTGGCGCGCCCCAATGCCGCTTCGGACATTGCCGACGAAGTGTTGCGGCTGGCCGGTCAGCAAGCGTAGGGGCATACAGAGAAGGAAAACAAACAAGAAAGTACAACCAAGAAAAAATACAATGAGGCCTGGCCCGCAGCCCCTTCGTTACGGGGCATTTGGCGACGAAGGCCTGCACAAGAGGAGAGCATTTGAAAATGATGAAAGCAGAAGATATTCAATCCGTTTATTTTGTGGGTGCCGGTGGTATCGGCATGAGCGCACTGGTGCGTTATTTCCTTTCGCGCAAGGTTGTGGTGGCCGGTTATGACCGCACGCCCAGTGAACTGACCGAGCAGTTGCGCAAGGAAGGTGCCCTGATTCATTACGACGAGAACGAACGGCTCATTCCCTACGAATGCCGTGACCCCAAACATACCCTGGTGGTGTACACTCCCGCCATTCCCGAGAACCATCGTGAGCTGAGCTACTTCCGGGCCGAAGGCTTCAGCGTGCAGAAGCGCGCCGAGGTGCTGGGCGTACTGACCCGCTCGATGAAGGGACTTTGCGTGGCCGGAACACACGGAAAGACGACCACGTCGACCATGGCGGCCCACATCCTGCGTGAGTGCCAGGGCGGATGCAACGCCTTTCTGGGCGGAATATCCAAGAACTTTGACAGCAATTATCTGCTCGACAAGGAAAGCCCTTACGTGGTGATTGAGGCTGACGAGTTCGACCGCTCGTTCCATCACCTGACGCCCTATGCGTCGGTCATTACGGCTACCGACCCCGACCACCTCGATATTTATGGCACCAAGGAGGCCTATCTGGAAAGCTTCCGTCATTACAGCTCGCTCATCCAGCCGGGCGGCGCCCTGGTGATTCACCGTGACCTTGAAATGACCGAGGATTTGCAGGACGGCGTGCGCCGCTATGACTACTCGCGTGACGAGGGTGACTTTCATGCCGAGAACCTGCGGATTGGTGGCGGACACATCGTGTTCGACTTCGTGTCGCCTTTTGAAAACATCAAGGATGTAGAGCTGGGCGTGCCCGTGAGCATCAATATCGAGAATGGCATTGCCGCCATGGCGCTGGCCCAGATTGCCGGCTGCAAGGCCGATGACATCCGCCGGGCCATGCTGAGCTTTGCCGGCGTGCAGCGTCGCTTTGATTTCCAGATTAAGACCGACAAACTGGTGTTTCTGAGCGATTATGCCCATCATCCGGCCGAAATACGTCAGAGCATCCAGTCGCTGCGCGAAGTGTTTACGGGCCGTAAAATCAGTGCGATTTTCCAGCCGCACCTCTACACCCGTACGCGCGATTTCTATAAGGAATTTGCCGAGAGCCTCTCTTTGCTTGATGAGGTGCTTTTGCTCGACATATACCCCGCCCGCGAGCTTCCGTTGCCGGGCGTGACGAGTCGTCTGATTTTTGACGCGCTTCGTCCCGATATGGAAAAACAGATGGTGATGAAAGCCGAACTTCCGGCTCTGGTAGAGAAAAAGGATTTTGATGTGCTGATGGTGCTCGGCGCCGGCGACGTGGACAACAGCGTGCCCTTGCTGACCGACATCCTGAAACGTAAACTGGCACAGTAATTGCGTTTTTACCTCAAAGCACCGAAAGGCATGAAACTGCTTTTAAAATTGCTCTTGCTCGTGGCCACCGTGGCTTATCTGGTATATGCGTTTTTTCACGTCAATGCCGAGAAGTCGAACAGCGTGTGTCAGAATGTGACCATCGAAATAACGGACAGCGTCAGGGCAGGGTTTATTACCCGGCAGGAAGTGCAGCGTATCCTGGAACGTTCAAAACTCTATCCGCTGGGAAAGAAAGTGGCAGAGGTTAACGGACAGCAGATTGAAGACCGGCTTATGAAAAACCCCTTCATCAGCAAGGTGGTATGTTATAAGTCCGGAACACAGATATATATTACCGTGCAGCAGCGTCTGCCGGTTATGCGTGTGATGGCCAGCAACGGTGATGATTATTTTCTGGATAGCGCCGGAAAAGTGTTGCCAAGGTTGAATTATGCTGCTGATTTGGTGGTGGCAACTGGCAATATCACACCTGATTATGCCAAGAAATATTTGGTAAGAATTGGCAGTCATTTGCAAAGAGACCCCTTCTGGAATGATCAGATCGAACAAATCAATGTCGATTCCCGGGGTAATGTGGAGATGGTGCCTCGCGTAGGCAACCAGATTATATATGTGGGGAAACCCGTGAACATGTTTCAGAAATTCAAGCATCTGCGTGCTTTTTATGACAAAGTGGCAGGCGAAGTGGGTTGGAACAAGTACTCACGCATCAACGTTGAGTATGCCAATCAAATTATTTGCACAAAAAAACAAGAATAAATATGGAAGACAACATCATTGTAGCCATTGAAATAGGCTCGTCAAAAGTAACGGGCGTCGCCGGCCATAAATTGCCGGACGGTGGCATACAGGTTCTCGCCTTGGCGCAGGAACCCTCGTCCTCGTTTATCCGGAAAGGAGCCATCTTTAATGCGGACAAGGCCACGCAGTGCATCAATAATATTATCAGCAAACTCCAGAAGACGCTCAAACGCAGAATATATAAGGTTTATTTGGGTCTGGGCGGTAAAGGAATACATACGGTAAAGAATACCGTAACCAAGGAGCTGGACACGCAAACCGGTATTACCCATGAACTGATTGATTCGTTGCTTGACATCAATCGTACGACGGCTATGACCGACAAGGAAATTCTGGACGTCGTTCCGCAGGAGTATAAAGTGGGTACTCAGTTTGAGACCAATCCCATCGGTGTACTGACCGATCACATCGAGGGCCGTTTTGTAAACATCGTGGCCCGTCCGCAGTTGAGTGAAAATATGCGCCATTGTTTCCAGACCGTAGATATTGTGGCCCAGCCCATATCGGCGCTGGCTTTGGCCGACGTGCTGCTTACCGACACGGAACGTCGTTCGGGATGTGTTTTGCTGGACATGGGAGCAGGTACCACCACCGTTGCGATTTTCAAGAGCAATATTCTCCGGCAGCTTACGGTGTTGCCTTTGGGCGGCGAGAATCTGACCAAAGATATCATGACGCAATTCTCCATTGAAGAGAACGAAGCTGAAAAACTGAAAATCAAGCATGCCGTGGCATATACTCCGGTGGAGGAGATTGCCAAGACGGCCGCAGAGGAAATCGAACTTGAGGACGAACGTACCATCAAGGCCGGACTGCTCAACGAAATTGTGGAGGCTCGTACGGAGGAAATCCTGCGTAATGTCAGCCATCAGATTAAAAAGTCCGGCTATACGGCCAATCAGTTGCTGGGTGGCATCATCGTTACCGGAGGTGCTTCATTCCTGAACGGTTTGGATAAGGCTATCCGCGAATTTACGGGCTTTGAGAAGCTGCGTATTGCACGCAACATCCAGGTGAATGTACGCATGCCCCAGAATCAGGAAGGCCGAATGAAAGACGGTCAGCTTTTTACCGTGCTGGCGTTGTTGGACAAGGGAACTGTCAACTGTTGCAGTGACGATTTGAATCAGCCTGCCGCTACGGCTTCGCTGTTCGGCCCGGGCGATGAGAATGCTCACGTGCCGAGCGGACCTTCACCTGCCGAGCTGGCCAGACTGAAGGCGCAGCAGGAGGCCCAGCAAAAGGAAGCTGAGCGGCTGAAGGCCGAAGAGGAAGCCCGCCGGCTTGAGGAAGAACGCATCAAGCAGGAAAAAGAGGCTGAAAAGGAACGTCGTCGGGCCAAGCGCAGCCAGCGGTGGAACAAATTTACCGGCTGGATTAACAACATGCTCAACGATGACGACAACGAGAGATAAGTAACGCAGTTGCAGCACTAAAATACAGAAGACTATGTCAGAAGAATACAAGCATACAAGTGAGCCGGACGTGAGTTTCAACTTGCCCGAAAGCACGCCGGCCATCATAAAGGTAATCGGTGTAGGCGGAGGCGGCGGAAATGCTGTCAACCACATGTACCGCGAGGGCATCCACGACGTGTCGTTCGCCTTGTGTAATACCGACCGTCAGGCCCTCGACGATTCGCCCGTACCTTTCAAACTCCAGTTGGGCAAGGAAGGACTGGGAGCCGGTAACGACCCCGTAAAGGCCCGCGACAAAGCCGAGGAGAGTATTGAAGAAATACGGTGTATGCTCGACGACGGCAACACAAGAATGGTATTCGTGACAGCCGGAATGGGTGGCGGTACCGGTACGGGCGCTGCGCCCGTCATTGCGCGCGAGTCCAAGAAAATGGGTATCCTGACGGTGGGCATCGTGACCATCCCGTTCCGCTTTGAGGGAAATGTCAAGATTGACCAGGCCCTCGACGGCGTGGAGGAAATTGCGCGTGAGGTAGATGCCCTGCTCGTGATTAATAATGAGCGCCTGCGTGAGATTTATCCCGACCTGACTATCCTGAGTGCGTTCGGCAAGGCTGACGACACCCTGTCGATAGCAGCCCGCAGTATTGCCGAAATCATTACCACCCGCGGTACCATCAACATCGACTTCAACGATGTGTGCATGGCGCTGAAGGACGGTGGCGTAGCCATCATCTCCACCGGTTACGGCGAGGGCGAAAATCGTGTGCACACCGCCATTCAGGATGCGCTCCATTCTCCGTTGCTCAACAACAACGACATTTTCAACTCCAAGAAGGTGTTGCTCTCCATCAGTTTCAGTGCCGAGAAAGAGGGCGAAATGCTGATGATGGACGAGATGAACGAGGTGAACGACTTTATGAGCCATTTCTCACCCAATGTGGTGACGAAGTGGGGACTTTCAACCGACTCTTCGCTGGGCAAGAAGGTCAAGGTCACGGTGCTGGCCTCCGGCTTCGGCGTCAATACCCTGCCCGGTATGGAAAAGAAGCATATGGCCGAAATGGCTGCCCGTACGGAGGAAGAGGACGAGAAGACGGAAAAGAACAACATCCGCCGCGGAATATTCTATCCAAAGAGCGGAAACGAACCTACGGCAACGAAACACCGTTACAAGACCTACCAGTTCTCAACCGACGACCTCGACAACGACAACATCATCGCCATGGTCGAGACAACCCCCACCTTCAAGCGCTCGCTCGAGGTGCTTAATTCCATCAAGAGCAAGTCGACCGGACTCGACGATGCCGTGGTGGACAACGGGAGCTCCAACGGTCCTACCCCCATCGTATTTTCCTGACCGTGACGAGTTTGAAAACATACATGCCCCGTTCCGCAACAGGGCGCAACGATAAATAAAAATATAGCTTATGTCACTTTTTGAAACTGTCAATCACGACATAGCCCAGGCCATGAAGGCACATGACAAAGTGCGCCTGGACACTTTGCGTAACATTAAGAAACTCTTTCTCGAAGCCCAGACGGCTCCCGGAGCAGGCAACGAATTGTCCGACGCCCAGGCCCAGCAGATTATGGCCAAGATGGTGAAGCAGGGCAAGGATGCTGCCGCCATTTTCACCCAGCAGGGCCGTGCTGACCTGGCTGAAGAGGAACTCAAGCAGGTGGCCGTCATCGAAGGCTATTTGCCTGAGCCGCTCACGCCCGAGCAGCTGGAGCAGGAAATCCGGGCCATCATAGCCGAAACCGGAGCTGCCGGTCCCAAGGACATGGGCAAGGTGATGGGCGTAGCCACCAAAAAGCTGATGGGCCGTGCTGACGGTCGCGCCATTTCAGCCGTGGTCAAGCAGCTTATCCAGTCGCTTTAGTTCCCGAAAGGCCCGTTTGCAGGCCTTTTATGCATAAAATCTCCGCCGCATTTTGCGTTATCGTAACGATGAATGCGGCGGAGTTTTTTTCTCTCTCTTTGATGGCCGCTGTCGGGACGCGCCTGCCGTATCGTTTTTTTTCAATACCTCCCGCCTTTGGTTGGAGGCAGTGTGCGGCAACAGGGCGGTACGGATTCTCGGACGAAATATGTCGGCCGGCCTTGAAAAAAATACCTGCCGGGTAAGTAAAACCAGGTCGGAGCTGTTTCCTGCAAGGTCCGACCTGGTTCCGTTAGTATCAGCATCCGGATATTTGGCAGGCGGAGGTGCGGCTGTACGGTCTTTTTTTTGTAAGTTTGCCAACTGAAAAACAACCTTTCCGACGGCTCCCGGTTTTGCGTAACGAGACAGGCCGGTTGCCGGATGTACCATTTTTATTCTTAATGATTCGTATGAAGTCTGTTTATTCTTCGGCGTCCTATGCCGATACCAAGCCTCATTATGCCCTGCTCGACGGGTTGCGCGGCGTGGCTGCGCTGCTCGTGGTGTGGTATCATGTGTTCGAGGGCTATTCCTTTGCCGGTGGCGGGCTGGTCCGTGTGGTCAACCACGGATATCTGGCTGTCGATTTTTTCTTTATGCTTTCGGGGTTTGTGCTGGCCTATGCCTACAACGACCGTTGGGGCAGGGGAGGCTTTACGCTGGGCGGCTTTTTCCGCCGGCGGCTGGTGCGGCTGCACCCCATGGTGGTGTTCGGTGCCGTGGTCGGTCTGGTTTCCTTTTGGGTGCAGGGCAGTGTGAAGTGGGACGGCACGTCCGTAAGCCTTCCCCTGACGCTGCTGGCCTTTGTATGTGCCGTATGTTTCGTGCCGGCCTGTTCGGGCAGCAGCTACGAGGTTAGGGGGGCGGGCGAGATGTTCCCGCTCAACGGGCCGGCGTGGTCGCTTTTCTTCGAGTATATCGGCAATGTGCTCTATGCCTTCTGGCTTCATCGTCTGTCGCGTCGCGTACTGGCGTGTCTGGTGGCAGTGCTGGGAATATGCCTGGCTGGCTTTACGGTGGCCGACGTGTCCGGTTACGGCATGTTCGGCGTGGGCTGGAAGTGTGATGCCGTCAATCTGGCCGGCGGGTTCATCCGTCTGCTGTTTCCCTTTACCATGGGAATGCTTTTGCAGCGCTGTTTCCGTCCCGTCAGGGTGCGCGGCGCCTTTTGGTGGTGTGCCCTTATTCTGGCCGTCCTGTTCCATGTGCCTTATGTCGAGGGTGCGGGAGCGGTGTGTCTGAACGGCGTGTTCGAGTGCTTCTGCATCATGGTGGCTTTTCCGGTGGTACTCTGGCTGGGGGCTTCGGGGCTTACGTCCGACCGTTTTTCCACTTCCGTATGCCGTTTTCTGGGCGACGTGTCCTATCCGCTCTACATGGTCCACTATCCGCTGATGTATCTGTTCTATCATTGGCTGCTCGGCGGTTCCGGACGCACGTTTGCCCACACGTGGCCCGTGGCGCTCGGCGTATGCGCGGCTTCGGTAGGGTTGGCCTATGCGGCCCTGCGCCTTTATGACGAACCCGTGCGCCGGTGGTTGCGTGGAAGGCTCGCGCGGTAATTTTTACCGTTTTTTGCGGTTTGTTGATTATTATTTGTAAATTTGTCACGACAAGTAACACTGAATACAAGCGCTATGGACGATTCCTTTTATATGAACCGTGCCCTTGAGGAAGCCCGCAGGGCGGCAGAGCAGGGCGAGGTGCCGGTAGGCGCCGTGGTGGTGTGCCGCGACCGCATCATTGCGCGTGCCCATAACCTGACCGAAATGTTGCACGACGTAACGGCTCATGCCGAAATGCAGGCCATTACGGCGGCGGCCAACGCTCTGGGCGGAAAATATCTGGACGTATGTACGCTTTACGTTACGGTTGAGCCATGCCCCATGTGCGCTGGTGCGCTGGCGTGGGCGCAGTTGGGCCGTTTGGTCTATGGCGCGTCCGACCCCAAGCGCGGCTATACCACGCTGCAGGCCCCTATGCTCCACCCCAAGACACAGGTGACGGCCGGCGTGTTGGCCGACGAGTGCGGGGCACTGATGACCGACTTTTTCCGGCAAAAGCGTCGTTGAGCGCCGCGACGTAGCCTGACGATTGTTCCTGATTCCTGAAAAAATACCGCGTATGAAAAAGATTTTATGCTGTTTCGCCATATTGCTGTTTGCGCTTGTTTCGTGCAAGACGCGGCAGGTGACTACCGCCGGCCGCCTGGTAGGGGCCGACCGCGACCCCCGCGGCTGTATCCGCTCGGCCGGATATACCTGGAGCAATGCGCTCCACAGTTGTGTGCGCATCTGGGACGCCGGAGTACGCCTGGAGCGTGAGCGCGAAACCATTTTCGTGATTTTTTCAAAGGACTCGCTGTATGCCGAGCTGACCGACGGCACTCCCGTTGAGCGGCCGCTCTGCCGCCGCGTCAAGGGCACCGACGTATGGCGTAATGTCAAGACGCGTGATCAGGTGTTGTTCAAGGACGACCGCATCTGTGCCACGGTGTGTGACTCCGTAACCTACTATTCCGAGAACTGTATCGACTACATCCGCCAGCTGCAAAACAAACGCTGGAGCGAAAACGACTCCATTGTGCAGCCTGAAAACAAACAGGGCGGAGCAAAATAATTCAGGCTTTTTTAGAAAACTTATCATTCCGGGTGTTGTGGGTAAAGGAATAAATCCTTACCTTTGCACCCGGTTATTGAAATGTGGATAGATTTGGCTGCTTGCAACCACAGGAAAAAATGCTAAAAGAAAGCGGTAGAGCGTGTTCCTCATGCGAGGCGTGTTTTTCAGTAGAGCCGGTGAGGAAAGTCTGGCGCACTATCGTTTAGGCTTTAAAACCCATAGAAATCAATGATACATTCAATCCTGAATGGCAAGCAAGCGACAATCTGACAAAGATGGCCGCCTTTTTTTTGTCCGCATCCCTCTTTGACCGGTTTTTGATAAGCGCTTGAAGCATTAATTATTTATTTATATTTTCAAAAAAACAATGGGATACTTATTTACATCCGAATCGGTGTCAGAAGGACACCCCGACAAAGTGGCCGATCAGATATCGGACGCTGTACTTGACGAGTTGATTGCCTATGATTCCAACTCAAAAGTAGCTTGCGAAACATTGGTAACTACCGGACAGGTGGTAGTGGCCGGGGAAGTAAAGTCAAAAGCCTATGCCGACTTGCAGGATATTGTACGTCGCACCATTCGCCGCATTGGTTACACCAAAGCCGAGTATAAGTTCGACGCCGAGAGTTGCGGTATTCTCAGCGCCATCCATGAGCAGAGCGCCGACATCAACCGTGGCGTGGAGCGCCAGGACCCCATGTCGCAGGGAGCCGGCGACCAGGGCATGATGTTCGGTTATGCCAATAACGAAACCGATACCTACATGCCGTTGCCCCTTTCGCTGGCCCACGACATTCTGATTGTATTGGCCGAAATACGCCGGGAGGGCAAGCAGATGACCTACCTGCGTCCTGACTCCAAGAGCCAGGTAACCGTGGAGTATGACGACAACGGCAAGGCTGTCGGTATCCATACCATTGTGGTATCAACCCAGCACGACGAGTTCATAACGGCCGACGAAGCCGGTTCGCAGGAAAAGGCTGACGAGATGATGCTGGCCCAGATTCGCCGTGACGTGATTGAAATTCTCATGCCCCGCGTACTGGAAGAGCGGGTGCATACTCCCGAAATCAAACAGCTTTTTGAAAACAGCGAAATCCGCTATTTCGTTAACCCCACCGGCAAGTTCGTGATTGGCGGCCCCCACGGTGATACCGGTCTGACCGGACGTAAGATTATCGTGGATACCTACGGAGGCAAGGGCGCTCACGGTGGAGGTGCTTTCTCCGGAAAGGACCCCTCGAAGGTCGACCGCTCGGCCGCTTATGCTGCCCGCCACATTGCCAAGAATATGGTGGCAGCCGGAATTGCCGACGAAATGCTCGTGCAGTTGAGCTACGCTATCGGTGTGGCCGAACCTATCAGTATTTTTGTGGATACCTACGGCCGCTCACATGTCAACATGAGCGACGGCGAGATTGCGCGCAAGGTGGGCGAAATCTTCGATTTGCGTCCGCGTGCCATTGAGCAGCGTCTCAAGTTGCGCTATCCCATCTATGAGGAGACGGCTTCCTACGGACACGTGGGCCGCGAGCCGATCAAGGTGACCAAAATCTTCCACTCGCCCTACGACGGCGACAAGTCGATGGTGGTTGAGCTCTTCACCTGGGAGAAGCTGGACTACGTAGATACCATCAAGGAGGCTTTCAAGGGTACGTTCAAGTAAATTTCCCCATTCTATTCGTCCGGCGGTCGGGTTTTGGCCCGCCGCATGGCGGATTTATTTTACAAGGCGGGCGCAGCAGCGGCTTACGGCGTAGGCAGCAGCCCGTCTTTTTCTTGTTTTCAGATGTTCGAACCTGATTCTTGACATGCGTTTCAGAGGGCGGAGATGAAAAAAAGTGCCGGATAGAAAATCTCAGGTGCCGGGAAAACTTTTTCAGGTGCCGGGTATTTTTTTCCTGACGCCGTCCGGCTTCATTACGGAGCCGACCGGTTTTTCAAGTAGCTCATCGGGATGAGCGCGTCAGAATCGTTTTATAATGGAAAGTTTATGAAAATATGTGTGTACAGTGCATCCAGTGGTCAAGTGGATTCATCCTACGTGGAGGCTGCCGGCGAGCTGGGGCGTCTGATGGCCATGCGCGGCCATGAACTCATCAACGGGGCCGGGCGCACCGGGCTGATGGGCGCTGTGACCGACAGCATGATGGCGTGCGGCGGTCACACCATAGGCGTGATACCGCAGTTTATGGTCGACCGCGGTTGGCAGCATACCGGCATGTCCGAGCTGGTGGTAACGGCGGACATGCACAGCCGCAAGGAAACCATGGCCCGCCTTTCCGATGCCTGCATCGCCCTGCCCGGCGGCGTGGGTACGCTCGAGGAACTGCTCGAGATTATCACCTGGAAGCAGTTGGGCCTTTACGTGCGCCCCATCGTGGTGCTGAATCTGGAACACTATTTCGACCCCTTGCTCCAGATGCTTCGCCAGGCGGCCGACCAGCGCTTCATGCGCGCCGAGCATACCCGTTTGTGGTGTGTGGCCACAACGCCGGTTGAAGCCCTCAATCTGTGTGAAAGCACGCCGCTTTGGAACAAAGCACTGGGCAAATTCGCTGCTCTCTGAAAAAATTGCTAACTTCGCATCCTGAAAATGAAGAGCAGCCAGTCTGATAGTATCCAGGTGCCGGTGGCTGAGGCCGTCGAGGTGCATGAGCCGTCGCCGCGTCCTGCCGTACGCAAGTCCGTATGGCAGGTCATCAGGCAGTTGCCCTACGACGCCACCCCCGAGCAGAAGGATTCGGCCGTGCAGGCCAATTTCCACGTTGAACCCATGACGTGGCCCAAGGACGCCAAGCTCGGCCTGCCCGGCATCAAGATGAACGACGGCAAGGTTTCCATGCCCGAAATCGACCTGTGGGACACGCCTTTCGTTTCGTCCGTACAGTGGAAACTCGTCAGGGTGCCCTTTCATGACCAGGGCATAGCCGGCGACCCTTTGCCCTATCGGTTGCGTACCGACAACGTGGTGACGCTGGCCCTTCTTCTGGGCTTTTTGCTTGCCGTGTGGGTCGTGTCGCGCTCCATGCGCTACCTCTTTGCCCAGCTCAAGGACTTTTTCTATCCGCCCGAGCGCGACGATTCGCTGACCACCGGTACGGGCAATGAGTTGAAGGGGCAGATTTTCCTGATATTCCAGACCTGTGTCGTCATGGGTCTGATGTTTTTTACCTATACCCAGGAGTACCTGACCGATGTGTTCAACCAGGTTTCGCCCTACAAGCTGCTGGCCCTCGACATCGGCTTGCTTATCGTCTATTACGTGCTCAAGGTGTTGCTCTACCAGTTTGTCAACTGGGTGTTCTTCGACTCCCGTTCGCGGCGCCTCTGGATGGAGGCTTTCCTGCTGACGGTGCTGGCCGAAGGGTTGCTCCTGCTTCCCGTTACGCTGCTGGTGGTTTATTTTGAAATGTCCATACGCTATGCCATCCTGATTTTCATGGTGGTAGTGTTGGTGCTGAAATCCCTGTTGTTATATAAGAGTTATCAAATCTTTTTTAGCTATAAGTTAGGTGGAGTGCATTTAATTTTGTACTTTTGCACCCTCGAAGTGATACCCCTTCTGGTGCTATGGAGGGTCATTCTTTTTGCAAACAACTATTTGGTAACCATATTATAGGAGGCATGATAAAGAGAATTTTGATATCTCAGCCCGCCCCGGCTTCAGATAAATCTCCTTATTTCGAATTGTCGAAAAAATACGATGTGGATTTGACGTTCCACCCATTTATCAAGGTTGAGGGTATTTCCGCTCGAGAGTTCAGAACCCAGAAAGTAAAGATTCTGGATCACACAGCCATTGTTTTCAACTCGCGTCATGCGATTGACCATTTCTTTACCTTGTGTAAGGAGATGCGTGTGGCCATACCGGAAGACATGAAGTATTTCGGTATCAGCGAGACGGTGGCGCTGTACATTCAGAAGTATGTGCAGTATCGTAAACGTAAGGTATTTTTCGGTTCAACCGGAAAATGGCCGCAGCTCGTGGAAGTAATGGCCAAACACAAGGCCGAGAATTATCTGATTCCGCTGAGCGACGTACATAGCGACGAAGTCAAGGAAATGCTTGATGCCAAGAAATTGCAGCACACGGAGTGTGTGATGTACCGCACCGTGTCCAACGATTTCCCCAAGGATCAGGAATTTAATTTCGATATGCTCGTGTTTTTCACGCCGGCCGGTATCGCTTCTCTGCAAAAAAATTTCCCCGAATTCCAGCAGAACGACACCAAGCTCGCCTGCTTTGGCAAGGCTACGGCCAAGGCCATTACCGACGCCGGATTCCGGCTCGATTTGGAAGCGCCTACCGTTGAGGCACCTTCCATGCCGAAGGCCATCGAGCTTTATTTGCAGAACAACCGATAGGCTTTTGCCTGTCCGAACCCTATACCGAGGCGGAAACCTGCGGCCCTCTGGCGTCGTGGTTCCGCCTTTTTCTGTTTTCATCCGACCTGTTTCGTCCGACAAGGCATCTGGTCTGAAACTACCGCATTGTCCGACGTTTTTGATATGAGATTAACCGTGAAGCAGTTTACATTTCGCAAGGCCGAACACCTTTGCAGCAAAAAGGAAATCGATGCGCTTTTCAGCCAGCCGCATCAGTCCGTGCGTGTGTTTCCCGTGCTGGCTGTTTTTCAGGAAGTCGACCGCACTTCCGGAGCCCCCGTGCAGCTGTTGCTCAGCGTGTCCAAGCGTCGCTTCAAGCGCGCCGTGCGCCGTAACCGTACCAAGCGGCTCTTGCGTGAGGCCTACCGGCGTCAGAAACATTTGTTGCACTATCAGCCTGCTCCCGGTCGCGGATTGAACGTGGCCTTTATGTGGCTGTCTGACGCCCTGATGACCCAGGCCCAGGTTGATGCCGCCGTGGCTCAGGTGCTGGAGCGCATGAGTGCCGCCTGTCAGCCCGTTTAGCCGTTGTAAATCGTTTTTGCCTGCCTCATTTTGTGTTTTCAACGATGTTCCGACAGTTATTGATTCGTCTGCTGGTGGCGCCCATCCTGTTTTACCGGCGTTACGTGTCGCCGCTCATGCCGCCTTCCTGCCGTTTTACGCCGACGTGCTCCCAATATGCGCTTGAGGCCATCCGCAAGCACGGTCCGTTCAAGGGGCTTTATCTGGCCGTGCGTCGTCTGTTGCGCTGCCATCCCTTTGGGGGCAGCGGTTACGACCCCGTGCCATGAAATTCCGTGATATTCATACCCATAACCTTCAGGCGCCTCCCGGCTCGCTGATTAGTTTGCCTTTGGAGGTGCTGCTGCAGGGGCCGCAAGCCTTTGCGTGGCGTCAGGGTGCCGCTTATTCCGTCGGCCTTCATCCCTGGTTTGTGCCGGAGGGTTGGCCGGCTGTTGTGGATGCCCTCAGCGACTGGCTGTGTTGGCCCCAGGTCGTGGCCCTCGGCGAGTGCGGGCTCGACCGTCTTTGCGCCACGCCCTACGACCGTCAGCTCCTTGCCTTCCGTGCGCAGCTGGCTCTGGCGCGTCGGCAGGCCGTGCCGCTTGTGCTGCATTGCGTCCGTGCGTGGGACGACGTGCTCCCGCTCTTGCGCCGTGAAGGACCGTTGCCGTCGGATGTCGTGTTTCATGGCTTTCGCGGCAAGCCCCAGCAGGCCCGTCAGCTTTTTTCAAAGGGCTACGGCCTGAGTTTCGGTCCGCGTTTCAATGCCGCTTCCCTGTGTCTTTGTCCGCCCGCCCGGCGTTATGCCGAAACGGACGACAGCGCTTTTTCCATTGCGCAGGTCGAGGCGCTCCACCGGCAGGCGCTCGGTGAGGCTTTTGGCGCTTGTCCGCCGCAAAATGATTTCAGGTGAAAAATATGCCGATTCTAAAAAAAGTCGTATTTTTGCCTGTAAAGTAGAAAATCAAACCTAAAACATTCAAGATAAATCGATGAATTTCGTAGACGAACTTAGATGGAGAGGCATGGTCCACCAACTCATGCCGGGTACTGAAGAATTGTTGGCCAAGGAAATGACCACGGCCTATGTAGGTTTCGACCCCACGGCCGATTCCCTGCACATCGGTCATCTTTGCAGCATCATGATTCTGCGCCATTTCCAGAAAGCCGGCCATAAGCCGCTGGCCCTCGTAGGCGGAGCCACCGGTATGATTGGCGACCCCTCGGGCAAGAGTGCCGAGCGCAACCTGCTCACCGAGGAGGTGCTGCGTCATAACGAAGAGTGCATCAAACGTCAGATGTCGCACTTCCTGGATTTCGACAGCAAGGCTCCCAACGGCGCCGAACTGGTTGACAATTACGACTGGATGAAGGACTTTTCCTTCCTCGACTTTACGCGCGAGGTGGGCAAGCACATCACCGTCAACTACATGATGGCCAAGGACAGCGTGCAGAAGCGCCTCAACGGCGAAGCGCGCGACGGCCTGTCGTTTACGGAATTTACCTACCAGCTCCTCCAGGGCTACGACTTCCTTCACCTTTATCAGACCAAGAACTGCAAGCTCCAGATGGGCGGCAGCGACCAGTGGGGCAACATCACCACCGGTGCCGAGCTCATCCGTCGCACCTGTGGCGGCGAGGTTTACGCCCTGACCTGCCCGCTTATCACCAAGAGCGACGGCCGTAAGTTCGGTAAGACCGAGAGCGGCAACATCTGGCTCGACAAGCGCTACACCACGCCTTACAAGTTCTATCAGTTCTGGCTGAACGTGAGCGACGACGATGCCGCCCGCTACATCAAGATATTCACCTCGCTCACCAAGGACGAAATCGATGCTCTCATTGCCGAACACGCTCAGGACCCCGGTCGCCGCATCCTGCAGAAGCGTCTGGGCGAGGAAGTTACCTGTATGGTTCACAGCCGCGAGGATTACGAGCAGGCCATCGAGGCTTCCAACATCCTCTTCGGCCGCGCCACCAAGGAGAATCTGCTCCACCTCGACGAGCAAACCCTGCTCAACGTGTTCGAGGGCGTGCCCCAGTTCGAAGTGTCCAAGGATGCCGCCTGTGGCGCCAAGGCCGTCGACCTCTTTGCCGAAACCACCAAGTGTTTTGCTTCGAAAGGCGAGATGCGCAAGCTCGTTCAGGGTGGCGGTGTGAGCCTGAACAAGGAAAAGCTCACCGATTTCGACCGCCTCATTACGGCTGAAGACCTGATTGCCGGCAAATACCTGCTGGTTCAGCGGGGCAAGAAGAACTACTTCCTCCTCATCGTCAAGTAGTCGTCCCGCTGCGGCCCGTTGGCAAAACCTTTCAGGCCATTTACGTGAGTGCATCGCTCCTTTCCGAGAGGCCGGACGCCTTGTTCCGGATTCCGTGGCAGCGCGTGTGCCCACGTAAGTGGCCTCTTTTTTTCGAGATACTGAACACACTATAAATCCCTACACTATGGAAAAGAAACTTGTTCGCAACATTGGTCTGGTGGCCCACGACGCCATGAAAAAAGTCATGATTGAGTGGGTACTCTACAATTCCGAGCGCCTCATCGGTCACCGTTTTTACTGCACCGGCACCACCGGTACACTCATCAAGGAAGCCTTGCAGAAGAAACATCCCGACGTGGAGTGGGACTTTACCCTCTTCCGCAGCGGTCCGCTCGGCGGCGACCAGCAGATGGGCTCGCGTATAGTTGACGGCGCCATCGACTACCTCTTCTTCTTTACCGACCCCATGACCCTTCAGCCGCATGACACCGACGTCAAGGCCCTTACGCGTCTGGCTTCGGTGGAGAACATCGTGTTCTGCTGCAACCGTTCGACGGCCGACCACATTATTTCCTCGCCCCTGTTCCTCGACCCCGACTATCATCGCGAGGTGCCCGACTATTCCGGCTATGCCAACCGTTTCAAGGGCCGTCCGGTGGTCGAAGAAGCCGTGGAGCATGTCATGAAGGCCGACGGCCATCCCGTTCCCGGTCGGCCTTCCGACGAGTAGGGAACTACACGCATTTCCCCCGAGCCTTTGCCGGTGAGCCCGTACGTACGGGCAGCTTCGCGCGGCAGCAGGCATCAGCCCACAAGGCCGGACTTTGTTTGAACAAGGTCCGGCCTGTTTTTTATCAGGCGGCTTCCTGTTTTTCCGGAAAGCCGTCTGTTTTTTTCGGCGGGCTTTGGGAGAGATCTGAGATGCCGGCTTCCTCTTCCTGTTAGTGCAGAAAATGATTGGAGGATGTAAAATGGAAGCCTGTAAAAAAATAGTTTAAACTCATGTGTCTGCGTTTTCTTACCGCTTATTGTGGTTTTGCTCTTTTTCTGGGATGTAGTATTTTTGAATGGAATGCGCCATGTCAGTTGATTTTGTTTGTGAATGTCATCTTGCAATTTACTGATAGCATAATTTGATTCTCGTTAATTTTGCCTTTTTGTACAAATAAGCATGTTGGAGTAAGCTTATTTGTGCATTAATGGAATAAATAGATGTTTTTTGTATCTTTGTAAGACTTAAAATGCACAATATATGAATGTTGTAAATTCTTTCATCGAGGAACAGGTTCAAAAACGTATGGTGCTTGACAATCCTTGGTGGGAATCCGGAAAAATAGATGAAGATTTTATCCAATTCCCCCGTCGGGCTTATTTGAACGATTTTTATGAGTTGGTGACAGACTTGTCCGTGAGACGGGCTGTCATTTTGATGGGGCCGCGCCGTGTGGGAAAAACGGTCATGATTTATCATTCCATCGACCGGTTAATCTCTTCAGGAGTTGATCCCAGGAAAATTATTTATGTATCTGTTGATACTCCTATATATAATAATATCTCGTTGGAAGAATTCTTTTCGCTGGCCAGAAAAGCACTTAAAAATGAAGACAGTTATGAGGGGTATTATGTCTTTTTTGATGAGATACAGTACTTGAAGAATTGGGAAGTGCATCTGAAATCAATGGTCGACACCTTCCGCTCCTCGCGTTTTGTGGCTTCCGGCTCTGCCGCGGCAGCACTGAAAATGAAGAGTAATGAGAGCGGTGCAGGCCGATTCAGTGACTTTTTGTTGCCCCCGCTTACTTTTTTTGAGTACATCCAGTTTAAAGGATTGGATTCGCTGGTCGTGAAAAGCAACAATGGTATTTCTCCGTACGATACCATTAATATTGAAGAGCTTAATCATCATTTTATTGATTATATCAATCTTGGCGGTTATCCGGAAGTTGTTTTTTCAGAAACCATTCGCCGCAATCCGGGACAATACATTAAGAATGATATTATTGACAAGGTACTGTTGCGAGACCTTCCGAGTCTTTACGGCATATCTGATATTCAGAAACTGAATAAATTGTTTGTTCATATTGCCTTTCGCTCGGGTAATGAGTTTTCCTATGAATCGCTTACAAGGGAGGCTGGCATTAAAAAAGAAACCATTAAAAGATATCTTGAATATCTCGAGGCGGCATTTCTGATTAAGGTAGTGAATCGCATTGACCAAAATGCAAAGCGGCTGCAGCGTGTCACATCTTTCAAGATATACCTTACCAACCCTTCATTGCGCTGTGCTTTGTTCACATCAATTGGCGAGGATGACGAGTTCATGGGAAGTATGGTAGAGACGGCAGTGTTTTCTCAGTGGATTCAAGGAGGAAAGACCGACTTTTTCTATGCGAATTGGGCAAAGGGGCGCAACAAGGGAGAGGTGGATATCGTGTGGGTGGATATGGCTACACAGAAAGCCGTGTCTGTGGCGGAAATTAAATGGACAGACCGTTTCATTGAAAATCCCAACGAATTGAAATCCCTTTATTCGTTTTTGTCGTTGAATCCGGGGATAAAGAAGATTTTCGTGACCACAAAGACCCGTTTTGGCACGTACGACATTCCTGAAGGAAAAATCCTGTTTATTCCCGTGGCTGTTTATTCATATTGGATTTCCACCTTCCTCTATCATTCCAATCGAATTCATAATTCTCAGGACGCTCATCAGATGTAAGAATAAGCATTTTTTTTAGGCTTATTCTTACATTCGAACGTAAATAATTGATTATGAGTAATTAGTAAACGTAAAATAAGAATGCATCAAGGCTTGAAGAGGCGTTTTTAGAGCTTATTTTACCTTTTTTTCCGTTTTTTGTCCGGTTTTTTCTGGGGCTGATTTTTCCGTCTTTCGCGGGTCGTTTTCTGTTCTCTTTGTGGCGGGTTGATGCGCTTTGTGTGGGTCAGGCGCGTGCGTGTACGGAATAAAATTCGTACCTTTGCAGGCAATTATGGTAAATTTTTCGTTTAAACCACGCTTGTTTTCTGATCTGCGGGAGTATAACCGGCAGAAACTTTCGGCCGACATCATGGCCGGTATTATTGTGGGCATCGTGGCCCTGCCGTTGGCCATTGCCTTCGGTATCGCTTCCGGCGTTTCGCCCGAGCGAGGTATCATCACCGCCATTGTAGCCGGTTTTTGTGTGTCGGCTTTCGGTGGCAGTCGCGTACAGATAGGCGGCCCCACGGGCGCTTTTATCGTTATTGTCTATGGCATTATCCAGCAGTATGGCCAGAGTGGACTGATGGTAGCCACGCTTCTGGCCGGCGCATTTCTGATTCTGCTGGGCCTCCTGCGTCTGGGCACCATTATCAAGTACATGCCATACCCCATTGTGGTGGGTTTTACCAGCGGTATTGCCGTCACTATCTTTTCTACCCAGATCAAGGACTTTTTCGGGCTGACCATCAGTAATGTGCCCGGCGATTTTCTTGAAAAGTGGGGTGTTTATTTCCAGCATTTTTCCACCATCGACCCCTATGCCACGGCCGTGGGCGTATTGAGTGTGCTCATCATTGCCCTTACGCCCCGCGTGTCCAAAAAAGTGCCCGGCTCGTTGGTGGCCATCATCGTCATGACCCTGCTGGCCGCCCTGTTCAAACAGCAGGGATGGGCCGCGGTTGAAACCATCGGCGACCGCTTTGCCATTCAGAGCACCCTGCCGCAGGCGCAGGTGCCCGCTCTTTCGTGGGAGGTGATTAAACAGCTTTTCCCGGCCGCCATTACCATTGCCGTGCTCGGCGCCATTGAGTCGCTTCTTTCGGCCACCGTGGCCGACGGCGTAATCGGCGACCGCCATGACTCCAACCAGGAGCTCGTGGGGCAGGGTATAGCCAATCTCGTGTCGCCCCTGTTCGGCGGTATTCCCGCCACCGGTGCCATAGCCCGCACCATGACCAACATTAACAACGGCGGCCGCACTCCCGTGGCCGGTATCGTACACGCCGTGGTGCTGCTGCTTATTTTCGTGCTGCTCATGCCGCTGGCGCAGTACATTCCCATGGCCTGCCTGGCCGGCGTGCTGGTGGTAGTGTCCTACAACATGAGCGGATGGCGCACGTTCCGTCAGCTTTTGCGTAACCCCAAGTCCGACGTGGCGGTGCTGCTCATTACCTTTGTGCTAACCGTGGTGTTCGACCTGACCATCGCCATTGAGTTCGGCCTGATGATTGCCTGTCTGCTGTTCATGAAGCGGGTGGGCGAGTCCTCGCGCATTTCCGTGCTGACCGACGAAATCGACCTGCATTCCGGCACCGACATCACTCCTGCCGACGAGGTGGAACACCTCACCATTCCGCAGGGCGTGGAGGTGTACGAAATCAACGGCCCCTACTTCTTCGGTGTGGCCAACCAGTTTGAGGAACTCATGGCCCAGATGGGCGACCGTCCGCGTGTGCGCATCATCCGTATGCGCAAGGTATCTTTTGTCGATTCCACCGGCATTCACAACCTCACCAACCTGTGTGAGATGAGCCAGCGCGAGGGCATCCGCATCGTTCTCTCCGGCGTGAGCCCCGAGGTCAATGCTACGCTCGAAAAGGCCGGTTTCAACGAACTTCTCGGTGCCGAAAACATTTGCAGCAATATCCACGAGGCGCTCCAGAAAGCCGCCCTCCTGGTGAAATGACGCTGCACGCAGGCTTTAAGGTAAGAAAAAAGAACGAACATAACCTGTCGGTCCGGCCCGGCCGGACCTTAAACCAACAACATGATGACAACCATTCTGACCTTTACGGTAATTCTGCTGGTGGGTGCCTACTGCGCCGGCCTGCTCGGCTCGCTTACGGGTCTGGGCGGCGGGGTAGTGGTCATTCCGCTGCTTACCCTCTGTTTTGATGTCGATTTCCACTACGCCATCGGGGCTGCCCTGGTAGCATCCATTGCTACGTCTTCCGGTTCCGGCAGTGCCTACGTCAAGGAAGGCATTACCAACATCCGGCTGGGCATGTTTCTGGAAATAGCCACCACCATCGGCGCCGTAATCGGCGCATTTGTCGCGCTCCACTGGCTGCCTATTAATGCCATCGCCATCATCTACGGTCTGGTGCTCATCCTGACGGCTGCCATGCAGCAGCGCCGCAAGTCCGACCACGAAGGCATGCGCGGTTCCGAAGCGGCCCGCCGTCTCAAGCTCTACGGCTCGTGGCCGCAGCGCGACGGCTCGGTCAAGCACTACGAGCTGCGCAACGTGGGCGGCGGTTTCGGCGTGATGGGCGTGGCCGGTTTTCTCTCCGGCATCCTCGGCATCGGCTCGGGGGTGCTCAAGGTGCTGGCCATGGACTGCATCATGAAAGTTCCCTTCAAGGTCAGTACCACCACCAGTAACTTCATGATGGGCGTAACGGCCTGCGCTTCGGCCGTGGTCTATATTCAGAACGGCTACATCGCTCCCGGCATTGCCTGCCCCGTGATGATAGGCGTGCTGGGCGGCGCCCTGACCGGTGCCCGTCTGCTCAAGCGCATGAACGTTAAGGTGCTGCGCCAGATTTTCTGCGTGGCTATCCTGCTGGTGGCCGCCAATATGATTTATAACGGTATTCTCGGTAAATTCTGAAGCCATGGAAACACTCAAGCAAAAACATGACATGCAGCAGCTCATCGGCAACGCCCTGCGCATCGGCGTGGTGCTGGCCTGCATCGTGGCTGCCATTGGCGGCATCATCTATCTGGTGCATCACGGCGCCGAGCCCATGCCCGACTATACGCAATTCCATATCGACAAGGAGGCGGCCCACACCTCGCTCGAAGGCATCTTCAGCGGGCTTGCGGCGGGCAGTGCCTCCGAGTGGATTCAGCTCGGCGTGGTGTTGCTGATTCTCACCCCCATTGTGCGCATCCTGCTCTCGCTGTTCGACTTTGCCCGCGAGCGCGACTGGCTCTATGTGGGCATTACGGCCCTGGTGTTTCTGGTCATCCTGCTTAACTCCATCGGGGGCGAGTAGGCGCGGGTGCGACCGAGCCGGCCCTTTTCCCCTTTCCCGAACAATCATGTTTTACGAATCCAGATGAAAGTCAATATTGAAGAAAGCTGGCGGCAGCAGTTGCAGCCGGAGTTCGACCAGCCCTATTTTGCCGCGCTCACCGACTTTGTGCGCCGTGCTTACAGTGCCGGTCCGTGTTACCCGCCCGGTCCGCAGATATTCAACGCCTTCAACCTGTGCCCGTTCAGCCGCGTCAAGGTGGTTATCATCGGGCAGGACCCCTACCATGAGCCGGGGCAGGCCGAGGGCCTCTGTTTCTCGGTGGCCGACGGCGTGCCGCAACCCCCGTCGCTGCAGAATATTTTCAAGGAAATCGAGAACGACCTCGGGCGGCCTGCTCCCCAGAGCGGCAGTCTGCGCCGCTGGGCCGAGCAGGGCGTGCTGCTGCTCAACGCCACCCTGACGGTGCAGGCCCACCGTGCCGGCTCACATCAGGGCCGCGGGTGGGAAACGTTTACCGACGCCGTCATCAGCCGCCTCAACCGCGAGCGCGAGCATCTGGTGTTTATGCTCTGGGGCAGCTATGCCCAGCGCAAGGGCCTCGTTATCGACCACCAGCGCCACCTCGTGCTTCAGTCGGCCCATCCCTCGCCCCTGTCGGCCTATCGCGGCTTCTTTGGCAACCACCACTTCTCGCGGGCCAACCAGTATTTGCAGGACCACGGCCAGAGCCCCATCAACTGGTAAGTGCCGTTTCCTTCTCCCCGCATGCCGCCACCCCTGCCGCGCGGCCATGAAGATTATTACATCATGAGATACATTACTGTGTAAAAAAAAATATGACCCAAACCCTTCCCCCCATTTTGCAGGTAGGCTCGGTGTTGCTTTCCTCCGACATTCTTACCTGCTGTTTCTGCTGCGACCTCGAGGCCTGCCGCGGAGCCTGTTGTATTGAAGGCGAGTCGGGCGCCCCGCTGCTGCCCGACGAGGTGGAAAAGCTGGAGCAGGTGCTGCCCCAGGCCGAGCCGCTGCTCTCCGAACCCGCCCGCCGGCTCATAGCCCGTCAGGGCGTGTCGTACACCGATGCCGACGGCGACCTCGTCACCTCCATTGTCAACGGCAAGGACTGTGTGTTTACCTGCTACGACGAGCACGGCTGCTGCTACTGTGCGGCCGAAAAGTGCTTCCGTCAGGGCCGTACCGCCTGGCCCAAACCCATTTCGTGCGCCCTCTATCCCATACGCGAAACGCGCCTCCAGTCGGGCCTGACGGCCCTTAACTACCACCGCTGGAGCGTGTGCGCCCCCGCCGTGCGCCGGGGCAACCAGCTGGGCCTTCCGCTCTACCGCTTTCTGGCCGAGCCGCTCGTGCGCCGCTTCGGGCAGGCGTGGTACGACGAGCTTTGCGCCACCGTCAAGGCCCTGGCCGAGGCCGGCTACGACGTGTGAAACCACCACGGGGTGCCGCCCGGAAAAAACACCGAGCCGCGGAAAAAAAACAGGGTGCCGCCTAAGCAAAAAAACTCGGCGCCAAAGATTCCCTGCGGCCCATTCCGCAGAAATTCCGGCCTTTACCAGCCTTTCCGGCCGGTATCCGACCCCCGTCCGTTTCCTCCCCTCGGGCCTTCCGCAGGGGCTGAAAACGACTGAAAATTCCCCATTTCATCGCAGATTTACCGCTTTTCGGTTTCGGATACCATATTTTTCCGGGGCAAAAACGGTAAAAACTGCCAACATTACCAGAAATAATTTTCCGGCATGATGAATTTTTGTAATTTTGCACCGCAACTCAAACGTAAACAAGCATTTAGCATGATTAAATCAATGTGCAGGGGCTTGCTCCTTGCGGGTCTGGCCGCTACTGCCGGCCTGACTTCCTGCATCCGGGAGGAAGCCCTTAATGCGGAGTGCGACATCGAAGGCGTCGACTCCGTGTGGCTGCGCCAGAAACTTGACGAAGGACTTCTGGTGGGCAATCCGGTTATCAAGAACCAGTCTGTTTATTTCTATGTCCAGTCGGGGGCCGACGTGTCGGCGCTCGATCCGCGTTTCTATCTGACGCCCGGCGCCACCATCTCACCCGCCAGCGGCACCACGCTCGACTTTACCCTCCCGCAGGTGTACACCACGCGGTCGGAGGACGGCCAGTGGAGCAAACAGTACACCGTGTCGTTCAACAAGCTGCAGCCGCAGGTCAGCAACACGTTTGAGCACGCCCGCCTGAACAGCAGCGGAAAATACTACGAATTCTTCGAGGTCGATTCGCTGGGCACCGAGCTCGACTACTGGGACAGCGGCAACGGCGGATTCCTCTTTACCGGCATGGGCCGCAAGCCTGAGGACTATCCCACCTATCCCGACCCCGACGGCTACAAGGGCCAGTGCGTAAGCCTCGTGACGCGCACCACCGGCAGCTTCGGTTCGGGCGTACACATGCCCATTGCCGCCGGCAACCTGTTTATCGGCGAGTTTGCCGCCAATCAGGCCATGCTGCAGCCCCTTAAGGCCACGCGCTTCGGCAAGCAGCTGGTCAATGCCCAGCCGCTCTATCTGGAAGGATATTATAAATATACCGCCGGTGACGTGTTTACCGACGAAAACAAGAATGTGCTGGAGGACATGCGCGACACGTGCGACATCTACGCCGTGCTCTACGAGGTTGACCCCGCCAACTTTGTCGCCCTCAACGGAGCCGATGTGCTCTCCAGCGACCGCATCGTGTCGCTGGCCCGCATTGACAATCCCGGCCAGCCGCAGCAGTGGCGCTACTTCCTGGAGCCTTTCCGCCCCATGAACGGCAAGACCTTCGATCCCGCACGCGCCGCCCGCAACGGCTATGCCATTGCCGTGGTCATGACGTCCAGCCGCCAGGGAGCCTACTTCCGCGGCGCCGTGGGCAGTCACCTTAAGGTTGACGAAATACGCGTCATCTGGGACACCGACACCAACAAGCCCGCCGGGAGCGAGCAATAGTAATCCACACACACACTTTATCCTTCCAACCGATTCATACCTATGACGAAAAAATTCATCCATCATATCATGGCCGTCCTGATGCTGGCCGCCGTGCCGGCAGCAGGACTGGCACAAAACCGCCAGCCTGCAGGCGGCGAGGAGTCGACCACCCTGCTCAAGGCCGCCCTGAAGGGCGTACACGTGGAGCTGCGCGCAGGTGTGCTCATCGGCGGTACGTCGCCCATGCCCCTGCCGCGCGAAATCCGCAGCATCGAGAGCTACAACCCCACGCTGTGCACCTCGTTCGAGGGAGCCGTGCAAAAGAGTTTCGAGCAGTCGCCCTGGGGCGTAAAGCTCGGCGTACGTCTCGAAACCAAGGGTATGCGTACCCAGGCCCGCGTGAAGAACTACCACATGGAAATGACCGCCGACGACGGCGGCTACATGGTAGGTGCCTGGACGGGCCACGTCACCACCAAGGTGCGCAACACCAGCCTGACCTTTCCCGTGCTGGCCACCTACTCGCTGGGTGAGCGCTGGACGCTGAGTGCCGGCCCCTACCTGTCGTGGATGTTCGACGGCGAATTCACCGGTAGCGCCTTCGACGGCTACCTGCGCCACACCGACCCCACGGGCGACAAGGCCGAGGTGAGCCGCGCCAGCTACGACTTTTCCGACGACCTGCGCCACTTTGAGTGGGGCGCACAGGTGGGCGCGCAGTGGCGGGCCTACAAGCATCTGGCCGTGTATGCCGACCTGGAGTGGGGCTTCAACAACATCTTCCCTTCCGACTTCCAGAGCGTCACGTTTGCCCTCTATCCCATCTACGCCAACGTGGGCTTTACGTACATCTTCTAAACGGAAGAATTCTCCCGAAACAATATTAACACTATAAAAACAGTAAAACTTATGAAGAAACTTTTACTTTCAGTATGCGCCTGCCTTTGCATGGCCACCGCTGCCTTCGCTCAGAACGCAGCCAAAAACGTATCGGGCACCTATACGGGCGACCTCTACATCGCTTTGGGAGTCCCCGTAGATACAACCAAGGATGAACCTATTCCTGATCAGAGCATCCAGATTACCCCCAGCCAGACCGACAGCATCAGCACCATTGATTTCAGCCTGTCTAATTTTGGATTTTCAGGAATGATGTTGGGTGACATCAATCTGCCGGGTATCGGCGTGGTTGAGGGCGACGGCCAGTATAACTTTGCGCCTAACGACCTGCAGTCACTGACCTTCCTCCCGGGTACGGAAAATCAAATTGATGCTTTGGTGTGCATCAACGACACTGCCAGCAGCATCAAGAACAGCGAGGCTGTGATTAATATCGACGTGATTTGGGTGATGTCAGGAGATACGCAGTTACCTATTTATGTCACTTTTGTGGGTAAAAAGACGGTAGACGCCGGTATTAGCCAGGTAGCTACTACGGAAACCAAGGCTAAGGGCATTTATACCCTGACGGGTGTTCGCGTAAATACTACGGATGTAAAGAGCCTGCCGAAAGGTATTTATATTGTAAATGGTAAGAAAGAGATTGTAAAATAAAGAAAATATGAAGAAGTTATTACTTACAGGAACATTTCTCCTATTGGGAGTATTCAGCGTTTCTGCTCAAGAGTATCAATTACCTAATTTGGGCTTTTCGAATTGGAAAACTCAGAATGGAAAAACTACACTAACGGCTGATAATGGTTCTACTCAAGTGCGTCCAGGTACAGAACCAGAAGGTTGGAATGGATCCAATATAAATCAGGTAATGGATATAAAAGATTTAGTAACAAAAGTAGAAGAAAATGGAAATGCTCATGTAAAAATTTATAACCATGATGTATTGGGTAACATTGTTCCTGGGTATATGACCTTGGCTACTCCATGGGTTTTTGCATATGGTAGTGGATTTACGATGATAACGTATGCAAAGTATGGCGATGGTGGTAGTTACGGAGGAGTAAATTTTACTTATATTCCAGATGCGATTTCATTGCGATATAAGAAAAGTGGCGGAACAGGTGAAACATCACACGTTATAGCTTATTTGTGGAATGGAACATTTAAATCATTAGTTCCCAATGTAGTTAATTCTAGCGGCGTTTATACCTATGGTCGTGAATTAGAGGATGTTGATCGTGTTGTAATGGGACGGCAAACTGACAATATTTCGGAAAAAGGTACTTTGATAGCTTCTGTAGATAAAGAAATTTCTGATGATACAGACGGATGGGTAGAAGAAGAAATTCCGCTTACATATAAGGATGGTGTTGAAGGGAAACCTGAAAAAATGAATGTAATATTATCGGCTTCAGATTATTGGACACGTAGTAATTTGAAGAAAGGAACGACTTTTGAAGTGGATGATGTAAAATTTGTCTATTGGTCTGATTTGAGGTCATTGTCTTATGACGGAACTCCTATCAATATTGAGGACCCTGAAAATATCCAGATAGCAGCTAAGGATTTTGATTTGTCAAAAGTATCCTGCACTTCTGGAAAGGGAGCCGATATACAGACAAGTTATAATGAAGGTACCCGAATTCTGACAATTACAATTGAAGGAAACGACATTTCTGTGAATTCAGGAAACCATCATGAATATAGCGTGAAAATAGTTCCGCCTGCTTCTGAAGTAACGCTAACTGATGATCGCTTGATTAAAGTTAATATGGGAACCGTATACCCAAGTATAAACAGCGTGACAATATCCGAATCGGAATCAAAAGACGGAACAGTAGCATTTACCATGAAGAACTTTACTTTTGCTGGTGCAATATCTGTGGGTGATGTTACTTTGACGGGAGCAACTTTAAGCTATGCAGATAATGGCTCGATAAATATTACAGCTCCGGAACAGGAACTTTCTTTGCTTGAAGGTGCTATTTATACTAAAGTTTCTTTAAATGGAAATGTAGCAGTTGTAAATGGTAAAAAAGAACTGACAGCCAATGTAAATATTAATTGGTATTCAGGTTATCCAACTGATATGTCAACTATCATTCCTATTGAAGTTGCCGTTTCTGCTATACCGTTCAATACGACTTTAGAGGGTAAGACCTTGAAGGTAACTGGAAGTGTAGCAGCAGATGAGGCTGCAGCTGTGATTCCTGCGGATGCCGATGTAAATGTAGTAGATTTGACTGGAACTACTTTAACTAATTATATTACGGTAGAGAATTTTGATGCCGAGAATCCCAATACGCTGTTCTATGCTGCTGAAGGAGCTCCTTTGACGGGTAATAACGTAGTGAAGGGTACGGAGTGTGATAACTTTGTGCTGACCGACGGTCAGAGCTTCAATGCTCCTGAAGGCTTCACCGCAAAACAGATTACTTACAAACGTGCGACAGCCGCTTCTACGGATGAAAAAGACGAAGTGTACACCTTTGTATTGCCGTTTACCTTTACGGCTGACAAAGTGAACGGAACGGTATATGAATTGACCGGCGTAAATGGCGGTGTACTGGACTTCACGAGCGTAACCGGCGAGTTGGAAGCTAACCATCCGTATTTGGTAGTTAGCACAGGTTCTGAGTTGCTGAACAATGAAGGATTGTATGGCGAAGTATCGGCTACTAATGACCTGACCCATGAAATTTCTGGAGGCGTAGCTATGGTAGGCGCTTACGAGACTACTTCAGTTAAATCAGAAGGTAACGAAAGCTGGTATGGCTACAATGCTAATGGTCAGTTCGTAAAGGCTAACACAGGTACTATCAATCCGTTCCGCACCGCCATCAAGAGCACCGGCTCACAGAGCAGCTTTGCCCTGAAACTGGACGGCACCGTAACGGGTATCGTGAACCTGGAGAACCCGAACGCCAAGGTGGACGTATATACCATCAGCGGCGTATGCGTACGCAAGAACGTGCCGGCAGCTTCGGCCCTCAACGGTCTGTCACGCGGCGTGTACATCGTAGGTGGCCAGAAAGTAGTGAAATAATGTAGAACACAGTAAAAAACAGCATTTTCGATATGAAAAAACAAACTTATATACAGCCTGCCGTAGAGGTGATTGACGTGGAATTGGATTCTATGTTGTGTTCTTCGCCTAACCCGGATATGAATGAGGCCGATAAAGCTCAGCAGTCGGACGTTGAGTTCCGCTCAACCGGCAACCGCTGGGGCAGCATGTTCGACCCGACGGAAGAGTAAGAAAAAATCAAGTTGCGGCCACCGCAGGCCGGCTTAGTCCGGCCCCGGCTGTTTGCCGCATTCCGCTCAGAGATAGGGGCGGGGCCTGTTTTCGGAAACGGAACACGGCCCCGCCCGTTTTTTTGCATAATGGCGCTTCGGAATGGCATGACACGGTTATGAAAATAGGGCAAAATGCGCCAAAAGTGGGTAAAAACACGAAAAAATAACATCCTGTTTCCCGCATTTCTGATATAAAAGTGTATATTTGCTATTGAGTAAGAAAAACAATTTATTTAACCGATAAAAACACACACACCATCATGTTAAGTATAAAGCAAATAGGAGAACATGCCGGTATTGTATGGCGTGAATTGCACGACCATGTGGAACCACAGACTTTTGAGAAACTGAAAAAGGCCACCGGTCTGGATGTAATACAACTGTCGGCCGCTTTGGGTTGGCTGGCCAGGGAAAACAAGCTCAGTATTCACGAAAATGGTGACGAGGTAATGTTTGGCCTGTCGCCGATGAATTATTACATTTAAAAAAAGTCCTTCTTATGCAGCAGTTGATGCGTTTATGCGCTCCGCTGCTCGGGGACAAGTGTGGCCCGGTTTACGCGGAGCAAACAGTGGAGAACTTCCCGAACACTCATCTGAATGGCTCAACATCAAGCCCGTACGTCAGATGGCCGTATTCGGGAAGTTCTTTTTTTTAGCGTGATGTGCCGGTGCCGGAAGAAAAAAATGAAAAAAAAGTGGGTATGGGGTGTAACTTTTGTGTTTTTGGTTCGTCATATAGTTGTAAGCGATGAAAGAGATAGACTTCAGATACGATCTTCTGCCGCTAAAGAACAAACTTTTCCGGTTGGCTTTGCGCATTACGATGGACACGGCCGAGGCTGAGGACGTAACGGAGGATACGCTCATCCGGTTGTGGGAAAAGCGTGACGCGCTGGCAGCCGTTGATTCGGTGGAGGCTTATGCGCTCACGGTGTGCCGGAACCTGTCGCTCGACCGCTTCCGCAGCAGCGAAAAGGCTTGTCTGTCGCTGGACAGCGTGCCTGCCGAGCAGGCTGACGACCGCAACCGTACTCCCGACGAACAGCTGGCGCAGACCGACCGCATGGAATGGATAGGTCGCCTGTTTGCACAGTTGCCGGAAAAACAGCGAAGCGTGATGCAGCTACGCGACGTGGAGGGCCGCAGCTACCGCGAAATTGCCCAGGTGATGGACATGAGCGAGGAGCAGGTGAAGATAACCCTCTTCCGCGCCCGCCAGCGCATCAAAAAGAATTACGAAAAAATTGAACGTCATGGATTATAAGTATATCGAACAACTCATTGACAGCTATTTTGCTTGCCAGACCACGCCGGAGGAGGAAAAAATCCTGCGTGAGTTCTTCAGCCAGCAGGAGGTGCCGGCGCAGTTGGCACGCTACAAGGCGCTGTTCGACTATCAGACCCGTGAGCGCCAGGTGCGCCTGGGCAGCGATTTCGACCGCCGCCTGATGGACCGCATTGCCCGCGAGGCTCCCGTGAAGGCCCGCCGGCTGTCGCTCTCGCGCCGGTTGATGCCTTTTTACAAGGCTGCGGCCTCCATTGCCGTGGTGATGCTGCTGGGCACGGCTGCCCAACACTCCTTCCGGCCCAAGGAAGCACCGGTGTGGGACTACAATTCCACAACCTATAAAGATACGTACAAGGACCCGCAGGTGGCTTATGACGCCACGCTCGACGTGTTGCGCTCGGTATCCGACGGAATGCGTGCAGCCGAGGCCGACTCGCTGCAGGGCTTGAATCCCGATAGCCTGAAAAAAGGATGAAACGCAGAGCAGGCGGGTTCCGCTCCTCCGTAAGGGCGGCGGTGGCGCTGGTGGCGCTGCTGTGGACAATGGCCCTGCCGGCTGCCGGCCAACGCGAGCAGGACTTTGCGCTGCGCTTCATGAAGCAGTATGCCGCCCATAACGACCAGGTGAGCTGCACCACCATCAGCCCGGCCATGATGGAGAAGATGATGAAGGTGGCCACCTCGGAGAATCAGGCTCACGTCAAAAACGTGCTCTCGCACCTGAAGAGCATTCGCGTAGTGAGCAGCAAGCCGGGAGCCACGACCGACGCGCTGAGCCGCAAGGCCCTGCAGCTGATGAACACCAACACGCGGCGCTACCAGCCCCTGACGGGCGAGCCGCCTACGGAAGACGGCGGGCTGTGGATACGCTCAAAGGGAAAAACCATCGTGGAACTGGTCATGATTGACACCACGAAAGGATTGCAGATCGTCAACCTGACAGGGAACATGGACCGCGCCTTTCTGCAGGAAATCATGAAAATGTAGGAAAAAACCAAAAAATGTACACAATCAGCGGCCGCAAGGCCCGCCCATATTAAAACACCTCTCTCGCTGAACACACACATGTTTCAGTTCTCTCTCTCAAAAAAACAATTAATTGCACCTTAAGAAAGCATCACAGGAGGCCCGCGGGTCTCCTGTGATGCTTTTTGGCTTTGTCGGCAGCACTGAAAAAGCGGGGGCAGAGCCAATAAAAAATGAGGTTCCGTTTTGCCATACGCGGGAAATAACTTAATTTTGCAAGTGGTCCTCATAAGTGAGGATGACAGGGGGCGGCGCACCGCCCGGACACCCCCTTTTTCAGTCACGGAAAATTATTTTAAATTCTCAAATCAATAACAATTCAAAATCAATTTTTCTATGTGGTTATGTAATTCATCTATCGGACGAAAGGTGATTATGTCGGTAACCGGCATTGCGCTTATTTTGTTCCTGACGTTTCATGGATGCATGAACGTAGTAGCCCTGTTCTCAGAAGAAGGCTACAACACAATCTGCGAATTGCTCGGTGCCAACTGGTATGCCGTGGCGGCAACTGCAGTATTGGGTGCTTTGGTTGTAATACACTTTGTGTATGCCATTCTGCTTACTTTGCAGAACCGTCGTGCCCGCGGTGCTTCACGCTATGCCGTGACCGACCGTCCTGAAAAAGTGGAGTGGGCCTCACAGAACATGTTTGTTCTGGGTGTTATTGTCGTATTGGGCCTGTTGCTCCACCTGTTCAACTTCTGGTATAACATGATGTTTGCCGAACTGACCGGAGCCATGCCTGACATTGACCCGGCTGACGGTTACGGCTGGATTGTGTACACGTTCTCCAATCCGGTATATGCCGTGCTGTATCTGGTTTGGCTGGCCGCTTTGTGGTTCCACCTGACTCACGGATTCTGGAGTGCTTTGCAGACACTGGGCTGGAGCGGAAAGATCTGGTTCAACCGCTGGAAATGCATCGGTATGTGGTATGCCACTATCCTGATTCTGCTTTTTGCGGTAGTCGTAGTGAAGTTCGCTTTGTGCGGCGGCGCCTGCTAATTTTTGCCTGACACATTGAAGGGCAAACAGTCAACTTTATTCAAACGAAAAAAACAAACAGTATATGGTTACCATAGATTCCAAGATTCCTGAAGGTCCTATTTCAGAAAAATGGACCAACTATAAGGCCCACCAGAAACTGGTGAACCCCGCCAACAAACGTAAACTTGATGTGATTGTAGTGGGTACGGGTCTGGCCGGAGCATCGGCCGCCGCCTCTTTGGGCGAGATGGGATTCAAAGTGTTCAACTTCTGCATCCAGGATTCTCCCCGTCGTGCTCACTCTATTGCCGCTCAGGGTGGTATCAACGCCGCAAAGAACTATCAGAATGACGGCGACTCCGTTTACCGCCTGTTCTACGACACCGTAAAGGGTGGTGACTACCGTGCCCGTGAAGCCAACGTGTACCGTCTGGCCGAAGTGAGCGCCAACATCATCGACCAGTGTGTGGCTCAGGGTGTACCTTTTGCCCGTGAATACGGCGGTACATTGGCCAACCGTTCATTCGGCGGTGTGCAGGTAAGCCGTACGTTCTATGCCAAGGGACAGACCGGTCAGCAGCTGCTGCTGGGTGCTTACTCAGCCCTGATGCGTCAGGTGCATGAGGGTACCGTAAAACTCTACTGCCGCTACGAAATGCTCGACGTGGTTATCATTGACGGCCGTGCCCGCGGTATCATCGCCAAGAACCTCGTTACCGGCAAGCTGGAGCGCTTTGCCGCTCACGCTGTGGTTCTGGCTACCGGTGGTTACGGAAACACCTACTTCCTTTCAACCAACGCCATGGGCTGTAACTGCTCGGCTGCCATTGCCGCTTACCGCAAGGGTGCCTGCTTTGCCAACCCCGCCTTCGTACAGATCCACCCGACCTGTATCCCCGTTCACGGCGACAAGCAGTCTAAACTGACCTTGATGTCAGAATCTCTGCGTAACGACGGCCGTATCTGGGTTCCGAAGAAACTGGAGGATGCCAAGAAACTGCAGGCCGGCGAAATTCAGGGCCGCGACATTCCTGAGGAAGACCGCGACTACTATCTGGAGCGCCGTTATCCGGCCTTCGGTAACCTGGTGCCGCGTGACGTGGCCAGCCGTGCCGCCAAGGAGCGTTGCGACAAGGGCTACGGCGTAAACAATACCGGTCTGGCCGTATTCCTCGATTTCTCTGAGGCTATCCAGCGCCTGGGCCGCGACGTGGTAGAAGCCCGCTACGGCAACCTTTTCGACATGTATGAGGAAATTACCGACGTATCGCCTTACGAAAACCCGATGATGATTTACCCGGCTATCCACTACACCATGGGTGGCTTGTGGGTTGACTATGAATTGCAGACCACCGTTCCGGGCCTCTTTGCCATCGGTGAATGTAACTTCTCTGACCACGGTGCCAACCGTCTGGGTGCATCAGCCCTGATGCAGGGTCTGGCTGACGGTTACTTCGTATTGCCGTACACCATCCAGAACTACCTGAGCGACCAGATTACCGTGCCCCGCTTCAGCACCGACGCTCCTGAGTTCGAGGCAGCTGAAAAGGCCATGCAGCAGCGCATTGACCACCTGATGGGTATCAAGGGTAAACGTTCGGTTGACTCTATCCACAAGGAATTGGGTCACATCATGTGGGAACACGTAGGTATGGCCCGTACGAAGGAAGGTCTGGAAGAAGGTTTGAAACTGATGAAGAACCTGCGCAAGGAATTCGAGACCAACCTGTTCGTTCCGGGTTCAAAAGACGGTTTGAACGTAGAGCTCGACAAGGCATTCCGCCTGAACGACTTTATCACCATGGGTGAGCTGATTGCCTGGGACGCCCTGAACCGTAACGAGAGCTGCGGCGGTCACTTCCGTGAGGAATACCAGACCGAGGACGGCGAGGCCAAGCGTGACGACCAGAACTGCTTCTATGTTTCCTGCTGGGAATACCAGGGCAGCGACGACAAGGCTCCGGTAATGTACAAGGAACCGTTGAAATATGAGGCTATCGAAGTGAAGACCCGTAACTATAAAAACTAATTGTTGAACATTTAAGACTTATCCAAAATGGCAAAAAATATAAGTTTCAAACTCCGTTATTGGAAACAGAATGGTCCTAAAGATGCGGGTCATTTCGAAGAGCGTCAGATGAACGACATTCCTGACGACACTTCATTCCTGGAGATGCTCGATATCCTGAACGAGGAACTCGTGGAGGAAGGAAAGGAACCGTTTGTATTTGACCACGACTGCCGTGAAGGTATCTGCGGTATGTGCTCACTCTACATCAACGGTACGCCGCACGGAAAAACCGAAACCGGCGCTACTACCTGTCAGCTTTACATGCGCCGCTTTAACGACGGCGACGTGATTACCGTTGAGCCGTGGCGTTCAGCTGCATTCCCCGTAATCAAGGACTGTATGGTTGACCGTTCAGCTTTCGACAAGATTCAGGCTGCCGGCGGTTACATCAGCGTGCGCACCGGTGCGCCGCAGGATGCCAACGCTATCCTGATTCCGAAGCAGAATGCCGACGAGGCCATGGATTGCGCTACCTGCATCGGTTGTGGTGCCTGTGTGGCTGCTTGTAAGAATGGTTCGGCCATGTTGTTCGTATCGTCAAAGGTAAGCCAGTTCGCACTGCTGCCGCAGGGCCGCCCCGAGGCAGCCAAGCGTGCCAAGGCCATGGTAGCCAAGATGGACGAACTGGGCTTTGGTAACTGTACGAACACCCGTGCCTGCGAGGCTGTATGTCCGAAGAACGAAACCATTTCGAACATCGCCCGCCTGAACCGTGAGTTCATCAAGGCCAAACTGAACGACTAATCCCGGAAAAAACGTCGGGGGGGATGGTCATGCCGCCCCCGGCATGAATGACATACGCCGTCCGGCATTTGCCCCAATCCAGCGGGCAGAATGCCGGACGGCGTCTCTTTTTTTGCAGCTTCCGGATACGGTGGAAGACGCATCCGGGCAACGGACGAAAAGACAACAAAAGGCTTCGGCAGCCGGAAAAAAGTATTACCTTTGCAATAATTTCATATTTTTGCGTTTATAAGGATAGCGGCCCTTGGGAATACATGTGCGGCAATGCCGTAATGTGTCCTGCCTTCGGGACGCCATCACCTCAAGATAAAATCAGATACATGCGTATAAAACGACTTCTACTCTGTGTGCTGGCCGGCGCGTTCATGACAACCCTGACCGTATCGGCCCAGACATCGTCGATGACCGACGAGCAGGTCATACAGTATTATAACCGCGAAACGGCCAAGGGAACACCGCAGCAGCGAATCGTGACCAACCTGATAGAACGCGGCGTGCAGATTGACCAGATACGGCGCATCCGTCAGAAAATGGAACGCCAGAAGGGTACCGACCAGTTGGGCACAAAGGACCTGACGGGGCAGGAAAAGTCGCGCCTGCGCAAAAGCAATTCGCAGCAAAGGGCACAGGACAAGGACGACCCGGCCTTTGAGCGCCGCAAACAGTGGGAGCAGAAACCCGACTTCAGTCAGATGACGGAAGCCGAGAAACTGCGCTACCGGCAGATGCAGTCGGACAACTACATGGAGGAAATGGACTTCATGAAGCCGGATTCACTGCGCTTTTATGACGAATATGAGCGGATATATGCCGAGCGTATGAAAAAGGGCAAGTGGCCCCAGGTGTTTGGCCGCAACATCTTTAATCAGGAAAATCTCTCGTTCGAGCCGAACATGAACATTGCCACTCCGTCAGACTACCGGCTCGGCCCGGGCGACGAGGTGTTTATTGATATCTGGGGCGCTTCACACAAGTCGATGAACAGTACGGTGTCGCCCGACGGTACGATTGAGGTGGAAGACTACGGTCCCGTGGATGTGGGCGGGCTGTCGGTGGCGCAGGCCAATGCACGCCTGAAGGCTACGGTGGGCCGCCGTTATCAGAGTTCGAACATCCGGCTGACGGTAGGACAGACCAAAACCATTATGGTCAACGTAATGGGTGAGGTGAAGACGCCCGGAACCTATACGCTGTCGGCCTTTGCCACCGTGTTCCATGCGCTGTATGCCGCCGGCGGAACCAACGATATCGGTACGCTGCGAAGCATCAAGGTGTTCCGCAACGGAAGGAACATTACGACGGTGGACGTGTATGACTACATCCTCAACGGCAAGCTTACGGGCAACGTGCGGTTGCAGAATGAGGACGTTATCGTGGTGGGACCGTATGAAGCGCTGGTCAACGTGAGCGGTCGCGTGAAACGCCCGATGTACTACGAAATGAAGAAAAACGAGAGCGTGGCCACACTGCTGAAATATGCCGGTGGTTTTACGGGCGACGCTTATCAGGAGAATATCCGCCTGTTCCGCAAGAGCGGCAATCTGCGCTCCATATACTCGCTGGGCGAGTTTGACCGCGGCACGTTTCAGGTGACCGACGGCGACTCACTGGTGGTTGACTCCGTACTCGACCGCTACCGCAACATGGTGGAGGTGAGGGGAGCCGTGTTCCGTCCCGGCATGTATCAGATGGACGGTTCGGTAGGCTCCGTGCGCCAGCTGATTGAAACGGCCGGCGGTCTGCGTGAGGATGCTTACGTGGAGCGGGCCGTGATGCATCGCCGTCGCCCCGACCGTACGCTGGAAGCCATTTCGCTGGATCTGGACAAACTGATGGCCGGCGAACTGCCCGACGTGGCACTGAACAATGAGGATGTGCTGTATGTGCCTTCACGCAAGGAACTGCAGAAGGAACTGACCCTTTCGATTTACGGCGAGGTACTTTACCCCGGACAATATGAATATGCCGAAAACACGACCATAGGCGACCTGGTGCTGCAGGCCGGCGGACTGAAGGACGCGGCCTCGCTGATGAAGGTTGACGTGTCGCGCCGTCTGCGCAACAATCTGGCCACCGAGGCCAACAACGAAGTGGCCCGCACGTTTACTTTCTCGTTCAAGAACGGGTTGGAAGTGGATGCTCAGGACGACTTCAAGCTGGAGCCGTTTGACGAAATCTTTATCCGCCGCTCGCCGGGTTACGTGGAGCAGAGCCACGTGGAAGTGGAAGGCGAGGTGGCCTTTGAAGGTAAATATACCATCTCGAACAAGGGACAGCGCCTGAGCGACCTGATAAAAATGGCCGGAGGCGTGAATGAGGGAGCCTACACCAAGGGTGCTCACCTGGAGCGCCTGACCACGGATGTGGAAAAAGAGCGCCAGCGCGCCCTGATGCGCTCGAAAATGGTGACGAAGGAGGACTCGCTGGCCTATAAACAGATGGAGGTGGACGAATACCACACGGTAGGTATCAATCTGGACAAGGCGCTGGAGAATCCCGGCGACGACCGCTGGGACGTAGTGCTCATGGATGGTGACCGCCTGGTGGTGCCGCGCTACAACAATACGGTGAGCATTTCGGGCGAGGTGATGAACCCCAGTACGGTGGCCTATCGTGAGAAGGCCAGTCTGAAGGACTACATCAACGCCGCCGGAGGATACAGCCTGAAAGCCAAGAAGGGAAGGGTGTATGCGGTGAACAGTAACGGAACCGTGACGAAGGTGCGTTCCTATAAGGATATTGAACCCGGCTGTTCGATTATCGTACCGGCCAAGGAAAACGTGAAACGGATTTCCATGACAGAGATAGTCGGACTGGGGTCGCTGGTTGCTTCCTTGCTGACGGCTATCACCCTGCTGGTAACCAAATAGGTCATGGCGCATAAAATATTTGGGAGGTTGAAGCAAGGCTTGCAGGGAAGCCGTAAAGAACTGGTTGATTCGTTGTATCTGATAGCACTGCAGGGCATCAACCAGTTCTTGCCGTTGCTGGTGTTGCCGTATCTGATGGTTGTACTTGGAGCCACGGGATACGGTTACATCGGCTTTTCGCTTTCGGTGGTGCAGTATCTGGTACTGGTGGTGGATTTCGGATTTAATCTGAGTGCCACCCGCCGGATTGCTCAGGTACGGGACAACCGTGAGGAACTGACGCGGGTGTTCTGGTCGGTGTTCTGGGCCAAGCTGGTGCTGCTGGCCGGCGCCCTGCTGTTGCTGGCCGTGTTGCTGCTGGCCGTACCGACGTTTCAGAAATACCGGACAGCCCTGCTTTGCACCCTGCCGATGCTGGTAGGGTCGGCGTTCACGTTTCTGTGGCTTTTTCAGGGAATCGGCCGGGTCAGGCAAATGGCCATTATCAACACGACCTCTAAGATAATCATGCTGCCGCTGATTTTCTGGCTGGTCAAGACACCGGCCGACTATCCGCTGGCTGCCTTTATCCAGTCGGGCGTGTTTGTGCTGACGGCCGTAATTTCCATGGCCTATATGCGGCATTTGCGTTGTGTAGGTAGGCCGGTGAGGGAAGGTCAGGCCATCCGGCAGGCTGTGAGTGAGAGTTTTCCGCTTTTCCTGTCGTCGGCTTCAACCAGTGTGTACACCCAGCTTTTTGTAGTAATACTGGGTTTTTACTGCAGCACCGATGTGGTGGGGCGTTACAGTTCGGCCGAACGCATTATGCGCGCCTTGTGCTTTGTGTTGTACACCCCCATCAACCAGGCTTTTTTTCCGCGAATCAGTGCGGCAGCCGTATCGGATGCGGCGCAGGCCCGAAAGGTGTTTACGGCGTTGCGCAATCTGGTGGCCGCCATTATGCTGGTAGTGGGGGTATGCCTGTTTGCAGGAGCAACGTACGTGTCGTATTTCCTGGGCAATGAGTATGCCGGAATAGAGGATTTGCTGCATATTTTTGCCTTTGCCCCCATATTTATCGGGCTGGGAGGTGTGTACGGGCAGTCGGGACTGGTGGCCATGGGGCAGCATGAGGCCCACCGGCACTTCCGCAACGTGTATTTCATGGTGGCGGTAATGGCGCTGGCGATGGTGGCTGTGCTGACCCCCCTGTTTCGCGAGACGGGAGCAGCCATGGCCTTGCTGGCGTCGGAAGCAGCCGTGTTTGTGCTGATGAGAATGTATGCCCGCCGTGACTTGCGGTTGTAGGCATGCTGAATTTTCTTATATAGGAAGCGAATAAAAACGAAACATACATATATATGGAAAAGACATCCAATCTGAAAAAACTCTTTCAGGGCGAATTGCGCTTTGATTTGCTGTGGCAGCTGATGTGGCGTTCGTGGCGCACGTATGCCGTAGCTTTTGGCGTGGCTGCCGTAGTGTCGGTGATTATAGCCCTGAGCTTGCCGCGTTATTATGAGTCGGAAATTATGTTGGCTCCCGAATATTCCAGCTCAAGTTCGTCAATGGGGTCGCTGGGCGGACTGGCTTCCATGGCCGGCATCAATTTGGGCTCATCGTCGGGAGATGACGCCATTTATCCGATGCTTTATCCGGATTTGATGGCCTCAACCGACTTTGCCGTAACGCTCTTTCCGGTTGCGGTACAGACGGCCGACGGAAAATTCAAGGGGACGTATGCTGACTATATGCAGTTTCACCAGAAAAAACCGTGGTGGACAAGCATGACGGAAGGTATTAAATCGATTTTTTCCGAGAAGAAGCCCGTGGTAAGAGCAGCCGAGAATGTGAATCCGTTCCGGCTCAACCGTGCGCAGACGATGCTCATTAAGCAAATCAGTGGCAAGGTGGAGTGTGTGGTGGATGAAAAAACCAACGTCATTACCCTGAAGGTGACGGATCAGGACCCCCTGATTTGTGCAAATATGGCCAACGTCATCCGCAAGAAACTGCAGGACTTCATCATTGAATACCGTACCAAAAAAGCCAAGAATGAATTGGAACGCATTCAGAAACTTCAGAAGGATGCTTATGCCACGTACATGAGCAAGCAGCGTAAATATAATGCTACGGCCGACGCAAACCTGGATGTGGTGTTGCAGTCGTACCGCAGTCAGGAGATGAGTCTGGAAAACGACATGCAGCTGGCCTACAACGTATATAGCCAGTTGTCGCAGCAGGTGCAGCTGGCCCGGGCCAAGGTGCTGGAGCGCACGCCGGCTTTTACAACCATACAGAATGCTACCGTACCCATACAGCCGGCGGGTCCGCGCCGCACGTTCATCGTGCTGGGATTCATGGTGGTGGCCTTTATCCTGACCACGGTTTATATCATTATCCGGAAGTAGGGTTGCAGAACATCGCAGGCTGATGATTACGACCGTATCTTTATTCATGGTGGCACTGACCGTGGCGTTTCTGTGTTATTTTGAGACGCCGGGCGACAAAATCACGAAAACCCTGTATTGGATTTTCGTGGTTCTGATGTTTCTGATTGCCGCATTCCGACCGGTGGGGACCGACAAGGACTCGATGAACTACATGCTGATGTATTTCAATCCGGCCTATGGAGCGGACAGTTCCACGGTGGAATATTCGTTCAAGCTGATTGTGCAGGTGGTGAAATTCCTGTTCAATGACGTTCGTGGCCTGTTTGTGGTATATGCCCTGTTGAGTATCCCCCTGCGGGCATACGTACTGGAGAAGTTGTCGGGACATGTGTTGCTGGGGCTGCTGATTTGGGTCTGCCATTATTTTATTTTTCAGGACATGACGCAGATTCGTGTGGCAGTGTCATCGGCTTTCTTCCTGTTGGGTATTTTCTTTCTGACCGAAAAGCGGCGCTGGCCTTTTATGGGCTGTTTCGTGGCAGCTATGTTTTTTCATTACTCCTCGCTGCTGATGTTGCCGCTGGTATTGTTGTCAAACCGTCCTGTAGGAAGGAAGGAACGGTATGTACTGTTGGGCGTGATTCCGTCCATGTATGTTTTGCTGATTGCCGGTATCGACCCGATTTTGTCGTTGCCCATACCTTATATTCAGGAAAAGGTGGAGATATATGAAAAGATGCGCGACATGGGGATTATGGACGATCAGGTCAACGTGTTCGGACTGACGTTCCTGATGCGCGTGCTGGTTTTTTATTTTGTGTTGTGGAAGTATCGGATTATTGTCGAGAAAGTGCCCAGCGTGTCCATCCTGTTGCGGGTGTACGTGTTTTCGCTTTGCTCGTTTCTGCTGTTTTCGGGATTTTCCGTTTTTGCCTCCCGTATCAGCGAGTTCTACGGTGTTGTGGAAATAGCTTTGCTGACCACACTGGTGTATGCTTTCCGTCCTCCGGTGATAGGACGAACGATTGTGGTATTGTATGCCTTGTTCACACTTTGCTTTGATATCTTCAACAACCATCTTCTTAATATGATTTAGTAAATATGGCACAAATCGATATACTGATGGCCACCTTTCGGGGCGAGGCCTTTTTGGCGCAGCAGATACATTCGCTGCAGGATCAGACGTTCGGCGACTGGCGGCTCCTAATTCATGACGACGGTTCAGACGATGCAACCACGCAAATCATTGCCGGTTTTGCAGCGGCAGACAAGCGGGTGCAGTGGATACAGGACGGCAAGACCTTTCATGCCCCTGGTCCCAACTTTATGCACTTGCTGCAGTTTTCGGATGCACCGTTTGTGATTTTCTGCGATCAGGACGACATCTGGCTGGAGAACAAGCTGGAGATGTTGTGGGAGAGCATACGGAAACGCGACAACAGCATCCCACAGGCCGTGTATTGCAATTCATACGTCTACGATCCGGCAACGGATAATCTGGGCGGGTATGCGTCGCTGTTTCATCCGCAGAACTTGCGTGATGTGCTTTTCATGAACAGTGGCATACAGGGATGTGCCATCATGTTCAATGCGGCCCTGCGCAGGTTGTGTCAGACTCCGCCGCCCGTAGTGGTGATGCACGACCATGTGATTACGCTGGCAGCCCTGGCCTGTGGAGAAATGACCTATCTGGACCGCCGCCTCATGCTCTACCGCCGCCATCAGGAAGCCGTGACGGGGCGTACCGACAAATATCTGAAAGAACGTGTGACGCGTTTCTTCAGTAAGGGGAAAACGGTGATTGTACCTTCGCATTTTGAAGCAATCAGAAGTTTTTATGAAACCTACCGGCAGCAGATGCCCGAGTCGGCCAGACAGACGTTTGAAGATTTTTTCCGCTTCGGGCGTGAGAACCGATGGCAAAATCTGTGGCATGCCTGGCGGGGCAAATATCGTTTGGGCAGCCATCCTTATTTGTTGTTGTTGAAAATCCTTTTACGACCGATATTATGAAATTTACCATTTTTACGCCTGCTTACAACCGGGCTTATACGTTGGGACGCCTGTATGACAGCTTGCGCAAGCAGACCGTCATTAATTTTGAATGGCTCATCGTGGATGACGGTTCAACCGACAATACACCGGAACTTTGTACTACATTTGAGTCGGATCTGTTTCCCGTGAGATATTACAGAGTGCAGAATCAGGGGAAATGTGCTGCCGTAAACAAGGGAGCCGAGCTGGCGCATGGAGAGTGGTTCTATATCGTTGACAGCGACGACTGGCTGCCGGAAGATGCCATGGAGCGCCTGACGGCAGAGGAAAAACTCATAGAATCCGAGCGTGTAGGGGTGTTGTGCGGAATGCGTCACTATCCGTCGGGAGAGCGAATCGGTGGTAATCTGAGTTTTTCGCGTGTGGAGTGTACGGCTTTTGATTTCAGATACCGGATGAAGGTAAAGGGCGATTTGGCCGAGGTGATACGTACGGAGGTGGTGCGTGAGAATCTGTATCCGCAGTTCAGCGATGAACATTTCTGCCCGGTGGCGGTGTTGTTCAACCGGATTGCACTGAAACATCTGACACACTACTTTAATCAGAATATTTACTATTGCAAGTATTTGCCCGACGGCCTGACGGCGCATATCACCAAGGTGCGGATGGAATCGCCAAAAGCTACATTGATCTGTTATGCCGAACAGGCTGCCTGCCCCGTACCGTTTGCGCTGAAAGTACGTTCGTGGATTAATTTCTGGCGTTTTGGCTTTTGTCTTCAGCAAAAAGACTTTATGAAGCGCTTCCGGATTCCGCTCTGGGCATGGTTGTGCTGGCTGCCCGGATGGCTGATGCACCGCCGCGACTGTAAGTCGCTTAATAAGAAGTAATGGTGTGGAACATACTGCTGTTCTTGAAATTTTTAGTAACTTTATAGGAAATAAAAACAACCCTATTATATGGAAAACGAGAAAAAGGCGCTGACCGCAATTGTAATCGATGCGGAATATGTGGATGCGCTGGCGTTTGACTTTATCGTGAACTTTGAGCGCATGCTGGGACGTCGCATTCAGCAGGCTGACCTGTGTGACTGGCTCACCTGTCTGGCGCTTGATGGCGGACTGAGACCCGGCGAACATGAAATCAATGTTTCGTGGCTGCATGAGGCCGGAACTTCAAAGTTGCAAAATATGGCCATACCGGAAGGTGACTATGCCTTTCAGCACGTGGCCTATCACAATTCGCTTGGAAATTTTGTGCTGAATGCCTATCCGGTGGAGGAGGAGCTGACGACTAAGGCTGATTTTTTTGTCGAGTCGGTAAATGCACTTGGAGCGATGGAGGATGTGGAAAAAATTCTGCTTGTTCCGGATTTCGACAGCTACGGAAAACAGATACTTCCGGCCATACCGACCGGGAAGGATGTTACACTGTTTGTAATGGAGCCCTTTAAGGACCGCAGGTGTTATGTGGAGAATTTAGGTTATTCGCTGGCACATGCCTTGGGGATTAAGGGGGAAGAATTGTCCTGAATGATAAGGTCAGTGACAGCATGTTGAAAAAAATATTGGAGTAGGATGCAAGATTGGGGCGTAGTCGTCGTTTATATCTTGTGTGCACTGAAAAAAATGCTGAATGAGGGTGATGAAAATATTGCATTTGATTAATCCGCTGCTTCCGGGAGGCGCTGAACGAATGGCTGTTGATCTGGCGGTAGGAATGAAACAGGCCGGCCATTCTGTTACGGTACTGACGCTGCAGGAAACGCGTACTTTTCTGTGGGAAGAACTCGAAAGTCAGGGCGTGGAGGTCAAGACACTGTCACATGCAATGTCTAATTACAGTCCGTTCCATGCCTGGCGCTTGAGCCGGCTGATGAATGGATACGATGTGGTACATGTACATTTGTTCCCCGCACAATATTGGGGAGCTATGGCCAAATGGATTTCCGGTTTTCGCGGGCTGCTCGTTACTACGGAGCACAGCACGTTTAACGTGCGTTGCAAGTACCGCTTGACAACTTGGCTCGACCGTCTCATGTATAAGGCGTATGATGCCATTATCGGCGTGTCGGAACCTACCACTACCTTTATGCAGCAGCGTGTGAAAGGAAAAATTCCTGTATATACGATAGAAAATGGCGTCAATCTGCAGCGGGTTACGCAAGGCAGATGTTTGCGGAATGAACTTTTGCCCGACTTGCCCAAGAAGGCCTTTGTGGTTATGCAGGTAGGCCGGTTTCGTCCGGAGAAAAATCAGGAATGCACGCTCCGTGCGCTGGCACAACTGCCGCCGGAGGTGCATGGCGTATTTATCGGCGAGGGGCCCTGTATGGACCATTGCCGTCAGCTTGTGCAGGAACTCGGATTGACGCAGCGGGTTCATTTCCTGGGATACCGTGCTGATGCTGCGGCTTGTCTGGATGCTGCTGACGTGGCGGTATTGCCTTCACTTTGGGAGAGTTTCGGCCTTTCTGCTCTCGAGGCCATGGCAAGGGGCGTTCCCGTGCTGGCTTCCGATGTGGAAGGGCTTTCACAGGTGGTGAGTCATCCGGATTTATTATTTGAAACTAATAATGCGACTGAGTTAGCAAAAAAAATTGTAACTTTGCGCAATCACTTTGAGTATAAAAGAACAATGTCGGAATACTGCCGTAATCGTGCTTATATTTTCGATATAAATCAAACTGTGGAAAAACATTTGTCGTTGTACAAGCAATTGAGGAAATCGAAATGAAGCAAGGGCGAAAAATATTATTTTGTGATAATGTGTTGTGGGGTTTGGTAAATTTCCGCGGCAGTGTTATTCGGCACTTTGTACAGCAGGGCGACGAAGTGGTATTGGTGGCGCCTCAGGATGATGAAAGCATCATGAAAGTTGATATTCCGGAGGGCGTTCGTTATATTCCGGTCCGGTTGAATCGCTGTTCGCGTAATCCTTTTACGGATTTAATATATTGCGCCCATCTTTATCGCATTTACCGTAAAGAGCATCCTGACTATATTTTTCATTATACAATAAAACCCAATGTGTATGGCAGTATTGCTGCCCGGCTGGCCGGCATTAATTGTACGGGTATGGTGGCTGGATTGGGGTATGGCCTCTTGGGAGACGGAATGCTGAGCCGTTTGCTGGCTGTGATGTATCGCTATGCCTTTAAGTATGTGTCGAGCATTTTTGTGTTGAATAAGTTTAATTATCAGTACCTGCTCGATCACAAATTTTGTACTTCGGCCCAGTTGCGTCTTTTTAAGGGAGGTGAAGGAGTTGATCTCAGCGCTTATCCTTATGTCCGGGAAGAAAGCGGAAGCCCGGTCGTATTCCTGATGGTGGGCAGAGTCCTTTATGACAAAGGCTATCGGGAATATGTGCAGGCAGCAAAAATAGTGAAACAACAGTATCCGGACATACGCTGCCAGTTGTTGGGAATGCTGGATGAAACCTATCCGGCCCATGTTGATGAAGAAGAACTTAAACGTGATGTGGAAGAGGGAACCATCGAATATTTGGCATCAACTAATGATGTGATGCAATATTTGGGACGTTCCGGCGTTGTAGTAGTATTACCGTCTTATTTTGAAGGATTGAGTCGCTCGTTGATGGAAGCCTGTGCCGTTGGCCGGCCTATCATTGCAACAGACATTCCCGGTTGTAGGGAAACTGTGGATGAAGGAAAAAACGGTTTTCTGGTAAAAGTCAAAGATAGCAGTTCCCTGGCTGAGGGGATGTTGCGCTATCTGAGTTTGAGTGATGCAGAGAAACAGGCCTTTTCAAGGCACAGTCGGAAAAAAGCAGAAGAAACTTTCGATGTAAGGCAGGTAATTAAGGAATACGAAAAAGATTTGGCAAAAGCCCGAAAATAGTTCTTTTATATGATAAGGTCTGATGTTCTTTTGGCAATATTTTGTTTCGGAGTAAGTTTCATTTTTACTGTAGTGGCAATGCCGGGAGTATTTTCAGCCTGTCGCAAATGGAATCTTTATGACTTGCCCGGAGGCCGTAAAGTACATCAGAGTGCCATTCCGCGTTTGGGAGGCGTCCTTTTTCTTCCGGCTTTGCTTTTGGCCGTTGCTGTTGGGCTGATTGCTAACGACGGGCAGAGCGATCTTGTGGTACACCCTTCTTCATTGTTGCTGGCCTGTGGAGCTTTGCTGATATACCTCGTTGGATTGGTGGATGATACTGTTGGAGTGACGGCGCGTCATAAGTTTGCCTTTCAGATTATAGCTTCGGCTGTTCTGCCGTTTTGTAATTTGTATATTAATGACTTATACGGATTTTTTGGCCTTTATGAAATTCCAATGTGGTTAGGTTATTTCCTGACAGTCTTTTGGGTTTTGCTCGTGGTTAATGCGGTTAATCTTATTGATGGCATTGACGGGCTGGCTTCCGGATTGGTGATACTCTCTCTGATTGTCTTTTCAGTGCTTTTTAGCCAAATACATGCCTGGTTGTATGTTGTGGCATCATGCGCTTTGATGGGAACGGTGGCCGCTTTTTTCTTGTTTAATTTGTGGGGACGAGTTGACAAGGGAACTAAAATTTTTATGGGAGATTCAGGAAGTCTTATTCTAGGGTATGCCATGGCCTATTTGTCAATAAAGTATGCAATGAATAATGACATGGTGTTGCCGGATACGCGTTCAGGAAATATCGTATGGCCTTTTACAATATTGCTGATACCGGTATTTGATTTGGTGCGTGTGGCTTTTGGACGTATTTTGAAGGGACGCTCTTTTTTTCATGCCGACAAAACACATCTGCATCATAAATTGATGAACCTTATGACCATGCGGCAGACTTTGTGTGTTATATTGGGGCTTTTCGTCGTTTTTTGTCTAATCAATACCTTTTTATTGAGTATAGCCCTGAATGCAACCTTTATTTTGTTGCTTGACATTTTATTGTTTACGGCTTTTATCGAAGCAATTAATCTCATAATTCGGCATAAGAAAAAACATAAACGTTGATCTGGTTTCATCTTAAATGCCGAAATTTTCGTATGGTTTTTATGTTTAAGGGCATAAACGCGTAAAAATTCGGCTAAAAAATTTGGCCGGTCGGTATGAAAGGCATAGATTTGCGTTTGCGTCCCGTCGGGTCTGCACCAATTCGCCTTTAGTTAGGAACAAGAAAGGCGCTTTCGGGTAAAATTTTTTTATGTGCCTTAAAGCCGTGAGAATAAGGCGCATAGCGTAATTTTCGGCTTAGTCTCCGAAAATTTTCTAAAAATTTCTTCCCGAAAAATTTGGTCAGTTCGCACAAACC